>JAESGM010000024.1_pt1 | contig 559183 bp, 569 predicted proteins | sample 9269721 | NCBI WGS metagenome assembly JAESGM01 (sample SAMN15720920, study PRJNA650825) | algae metagenome | isolation source: Komarekiella atlantica HA4396-MV6 and co-occurring heterotrophs from... | place: USA: Theobald House, Kauai, HI | collected 2009-07-29 | reverse complement strand
GAGCTGATCGGAGACGAGTTTCACCAGCAGGTCGACGCGCTCGATGAACGGTGCGCCGCTGGCGACCGCCCGCGCCGCCGATGACGGCTTGAGCAGGCTCTCGGCGGCCTTGGCATATTTCGCAAACGGCACCTGGTCCGCAGGGTCGGCGCCGAGACGGCGCGCGATGCCGTCGACGTGGTCGTAGATCGACTGCGAGAGTTTGAGATCGCCGTGCACGGCGTCGCGGATCGACTGCGGCTCGTTCGGCGTGATGCAGCGGTAATTGCCGGTCAGGAGCATCGACCACTTTGCGAGAGGCACGAACAGCGAGTCGAACACCTTGAGCTTTACGGGCACGTCCTTGCCCTCCAGCGTCACCGCGTCGATATCGGCTTCCAGTTCGCGCAGCAATCTGTTGTGCTTGTCGTCGGCAAAGGCGGCGGCCTTGAAGTTGGTCGGCAGGCCGACATGCAGCACGTTCGCGGCCTCTTCCGGCGGACGAAACGCCTGCGGATCGGGCGAGCACAGCGACACCAGCCCCGGCTCGAAGCGTTCCCATACCTGCGCGTTGGTATAGGCCTCCTCGAGGTCCATCTCCGCCAGCGCCGGGATGCGCTTCAGATACGGCAGCGGCGGCATGTTCATGATCGACAGGCACGGCAGTTTTGCTTCCGCGATCTTGATCATGAGCACGCGGATGGTGTGGTTGGTGTATTGCGGCTCCTGCATCGCCAGTCCAACGAGGTCGTAGCGCTTCAGATCCACATCCTGCGGCGTGGTGGCGTCGAGCTTGCCGGGCAGATCGCGCGAAAAGATCGCGCGGTGCACGGCTTCGTCGCGCAGCTTGATGCGGACTTCCGTGCCGTCGCGGTTGATCAGCTCGGCCGTCTTCTTCCGGCAGACCAGGGTCACGTTGTGACCGGCCATCAAAAGCTTGGTCCCCAGCAGCGAGCCGTACGAGGCCCCAAGGATCAGGATGTTGCGCGCCATGCTCGTCTCTCACAGGTGAAGCCACATCTGGCACCCATTATGCCAGACACCACCCCGATGCCTACTGCAAACCGGCAGGCATTACAATCGGATAGGCGGCCTTTGGTTTCCGGCCCCCGCACCCTCCTCGTCATGGCCGGGCTTGTCCCGGCCATCCACGTCTGCGAGGCTGGCAAGAAGGAAGGCGTGGATGCCCGGGACAAGCCCGGGCATGACGGCGGAAAGAGTGGCAGTTACGACCGCGTCGCCAGCACCACGCCCGCCAGCGTGAACACCAGCGCGACGATCTGGATCAGCCCGAGCGGCTCGCCGAGCGCCATCGCGGAGGCGACCACGCCGATCACCGGCACCGCCATGGTGCCGATCGCCGCCACCGACGCCGGCAGCCGCGCCAGCGCGGCGAACCAGCTGACATAGGCGATGCAGAACTGGATCACGGTCGAATAGACCAGCAGCCACCAGCCGAGCGGCGTCACCTTGTCGAGATGCGTGGTCTCGAACGCCAGCCCGATGATGACGATCGGAAAACAGCCGAGCCCGATCTGCCAGGCCGCGGCCGGGATCGGCGGCAGCGGCAGCGGCAGGCGCTTGGCCAGCACCGTGCCGAGCGCGAAGCCGACCGCACCCGTCAGCGCCATCAATATCCCCGGCAGCTTTTCCGTGGTCGCCGTGATGCCGTTGCCGCCCATGATGGCGGCGAGCCCCGCGAACGCCATGACAAGCGCCACCGTGCGCAGCCATGTCGGCCGCTCGCCGAGCACCGGCCAGGCGATCAGCGAAGCCCATACCGGCATGGTGTAGGCGATCAGCGCCGCCTCGCTCGCCGGCAGCCACAGCAGCGCCAGCCCCATCAGCACCATCCAGCCGGTGACGTTGAGCAGCGCCGCCAGCATCAGCCGCGGCCACAGATGCCGCTCGACCTTCAGGCTCTGCGAGAACGCCAGCGCCAGCCCCGCCAGCAGCATCGCCCCGATCATGCCGGTGGTTCCGCGCAAGGTCAGCGGCGGCAGCTCGCTCAAAAGGTATTTGGTGACGGGCCAATTAAACCCCCAGCCAACGGAGGTGATGGCGAGGAACATCAGGCCCGCGGGCGCAATCCGCGCGCCCGTGGTGGGTTTTGATTCTGACATGGGACCCGGCAGGGAATGGAATCGGGCGCACCTTGCCTGTTATCCGGGCATCGAACCACGGCGGCGCCGGCATGCCAGCCCTCCCCGCGCCGTGGCCCTTGGGGTGAGTCTGACACACGCAAGCCCTGGGGCCGAACAAATACCTGCCCTGTGATTAGCGGGAGAAGCCTCGCTCCACAGGGTGGGGACAATTTTTTTCCCTTGGGAATCCCTGAGGACTCACTGATAGTTGGCGGCATCACAGGCGCGGCACCGGCCCCTGTTATCCCTCCTTTTCCACCATATTTAGTATTTGATTCAGGAACTCGTACTAGTCCTTGACGGGCCGGACAGGAATGGCCTAGCCTCCCTCCTGTTCGGCGCGAGTTCTGGTTTTGGGTCCCGCCGGTCGTCCCAAATGGGGTTCCGAAACGGAGCACTCCGCTGCCGGTTGAGGCATGCGCGGAGGGCTCGTCTGCCTTCGGATGGGTTTGGGCACATAGAACGGGCCGGAAAGGCCCAGTAAGCGTGGATTAGGGTCCTCCCGCCAATGCGCGGACCGGGGCCCTGGGGTGGCGAAGCAGAAAACAGGACCGGGACCACCGGTCGAGCTGGCGGGTCGTTGGGGCCACATTTTCGCGTGAGAATGTGGGGCGGCGGCTCGCTTACGAATAACATCCGGGCCTGCGGGAATGCAGTCCGGTCAATTAGAAGACGGGGCACGACCTATGCGAATCGAACGACGCAACACCACATCCGGCCAGTCACCCTACGCAGGGATTGATTTCAGGCTGACGACATCCGAGATCCGCAACCCCGATGGTTCGATCGTGTTCCGGCTCGAAAATGTCGAGGTGCCGCAGTTCTGGTCGCAGGTCGCCTCGGACGTCCTGGCGCAGAAGTATTTTCGCAAAGCGGGCGTCGCCGCGCGCCTGAAGAAGGTCGAGGAAGAGACCGTGCCGTCCTGGCTGTGGCGCTCGGTGCCCGACACCGAGGCGCTCGCCCTCCTCCCGGAATCCGAGCGTTACGTCAGCGAGCTGAGTGCAAAACAGGTGTTCGACCGCCTCGCCGGCTGCTGGACCTATTGGGGCTGGAAGGGCAAGTACTTCTCGACGGAAGAAGACGCGCAGGCGTTCTTCGACGAGCTGCGCTACATGCTGGCCAAGCAGATGGTCGCGCCGAACTCGCCGCAATGGTTCAACACCGGCTTGCACTGGGCCTACGGCGTCGACGGCCCCGGCCAGGGCCACCACTACGTCGATCCCTTCACCGGCAAGCTGACAAAATCCAAATCCGCCTACGAGCATCCGCAGCCGCACGCCTGCTTCATCCAGGGCGTGGGTGACGACCTCGTCAACGAGGGCGGCATCATGGACCTCTGGGTCCGCGAGGCGCGCCTGTTCAAATACGGCTCCGGCACCGGCTCCAATTTCTCGCGCCTGCGCGGCGAAGGCGAGCGCCTCTCCGGCGGCGGCCGCTCGTCCGGCCTGATGAGCTTCCTCAAGATCGGCGACCGCGCCGCGGGCGCGATCAAGAGCGGCGGCACCACGCGCCGCGCCGCCAAGATGGTCGTGGTCGACGCTGATCACCCCGATATCGAGACCTATATCGACTGGAAGGTGAAGGAGGAGCAGAAGGTTGCTGCCCTCGTCACGGGTTCGCGCATCAACCAGAAGCACCTCAAGGCCGTGCTGAAGGCCTGCGTCAACTGCGAAGGCAGTGGCGATGACTGCTTCGATCCGGAGAAGAACCCTGCCCTGCGCCGCGAAATCAAGCTCGCACGCCGCGCGCTGGTGCCCGACAACTACATCAAGCGCGTGATCCAGTTTGCGAAGCAAGGCTACAAGGACATCGACTTCCCGACCTACGACACCGACTGGGATTCGGAAGCCTATCTGACGGTATCCGGCCAGAACTCCAACAACTCGGTCTCGCTGAAGGACGATTTCCTCCGCGCCGTTGAAACCGACGGCGACTGGAACCTGATCGGCCGCACCAACAAGAAGATCACCAAGACGCTGAAGGCCCGCGAGCTCTGGGAGAAGATCGGCCACGCCGCCTGGGCCTCGGCCGATCCCGGCCTGCACTTCAACACCACCATGAACGACTGGCACACCTGCAAGGCGTCCGGCGACATCCGCGCATCGAACCCGTGCTCGGAATACATGTTCCTGGACGACACGGCGTGCAACCTGGCGTCCGCCAACCTCATCACCTTCTACAACACGACGACCAAGCGGTTCGACGTCGAGTCGTATGAGCATCTCTGTCGTCTGTGGACCATCGTGCTCGAAATCTCCGTCATGATGGCGCAATTCCCGTCGAAGGCGATCGCCGAACTCTCCTACGAGTTCCGCACGCTGGGCCTCGGTTTTGCGAACATCGGCGGCCTCCTGATGACCATGGGTCTCCCTTATGACTCGAAGGAAGGCCGCTCGCTGTGCGGCGCGCTGACGGCCGTGATGACCGGCATCGCCTACAAGACCTCGGCCGAGATGGCGGCCGAGCTCGGCACCTTCCCCGGCTACAAGAAGAACGCCGCGCACATGCTGCGCGTGATCCGCAACCACCGCCGCGCCGCGCACGGCAACGCGTCGGGTTACGAGGCGTTGGCCGTCAATCCGGTGCCGCTCGACCACGCCTCCTGCCCGCAGGCCGACATCGTCACGCATGCGATGAAGGCGTGGGATGACGCGCTGGCGCTGGGCGAGACCTCTGGCTACCGCAACGCCCAGACCACCGTGGTGGCGCCGACCGGCACCATCGGCCTGGTGATGGATTGCGACACCACCGGCATCGAGCCTGATTTCGCGATGGTGAAGTTCAAGAAGCTCGCCGGCGGCGGCTACTGGAAGATCATCAACCAGGCGGTGCCCGAAGCGCTGCGCGCGCTTGGCTATCGCGAGAGCGATATCGCCGAGATCGAGGCCTACGCCGTCGGCCACGGCTCGCTCTCCAACGCCCCCGGCATCAACGCTTCCACGCTGAAGGCCAAGGGTTTTACCGACGAAGCGCTGGCCAAGGTGGAGAAGGCGCTGCCGACCGCGTTCGACATCAAGTTCGCCTTCAACAAGTGGACCTTTGGCGAAGATTTTCTGCGCGACACGCTCAACCTCGCGCCCGAAGCGATCGCAGCCCCCGGCTTCGACCTGCTGTCGGCGCTCGGCTTCACCAGGCGCGAGATCGAGGCCGCCAACGTGCACATCTGCGGCGCGATGACGGTCGAGGGAGCTCCACACCTCAAGGCCGAGCACTATCCGGTGTTCGATTGCGCCAACCCCTGCGGCAAAATTGGAAAACGCTATCTTTCGGTGGAGAGCCACATCCGCATGATGGCGGCGTCGCAGCCGTTCATCTCCGGTGCGATCTCCAAGACCATCAACATGCCGAACGACGCCACCGTCGAGGATTGCAAGGCGGCGTATCTGCTGTCCTGGAAACTCGCGCTGAAGGCCAACGCGCTCTACCGCGACGGCTCGAAGCTCAGCCAGCCCCTGAACTCGCAGCTCATCAGCGACGATGACGACGAGGACGATGTGGAGGCCTACTACGACAAGCCGATGGCGGCGCGGGCCGCCCAGGTGTCGGAGAAGATCGTCGAGAAGCTGGTCGAGCGCATCGTCGTGATGCGCGAGCGCGAGAAGATGCCGGACCGCCGCAAGGGCTACACCCAGAAGGCGGTGGTCGGCGGCCACAAGGTCTATCTCCGGACCGGCGAGTATGACGACGGCCGTCTCGGCGAGATCTTCATCGACATGCACAAGGAAGGCGCCGCGCTCCGCTCCTTCATCAACAACTTTGCGATCGCGGTTTCGCTCGGCCTGCAATACGGCGTGCCGCTGGAGGAATATGTCGACGCCTTCACCTTCACCCGCTTCGAGCCGGCCGGCCCCGTGCAGGGCAACGACTCGATCAAGTACGCGACCTCGATCCTCGACTATGTGTTCCGCGAACTCGCGGTCAGCTACATGAGCCGTTTCGATCTCGCGCACGTCGATCCGAACGAGTCGAATTTCGACGCGCTCGGCAAGGGCGTCGAGGAAGGCAAGGAGCCGAACGACGGCCACCAGGCCACAAAATATCTGTCCAAGGGCCTGACCCGCTCGCGCACGGATAACCTCGTCGTCATGCGCGGCGGCGACGTCGATGCCCGCGGCTCGGCCAACGTCACCGCGATCGCCGGCCACGGCCCCAGCGCCCGCCTCGCCGACACCGAAGGCGCCGTCGCGCTGAAGCAGGACGCCATCCAGTGGAGCCAGTCCGGCAGCGCCGCCGTGGCCCTCGCCCCCAGCAAGGCCGAACGCCGCGCGGAAGCGAAAGCAAAAGGCTACGAAGGCGAGATGTGCTCCGAGTGCGGGAATTTCACGTTGGTGCGGAACGGGACCTGCATGAAGTGCGATACGTGTGGCAGTACGACGGGGTGTTCGTGAGGTCCTATACGCACACGACCCGCCGCTCGCACTATTCGAATGCTGCTGGCGGCGCTAACTTTATCGACCCCATGACTATTAACCATGGGGTCGAGGGTTCGAGTCCGTCCGCGCTCATCAGTGAACGGAACGAGGAATACGCGATTTTAGTACCTGAAATCCAAACTGAAAACTCCCGGCAGCACACCGTGAGCACACTGCATGCTTGGCGCTGATCGCGATCACAAGGTCACCGTTTGGAGCCAGTCGCACACCGTGACCGTCTACCAAAGATCGAAGAGCGTTTGGATTGCTGTCGGCACGTACATGGACGAGACGAAAGAAATCCAAGGGCGCAGCGCCGGGACCGCATTGTCTGCCTGGAAGAATTGGGCGACGTACAAGGGCAACTGACTAAGAAAAAGCGCGCCTGCGTGTGCTTCAACGCACAGACGGACTCTCAAAGCGGTCGCATCATCCAGCCGGGTTGGTAAGCCATACGCCCCCGCCAGAGCCAATGCGAGCGTTACGATCTCACGTGCGATTACGGTGACAGACACTTAACATGCCACGAAGCCACTGCAATCGGAAGTTGGATTGACGAAGCACCCAATTTGACTCCTCCTGGTTGCCATCCTGCACAAGCGTGGCAAAATACGTCCATGAACCACCGACATATCTGCACCGCTGGCATGGTCGCGCATCACGACCTGCTGACGGCACATGAAGCGCTCGAAGCAGGTCCAGCGTCTATGAATATGCGCTTGGTCCTGCTGCGCCATCTGATTCTTGAACTTGGAAACGTCGCGGACCTCGCAGCGATCGCGGGTGCTCTCTACAAGGATCATAACGAACTAAGTGACCTGCACCGGCCGATCCGCAAGTCACTCGAGTTCTTCAAGTATCTGCGAAATGTCTATGTCGGCCATTTCGTCCCGGACCTGACCGACAAGACATTCGAATGGATGCCCCAAACGAACGCCCTCCTGGGCAACACAGAGCCGAACAAACAATGGATTGTCAGTTGGTTCGCCCTCGAAACCGCAATCAACACATATGCTGACCCTGTAACCGGTCACAAGGTTTTTGATTCAGATACCGACCTGAACTACCCGCCTGACCACACCCGCTTCCTAAATTTTTTCGGCGACTCCGTGCTTGGGTCAATGGCCTACATCACGCAGCTTGTCACGGTAACGCGCTTATATATCGATGTTCCCGACCAACGGGACGACATGCTCAAGCTTGCAGTTGCCGCCGGTCAAACGGACTTCGCGGCCCTGACCAAAGGAAAGCGCTAAAACGGCGCCTGTTGGCACAAACCATCGCTCCGTTTGATCGCTCCGTCATATCCATACGGTTCGCCGGATTACCTCAGCCGGAAGTGTCGTGGTCAGAAAAAAGTCAGGACTTATGATTTCGCGGCCGTCGCAGACGAAGGACGATGGACCAACGCAGCGATGCCGGAAGCGTTGCTCTACGATAGGTTCCATATTCATAAACTTAACCGATACCCTGCTGGCCACGCCCTTAGGACGAGGTTCTTTTGCTGAGGGAAGCAGAACAATATGATCATAGATATGAGCGAACGGAAAAATTTGATCCTCGAGCTTGATCAGACCAACGCTCGGGTTCTCAATCTCTCGGGTATGCATTTCAATCAAATAGTTCCATGAAACAATATCTTGTTCAGGATTGAGGATTTGCGCCCTAACGCCGTCAAGCGCCCGTTGGAGCACCCAAGAGTAGCCAAAGCTCTTAAACCACAAGCAATAGGCTGCAGTGAGATATCCGATCCGGAGAGCATGCTCGTTTTGGAAGACGGGCATGCTGAATGACACGCTGATTTCTGCTGGCTTTGGGGCCTTCCAAAGTTCGTCGTGGTGCTTTGGATTTGACCTTCTTCTGTCCGAGATAAATTCGATCGCGCCATCTTCGGCCAATCTGAGAGAGCCGTTCGACACCAGCCCGTTGGCTTTCAACTTAGCCTTTTGCTTCTTGGGATTTATGGGAAACGGTGCTTTACCCTCATTGAGATCAATCCACTCTCCGAGCCACCTTGTTTGCCTCGCGCCGAAAATGCTGTTGCACCCCTTGCAAAGAAATGTCGTGAGCCGTCCGCCCACGCTTTGCGGTATGATGTGCTCTTCCGTAATTCGCTCGTGCTCTTTTGAATGTGAATTGCCGCCTACGGGGAAATCGTTGAGGCAAGTCGGGCAGCGAAATAGTCCTCGCAGATCATTACTGAAGCGAGCGAGTTCCTGTGACAGCTCCATCAGTGATGATGATCTGAGATCCAATTGAAATCCAAACAATTGCAGGTAAGCAAGCGTACGGCCGATTAGCCGCAGGCCCAATCCGCTGCCTCCGCGACTGAGTCGGCGGGTTACGCTTCGCTAACCCGCCCTACCCGCTGTTCACTCACTTCATCTACCTACTTCGTCAGCCCGAGTGACTTCAGCGAGTTGCCCCGATGAGCGCCTCGGTACGCGGGCTGTGCTTTCGGCTGACCATAGCTCGCGCCCGCATCTCGCTTCAAAAAATGGCACGATGCAACCTTGGGGGTGTCTCGTGCTACAGTCAAACCCAACGCACTCCCTGGAGATGGTCGGCATGGGATGGGACGGGTGGAAGAAAGTCTTCTATTGGGGCGCCGGAGTCTGGCTTTCCGGGAGTGTAGTTATGCAGATCGCTCGATGGAACAGCGACAAATATTCGACCATTCGAGAAATCGACAACTTCAATACTCTCTTCGCTCTTGTTGGCTTGGCAACTTTTGGCCTTGGAGTTGTTCTCTTTTGCCGTTGGGCTTGGATCAAATTCCGGACGGGCGGTGATATCAGTACTCCTTTGAGGAATGAGCGTCGGGATAACGGAACGTCCAATCCACCTTTGAATTTTACGACGAGGTGGGAAGCACTGGTTAGATACGACAATGAAATTCGGGTTGCGGCGGAAGAGTTGATGCCTTTCGGGCCTGAATGGGTGAGCCGGTTGGCTGATGCCTTCTTCGCGCTGAATGAAGACCGAAGCTATCTGAACAATATCGTAGAACGATTACGCAACGAGGCAAAACTCGAAGCTGAGAGCAGGTGGAAATCTCGGTTTAAACGCACAGCAGACGGCGAACCTTGTACTCAGGAGTCGCTGGTGATTCTGTCGGAAATAAGAGCGAAGGGATACTCTCTCGACGTACTAAGCGGTGGCGCGATCGCAGTTTCCAAAGATGGATCAATCTCCTATCTCTACTCAAATTCGGACATAGAGCGTTTCAGCCGAATCCTTTCCAGAATCAACGAGTAGCCCGGATAAGCGCAGCAAGCGTAGGGCGGATCAGCGAAGCGTAATCCGCCGCTCTCAAGCGACCAAGTAGGCGGGTTACGCTTCGCTAACCCGCCCTACGCACCGAGCCACACTCGCATTACGGTGACAGTGCACTCACCCCCGCAAAACCAAGTAACAAAGCCGCATGGCATCAGCCGTCGGACGACCTCCAGCCCGACGTCTCCCGCCTCTTTCTTCTCTTGATTTGCCCGGGCATGACCCTACGGTGCGCTCCGCTACGAGTGGAACGAGACCGATGATGGACGATGCCATGAAATGCCCGGCATGCCATTCCGAGCATGCCTATCAGGATCGCGGCCTGTGGGTTTGCCCGGAATGCGCGCATGAATGGAGCGCCGAGGCGGCCGCCGCGGCGGAGGCCTCGCCGGAGCCCGGCGTCCGCGATATCAACGGCAATTTGCTGGCCGATGGCGACAGCGTCATCGTCATCAAGGATCTCAAGGTCAAGGGATCGTCATCGGTCGTCAAAGGCGGGACCAAGGTCAGGAACATCCGCCTGACCGAGGCGAGCGATGGCCACAACATCGCCTGCAAGATCGACGGCATCGGCGCGATGAATCTGAAATCGGAGTTCGTGAAGAAGGCGTAGCAAGCGTAGGGCGGATTGGCCGAAGGCGTAATCCGCCGTTCCTTGCCATCACGTCGGCGGGTTACGCTTCGCTAACCCGCCCTACTCGCTGCAAACCACCTGTTTTGCTTCGGGCGCAACTAGATGGTTCGAACCTGCCCTCCGACAAGTTGGCCCAACAACCAGGCGACCAAACCGAGGATCGGCAGGAACCCCGCCAGGGCGTTGAGAAGAAAAGAATACTCAAAGCCGGCAGCGTCGACGATCGCAAAAATCCCGGGAAAAATCGTCTGGATCGGAGACCACAGCAACACCGCTTCCATGATGCCGATGCCCTGGCCAGCATCGCGAGCGCTCGAAATCATCTCCGGCGCCAAACCGAACAAGACGGCATTTGGGACAGACATCGCAACGACGGCAAACCACATCGCAAGCCGGGCTGAGCCGGCACGCGGCCAGATCCGCCCGACCACATACAGCGGAACGAACGCCCAATTCAGCAAGGCAAAATCGGCAGGCAGAGAATAGACGAACGACTTGAATTCATATCCGGGGGCACCAGGCTGTATCAGACCGAACTTGTACGAGAGATAAAGGATCACCGCGCACACGCTCGGACCAATTGAAATTATTGCAAGCGCGATGAGGGGAATATTCGTCCAGGCAGGCGAGCGGCTGCGCCCCCCAAAATATCCAAACGCCACCAGAAGCAAGAGGACTATCAGAGCCAGATAACGAGGCCATTCCGAAAAAATCATTTTATGTCCGGCGTTGGAGAACGCTTCACTTTAGCAAGTGTAGGGCCTCACCCGCCCTACGCGTCAGCTCGCACTCTCATTAGTTGCAGACGAGAAAATCTCTTTTGATAGCTGCACTCTTGAGATGCTTTCGCCGTTCTGGCGCCCATCCTCAGGCGCGTGGTGTTGCAGCCAACGCACATGCTCGCTCTTAAGCGCACCATCATCAACGAAAGCACCGCACCGTCCACAGACTTGCCGCAAATGCGTGTGGAGCATTGATGGGGACCATCAACCGAGTATCCATCCATGCGTTTGTCAGTTCTTTCGACCGCCGTCGCCGGGCGCGCCGGCGTGCTTTACTGTGTCTTGTTCATGATGATGAGCGCGCAGGCGCTCGCGCAGACGTCTGCCACTGACAATCCGGGCCCGGCTGCGGCGCAACCTTCGGTGGCCGCGCAGGATCAGCCCGCGGCCGCTACTCCGGCAGCTACTGAGGAGAAGCCGCCGGCCGCGGACGACAAGCCCGCCACCGCCGAACAGCAGCCGGCGCCCGCGGAGGAGAAGCCTGTCATCGCGCAGGACAAGCCTGCAGCGGTCGAGGAGAAGTCGGCTGCCACCGACGACAAGCCTGCCATCGCCGAACCGAAGCCGGCACCGCCCGAGGAAAAGCCGGCGGTCGCGCAGGACAAGCCCGCCACCGTCGAGGCGAAGCCGGTGGCCGCGGACGACAAGCCTGCCACCGTCGAGCAGACGTCGGCCATCCCGGATGCGAAGCCTGCGGTCGTCGAGCAGAAGCCGGTGCCTGCCGCGGAGAAGCCGGCGGTTGCGCACAAGAAGCCCGCCGCGAAGCAGAAGTCTGCCGCCAGGCAGCCGGAAAGCGCCGTCCGCAGCAAAGCGGCAGAGCGCAGCAAATCGGCGCATCCAGCCAAGCCGGCGCAACCAGCCAGAGCAGCCGCGAAGCCGCACGAGAGGACGCTCGTCATGCTCTGCACCCGCTTCCGCACCTACAATGCGTCGTCCGGGACCTACCGGGGCTACGACGGCCAGACGTATTCCTGCCGATAGGCGCGACGCGATTTCCAAGCGTAGGGCGGATTAGCGCAGCGTAATCCGCCGCTCGCTCGCGACTTGGTCGGCGGGTTACGCTGCGCTAGCCCGCCCTACTTCCCACCGGCGATGGGATCGGTCATCTCCGGACAGCCAAAAACCTCTCGAAACCTGTACTTGAACATTGTTCATTTTTGGCTTACACATATTTGAGCGACGCTCAAATTGGAAAGGCCGACAATGCAGCCCGCCCCCGGCATGGACGCCTCGATCGGCCTGGGCCGTCCCATGGCGACATGGATCAGGCACGCGCCGACGATCATCACCGTCGGCATGATCGTGATCCTGGCGCTGCACGGACGCATTGCGCAGCCGGCGCATTACAACGAGTTCGCCGACCACTCGGTCGTGTCAGGCATTCCGCACGCCGCCGATGTGTTGTCCAACGCAGGCTTCGCGCTGGTCGCGATCTGGGGCTGGCTGACATTGCACCCCCGCCGCGCCAGCGAGCCGTTGCGCGGTGGATGGCCCGGCTATCGGCTGTTCCTGATCGGACTGTTGCTGACCGCTTTCGGGTCCGCGTTCTATCATCTCGCTCCCGACAATGCCCGCCTCTTCTGGGACAGGCTGCCGATCGCGCTGGTGTGCGCCGGCCTGCTCGCCGGCGTCCGCGGCGACATAAGCGGCGGATCGAAGGCCGGGATCGAGGTGACCGTTCTCGCCCTCTACGCGGTCGCCAGCGTCGCATGGTGGGCCATCACCGAGCGGGCAGGCGCGGGTGACCTGCGGCCGTATCTGCTGTTGCAGGGGCTCGCGCTCATCCTCATCCCGCTATGGCAGGCGATCCATCGAGCCCCGCGCACCGATCGCATCGCCTTCGGTACGGCAATGCTGCTGTACATCCTGGCCAAGGCCGCCGAGGTGCTCGACCACGAGATCGCGATCGCGCTCGGCTTCGTCACCGGACACACGCTGAAGCACCTGCTCGCGACGGCCGCCACCGCCGCCGTGGTCTGGGGATTGTCACGCCGCGGTCGCGTGGACCAAGCGTAGGGCGGATTAGCGCAGCGTAATCCGCCGCTCTCCGCGGCCGTCTCGGCGGGTTACGCTCCGCTAACCCGCCCTACTTCTTACTCCTACTTTGCATGGGGTTGTTTTCGCTGTTTTGAGTCCGGACCCCTACTTCGCCAGCCCGAGCGACTTCAGCGCCTTGCCGTTGTCCTCATTGTCAGCCTTCATGAACTCGCCGAACTTCGCCGAGTCCAGATAGATCATGTCGAAGCCGCGACGGTTCATGAACTCCTTGAACTCGTCGCTGTCCCAGGCCTTCTTGATCGCGGTCTCGTACGTCCTGGCGATCTCCGGCGGCAGGCCCTTCGGCGCTGCGAAGCCGCGCCACACGCCCTTGTGCACCTTGTGACCGGTCGCCTCGTCGGTGGTCGGCACATCAGGGAAGTTCGGCGCGCGCTTCGGCGAGAAGAACACCAGGCTGCGGACGCGGCCCGCCTTGATCAGCGCCTCGGCTTCCGGCATCGAGCAGGCGACGAAGTCGACGCCGCCGGCCGCAAGATCCGTCAGCGCGGTCGCAGCGCCCGTGGACGGCACCCAGCGGATCGAGCCGGGCGACACGCCATCGGCCTGCATCAGGCCGGCGAGCGCGACATGCCAGCTGCCGCCCTGCCCCGTGCCTGACGCCACCACCTTGTTCGGGTTCGCCTTGATATGCGCGAACAGCTCCTTGACGTTCTTGTAGGGCGCGTCCGCCTTGACGTGGATCGCGGCGGGGTCCTGGTTGACCAGCGCCAGCGGCGTGTACTTCTCGAAGGTGAGATCGGTAAGCCCCGCCCAGTGCATCAAATTGATCTCGAGGGTGATGAGACCGAACGTGTAGCCGTCGGGTGCGGCCTGCGCGATCGCCTGATGGCCGACCACGCCGGAACCGCCGGTGCGGTTGACGACGTTCACCGGCTGCTTGAGATCGCGCTCCAGCTGGTTTGCGATCTGGCGCGCGACCGCATCCGTGCCGCCGCCCGCGGCCCACGGCACGATCAGCGTGATCGGCCGCTCCGGGAACGCAGCGTGCGTATTGCTGGCGCCGAGGAGGCTCGCGGCCGCAAGCGCCGCGATTGCAAGATTTCTGAAATGACGAGACACATGGCGAACCGCCTGGCGAAACATTCGCGAACCTCCCCCTCTGTTTTTTGAGGCGCCGGGCAAGACACCGCGGCGCACGCTTTTTGCGCTGTCCGCCATTCGGGCGGCGGAGCGCCGACGTGTCAAGGGGAAGTATCGCCAGCGGGCTCGTGCGCCGCAGCATGCGGCGATCCTGCTCACGCGACTGTTTATGGACGCTGGCTGGCTGCCGCGATACCGGTCGATAAAACCATCCCGATTGCAGGTCCGTGCCGAAGCCCCCTTTTTCCCCATCCATCAGCCGCGGACGCAGCGCCCAGCTGCTCGAGCGCGCCGCCGTCGCGCTGCGAACGCGGCAGTTCGCCGAGGCCGAGCGGCTCGCCGCCGAAGTGTTGAAGGGCAGCCGGACCGACACCGCCGCCGCAACGATTCTGGCCCAGGCCCTCCTCGCGCTGAACCGCGGCGAAGAGGCGATCGCGCCCCTCGAAAAGGCGGCGCGCCGCAGTGACGACCCCGTTGTCGAAACCCTGCTCGCGGCAGCGCTGGGCAGCAGCGGACGCCGTGCGGAAGCGATCGACCAATTGAGCCGGACGACGGCGCGGCGCCCGCCCTTTCTGCCGGCGTTCCAGGAACTCGCCGGCCAGCTTGCCAAGGCCGGACGCGTCGATGAGGGCATCGCCGTCATCGAAAGCGGTCTGGCATTGGCACCTGACGCCATTCATCTGCAACTGGACCTTGCCCGCCTGCACCTCCAGCATAACGACCGCGGCAAGGCGCGCGAGATTCTCAACCGTGCCTGCGATGCTGCGGCGGGTCACCTCGACATATTGAAAGAGCTCGCGCGCGTTCTGCTGCTGGACGGCGAATATGCCGCCGCGGCCGACGCCTACCGGCATGCGTTGGCGCATCGTCCGGACGATGCCTTCACGCGCGCGGATCTCGCCGCTTGCCTGCTGGAAATGGGTGATCGCGACGCCGGCGAGGCCAACCTGCGTCAGGCGTTCCGCAGCGGACCTCACATGCTCGGTCGAACCAACCACGCGCTCGTCGCCTCATCGCACGGCCGCTTCTTCTTCCGTCCGAGCGCGGTCGTGAAATTCCTGCAGGGCTGAGTAGCTGACCTGCCTGGCTAGGCCCGGAATTTCCGCCGGTAAAGTCCGGGCTCGCGATTGATCGCCTTCGTCAGTTCGTGCACCCGCTGCGTCTCCTCCGCCGTGAACGGCGCGGTCTGCGCCACCCAACTTTCGCGTTTCACCGGCACGCATTGCGCAACCGGCGTGCCTCTTGGCAGCACGCCGCTGAAATTGATGTCGTGCCAGTGCGCCGGGAAATGGATCCAGCTGTCGCGATACTGGTCGCAATCGACCATGCCGCTCAATGTGGTGAATGGCAGATCGAAGCGATTGAGAGGATGCGTGAACAGCAGGGTATAGCCCGGCGGCGCTTCGATGCTCCACAGGTTGTGAAACTTGATCAGGAATCGATCCGGCTCGAACAGCGGCGTGCCGACGACCTGGCTGATGTCGTGGAATCCGATCGGCGAGCGCGGGAACTCGAGCGGTCCGCCGAGCGGGGTATCATTGTCCCAGGTGATCGAGCCGTTCTCGATCCTGAGATCGCAGATCAGCGGAAGCAGGAATCCCGAGGTCATGGCGTCGACGAAGGGCGGACAACGCTTGATCGTATCCTCGTCGCGCATATTGACCGCGTTGAAAGCCCGCGTCGGCATCGCCTTGAGCCAGTCGGGAAGCCCCAAAGCCGCCGGCGTTGGCGGCGGCAGTTTTCCATCCAGTTCAGCCGGACAGCGGAACCTGAGCGCTAGCGGCCCTGTATCGTCGGACATGCATTCCTTCTCTTGCTTTCTCTTGGCCGGGCCCGCCTCCCTGACGCGCCTGCATGTTCAACCTAACATCCCCGAAAGCGGCAGGTCTCGGGCGGAGTCTTCAAATCGTTGCGAGTTCGTCAGCCCTCGCCCACCCTGCAGGCTATAGCCGCACACTGTGCTCCCTTACCGCTCCCTTCTTCCACAGCCGAAATCCGCCCTCGAACGCGTTGGCGTTGACGCCGAGGCGAACCTTGCGCGGCAGCTTCTCGATCTTGTCGGCATTGCCGCCGCCCAGCATGACGTAGTCCGGCTCCAGCGCGGCGAGCAGGCGCCTGAGCACATCATCGACCACGCGTTCCCATTTCTTCCGGCCCATGCGCTTCAGCGCTGCGGCGCCGACCCATTGCTCGAACGTGCGGCCGTCGCGGTACGGCAGGTGCGCCAGCTCCATCGGCTCGAGCACGCCATCGACGATCATCGCGGAGCCGAGACCCGTGCCGAGACCGAGGAACAGCATCCGGCCGCCCTCGTAGCTGCCGATCGCCTGCATCAGCGCATCGTTGACGACCCTGGTCGGGCGGCCGAACGCCTTTTCGAAATTGAACCCGGCCCAGCCGAGGCCGAGATTGTGCGGCTCCGACAACGGCCGGTTGTTGATCACAGGTCCCGGATATCCGATCGAGACGACGTCATAGGACCAGTCCTTCGTCAGCGCCTTGACCTGCCTCACCATCGCTTTGGCGGAAAGGTTCGGACCGGACGCAAAGGCGCGCCTGGTTCGCTCGGTCGAGGTCATCACCTTCACGCGCGAACCGCCGATGTCGATCGAAAGGATCGTCTGTCGCGATACACGCTTGCCGGTCTTCTTCGCCATGAACTCGTGCCTCGCGCTATTGAATTAGAGAAACAGTCAGCACCGGGCTTTGTTCTCCATCCGACTCCATTTTGTTCGCAAAGAACGAATCGGAATCGCGCAAACCAGCGCGGGTCATTTCTTAACAATACGTTTGCGTCGCGCTGCTTCGCGTCTCCACGCTAATCCTCATACTCAAGTCCCGGCCGCAGCGCCCGCAGCTTCTGCGCCAGCCGCCGGCTGCCCGTCTCCTCCGCGCGCGCCAACTGGTTTGCGACCGCCACATGATCCTTATCGCTCTTGTGCTGGTTGAGTTTTGACTGGCCCTCGATCTGGTCGACGACGAGATCGATGACGCGGATCGCCGACAGCATCGACTCGCGTTTGGCCGGCTCCATCTGCGCGAGGTCCCACGGCGCCTTCGGCAGCCGCGCTTCGGAAACCGCCAGCAGCGCGTCGCCGTGGCCGCGGTTCTCGTCGCGCTCGCGCAAATGCGCGACGCCTGTGAGATGCACGGCTTCATAAAGCCAGGTCGAGACGTTGTCGCGCGAGGCATACCAGTCGTTGGAGATATAGGCATCGTCGCCTGCGACGATCAAAAGAAAACGCCGCTTGCCGTCGGCGAGTTCGACCAGCGGATTCCTGGCGGTGAAATGAATCTGGACGATCACGCGATCGTCTCGCCGCGCGACCACAAACGGCACGTGCGAGGCGCGCGGCCCGCGCGCATCGGCGGCGACGATCACGCCAAAACCGCGTTCGGCGGCGAAGGCGAGCGCGCGCTCCTCTTCGATACGGAACTGGGGTCGGAGAACATGCATGGCTCGAGCGCTCGAACGACTGGAGGATGGAAGGCTGCAAGGCTAGCGTATTCTCCCGCAGCGGTCACCGGCTGCAAATCAACGTTGCCGCTGCGCCAGATAGAATCCGAACAGCACCGTCACCAGTCCCGCCGCCTGCAGCGGCGTCGGCGGTTCGCCGAGCAGCAGCCAGCCGGAGAGGATCGTGAGCGCCGGCACGGTCGCCGGGAACACCGCGGCACGGGCGACGCCGATGGTCTGGACCGAGAACGCAAACAGATAAAGCGCAGCCGGACCCGCCAGGATACCCTGCGCCAGCGCCTGCAGGACATTCTCGCCGAAGCCCAGCGCCAGCACGCGGGCAAAACCGCCAAAGGCCGCATAGACCGGCAGCAGCGCGAGCGACAGCACGCTGATGACGGTCGCCGCCGAAAACGCGTTGACGCGCCAATGCCGCAGCAGCGTGCCGAATACCGCGAACATCAATCCGGTCATCACGAACAGCAAATCGCCGAGTACGCCATCAGCGCCGATATGCCCGATCGACTCGGCGCCGATCACCGCAAGCCCGCATACGATGACGAGCGCCCCCGCGACACGCGAGGGCGGCACGCGCTCGCGCAGGAACAGTGCGGCGAGCAGCAGGCCGCCGAGCGTCGCGCTGGAAGGCTGGATCACGCTGCCGTGCCCGAGCGGTACGAACAGAAAACCCGTATAGCTGATGAGCGACATGACCGGCCCGCCCAGCACCATCAGCACCAGGCCGCGGCCCCATCCGATGCCGCAGAGATTGCCGATGCCGGCGCGCAGCACGATCGGAATGAACAGCAGTCCCGACCACAGGAAGCGATGCATCAGCAAGTCAGGCGGCGTGAAGCCGACCTTCAGCCCGTGCCGGGTCGCGACAAAGCCCAGCGCCCAGAACAGCGCCGCCCCTGCGCCGCACGCGACCCCGAGCAGGGCCGGCTTCGCATCGGATTTGCGTGGTGAAATTTCAGCGCCGCCGCTCGGCTCGGTCATCGCGGTGGATTAACTTGGCCCGTAAATCCGCACAACCCACGCGAATGCAGGCCTCGTAGGGCGGATTAGCGTAAGCATAATCCGCCATGCTTCACTCGCGGTGCGTCGGTGGGTTACGCTACGCTAACCCACCCTACGAAATGCGCACGAAAGGATCACCATGAACGGCAATCGATATTACGGCGTTCGCGTCGAGGGCGCGAAATACGGCGTGGGTTTCGGCTCGGCGCTCGCCATCGCGATCTCCTACACCAACAACCACTCGATCCTGTGGGCGATCATCCACGGTATTTTCGGCTGGCTCTACGTGATCTATTACGCGCTGTTCGGGTGATGGAAGTCGACCTCATCCTGAGGAGGCGCGAAGCGCCGTCTCGATGGATGAATGGCACCAGCGGGGCCTCATGGTTCGAGACGCGCGCAGACGCGCTCCTAACCATGAGGGTCTATTCCGCTGCCTCGATCGGCTCAGGCCGCCTTGGCTTCCTTCTCCTCGGACGCCGTGTCCATCGCGCGCATGTAGAGATCGAGCAGGCTTTCGCGCTCGTCGCGCTCGTCCTCGTCCTGCTTGCGCAGCTTGATGATTTCCTTGAGGATCTTCACATCGAACCCTTCGCCCTTGGCCTCGGCAAAGACTTCCTTCTTCTGCTCGTTCAGCTCCTGCAATTCGCCGTCGATGTTCTCGACCCGCTCGACGAAAGAACGAATCTTGCCGCCGGGAATGGTGACGTCAGACATGGTGCCTCCCTGTTGAATGAAGTCGTGAAAATGACCGCAAACAAATAACCAATGTGTTAACCTCGGCTGGTTCCCGCCTCGCCAAAACAGATAATCCCAGACTTGACCACATGAACGTGATTTCGATTCAATCGCAGGTCGCTTGGGGCCATGTCGGCAACAGCGCCGCGGTGTTTCCCATGCAGATGCACGGCATCGACGTGATCGCCGTGCCGACCACGCTGCTGAGCAACCGGCCGGGCTATCCGACCATCCGCGGCCGGGTGCTTGATGCGCAACTCATTGCCGATCTGCTGCTCGGGATCGAGGAGCGCGGCGCGGTCGATACGGCCCAGATGATCCTGTCCGGCTATCTCGGCTCGGCTGATAACGCCGTCGTGGTCGCCGATTTCGTCGCGCGCGCCAAGGCCCGCAACCCCGCGCTTGCCTATTGCTGCGATCCCGTGCTCGGCGATCGCGACCGCGGCCTGTTCGTCCACGCCGATATCCCGCCGCTGGTGCGCGACCGGCTGTGTCCGCTTGCCGACATCATCACGCCCAATCATTTCGAGTTCGAATGGCTGACGGGCACCAGAGCGACCAAGATTGATCAGGTGATCGAGGCGGCACGCGCCGTTTTGGCACGCGGTCCGTCAACGGTTGTCGTCACCAGCGCCGAGCTCGCGGACACACCCGCCGGCGAGATCGAGACGCTCGCCGTCGAGGGCACGGAAGCATGGCGCGTGCGCACGCCAAAGCTGCCGATCAGCCCGAACGGCACCGGCGATCTGTTCGCCGCGCTGCTGGTGTCTGCGCGGGTTCACGGCAACGACACGCCGGAGGCGCTGAGCCATGCGGCGTCCGCCATCTACGCCGTGCTGGAGCGCACCGCCGCACGCGGAACAGAGGAAATGCGCATCGTCGAGAGCGCTGAGCAAATGGCCAACCCGAAGCGCCGCTTCGACACCGTCACCATAGGACAAGAATGAGCCGTTTCTGGAGCAGCCTGACGCATGACCTGAAACCCTACGTGCCGGGCGAACAGCCCCGCATGGCCGAGCTGGTCAAGCTCAACACCAATGAAAGCCCGTTCGGTCCCTCGCCCCGCGCGCTGGAAGCCATTCGCAGCGAGGCGACCGATACGCTGCGCCTTTACCCGGACCCGCAAGCGACTGCGTTGCGTGCGGCGTTGGCAGCCTACCACCATGTGCGCCCCGAACAGGTGTTCGTCGGCAACGGCTCGGACGAGGTGCTGGCCCACGCCTTCACCGCGCTGCTGAAGCACGATGCGCCGCTTCTGTTCCCCGATATCACCTACAGCTTCTATCCGGTCTATTGCCGCCTGTTCGGCATCGCGTTTGATGCCGTGCCACTCGATCAGGCGATGTGCATTCGCGTCGCCGACTATCGGCGGCCGGCCGGCGCGATCATCGTGCCCAATCCGAATGCGCCGACGGGGATTGCGCTTTCGCGGGACGAGATCGTTACCCTGCTGAGGGATCACCCAGACTCCCCCGTCGTGATCGACGAGGCCTATGTCGATTTCGGCGCCGAGACGGCGATACCGCTGATCGACTCCCATCCAAATCTTCTCGTCGTCCAGACCATGTCGAAATCGCGGGCGCTGGCCGGCCTGCGGGTCGGCTATGCGATCGGCGACGCCGACCTGATCGAGGGGCTGACGCGGGTAAAGGACAGCTTCAACTCATATCCGCTCGGCCGGCCCGCCCAGGCCGGCGCCATCGCATCACTCGAGGACGAAGCCTATTTTCAAGCGAGCCGCGCGCGCGTGATCGAAGGCCGCGAGCGGCTGGACCGCGGTCTTGTGAAGCTTGGCTTCGAAGTGCTGCCGTCGGCCGCCAACTTCGTCTTCGCGCGTCATCCGGCGCATGAGGGCGCGGCGCTGGCCACTGCGCTGCGCCAGCGCGCGGTGATCGTCCGACATTTTTCCGCGCCGCGTATCGCCGACTATCTGCGGATCACGGTGGGCACCGAGGGACAGATCGACCGGCTGCTGTCGGCGTTGTCCGAGATTTTGGGGAAAGTGTAGGTCGGCATTACCGTCATTCCGGAGCGATGCGCAGCATCGAATCCGGAATCTCGAGATTCCGGGTCTGGTCCTTCGGACCATCCCGGAATGACGGGAGCAACTAATCAGGAGAATCGCATGCAAGTCGCGGTCATCGGTGCCGGAGCGGTCGGATGCTATTATGGGGGACTGCTGCTGCGGGCCGGGCATGACGTGACGTTCGTCGGCCGGCAGCCGCATGTCGATGCTATCAATGCCCATGGCCTGCTGCTCGACACCAGGACATTCAAGGGACACCTGTCCGCCAGGGCCACGACCGACGCGACCGCGCTGCCCTCGCCCGATCTGGTGCTGGTGTGCGTGAAGTCGGCCGATACCGAGCAGGCCGGCCGCGCGCTCGCCGGGCGCCTGCGGCCGGAGACATCCGTTCTCAGCCTGCAGAACGGTGTCGACAATGCGCAGCGCCTGCAATCGGTCACCGGCCACGCCGTGATATCAGCGGTGGTCTATGTCGGCAGCGAGATGGCCGGGCCCGGCCACATCAGGCATCACGGCGGCGGCGACCTCGCCATCGGCGCCTCGGCCGTGAGCGAGACGCTGGCGCAAGCGCTTGAAGCCGCCGGCATTCACACGACGATATCGGACGATATCGAGGTCACGCTGTGGAGCAAGCTCGTCATCAACTGCGCCTTCAACGCGCTGTCGGCTGTCGCCGATATTTCCTACGGCCCGATGCTGGAAGTGGAAGGCACAAGAGCCGTGGTCACCCGCGCGGTGCAGGAAGCGATCGCGGTCGCGCAAGCCTGCGGCGTCGCGCTGCCCGACGATCTGCTCGCAAATATCCTGAACATTCCGACCATGATGCCGCAGCAAAAATCTTCCACCGCGCAGGATCTCGCGCGCGGCAAGCCGAGCGAAATCGACTTCCTCAACGGTCACGTGGTGCGCAAGGGCGCGGAGTTCGGCATTGCCACGCCGACCAACCACGCCCTGCAGGTGATGGTGAAGCTGGCGCAACGAAGCAGGGAACTGTCCGGCGGACGGACGTAGCTTGCGTTCAGCCGCCTCCAGATGGTGCCGATGCGGCGCGCAGGTCAGCGCGTCGCGACACCGGTGGTCTGCGGCGCGGTGGCGGCTGTCAGCTTTGTCCGCGGCGTGAGGACACTCACTTGATGCGCGGTAGCCGTGGAGGTCGCCACCGGTGACTGTTCCCTGAAGTCGGCAGCGCCCAGAACCTGAACCTGCATCGCCGAAATCGGCAAACCACTGGTCTCAAAGGTCGGGAACTCCGCTGCGAGGCCGGCGGTGCTGCCCGCAATCGCGAAAACGGTGGCGGCTGCGATCGATAGGGTCTTGTTCTTCACGTCGATTCTCCGGGGTACGATTCGAAGCCGTAGCCTACCCCGGAAATGCTGCATTGCGATATTGACATATTGCATTGCAACAATGTCGCGCCGGCACATCATAAATTGTTGAGCGCCGTCGCTGCGCGCGAAATCCCCACGTCCCGGCAGTGACGCGCGGAGCATGAGGGGAGATCGCGGATCAGTATGAGAAAAAGTAGCAGGCCGCCTACGCGACCGTTCGCTTTTCGATGATTTTCCGGAAATCGGTCGCCAGACCGCTGTAGTATCCAGCCAGCACCTCATAGAAGTTCTGCTGCGCCTTGTCGGTTGCCGCCCGTGCCTGCTCCTGGCACCGGGTCGCTCTCGCTTCGTATTTCTCCACCTTGGTCTGAAGATCCGTCACAACCACCATCGTTGCTACTCCCCGCCACGCCGCACAACTACTGACGGTAGTCCGGCACAAGTCGAAAAGATGTCCGCGGGATGGAGATTTCGCAGCGTCGTCGTGAGCAAGCCGTGGCGTGCCCCCCGGGCCCTACTGCTTGGGCACCGAAGCCGGCGGCCGCAAGGATGACCGCGCCGTGCCAGTGGTTGCAGCCGGCCGCTTCGCGCCCTTCGCCTGGTCGCGCTTGGCGCCGTCGACGGATTCCAGATAGGACGCGAGCGCCCATGCGGAACCGGAGCCGCTTACGTAGTGCTTTTGCAGGAACATATAGAGTGTCAGCCTGAACCGGCCCTTGGCGAGGCCGCGCGGGCTGCGATGGCAGGTCACGCAACTCTCCGAAAACAACTTCGGCGCTGATTTGCCCTGATCGAGATTCTGCGCCTCGGCCGATCCAGTCAGCAAGACCGCTACGGCCAGAACTAGGAGACCACTGGCCAATTTTATTGGCGACATAACTGTTCCCGCTTTATCCCGCCGCAACGCGACGAGAAGACATCTGCCGCCCGGCGGTGGCGAAAAGTAGGCCGCGTTGCGCCGATGGTTGGGCTGCGGCGCCGCCTCAATACGGCGGTTGTTTCCGCGCCCGCTGTGCGCTAGCCGCCTCCATCCACCAGGTCAAATCGTCCGCAAAGCGCGGGAATGCGTGCGCCAGCGCCTTGCCGCCCTCACCCGTGGGCCTGGCGTCTTCGGACAATGTTTGCGAGATCGGCCCGGCGGCGATCGTGCTCGAGATCACTACCATGCCCATCTCGGAGAGCGTGCCGTGCCAGGCAAGCGCGGCACGCACGCCGGAGAACCGCCCGGCCGAATAGCTGGCAATCGCCGCCGGGCGCCAGAACCACTCCTCGAGGAAATGATCGGTGAGATTCTTTAGCCCGGGCTGCATGCCCCAATTGTATTCACCGGTGACGAATACGAAGCCGTCGGCGTCGCGGATCTGCCCTGCGAGCTTTTCCAGCGCCGCGGGCGCCGCACCCTTCGGATGTTCCTTGTACATCCGGTCCAGCATCGGCAGGTCGATTGCCTTGGCATCGATCAGTTCGACATCGTCGCCGCGGGCGCGAAAGCCCTCGACGATGAAGTGCGCGAGCCGGATGCCCATGCGATCGGAGCGATAGGAGCCGTAGAGGACGAGGATACGGTTGGCCATGGAAGCAGACTAGCACGGCGTGTCGTGATGGGCGCAGAGCAAAGATCGCTCTCGGGGCAACCGTTTCAAATGAAAAAAGGAGGCGGGCACGTAGCCGCCTCCAAATTCCCAGCCTTACCAATCGGCTGTGTCGCCATTGTAGTAGCCATAGGAATCGTACGGGCTGGCCGGTGCAGTCGCGATGGCCCCTGCCGCCGCCCCGCCGTCCACGACCACCGGACCGGCAACATAGCCTGGGCCATACGCCCGAGGCGCATAATAGCCAAAGCTTTGACGTTCCCACTGGTTCGGCAGACGAACGCCGTATCCACCGCGCAGATATGCGGAATTTGGATAGTTGAACCCGATCATCCCGGGCTCCTGCGTTGCTTCCTGCGCCATTGATGGGGTTGCGAGCGCTGTAAAAAGAAGCGCAGCTGCACCAAGTAGTTTGAGCTTTATCATCGCCGTCCTCCGTTTGTCATGACAGGCAAACGGGCCACGTTGAGTGCCGTTCCGGAGCAGGGTTCACAGAGCTGTTAGCTCAGGAATTGTCTGTTTCTTGACCCAGTACAGCCCAAGAGAAAAGGCCGGCGGGCACGACGCCGCCGGCCTTCTCTTGCAACTGCCGGCTCGCGTAGGTCCGGTTCCGCTGCGATTCCGTGCCTCAAGTTGCCTCCAAACGTAATCGAAATCCTTCGACGCGAATGTGAGCTGCATCACTGATGGTCGGAACCCAATCGACTAGCTTGCTACTACAGATTGCTGCTCGCAGGAGACCGGCCATGACCCAGGTCTATTTCCACTGCTCAAGCTCCCGCGGAGTCCGAATCGATCGATCCGGTGAAGCGGTGAGCGACCTCAACGAGGCGCGCGATCGCGCGGCTTGCCTCGTCCGCTCGCTCATCATGGAACAGGGCGCTGAAGACTGGCGCGACTGGGTCGTGCATGTCAGCGACGATTTCGATGACGAGTTGTTCGTTCTTCCCTTCGCCTTCGTGCTCGGCAAGGCACATTGAGGACCGGAACCGAACAGGCACTGCTCGCGCGATGGTGCGAGCCGGATACGAGCGCGATTGCACGCGCACTTTGCCGAAAGCTTTTCGACATCAGCAGTCGCGCCGCCGCTTGAACCATCGCGCGAATAATTTTCATCTTCAACTCAAGAGAAAAGGCCGGCGGGCATTACGCCGCCGGCCTTCTCTTGCAACTGCCGGCTCGCGCCTGTCCGGTTCCGCTGCGGTCGCTTGCCTAAAGTTTGACCACCGCACGGTTAACGAATTCCTAACGAGTCGAGCGTGAGATCGAGCACGGAAGGGCGTGATTCGTCCGGCTAGTTTGGTGTCACCTGACGAGCACATGTGCCCGTAAATCTCCCGTCAGGAATCTATCGGGATTTCATGCGGAATCCGTCGCTGCTATTTTGCAAACAGCGGATTCGCAAGGCTCGCGAGGACACCGAAAATGGCCCAGGTCTATTTCCATTGCTCGAACTCGAAGGAAGTCCGGATCGATCAATCCGGCGCCGTGGTGAGCGACCTTGCCGAGGCCCGCGACTACGCGGCCTGCGTGGTGCAATCGATGATCCGCGAAAGCAGCGCGGAAGACTGGCGCGACTGGGTCGTGCATGTCAGCGACGCCTACGATGACGAGATCTTCGAGGTGCCGTTCTCGTCCATTCTCGGCAAGGCGCATTGAGTTCGTCATGATTACCGCGACAGTCTCCTTTATGCCATTGCTCCGCCGCCTCGATCGATTCATGTCGCGGTGGCAACGCATGGTCGAGCGTGCCTGCGACACCTATCGGCCGGAGCGTCATTACATGCGCGGGCCAGGCCCGAAGTGGTACGCCAAAAATCGCGCGGCCCTCTAGGACTAGACGGCCGCCACGGCCCGCTGGTCGCGTCCTGTTCATCATCATCGCCCCGTCGTCACTCCGCACGGCGTGCTGAGCTCGGTTCAGGGTTCCGAACCCGGAACAAATGGTGGCCAACGGCCCCAACCTCTCCATGACATGGCCTTGCTTTGGTCAAACCTCGCTGGCCGTGTGCCGCCGTGGGCAGAGGATTTTAACCGCAGCACCTACGCATCGACAGATGCGGATGACATTGGAGCAAGGGACCCCGCCAATGCAATCCACGCAACAACCCAAGTCCGTGCAACCGCAGCAGGAGGCCGATCCGCACGACGTGTTCGCGATCGAGTCGATTCTTGCCGGACGCGCCGATCGGGCGCCGCCGCTCGTGCATGAGCCAGCGAGCCAGCCTGCTGCGCCGCCGGTGAACGTCGTACCGCAGATACCGGTGAACGTCGCACCCGAAATACCGGTGAACGTCGTACCCGAGATTTCGGTCGCCGCGGCGGCCCCGCAGATCGAGCCGGTGTTCCGCGTCACGGATGCCAGGAATATTCAGGCCGAGAGCGTCAGACCCGATGAGATCAAGGTCGGTGACATCATGGCCGCTGGCGAACGCCCGACATCCAGATCGAGCAAGCGAGCCTTCATGGCTTTGCTCGGCCTCTGCGGCGTCATCGCTGCCGCCGCCTGGCAGCACTACGGCGACCAGGCCAAGGCGATGGCGGTGAGTTGGGCGCCGGAAGCCGTGCGCGAGGCCCTCTTACCCTCGGAAACGCCGCCCGTCGCCGAAGCGGCAGCTGTCCCCGCCGTTCAGGCGGCGGCAACTGATCAGGCCGCTGCATCCGATCAGGCCGCAACTACCGAGCAGCCTGTGGCGCAGCCGGTGGGGTCAGCCAAGCCGGAACAAGCCGCCGCTGCACCGGCGGCCACCGCGCCTTCGACGGAGTCGGCACAGTTGCAGGCGATGGCGCAGGATCTCGCTGCGATGACCAGACAGGTTGAAGAACTGAAAGCCAACATCGCACAGCTCAGGACGAGCCACGCCCAGATGGCGCGTGAAGTTGCGAGCGCGGCTGCAAAAACTTCGGAAGCCAAGCCCGCTGAGCAGGCTCCGCGTCCCCGGGTAGCTGCCGCACCTCCGCCGCGAGCAGCCGCACCGCCGCCGCCCGCACCGCGTCGGCCGCCGCCGGCGCAAGCCGCCTATATTCCGCCGGTCCAACCGTTGCCGCCGCCCCCCGTGCAGGTACAGCCGGCGCCGCCGCAACTGGCGGACGATGGCCAACCGGTGGTGCGGCCGCCAATGCCCGTGCGGTAAGAGTTCGCGGCCGGCCCAAACCGGGCTGCGAAGCCGCACCCAATCAGCTCTGGTGCGGACCGCGCATCATCTTGAGCGCGTCCTCGATGTGACGCCACTCTTTGGCTTCCTCGTCGTCGCCCTTGCTCTCGCAGGCCACTGCATTGCGCGCGGCCTGCGCGATCGCGGTCTGGCCGTGCCTCTCCATCATCTGGCGCGCGATCGTGTGGATTTGAATCTCGGATATCATGACGCACTCCCTCCCGAGTTCGATGTGCTGATAACTGCCGATGCGCGGTACGCGTTCCGCAAGCCATCCATCACAATTTGATGCTGATTAGGATGGGGATAGAGCGCAGCGAAACCCATCGAAGCTTACGCTGAAGCGGAGTGATGGGTTTCGCTGCGCTCTATCCATCCTGCAGAATTACAGATCCCCCATATCGGGCGGATCGAACCAGTTCGTGAGTGACAACCCGCCATCGATCACGATCGCGGCGCCTGTGACGTAGGCCGAGATCCGGTTCGACAGCACCGCGAGCGCCAGCGGGGCAAGGTCCTCCGCCTCGCCGAGCCGGCCGAGCGGGATGTGCCTGGCGAGCTTCGGATCGGCAACGAAGCCGCCGGCGGCGATCGCACCCGGCACCAGCGCGTTGACGCGGACGTTGTAGCGGCCAAGCGTCTTGGCCAGTTCCTTCACCAGCATCGAGAGGCCGGCCTTGGACGTCGAGTAGTGCGGCAGGTTGCGCGGCGTGCCCGCATGCAGCGACGTCAGCAGCAGGAACGAGCCGGGCGTCTTTTCCGCGATCAGCTTTCGCGCCAGTTCGCGCGAGAGATGAAATCCTGCCTCGAGATTGACCGCATGCATCCGTGCCCACGTCTCGGTGGTAACGGCCATCGCGTGATCGGCCTCGCGCCGCGGCGGCGAGGCGCTATGCACGAAATGCGTCACCCGGCCGACTGAAGACTGCGCCTCGGCCAGCAACGCCGCCCGCGCGGCGGGGTCGGCGAGATCGCCCACCCAGGTCACCGCCAGGTCCGGCCGGGCCGACGCCTTGGCCGCTGCGGCAACCGTGTCCCGGTTCACATCCGCGAATACCGTGCGCACGCCCTCACCCACCAGCGCCTGGGCGATGGCCCGGCCGATGCCGTTGCCCGCGCCGGTGACGAGCGCAGCCTCGCGCGCGGGATCGAAGGGTGTATCCAACAGGCTCATGTCGATCCTCTCTCCGGGCAGGCACTCGCGATACAATACGTTCGGGCTTGAGCTGGATCAAACCGGTATACCGGCTTGCACCGCTAGGTTGCTTTCACGTTCCGCAAAACCATCCTAGTCTCCAACAGCATTGAGCGGGGACCCGACCATGAGAACCCGCGTTAGAAAATTCGCCCACGTCCTTGAACGCCTTGGGCTTGCGATGGCAGGCGCGGCGAGCGGATTGTTCGTGGCAGCGCTGGTCGGAACGAGCTATGCCGCGCTCACCACCCAGGCCTTCCTGCTCCTGATGATGCTTGGCGGCGCCATCGGCTTCTATCTCGGGATCGATACCCCGCCCCTGCCCTTCGACCCCACGAACGGAAAAGGGCAGGCCAAGGACGGCTGGGTCGGCAAGATCGATGCGCCGGAGTTGCTCAGCGCCGTCGGCACCTTTTTCGCCGCCTTGGCGGCCTTTGCTTCCGTCGGGGTGATCGTGCTGCGCCAGGAACCGCACATGAACTGGATCGGCATGATCATGGCCGGATGGGTGGTCGGCGTCGCCATGCAGATCGTCGCCGGCACGATTGCGCGCGTGCGACGCTGAGTTCTGCTGCGGCGTCAGCGCTCATCTTCCGCGGTTGCGATCACGAAGCACACACCATGCTCCTCCATCGGACGGCGCGTTTGCCAAACGTTAAGCAAACGGACGCGCCCGCGTCGCCCCTCCAAAGAAACTCCACAATCTTTCCTAGGAAGGAGGATGCCATTTCGACAAAGGAGAACTTCTTATGCGATTAGGACACGCGATGTTCCTCGGCTTGATGGTCGCACTGCTCACGCTGGCAGCGCCGACGCTCGCCAGAAATTCAAACCACGAACAGAAGTCCAGCGAGGCGCCGGCTTCGTCTTCCTGCAATGCCTATCAGCAGGCAGCCGACGGCACCTGGAAGCAGTTGCCATGCCAGGAAATGGGCCCCAAGTCTGCACAACCAAAGTCCGCATCGAAAAGCGGCAATACCGAAACGCGCTGAGTTCAAGCGTTCGGTATTGAGCGCTGCGATCGCTACATTTCGAGCAACGCGCGATCAGCGGCGCGTTGCAATGAACCCGATCAGGAACGCAATCGCCAGCGACTGGATGGGAGCCTCGCGCGCCGCCGCTCTCAGGTGGTCGCGCCAGGTCGGCGGCGGCGTAACCTCCTCGGCGAGATCCCGGGACATGCTGCGGATCGCATCCACCGCCCGTTCGATCCGCGCTTCGGCAATTGCGGAAGCGGGAATATCCTGATTGCTCATGCCACTGAAACGCGCAAACCGCTGAGCGGGTTCCGAAGACATTGACGTCGACCCGACCTTCGCAGGCGGACGAGATTGCCCGCGCATTCAATTGCCGGCCATTGGAACGCGGCGTCACCTGCCCGCGTTAAGTGCTCGCGTTAGTCCCAGACCCGGTTGTACTGCGAATATGACTCCGGGCTCGCTATTGCGAGGCAACATGCCGGACAGCAAGAAAAGGCGCAGCGGCCCAGATCGCCGGAAGGTCGCTGCGGGTGAGCCCTACGAAGTCGGATACTTCGCGAAGAAGCACGACATTACGCGGGACCAGGCGCGTGAACTCATTCGCCAGATCGGCAACGATCGGGACAAGCTCAATGAAGCGGCTTCGCGGCTTTTCCGCAAATAGCGCCCCTGCTGGCTGATCGCGCGCTTCCCAACGACGATTGCAACGGCTCGATTGAGCAAGACGAGCGGCCGCGGCGCGATCATGGCGCCTGCTGGATACGACAGGATTTTGCCCGGCAACCGCCCCACTCCGTCCCCAAGCGTAAACCCGCGATTAATCCGCGCCACCTATGATGCGTATCCGCACCCAATTACCAGCGCAAATGGCTCAGATCCCATGAAAATCGGTACCCTGCTCACCGCCGCCATCGTCTCGCTCTCGACTGTGGGCGGCGGCTTCGCTGTCTATGTCGCCGTCACGAAGTACCAGACCATGGAAAGGGTATCGGTCGCACAGAGCCGCCTGGAAGTGGTGCGGGCGGTCGGCGAAATTCCGCGCTACATGAATCCCGAGCGCGGCTTTGCCACCAACATCCTCTACGGGCCGCCCGCGGTGGACCCGAAGATGCGGGCTGATCTCAACAACAAATACCGCAAGAACACCGACGGCGCGCGCGACAAGATGAACGCGATCCGCAAGAATTTGTCCGGCGGGCTCGACGACGCTACAGCCCTCGGCGCCGGCATCGACGCGCTGAACGTCAAATTCGCCGGCCTGCGTGACGCCATGGACAAGGCCATCGACGGTCCGGCGGAGGCCCGCAAGGACGCAGCCAGGAAGATCGTCGCCGACAACGCCGCCTTCAACGTCGCGGTCACGACGCTGCTCGACGAACAGGTGCGGCGCATGGCGCAACTCGACGGCGACGCCTATCGGCAGGCCGTCTACGCCAACATCGCATGGACCCTGCGCGACGTCGGCGGCTACAACGCCAGCGTTCACAAGAACCTCGTCGGCAACAACCGCGTCGCCACCGAGGCCGAAAAGATGGAATACAGCCGCTCGCAGGGCCGCGCCGACCAGATCCTGATGTCGCTGCAGGAATTGCGCGGCAACCCGGCCACGCCCGCCAACGTCGCCGCAGCGCTGAACAAGATGAACGATGCCTACGTCAACCGTTTCGGCAATGAGCTGAAGCTCGCCAGGGAAGGCGCGGTCTCCGGCAAATTCGTCAACGACGTCGACAAGTTCTTCGTCGAATCCCAGCTCGGCCTCGGGTCCGTCGTCGAGGTACGCAATGCCTTCTACGACAACGCCGAATACGTTCTCGGGGTCGCCTATTCGTCGGCGCGAACGAGCTTCCTGATCGCGCTCGCGGTTCTGGTTGCGGTCATCGCAGCCAGCGGCGCGATGATCGCGATGGTGCGCCGCCGCGTCTGCAAGCCGATCGTCGACCTCACCGCCACCATGTCGCGGCTCGCCAACGGCGACGTATCCGATGAGATCACCGGCACCGAACGCGGCGACGAGATCGGTGCGATGGCGGCAGCCGTCCGCGTCTTCAAGGACAACATGATTGCCGCCGAACGTCTCGCCGCCGAAAAGGCCTCGGAGAACGATGGCAAGATGCGCCGTGCGCAGGTTCTCGACGAGCTCACGCGCACGTTCGAAGCCAAGGTGACCGAACTCGTCGGCGGACTCTCGGCAGCCTCGTCGGTGATGGAGAACACCGCGCAGTCGATGTCGTCGACCGCGACCGCCACCAACCGTCAGGCCGCTATCGTCGCTGCCGCTTCCGAGCAGACCTCGGGCAACGTGCAGACGGTTGCGAGCGCCACCGAAGAGCTGACCTCCTCGATTTCGGAGATCGGCCGCCAGGTCGCGCAATCGACCGAGATCGCCTCCCGCGCGGTCGAGAACGCCCGCCGCACCGGCGAGACCGCCCGCTCGCTTGCCGAGGGGGCGCAGAAGATCGGCGACGTCGTGACGCTGATCCAGTCGATCGCCGCGCAGACCAACCTGCTGGCGCTGAACGCCACCATCGAGGCCGCCCGCGCCGGCGACGCCGGACGCGGCTTCGCGGTGGTCGCTTCCGAAGTCAAATCGCTGGCCGGCCAGACCGCGAAGGCCACCACCGAAATCTCCGAGCAGATCGCGGCCATCCAGACCGCGAGCGACCAGACCGTCACGGCGATCCAGAACGTCGCCAACGTGATCGCCGAAATCGACCAGATCGGCACCGCGATTGCGGCGGCGATCGAGGAACAGGGTTCCGCGACCCAGGAAATCTCCCGCAGCGTATCGGAAGCGGCGCGCGGAACCCAGGAAGTCAATTCCAACATCACCGGCGTCCAGAAAGCCGCCGACGAAACCGGCTCCGCCGCCGGCCAGGTGCTGGGCGCGGCCGAGCAACTGTCGTCGCAGTCGAAGGAACTCGCCGGACAGGTCAATCGCTTCCTCTCGGAGGTACGGGCGGCGTAAGCGCTGCCGGTTCCCTCCGGGAACGGGCTTGCCGAGGGGGATGCCGGCCATGCTACAAGCGGGAACATTCCCGCCGGCTGGAACTTTATGTTGCGTAGCGTGGCCTATATCCCTGAAATGACCGCGGTTTTCGCGGTATCGCCCGGCGAGTGTCGTGAGTCTGCTTGAGACCGAAGAATTGCAGCGCCGGATCGCGGTGCTAGAGGCGGAGAATGCCCGCCTGAACGCGCTCGCGGTCGCCGACAACAGCGAGCTCGAACGCGCCGAAACCGCGCTCGCCGACAGCGAGCAGCGTTACCGCACCCTCTTCAATTCCATCGACGAGGGTTTTTGCATCATCGAGTTCTTCGACGGTCCCCACGGCCCGCTGAGCGACTACATCCATATCGAAGCCAACCCGGCCTACGCCGTGCACGCCGGCATCCCCAATGTGGTGGGGCAGAAGCTGCGCGAGATGGTGCCCGACGAGGCCGATGGCTGGGCCGAACTCTACGGCGGCGTGCTCCGCACCGGGGTCCCGATTCGGTTCGAACGCGAACTCGTCGCCACCGGACGACATCTCGAACTGGCCGCCTTCCGTATCGAGCCTGCGAGCCGGCGCCAGGTCGCCGTGCTGTTCCAGGACATCACGGCACGCAAGCGCGCCGAGGAGGCCATACAGAACCTCAACGAGACGCTGGAGGCTCGCATCGCGGAGGCGATCGCCGAGCGCAAGCAGGCCGAGGAAGCGTTGCGCCAGTCGCAGAAGATGGAGGCGGTGGGCCAGCTCACCGGCGGCATCGCGCATGACTTCAACAATCTCCTGACCGGCATCATCGGCTCGCTGGAATTGCTGGAGACGCGGCTGCGCCAGGGACGCACCTCCGAACTCCACCGCTATGTCACCGTTGCCCAGGGTGCATCGAAACGCGCCGCCGCCCTCACGCATCGCCTGCTCGCATTCTCGCGCCGGCAGACGCTCGATGCCAAGCCGACCGACGTGAACCGCCTGGTGATGGACATGGAGGAACTGGTCCGACGTACCGTCGGACCGCAGATTACGCTGGAAGTGGTGACCGCCGGCGGGTTGTGGCCGGCGCTGATCGACCCCTCCCAGCTCGAGAGCGCGCTGCTCAACCTCTGCATCAACGCGCGCGATGCGATGCCGGAGGGCGGTCGCATCACGATCGAAACCGCGAACAAATGGCTCGACGACCGCACCGCCAAGGAACGCGATCTGCCGCCCGGCCAGTATCTGTCGGTCTGCGTGACCGACACCGGCACCGGCATGACCCCGGAAGTGATCGCGCGCGCGTTCGACCCGTTCTTCACCACCAAGCCGCTCGGCCAGGGTACCGGCCTCGGCCTGTCGATGGTCTATGGCTTCGTGCGGCAATCCGGCGGACAGGTGCGGATCTATTCCGAAGTGGGGAGCGGCACCACGATGTGCCTGTACCTGCCACGGCATCATGGCGAGTCGCCCGAGGCGGTGACAAGCACGGCGACCACCACGGCTGCGCGGGAACGCACCGGCAAGACGGTGCTGGTCGTCGATGACGAGCCCAGCGTTCGCATGCTGGTCTCGGAAGTGCTGGAAGAGCATGGCTACGCCGGGATCGAGGCGTCGGACGGGCCGTCCGGACTGCGGGTGCTGCAGTCGGACGCGCGGATCGATCTGCTCATCACCGATGTCGGCCTGCCCGGCGGCCTCAACGGCCGCCAGTTGGCCGACGCGGCGCGGATCACGCGTCCGGATCTCAAGGTCCTGTTCATCACCGGCTATGCGGAGAACGCCATCATCGGCAACGGCCAGCTCGCACCCGGCATGCGGGTGCTGACAAAACCGTTCGTCATGACGACGCTGGCGGAGCGCATCGCCGAAATGATCGGCGGCGATCAAAAAGAATAAGCCGAAAGCTCCGCCGCTATCCGCGCAATCCCAGGACGCGGCGTGCGATCGCTTGGCGATGGACTTCGCTCGGCCCCTCATACATCCGCATCAGCCGCGCCTTTTGCGAAAGCGCGTTGAGCGGCAGTTCAAGCGTCATTCCGAGCGCTCCCAGCGTCTGCATGGCGTGATCGCAGGCCTCATAGGCCATTTCGGTCGCGAACACCTTGATCATCGAAGCTTCTTTGCGAATGTCCTCGCCGCGGTCGGTCTTGTCGGCGGCATCCCGCACCATCAACCGGCAAGCGTGTATCCGCGTCGAGATGTCGGCGACCCACCACTGGATCGCCTGGCGCTCGGCGAGCTTGACGCCGAAGGTTTCACGCTGCGTGGCGTGTTCGCACAGCATGTCGAGCGCGCGCATGGCGATGCCGATGCACGTCGATCCCATCTCGAGCCGCCGCGTGCGCAGCCGCAGCTGCATCGGCGCATAGCCCTTGCCGACCTCGCCGAGCACGGAGTCCTGCGGGATCCGGCAATCCTCGAAGACGATCTCGTAGGTTGCCTCGCCACCCAGCATCGGGATCTCGCGCTCGATAATGAAGCCCGGCGTCCCCTTCTCGACGATGAAAGAGGTAATGCCGCCCTGCCTCGCGTCATTGCCGACACGGGCCATGACGATGATGAAATCAGCGCGGCGCGCGTTGGTGATCCAGATCTTGCGGCCGTTCAGCACCCACTGGTCACCGTCCAGCACGGCGCGGGTCTTCATGCCCGCGGGATCGCCGCCGGCCCCCGGCTCGGAAATCGCAATCGCCGAGACCATGCGTCCCTCGATGTAGGGCTGCATGTAGTTCCGCTTCTGCGCCTCGGTGCCGACCGCCTGCAGCATTCGCAAATTGGGCGAGTCCGGCGGCAAGATGAAAGGCACGCAGGTCCGGCCGAGTTCCTCGTGGACCGCGGCCATGGTACGGGTCGGCAGGTCGTGGCCGCCGAGGTCCTCCGGCGCGTCGAGGCCCCACAGGCCCAGATCCTTCGAGACCGTGCGCAGCCGCTCCCGTTGCTCGGCGCTCAATTCCGAGTGGCCGGAGCCGGGCAGCCTGGATCTCAGATAATCCGGTTCGAGCGGAATCAGTTCGCGGTCGACGAACTTTGCGACCGTCTCCCGGATCATGGCGGTTTCGTCATCGGTACTCATCAAGCAGCCTTTCAGTCAGCAAAGCGGTTGCATCCCCATGGTCTCCCCCCACCCCGCCTGTTATGCGGCAGCCTTGCGAGCGGCCGCCGAAGCCAGCACCATCGCGGCGCATTTCTCGCCGATCATGATCGCGGGCGCATTGGTGTTGCCGCTGGTCAGCGTCGGCATGATCGAAGCATCGGCCACGCGCAGTCCCTCGATGCCATGCACGCGCAGTTCGCGGTCCACGACGGCAAGCGGATCCGATCCCATCTTGCAGGTGCCGACGGGGTGATAGGTCGTCTCGGCATTGTTGCGGACCCAGTCGAGCAACTCCGCGTCGCTCTGGAGCTTCGCGCCCGGCGCGATCTCCTCCCCGGTGATTTCCTTCAGCGGCGACGTCGCCATCAGTTCGCGGCCCTTGCGGATGACAGCGAGGATTCCGGCACGGTCATGCTCGGTTGAGAGAAAATTGAAACGGATCGCGGGCGGTTCGCTCGCGTCGGCCGACTTGATATGGACCGAGCCGGTGCTCTCCGAACGCAGCACGTTGGCGTTCATGGTGATGCCCTGCCGCCTGGCGACGCGGCGTTGGCGCCCGACCATTTCGTAGAGAAACGGCAGGATGGAAATGGTCGCGTCCGGCGTCTCCAGTCCCTCGCGGGTACGGAAATACATCCGGACGGGAACGGCGGTCGAAGCCAGGAATCCGGTGCCGAACAGTGCGTATTTCATCGCCTCGCGGGCAAGCCGCCAGCCCCGCGCATTGTCGTTGAACGTCATATTGCGGGCGGCAATCGCGAACTTCAGACGCGGCGAATAATGATCGCGCAGATTCTCGCCGACCCCGCGCAGCTCATGCACCGGCGTGATGCCCAACGACCGCAGCAATTCGGGCTGTCCGATGCCGGACAGTTCCAGCAGCTTCGGCGAGTTGATCGAGCCGCCCGAGACGATCACTTCTCGCGATGCCCTCGCCTCGCGACGCGCACCATTGACGGAATAGCGCACGCCGACGCAGCGCTTGCCTTCCAGGATCAGCGCCTCCGCCATCGCGCCCTGCTCGATGACGAGGTTTTGCCTTCCCCGCGCCGGATCGAGATAGCAGACTGCAGTGCTCTGGCGCTTGCCGCCGGCAATGGTCACCTGCGACATGCCGATGCCTTCCTGGGTTTCGCCGTTCTGGTCGGGGTTGAATGGAAGACCGATACTTGCCGCGGCCTCGATGATCTTCTCGAGCAGCGGCACCTTGTTGCGCGGCGTATCGTTGACGCGCAGCAGGCCGTTGCGGCCGCGAAACTTGTCGGAGCCGCCTTCATAGCGCTCCATGCGCTGGAAGATCGGCAGCACGTCCTGATAGCTCCAGCCGCGATTGCCGAGCTGAGCCCAATGGTCGTAGTCCTGCGCCTGACCGCGCATGTAGACCATGCCGTTGATCGAACTCGATCCGCCCATCATCTTGCCGCGCGGCACATCGATGCGGCGCCCGCCCGAGCCTTCGTCGGGTTCGGACTTGTAGCACCAGTTCACCGTGGGATCGTCGATCATCTTGGAAGTGCCGACCGGGATGCGCGCCCAGAAATGGTTCGATCCCCTGGTGCCGGCTTCCAGCAGCAGCACGCGATAGGCGCCGTTCTCGCTCAACCGGCTTGCGACGACGGCGCCGGCCGAACCGGCGCCGACGACGATGAAGTCATAGGCGGCAGTGTCCGACATGTCAGCTAGTCCCGCTTGAAGCGATAGTTGAAGCGGTCGCCGTCGGCCGTGATCAGGCCAACCGTCGGCGTCGGAAAATGGATCGGCAGGATCAGCGTGTCGGTGCCGGCGACGGAAGCAAAGAATTTTCGCCGCGAGATTGCCGACTCTTTCGGATCCCAGTCCGGCTTCGCCGACCATTCGGGCTCGCGGCACTGGATCATGTGATGCATGAGATCGCCCGCCACTACAGCGCGCTTGCCCTTCGAGAAGATGTTGACGCAGCAATGACAGGGCGAATGCCCGGGTGTCGGCGTCAGCGTAATGGTATCGTCGAGCGCATAGTCGTCGTCAACCAGCACCGCCTGCCCGGCTTCCATGATCGGCAGGCAATTGTCGCGAAATACCGTGCCGGGCGGATTGGCGCCCTTGGCATTCTCCGCCTCCCACGCCGCATATTCCCGTCTGTGGAATATGTATTTCGCATTGGGGAATGTCGGCACCCAGCGGCCGTCGCGCAGCGTCGTATTCCAGCCTGTGTGGTCGATGTGCAGATGGGTGCAGAAGACGTAGTCCACCTGCTCGTAGGAGATGCCGAGCGCAAACAGCTCGTTGCGCCAGCGCTCCTTGCCGGGGAAATCGAACGGCGGCGGATGGCCCTTGTCCTCGCCGGTGCAGGTATCGACCAGGATGGTGTAGCGCGGCGTGCGCACCACAAACGTCTGGTAGGTGATGACCATCAGGCCGAGCGCGGCGTCGAACACCTCCGGCTCCATGCCCGCCAGGTGATGCTTGAAGACGGCATCGTCATAGGCCGGAAAGAAATCCTGCGGCCGCCGCCACGGACCCTCGCGCTCGATGACAGCGTCGATGGTGATATCGCCGATCCTGAGCTGCTTCATTGTCGTTCGCTCCCCCAATTTTCGAGGCAGGGTAACGACGAGCAGGCAGGCGTCAAGTTAATGGCAGCAATGCAAATATACTCGTAGCCCGGATGGAGCGAAGCGCAATCCGGGATTCTCGCCGCGACCAGAGCTGCCCCGGATTGCGCTTCGCTCCATCCGGGCTACGGGCCACCGCAATCAGCTCCGCAGCCCCGGCGCTTCCTGTCCGGTGCGCGCGACATATTCGGTGTAGCCGCCGCCATAGAGATGCGGGCCCTCCGGCGTCAGCTCCAGCACGCGGTTGGAGAGCGCGGCCAGAAAATGCCGGTCATGCGAGACGAACAGCATGGTGCCTTCGAATTCGGACAGCGCGTTGATCAGCATTTCCTTGGTCGCGAGATCGAGATGGTTGGTCGGCTCGTCCAGCACCAGGAAATTCGGCGGGTCGAACAGCATGTGCGCCATCACCAGCCGCGCCTTCTCGCCGCCCGAGAGCACCCGGCATTTCTTCTCGACGTCGTCGCCGGAGAACCCGAAGCAGCCGGCGAGCGCGCGCAAGCTGCCCTGGCCTGCTTGCGGAAACGAATCCTCCAGCCACTGGAATACCGTGCGTTCGCCGTCGAGCAGATCCATGGCGTGCTGGGCGAAGTAGCCCATCTTGACGCTGCCGCCGAGCGCCACCGTGCCGTCATCCGGCTCGGTCGAGCCGGCCACCAGTTTGAGCAGCGTCGACTTGCCGGCGCCGTTGATGCCCATCACGCACCAGCGCTCCTTGCGGCGGATCATGAAGTCGAGGCCCTGATAGATGCTGCGGCTACCATAGCCCTTGTGCACGTTCTTCAGGCTGACGACGTCCTCGCCCGAGCGCGGCGCCGGCAGGAATTCGAACGCCACGGTCTGGCGGCGCTTCGGCGGCTCGACGCGCTCGATCTTGTCGAGCTTCTTGACCCGGCTCTGCACCTGGGCTGCGTGCGACGCGCGCGCCTTGAAGCGTTCGATGAATTTGATTTCCTTGGCGAGCATCGCCTGCTGGCGCTCGAACTGGGCCTGCTGCTGCTTCTCGTTCAGCGCGCGCTGCTGTTCGTAGAATTCGTAGTCGCCGGAATAGGTCGTCAGCGTGCCGCCGTCGATCTCGACCACCTTGTTGATGATGCGGTTGATGAACTCGCGGTCATGCGAGGTCATCAGCAGCGCGCCCTCGTATCCCTTCAAAAACTGCTCCAGCCAGATCAGGCTTTCGAGATCCAGATGGTTGCTCGGTTCGTCCAGCAGCATCACGTCGGGCCGCATCAGGAGAATCCGCGCCAGCGCCACGCGCATCTTCCAGCCGCCGGAGAGCGCGCCGACGTCGCCGTCCATCATTTCCTGGCTGAAGCCCAGGCCCGACAGCGCCTCGCGCGCGCGGCCGTCGAGCGCGTAGCCGTCGAGTTCCTCGAAACGGTGCTGGACCTCGCCATAGCGCGCGATGATGTCGTCCATGTCGTCGGCGCGATCGGGATCGGCCATCGCGGCCTCGAGTTCCCTCAGCTCTGCCGCGACGACACTGACAGGACCGGCGCCGTCCATCACCTCGGCGACGGCGCTGCGTCCCGACATTTCGCCGACATCCTGGCTGAAATAGCCGATGGTAATGCCGCGATCGAGCGAGACCTGGCCCTCGTCAGGGGTCTCCTGTCCCGAAATCATCCGGAACAGCGTGGTCTTGCCGGCGCCGTTCGGGCCGACCAGGCCGATTTTCTCGCCCTTCTGGAGGGCGGCCGAGGCTTCGATGAAGAGGATCTGGTGGCCGACTTGCTTGCTGACGTTATCGAGACGGATCATTGGGGCCTGAAAGGAGGAAATCGTTTTCGGCCGCTGCTTAGGACATCTGGCGCGCTTGTGGAAGCGGTTCCGGCGGCCGGCGCCATGCCCAAAAGGCTGCTATGCCGGCTGCATCAGCTTCAGCGTGGCCGCCAGTCGCAGGCTGCGCTTTCCGGCCAGCGCGATGGCTTCGAGCTCGGCGCCCGTTCCGTCGCAGGTGCCGGAAAAGCCGATGCCGACCTCATGGCCACCGAACACAGGGTTTTCGCCCTTCGCGGGCGTATGCTCCTGGTTGAGGATCTCGCCTTTCCAGCGGCCATCGGCCGAACTGTAGGAGCCGAGGTAATAGAAGAAGGCGTCGCCGCCGAGGATGCGGCCATCCATCAGCAACATGACGCCGGACAGGCCGGCCTTGATGCCATCAAGCGCACGAAGGTGGATGGAATAGAGCCCGTTGACGATGCCACCCTGCCCCACGTTGCCGACCGGTGGCAGCGCGTCGTCGTCGAGCCGCGTCAGGTTGGCCCAGAACAGGGCGCCCGGCCTTGGCGCGGCGCTGCCCTCGAAGCGAATCCTGCTGTCCTGCAGCGTGCCGCGCACGCTGATCGCGGCGACGTCGGTGTCCATCAACGGCTTGTAATGCGGGTCGTCATTGTGGCGCTGGGTGATGACCTCGCCGAGAATTTCCCCGCCGTGCTCCCGATAGGTCCCGAGATGGGCGAACGCAGAGTTGCCGCCCAGCATCTTGCCCTGGTGCATGCACATGACGCTGCGGCCGAACGCGTCGTTCACGCCGTACTCAGCCTTGTAGAGCCCGTTCAACAACGAAAGTATCCTGCAAATCGATTCTTGTTTTGCCGGGGGCTTAGCACCGCGCAGTGGATGGAACCAGCGCGCGTTTTAGCGCAGGCTCCCTGGAATGCCGGGCGCTATTCCGGCCTGGAAAGCGGAGGATCATTTGCACATTTCTTTTCTCTATCTCCTCGCGCTGGGCGCCGGCGTCAGCGTGGCGATCCAGCAGGTGCTCAACGGCAGCCTGCGCACGGCGCTGGGCTCGCCCGCATGGGCGGGGCTCGTCAGCTATGCCGTCGGGCTCCTGACCATGATCCTTACAGTCATCGTGCTTCGCGAACGGGTGCCGTCCTGGAAGACCATGGCCGATGTGCCGTGGTGGGCATGGCCCGGCGGCGTGTTCGGCGGCGCCTTCATCCTGCTCGTGATCCTGCTGCTGCCCTCGCTCGGCGCAGCGACGCTGTTTGCGCTCGTCATTGCCGGCCAGGTGCTCACCGCCGTCACGCTCGACCATTTCGGCGCGTTCGGATTGACGCCGCATCCGATCAGCACCGCGCGGCTTGCCGGTGCAGTGCTCCTGATTGCCGGCGTCGTCCTGATCAGGGATTGACGGGCTCGAGCCCGCTGTCGCGCAAGACCGGCGCGACATCAGCGGACGCGAGATAGCGCAATAACCGATCGGCCTCGGCGGCGTTAGACGACGTCGCCATGCGCCCGGCCGAAAACACCGCTGGCGTTTGGAGTTGGTATGGAATGGGACCGACGACTTCGATCCCGGCGATCTGCTTCAACTCGCTAATCTGCTGAACGGCGAGATCGGCCTCGCCGCTCACGAGCTTTTCGGCGGTAAAGCCCTGTTGAATGATCGCGGCCCTGGTGTTGATCTCGTCGGCAATGCCGAGACGCTCAATGAGTTTTGCGAACAGGATGCCGCTGGCGCCGAGCCGCGAATAGGCCACCGAACGCGCGGCGAGCAGCGCCGCACGCAACGCCGGCTCGGTGGCAATATCCGGATGAACTGCGTCTGCTCTTACCGCGATGCCGACCCAGGAGCGCGCCAGGTCCACGCAGCTATCCTTGGCGACGCGCCCTTCGCGCACGACCTCGTCCAGCCCTTCCCGGGTCAGGATCAACACATCGGCCGTTTCGCCCGCGCGCAGCCGCTGTAGCAGCGCCATCGTGGGCGCGAAATCGGCGTCGATCTGTACGCCACCGGTGGCTTCAAAATCTCCGTACAGCTTTTGAGCGGCCCCCTTCAACGCAAGAGTCGACAGCACGCGTATGTGAGCCATCGCTACAGCCTGCGCATCAGTTTCAGAACCGCGGTCATGCGAAGGCTGCGCTTGCCGGCGAGCGCGGTCGCTTCCAGCAGCGCGCCGTTGTCGTCGCAGGTACCGGAGAAGCCGATCCCGACTTCATGGCCGCCCAAAACGGGATTCTCGCCCAGCGCCGGCGTATGCTCCTGATTGAGGATCTGCCCCTTCCAGCGGCCTTCCTCCGACGTATAGCTGCCGACATAGTAGAACGAGGCATCGCCGCCGAGGATGCGGCCGTCATTGAGCAGCATTACGCCGGTCAACCCGCCCTCGACACCGTCGAGCATGCGGATGTGAATCGAATAAAGGCCGTTGACGATGCCCCCCTCGCCGACACCGCCGGCGATCGGCACGGCGGCCTCCTCGATCGGCGTCATGATCGAGTGAAACATCACGCCGGGCAATTCCTTCAGCCCGCCTTCGAAACGGTACAGTTCGCCGTCCGGCCTGCCCTTCGCCAGCAAGGTCGCGTCATCGGTGCCGGCCATCGCGCGATAGTTCGGGTCCGGATTATGACGAACGGTGTGGACTTCGATCGCGATTTCGTCGTCGCTCTCGTGATAGGTGCCGATATGGGCAAAGGCCGAATTGCCGCCCAGCATCCTGCCGTCGCGCACATACATCACGCTGCGGCCGACCGCCTCGCCAAGCTGGAACCTGACTTTGTAGAATCCCTCGAACAATGGCCGTGTCCCCGGCAAGTTCTGGCGCGGTATCGGTTCTGATTTGAGGCCCGCTATCTAGCGCGCTTCATAACGCAGGGGAACGGCCTTGAAGCGACGTATTTGAATCACCCCCATCAAAACGCAATGATCCGCCAAGGCGGTGTGCCCTGGCGGATCAGGTTGCACCCGGGTGCCCCCACACCCGGGACGGTAAAGTCAGTCGCTCAGGCTGCCGCCGACTTGGCCGCGGTCGGGACTTCCGCGATGGTCTTCAGGATCTGCGAAGCGATCTGGTAGGGGTCGCCCTGGGAGTTCGGGCGGCGGTCTTCCAGATAGCCCTTGTAGTCGTTCTTGACGAACGAGTGCGGCACGCGGATCGAAGCACCGCGGTCAGCAACGCCGTAGCTGAACTTGTTCCACGGGGCGGTCTCGTGCTTGCCGGTGAGGCGCTTGTCGTTGTCGGGCCCGTAGACGGCAATGTGGTCCATCAGGTTCTTGTCGAAAGCCGCCATCAGTTGCTCGAAATACTCCTTGCCGCCGACTTCGCGCATGTACTTGGTCGAGAAGTTGGCGTGCATGCCGGAGCCGTTCCAGTCGGTGTCGCCGAGTGGCTTGCAGTGGAATTCGATATCGATGCAGTAGCTCTCGGTGAGGCGCAGCATCAGGTAGCGGGCCATCCACATCTCGTCCGCGGCCTTCCTGGAGCCCTTGCCGAAAATCTGGAACTCCCACTGGCCTTTCGCCACCTCGGCGTTGATGCCTTCGTGGTTGATGCCGGCGGCGAGGCAGAGGTTGAGATGCTCTTCCACGATCTTGCGGGCGACGTCGCCGACGTTCTTGTAGCCGACGCCGGTGTAGTACGGGCCCTGCGGCGCCGGATAGCCATCTGCCGGGAAGCCGAGCGGGCGGCCATCCTTGTAGAAGAAATATTCCTGCTCGAAACCGAACCAGGCGCCTTCATCGTCGAGGATGGTTGCGCGCTTGTTGGTCGGGTGCGGGGTGACACCATCGGGCATCATGACTTCGCACATCACCAGCGCGCCGTTTTCGCGAGCGGCGTCGGGATAGACGGCGACGGGCTTCAGCACGCAATCGGAGCTATGGCCTTCGGCCTGCATGGTGGACGAACCGTCGAAACCCCAGAGCGGGAGCTGTTCGAGCGTCGGGAACTTGTCGAATTCCTTGATCTGCGTTTTGCCGCGCAGACTCGGTGTCGGCGTATACCCGTCGAGCCAAATATACTCGAGCTTGTACTTGGTCATTGAGCCTCTCTTGATTTGCTACTGTGAAATGCGGGAAACCGACGCTTGAAATCTGAGGTTTTGACGCCCAGCCCCTTGAGGTCTCCGCATACGTGTACCCGGCCACGTCAGGCCAGTTGTCACAAAGCATTTTGCGTGCCAGTCGCTGCACTGCGGCATATGTTGTCCACAGGCCGGCCGGTGCACCCATCAAAATAAAAGCTGCGACATAGGAGCGCGGCAGGCCTGTCCGGGCGGCCTGCCAGGGCATTATTCGAGGCGCGAATTCAGCCCATTTCTCCGGCATTTCCGCCAATGAGTCTTGCCGCGCTCAAAGCTGCGGCACCTGATCGAGCCCTCCCGCCTCGCGTCCTGCCCTTGCCGGCAACCTTCCCGCCAGCTCACGCGTTGGTCATTCGACTGCTGCCCTCACGGAAGCAATGGCCCCAATGCCTACGAATTAAACACGATGTGGCGCTCTCTTGGTCAACTTGCATCCGCTACGGGCACCAACAATATCTCGCATTGTAACGACTAGAGAACGAGTCGGGCGCACCATGGAGGCCAGCGCTTCGGACGGAAGGAGAGAAGAATGCTGAATACGGGTTTGAATCAAGGCTCCGCCAAGATCTACCAATTCCCGGTTGGCGGCCGGGCGGCTTTTGCGGGCCATCGCCAAGGCGAGACCAGGACCGAGCTTGCCGCTTCGGTCAACGCCGTGGCCTGCTGCGATAGCTGGTACCACGCAGCCGCCATCGAAGACGAAAAGACCGGGCGCGACCACTGATGTCCGGGAAATGTCTGACAGGGCCGCGCCTGACCAACGAGGCGCGGACGGCGAACTAGAAGAGGGTCGGAACGAAAGCGTTTCGGCCCTTTTTCATGTCTGCTCACATGTCGTGAACGGCCGCTTGGCGTGCTTGAGCGAGGTTACCCCGGCCTTTGTGACCCTCAGCGTCACACCCTTTGCCTGATAGCGCGCCCCCGACAGCGCCACGCGCTTGGGCAGCGTCAGCGCCTTGCCGTCGAGTTGCAGATGGGCGCGGGAATCGTACGGGAAAAACGCAGCCATGAACTGCGTACCGTCGGCGCAGCGGTAGTTCCGGAACTGCTGTTGCGCCAACGCCGCCGATGGCGCTCCGGCCGCTGCAACCACGGCCAGCACCGCGCCAAAATTCGTGATCCTGCGACAATTCATGTTTCGTCCCCCTAGGAGTTCAGTATAGACGAGGCAGGGGCCAACGACATGGCCTTTAGCGTCCTTCGCCCGCTCCCTGTCCGTGCACGAGATCGTTCGAACCAGCCATGTCAGATTCCCCTGCCCGCCATCTCAACCTCGCCGGTGCCAGCAATTTCCGCGATCTCGGCGGCTATCCCGCGCGCGATGGCCGCATCGTGCGCTGGCGGCAGATATTCCGGTCCAATCACCTCGGCCACCTGACCGATGAAGACATCACCGTGATGCGGACCCTCGGCGTCCGCAGCGCCTTCGATTTTCGCGGCACTGAAGAACGCAACGCCGCGCTTTGCAACATGGCCGACATCACCGTCCATTCGCTGCCGGTCGAGCCCACGGTGGTCGCGGCCCTGCGCGCGATCGTAGCCGCCGGCACGCCGCTGACGACGGACCATGCCGTGGACGTCATGCGCAATTCCTATCGCAGCTACGTCCAGCGCAACACGCCGCGCTACCGCACGCTGTTTGCCCATCTCCTGGAAGACCGCGCCCCGCTGGTAATCCACTGCACCGCCGGCAAGGACCGCACCGGCTTTGCCTGCGCGCTGATCCTGCACACGCTCGGCGTCGCCGATGACGTCATCTCGGAAGACTATCTCCTGACCAACAACTTCTACCGCAGGGATCCCAATCACAGCACCGACCTGCCCGACGAGATCAGGCAGGTGCTCGGCTCGGTACAGGCATCGTTCCTCGGCGCCGCGTTCGAGGCCATCGACGCCGACTATGGCGATCTCGAAACCTACCTTCGCGACGGCCTTGGCCTCGGCAAGGCCGAGCGCGCGCATCTCGAAGCGCGCTACCTGCAAGGCTGACTTTCAAGAAGGCTGACACTCAAGAAGGCTGACTTTCAAGACTGAGCCGCAAGGCGGCCTAATTCACCCGCCGCACCGAAACGACCTGCGCGGTCAGCTTGCCGGCCCGGTCCCTGACGTTGACCTGCATGACATAGTCGTTGCTGGTCTCGCCCTTGGGCACATAGAGCATCGCGGTAAAACGCAGTCGGCCACGCGCATCGAGGGTCACAGGCAGATCCTCATGCACCCGGAACGAATTGCCCTCGCGATTTCGGACCGGCAGCCTGGCGGTCAGGACAGGCACGACCAGCGCGCGCAGATCAAGCTTGGCCGCCGTTGCTCCATCGATCCGGTAATAGGCAAAGGAGTCGGTGTCCCAGCGGCTGTTCGCGATCTCGACGACGGCCCGGCTGTCCGGCGACCACGCCGCCATCAACTCGGAGCGGTTGGCCCGCATCTCGCCGGTTTCCCAATGGGTGCCGCCGAGCGTGGCCAGCACTGCGCCATCGGAGACGCGGATCAGGACGTTTTCGACGCCACTGGGCGCATCGCGACCGGACGGCAGGCCCTGCGCGGTCCGCCAGGCGAATGCATAACCCTTGGATGGCGAGGTGGTATCGGCAAATACGCGCGACGCGCTGTTGCCGGCACCGCAGACAAGGTCGCCATTTTGATCGGCGACACAGGCTTGGGCTCGCACCGCAGCCGTTTGCAGCGCGTACAATGCGAGAAGCATGACCGGCAATGTCAGAGTGGAGCGCACCACTCAATCCTACGCTCCGGTTCCCGCCCCGTAAAGCGGCGGACCGATCGTGCGGCAACTAACCGCTCAGGCCGCGGCTTCCATTTCCATTTCAGCATCGAGGTCGGCGATGACGTCCTCGAATGCCGAGATCGCCTGCTGGATCGCCGCGATCTGCATCAATTCCCAGCTCGATACCGGACCGCTGCGATTCTGCAGCGCTACGACCAGGTCGCGGCGCTGCTCCTTAAGCTGAACAAGCGGTAAACCATGATCCGGCAAACCCATGACGAATTCCCCTGCCTAACATTGGAGCCCGGGTTGTACCTGACGGGTTCTGCCAACGGCTTATGGATTTCTGGCAAATTTTATCGATTCCGCCGCATATTGTTGCCTTATGCAGCGCCCTCCACCTGCAGGCGCGCCTTATCGCATTGCAAATGAAAAGCTCCCGGCGCTAGGCTGCGCTTCCCGGGATGGAGGTCCAGCATGGACGGCAAGGTCGTTGTCGTGACGGGTGCGCTGGGCGCGCTCGGCGGCGTCGTCGTGGAAGAGGCACTGGCGCTCGGCGCGAGGATCGCAAGCGTCGATCACGCGCCGACCCAGGTCCCGGCCACGGCCGACCTTTTCGAGCTTGGTGGCGTCGACCTGACCGACCCGTCGCAGGCCCGGAAAGCGATCGCTGCCGCCGCATCGCATTTCGGCAAGATCGATGCGCTGATCAACATCGCCGGTGGATTTGCATTCGAGACCGTGGCGGATGGCGATCCCAAAACCTTCCAGCGGATGTATGCGCTGAACGTCATGACCGCGCTCAACGCGTCGCGCGCCGCGATCCCCCACCTCATGGCGTCCGACGCCGGACGGATCATCAACATCGGCGCCATGGGCGCGCTGCAGGCCGGTGCCGGCATGGGCGCCTACGCCGCCTCCAAGGCCGGCGTGCACCGCCTCACCGAGGCGCTCGCCGCCGAGCTCAAGGGCAGGATCACGGTGAACGCCGTGCTGCCGTCGATCATCGACACCGCGGCCAACCGTGCCAGTATGCCGAAAGCCGATTTCAGCAAATGGGTGAAGCCGAAGGAGCTCGCCGACGTGATCCTGTTCCTCGCCAGCGATGCGGCCAGCGCCGTCACCGGAGCACTGCTGCCGGTGAACGGGCGGGTTTAGGCGTCGAGCCCGACCAGCTTCCGCATCTCGGCCTTGAAGCGGATGCTGCGCTTGCCGGCGAGTGCGGTGGCTTCCGCCTCTGCGCCGGCGTCATCGTAGGTGCCGGAAAAACCGATGCCGACTTCATGGCCGCCGAACAGCGGCCGTTCGCCCTTCGCCGGCGTGTGCTCGCGGTTGACGAGTTCGCCCTTCCATCTGCCGTTGGCGGCGGTGTAGGCGCCGATATAGTCGAAGAAGGCATCGCCGCCCCTGATGCGGCCGTCATGCAGCATCATCACACCGCTGTTGCCGCCATCGACGCCGTCGAGCATGCGGATGTGGATCGAATAGAGGCCGTTGTCGATGCCGTCAGGGCCGACGGTACCGGGTGGCGGCGCATCGATGTCGTGGATGGCGGTCAGGATCACCGTGAAACGGACGCCCGGCAAACCCGCGCTGCCGCCTTCGAAATGAACTTCCTCTCCCTGGTACGTCCCTGTGAAATTCATGGCGATGTCGTCGACGTCGAACATCGGAACGTATTGGGGACCGTAATAGTGGCGCGACATCCTGAATTCGGCAGCGATGACGCCGTCCGCTTCGGTGAAGGTGCCGATGAAGGAATAGCCGGTGTCTCCGCCGTACAGCCGCCCGCCTGGCGCGATGAACATCACACCGCAACCGGCGCCGCGCTGGGTCGTGAAACGGAACTTGTATAGTCCTTGCAGCACGTCTTGCCTGCTCCGGGGTTCGGCCAATGCCGGTCGGCCCGCGAACGTCGAAACGCAGGTTCCCTCGCATTGCCGTTCTGGCCTTGTCCCCGGCGCATAGTTTAGCCGCTGAAGTCCAGCCCGATCAAACGCTTTGCCGGAATTCGGCTAGAGTCGCGCGGTTGAGTCGCGGCCGTATTGGCTGCCGGAGAAAACCTTGGAAACCGCGCTTTACCTGCCCGTCAAACGCTACCTCGAAAAGCTCGGCTTCACGGTCAAGGGCGAGGTCGGCGGCTGCGACCTGGTGGCGCTGAGCGGCGACGACCCGCCGGTCGTCGTGATCGGCGAACTAAAGCTTTCCTTCAACCTGGAACTGGTGCTGCAGGCGGTCGATCGTGCCGGCGCCGCCGACGAGGTCTGGCTTGCCGCAAAACTGTCCGCGCGCGGCAAGGGACGCGAGAGCGATGCGCGCTACCGCAATCTCTGCCGCCGCCTCGGCTTCGGCATGCTGGCCGTCACCAGCACCGGCGACGTCGAGGTGATCGTCAAGCCCGCCACGACGGCCCCTCGCCGCAATCCGAAAAAGCGCTCGCGGCTGGTCTCCGAACATCAGCGGCGCAAGGGCGATCCCGCGATGGGCGGCTCGACGCGCGCGCCGATCATGACGGCGTACCGCCAGCAGGCGCTGGCCTGCGCCTCGGCGCTCGAAAGCGGGCCGCGACGCGTGAAGGATTTGCGGGTCGACATTCCGGATGCCGGAAAAATCCTGCTGCATAACGTCTATGGCTGGTTCGACCGCGCCGAGCGCGGCATCTACGTGCTGACCGACGCCGGGCACGCCGCGCTCAAGCGCTGGCCGCAGCAGCCGCAGGATCTAAACACCGTGGCGCCATAGCGACGCCGACGACAACCGGATCACATGATCGTGCGGGCCATCGCTCGCCAATCGGTCCGCCACGATCGAACTGTACGACGCTACCAGACTTGAGAGATTCTGATGCATGGCAGCGTTGCCACACGCACTTCTGTGTTGCAATGCAGCATGAGGGCACCTAGGTATCTCCACAATCAGATACGAGGCCCCGATGAGCGAAGACTGGAATACGAAATACGGCACAAGGCGCGTCAGGCGCGATCCGCCGACGCTGGAAGAAGCAATCTTCGCCGCGGTCGGAATCACCGACGATCAGCAGCAGCAGGCGGAGATCGCCGCCGCGCTGATGGGCCTGCCGTATGAGGAAGTCCTCGCTGAGGTGAAGAAGACCGGCCGCGCGATGGCGCGATCGGCGACGCGCATCATCGCGGGCGAGCAAGGTGCGCAGCGCGCCGTCGTGGTCGAGCGCCGCGTCGTCAGGCGCTTCGGCAACGACAAGCGCACCGGTACCTGAAGAGCCATTCCGAACAGTCTGAGGTTATTGCAATTCGCAAGGAGTAATCCCTGCGAATTGCTTTCTTGCGCGTAAGCGCCTGCTTACGAGGCGCCCCATTCGGGCCCGGCGGCCCCGGCCATGCGAAGCAGCATGCGCCAATAGGCGCGGTTGAAAGCCACGACCGTGCGCATCCCGCTCACCGTGCTCTCGGTCCAGGACCTCGCGACCTCGGCCTGATCGTACTTTGTCAGATCGATGGTGCCGGTGGATTCGCCGTGGCGGAAAACAAGTTGCGCGCCAAACTTGGCGGCGAGCGCCCGCATCGCGTCGTTCTGCGCGCCGGTGGTGATCCGCAGGCTCTTGTAGCCCTTGGCGCGCGCTTCCGAGATCAGCTTGCGGAACAGGATGCTGCCCACGCCCCGCCGGCGCACCGACGATTCGACGCTGAAGGCGATCTCGGGGAGCGAATCCGGCGATTGATCCGGCGGATGCAGTTCGGCCGCGCCGCGGACCACGCCGTTCTCGAAGAACGCGATGACGATCGTGCCGTCATTGGCACACTTCTCGGCGTAGCGCTCGATGAAGCTGTCGTCCATGAAGCCGTGGAAGCGATCATGGCGGCTGGTGCGGTCGAGCCGCAGCAGGTGATCGCGCAACAGCGGCAATTCTTCCTGCTGGCTGAGCGTACGCACGCTGCTGTCGGCAAGCGCGGCCGCGATAAGTGAAAGATACATATCCTGTCTCCTCTGAGAGAAGCCCTTCGAGGAGGCGTCGAATCCCTAGACCACCTATATTGTGCGCCGCAGCATAAATTGCAAGCCCCTGAAATGCCTCACATAAAGTTCATCCACCATTTACCAAATGTTAGGAACCATCGCGGGATCAGAGCACCATCTGGGTTTGCGTGACGATGGCGACCAGCTTGCCGTCCTCGGTCTCCAGCCGAGTCTGCCATACCTGGGTACGGCGTCCCCGATGCACCGGGGTGGCTGTCGCAGTCACCGTTGACCCCTCCTTGGCGCCGCCGATGAAGTTGGTCTTGCTCTCGATCGTGGTGGTGCCCTTGGCATCCGGCGGCAGGTTGATGACGGTCGCCGCGGCGCCGACCGAATCCGCAAACGCCATGACGGCGCCGCCGTGGATCGTATTCCGCAGCGTGCAGAGATCGGGACGCACCAGCATTTTCGCGACCACGCGGTCCGCGCCGGCTTCGGTGAAGGTCACGCCCTTCAATTCCGCGAACGGCATCTTCATTGACTGGATTTTTTCGAGCGGCGTCATGGATCCTCCGGCCTTTGTTCTTGTGTTGTCGCGGCAGAATGGATGGCCGCGGTAAATCAGGCAATGACCTCGGAGGTAATGGCTTCCGTGACATGAAGCGGCGAATTCGGCATATCACCGTCATGCGCCAGTTCCCGCCCCGCCGGATCGTCTGCCTGACCGAAGAAACCGTCGAGACGCTGTATCTGCTCGGCGAGCAGGATCGCATCGTCGGCGTCTCCGGCTATGCCGTGCGGCCGCCGCAGGTCCGCCGCGAGAAGCCGCGGGTCTCGGCTTTCATCTCGGCCGACATTCCAAAGATCCTCGCGCTCGAGCCCGATCTGGTGCTCGCCTTCTCCGACCTGCAGGCCGGAATCGTCGCCGACCTCGTGCGTGCCGGTGTAGCGATCCACGTCTTCAATCAACGCGACATCGCCGGCATCCTGGCGATGATCCGCACGCTCGGCGCCATCGTTGGCGCGGCAGAGCGCGCCGATCAACTCGCCGCCGGCTTTGAAGCGCGCTTGGTTCGCATCGCTTCGACGCAGCGCCCGCAACCGAAACCAAAAGTCTATTTCGAGGAATGGGACGATCCGCTGATCTCAGGCATCGGCTGGGTGTCCGAACTGATCGAGATCGCCGGCGGCGAGGATGCCTTGCCAAAACTGCGCCTGCAGCAAGCCGCGAAGGACCGGATCATTTCGCCCGATGCCGTGCGCGAGGCCGCGCCCGATGTGATCCTGGCCTCCTGGTGCGGCAAGAAAGTCGTGCACGACCGGATTCGAAAGCGCCCGGGATGGAACGACATTCCCGCGGTCACCAACAACCGCATCGTCGAGATCAAGTCGCCGCTGATATTGCAGCCGGGACCTGCGGCGCTGACGGATGGGCTGGATGCGATCGTGAAGGCGTTGTGGCCTGCGCCGAATCTGTAGGGTGGGCAAAGCGAAGCGTGCCCACCTTTCTAGCTCCGGTGCACGCGATGCTGGTCAAGCTTCGCTCTGCCCACCCTACACTTCTCAATCAAACCTTCTCCACGCCGCACCATTCCGCGATGAACAGCGCGGTCGCTTTCGTCGACTTCCGCAGCGATTCCAGGTCGACATACTCGTTGAAGCCGTGCATCGCAGCCCCGCTGGCGCCGAAGCACAGGCTCGGGATGTTGTAGTTCAGCCCGTAGAACCGCGTGTCTGTCAGCGCCGTGAAGACGAGATCAGGTACCGCGCCGCCATAGACCGCGTTGAACGCCTTGCCGAAGGCGGCTTCCGGCGCCGCGGAATCCGTCAGTTCATAGCCTTCTGACAGGAAGCCCGACCATTCCACCTGCGGCGGATTGTTGGAGAGGAAACGATGATCGCGCGCCGCGGCTGAAACGCACGCCAGGATTTCCTTCTGGCACTCGGCAATGGACCAGCCCGGCAGCACCGCGATACGGCAGTCGACGTCGCACCAGGCCGGCACGCTGGAAGCCCAGTCGCCGCCCTTGATGATCCCGGGATTGAAGTTGATCGGATGGTTGAGGGTTTTGAAGTGGTGATCCTTCCTGGCGCGCTCGTTCCAGTCGGCCTCCAGCTTCTGCAGCGCATGGACCAGATGATACGCCGCCATGATGGCATTGGCACCCGAGCCCGCCTCGAACACATGCACGGGGAAGCCGCGCACCCGTAGCCGAAACCAGATCACGCCGACCTGCGAGCGCACCATCTTGCCGCCGGTCGGTTCGGGGATGAAGCAGGCATCCGCGCGGTAGCCGCGCTGCAAAGTCGAGAGCGCGCCGACGCCGGTCGACTCCTCCTCGATCACGCTCTGGAAATGAATCCGCGCCGTCGGCCTGAAGCCCGCGGCCTTGATCGCATCCAGCGCATAGAGCGCGCCAATGGTACCCGACTTCATGTCGCAGGCGCCGCGGCCATACATCTTGCCGTCCCTGATGACAGGCGAAAATGGCGGCGTCTCCCACATGTCGAGCGGTCCCACCGGCACCACGTCGCAGTGGCCCTGCAGGATCAGCGATTTGCCGGCATTATTCACCGGCCGGTAGGTGCCGACCACCGTCCGCGCCTTGGAGAAATCATGCTCGATCGGGCCGAAGCCGCGCAGGTCCTTCAAATCGTCGACATTGATATGCCAGTCGTCGACCTCGTAGCCGCGCTGCCGCAAGAGATCGCCGATCATGTCCTGGCAAGGTCCCTCGGCGCCGCGGGTCGAGGGGATCGCAACGAATTCCTTCGTCGTCGCCAGTTGCGCGTCAAAGCCGGCATCGACGGCGTCGAGGATCTTTTGCTGCGTATCGGCATTCATGTAGCGGCGGCTCCAGTCGGGAGTTGCAGGGGGTTGGGCGTAACCCCACCCTACCCCGAACTCAGCCGCCGGCGTAATGCGCAAAATGCGCATCGCGCAATGCATCGCCGAACAGCCTTCCTTCCGAATAGCCGCCCAGGGACGCCGGCCGCTCGACGCCATCGAGCAACCGCGGACAAGGCTCCGGCCGGCCCAGCACGGTGCGGACCGGAATGCGCTCGGCATAGATCGGCAATGCGTAGTCCTCATCATCGTCGGCGACGCCCTTGGTGCGCACCTTTGCCGAGGCCTGCTCGATCTCCATGGCAATGACCGCCGTCGCCTTGATCTCCTGCGTCGTGCTCTGCCGCAGGCTCGCCGTGCGGTCCGGGAAGAAACGGTCGACCATGGCGACGAGCGCGCGTTCCTTTTCGGCCGGATCGGTGACGAGGTGGGCGGTGCCGAACGCCATCACCGCGCGGTAGTCCGCCGAATGGTTGAAGCCGCAGCGCGCCAGCACCAGGCTGTCGATCTGCGCGACCGTGAGACAGACCCTCTGGCCGGCGGACTGGTTCCGCAGCATGCGGCTGGCGCTGGAGCCATGCCAGTACAGCTTGCTGCCTTCGCGCCAGAAGAATGTCGGCGTGCAATAGGGTTGGCCGTCGATCACGTACGAGACGTGGCACAGCATCGCGGCGTCGAGCAGACCGTGGATCGTGGCGTGGTCGTAGCGGCCGCGTTCGTGCAGGCGCTTCACCTGGTTGCGTGGCGACACGGGATACGTGGTCTCGGCTTCGGTCACGGCGGCTCCGTCGGGATTTGTTGATCGGTGGATACAGTTGTACCGGCGGATTTGGTCTGCGATAGTGCCAATTCCATGCGAAAAATTCCGACCAATTCCGCGAAGGCGCCGCGCAAGGCCGAGCTTCCGCTCGACCTCACAGGGCCGCACATCACCCACGGCACCTCCTCCCAGCACCGGCTGTACCAGGCGCTTTGCCACGCCATCACGGGCGGCATCGCAAAGCCTGACGAGCCGCTGCCGCCTTCCCGCATGCTCGCAAAGCAAACCGGCTTTCGCCGCAACGCCGTCACCACTGCCTATGAGCGGCTGATCGCGGACGGCTTTGCCGTGGCAAAAGTTGGCTCCGGCACCTTCGTCGCCGCCCGCATACCCGCCCGCGTCAACGATGCGCGCAAGCCCAAGATCGCTGTTCCGACGCCGCAGCAAGGCGACCTGGCGCTCGGCTGCACCCATGTCGATGAAAGGGCCCTGCAGCGCTTCAGGGCATTTGCCGGGCGGCGGATGCGCGCGTTCGGCACCGAACATCTGCACTACGGCGATCCGCGCGGCAACCGCGAGCTTCGCGGAGCGATCGCCGATCATTTGCTGTCGGCGCGCGGGCTGCGCTGCGATCCGGACCAGATCATGCTGGCGTCGGGCACGCAGCACAGCCTGCGGATCGTGCTGAGCGCGATCCTCAAGCCCGGCGACCAGGTCTGGTGCGAGGATCCCGGCTATCCCGCCGCGCGAAAGGCGATCGAGCATTGCGGACAGCGCACGGTCGCGGTGCCGGTCGACGCATTTGGCATCATCGTGGCCAAGGGCCGGGCGCTGGCGCCGTCGGCAGGCGCAGCCTACGTGACGCCGTCGCACCAGTTTCCGCTCGGCGTGCAGATGTCGATGACGCGGCGGCTCGAACTGCTGGACTGGGCCAGGGATGCCGACGCCTTCGTGCTCGAGGACGATTACGACAGCGAGTTCAGATATGATGGCGCGCCGCTGCTTTCGCTCGCCGGCATCGATCATCTGCGGCGCGTGATCTACATGGGCACGTTTGCAAAGACGCTGTTTCCGGGATTGCGGATCGGCTACTGCGCACTGCCCGAGCGGCTGATCGGGCCGGTCACCGCCGCCCGCGCCGCGCTCGACCGCTTTCCCGGCACGCTGCTCGAAGGCGCGGTCGCCGACATGCTCAACTCCGGTGCGTTCGCGTCAAACCTGCGCAGGGTGCGCGGGCTGTACCGCGAGGCGCGCGACGCCCTCGCGTCAACACTGTCGACTGCGTCAGACGGAAAATTATCGGTGCCGGTGCCGTCGCAGGGCCTGCATCTGGTAGCGCGCTTCGATCCAGCGACCGATCCGGTCGTTGCGGCCAGGGCAAAGGCCGAGGCCGGCGTCGCCGGCTGGCTGCTGGCGGAGACGTATCAGCGCGCGCGGCCGCTGCCGGGCTTCGTGCTCGGCTTCGCCGGCCATCCGATGCCGCAACTGATCGCATCGGCCGAGCGGCTGGCGAAATCATCGCTGGCCGCCTTGCGTGCGAGCCGCAAGGCGAAGGGCGCGCGATGATCAACGCATGACGAACGGATTGGCCGGCACATCCTTCGCCGTCGAAATCCACACGCTCTTGGTTTCGAGATACTCGTGCACCGCATTGATGCCGCTCTCGCGACCGAGCCCGGAATGCTTCATGCCGCCGAACGGCATCATGTAGCTGATGGCGCGGTAGGTGTTGACCCACACCGTTCCGGCCCGCAGCAGCTTCGGCACCCGCACGGCGCGTCCGAGGTCCTGGGTCCAGATGCCCGCGGCAAGGCCGTAGATGGTGTCGTTGGCGATACGAATGGCGTCCTCCTCGGTATCGAAGCCGATGATCGAGAGCACCGGGCCGAACACCTCCTCGCGCGCAATCCGCATCGAATTGTCGACGTCGGTGAAGATGGTCGGCTCGACGAACTGTCCGCCCTTGATGCCGGCGCCGGTGGCCGGCTTGCCGCCGAGCAGGCAGCGGGCGCCTTCCGCCTTCGCGATGTCGATGTAGTCGAGGATTTTCTTGTACTGCGCCGGCGTGGTGACCGGACCGATATTGGTGTCCGATTGCATCGGATCGCCGATCTTGGCGGATTTTCCCAGTTCCAGCAGCCGCGCGACGAACTTGTCCTTGATCGAGTTCTGCACCAGCAGCCGTGATCCCGCGATACAGGTCTGGCCGGTCGCCGCGAAGATGCCCGAGATCACGCCAGAGGCGGCGGCGGAAAGATCGGCATCCTCGAAGACGATGTTGGGGGATTTGCCGCCGAGTTCGAGCGACACCCGCTTCAGGCTGCGTGCGGCGGTCTCGTAGACCTTCGCGCCCGTCGTATCCGACCCGGTGAAAGTGATCTTGGCCACGCCGGGGTGCGAGATCAACTCGGTTCCGATTTCGGGGCCAAAGCCCGTCACCACGTTGAAGATGCCATCGGGAATGCCGGCCTCCTTGGTCAGCGCGGCAAATTCCAGCGTACTGGCGGAGGTGAATTCCGACGGCTTGACGATGACCGCACAACCGGCGGCAAGCGCTGCGGCGCACTTCCAGGCGACGAAGAGCAGCGGTGAATTCCACGCCGTCAGCGCCGCAACGACACCAACGGGCTCATGCGTGGTGTAAGCGAAGGTCTCCGGCTTATCGATCGGAACGAGCCCGCCCTCGAGCTTGTCGACGAGGCCAGCAAAATACCACCACCATTCCGGATGGTAGCGCAGTTGCCCCAGCATCTCGGCCATCAGCTTGCCGTTGTCCCGCACCTCGATCTCGGCGAGACGTTCGGCATTCGCGGCGACGAGATCGCCGAGCTTGCGCATGGCCTTGCCGCGCGCCGACGCCGTCATCTTCGACCACGGACCGCGCCACATCGCCTCATTGGCCGCCTTGACGGCCTTGTCGGCATCGGCCTTCGATCCGCGCGGAATCTTCGCCCAAGCTTCGCCGCGGTAGGGATCGATCGACTCGAACCACTCATTGTTGGCAGGATCGACATATTCGCCGTTGATACAGAGCTGGTAGGTCTTCACGATTTCCTCCGCGGCATGTTTTCGGCGACTTTAACGCCCGGAACCCAACGCTCAAGCGATTTCGGTCCCAGCGGCCCGAGCGTTTCGCGACGTCCCGCGCCCTATGAGAATCGCCGCCGTGTCACTAATCTCGCCATCGTCAATCAACGTCACGATGGAACCACCGGATGCCCGGCAATCGCAACGTCCTCTATCTCATCATCGGCGCGTTGATCGTCGCGGTCGGGGTGCTCGGCTACAATCTCTATCAAAGCAAGAAAGAGCCGGAAGGCCTGCAGATCAACGTCGGCCCCGACGGGCTGAAGATCAAGACCAAGTGAGGGAGACCATGATGCTGCGAAGGGCCGCCCTTCCCGCCGGGCTCGCGTTGTGGCTGCTGGCGACAGCCGCGCAAGCGCAACAGGCTTCACGCGAGCAGGATATCGTCGACTTGCGGCTCGGCCAGCGCGTCCTCGTCGACGACGGGTCCTGCCCAGCCGGACAGATCAAGGAAGTTTCGGGCTCGCAGATGACGACATCGGGCGTGGTGCGGACCCGGAAATGCATTCCGCGGCTGGGGACCAAGCGACGATAAGTCGAGACCGGACGCCCGCAGGCGCCGATAAGGCGGAAGCTACGCCGATGCGCCGGTTATGAGACAAGCGTCGGAACGCTTCCGGCGATCGACCGTTTGTCTTCGCGGAACAGCGGAAGGCATGATGGCATGAAGCATAAGAGCATTGAAGACATCGCAAAGAGGATGGCGGGAATCGACATTGCCATCCTGTCCACCCATACCGAGGGCGGCCAGATTGCAAACCGCCCGATGAGCAATAATGGCGACGTCGCATACGACGGAACCTCGTACTACTTCACATTCGAACAGGCCCGGACCATCGCTGATATTGAGGCGAACCCGAAGGTTGCGCTTGGGTTTACCGGTCAGGGCGGAATCTTCTCTGACGCCATCTACGTGGCGGTCGAGGGTATCGCCGAACTCATCCGGGACAAGGGCGCCTTCCAGGCGCACTGGAGCAGCGATCTCGATCGCTGGTTCGAGAAAGGGGTCGACACGCCGAACCTCGTCCTGGTCAAGGTGAAGGCGGTGCGTGTTACCTATTGGGACGGTGAAGACGAAGGCGAAATCAAACTCTGAAGCGCCGGACATTTGGCCGACCACTCCGCATCGGCGCCCCGAATTAGGAACGTACCGCACGCTGGCGGATTAAGGGTGCCTCAGTTCCATCGACGGGGATCATCCAATGGCCAAGACCACGAAATCCAGCGCTGCCGGCGAGACGGCAACGATCCATGATCAGAAGCTGCAGCGTGGCGAAGGCGGAGAGCTTCACCAGACCGCATCCGGCAAGGATCCTGTCCTGACCACGGCCCAGGGTGGGCCGGTTTCCGACGATCAGAACTCGCTGAAAATCGGCCCGCGCGGGCCGACCCTGATCGAGGACTTCCACTTCCGGGAGAAGATCTTCCACTTCGACCACGAACGGATTCCCGAGCGGGTGGTGCACGCACGCGGCTATGCGGCGCACGGCTTCTTCGAGAACTACAAGTCGTTGTCGAAGTACACCAGGGCCGACCTGTTCCAGCGGGCCGGCGAGAAGACGCCTGCCTTCGTTCGATTTTCAACCGTCGCCGGGAGCAAGGGATCGGTCGATCTTGCCCGCGATGTCCGGGGCTTCGCCGTGAAACTCTACACGCAGGAGGGCAACTGGGACCTCGTCGGCAACAACATGCCGGTCTTCTTCATTCAGGACGCCATCAAGTTTCCCGACCTGATCCATGCGGTGAAGGAAGAGCCTGACTGCGCTTTTCCCCAGGCCCAGTCGGCTCACGATAATTTCTGGGACTTCATCAGCCTCACCCCCGAAAGCATGCACATGGTGATGTGGGTGATGTCCGACCGCGCGATCCCGCGCTCGTTCCGGTTCATGGAAGGCTTCGGCGTCCATACCTTCCGCCTGGTGAACGCCAAAGGCGACTCCACCTTCGTCAAGTTCCACTGGAAGCCGAAGCTCGGCCTGCAGTCGGTCGTCTGGAACGAAGCCGTCAAGATCAATGGTGCCGACCCCGACTTTCACCGGCGGGATCTCTGGACCGCGATCAAGGCCGGCAACTTCCCGGAATGGGAGCTGCAACTGCAATTGTTCGATCAGGACTTTGCGGATGCCTTCGACTTCGACGTGCTCGATCCGACGAAGATCATCCCGGAGGAGGTCTTGCCGCCGATCCCTGTCGGCCGGCTGGTGCTCGATCGCATGCCGGACAATTTCTTCGCGGAAACCGAGCAAGTGGCCTTCATGACCCAGAACGTGCCGCCGGGAATCGACTTCTCCAACGATCCCCTGCTGCAGGGGCGCAATTTCTCGTACCTCGACACCCAGCTCAAGCGGCTGGGAAGCCCCAACTTCACCCACATACCGATCAACGCACCGAAATGCCCGTTCGCGCATTTCCAGCAGGACGGCCATATGGCCATGCGCAATCCGGTGGGACGCGCCAATTACCAGCCAAATTCGTTCGGTGAAGGACCGCGGGAGTCGCCGCAGCGCGGCTTCACGCCGTTCGCTGACGTCGAAGAAGGCCCCAAACGCCGTCTGCGGGCAGAGAGCTTCGCCGATCACTACAGCCAGGCGCGTCAGTTCTTCATCAGCCAGACCACGGGTGAGCAAACGCACATCGCAGCCGCCCTCGCGTTTGAGCTAAGCAAGGTTCAGACACCGGTGATCCGGGAGCGCATGGTTTCCCATCTCATGAATATCGACGAGGGGCTGGCCAACCAGGTCGCCTACAAGCTGGGTTTGCAGAAGATGCCGAAACCGGCGGAAGCTGCCATGCCGACCCGTCAGGATCTCGATCCCTCCCCGGCCCTCAGCATCGTTGAGAACGGCCCCGACAGGTTCGAAGGCCGGAAGCTCGGTATTCTCGTTACCGACGGGTCGGACGCAGGCCTGCTGGAGGCGCTCAAGAGCGCGCTCGAAAAGGCCGGCGCGACTTACGAAATCATCGCGCCGAAGGTCACCGGCGCAAAAGCAGGCGACAAGAGCTGGATAGAAGCCGACCAGATGATCGATGGAGGACCGTCCGTACTGTACGACGCGGTGGCCCTCCTTCCGGCACCGGCGGCGATGGACGACCTGCTGCAGGAGAGCACGGCACGCGATTTCGTCGCCGACGCCTTCGCTCACTGCAAGTTCATCGGGTACGTCCAGGCCGCTCTGCCGCTGCTGGAGAAGGCAGGTGTCGCCGCAGGTGATCTCGATGAGGGCTGCATCGCCATGGAGAGCGCAAAGGACGCAAAGTCGTTCGTCGCGGGCCTTTCTAAGTTGCGCGTATGGGAGCGCGAGCCCAAGGTAAAGATGCCTTCGAAATCCGCGTAAGTCGTCGTGGCCGTTTGCCGGCGCGCTGATCATGCTGAGTGTGGCGGTGGTCTTCGCTACCAGTTTCCATACCTGGCGAGAATTCCGCGCCAGAGCGCGCTGCGCTCGGCGGCGAACGGCTCCTTGCCGACGCTGGCGTTCCTGGCCGCCGCCGTCATCACCATGACGAGCTTGAGTTCGGGGTCGACGAAGATCGATTGGCCGTAGACGCCGAGCAGCGCGAAACGTCGCTTCTCGCCCGGAAACAGCCAGAACTGATAGCCGTAGCCGAAGAACGGCGTCGCCCGGCGCGGCGCGAACGCTGTGGGCTGGCGGTGCCAGTCGGTCGCCTCGAGCAAGTATTCCTTCGGAACGATCTGCTTGCCGCCGACCGCGCCGTCATTGGCCAGCAGAATCCCCAGGCGTCCGTAATCGCGCAGGACCGCGTTGAAATTTCCGCCGCCGGATTCGGTGCCGTCCCGGGTCCTGATCCAGGTCGCGTCGGCTTCCGCGCCCATCGGCTGCCACAGGCGCGGCGTCAGGTATTCGCTCAGCGTGGTCCCGGTCACCGCGCGCATCAAGAGCGTCAGGGCAACAGTCTGGTTGCTGGCGTAGTGGAAGCGCGTACCCTGCGCATCTTCCCGCGTCGTGAAGGCGCGAAACGCCGCGATGGTGTCCTGCGTGACGCGGATCCTGGTGAACTTCGCCAGATCGTCGTTACCGTCATAAACCTCCTTGAACGGCACGCCGGAAGCCATGCGCAGCATGTTGCGTATCGTGGTCTCGCCATAGGGATTCCCCGCCAGTTCGGGCACGTATCTGGCGATGGTATCGTCGAGCGAGGCGATCTTCCTTTCAGCCAGCGCGATCCCGACCGCGAGGCTGACGATCGACTTCGCCATCGAATGCGAAACGAAACGGTTTTCGGCGTTGCGGTCGTATTGATACCGCTCCGCCAGCACCTCGCCGTCCTTGATCAGCAGGAAACCAGTGACGCGCTGATGCGCCAGGAAATCGTCGAGCGAATAATTCTGGTTCTCGAACCGGTACTCGATCTTCGGCGCCGCAGCCGCCTTCGATAACCGCAGCGGCGTCCTCGATTTGGCCAGCGTGTAGTGCGGAAGTATCCTGTCGGCGTTGCTGAACGATCCGACGCGGACGCTTTCATCATAGAACCAGTTGGTGCGTGTGCCGACCGGATAGCCCACCGCCTTCCCCAGCAGGTCTTCGTCGGGCGCGGCGACGGCTGGAAGCGCCAGCGCGACAAGCAGCGCGCATGAGAGCAGGATATGCCGTGGCTGCATCAGTTCGCTCGCGCAAGTTTGTCTATTGGAGTTCGATGCGCGGCCCGCGTCGCGGACCGGCACTCCCGCGTAGTGGATTTCCTGACTTGACACTCAAATACCATCTGCGATCGCCCCTTCTCGTCCCTGGGCTCTCGTTCAGGCAACCAACACGACCCATCTATGCCGCCACGCGGGATATCTGCGCTGCTGACATGACGCGCTTGCGGTTGGTACGAGGGACTGAATGCCGCTTCCAAATGTTTTGACTATCCAGCTTTTCCCGTGGTTCATTCAACCAACAAATAAGGGAGGAAAGATATGTCAAGATCAATCAGCCGATTGACTCGGCGAAGCATGCTCAAAGCGTCTGTCGCGGCTGCCGCGGCACCCGCGATCATCAGCAGTGCGCACGCGCAGGAGAAGGTGACCTGGAAGGTGCAGGCACACTGGCCCAAGGCATCCGGATCTTTCAACGACAGCCTCGGGGTTCTCGCAAAGGAACTCGACGCACGCACCGGCGGCAGCTTCAAGTTGGAGATGTACGGCGCGGGCGAGATCGCCAAGGACCGCGAGATCTACAACATCGTCCGTCGCGGCGTCGTTCCGATGGGTACGATCTCACCCGCCTATATCCTCGGCGAAGCTCAGGCGATGGGCCTGCTTTACGGCGTGCCCGGAACGCTGCGCGAGTCCTGGGAAATGATGCACCTGACAAAGAATCTGGGCATCGAAAAAATGGTCAACGACGAACTGCGCCCCAAGGGCGTCATCATAATGGCCGAGAAGGCTTACCCGACCGAGGTGGTGCTGAAGAAGAAAATCTCCTCGGCTGCCGACCTTGGTTCGCTGAAGATCCGTTCCACCGGTACAATGCTGGAATACCTCGCCGCCGCCGGCTCATCGCCGCAGCAGATTGCCGGCCCCGAGATCTATCAGGCGATCTCGACCGGCGTCGTCGATGGTGCCCATTGGGGCGCAGCGATCGGCGCGCTATCGATGAAGTTCTGGGAAGTCGCAAAGTTTCACATGAAGCCGGCGCTCGGCTTCGCCAACGACGCCTATATCGTGAATGTCGCCGCACTGGAGAAGCTTCCAGCCGACTTGCGGCTGCAGTTTCTCTCTTTGATCGAAGAGCGCTATTTCCGCCGTTCGGTCGAATACCTGCATCAGGAAGCCGTCGCCCTGACCACCGGCAAGGCCAAGATGGACGTCGAAGTCGTCCGCTTCCCGGACGATGTTCAACAAAAATTCGCCGCGGCCTCCAAGGAGATCCTCAAGAAGGAAACGGCGAAGGGCGAGGTCGCAAGCAAAGGTGGCGAGGTCCTTACGAAGCTGATGACCGATCTCGGCTACGTTTGAACATGCCGCTTGCGCCGGCCGGGGACGCCGGCCGGCGCAGCATTCCACATTTCGAGCGTTGCGCGCGGTGAGGAAGTCATTTGACCTCCCCGTGTCTTTGATGGACGGAAAACCAGGATGCTGAATCTCGCCAGGACGATCACGCGGCTGAATGTGTGGATCGCCCATATCGCCGCGTGGCTGATCGCGCCGATATTCTTGCTGCTGATGGCTGACGTGATCATGCGGTACGTGGTTGGCAGCGCGGCCATCTGGACCGCCGAGTTCGCACAATTGATCTTCGGCGTCTATGCGGTGATCGCCGGCGGCTATCTCCTTGTGGAGCGCGCGCACGTCAACGTCGACATCATCTATGGGCGTTTCAGCAGACAGACGAAGGCAAAAGTTGATCTCGCGACCTCGTTCCTGTTCTTCATCTTCCTCGCCGTGCTGATATGGCAGGGCACAGACATGGCGTGGGAGTCCGCGGCCAAGCTCGAGACTTCTTCCAGCATCTGGAATCCGCATATCTGGCCGGTCAAGCTGGCGATCCCGATTGCCGGCGTATTGCTGTTGCTGCAGGGCTTGGTCCGGGTCGCCTCGGATATTCGCACGGTCATGGGACTGCAGAACGATCCTGACACGTTCGGCAAACAGGCTGCCGACGAATCCTCTCATTGATTGGGCCATCCATCGTGTCTGTCGAAATCCTCACCATCCTGTTCTTCGGCTCGCTGCTCTTCTTTCTATTCATCGGCACTCCGCTCGTCTTCACACTCGGCGGCATCTCGGTTGTCTTTCTCTACTTCACGATGGGTCCCGTGGGATTCTATCTCGTCGCGTCCAAATTCTGGGACTCGATGACGAGTTTCACGCTGATTGCCATCCCGATGTATGTCTATATGGCGATGCTGCTCGAGAAATCCGGCGTCGCGCAAGACCTGTACCGGATGATGCACGTATGGTTTGGCGCCATTCGCGGCGGGCTCGCGATCGGAACCGTCGCGATCTGCGCAATTTTCGCGGCGATGAGCGGAATTAGCGGCGCCGCAGTCGTGACGATGGGCACGATCGCCTTGCCACGAATGCTCGAGCGCGGCTACGACAAGCGGCTCGCTGTTGGCGCGATCAACTGCGGCGGCGGTTGGGGCATCCTGATCCCGCCGTCGATCCTGATGGTTCTGTATGCGCTGCTGACGGAAGTTTCGGTTGGAAGACTGTTCGCATCGGGCATCGGCCCCGGCATCCTGCTGTTCGTCCTGGTTTCGATCTATATCGCCGTGCGTGCGTGGCTGCAGCCGTCGCTTGCGCCGGCACTGCCCGTCGAAGAACGGGGCGACTGGGCCCTGAAGTTGAGTTCTCTGAAGGCGGTTTTCCTGCCGCTCTTCATTGTCTTTCTGGTGCTGGGTGCGATCTTTGGCGGCTTCGCGACGCCGACGGAGGCGGCCGCACTGGGCGTGTTTGGCGCGCTTGTTGCTTCGGCGATCCATCGCAAGCTTTCGATGGCCGTGCTTTCAGACGCGGCGATGCAGACCTTGCGACTGACCGCCTTGATCATGTGGATCCTGTTCGCAGCGCACGCCTTCTCCACCGCCTACACCACGCTCGGCGCGAACGAACTGATGAACCACTTGATGTCGTTGATTCCCGGCGGTCAGTGGGGTGCGCTCGCATTCATGCTCTTCGTGCTGCTGCTGCTCGGCATGGTCCTCGACCCCGTCGGCATTATGTTGATTACTTTGCCCGTGTTCCTGCCCGTGGTGCAGACTTATGGATGGGATCCAATATGGTTCGGGGTAATCTTCATCATCATGATGGAGATCGGCTACATGACGCCACCGTTCGGATTCAACCTTTTCTACTTGAAGGCTGTGGCGCCGCCCGAAGTGACGATGAGCGATATCTACTGGTCGGTGATACCCTACGTGCTCGTGACATTCCTCGGCGTATTGATCTTGATCATCTTCCCCGAAATTGCGCTGTACTTCCCCGACCTTTTCTTTGGAAAAGCGAAATAGTGCAGCACTGTCGGAATGGATCGCTGAGGGACGTCAGAAATGTTCGGGAGGTCCGGGCTATCGCGCAAGCGGGTCGTAGGCCTTGCCTACTGGTTCGTCGCCGGATCGAACATGCACTGCAGGGTAGGTTTGGCGATCTTGGTGAAGGTCGGACCGATCTCGGATTGCTTCGACGCCGGCACCCAAGCCGACTCGATCGTCGGCACGCCGGTCTCGCTGATGCCGCGCAACAAAGCTTCGCGCAGATCGGTATCTTCGACTGTCGCCGCCGCGTAATCATGCAGACAACTGCAGACGCTCTCCGGGTGCGCCCAGCGGCCGATCATATGGGGCGCGCACTGCCGCACAAACTCGCCGCGTGGATCTGGCGCCTTGAACAGGGAGCGGAACGACGTCTGCGGCGGCTGCACCTGCACCTGCACCTGTGCCTGCGCCGAATTACCGACAAGCATGGCCGCCAGGATGGCTGCGGAACCAGTGCGTGCAAACATGCAGAGCCCTCTTCGGCAATTTCCCGAGAACGATCCGCTACGCTTACTTTGCCGCCACCAGCACCGGCTGCTCTGCCGGACCCGGGAGCGGCGAACCATTATAGGCGAAAGTACCGGCGCCCGGCAGGCCCTTGTCCGACGAACCGGCCAATGAGGGACCAGCCAGAATGAAGGCGAAGGCGAGGATGAAGCTGGTCGTCCGCATCGGCAGTCTCCGGTTCCGTGCCGGCGTCGCCGCCGTTTCGTTGGTAGCCTGATAGCCGTCGGCTGTTTCCGGACATCTACGCCAAATGCGGAAAATGGTTTCGTGAAACAAGGCAATTGTTTCGTCGGAACTGCTCGACGAAACATTGGCGCGAAAAACCCAATGAATTCAGCCCGCGAGCCATCGCAGACAGAACGGCGATCTTCGAGCCCAGCGTCAGTCTCTTAACCGTTTGCGGCGTATCAAGGCGCCCGAAAATGAATGGCGGCAGGGTGAACCGAAGCAGCACCCGGACCGACTCACCGTGCAACCTTCCGCGTGCTTGCGCGTTCTGGAAGTCCCTCAACAAAGGATCGCAGTCGTGGGCAATGGCAACATCGATGTTGGCAATGAATCCCCGACCCGCAAACCCGGCAAGCCGACGGCATCTGGAAGCATCGGCTCTTCCGAACTGCGGATCGACTCGTCCCTGAAGACAGGCCGAGAAGGCACATCCTCAGGCCTTTGTGGCGCCATGTCGCAGCAAGGCGGCGAATTTCGCGGCAACATATCAGCGCCGCAGAAATTCCTGCACCTGGTCGGATGCCGTGACCGCAACGTCTCGCAAGTTCCGGAGACCAGCCAATACTCCAATCGGGTCAAACGGTAGGGCCCGGACCCTGATGCTGGTCAGGACCGACTTTACTGGATGAACTCACCGCATTTCTGAACCGCGGTATCGGCCGTGCCCCAAGGCATGATCGGAACCGATGAAGTCGAGTTTTTCGGTGAACCCTCGATCAGCCTGTCCGAATAGACCATGTAGACCAGCACGTTGCGCTTGGCGTCGCAGCCGCGAACGATCTGCATCTTCTTGAAGAACAGCGAACGGCGCTGACGGAACATGTCGTCGCCCTGTTCCATCTTGTGCTTGAAGCGGATCGGCGCGATCTGGCGGCAGGCCAGCGAAATATCCGAGACCTCCTCGGCCAGGCCCAGCCAGCCCTTGAAGCCACCCTTCTCCGGAACCGTGAAGTGACAGGCCACGCCCTCCACTTCGGGATCATCGACGGCGTAGGTGGCGAGCTTGTCGTTCGGGCTCAGCCACTTGAATACGGTCGAGCGGCGGAAAATCAGGTCAGGCTCATCGGCAGCCGAAGCCGGACCCACCTGCCACAGCGTCACCGCCAACATCACCAAGGCCAACATTCCCCACTTCTTCTCACACCTCACGATGGCCTTGGATGTCATTGATTTCTCCGCTGAAGGACTCCCCGCCTATGTAGTGAAGGAAAACGCCGCAGGAAGGCCAGCGAAGACCGCAGTACCGCCACATGGATGGCGTCAGATTGAGCAGGCGGCATTTAACGGAATGTGAGGCTTTTTTGCTACGATCAGGGCGAAAAGCGCTGAAATTGTAAGGCCTACGCTGGTGAACGCGCTTCTCGTCTGCGACAACGAACGAGTATCTGGAATTAGGAATATGCGCGTGAGCGGGCAGCGATTTTTCAGTGCGGGTATCGCGGACGCAAACCTTTCAGGCCTGCGATTCTGGCAGGTCGCTATCCTGACGGGCGCCTGCACCATCGCCTTCGCGCCGCAGGCGGATGCCGCGCTGTTCTACTGGCAGGATAACGATCCCGGCTATTACCGGCCGATGCTTGCGCCGCAGCCGCGTAAGCCAAAGGCCCGCAAGCCGGCCGCCAAGAACGAGAGCGCGCGCAAGGAGACCAGCGCCAAGCCGCATGGCCCGCTGATCATTGCCATCTCGATCGAGCAGCAGAAAATGCGCGTCTACGACAGCAACGGGTTGTTCGCCGAAAGCCCGGTCTCGACCGGCATGAAGGGGCATTCGACCCCGATGGGCGTGTTCAGCGTCATTCAGAAGAACAAGATGCACCGCTCCAACATCTATAGCGGCGCGCCGATGCCCTACATGCAGCGCCTCACCTGGTCGGGCATCGCGCTGCATGCCGGCGTGTTGCCGGGCTATCCGGCGTCGCACGGCTGCATCCGCATGCCGACGGCGTTTGCCGTGAAGATGTGGAGCTGGACCAGGATGGGCGCGCGCGTCATCATCACGCCCGGCGCGATCACGCCCACCAACTTCTCGCATCCCGTGCTGGTGGCGCAAAAGGTGGTGCCGCAGCCGCTGATCGCCGACGATCCCATGACGGATGCGCCGGCCATCAAGGGCGACAAGGGCGCGGACGCAGGCGCCGATGCCAGAACCATGAATGCACAGGCGAGCCTCGATCTTCGCTCGACCATCGGGCACGCGCGCGCACAAGCCCACACCGCGGATGCGACCAGCGCGATGCCGGCGGCCGGCGGCCAGGTGACGATGTCCGACGCGAGGCCATCCAACGCAGACATGAGCGCGCAAGCACCGGCATCCGAACCGGTCAAGGCGGAGGCCGACAAAGGCGGGAACGCAAAGACCGATGATGCCGCCGGGGTGAAGGCCGAAGCTCCCGCAACTGAGGCTGCCAAGGCCGAGGAGACCAAGGCGCTTGAGACAAAGGCCCCCGAAGTCGCCCCTGCCGCAAAATCCGAAACCGCCACCACCACACCGGCAGTGGCGCCCGACTTCAAAAAGGACCCCGCGCGCCTGCCCGGCGCCGAGAAGGCGGTCGCCGTCAAGCCCGAGCCGCCGCGCCGTCCGGGCCAGATCGCGGTGTTCGTCAGCCGCAAGGATTCAAAGCTCTACGTTCGCGAGAACTTCAAGCCGCAGTTCAGCGTACCCGTGACGATCGCACCTGGCGACCGGCCGCTGGGCACGCATGTGTTCACCGCCGAAACCGACAAGAGCGATCCCAATCTCTTGCGCTGGTCCGTGGTCTCGCTGCCGGCCCGCCACGTCGCACGGGCCGACGACGACCAACGCGTTGCGCGCCGCAAAATCGCCGGCGGCGTGCTCACCGAGACCAGGCCGCTGTCGCAACCGAACAGCCCGGCCGAGGCACTGGACCGCATCAGCATCCCGCAGGATGCGATGACGCGCATTGCCGAGTTGCTGATCACCGGCAGTTCGATCGTGGTGTCGGATCTCGGCATCGCCCAGGGCGGCGAAACCGGCGAAGGCACCGATTTCATCGTCCCGCTGCGTTAATCACCATAACGCCTTGTTGAGCAGCGGTTGGTGACGCATTGCGGTATGCTTCGGCGAACAATTTAGCTGAGGCTTTCATGATCGACCGCAGGACCGTGATGATGGCGTTGCTCGCCACCGTGCCAGGTGTGATCGCGAGCAGGCAGGCCGTGGCGCAGGGCGGCATGAGCCGCATCACCGCCTACGCGTTTTCGTTTCCCGGACTGGCCGGCGGCGACATCAGGCTCGCCGAATTCGCCGGCCGTCCGATCCTGATCGTCAACACCGCCTCGCTCTGCGGCTTCACGCCGCAATATGGCGGCCTGCAGCAATTATGGACCGAGTTCAACGGCCGCGGCCTGATGATCGTCGGCATCCCCTCCAACGATTTCGGCGGTCAGGAGCCCGGCGGCGCAACAGAAATCACTGCCACCGCTCAGAATCACCACGTCACCTTTCCGATCGCAGCCAAGGCGGTCGTGAAAGGGCCGAACGCGCATCCGTTCTACAAATGGGCGGCCGAGGCGCGGCCGAAGGATGTTCCGCGGTGGAACTTCCACAAGTACCTGATCGGGCGGGACGGCTACATCGCGGACGTATTCCCGGAATCGGTCGCACCCGAGGATACCAGGATCAAGACAGCCGTTGCGCGGGCGCTGGCACAGAACGTCTCCGAGCGCAGCGGATAGCGCGGACCGCGCAGCGGAAGCGCGTCATAAACGACACAACTGCCGATTAACCGGCTCGCCAGCAAATCCGCCGGGGTGCGACGGCAGCCGTTGCCTTGGCGCACGCGCTCCAAATAGAGTACTGTAAATCAGGGGCTTGGAGGCAGACCGGACGATGGTGCGGCCACGACCGGGAGCGGGATCAGAATTCGGGGAAAACAAGATGCGTATTGCGGCAGGGATGATCTTTGCAGGCGCGGTTTCGCTGTTGGCATCGGGTGCTGCGTGGTCGCAGTCACCACCCATCAAGGGCGCCACGGCGGCGCCACAGGCCGCTCCGGCCGCTGTCCCCGCCCCGGCCCCGCCGGCGGCGCCCGCGCGGAGCCGCCCGCCCTGCAACAATCCCGACGCGCTTGGCATCGGCCGCACCGTCGAGATCGACACCACCGGCGGCCCCGGTTTCGGCTTCGAGCATTTCAAGGAACTCGACTTCCTGCGCGACAAGGAAGTGGTGTTGACGTTCGACGACGGTCCATGGCCGGTGAACACGCCCGCCGTGCTGAAGACGCTCGCGGACGAATGCACCACCGGCATCTTCTTCCCGATCGGCAAGCACGCCACCTACTATCCCGAAATTCTCAGGCAGGTGATGGCGGCCGGTCATTCGGTCGGATCGCACACCTGGTCGCACGCGGCGCTCGTCAACAAGAAGCTCAACGAGCAGCAGCGCAAGGATGAAATTGAAAAAGGCTTCAGCGCGGTGAAGTGGGCCCTCGGCGGCAAGGCGCCGGCGCCGTTCTTCCGATTCCCGGCGCTGCAGCATCCGCCCGAGATGGTGACCTATCTCGGCACGCGTAACATCGGGATATTCTCCTGCGACCTCGACTCGTTCGATTTCAAGTCGCGCAACGCGCAGACCATCGTCGATACCGTGATGCGCAAGGTCGAAAAGAACGGCAAGGGCATCATCCTGATGCACGACTTCCAGAAGCATACCGCGGAAGCGCTTCCCGATCTTCTGAGGAAGCTGAAGGCCGGCGGCTACAAGGTGGTCGCGATGCGCGCCAAGGCACCGGTGGAGACCATCGCGCAATACGACGAAGACATCGTCAAGGACCTGAAGCTGCCGACCGTAAGCTCGCGTCCGGTGTCCAGCGTCGTGCAGACGATCTCGGAATAGCACTGGCGCGACGCGAGTCCCGTGATGGCGTTGCGCATCGAAGGCTACGTCATCGTTTCCGCGGACGGCATGCTGGCCGATGCGCGCAACGTCATGCCGGACGAATTGAAGTTCGAGGGCGACAAGGCATTCTTCACCGCCGCCCTCGACGGCGCCGACCTGATCCTGCACGGCCGCAACTCCTACGAGGACCAGCCGAACTCGCCGCGGCGCAAACGGATCATTCTGACGCGGAAGGTCGAGGCGATCGCACCCGATCCGGCCAATCCGAAATCAACCCTGTGGAATCCTGCCGGCGCGTCCTTTGAAGCCGCCTGTCATCATGCCGGCGTCGATGGCGGCACGGTCGCCGTGATCGGCGGCCCAGGCGTCTTCGACATGTTCATGGATCGCTACGACGTGTTCTGGCTCTCGGTTGCACCGCACGTCTGGCTGCCCGATGGCGAGGCATGCTTTCCCGGCGTCCCGGCCCGTTCGCCGCAGGAAATTCTTGCCGGACACGGCCTGAGCGCCGGAGAGTTGCAGATACTTGATGCCGCGCATGACGTCACGGTGACGCCATGGCGCCGCAACGCTTAGGTACCCTTTGACGTCGATCCGGAGGTGCCTTTTCGCCTACGGCGGCTCCCGTTGCGGTTGCGGTGTCGCTGACGAAGATGATGTCGACCAGAGCTCGGTGGTGCGAGAACGCACTGCGTGCCGCCCGTCTTCGCCGGAAGTTGGTGATACCCTCCCTTGACAAACCCGGGTTCTTAAGCGGGAATGTCGGAGCAGCTAGGGGACGTCAGACTCACAGCGCAAGAAAACGCAACGAAGAAACCCAAGAACCCCACGAAGAAAACACAACGCTCAAAAAGTGTCGGCTTCCCAGATCGGAACGACCCGGTAGCGACGACTCAACGTCCTCCGGGTTTGTAAGGCGGGGGTCGTTACAGGTCGAACACGACCAACCTCGCCGTGATTTTAACCGGGGAGGGAATGATGCGGACAATCTTGAAATTTGCTGGATTGGCGATTGCTTCGGCGATGGCGTTGGGTATCCCGACGGCCTCCGCCCAGGACAAAAAAGTGCGCATTCAGATGCAGTCGAACTTCGCATCGACGCTTGCGCTGCTCGGACCGAACGCGAAGTTTACGGTCGATCAGATCAACAAGGTCTCGGGCGGTTCGATCGACATGAAGTTCTTCGAGCCGGGCGCGCTGGTGCCGCCGGCGCAGGCATTCGATGCCGTCTCGTCCGGAGCGCTCGATGCGGCATGGGCAACGCCCGGTTTCTGGACAGGCAAGGACATCGCCTTTGCAGTCTACTCCACCGTTCCGTTCGGCCCGGGCATGGGGGAATACCTCGCCTGGATGAAGGAAGGCGGCGGCGAGAAGATGCTGCAGGAGCTGTACAGCAAATACAACATCCACTCCGTGATCTGCCACCTGATCCCGCCTGAAGCGTCGGGTTGGTTCCGCAAGGAAATCAGCACGCTCGCCGATCTGAAGGGGCTCAAGATGCGCTTCTTCGGGCTGGGTGCGAACGTGATGCAGAATCTCGGCGTATCGACCCAGCTGCTTCAAGCCGGCGAGATATTCCAGGCGCTTCAGCTCGGCACTATCGACGCCACCGAGTTTTCGATGCCGGTGATGGACCTCAGTCTCGGTTTCCACCAGGTCGCAAAGTTCTACTATTTCCCGGGCTGGCACCAGCAGGCGACGTTCGGTGACCTCATCATCAACAAGGCAAAGTGGGATTCGCTGTCGGCGACCCAGAAGGCGCAGGTCGAAGCGGCCTGCGACCAGGCCGTGCTGAAAGGCATCAGCGTAGGTGAATCGGTGCAGCCGAAGGCGATGAAGGATATCGAGGGCAAGGGCGTCAAGCTGATGACCTGGTCCCCCGAATTCCTCGCAGCTTTCGAAAAGGAGTGGAAGGTGGTTGCCGCGGAGCAGGCCACCAAGAGCCCTGAGTTCAAAAAGGCCTGGGACTCGCTCAGCGCATTTCGCGAAGAGTACAAGATCTGGCGCGAACGCGGCTACCTGAAATAGCCGCATCGACGGAGCGCGGTCGCTGGCTGCCGCGCTCCTGTGAGTCTTGCGGGCCTGAGCCTTCAGGCGGCGACAACCGCGCCTGCGGCTTTCGGCAGCGAATTGCGCCCGCGCACGATTGGCGAACAGGACGATTCAATGGAAACAATGCTTGCCGTCTCCCAGGGCATCGACCGGACTTTGCAGCGGATCGCCAGTCTTTTCGGCTGGCTGTTCATCGCGCTCGTTGTCGTGATTTGCTGGGACGTGATCACCCGGAAGATGGGATTCCAGCTACCCGGGTTTGGCTCGACGCCGATCCAGGAACTCGAATGGCACCTGCACGGCATGCTGTTCCTGTTCTGGCTGGGTTACGCCTATGTGCGCAACGTGCATGTGCGCATCGATGTCTTCACCGGCCACTTGCCCTGGCGCCGGCAGGCCTGGCTGGAAGTCGTCGGCATCGGCATCTTTGCAATCCCCTACAGCGCGCTCGCGACCTATTACTCGTGGTCGTTCGTCGCGGTGTCGTATCTGCAGAACGAAAGTTCCGACGCGCCGAACGGGCTAACCCACCGCTGGATCATTAAGGGTTGCCTGTTCCTCGGCCTGGTCCTGCTCGACTTTGCAATCCTTTCAGTACTGCTGCGCAAACTCGTCGGCCTGTTCGGACCGCCGCGTCTCGCAGAGGCCGCCGGCGCGCCGGCTGCAAGTCAGTCCAGCCGCTAGGGGGCGATCATGGATTGGGTTGGCGATCACCTCGCGGTCCTGATGTTTCTCGTGCTCACGGTGATCATGTTCGTGGGCTATCCGGTTGCGTTTGTTTTGGGCGGCGTTGCCCTGGCGTTCGGCGCCCTCGGTAGCGTATTCGAGGTGTTTCGGCCGGCTCAGTTCGGCAGCCTGATGCCGCGCATCTTCGGTCAGGCGGTGCAGAACCCGGTGCTGATCGCAGTGCCCATGTTCGTCTTCATGGGGACGATCCTGGAGAAATCGGGCGTCGCCGACGAGCTCTTGAAGGCACTACAGGTGCTCACGCGCCGAATCCCGGGCGGTCTTGCGATGTCGGTTACCCTGATGGGTACGATCATGGCGGCGACCACCGGCATCGTAGGCGCTTCGGTCATCATGCTGACGCTGATCGCCCTGCCGACCATGCTGGCTGCCGGTTACTCCAAGGAGCTTTCCGTCGGCACCATCGCCTCGGCCGGCACGTTGGGCATCCTGATCCCGCCCAGCATCATGCTGGTGATCATGGGCGACCTGCTGACGATCTCGGTCGGCACCCTGTTCACCGCCGCGATCATTCCGGGACTTGCGCTCTCGATGCTGTATCTTGTTTACCAGGGCATCCTGGCGTTCGCAAAACCGCATCTGGCGCCGCCGCTCCATGTCGATATCGGCCCAAAGTCGAGCGGCGAGATGTTGCGCATGGTGCTGCGCAGCTTCCTGCCGCCGGCCGCGCTGATTTTCGTCGTACTCGGCTCGATCTTCGGCGGCTTCGCGACGCCGACCGAAGCGGGCGGCACCGGCTCGGCAGGCGCGCTGGCGCTGGCGGCCTGGAACAAACGTCTCAACATGAAGATGCTCAGGGAGGTCATCGAAAGCTCGGCACTCACCAACGCGCTGGTGTTCTTCATCATCTTCGGCGCAACGCTGTTCTCCTTCGTGTTCCGTGCGCTGGGCGGCGACGATCTGGTGGTGGAAATCCTCCATGGGCTCGGCATCAACACCGGCTGGGAGATCATGATCTTCGTGATGGCGCTGGTGTTCATCATGGGATTCTTCTTCGACTGGCTCGAAATCTGCCTGATCGTCTTGCCGATCTTCGCACCGATCCTGACCAAGCTCAGCTTCGAGCCGCATCTGGCAACCAACAAGGATTTCATGCTGTGGTTCACCATCCTGGTGGCGGTCAACCTGCAATCGGCGTTCCTCACCCCGCCGTTCGGCTTTGCCCTGTTCTACATGAAGGGCACGGTCCCGCCGTCGGTGACGATGCAGCATATCTATCGCGGCATCATCCCGTTCGTCATGCTGCAGCTTCTGGCGGTGGCGTTGTGCCTGATCTTTCCGGAGATCGTGCTCTGGCTGCCCCGGCGCTTCGGATTCCTCGACTGAGGGGCGATAAAGCGTTCTCGAGCGAAGCGGCTACCGGTTCGCGTGAAGAAAACGCGTCAAAACAAGAATCCGGCGCTCCGGTTCTGATTCAATCAGAACCGGGGCGCCGGTGATTGCCGCGAACGACGGCATGCGGATGGATTGGTGGATTACATGTCCGCGTAGGACGGCTCATTGGGCCGCGGCCCGCGGCCGTAGCCTACGATCATGAACAGCGCGCCGACGATGGACAGGTTCTTCAGGGCCTCGATCAGCGTCTTGGCGTTCTCCGGCGCCGCCTGGTTCCAGAAATCGTGGAAATAGAAAGTGGCGGCCAGCACGAAGAAGATCAGCAGGATCGCGAAGAAGCGCGCGCCGAAATTCACCGCGATCATCAGGCCCGCCAGAATCTCGAAGCCGCCGACCGCCAGCGCCAGAATCTGCGGCATCGGCATGCCGGCCATGGTCTCGAGCTGCGACGTATAGGGCGCCAGCATCGCCGGGATCGTCACCTTGGTCGCAATGAAGTCCGCCGTCTGCTGAACCGCGAAGAGCTTGGTCGCTCCCGTGTACATAAACAGCACGGCGAACAGGATTCGCCCGAATGTAACAAACGCTGGCATGGGATCGGCCTCACTGAATGGCAATACAAGGTATCGCGGGGGCGAAACGATTATGGTCGTTTCGCCTCCGCATTTCAAACGCTCAAATCGAAACCACCCGCGCGGGGCTCCTGCGCGGTCCCAACCAGACCTTCTGATAGAAGCAGAACCAAGGCCCTTTTTTGGCCATCGCGCCTGCGAACGAGGTTGCAGGAGCGCGCAAAAACAAACGACCGCAGCCGGGTCGTCCGATTAGAAGGAATCTATCCGAACAGGCTCGGTTGCTGACGCCCCCGCTCCTGCGCCTCGACGGCGGCGACCGCGGTCATGTTGAGCACGCCGCGCGCGGTCACCCCCGGGGTGAGGATGTGCGCCGGACGCGCCGGACCGATCAGGATCGGCCCCACGGGCAGCGCGTCCGCCAACGTCTTGATCATCTGGTAGGCGACGTTGGCGGTATCGAGGTTCGGCATGATCAGTATGTTGGCGTCGCCCTCCAGCTTCGAATGCGGCAGCACCAGCTTGCGCGCGGCCGACGATAGCGCGGTATCGCCCTGCATCTCGCCATCGGCTTCGATCTCGGGATGCTTTTGCTGCAGCAGCGCGGTGGCATGACGCATCTTGCGCGAGGAGTCGGTGTCGTAGCCGCCGAAATCGGAATGCGACACGAACGCGACGCGCGGCTTCATGTTGAACCGCTGCACATGGATCGCCGCCAGCGACGCCACCTCCGCCAGTTCCTCGGCGCTCGGGTTCGGCCGCACCTGGGTGTCGGCGATGAAATAAGTGCCCTTGCTGGTGATCATCATCGACAGCGCCGCGAAGTCCCGCACGCCGGGCAGGAACCCGACGATCTCCCGGACATGGCGCAGATGGCTCATGTAGCGGCCCTCGACGCCGCAGATCATCGCATCCGCTTCGCCCCGCACCACCGCGAGCGCGGCGATGACCGTGGCGGTGGTGCGAACGACGGTCCGTGCCGCCTCGGGCGTGACGCCACGCCGGCCGGCGACGTCGATATAGGTTTGCACATAGGAGCGGTAGCGCGGATCATCCTCGGGATTGACGAGGTCGAAATCCTTGCCGGCCTTGATCGACAGGCCGAACCGCTTGATCCTAGCTTCGACCACGGAGGGCCGCCCGACCAGGATCGGCCGCGCCAGTTTCTCCTCGAGCACCACCTGCGTGGCGCGCAGCACGCGCTCGTCCTCGCCCTCGGCATAGATCACGCGAACCGGCTGGGTCTTGGCCTTGGCGAAGATCGGCTTCATGGTCAGGCCGGAGCGGAACGCGAAGCGCTCCAGCAAGGCGGTATACTCTTCAAAATTCTTGATCGGCCGCGTCGCGACGCCGGATTCCATCGCCGCTCTCGCAACCGCCGGCGCGATGCGAAGGATCAGCCGCGGATCGAACGGGCTCGGGATCAGCGAGCCCGTTCCAAAGCCCTGGGCCTCCCCGCTGTCGAACCCCTGCGCCACCGCGTCCGACGGCGGATCGCGCGCGAGTTGCGCGATCGCGTCGACGGCGGCGTGCTTCATTTCCTCGTTGATTCCGGTAGCCCCCACATCGAGCGCTCCGCGGAAGATGAACGGAAAGCAAAGCACGTTGTTGACCTGGTTCGGGAAGTCGGAGCGGCCCGTGCAGATCATCGCATCGGGGCGCGCCTTGCGCGCCTCGTCGGGCATGATTTCCGGATTGGGATTGGCCAGCGCCATCACCAGCGGATGATCCGCCATCGCCTTGACCATCTCCGGCTTCAATACGTCGGGTGCAGACAGGCCCAGGAAGATATCCGCGCCGCCGATCACATCCGCCAGTACCCGCGCGCTGGTCTTCTGCGCGTACACTGCCTTCCAGCGGTCCATCAGCGTGTTGCGGCCTTCATGGACCACGCCGTCGATGTCGCAGACCCAGATGTTCTTGCGCTGCGCGCCGAGCGAAACCAGGAGATTGAGGCACGCGATCGCGGCGGCGCCTGCGCCGGAGCAGACGATCTTCACCTCGGACAGCTTCTTGCCGTTCAGCAGCAGCGCGTTGGTGATGGCGGCGCCGACGATGATGGCGGTGCCATGCTGGTCGTCGTGGAACACCGGGATCTTCATCCGCTCCTTGAGCTGCGCCTCGATCTCGAAGCACTCCGGCCCCTTGATGTCCTCGAGGTTGATGCCGCCGAAGGTCGGCTCCAGCGCCGCCACCGTCTCGACCACGCGCTCGATGGTGTCGGCGGCAATCTCGATATCGAACACGTCGATGCCGGCGAATTTCTTGAACAGGACCGCCTTGCCCTCCATCACGGGCTTCGACGCCAATGGGCCGATATTGCCAAGCCCGAGCACGGCGGTGCCGTTGGAGACCACGGCCACGAGATTCGCGCGCGAGGTCAGCGACGCCGCCTCGGCCGGATTGTTGGCGATTTCGGTACAGGCCGCGGCCACGCCGGGCGAATAGGCCAGTGCGAGGTCGCGCTGGTTGGCGAGCGGCTTGGTCGCCTGGATCTCGAGTTTACCCGGGCGCGGCAGCCGGTGATAGGCCAGCGCCGCGGAGCGGAGATCTTCGGAATAGGACGACATGCACTCCCCCAACGGGCTTCCACGGCCGCGGGTTGGCTCCGGCGGCCGGTCTCCTTCGAACTCAATCCTCAGTTCTGCGGCAGATTGAGCCGGATGTGAAGCTCGCGCAACTGCTTGGTCGTGACCTCCGACGGCGCGCCCATCAAGAGGTCCACGGCCTGCTGGTTCATCGGGAATAGCGATATCTCGCGCAGGTTCGTCGTACCGCAGAGCAGCATCACGATACGGTCGACGCCGGCCGCCATGCCGCCATGCGGCGGGGCACCGTACTGGAACGCGCGATACATGCCGCCGAACCGCTCGACGACATCTTTCTCGCCATAGCCCGCGATCTCGAACGCCTTCACCATCGCTTCCGGCTTGTGGTTGCGAATGCCGCCGGATGCAATTTCGTAGCCGTTGCAGACGATGTCGTACTGAAACGCCTTGATAGCGAGGGGGTCCTTCGTCTGCAGCGCTTCGAGGCCGCCCTGCGGCATCGAGAACGGGTTGTGCGAGAAGTCGATCTTCTTCTCGGTTTCGTCATACTCGTACATCGGGAAGTCGACGATCCAGGCGAGTTCGAACCGGTCCTTGTCGACCTGGTTCAGGTCCTCGCCGACCTTCGTTCGCGCGAGCCCTGAGAACTTCCAGAACTTGTCCGGGTCTCCGGCAACGAAGAAGGCGGCGTCGCCGTCCTTCAGCCCGAGTTGGTTGCGGATCGCCGCGGTCCGTTCCGCGCCGATGTTGTTGGCGAGCGGACCCGCGCCCTCGCCGCCCTCGCGCCACATGATGTAGCCAAGGCCGGGCTGGCCTTCGCCTTGCGCCCAGGAGTTCATGCGGTCGCAGAATGCGCGCGATCCGCCGCCCGGGCCGGGGATCGCCCAGACCTGGTTCTTCGGATCTTCCAGCATCCGCGCGAACACCTTGAAGCCGGAGCCGCGGAAATGCTCGGAGACGTCCTGCATCTCGAGCGGATTGCGCAGGTCGGGCTTGTCGCTGCCGTATTTCTTCAAGGCTTCCGCAAACGGAATCCGCCGCCAGCCCCTGGTCACCGGCTTGCCGTTGGCAAATTCCTCGAACACGCCGGTGACGACGGGCTCCATGGCCGTGAACACGTCCTCCTGCTCGACAAAGCTCATCTCGACGTCGAGCTGGTAGAACTCGCCCGGCAGGCGGTCGGCGCGCGGGTCCTCGTCGCGAAAGCACGGCGCGATCTGGAAGTAGCGATCGAAGCCCGACATCATCAAGAGCTGCTTGTATTGCTGCGGCGCCTGCGGCAGCGCATAGAACTTGCCGGGATGAATGCGTGAGGGCACGAGGAAGTCGCGCGCGCCTTCCGGCGAGGACGCCGTCAGGATCGGTGTCTGGAATTCGAAGAAGCCCTGCTCCTTCATCCGCTTGCGCATGGAATCGACGATGGCGCCGCGGGTCATGATGTTCTGGTGCAGCTTCTCGCGACGGAGGTCGAGGAAGCGGTATTTGAGCCTTATGTCTTCAGGATATTCCTGCTCGCCGAACACCGGCAGCGGCAGTTCGGCCGCAGGCCCCAGCACCTCGATCTCGCTGACATAGACTTCCACCGCACCGGTCGGCAGTTCCGGATTGTCGGTGCCCTCGGGGCGCTGGCGGACCTTTCCGTCAATCCGCACCACCCATTCCGAGCGGAACTTCTCGACTTCCTTGAACGCCGGCGAGTCCGGGTCGGCCACGCACTGGGTGATGCCGTAGTGGTCGCGCAAATCGATGAACAGCACGCCGCCATGGTCGCGGATACGATGGCACCAGCCGGAAAGGCGGGCGGTTTGCCCGATGTCGCTCGCACGGAGCGCGCCGCATGTATGTGACCGGTAGCGATGCATGGAAATCCCAAAAAACTGATGTCGGAGGGCAGAATCGGGGGCCAAAACCCGCGCGAAGTGCGGGAGGGTTTACCCGACGCGGGCGTGAGCGGCAACCAATGGCGTGGCCTGTTTTGCGCGCCGGGCGCGACATTTCCGGCCCCGGGAGACCGAACCGTTTGCCTATTCCGGAGCCGCGCCTATCTTTGGGTCATGACCGTCCATTTCCCGTTCCAGAACACCTATGCGGCGCTGCCGGCGAGCTTTTTCGCCCGCGTCGCCCCCACCCCGGTGGCAAGCCCCCGGCTGATCAAGCTGAACCGGGCGCTCGCGGTCCATCTCGGCCTCGATCCGGACCTGCTGGAGAGCCCGGAAGGGGCTGAAATCCTTGCCGGAAAACGCCTCCCCGACGGGGCCGACCCGATCGCGATGGCCTATGCCGGCCACCAGTTCGGCCATTTCGTCCCGCAACTCGGCGATGGCCGCGCCATCCTGCTCGGCGAGGTCATCGACAGAGACGGCGTCCGCCGCGACATCCAGCTCAAGGGGTCAGGCCCTACGCCATTTTCGCGCCGGGGCGACGGCCGCGCCGCACTCGGCCCGGTCTTGAGGGAATATATTGTCAGCGAGGCGATGTTCGCGCTTGGCATCCCGACCACGCGCTCGCTGGCCGCGGTGACCTCAGGCGAGCGCGTGCAGCGCGAAACCATGCTGCCCGGCGCGGTGCTCACCCGCGTGGCGTCGAGCCATATCCGCGTCGGCACCTTCCAGTTCTTTGCCGCACGCGGCGACACCGATGGCGTGCGCGCGCTCGCCGACCACGTCATCGCCAGGCACTATCCCGATATCGGCTTAGCCGAGCGCCCCTACCACGCGCTGCTCGAACGCGTCGTCGCCCGCCAGGCCGATCTGGTCGCGCGCTGGCTCCTGGTCGGCTTCATCCACGGCGTGATGAACACCGACAATTGCTCGATCTCGGGCGAGACCATCGACTACGGCCCATGCGCGTTCATGGACGAATACAATCCTGCCCAGGTGTTCTCGTCGATCGACGAGATGGGCCGCTATGCCTACGCCAACCAGCCGCGGATCGCGCTGTGGAATTTGACGCGGCTCGCCGAATGCCTGCTGCCGCTGTTCTCCGACGACAAGGACAACGCGATCGAACAGGCGCAAATGATCCTCGGCGAATTCGCCGAAAAGTTCACCGCCGCGTATCAGTCGGGCCTGCGCCGGAAGATCGGCCTGTTCACCGAACGCGACGGCGACGAGGCGCTGGTGCAGGACCTGCTCGACGCCATGGCGAAGAACCAGGCCGACTTCACCCTCACCTTCCGCCATCTCGCCGATGCCGCGGGCGACGACGCCGCAGACAAGGTGCGCGATCAGTTCACCGATCCCGCAGCGTATGAAGAATGGGCCACGCGCTGGCGCAAGCGTCTCGCCGACGAGCCGCAGTCCGCCACCGAACGTCAGGCCGCGATGCGCGCGATCAATCCAGCCTTCATCCCGCGCAACCACCGCATCGAAGCCGTGATCGCGGCCGCCGTGAACGACGACTACAAGCCGTTCGAGGAATTGCTGACGGTGCTGGCGAAGCCGTTCGAGGATCAGCCGCAGTACGCGACGTATGCGGAGCCGCCGCTACCGGACCAGCGGGTGACGCAGACGTTCTGCGGGACGTAAGACTGCCGAAGATCGTAGGATGGGTAGAGCGCAGCGAAACCCATCGGCCGCTTGCGAGTGTCGATGGGTTTCGCTTCGCTCCACCCATCCTACATACTGTGCTTCAAGCAATCAGCCGCAGGGTGGATATCGAAAATAGAAATTGTCGTCGACCTTTCGTATGCTCGCCCGGCCATCCTCCGATTGAGATACGAGACGAAGATCGCTGCTGTTGTCGTAAACGATCTCGACGGAGCACAAATAGCCACCTGGCATTGATGGAATATATGTCCCGTGACTATAGAGCACGATCGAGAGACGACCGTCGGGCTTCGGTTGCGCAGCTGAAACGCGGGCAAGATAGTCGCGCTTGTGCAGCCGGAAATGCAGCTCCATCGGATCTGGCGAGATCAATTCCAAACCGACGACAAGCAAAGCTGAGCAGACAAGACTGCCTAGCTGGCGCGGCATGCGACGAAAGAGACATGCAATGGCGCACCAGAAGAAGCCAACGACATGAACTGTGACCAGCCCAGCTCCAATACCAAAGCGCTGAGTACTCATCGACGTAGGAAAATTGAAACAGCGCCTTGTAGGCGAGAAACAAGCATATCCCGTAAGCGACCATGCCGATCGAAAAGTAATCTTGGTCCTTCTTCATACGCCGGACCAGTTCGGAAATGCTCAACCATCGGAGAGGTCAGCTAGATCGTAGGATGGGTAGAGCGAAGCGAAACCCAACCTAGACGGACTGCCTCCCCCGTTAACCGCAATCCTTAAGCTCGCGTGCACCATCCGCCAACGCACTTGGCTCACGGCAGCAAAATTTAAGAAACGGTCAACGCGCTCCCCACAAATCTAACGGCTTATTGGGGAGATATTGCCGTGGATGCATTTGCTTTCGAATTCCTGGGAATGGCGATGATCGGGCTGTGCCTGATCGTGCTGGCGATGCCGTCCGGCCGACGCCGGTCGCGGCGCGTCCATTACGAGTGAGAACGGATAGCCATCCCCCCAAGGTCCGCAGCAAGAGCCGATTGCATTTTCCGGCACCGCATTATATGTATTATACGTATTTTGTGAAGGGTTGCCCATCATGGTCCAAACCACCTCCCTCGAGTTCCAGCGCAAGTTCGGTGAATTCCAGCATCAGGCTCAGCGCGAGCCGGTGGAGATCACGCGGCATGGCCGGCGTGAGTTGGTGCTGATGTCGGCCGAACAATATGACTGGCTCACAGCCGCCGCCAAGCGGACCCATGGAACCACCGACGCAACGTCTGTGGTCATCGATGCTGTGGAGAGGGCCGAAATGGATCCCGAACACGCGAAACTCGATGACCTGTTGAAGTGATCCCAGCGGCGTGGCGCTTCCCGATCCGAAGCCGGGGCTCATCGTCCGCTACGATTATCTCTGGTCGCATGAGGCAGCCGCCGGGCGCGATCAGGGAAAGGACCGGCCGGCTTGCCTTGTGGCCGCCAGCGACAGCCTGACAAAGCCTCGCTACGTCGTACTGCTGCCGATCACACATTCGCCGCCGGATGCAAATTCGGTCGGCATTGAAATCCCGCCGAAGGTCAAGCGGGCCCTGGGCCTCGATGACGCGCCGAGCTGGGTCATCGTTTCCGAACACAACGTCGACGAATGGCCGAATGCTGGCTTATCGCCGATTCCCGGAAGGTCTGATGTATTCAGCTACGGCTTCATTCCGCCGGGCTTGTTCGCGCAGATCAAGGCTGGATTCCTTGAGCTCGCTCGACGGGGCAAGGGCCGCACTGTGCGACGTTGACGGGATTCCGCGACCGCCGATCACGCCGCCCCCGCCTCGACGCAAAAAAGCCGTGATCAGGCGCAATTTCGCGCCGCAAATCCCGCTCAACACCCTTGACATACCAGCGCTTTCGGCAGAACGCCTCTGGTACGCGTCATGGATTGTTCATGGATCTGATTACCACCACTTCCGACCTCGCTGCCGCCTGCTCCCGGCTCGCCCAACACAAGGTCATCACCGTCGATACCGAGTTCCTGCGGGAGACGACGTATTATCCCCTGCTCTGCGTCGTGCAGATGGCGAGCGCGGAGGAAGCCGTCGTGATCGACACGCTGGCGCCCGGGATCGACCTCAAGCCGTTCTTCGAACTGATGGGGAACGAGGCCGTACTGAAGGTGTTCCACGCCGCCCGCCAGGACATCGAGATCGTCTGGCACCTGTCGAACACCATTCCGCACCCGATCTTCGATACGCAAGTTGCCGCGATGGTGCTGGGCTATGGCGACAGCATCGCCTACGACCAACTGGTCGAGCGTGTCACCGGTCACCGGCCGGACAAGACCCACCGCTTCACCGACTGGTCGCGGCGCCCGCTGACGTCGGAACAGATGCATTACGCGGTCTCCGACGTCACGCATCTGCGCGACGTGTTCGCAGCGCTCGACGCCGACCTGAAGAAGCGCGGCCGCAACGACTGGGTCAGCGAGGAGATGGAAGTCCTGACCTCGCCGAAAACCTATGATTTCCATCCCGAACGCGCCTGGGAGCGGCTCAAGACGCGGGTGCGCAAGCCGAAGGAACTCGCGGTGCTGATGGAAGTGGCGGCCTGGCGCGAGCAGGAAGCGCAAAGCCGCGACGTGCCGCGCTCGCGCGTACTGAAGGACGACGCCGTCGGCGACATCGCCACCCACGCGCCGACCTCGCTGGAGCGCCTTGCCAATCTGCGCTCGCTGCCGAAGGGTTTTGACCGCTCGAAATGGGGCAGCGATATCGTCGCCGCCGTGCAGCGCGGCCTCGCCCGCGATCCGCACACGCTGCCGAAACTGGAAAAGCCGCGCGGCAATTCCAACGGCGCTGCGACTGTCGAGCTCCTGAAGGTACTGCTGCGGATGACGTCGGAGCGCCATGCGGTCGCCAGCAAGGTGATCGCCACCGTCGACGACCTCGACCAGATCGCCGCCGACGACCACGCCGACGTCGCCGCTTTGCACGGCTGGCGCCGAGAATTGTTCGGCGAAGCAGCCCTTGCGCTGAAGCACGGCAGGCTGGCGCTGGCGATCGAAAAAGGCCGCGTCGTCAGGGTCGACCGGGCTTAGTAAATACCGTGGCTTTCATCCTTCGAGACGCATCGCTTCGCGATGCTCCTCAGGATGAGGTCTGAGGCCCTCATGGTGAGGAGCGCGGCTGCGCCGCGCGTCTAGAACCATGAGGCCACTATCCTCACCACCGCAATTCCACGCCCACCGTACCCTGGTGCGACTGCATCGCGTTGCGGAACTTGGCGTCGTAATTGGCGTAGAGGCGCGCCGTGTTGGTCAGGCTCAGCGACGCCGACGCGCCGGCATCCATGCCGTACTGGCTTTCGCCGATACCCTGGAACGTGATGCTCTGGGGACCGAGGCTGACGGTGATGTCGGAGAAGTTCTGCACGAGATTGTCGACGAACTTGCCGTAGGCTGACAGGTCGAGAATCTTCCGGTCGAAGATCCAGTAATGCCCGACCTCCGCGCCGATCAGCAGGCGGGCGCGCTGCACGGTCGCGCTGGTCGCCGCGATCGGGTCGAGGCCGCCGATCTCCTGCAACGAACCGGTCCGGGCGCGGACATATTCGAACGCGCCCTTGGGCACGATGCGGCCCTGGTCCCTGGTCCAGTAATAGCTGATCTCGCTCAGCACGCCGTCGAGCCGCGCGTTGTAGCCGGCGGTCGCAATCCCCAATCCGGTGTCGCGACGCGAGTCGACGTTTCCGAAACCGTGTACGACGGCGGTTGCCCAGGTCCACGGCCCGCTGTCGACGGAGGCGGTGAAGCCGAGCTGAGTGAGATCGATCGTCGCCGATTGCAGCGCCAGCGGAACGTCGATCGCCGAGCGGCTCTGGTCGACGGAGAAGCCGAGGTTGATGCCCGGCGCCACCCGCGCGCCGATGCCGGCGACGCCACCCCAGGTCTTGCGGCTGTCGCCGACGAAACCATCGACCGCGCCGTTCTTCGTGGAATTCCCGTAGCCTTCGAACCAGGTCCGGTAGCGCGGCGGCTCCGTGCTCTCGGAGGCGCCGCCGCCGCCCGGGTTGGTCCGCTGCAACCGATTGAAGCCGTTGCTCGACTGGTTGCCGAGCCGCTCCAGAAAGTTGCTGCCGAGATTGGCCAGCGCCGCATTCGACGACACCATTGAGTTGACCGCAATCGCCGTCGGCTCGGGCGCGACCGGCGGCGTTGGCGGCGTTTGCGCCTGTGCGGCGGGCATGATGCCGATGAGGACGAACGCAATCGCAGCCAGCCGCGCCAACGCGCGACTCGTCCCGATCTTCCTTGCTCGCGAAGGCCACAATGAGCCGCGCATGCAATCCATTCCCAAGAGCAAAACTGTCGGCTCGAAAAACGCGCAAATCCGATCAGGCGGACCGATTTGTCCTCAGTTCGCCGGGAGCGTCAATTGGTTGGTCCCCGGACCGACAGCCGAATACCGGCCATTGTGGTTCCGTGGCCACAGCGCGGCGGTGAATCCGGACGATAGGGAAATTGTCAGATCGCCGTCGGCGAAATCAGCGTGCCGTTGCGGTCGGCTGAACCGTTGGTCTTGCACAGATCGCCTTCGAGCCGAATCCTGCCGCTGGCGAGCAATCGCAGCGCTTCCGGATAGATGCGATGCTCGATGCCGAGAATGCGCTGCGACAGCGTCGCTGCCGTGTCGTCATCGGCCACCTGCACCGCGCCCTGCATGACGATTGGGCCGGCATCGGTTTCCGGAATCACGAAATGCACGGTCGCGCCCGAGATCTTCACCCCGGCCGCAAGCGCCTGGCCGTGCGGATCGAGGCCCGGAAAGGAAGGCAGCAGCGATGGATGAATGTTGAGCATCTTGCCATACCAGTGCTGCACGAATTCGGCCGTGAACAGCCGCATGAACCCGCCAAGGCAGATCAGCTCGATATTTTTCTCCTCCAGCGCCCGCTGCAGCATCGCCTCGAAGCCAGCGCGGTCCTTGCCGAACGGCTTGCTCTCGATGACGATGGTGGGCACGCCGCTCGCAGCCGCCCGCGCGAGCCCCGGCGCATCGGCACGGTTGGAAATCACCGCGACGATCTCGGCAGGAAAATCCGCAGCCTTCGCCGCATCGATCAGCGCGGCCATGTTGGACCCGCGTCCGGAAATCAGGATGGCGGTGCGGCGCTTCATTGCGCGAGGTCGAGATGGCCGTTGTAGATCACGCGGTGCTCGCCCTCTGCCGGAATCACCTCGCCCAACAACGCAACGGTCTCGCCACCTTCGGTCAGGACTTCGGTCACCGCATCGATCGCATCGGCCTTCACGATGGCGATCATGCCGATACCGCAGTTGAAGGTGCGCAGCAGTTCGAACTCGGCGATGCCGCCCTCGGCGGCCAGCCACTTGAACACCGGCAGCACCGGCAGCCGCGCCAGATCGATACCGACCCCGAGATGTTTTGGCAGCACCCGCGGAATGTTGTCGGTGAAGCCGCCGCCGGTGATATGCGCCAGCCCCTTGATCGCGCCGGTTTCGCGAATCGCCCGCAGGCAGGATTTCACGTAGAGCCGCGTCGGCGCCAGCAGCGCACCGCCGAGCGTCATGACGGGTGAGAACGGCGCCGGTGCATCGAAGCCTAGTCCGGATTGCTCCACGATCTTGCGGACCAGCGAGAAACCGTTGGAATGGACGCCCGACGACGCGAGCCCGATCACGGCATCGCCCGCGGCGATGTCCGGGCTCGGCAGGAGCGTGCCGCGCTCGGCTGCGCCCACCGCAAAGCCCGCGAGGTCGTAATCGCCATCCTTGTAGAGCCCAGGCATTTCGGCGGTCTCGCCGCCGATCAGGGCGCAGCCCGATTCGCGGCAGCCCTCGGCGACGCCGGCCACGATGGCTGCGGTCGCCTCCGGATCGAGCTTGCCGCAGGCAAAATAGTCGAGGAAGAACAGCGGCTCGGCGCCCTGGACCACGAGATCGTTGACCGACATCGCCACCAGGTCGATGCCGATGCCGCCATGTAGCCCGGTCTCGATCGCGATCTTGACCTTGGTGCCGACGCCGTCGGTCGCGGCCACCAGGACGGGATCCTTGAAGCCGGCTGCCTTGAGGTCGAACAGCCCGCCGAAACCGCCGATTTCGGCGTCGGCGCCGGCCCGGGCTGTAGCCCTGACCATCGGCTTGATGAGATCGACGAGGCGGTTCCCCGCATCGATATCGACCCCCGAATCAGCGTATGTGAGCCCGTTTTTGCGGTCGACCATGCCAAATTCCAGTATGATGACGGCTGGTTACGAGGATTTCGGCGTTCCTGCAATGGCTCGCCGACGCTTCACACATATACTATGTAGACAATAACCGGCCGATCCCGCCATGGGCCGGATCCGGGACCGGGAGCCGGGAAGCGACCGAGTTGAGCATTCCGAATATCATTACGCTGGGGCGCATCATTCTGGTGCCCGTCATCGTCTGGGCGATCGTCTCGAGCCAGATGGAAATCGCGTTCGCGATCTTCGTCATCGCGGGCGTCAGCGACGCCGTCGACGGTTTTCTGGCCAAGCGCTTCAACATGCAGAGCGAACTGGGCGCCCTGCTCGATCCGCTCGCCGACAAGGCGCTTCTGGTCTCGATCTATGTCGCGCTCGGGATCTGGGGCGCGGTGCCGCGCTGGATCGTCATCCTCGTGGTGTCCCGCGACATCATGATCGTCACGGCGGTGATCGTGTCGTGGCTGTTCGACAAGCCGATCCCGATGAAGCCCCTGATGGTGTCGAAACTCAACACGGTGGCGCAGGTGGCGTTCGCGGCGCTGGTGCTGGCTTCGCTCGGCTTCAACTTCAAGCCGGCGCCCTATGACGTGATTCTGATGGGTTTCGTTACGGTCTTTACTTTGGTTTCCGTCTCGCTCTATCTCGTCGAGTGGGTGCGGCACATGAGTACGATCGAAGCGAGCTAGACGCTGTTGTATTGACGCGTTTTCGCCACTCCGCCCGAAAACGCCGTGATCCCCGGCCTGGAGACTTGCGTGGCAGTTCGCGTTCAACCTCGTCAGCTTGCCTTTGCGTTGCCGCATGCGGAGAGCCTGACGCGCGACAATTTTCTCGAAGGCCCCGCGAACGAAGCCGCGCTCTCGCTGATCGAAAGCTGGCCCGACTGGCCGAACCGAATCATGCTTCTGGTTGGGCCGGAGGGCTCGGGCAAAAGCCACCTCGCCGCTATCTGGGCCGAACTGGCCGGCGCCCGCGCGACATCGGCTCACGGTCTGACCGCGGCCGCCGTTCCCGGCGCGCTGGCGACGGGCGCGCTGGTGGTCGAGGACCTGAACCCTTCCGGGTTCGACGAACGCGCGATGTTCCATCTGTTGAATCTCGCGCGCGAGGACAACGCCTCCGTTCTGATCACGGCGCGCGTACTGCCATCGGCGTTCGAGGTTGAATTGCGCGACCTCAGGTCGCGGCTGCGCGCGGTGCCGGTGGTGTCGTTGCAGCAACCCGACGATCTCCTGTTCCGTGGACTGATCGTCAAGTTTTGCGCCGACCGGCAGTTGAGCATCGACGAGGCGGTCGTGAGCTATCTGACCAACCGGATCGAGCGCTCCTATGCCGCGGCCCGCCACGCGGTCGATCTCCTGGACACGGAGGCGCTGCGGCTGGGCCGGCCGGTGACCCGGGCGCTGGCCGCGGAACTGCTCCGCGAGGGCTGACTGGCCGGACGCCTTGTCGCCTTGACGGCAGGGTGAACCGGAACATCAATGTCATTGAAACGTCATCGGCGTATCACATGCTCCACGCCGCGCTGCGCCTAGAATCGCCCGCATCACGCCCGAGATGGATCGTAGCTTTATGGAATCGGCACAAGTCATTGAAATCAAGGAAAAAGAACCGGTCGCCGAGGCTGTTCCCGCGATCGCGACGAGCCCTGAGCGATTTATTAACCGTGAGCTTTCCTGGCTGCATTTCAACCGCCGGGTGCTCGAGGAATCGGTCAATCCCCGCCATCCCGCGCTGGAGCGGGTGCGGTTCCTGTCGATTTCCGCCAATAACCTTGATGAGTTCTTCATGGTCCGCGTCGCCGGTATCAAGGCACAGGTTCGCGAAGGCATCGCCGAACGCAGCCCGGACGGCCTGACGCCATCCGAGCAGCTCGTCCTGATCAACAAGAGCGTTTCCGAACTCGCCTCCGACCAGCAGGCGATCTGGCGCGATCTGCGTACCATCCTGTCGGATGCCGGCATCAAGCTGGTCGACGGCCACGACTTCACCAAGGCGGAGCGGACCTGGCTCGAGGATCATTTCCTCCACAGCATCTTCCCGCTGCTGACGCCGCTTGCGATCGATCCCGCGCACCCCTTCCCGTTCATCCCGAGCCTCGGCTTCACCATTGCCCTGCAGCTGGTGCGGGTGTCGGACGGCAAGCCGATGAACGCGCTGATCCGCATGCCCGGCAAGATCGACCGCTTCATCCGCCTGCCCCACAAGGACGGCGCGGTGCACCTGATCCCGCTGGAACAGGCGACCGCCCTGTTCATCGGACGGCTGTTTCCCGGTTACACGGTCAAGGGCCAGGGTGCGTTCCGCATCATCCGCGACTCCGAACTCGAAATCGAGGAAGAGGCGGAAGACCTGGTTCGCGTGTTCGAGACCGCGCTGAAACGGCGCCGCCGCGGATCGGTGATCCGGCTCGAGATGGATGCCAAGATGCCGGAGGAACTGCGCGGCTTCGTGCAGCAGGCGCTTTCGGCCGCCGACGACGAGGTGTTTCTGGTCGATGGCGTGCTGGCGATGAACGAGCTCTCGCAGCTCACGCGCCTTGATCGCCCCGACCTCGAATTCACGCCTTACGTGCCGCGCCATCCCGAACGCGTGCGCGACCATGGCGGCGACATCTTCGCGGCGATCCGCCAGAAGGACCTGATCGTCCATCACCCTTACGAATCCTTCGACGTCGTCGTGCAATTCCTGCAGCAGGCGGCGCGCGATCCCGACGTGGTCGCGATCAAGCAGACGCTCTACCGCACCTCGAACAATTCGCCGATCGTGCGCGCGCTCGCGGAAGCGGCCGAGGCCGGCAAGTCGGTGACGGCGCTGATCGAGTTGAAGGCGCGCTTCGACGAGGAAGCCAACATCCGCTGGGCGCGCGACCTCGAACGCGCCGGCGTGCAGGTGGTGTATGGATTCATCGAACTGAAGACCCACGCCAAGCTGTCGATGGTGGTGCGGCGCGAGGGCGGCAATCTCACGACCTACGTCCACACCGGCACCGGCAACTATCATCCGGTGACGGCGCGTATCTACACTGACCTTTCCTACTTCACCTCGGACCCGATCATCGGGCGAGACGCTGCACGCGTGTTCAACTACATCACCGGCTATGCCGAGCCGAGCGACATCGAGCGGATGGCGGTGTCCCCGCTGACGCTGCGCAAGCGCATCATCGAACACATCAGGGGCGAGGCCAATCACGCCCGGCACGGCAAGCCGGCCGCGATCTGGATGAAGATGAATTCGCTGGTCGACCCTGACGTCATCGACGCGCTCTACGAAGCGTCACAGGCCGGCGTGTCGATCGAACTGGTGGTGCGCGGCATCTGCTGCCTGCGGCCGGGAATCGCAGGGCTTTCGGAAAATATCCGGGTCAAGTCGATCATCGGCCGTTTCCTCGAACATGGCCGAATCTACTGCTTCGGTATGGGTCAGGGCCTGCCCAGCGCGAAAGCGGCTGTGTATATCTCGTCCGCCGACATGATGCCGCGGAACCTCGACCGGCGCGTCGAAATCCTCTGCCCATTGCAAAATCCGACGGTACATCAGCAGGTTCTCGAACAGATCATGGTCGCGAACCTGAAGGATACGGAGCAGAGCTGGCAATTGTTGCCCGACGGGTCCTCAACGCGTATGAAGGCCGCGAAAGGCGAAGAGCCCTTCAACCTGCATAACTATTTCATGACGAATCCGAGTCTGTCAGGCCGTGGAAAGTCTCTCAAGGAATCTTCGCCGCGCCGCCTCACGCGCCGTAACGAGCGCCAGCAACCGCAATAGCAGGGGATCGCGACGGTGAAGCGACCGCGCAAGCGCGCTTCCAGCGTCGCCGTCATCGATATCGGTTCGAACTCGGTTCGTCTCGTCGTCTACGAGACGATGACGCGCAGCCTCGTTACCGTCTTCAACGAAAAGGCGCTGTGCGGACTGGGCCGCGAGGTCCAGAGCACCGGGCTGCTCTCGGCCGACGCCGTCACCAAGGCGCTGACGTCGCTGCGGCGCTTTCGCGCGCTGTGCCGCATCCAGCAGGTCGGCCGCGTCTATGCGATCGCCACCGCCGCCTGCCGCGACGCTTCCAACGGCCCCGACTTCATCGCGCAGGCCGAACGCATCTGCGGCGTTCCCATTGAAATCCTTTCAGGCCCACGCGAGGCCAAGTTGTCCGCGCTCGGCGTCGTCTCCGGCATTCACAATCCCGACGGCATCGTCGGCGATCTCGGCGGCGGATCGCTCGAACTGATCGACGTGCATCGCGGCCGCGTCAGCAGCGGCGTCACGCTGCCGCTGGGAAGCCTGGCGCTGCAGGATCTTTCGCACAAATCGCTGAAGCGCGCCGAACGCATCGTCAGCGACGACCTGTCCGGCCTGGCCCAACTCAAGGCGGGGCACGGCCGCACCTTCTACGCGGTCGGCGGCACGTGGCGCGCGCTGGCGCGCATCCACATCGTGCAGAGCGGCTATCCGCTGCGGGTGATGCACGGCTACGAGATACCTGCCGCCGACGCGCTGGATTTCGCGCGGCGCCTGCGCCGGCTCGTGGCGGCCAACATGCTCGCCGATATCGAAGTCGTCGCCGACGCGCGGCGTCCGCTGCTGACCTACGCGGCGCTGGTGCTCGAATACATCATCCGCGTCGGCAGGCCGAAGACGATCGTCTTTTCGACGTTCGGCGTGCGCGAGGGCCTGCTCTACGAGATGCTGCCGCAACAGGAGCGCGCCAAGGACGGCTTCATCTGCGCGGCGCAAACGCTGAACGGGCTGTTGTCGCGTTCCGCGCGCCATGCCGAAGAACTGGTCGAGTGGACCGATCGCCTGGTCAGGGTCGTCAAGCTGCGGGAAACGCCGGAGGACCGCCGCCTGCGCCATGCCGCCTGTCTCCTGTCCGATATCGGGTGGCGAGTGCATCCCGACCATCGCGGCGAGGAGACGCTGAGCCTGATCACCAACGGCAATTTCGGCTCGATCAGCCATCAGGGCCGCGCCTTTGTCGCGCTGTCGGTGTTCTATCGTTACGCAGGTTTGAGCGAGGAAAACGAACCGCCGACCCGCATCCGCGAGCTGGTGCCGCCGGCGATGGACGATCGCGCCCGTCTGCTCGGCGCGGCGTTCCGCGTCGCCCATCTAATTTCGGCGGCGCGAACCGGCGTGCTGCCCGCGACGCATTTCCGTACCCGCGGCCGCAAGCTGATGCTCGTGTTCGAGCATCGCATGGTCGACCTCGTCGCCGACCGCGTCGGCAGCCGCTTCAAGCAACTGGCGCGGCTGGTTGGGCGCATCGGCTCGATCGTGCGGAACTGAGACATTCACCGTAGAAAACGATGCTGCCGCGTGCGCCAGCGCCTGTGCGCTACAGTCCCCGCACGAACGCTTCGAGTGCCGCGTTGGTCTCGTTCGGCGCTTCCTGCTGCACCCAGTGCCCGATCCCCGGGATGATGGTGGCGCCACGGAAATCGGAACAGGCGATTCCGGGTTCGGCGTACAGGTCCATGCCTGGAACAAAGGCGCGCACGGGGTCGCGCTCGCCGGCGATGAAGGCCGATGGCTGCGCAATGCCGCGTCCGCTCAATTCGGCGAGATCGGCAAAGTCCAGCGTCTGCGCGCGGTACCGGTTGAGCGGGCCGCGAAAGCCGCCGGCCCTGAAGGCATCGACATAGACCGCCAGATCGCGCTCGCTCATCCAGCCCGGAAACGGCTGCGGATCGACGAGCCCATCGAGCAGCCTTGCGTTCTCCGGTTTCGGCTCGAGCCATCCGTTGCGCGGCGCCTCCCCGGACAGTGCGAAATACATCTTGCGCAGCGCCCCGGCGATATCAGCCTCCAGCTCCGCCTCCGCCACGCCCTCCTGCTGGAAGTAGATCTGATAGAAGAAGCGTCCCTTGTAGATGGATCGAACGAGTTCAATGAACGGCGCAGGTCCGCGCGGACGGAACGGCACGCTGAGACCGGCCACCGCCCTGATCCTGTCGGGATGAAGCAGCGCCGTGTGCCACACGATGGGCGCGCCCCAGTCGTGGCCGAACAGAATGGCCGGACCGTCTCCCAACTGATCGATCACCGCAACGACATCGGACGCGAGATGACGCAGCGTATAGGCCGGGATTTCCTTTGGCTTCGAACTTCGTCCGTAGCCGCGCACGTCGAGCGCGGCCACGCGAAAGCCGCGTGCTGCGAAGTGCGTCATCTGATGCCGCCAGGAGTACCAGAGCTCCGGGAAGCCATGGACGCAGACGATCAGCGGGCCCGAGCCGCTGACCGCCACATTGAGCTCGATCGCTCCGTTCTTCACGGTGACAAAGTCCATCACAATCTCCACCCTGCCCGTTACAGCAGCGACTTCACGCGCGCCGCGAGCGCAGGTTCGCGCAGCGCGGCCTGCGGCTTGAGCAGCTGGGTGACTTCCACGCTCAGCCGATGCACCTCAGGATCCTGCGCGGCGAGCCGGGTCAAGGCTGCTCCATATTGCAGGCGCTGCGCGAGGTCGGCGGGGCGAACGCCGCGCGTGGCAGGATAGACGAAATCATTGACGGCAACGCCCCACGGCGTCGCGATCGTGTCCTGGATGGCGGCAAAGAACTCACGCGCCAGCCGCTCCATGGGAACGCCTGCCGCCAGCAGCCCGTCCAGGATCACGGCTTCCTGCGCCGCCACGCTCATGCCCTGGCCGAACACCGGGTTGAAGCGACAAAGCGCATCACCCGTCACCAGCAGGCCTGCCGGGAAAGACTCCAGACGCTCGAAATGTCGCCGCGTGCTGCACGGCAGCTTGAAGCGGACGATATCGGTCAGCGGCCGCGCGTCCCTGACGGCGTCATAAATCGTCGGCGTGCGCAGGCTCCTGACGAAATCCATGAATCCGGCGCGGTCGCCCGGAGGCGCATCGCCGTGATTGCCCCCGACGGAAAGCACCCATCGCTGCTTCTCGATCGGAAACAGGAACGCGCCACGGCTGGTGGCGGGCGCAGACGGCAGGACGACATTGCCCAGCCAGTCGGCGTTGTGATCGCGCCGCTCGATAATGGTGCTTGCATATGCCTGATCCATCCCGATCTCGGTTTCCTCGGGCTTCTGCAAGGAAAGCGCTTCGAGCAGCTGCAGCGTCAGGCCGCAGCGGCCGGAAGCTTCGACGACGAGGTCGGCTTCCAGCGTCACAGCACCGCCATCTTCCGTTTCGTAATGGACCGCCTCGATACGCGTGGCATCGCGCGATGCGGCGAGCCTGGTCACGCGGGAGCGCATGCAAATGTCGATGTTCGGGGATTGCCGAACGCGCCCTCGCACAACGGCTTCGAGCAGTGGGCGCGACATACTGAAAACATCGATGCCGAGGTCGCGAGCGGGGAACGGGTCGAACCCGGGGCGCTCGAACCGGAGGTCCTTCCCCATACCGACCTTCACCGCGCCGGCTTGCGCCAGATCCTTCTCGAACCCCGGAAACAATGTCTGCAGCGCCTTCAGCCCGCCCGCGAGAAGGATATGGGCGTGCTGGCATTGCGGTGTGCCGATCCGTGGCGCCGCCTCCGCGGGAAGCACATCGCGCTCGATGAGCGTGACTTTGCCGAAATGGCGGGAGATCGCCTGGGCGGCCGCAAGGCCGGCCATGCCGGCGCCAATAACCACAGCATGATTTCGTGCTGGATCCGGCATGTCTTTGTCCTGGAAGGGGATACGTCAAACAGGATCGGGAACCCAACTTAGCCGATCTTCTTTCGGACGATAGTGAAACGCGTCACAAATTTTGGAGCGGGACCCGTCACGAAGCCCCCACGGAGCCCGTGCCGCGCCAGCGACGAGAATACCTGCCGCAAGAACATTTTCGATCGCCGGGGCTTGAGCTAGTCTGCAACCGTCCCAGCCAAGGAGCCCGCCATGCACGTCCGCGAAATGATCGGCACCCACCCGGCCGTCCAGGGCCAGGTCAACGACGCCCTGATCCGCTGCATCGAGGAATGCTACTCCTGCGCCCAGATCTGCACCTCCTGCGCCGACGCGTGCCTGTCGGAGCGCATGGTGCAGGATCTCACCCAGTGCATCCGCCTCGACCTCGATTGCGCCGACATCTGCAATATCACCGGCCGCATCATGACCCGCCGCACCGGCTCCGATGACGAAGTCATGCGCCGGATGCTCAGCGTGTGCGCCGCCGCCTGCCGGCTGTGCGCCGACGAGTGCCAGAAGCACGCCGGCATGCACCAGCACTGCCGCATTTGCGCCGAGAGCTGCCGCCGCTGCATGGAGGCCTGCCAGGAGGTCTCGCGCGGCATGGCGCATTAGCGCCTACGCCTCGCGGCGAAACACGCTGAACTGGAACATCTGCCTGGAGCCCCACGGCGTTGCATGCTCGTGCCGCCTTGTGTCGACGAGCTGGAATCCGGCGCCAAGGACCTGTGCGAGGCTCGCGCTGTCATAACGCGCGACCGGCAAGCCGCTGCATTTTTCAGGTCCATCCAGCGCGAACGTGCCGATGATGGCGTGTCCCCCCGCATTCACGCCCCGCGTGAGGCGCGCGATATAGGCGGCGCGATCGCTTTCGTCGGTGAGAAAGTGGAACGCCGCGCGATCGTGCCAGATGTCGTAGGCTCTGACCGGCTCCCAGGCGGTCGCGTCCGCCACGATCCACTGAACGCGATCAGCCCGGCTCTCCAGCCGCCGCCGGGCGGCCTCCAGCGCCGCAGCCGACAGATCGAGCACGGTGATATCCTGAAACCCCTGCTCGACCAGATGATCGACCAGACGCGAAGCGCCGCCGCCGATGTCGATGATGGCGGATCTATGCGTCGCGCCTGCCTGCACGATGAGATCGAATGAAGGCGCCGGGCTTTCCTGGAACCAGCTGACTTCGCTCTCGCCCTTCGAGGTATAGACGTTCTCCCAGTGGGCCTGACGGTTCGCGCTCTCCATGACGCCCTCCTCGAGGAGGCCCACGGCGCTGATCGCCAGCCTCTCAAGGCATTAATTGGCTACCGCGGCGTGATCTGCAACTCCAGCAGCGCGAGCCGCTCCAGGGCGACCGGGTCGCGCTCGCCCTTGTCGGCCGCGCGCAGGATTGCCTCGGCGAGGAATTGAACCTGGGTCGAACTCACCGGCTCGGGAAGGGAGGCGACCGCCGCGTCAAGCGCATCCTTCATCACCGAGATGACCTCGGGCGGAAACGCAGCGTTGGCGAAATCCTTCATGGCGGAGGCGACTGAGCGGGGACTGAAAGGTAGCGGCTGCCGGTGCACCTTGGGGGCAGGACTGCATCGGCAGCCGCTGGAGTACGATGTGTCTATCCCTAGGACACAGGTTGCATAATTTTCCCGCGCGCGAATCGTTCCGGCAAAATCCGGCTGGAGTTACAAAAAATCGCGCCCCACGTGATCGCGGGCTGGCGCCCGCGACGCGGCCTGAAGCCAAGCCGCTCGCGCTACGCCGCGGTAGCCGAGTGCTCGGCACCCTGCAGCCTGCGCTTGCGCCAGATCGATCCGGCGACCAGCACCACGGCGATTCCGAGCAGCCCCAGCACGACCTCGCCGCCATGGCCGCCATTGGCGAACTTCGGTCCCAAGCCGATCGACGTGAGGATGCCATCGAGGCCAACACCGACCGGGCCGTCGAAGAAGGCGTGCAGCGACGGTTGCAGCGCCGGGTCGGTCGCCATGACCTCGCCCGCGATCCAGCCCAGCAGGCCGGCGCCGGCCCATACCAGCGCAGGCAGGCGGGTGAGCAGTGCCATGATCAGCGCAGCGCCCGCGACGATCAGGGGAACGCTGATCGCAAGTCCGATGACCAGCAGCGGAATGCTGCCATTGGCGGCTGCCGCGACGGCAATGACGTTGTCGAGGCTCATCACGATATCGGCGATCGCCACGATCTGGACGGCCGCCCACAGATGCGCCGCCGCATCCACGTCGCCCTCGCCCTCGTGTTCAGGCACCAGCAGCTTTGCCGCGATGACGAGCAGCGCCAGTCCGCCGACCAGCTTGAGGAACGGCAGCCCCATCAGCGTCACGACGATGCCGGTGAAGATGATGCGCAGGAGGACCGCGACGCCGGCGCCGAGGACCATGCCCCAGAACCGCTGACGCGCCGGCAGGCCCCGGCACGCCATCGCGATGACCAGCGCATTGTCGCCCGACAGCAGGATGTTGATCCACATGATCTTGCCGAGCGCCACCCAGAACGCGGGCTGCTGCATCTCGGCCTGGAACTGGGCGAAGAAGGCCGAGATCGTCGCCGGATCGAAAAATTGCCACAGCCAGTTCACAGCATCACTCCCCCGGCGTTCTCAGCCGTTGCGCGCGGCGATCGTGCCGCCGTTCGAAAAAATCAGCCGACGATCTCGTTGCCCGAAAAGAACTGCGCGATTTCGATCGCGGCCGTCTCCGGCGCATCCGATCCATGGACCGAGTTCTCGCCGATCGACTTGGCGTGAACCTTGCGGATCGTGCCGTCCGCGGCCTTCGACGGATCGGTGGCGCCCATCACGTCGCGATACTTCAGGACCGCGCCCTCGCCTTCCAGCACCTGCACCACGACCGGGCCCGATGTCATGAAGTCGACCAGTTCGCCGAAGAACGGACGCGCCTTGTGAACGGCGTAGAAGGTTTCAGCCTGTTCCCGGGTCATGCGAATGCGCTTCTGGGCCACGATGCGCAGCCCGGCCTTCTCGATCAGCGCGTTGACGGCGCCGGTCAGATTGCGCTCGGTCGCGTCCGGCTTGATGATCGAGAAAGTGCGTTCAATCGCCATTGGTTCGTCCTTACAAAACACTGGTGGGAGGGTTGCGGGGCTTATATCGGCGCCATCCCGCCACGGCAAGCGGCCCGGTGGCGTGCCGCCCAGCTATCCGCTTTTGAGGGGGTCCTCCCCGGCGCGTCCGCCTCCGGACACGCCCCGGCGCGCAGATTACCGCGATTTCATCCAGGTGAACCCTCTGTGAGACCTGCGTCACGTACCGGTTCAGCCTCACCGCCATACACTTCGAACAATCGGACATCTGGCAGGCTCGCCAGGCGTCACGGGATGATTTCACCGAAGGCGCTTTCCGCGCCAGAATCCTGAGGAGACGATCATGTTACGCAAACTCTTGCTCGTTGCGGCGGCTGCAGCTTCGCTGGGGGCGGCCGCACTGGCGCCAACCTCCGCATCCGCCCACGGCTGGCGCCACCACCACCATCATCATCATGCCTTTGGACCCCGCATCATCATCGGCGGTCCGGCGTATTATGCAGGCGGATATGGCGGCTGCTACGTGCGGCGCCTGGTCCCCACCCCCTTCGGACTGCGCTGGCGGCTGGTAAATCGCTGCTTCTGATCCGATTGGACTTCCCCGACGCCCCGGCCACCGCGCCGGGGCGTATTTTTTCCGGAACAGATTTGCCGATCATGATTCGCTACCTGCGGACGAATGCATGCGGCCATGCGCGGGAAACCAAATTCATCGCAATGACTTGACTTACGAAAGATCACTCACCGCCAGCCACGCTGCGAAGTGGAACTCGTGAAGCGGACAACCCAAGAGAATTGCCATGGACACTCAAATGGACACGCAAAGCGAAAGCGATTTCGAACAACTCGATCACAGGACCTGCCAGTCGATCTGCGATGCGGTGGGCGAACGCTTGCAGCAGAGTTTCCGTCCGGAAAACGAATTGTCGCCCCGGTTGCGGGAGTTGATGGACGAACTGCGGCGGCACGACAACGACCGCTATTGACGCCGCCCGGACTGGCAATCATCGATCTATTTCATCAATATCCTGATAGAATTTGCCAATAACGGATTGCGTTTGGGGTTGCGTTTGCGGGCTCCTCCGGTGACAACCCGGGATGCTTTCAATAACGGATATTTCGGTCCGCATCGCCGGACGGCTTCTGATCGACAGCAGCACCGTGCAGATCGTGCCGGGCGCGCGCGTCGGATTCGTCGGCCGTAACGGCGTCGGCAAGTCGACGCTGTTCCACGCGATCCGCGGCGACCTGCCGATCGAATCCGGCAGCATTACGCTGCCGCCGCGCTGGCGCATCGGCAGCCTGGCGCAGGAAGCGCCCGACGGACCGGAAAGCCTCGTCAATGTCGTGCTCAAGGCCGACCTGGAGCGCGACGCGTTGCTGCGCGAAGCAGAGACCGCCGACGACCCGCATCGAATTGCCGAAATCCAGACCCGGCTGGTCGACATCGACGCGCACTCCGCGCCGGCGCGTGCGGCCGCGATCCTGAGCGGGCTCGGGTTCTCGACCGCGGACCAGGCCCGGCCATGCTCGGAATTCTCCGGCGGCTGGCGCATGCGCGTGGCGCTCGCCGCGACGCTGTTCTCGGCGCCGGACCTGCTGCTGCTCGACGAACCGACCAACTACCTCGACCTCGAAGGCACGCTGTGGCTGGAAGACCATCTGGCGAACTACCCGCGCACCGTCATCGTGATCAGCCATGACCGCGACCTGCTCGATACCTCCGTCGACCAGATCCTGCATCTCGATCGCGGCAAGCTGACGCTCTACAAGGGCACCTATTCCTCCTTCGAGGAACAGCGCGCCACCCGCGAAATGCTGGACGCCAAGCACGCCAAGCGCCAGGCCGACGAACGCAAGCGGCTGCAGGCCTTCGTCGATCGCTTCAAGGCCAAGGCCTCCAAGGCGCGCCAGGCGCAATCCCGCGTGAAAATGCTGGAGCGGATGAAGCCGGTGACCGCGCTGGTGACGCAGGACGTGCGCGAGATTTCGTTCCCCACGCCGGAGAAGATGCTGTCGCCACCGATCATCGCGGTCGATGACGTCTCGGTCGGCTACGATCCGAAGAAGCCGGTGCTCAACCGCGTGACGCTGCGGATCGACACCGACGACCGCATCGCCCTGCTCGGCTCGAACGGCAACGGCAAATCGACGCTGGTCAAGCTTCTCGCCAACAAGCTGCAGCCGTTCTCGGGCCGGGTCACGCGCGCCGAAAAACTGTCGGTCGGCTATTTCGCGCAGCATCAGGTCGACGAACTCAATCTCGACGGCTCGCCCTACGACCACGTGCGCAAGCTGATGCCGGATGCGACGGAAACCAAGGTGCGCGGGCGCGTCGGGGCGATCGGCTTTTCCGGCAAGGCCGGCGACACGCTGGTGCGCAGCCTCTCGGGCGGCGAGAAGGCGCGGCTGCTGCTCGGGCTCGCCACCTTCTACGGCCCCAACATGATCATCCTCGACGAACCGACCAACCATCTCGACATCGACAGCCGCGCGGCGCTGGCCGAAGCGATCAACGATTTTCCCGGCGCCGTCATCATGGTTTCGCACGACCGCTATCTGATCGAAGCCTGCGCCGATCAATTGTGGGTCGTCGCCAACCAGACCGTCAAAGCCTATGACGGCGATCTCGACGAATACCGGCGGATGGTGCTGTCGATCGGAGACACGCGCAACGGCTCGCGTGAGCGCGGCAATGAGCGCGGCAGGGAAAACGCGAAGGAAAGCGCAAAGCCGGAGCGCGGCAGGAGCGAAAGGCGGACGCCGCTGAAGCAGCGGATCGCCGAGGCCGAAGCGGAGATCGAACGCATCAACGGCATCATCGCCAAGATCGACACCGCGCTGGCGCTGCCGGACCTGTTCACGCGCGATCCGAAGCAGGCCGCCCAGCTCAGCAAGGCGCGTGCCGGCGCCGAAGCCGCGCTGCAGCGCGCCGAGGAGGATTGGCTCGAAGCCAGTTCGGAGTTCGACGAAGCGGCGAGTTAATCTAGAAATGAACCGGAACGGCGAAACTAAGCCGCCGGCTTCTTCTTTGCCTTGGCGCCCTTCGGCTGCGCCACCGGCTCCGGCGCACGCTCGATCGATGTCAGCCGTCCCGCCGTGAACGTATAGATGCCGGCGCGCTGCCCGCGCGAATAGTTGACGACGGCGACGCGATCGCCGCGCGGGTTGTTGGACAGGCTGACGTTGTCGGGCGCACCGATGCCGCGCACGACGTCGCATTCGGTATGCCCCAGCGCCACCGTTCCCGATGTCGAGGGGGTCGGCGCGCCGGCGGCACCGTCAGCCAGCGCGTTCGCGCCTCCCCCCATCCCGGGACAGGCGCCATCAGCACTGACGAGTTGGTCGGGCGCAACCGGCTTGTCCGAGCTGAGCGGCGGCGTTTCGATCGAGACGTTCCTGATGAAGGTGCGGCCGGAACGTGAAAACCAGTCCGCATCCTTCGACAGAAGGTCGGAAGCGCTGTTGCAGCCGGCCAGCACGGGACCGAGCAGCAGAAGCGTCAGCAATGGCTTTCGATAGGTAGTTCCGCGCACGCTAGATCAAGCTCCCGCCCTCGTACCAAGCACTTGTCCGAACACCACTTTGCGGCATGACCATGACACCCCAGGCGTCCGGCACAGAAACCGCAGGATATCATTAATTCCGACGGATTCGCTATTGGCGCCGCTGCCACCGTCCCCGCTCGTCGGCCTGCCAGTACGTCACCTCGAATCCCCGTGCCTTGCAATCGGTCCAGACCCCGCGCGCCGCGGCCAGCGCCTCGTCGTCGTCGCCGTTGAACACCAGCACCAGGCGCTCGTAGCTGGCGGAGTCGGCCGGCAGCGCCGCGTTGTCGATCAGGAACCTGACATTGGCCCGGTTCGGGTTCCCCTCCTCGATCGAAAGGATAATGGGCTGGTCCGGCGCATCGACGGCGCGCCAGGTGGCGTGCGGCAGGAACGAATCGTCGGTATAGGTCCACAAATGCGCGTCGAGCGCGTCGGTGCGCTCCTGCGAGGTCGATTGCACGACCACACGCCAGCCGCGCTCGAGCGATTTCTCGAGCAAGGGCGGCAGAACATTCTCGATCGACATGTTCTGCAGATGGTAGAACAGGACTTCCGTCATCCGGCTTCCGCCATAACGGTATGAATCATTTCTTCGCTTCGTAGTGCGCTGCGACCAGCCGGTCGAGCAGCCGGACGCCGTAGCCCGAACCCCAGCTCTGGTTGATGTCGGTCTTCGGCGCGCCCATCGCGGTGCCGGCGATGTCGAGATGCGCCCACGGCGTGTTGTCGACGAATCGCTGCAGGAACTGCGCCGCCGTGATCGAACCGCCATTGCGAACGCCGGTGTTCTTCATGTCGGCAAACTGCGAGTCGATCATCTTGTCGTATTCGGGACCGAGCGGCATGCGCCAGACGCGCTCGCCGGTCTCGTTGCCGATCTTGCTCAGCCGCTCGGACAATTCGTCGTTGTTGGAGAACATGCCTGCATATTCGGTACCGAGCGCCACCATGATGGCGCCGGTCAGCGTCGCCAGATCGACCATGAATTTGGGCTTGTACTTTTTCGCCACGTACCAGAGCACGTCGGCCAGCACGAGCCGGCCTTCGGCGTCGGTGTTGATGATCTCGATGGTCTGTCCCGACATCGAGGTGACGATGTCGCCGGGGCGCTGGGCGTTGCCGTCGGGCATGTTCTCGACCAGGCCGATGGCGCCCACCACGTTGGCCTTCGCCTTGCGGGCTGCGAGCGCGTGCATCAACCCGACCACGCAGGCCGCGCCGCCCATGTCACCCTTCATTTCCTCCATGCCGCCGGCGCCCTTGATCGAAATGCCGCCGGTATCGAAGCAGACGCCCTTGCCGATGAATGCGACGGGCTGATCGCCCTTCTTGCCGCCGTTCCAGCGCATGATCACCATGCGGCCGGGCTGCGTTGAACCCTGCGCCACACCGAGCAGGGCACCCATGCCGAGCTTGGTCATCGCCTTGACATCGAGCACCTCGACCTGGACTCCGAGCTTCCTGAGCTGGCTGGCGCGACGGGCGAACTCCACGGGATAGAGCACGTTCGGCGGCTCGTTGACGAGTTCGCGCGCGATGATCACGCCGTCCACGACATGAGACGCCGGTGCGAACGCCTTTCGCGCCGCCGGAACATCGTCGACGGCAATGGCAATGTCGGCCTTCAGCGCGCCGTTCTCGCCTTCCTTCTTCCTGGTCTTGTAGCGGTCGAACTTGTAGGCGCGCAGCAGGATGCCCGAGGCGACTGCCGCGGCGGCATCGGGCGCCATGCCTCCATCGGACAGTTCGGCCACTACGGTGACATCAGCGCTGGCGGCGTTGAGTTTGCCCGCCGTCACCCCGCCGAATTTGAGATAATCCTTCTCCTTGATGTCAGCGGCCTTGCCGGTGCCGACTACGATCAGACGCTCCGCCTTGATTCCCGCCGGTGCCGGAATATCGAGCGTCGCCCCGCTCTTGCCCTTGAACTGATTGGCCGCAGCCGCTCGTTTGACGGTGTCGGCCGCCGACCCCAGCGTTTTTCGCGTATGTGAACCGAACTTCAATTCATCGTTGCAAAACACCACCAGAACGCCGCGCGGCGCGGCGGAAAAAGGCACAAAACCGACCTTTACGGCGTCGGACATGGATAAATCCTCCAGAATCAGGGCTGTTCGGCGGAGCCGGAATCGGGCGCCCGCGGTCCATTGTTCGCTTCGGCAGCGGCCCGGATGGCCCGGGACCTCCAGTTTGCAACACTATGACCTGCAAGCCACAGCCCTGCCAAGCGCCGCCGTGGCCCGAAGGCCACATGAAGTGAATTATTAACCACATTGAGGGGGTGCCACGGCCCAGCCATTTTGTTGACGGATCAAAGGGATGGTAGTGAGAATGTAGACGGCTGAAAGATGGCGGCCCGACCAAAGGGGAACCCGTAACAGGGATTGGTCGAAAGCTGCCCTTCCGGCGCGCAATGGTGGGATTGTGCGGTAACGCATGGGGTCGATCGACAGGTATATCTTCCGCACGACGCTGGCGTCGTTTGCGCTTGTCCTGATCAGCCTGACCGGCGTGATCTGGATTACGCAGGCGTTGCGCGGCATCGACCTGATGACGAGCCAGGGCCAGACCATCATCACCTTTCTCGGCATCACCAGCCTCGTGATTCCGGCATTGGTGCTGATCATCGCGCCGATCGCGCTGATGATCGCGATCTCCCACACGCTCAACAAGCTCGCCACCGATTCCGAAATCATCGTGATGAACGCCGCCGGCTTCTCGCCATTCCGGCTGTTCCGCCCGTTCTTCTACGCCACCTGCGTGGTCGCCGCCGGCGTTGCCTTCATCGGCGCCTATCTCGCTCCCGACGGCATGCGCCGGATCAAGCAATGGGACGCCGAGATCACCGCCGACGTCCTCACCAACATTCTTCAGCCGGGGCGATTCGCCCAGCTCGACCAGAACCTGACGATACGCATCCGCGAGCGCCTGCCGGGCGGCGTGCTCGCCGGCATCTTCGTCGACGATCGCCGCGATCCGAAGGAGCGCATCACCATCATCGCCGATCACGGCACGGTGCTGAAGAACGAGAACGGCTCCTATCTGGTGCTCGAGGACGGCAATCTGGAGCGCTTCGAGACGGGAAAGCGCGATCCGGCGCTGGTGGCGTTCGGCCGCTATGCCTTCGACATGTCGAAGTTCTCCAATCGCGGCCGCGACGTCGCGCTGGGAATTCGCGAACGCTACCTCTGGGAGCTGTTTTCGCCGGCGGAGAACGATCCGGTATACAAGCAATTGTCCGGGCAGTTCTTCGCGGAACGGCATGACCGGTTGATGTCGCCGCTCTATCCCTTTGCCTTCGCGGTGCTGACGTTTGCCTTTCTCGGCACGCCGCGCACCACGCGGCAGAGCCGCAATTTCTCGATCGGCGGATCGATCCTGGCGGTGTTCGGCCTGCGGATGGCGGGGTTCGCCTGCTCCGTGATGACCGTGAAGACGCCTTCGATGGCGCTCGTCCAGTATGCGATGCTGTTTGGCGCGATCGGCGGTGGGCTGTGGATGATTCTGGCCGGCGTCGTGGTCGAACCGCCGGCGGCGCTGATGGAAGCCATCAACAGGTCCAATGCCCGCCTTGCGCGGCTGTTCGGGCGGCCGGCCACAGCATGAGCATGATGACCAACACGCTCGGGAGATACTTTGCCGGCCGCTTCCTGGTCTCGGCGGTGGGGGTGTTTGCGAGCATCTTCGTGCTGCTGGTGCTGGTCGACTACATCGAGATGGTGCGCAAGACGTCGGGACTGGCGTCGGCGTCGGCGATCACGGTGGCGCAGACCTCGCTGTACCGTGTGCCGCAATTGCTCGAAAAGCTGATGCCCTTCTGCGTCCTGATCGGTGCGATGACCTGCTACCTCGCGCTGTCGCGGCGGCTCGAACTGGTGGTCGCACGCGCCGCCGGCGTATCCGCCTGGCAGTTCATCTCGCCTGCGCTGGGGAGCGCGATCATCCTCGGTGCGCTGGCGACGACCGCCTACAATCCGATGTCGGCGAACCTGCGCGAGCTCTCCAAGCGGATGGAGGCCGAACTGTTCGGCTCGGCGCCCGGCGGCGGCATCCAGGACGCGTCCGGCTTCTGGCTCAACCAGATCAACAGCGACGGCCAGTCGATCATCAATGCCGCCCGCAGCGAGCAGCAGGGTGCGCGGCTGACCGGGCTGACCATCTTCCGGTTCGACACCGACCTCCAGTTCAAGGAGCGAATCGAAGCGCGCGAGGCCACCCTCGAGGAAGGCCGCTGGGCGTTCAAATCGGTACGCAGATACTCCCTGGACAAGCCTCCGATCGACCAGGAGAGCTACTACCTGGCCACCACCCTCACCCCGGCCCAGGTTCGCAACAGCTTCTCGACCCCCGAAACCGTGTCCTTTTGGCAACTGCCCGGCTATATCCGTTCGTCCGAGAGCTCCGGCTTCGCCACCGCCGGATATCGTTTGCAGTACCATAAGCTCATCGCACAGCCGTTTTTGCTGGCTGCGATGGTCATGTTGGCGGCTTCCGTCAGCCTTCGGTTCTTCCGGATGGGCGGCGTGCAGAAGATGGTTTTAAGTGGCGTGGGCGCAGGGTTTCTGCTCTACGTTCTATCGAAAGTTACTGAGGATTTGAGCAAGGCTGAGTTGATGCATCCCATCGCTGCGGCGTGGTTGCCCGTCTGTGTGGGTGGCCTCACCGGATTTTTGGCCTTGCTGTACCAGGAGGACGGGTAGTGGCCGTTGTCGCCGCCCGCCAGATGAGCACGCCTGCGTTCAGGCGGCGCACCTCCGTGCGCCGCTATCGAGACCGCTTGGCCGCCTTCGGGGCACCCTTGATCGCCCTGCTTGCCGGCCTCGTTTTCGCCGGGACCATCGAGCTCGCCCTCACGGTTCCCGCCTCGGCGCAGGGCTTCGTCTACAATCCGCGCCCGCCCAAGCCGCCGCCGCGTCCCGCCAACAATGACGGCAAGATGCTCGTGCAAGCGGTCGAGGTGGATTACGACTACAACAACCAGCGCGTGTCGGCGGTCGGCAACGTGCAGATGTTCTACAACGGCACCAGCGTGGAGGCCGACAAGGTCATCTACGACCAGAAGACCAAGCGGCTGCATGCGGAAGGCAACATCCGCCTGACCGACGCGGAAGGCAAAGTCACCTACGCCAACATCATGGACCTGAGCGACGACTACCGTGATGGTTTCGTCGATTCGCTGCGCGTCGATACCGCGGATGCGACGCGCATGGCTGCAACGCGCGCCGATCGCTCGGCCGGCAATTACACCGTGTTCGAGAACGGCGTGTACACCGCCTGCGCGCCCTGCAAGGACAATCCGAAGAAGCCGCCGCTGTGGCAGGTCAAGGGTGCGCGCATCATCCACGACCAGACCGAGAAGATGCTGTACTTCGAGAACGCGCAGCTCGAGTTCTTCGGCGTGCCGATGGCGTATCTGCCGTATTTCTCGACGCCCGATCCGACCGTCAAGCGCAAGACCGGCTTCCTGATGCCGGGCTTCACGCAGGCCTCGACCTTTGGCTACGCCGTGGAGACCCCGTTCTACTGGGCCATTGCTCCGGACTACGACGCGACCTTCAGCCCGCGCTTCACCAGCCGGCAAGGCGTGCTGTTCCAGAGCGAATTCCGCCAGCGCCTGATCAACGGATCGTACCAGATCCGCGCCTACGGCATCGACCAGCTGGATCAGGGCGCATTCGCCGGGCAGCCGGGCGACCGCCCGTTCCGCGGCGGCGTCGACACCAAGGGCCAGTTCGCGATCAACGACAAATGGGTCTGGGGCTGGGACGGCGTCCTGCTGACCGACTACTACTTCTTCTCGGATTACCGGCTGGCCCAGTACAAGGATCCGCTGGGCTCGTTCCTGAGCCTGCCGACGGAAGCGATTTCGCAGCTCTATCTGACCGGCGTCGGCAATCGCAGCTTCTTCGATGCGCGGACGATCTATTATCTGAGCTACTCCGGTTTCCAGGACAAGGTTCCGGTCATTCACCCGGTCATCGACTACTCCAACGTGATCAACCATCCGATCCTGGGTGGAGAGGTCAGCTACAAGACGAACTTCACCAGCCTGTCGCGGGAAACCGCGGCGTTCGATCCGATCACGACGTTGGCGAACACCAACGGCCTGTGCACCACGGCATCGGCCGATCCGCTCGCGCGGTTGCCGTCGCAATGCCTGTTGCGCGGCTTCCCCGGAACCTACACCCGCCTGACGGCCGAAGCGCAGTGGCGCAAGTCGTTCACCGATCCGATTGGTCAGATCTGGACGCCGTTCGCGATCCTGCGCGCCGACGCCATCAATTCTTCGGTTTCGAACCAGCCCGGCGTTTCGAATTTCCTGCCCGTCGGCGACACCCAGGCGGTGCGCCTGATGCCGACGGTCGGCCTCGAATATCGCTACCCGTTCATCAACGTCCAGCCGTGGGGCACCACCACCCTCGAGCCGATCGCGCAGGTCATCGTTCGTCCGAACGAAACCTACGCCGGAAGGCTCCCCAACGAAGACGCGCAGAGCCTGGTGTTCGACGCCAGCAACCTGTTCGCCGTCGACAAGTTCTCCGGCTATGATCGCGTCGAGGGCGGCGGACGCGCCAATGTCGGCGTGCAGGCGACCACGCAGTTTGACCGTGGCGGCAGCGTCAACGTGCTGTTCGGACAATCCTACCAGCTCTACGGCCTGAATTCGTTCGCGGTGCAGGATCCGACCAACACCGGACTGGATTCCGGCCTGCAGAACACGCGCTCCGACTATGTCGCCCGCGTCAATTATTCGCCGAACCGGACCTATACATTCAGCATGCGCTCGCGCATGGACGAGGCGACGCTGAACATCAACCGCTTCGAGGCCGAGGGACGGGCAGCGTTCGACCGCTGGTCGGTGAGCATGCTGTACGGCAATTATGCCGCCCAGCCGCAACTCGGATACCTGACCCGGCGGGAAGGCCTGCTCGGCAGCGCATCGGTCAAGGTGGCGTCGAACTGGGTCGTGTCGGGAGCGGCACGCTGGGATCTTGAAGCCAACAAGTTGAACCAATACATCGTTGGTGCCGGCTATGTGGACGACTGTTTCGTGCTCGCCGCCAACTACGTCACGTCCTACACCTATTCGGCCGGAGCGACGCCGCCGGTTCTCAGTCACGGATTCATGCTGCAGATCGGCCTGCGGACCATCGCGAATTCGTCGACGTCGTCATCCAGCGCCGGCCTCCAGTAGTACAAGGCCGGCCTCACCGAAGGTCACCCACAGCATTGCGGTTCGAATTGGTTGATACGGCCCACATGACCATGACGATCATCAAGCGCCTCCCCTTTAATCGCTGCGTCGGGTTTCCGATCGCCGGCGACCGTCTTCTGACCGCCAGCATCAGGTTCCTGATCGCCGGTTCCGCGGCGATGTTGCTGCTGGCCGCCGGCGTGTTGCCGCTGCAGGCGCAGTCCGTGGCCTGCATGGTCAACGGCGAACCCATCACCAACCTGGACATCGAGCAGCGCACCAAGCTCAATTTCCTGACCTCCCGCAAGCAGATGCCGCGGCAGGAAGTGATCGAAGAACTGACCAGCGAGAAGGTGAAGATCAAGGAAGCCAAGAGGTTCGGCGTCGACCCGTCCGCGAGCGAGATCGATCAGGCCTATGCGGGGATGGGTTCGCGCATGCGGCTCTCGGCCGATCAATTGACCAAGTCGCTGGAGAGCCAGGGGATTCGGCCGGAGACCCTGAAGGCCCGCATCAGGGCGGACATGGTCTGGGGCAGCCTGGTCCGCGGCCGGTACAAGGAGAGCCTTCAGGTCGGCGAGAAAGACGTCGCTACCGCGGCAAAGGAAAGCGGCGAAGCAGGCCAGACCGATGCCTTCGAATACAAGATGCAGCCGATCGTGCTGATCGTGCCGCGCGGTTCGACCCCGTCATTGACCGACGCGCGACGCAAGGAGGCTGAAACCTTGCGCGAACGCGTGCGGAGCTGCGAACAAGCCAACTCGTACTTCAAGTCGACGCCGAATGCCGCTATCCGGGAAACGATCACCAAGACGTCTGCCGACATCCCGGGACCGCTGCGTGAGTTGCTGGACAAAACGCCGATCGGTCATCTGACTCCGCCCGAAATCACCAAGCAGGGCGTGGAGATGGTTGCCCTCTGCGAAAGGAAGCCGACCAAGATCGATACGCCGAAGAAGCGAGAGATCCGGGAAAAGATGTACACCCAGAAATACGAGGCGAAGTCGAAGGCCTACCTGGCCGACATCCGAAAAGCCGCCATGATCGAATGTCGCTGATCGATGGCAAAGCCCCTCGCGCTGACCTCCGGCGAGCCTGCGGGCATAGGTCCCGACATCGCCATCGCAGCGTGGCTTCGGCGCAGGGAGCTTGATCTCCCGCCGTTCTATCTGCTCGGCGACCGCGCGTTCTTCAGCGAGCGCGCAAAGCTCCTGGGATTGAAGGTCGAACTCACCGACGCCGCGCCGGAAGACGCGAGTCCGGCATTTGCGAAAGCGTTGCCCGTGGTCGCAACCGGCGAAATCGCCACCGCGCGTCCGGCACAGCCAGACGAAACCAGCGCCAGCGCCGCCCTCGCCTCGATCCGCCATGCAGTCGACCATGTCAGGGTGGGCAGAGCGAGTGCCGTCGTCACCAATCCGATCGCCAAGAGCGTGCTCTACCGCGCCGGTTTCCGTCATCCCGGCCATACCGAGTTCCTCGCCGAGTTGGCGGCCAATGGCGGCCGGCCGCCCCAGCCGGTGATGATGCTGTGGTCGCCGGAGCTCGCCGTCGTTCCCGTCACCATCCATCTTTCGCTCCGCCAGGCGCTCGCCGAACTCTCGACCGACCTGATCGTGTCCACGGCCCGGATTGCCGTTGCGGACCTCGCGACCCGTTTCGGCCTCGCCCGTCCACGTCTTGCCGTGTCGGGCCTCAATCCGCATGCCGGCGAAGACGGTTCGCTCGGCCGCGAAGATATCGAAATCGTGGCGCCGGCGATCGAAGCCCTGCGCGCGGAAGGCATCGATGCCCGCGGACCGTTGCCGGCCGACACCATGTTCCACGCCTCGGCGCGCAGGACCTATGACTGCGCCATCTGCATGTATCACGACCAGGCGCTGATCCCGATCAAGACGATCGCGTTCGAGGACGCCGTCAACGTCACGCTGGGATTGCCGTTCATCCGCACCTCGCCGGATCACGGCACGGCCTTCGACATTGCCGGCACCGGCAAGGCAAATCCGTCGAGCCTCGTCGCGGCGTTGCGGCTCGCCGCGCGCATGGCGGCGACCAAGCCTTCATGAGCGCGATCGACGACCTGCCGCCGCTGCGCGACGTCATTCGCGAACATTCATTGTCGGCACGGAAATCTCTCGGCCAGAATTTCCTGCTCGACCTCAACCTCACCGCACGCATCGCGCGCGCCGCGGGCCCGCTGGAAGGCTCAACCGTGATCGAGGTCGGCCCCGGCCCCGGCGGGCTGACGCGCGCATTGCTGGCGCTGGGCGCGAAGCGCGTCATCGCCGTCGAACGCGACGAGCGCGCGCTGGCGCCGCTCGACTACATTGCGAAACGATATCCCGGCCGGCTGGAAATCGTGCATGCCGACGCGCAGCGCTTCGATCCGCGCCCGATGCTCGGCGGCGAGCGTGCAAAAATCGTCGCCAACCTGCCCTACAACATCGCCACGCAATTGCTGGTGGACTGGCTCTCGATCGAGCCGTGGCCGCCCTGGTACGACATGATGGTGCTGATGTTTCAGCGCGAGGTCGCCGAGCGCATCGTCGCTAAGGAGAACGAAGAGGCCTATGGCCGGCTCGCGGTGCTCGCCAACTGGCGGGCGGAGACCAAAATCCTGTTCGACATTTCACCGGCCGCCTTCGTACCGCAGCCCAAGGTCACCTCGTCCGTGGTACGGCTGGTTCCGCGCGCGGCCCCCGAGCCTTGCGACCGCCGCGCCCTGGAGCAGGTGGCGGCCGCCGCCTTCGGCCAGCGCCGGAAAATGCTGCGGCAGAGCCTCAAATCGCTGTCGGTCGATCCGGCCCGGCTCGCCGCCGCCGCCGATGTCGACCCGACCCGCCGGGCCGAGACCGTCCCTGTATCCGGCTTTGTTGCCATGGCCCGTGAATTGACCGATATACGAAACACAAAATCAAACGCTGTTTAAGGAGTAGACGCCATGGCGCGAATGGTCCGCCAATCCCTCGTCAAGTTCGATGCGCCGTTGTGCGAAACCATCATCGACACGCCGAAGCCGCAAGGCCGCGAAGTCCTGGTCCGCATCGAGCGCTGCGGGCTGTGCCACTCCGACCTGCACATCCAGGACGGCTATGCCGATCTCGGCGGCGGCAAGAAGCTCGACACCACGCGCGGCATGACGCTGCCGTTCACGCTCGGACATGAGATTGCCGGCATCGTCGACGAGGTCGGTCCCGATGCGCCGAAGGACCTGATCGGGAAGAAGCAGGCGGTATTTCCCTGGATCGGCTGCGGCCAGTGCCGCGACTGCGCCAATGGCGACGAGAACCTCTGTACCAAGCAGCGCTTCCTCGGCGTCTCGATCGACGGCGGCTTTGCCACCCACGTGCTGGTGCCGGACGCGAAATACCTGCTCGATTACGATCCCCTCCCCGTCAATCAGGCAGCGACGTTGATGTGCTCGGGCGTGACAGCCTATGGCGCGCTGAAGCGACTGGTGGACCGTCCGCGGCAGCGCAACCTGCTGCTGATCGGCCTTGGCGGCGTCGGCATGATGGGGCTTGCGTTCGCGCAGGCGATGTTCACGCAGAAGATCACGGTCGCCGACCTCAGCCCCGCCGCGCGCGAGACCGCGCTCAAGAACGGCGCGGCTGTCGCCTACGATCCGGCCGAGCCGGAAATCGTCAGGCGCATCCTCAAGGAGACCGAGGGCGGCTTTGACGAGGTCGTCGATTTCGCCGGCAACGAGAAATCCATGGCCTTCGCCGTGTCGGTGCTGGCGCGCGGCGGCAAGATCGTGGTCTCCGGACTGATGGGCGGCAATTTCAGCCTGCCAATGGTGCAGTGGGTCTACAAGCGCATGACCATCGAGGGCTTCATGGTCGGCACGCTCGCGGAAGCCAAGGAATTGATGGCGCTGGCCCGCGCCGGCAAGATCAAGCCGACGCCGATGAAGGAAGAGCCGATGGCCGACGTCCAGAAATGGATCGACGAACTGCGCGCCGGAAAAGTCGTCGGGCGTATCGTTCTGAAGAACTAAAGCATGCACGGACATCGTTTCTGAACCACACAGAAAAGACCCCGCTCTCAGGGAGAGCGGGGTCAAGTGCGGTTACAGACACTTTCCTGCGCAAAGCGGAAAGTAGCAGACGCAATCGTACTGCTGCGACGCGCGCTGTCAAAGGGAATCACTCTCGAATTCGGCGGGACTTTTTCCCGAATTGACGCGATAGAAGGCCTTTCCAGACGCAGCGCTCGCCGTGGTATCCCCCGCCTACTCGCCCGGCACCTTTACGATCTTGATCTCGATTGCCGAATAATAGGCCGCCAGATCCTCGATATCGGCGTCGGACAATGGCGGCATCACGACCGACATCGCGTCGTTCTTTCGCACGCCGGTCTTGAACGCCTGCATCTGGATGGTCAGGTAGGGCTCGGTCTGGCCCGCGATGTTCGGCGCATCGGGCGTTATGGCAAGGCCGTCGAGGCCGTGACAGGCCTGGCACATCATGGCCTTGGCGCGGCCGACCATCACGTCGCCGGCATGGCTCGCGCCGCCGCTGGCTGCCAGCAGAAGGACTGCCGGTACGAGCAATTTAGCGACCGCCGTTGCCGTCCGTGAAAGCGTGGACTTCATCCTCGACCTTTGCATGTTCGGATGGCATGGAGCGGGATGGCCCTCGCGGGCCATCCCGAACGTCAAGCTTACTTGCCCTCGTACGAGATGCGATACAGCGCGCCGACGAGATCATCCGAGACCAGCAACGATCCATCCGCGAGTTGCGCGACGTCCACGGGACGGCCGAGGTAATAGCCGTTCTCATTCCAGCCTTCCGCGAACGGTTCGGATTTTCCCGCCACGTTGCCGTCATCCTTGAGGAACGTGACCATCAGCCTCGCGCCGACGGGCACGGTCCGATTCCACGAGCCATGCTGCGTCGAGAAGATGGCGCCGCGGTACTTCGCCGGGAACATGGTGCCGGTGTAGAAGACCAGGCCGAGATCAGCGGCATGGGCCGCCTGCTCCACCTGCGGGAAAACCCCGTTGGCGGGAGGCGTATCGTTCTTGTACTCGTTGGTGCGGACCTTGCCGCCGCCATACCACGGGAAGCCGAAGTCGAGCCCCGCGCTGGCGATGCGGTTCAGTTCGCCGGGCGGCTGATCGTCGCCCATGCCGTCCACCTGGTTGTCGTTGGTCCAGAGCGACCTGTCCTTCGGGTTGAAATCCATGCCGACCGGATTGCGCAAGCCAGTCGCGTAGACCTCGCGGTTCTTGCCGTCGCGGTCCATGCGGATGATCCCGCCGATGCCGAGCTTGCGGTACAGATCGTTCTTCTCCTTGGTCGGCACGTTGTAGGGCTGGCCGAGCTGGATATAGAGCTTGTTGTCCGGACCGACCCGACAGACGCGGGCGGTGTGGTTGTAGCTCTCTTCGGCTTTCGGAATCAGCTGGCCTTCGGCAACGACGACGCTGGCGACGACATCCGGGCTCTCGTAGAAGAACTCCGCCGCCGGATATTCCAGCACCCGATTTTGCTCTGCAATGTAGAGGAAGCCGTCTTTCGAGAAGCACGGCCCGTTGGGAATCTTCTTCGGCAACGTCGGCGCAAATTCCTTCACTTCGTCGCCGACGCCGCCGCGCGCGCGGTCGGTCACCACCCAGACCTTGGATTTGCGCGTGCCGACAAAGGTTGCGACGCCCTGAGGGCCTACCGAAATATGGCGTGCATCCGGCACCAGCGCATAGAGCGAGATCTGGAAGCCTTCCGGCAGTTTGATCTTCTTCAGGTTCTCCCTGACCTTGTCCGCTTTCGCGCCGGTCTGCGGGATTTCGGGCCAGTCGGCGGTACTGCCCGTTGGACGCATCGCGCCGAGCGTCTCGAGCGCGCTCGGTGCGGGTGACGGGGGTTGCTGCTGTGCAGCAGCCGGCAATGCGGCCAGCGACAGGAATGCCGCCGCCGTCTTCAAGCGAAGATTCATTGATACCTCCCTGCGATGCCCCCCAGTTCTGACGGGTACCCACCCGCTGCCGGAGGATGCGCGTATCAATGCGCCGCGCCCAATGATTGTCAAATTAATCCAGCGGCGGCGATGATGGCGGCCGATGCGACATATTGCTTGGCTCCGCCTTCGTCACACCGCTCATTGACGAGCTTCAGTTTTGGCAGCCCGACATCTTCGCCCATGTTTGACATATATCAACGGTCCGCAACCTGACGCGAGAATGCTGGCGGTGCTCACGCGCCGCAGCTCCAGCGCATCCGCGGAGGGGCGACGAATGGTCATGATATCACCGCTCGGAGAGGCACCATGAAGGGAAGCGCAGTGCTAAGGCAGGAAGCCGGTTCGGGCGATTTCTGGAACGCTTTTCGCCCCGGCGACTGGACCACTTCCATCAACGTTCGCGATTTCATCGTCCGCAACGCCAGGCCCTACACGGGAAACGAGGACTTTCTCGCCGGCCCATCGCAGCGCACAAAAGCCGTCTGGGCAAAGCTGCAGCCCTACTTCGCCGAAGAGCGAAAGAAGGGCGTGCTCGCGGTAGATGCCAAAACCCCGTCGACGCTGCTCGCCCACGAGGCCGGCTATATCGATCGCGACAACGAGGTCATCGTTGGCCTGCAGACCGACCAGCCGTTCAAGCGCGCGATCTTCCCCTTCGGGGGCTTGCGGATGGTCGAGGCCGGCATCAAGGCGGCGGGCTTCGAACCCGATTCGCTGGTGCACGACGCCTTCACGAAGTACCGCAAGTCGCACAATGACGGCGTGTTCGATGCGTACACGCCCGAGATCATGAACTGCCGGCGGTCCGGCATCATCACCGGGCTTCCCGATGCCTACGGCCGCGGCCGCATCATCGGCGACTATCGCCGCGTCGCGCTCTACGGCGTGGACCGGCTCTCGGAAGCCAAGCGCGAGGAACGTGCACAGATCGACGACATGTGGCCGACCGACGAGATCATCCGGCAGCGCGAGGAATTATCCGAGCAGATGCGCGCCCTCGAGGACCTCGCCGCGATGGCGAAACTCTATGGCCACGACATATCGAAGCCGGCCGCGAATGCGCAGGAAGCGTTTCAGTGGACATATTTCGCCTATCTCGGCGCGATCAAGGAAGCCAACGGCGCGGCGATGTCGATCGGGCGCATCTCGACCTTCCTGGACATCTACATCGAGCGCGACCTCAAGGCCGGCATTCTCGACGAAGCGCGGGCGCAGGAGCTCTGGGACCAGTTGGTGCAGAAGCTGCGCATCGTCCGCTTCCTCCGCACGCCCGACTACGATGCGCTGTTCAGCGGCGATCCCTACTGGGCGACCGAATGCGTCGGCGGCATGGATCTCGACGGCCGCACGCTGGTGACCAAGAGCAGCTACCGGATGCTGCACACGCTCTACAATCTTGGCCCCGCCCCCGAGCCGAACATCACGGTGCTGTGGTCGAGCCACATGCCGGCGGCCTTCAAGCGCTACTGCGTCAAGGTCAGCAAGGACACCTCCTCGCTGCAATACGAGAACGACGATTTGATGCGGCCGTTCTGGGGCGACGACTATGGCATCGCCTGCTGCGTCTCGGCGATGCGGCTCGGCAAGCAGATGCAGTTCTTCGGCGCCCGCGTCAACCTCGCCAAGGCGCTGCTCTATGCGATCAACGGTGGCCGCGACGAGGTAACGGGCGACCAGGTCGCGCCACCCTCGCTGCCGGTGTCGGGCGATTTCCTCGACTACGACGACGTCATGGCCAAATTCGACGCCACGATGGAGTGGCTGGCAAGGACCTACGTCCACGCCATGAACTGCGTCCACTACATGCACGACAAGTACTTCTACGAGCGCCTGGAAATGGCGCTGCACGATCGCGAGATCCTGCGCACGATGGCGTTCGGCATCGCCGGCCTTTCGGTGGTCGCCGACAGCCTGAGCGCGATCAAGTACGGGAAAATGCGAGTCGTGCGCGACGCGACGGGATTGATCGTCGACTATCAGAACGAGGGCAACAAAGCCACGCCGCAGTTCGGCAACAACGACGATCGCGTCGACCAGATTGCCTCCGGGATCGTCACCAGCTTCATGGAGAAGATCCGCAAGCACCCGACCTACCGCAACGCGACGCATACGCAGAGCGTCCTCACCATCACCTCGAACGTCGTGTACGGCAAGGCCACCGGCAATACCCCCGACGGCCGCCGCAAGGGCGAGCCGTTCGGGCCCGGCGCAAACCCGATGCACGGCCGCGACAGCCATGGCTGGCTCGCGTCGTGTTTGTCGGTCGCAAAGCTGCCCTACAAGGACGCGCAGGACGGCATCAGCTATACCGTCTCCATCGCACCGCAGAAGGCGCATCTGTCCGATACCCAGCTCATCGACGAGGCGGTCAAGGCGTTTGACGCCTATTTCGAGCGCGGCGGCTTTCACATGAATCTCAATGTGATCGACAAGGCGACGCTCGAAGACGCGATGAAGAATCCGGACAAATATCCGCAACTCACCATCCGTGTGTCGGGCTATGCGGTGAATTTCGTCCGCCTGACACCGGAACAGCAGAGAGACGTGATCAGCCGCACCTTCCACGGCCAAATCTGACTGGTGTCGCCATGTCGACCGTCAAACCGCTCGAACCCGGAAGTCGTTACGACCTCCGGGTCGGCATTTCGCCCGACGCCCCCGATGAAGACAAGCTCAAGGACGAAGAGGGCTCGTTCGGCTACTGCCATTCCTATGAGACCTCGTCGCGCTACGACGGGCCGGGGCTTCGCCTCGTCCTGTTCGTGTCGGGATGCCTGCTGCGCTGTAGCTACTGCCACAACCCCGACACCTGGCATCTCAAGGACGGCACCTACGTGTCGCTCGATCACGTCCTGCGCCGCATCGGCGACTTCGCGCCCACCATCCGCAGCCTCGGCGGCGGCCTGACGATATCGGGCGGCGAGCCCATGGTGCAGCTCGCCTTCACCCGACGAATCTTCGCCGGCGCGAAGGAAATGGGGCTGCACACCGCGATCGAGACGTCAGGCTTCATGGGCGATCGTGCCGACGATCGTTATCTGTCGGTCATCGACCACGTCCTGCTCGACATCAAGAGCTCGGATCCCGACACCTATCGCCGTGTCACCGGCCGCGACCTCGCCCCCACACTGCGGTTTGCGGAACGCCTTGCCGCGATATCGAAGCCGGTCTGGGTCCGCTTCACGCTGGTGCCCGGCGCCACCGACGATCCCGCGAATGTCGAGGGCATCGCCCGCTTCGTCGCGCCGATGAAGAACGTGGAGTGGGTCGAGGTGCAGCCGTTCCACCAGATGGGCCTATTCAAGTGGAAGGCGATCGGCCTCGACTACAAGCACGCCGATACGCAGCCGCCGAGCCGGGAACTGATCGACCGTGTCATCGGACAATTCCAGGCCGCGGGGTGCCACGCACGCTGACGGCAAAGCAATTGGGGGACGGACATGCTGGACTTTGCGCGCGAGATCATCGGAAGCCAACCGATCCTGACCGCCTTCCTCGCGATCGGCGTCGGCTACCTCGTCGGCCAGATCAACATCTTCGGATTCTCGCTCGGCGTCGGCGCCGTCCTCTTCGTCGGCCTCGCCCTCGGCGCCTTTGCCCCAAAAGCCCAGATCATCGGCCCGATCGGACTGATCGGCCTGATCATGTTCCTCTACGGGATCGGCATTCTCTACGGCCGCCAGTTCTTCGAGGGCATGGTGGGCGCCGGCCAGAAATATAACCTGCTGGCGCTGGTGGCTTGCCTGGCCGGCCTCGCCGTGGCGCTGGGTCTCGGGCATATCTTCGGCATCAAGATCGGGCACACGCTCGGCCTCTATGCGGGATCGATGACGAGCACCGCGACGCTACAGGCCGCCCTCGAGGTGATGAAGAACAAGGATCCCTCGATCGGCTATTCCATCGCCTACCCGTTCGGGGTCATCGGCCCGATCCTGTGCATCTATTTCATGACCCGGCTCGTCAAGCCGAAATTCCCCACAAAATCGCTGCGCTTCCACATGGGCGAGATTTCGGTCGGCGAACGCTTCGCCGGTCACCGCCTTGGCGATCTGCTGGCGAAGGCGCCGCGCGGTCTGCAGGTGACGATGGTGCGCAAGGGCGGGCACAATATCGTCCCGACCGACGACACGATCCTGGCCAACGGCGACGCCGTCCTGGTCGTGGCCGACGACAGCGAGGCGATTGCCATCGCCGCGTCCAAGCTCGGAGAACTCGCGCCGGGCCGGCTGGCCAGCGACCGTGCCGACCTCGACTACATCAGGGTTTTCGTCGGCAAGGCCAGCGCGGTGGGGATCCCATTGGCCGACCTTCCGATGCCCGCCGGCTCCCATCTGCTGCACGTACGCCGCTATGACGTCGACCTCGTCCCTGCCTCTGACCTGATGCTCGAATTCGGCGACCGCGTCGGCGTGCTGGCGCCGCCGGAGCGGAAGGAGGAGATCCGCCGTCACTTCGGCGACAGCGTCAAGGCCGCTGCGGAATTCAGCTATGTCTCGCTCGGCCTCGGCATGGTGATGGGCGTGCTCCTTGGCCTGATCCCCATTCCAATTCCCGGCATCGGCGTCGTGACGCTCGGCATCGGCGGTGGCCCGCTGATCGTGGCGCTCATCCTCGGCAAGCTGCGCCGCACCGGTCCGATGCTCTGGACCATGCCGCTGCCCGCCAACATCGTGCTGCGCAATTTCGGTCTCGCGATCTTTCTTGCCACCGTCGGCGTCAATGCCGGACAGCCCTTCGTCCGCACCGTGGCGGAGTCCGGGCTGACGATGCTGTTCATCGGCGCCGCCGTCCTGCTGACGACCATGGCCATCGTCCTGCTCGTCGGCCATTACCTCATGAAGATCCCCTACGACGACCTCGTCGGCGTCGCGTCAGGCGCGACCGGCAATCCGGCCATTCTCGTCTACTCGACCAAGATGGCGCCGACCGAACGCCCCGACATCGGCTACGCCATGATCTTTCCCTCGATGACGCTGGTGAAGGTCATTGCCGCGCAGATCGTCGGCCTCCTGGCGGTCGGAAGCGCCGGCTAGTCGCTGCGGTGGCCGACGCAGGTACAGAGGAATTTGCAGGATGGAAGACCGAGCCCCCGCGCCGCCGCAGCCTTCCGTCTTCAATCTGAATGCCTACAGTCCCGCCGAGATCAAGGAAGCCGTCGAGCGAGTGGGCGTGAAGAAGGCGAGATTGCCGGCTCTCGCGTCGTTCATGCTCGCGATCGTGGCGGGCGGCAGCATCGGGTTCGGCGCGCTCTATTACACCATCGTCGCCAGCGACGCGGAACTGAGTTTTGCCGTAGCTCGCGTGCTCGGCGGCTTCGTGTTTTCGCTCGGACTGACGCTCGTGATCGTCGGTGGCGCCGAGCTATTTACCGGAAACAACCTGATCGTGATGGCGTGGGCCAGCGGCAACGTCTCTACCGGGGAGATGCTGCGCAATTGGGTCATCGTCTATCTCGGCAACATGGTCGGCGCGGTGGGGCTTGCGGTGATGGTACTGCTTTCGCATCACCTCGACATGAACGGCGGCCGCATCGGTCTTTCCATCCTCAACACAGCGGTTGCGAAGATTCAGCCTGATTTCTTCACACTCTTCATCAAAGGCATCCTTTGCAACGTGCTCGTCTGCCTCGCGGTCTGGCTCGCCTATGCGGGACGGTCCGTCACTGACAAGATTGTCGCGCTGGTCTTGCCGATCTCGGCTTTCGTCGCGGCCGGTTTCGAGCACTGCGTCGCCAACATGTATTTCCTGCCGCTGGCCTGGCTGTTGACCAGCACGGGCAACATTCCCAACGGTTTCGACGCCTCCGCGATCACCTTGTCCGGGATCTTACACAACCTCGTTCCGGTCACCCTCGGCAATATCGTCGGCGGTTCTGTCCTTGTCGGCGCCGTATACTGGACGATCTATCGGGCCACGTTCGGCGCCGCCTCGACCACCGACAAGCGGTAAGTCGGCGCTCGCATTACATCCCCGCCACCCTCTTGCCGTGCAGGTAGCGCGGGTCGAATTCGCCGATCCGGACCAGCTTTTCCCAGTTCTTGATCGTCAGCACGCCGTCGCGAAAGTCCACGCTGCCGCTGCTGCGCAGTTGGTTGAGCGTGCGATTGACCGTCGCAATCGCCATGCCGAGCGTCTCGCCCAGCTGAACCAGGTTGAGCGGCAGCGGGTACTCACGCTGCCCGGCCACGCCGGAGACCCGGCCGCGATAGAACAGTTCGCAAAACAGATGCGCCATTCGCGTGTGCACCGGCCGGGCGCTGTTGTTGGTGATGGCTTGACGAAAGATCGCCGCATCGATCAAGGTTTCACGCCAGATGGCGAAGCCGAGCTGCGGGCGGACCTTGAACGCCTTCACGATGTCCTCGTGCGGAATAAAGGCGACGACGGCGCGGCCCATCGCGCATAGGGCGTGGTCCATCTGTTCGAGGAACAGGCCCTGCGCGTCGGGCATATCGCCGATGATGTGAAACGACAGATACTGGCGGCGTCCATTGCCAAGCAGGTGGTATCGCCCGACCATCCCTGACAGCACGAGAACGGCGGCCTTGGGGCGGTCGCCCTGCCGTATCAAATCCTCGCTCGGCTCATAGGGCCGCACGACGAACGACAGCCTGGTGATCTGCTCGATATCCTCCTGGGCCAGCCTGGAGTGCTCTCGCAGGTTTCGGGCCAAAATCCGGTGCGTAAGCTCCACGATAAAACTCGCTGTTTCGTATCAAATGATCCGACGCGGGGTTCCGCCACGGAATACAACGGCAAACTGCCTGCCGGGTTTCCATCGCCTGCAAGGTGGCGGGCCGGCTCTGACTGGAAGCAGGCGGAAGGGAGACCAATGGGCGATCAGCAGACCAAGAAGAGAAATCGCGCCAAGCAGGTCCTGAGCCTCGAAGAACGCTTGCTGGAGGCTTCGAGGACCGCGCGGGACTCGGCCCGTAAGCTGCCTCCCGGCAAAGAACGGGCAACGCTGCTTCGATCGGCACGCGAGAGCGAAGCGGCAGCGCAGATCAATGCCTGGATCTCGTCGCCCCGACCGAGGCCAGCGAGATAGCCGCCGCAGCAGCAGCCTGGGCAGATCGGCGGGGCGCCAGATGGAAGAGTACCGGGCTTACGTTATCGGGCCTGACGGCCGCATCATCAGCCGGGTCGATATCAGCTGTTCCGATCAAGACGAGGCGCGACGGATCGCGAGAACCGCGGTTGATGGCCACGCGATCGAACTCTGGCAAGCCGATCGATTCATAGAACGTTTCGAACCGAAGCATTGAAGCGGGCTGTCCGCGTCCCCCACGGATGGCCCGCCATTGACCCAGATCAACTCCCCTTTCCGACAGACATGAAATCTGGGCAGCCGCTCGACCCTGGCCGGGTCCCACGGTGGTTCCGGGGAGTCCGGCCGGCTGCCAATCTTCGTGGGAGGACCGCAATCATGGCCGAAATCAGGAAACTGTCGGTGGAGGAGACGCTCAACAAGATCCGCCGCGACGATGCGGCCAAATCCGGGACCGAGCGTCGCGACGAGCAGAACGACGCGCTCGACGAGGAGATCAAGCGGATGCGGGAACAGCGGCTTCGCCTCGAGCGGCGCCAGCGCAAGCACGACTGACGCAGGATGAGCACCCTGCTTCTCGCAACGCCGTCCATCGACCAGCTTGCCCGCATCATTGGAACGATCGCGGCGCCCGCATTCCTGCTGGGCGCCGTGGCGTCATTCATCTCGGTACTGGTTTCGCGGACAAATCACATCATCGAGCGATCGCACTTCCTGCACGGCATTACCGACGGCGACGTCTCGAAGGCCGATCTCAAGGCTGACATACCCCGCCTCAGGCGCCGGGCCACCCTTCTCAAACGCGCGATGTTCTGTTCCGTTCTGTCTGCAATACTCACCGCACTCATCATCATCGTCGCATTCATCAGCGCATTCTATCAATTGGCGCACGAATTTGGCGTTGCGCTGCTGTTCGTCGCCGCGCTGGTCGCGTTCTGCGTCTCACTGATCGATCTGGCACGCGAGGTGCGAATTTCGTTGCACGATAACGATCTGCGAAAATAGGCGCGTTGCGCGCAGGGCGGATCAGCCGAAGGCGTCATCCGCCATTTTGACCTCGGAAGCACATTGCGATCAGGCGGCGGATTACGCTTCGCTAATCCGCCCTACGTCCGCGCTCGCCGGCCACGCTTGAGCGGCTTGAGTAATTCCCAAAAGGTTCCTGGGCCAATGTAAAATAAACCGCTGGCGCCGCGTCCTGATTTAGGGTGAAACCTCGGTCCATCACCGCGCGGAACATTGGCAGTTATCGGTGATGAGATCGCCTGTTGCGCTCCCGCCTTCCTCGAATCGGCAAGGAGCAGCGCATGGCCGAGCGCCGCCGCATAAAGCACGAGAAGACCTTTGAAGAACGACTCGCGGAAGAAGCCGTGCGCTTCAGAGACGCGGCGCAAGACCTGCCGCCAGGCATGCAGCGGGAGTTGCTGCTGCGTCGCGCAAGGCAGGCGGAAACCGCTTCGCGCATGAGCGATTGGTTGCGATCGCCCGGACTGCAGCGGCCGAGGTAGGGTTCCATGCTCGAAACCGCGCTGACAGGTCTGATCGGCCTGGTGTTGCTGATCGCCGTTGCGATCGTACTGATCCATCTCGATTTGCGCTCGCGGTTGAGGCGGCAGAGATAGCAGCATCCGGTCCGCCTCCAGGAAAACGACTCCACGACCACCCTGCCCCACAGCAGAACGCGGACTGACTTTCGCACGACACTGCAGCCCCCTTTGCCGCCAACGGCGGTGACTGAGGCGATTGATCCGCCGCACTGCCCGGCAGCGACGAAGCTTACCCGTGTCTTCGCACGTAGAGCGCGATAAACCGGTCGATCATCGGATTGATCTGCTGCGGCACTTCCAGCGACAGGAAATGTCCGGAGCCGACAGCCTTGGCCGTGACCAGTTGCGGGCAGAGCACCGCAAAACGATCCAGATCCGCGAGCCGATGGGCCGCTTCGATGTACAGCACCGGGGCCCGGCACGCCTCGGCGCACTCACGCGCCCGATGCACATCCCAGGGGAACAGACTTGTAAACGTGGACACCAGCACGTGCTGTGGCGTCGCCAGAAAGGTCTGTTCAACAAGAGCGCGGCATTTGTCGGTCGGCAGACAGGAGTCCGCCACGATTTTCCGCACCTCGCTCGAAAAATTCGCGCCCCGCAAGCCTTCCAGATATCCGGCGAACACCGTCCCTGCCGAGGCAGGGAAGAGAATCCCTGAATCGAGCAACACCAGGCCTGCAGGAAAGTCGGGATAGCGGGCGGCGATCTCGAGCGCCATGTTGCCACCCATGCTTTGACCCACGATGATCGGATTTGTGATCTGCTGTCGGTTGCACAGCCAGACGAGATCATCGGCGAAGCCTTCAATCGAATACGCTTGTTGCGGCTTGTCGCTCTCACCGTGCCCCCGCAGTTCGGCATTCAGCGCCCGACCTTGACGGGCGAAATACTCCATCTGCGGCGCAAAATGCGTGCGATCCCCGCCCAGACCATGGACGAACAGGAACTGAAGTGGTCCCGCCCCGGCGATGTCAAAGGACAGCTGCACGCCGTCGCGCGCGAGTTTCATGGGTCATCTCCAAAAATCAATATTCCATGGAACGGCACCTCGCCAATCTCTACCGCTAGCCGCAGCACCGGATACCCAGGACGAGGAGTGGCAGAACCAGCAATCGACGCATTTTATCTTCTTCAATATGAGAGGCCATGGCATTCGCGCCGAGCGCCGGATCGATCGAACGGCCATGGTGACAACCGGGCACCTTCGCCGCTTCCGTACTACGGCGAAAAGCTGGCGCTGATATCGGCAAAGGTAGTAGGGGTTGATCCATGTCAGACCTTGGGCAATCTCGACGTTCCACGCTTCTCGATGCTGCCTGGCGGACCGCATACCGCGTCGGTTTCCCGCTTGCCCGCATCTGGTGGCGACTGCGGCACCAGCAGCATGAAGGGGCACTTGTGGCTGTCTACGTCGGTCAAGCGCTGCTGCTGCTGCGCTCGTCGTACAGGGTCGAGTGGAACTTCCCCGGCGGCACTGTCCGGCAGGGCGAGACGCCTGAAGCAGCGGCTCGCCGCGAACTGGCAGAAGAAATCGGCCTCGCCAGCGCATTCCCGCTGGTCGCCGCGGGCGACGCCCAAGGTCTCTGGGAAGGACGAAAAGATAAAGTGCATTTCTTTGAGCTGCGACTGGATCGGGTGCCAGAGTTACAGCTCGACAACCGCGAGATCATCGGCGCACGGCTGATATCGCCGAGCGAGTTGCGCGGCATGGCGCTGACCGGGCCGGTCGCCGTCTATCTTGGCAGGACGATTGCCGCCGGCTGCCATTCAGAGTGACCGCGCAACGCCAATGCAATTTCACGATCGCTACTCAAGTCCCCGAATCCAAGAGTGAAGTCGATTTCATCACGTCACGCATCGGCCGGGCTGCAGGAGCCTTGCGACTTCCGTGAGCACGCTGACCACGGGCTCGCAGGCCAGCGTCGGCTTACGGCTCCGATTCTGCGGCGGCATCGGCGGCTTGGTGGTGCGAACTTGCTCAGACGGAATGCGCAGTAAGACCGAGGTATCGGCGAGATCGTTCAGACGCCAGGAAACCGTTTTCATCGGCGCTGCAAGAGGCTTGCGGTCGGCAAGGCGATCTGCCTTGCCGGGGTGGCGAACGATCTGGCTTGGCTGTCCGGCGACCGCCTGCCAGCGGCTTACGAGGTCGTGACCTGAAGCGAACTGCACGGCACCGAGCGTCGAAGCGATCGCGATAGCACCTAAGACGGCTTTGTTGATCTTTGACATGGCTCTCCGTCCCCTGCGTCTCGGCGACCGTCGCCCTCTATGCAAACCCCTGACCCGTCGTCTCCGTGACCCCTACCCAATAGCCCGACGGTTTCACCATAGCTTCGTGAGACCCGGAAAATGGTTTCATCTCTGTTTCGTCGCGGTGAGGGAGGTGCTGGTTGCGGTCCGTATGGCTGGGTGAAGCCAGCCAGCCGAGCGCTCACTTTGCTACAATCAGCGAAGCAGTCGTACGGCAGTCATCTTTGGCGCGACTGCTTTCTACCGATTGATTTGCCCGACGTGGTTTAGCCAATCCTTTCGGCGGCCCTCATCGAGGCAAACACGTGGATGCCCGGCATATGGCCGGACATGACGAGCGAAATTGAGCGTTCGACTTTGCGGCTGCAGCTCCAAGGTCCGTAGCGCGATTGCAGCCGACCGCGCACATCGGCGCCCCATCGGCGTAAATCCGACACTCCATTGGCCCCGACCTACCGCCCACATTGCCATCCTGAACCAGGACGAATAGGTTGAGTAGCTTTCTACTCACAATTTTTGGATGGATACTTTTGCGGGTCGAGATTCAAGGTGATGACAAACATTCTGGCCTCCCTCGTTTTCGCGGTGACCGGCGTATTGATCGCTACTTTGCCCGTCAACGCCGCAAATCGCGTCGCCCTCGTGATCGGAAACGCCGCATATGAAAAGGTACCCCTGCTACCCAACCCCACCCGCGATGCGGCTGCTATCGGCGAATCATTGAGCCGGCTGGGCTTCACCGTCACCCGCCTCGACAACGGAACCGCCAGTGCCATGCGCAAGAGCATTGTCGAGTTTGGACGCGCGGCTGAAGGCTCAGAGATGGCCGTTGTCTTCTATGCAGGGCACGGCATGGAGGTCGGCGGCGAGAACTGGCTGATCCCGATCGATGCCGAACTGCGGAGCGACACGGACGCGGAAAACGAGGCGGTTAGCCTGAAAGGCATAACGCTTCAGGTGGGCAAGGCGAGCAAGCTTGGGCTCGTTATCCTCGACGCCTGCCGCAACAATCCGTTCAACGCCAAGATGCGAAGGTCGCTGACGACGCGCAGCGTTTCTCGCGGCCTCGCTCCGACTGAACCTACCGACAACGTGCTGGTCGCCTATGCCGCCAAGGATGGAACCGTCGCGAGCGACGGCGATGGAAAGAACAGTCCCTTCACCAAGGCGTTGCTGCGGCACCTTGAAGCGCCGGGACTTGAAATCACATTCATGTTTCGCGCGGTTCGCGATGAAGTCATGGCCGAAACCAGGCGGGAGCAACAACCCTTCGTCTACGGCTCACTGTCGAAGGAAGCAATCTATCTCAAGCCACCAGTGGCCGCGCCGCCATCCACCGCGATTGCGACGGTGGTCGCAAAGCTCCCTGTAGAGCAGGAAGTCACGAAGAAGGACACGAACTCGCGCGACACCGTAAAGCGCAACCTGTTTTCACCGGAGGACGCCCAGCGCGTTGCTGCGGTGGGAGCCGATCAGAAACTCAAGATGCCTCCCTTTGCGATCGGAGAGACCAAGGGTGACGTCCCCGCGTCTCATCTGCAGTTCGTGGGGGTATGGTCAAACAAGCTTGGATTTGGCGAGGGAGCCGGTCGGCACGTCATGATGATCGTTACAGAGGTCACTTCGGACGGGATCGCTCTCGGATACTATCTTTTTGGTCCACCCAAGAAACTCTCCTGGGAGAATGCACCCGCTGGCTACGTCAACTTCGCAGCAAAGATTGCTAACGGCAAAATAGAATTCAAGAGCGGCGATTTCCCAATAACGGCAAAACTCTCGGGCTCGATAGTAACACTTTATTCGATCAACCCGAAGCCGCGGCAAGGCCAAGCGAAGTCAGCCACCATCAAGCTTAGTCCGCTGTGGCGGTTGTCTTCCCAAACCGGCACGGAGCCCAGGAAAGAGCGGTCAGAACGGCGTCGCAAGGTGTCGGAGCCAACGGTCGGGCCGTCCGAACAGAAAGTCGCACCGGAGGAAAATTCGAGATCGGGCAAGGTCGCGCAATCATCCATGGAGGATCGCTATCGCGCCTGCCGAAAGCTCGTAAAGGGCTTTGCACAACGGGAAGCCTGCGCGCGCAATGGCGGTATATAGACCCCAATACGATGCGTAGCCCGGATGAGCGCAGCGACATCCGGGGTCGGTCGGAGTGTCATCCCGGATATCGCTGCGCTCATCCGGGCTACTACTTATCCCAGAAACCGCGAGCCAGCGTGACAGCTCGATTTCCCTGAAAACTACAAGTTGATTTGCCCGACGTGGCAAGAAATTTATTTCGCGATCGCTGCACGCTTTCCCCTTAACCCGTCGGGCAAATCAAAAGTAAAATATCGCCATCCTGTCCTCGCAGAGGGGCGTCGGCCGTCGTCACGTACGTTGGGACAGGTTGCGGTGGACGCAGCAGCGTCGGGCGCGCGATGTGTTCGCAGGGTGAGTTGAACCTCATGAGCGAATACGCGGCGGCAGACGAACGGCGCTTAAGCGCCCTCGCGGGAAGTTTTGGCCGGCAGCACATGAGCCCGGTCGGGACGCTCGCGCGAGGGAAGCTGCGGACGGCAAAAGCGTGTGGTCCCGGCACCCGTGGCTGGTGTCAAGCCGATGGAGATCGTCGAACCCAACCGGGTCTCGATCGATCGCCAATCCGTCGGCGATGGAGGCAAGACGAATTCGTCTCCAGGGAGAGCGCGCCATAAGCCGTTAAAACCACTGCGCAGGGAAGGCCGGGTGTTCCGGCGCACCTGCGGTCCGTCATGTGCGTCTTCGCGCATGACTGCGGGTGCCGAGGGCACCCGGCTTTCCCTGCACCCTCCGCTTTCGAGGGGCACCGTCGATGAACAACTTCCGGCGCCGACGCGCCGCGAGATCGCAATGTCGCGTCCGGACGAAGCTGCGCGAAGGAGGTTTCATAACGCACCCTGCCCGACGCGCCGGAGCGCTTTTCGCTGAGCGCACGGACTGATATCCTGCTGTCATTTGATTATGGGATTTGATCAGAGATGCGTGCGGTTTTTGACGGCATAGGATATTCGGCGCTGGCGTTCCTGATTGCGCTGACTTTCGCGACACCGGCCGCCGCCGAGAAGCGCGTCGCGCTGGTAATCGGCAACTCCAGCTATCAGAACGTGCCCCGGCTCGACAATCCCCGCAACGACGCGGCGCTGATGGCCGAGACGCTCTCCGCCCTCGGCTTCACGCTGATCGGCAGCCGCGCCCAGCTCGATCTCGACAAGCCCGCGATGGATCTGGCGGTGCAGACGTTCGGCCGGCAGGTGCAGGGTGCCGACGTCGCGCTGTTCTATTACGCCGGGCACGGCGTCCAGGTCTCCGGCTCGAACTACCTGGTGCCGGTCACGGCCAATCCCACGCGAGAGGCCGACGTCGATTTTCAGATGATGGACGTCAACCTGGTGCTGCGCCAGATGCAGGGTTCGGGCACCCGGCTCAACATGGTGATCCTCGATGCCTGCCGGAACAATCCGTTCGGCGCACGCGGCTTGCGTGCTGCCGACGGCGGCCTCGCCCAGATGCGCGCCCCTGAAGGCACGCTGATCTCCTACGCGACGCAACCCGGCAATGTCGCGCTCGACGGCAGCGACGGCCACAGCCCCTACACGCGGGCGCTGGCCTCGACCATCAAGCAGGCCGGCGTCGACATCTTCCAGACCTTCAACCAGGTCGGGCTTGCGGTGAAACGGCAGACCGGCGGATCGCAACAGCCCTGGGTGTCGTCCTCGCCGATCGACGGCAATTTCTACTTTGTGCCCCCTGCTCCCTCGGCGCAGGTCGCGGTCGCGTCTCCGCCCGAAGAGCGGCTGGCCTCCACGCTGCGGCCGGATCCCGACCGCATCCCGATCAAGGATCCGATCCTGCTGCGCGAACTCAGCGACCGTCTGTTCGAGCTCAATTACGATCCGGAGCCGCTCGACAGCAAGAACGGCATGCGTCAGGCGATCGCAAAGTTTCAGGAGAAGGCGAAGATGACGCCGACCGGCGAAGCCACCGAGGGCGTGCTGACGCGGCTGCGCAAGATGGAAGACCTGAAGCCGTGGGGCTCGATCGTCTACGGCCCGGACAGCGCCAAATGGGGGATGTCCTGGAATCACGTATCGAGGCGCGCGGCGATCGACGACGCACTCAAGAATTGCGGCGGCAGCAAGTGTCCGCTCGAACTGAGTTTCTACGGCGCGCGATGCGGCGCGTTTGCGATCTCGGATAAATCGTGGTCGCTGGTCCAGCGCGATACCGTTGAGCGCGCCAGGGATGCCGCGCTTGGCGAGTGCGGCAAGTCCGGCAAATCCTGTCGCATCATCGGCGCGGTATGTGCCGACGGGTCCGGCCGGTAATTTTCATTCAGGGCATTGGAAGCACTCATGCGTGTCGTTCGACATTCCCCACTCATTGCGCTGCTCGCGCTTTTCGTCCCGGTCGCATCAGGTGCTGCGCTGGCGCAATCCGGCAGCGTCGGCGGTAGCATCGGCAATGACGAGAAATCGCTGTCCGGCTCGCGCGAACCGCCACCCGCGCCCGACGCCCCCGCACGCCGCAGCAAATCTGAGGCGGAAGAGCCGCGCGGCGCGGCGCGCAGAAGCGGTGGCGGCGGCAACAGTTTCGATGGCGCATGGATCGTGAGCTCCGTGGGCGTCACGTGTCCGGGCACCAGCAGCAATGCGGTCGTCGTGACCAGCGGCAAGATTATCGGCCAGACCGCCAGAGGTACCGTCAGTCCGGACGGCAGGGTGTATGGCACCTCCACTGGCAACGGCATCAGGGTCATCACGGTCGGCCGTCTTTCCGGCCGCACCGGGGGCGGCACGTTCCGGCAATCGGATGGCTGCACCGGAAGGTGGACCGCGGCCAAGCAGTAACGCGCTGCGCATCAATTTGGATTCGCGCTCATTTGGATATTGGATAATTCGTGATGGAAATTTCAGTTCGACGTACGATGAGAACGACACTCGCCTCGTTGCTGATTTCCGCCGTCATGTCGGGCGCTGCGCTGGGACAATCCGGCAGTGTCGGTGGCAGCATCGGCAACGACGAAAAATCGCTGTCAGGTTCACGCGAAGCGCCGCGCGCGGTCGAACCTTCCAAGTCGGCACGCCGCGCCAAACCCGAAGCCGAAGAGCCGCGCCGCGCATCGCGGAAGGGCGGAGGTGGTGGCGAAAGCAGCAGCGGCGGCGGCAATTTCGACGGAACGTGGGTTGCCGTTTCCGTCGGCACACCTTGCGGCAGCGCCAGAGAAAGATTTGTCATTTCCGGAGGCAGGATCTCGGGCGAACTGAGCTCCGGATCGGTCAGCGCCAATGGCGCCACGCGGAGCGGCGGATCCGTCCAGGGTCTGAGCTGGACCAGCACCGGCCGTTTCTCGGGCCGCTCCGGCTCCGGCTCGTTCGTACGATCCGATGGATGCACCGGACGTTGGACCGCTTCTAAACAGTAGGAAAACACCTGCGGTCGGAAGAAAGCCTGCAATTTCAGCCGTCTCTGCGCACCTCAATTATGGCTATCCACAGGCCTCAATTTCACCCCATCCGCTCCGGAATTGCGGCTAATTGCGACCCCACTCTCTCGCCAGATTTAGTGCACGTAGCGTTGCGTAGCAGTACCGGGGATGTAGATGTCAAAGCGTTCCGCGCAGTTCGTCGCGGCTCTCACCGTCAGCGTTCTGGCTGGAGCCAACCTCGCCACCGTGACGGATCTCCGGGCGCAAGCCGCTACCGCCGACGATTGTCTGACCGCGCCAAAGGGCGCGACCACGCCGGGCAGCCATTGGTATTACCGCATCGATCGTGCGACCAAGCGTCAGTGCTGGTATCTTCGCGAAGAGACCGACAAGGCCGGCGACAAGTCGACCCGCGCCACGCCGCCGGCCTCCCCGCCGGCGAGTTCGGCCGCAGCCGCAGAGCCGGCGTCGCAGCCGCCGCGCACGATCACACAGAAAGCGATTTCAGACGCGCGCGCGGAATGGGTCTCCCAGCAGTCCCGCGCCGAACAGGCTGCTCCCGCCAATCCTGCGCCGCAGACGACGGGCGCCGCGCCTTCAAGGCCAGCCATTCAGGATGCCGGGCGCCCCATCGGCACGAACGTGCTCGCGCCGGCTCCCGTAGCCACGAACCGGTGGACCGATACCAATCAAAGTGCAAACGCCGCGGATGTGCAGACCACGGCCGCTGTTGCCGAACCAGTCGTCGATCAACAGCAGGAATCCGAGCCCGCGCTGCAGCCGACGCTGCAGCCCCAGCCCGCGCCGGGGATCACATTCGCCGCTGCGGATTCGTCTTCGGCAAAACCAACGGCATCGCTGCAGATGCTGCTTGGGGTGATGATTGCCGCGCTGGCGCTGGCCGGCATCACGGTCAGCCTCCTGTTCAGGCTTGGCCGCATCCGCGCACGGCGCGCCATGCGACGTCAGCGGATGGCAAGGTGGGATGCGGTGAAAACCAAAGGCAAGCGTTCCGCATCACCCGCCCGTTCAGCGCCGCCGAAGCGTGCAGCGCCGCCGATACGTACGGCACCACAGATGCGTCCAGCGCCGCAGATGCGTCCGGCACCGCAGGCACGTCCGGTGCAACAGACACGTCCGGTCCAACCGGTCCAGCGCGAGCGCGAGGAAGCCGTGATGGGGCGTCCCGAAACGATCTACGCTCCGCGCCAGCAGGACCCGCGTCCGCGCCAGCAAGACTCGCGCGAGCGGCAGGTCACCGACATGCTGGCCCGGCTGGCCCGCAGCGCGCAGCGCTGACGGAAACTGCGGCCAAATCCATTCGACAGGGCTATTTTTCGAGCTGGCGCTGCAGGTTGCGAACGAACTCGGTCAGGCCGGTGCGGCGCTCGCGCTTGAGCCGCTCGGCCTTGAGGATCGACTGCACCTCGGCGAACGCATCGTCGACGCTCTGGTTGACGACAATGTAGTCGTATTCCGCCCAGTGGCTGAGTTCATGGGTGGCGCGGCTCATGCGCCCGCGAATCACCTCGTCGGAATCCTGCGCACGGGTGTGAAGGCGTTTCTCGAGATCCGCAGCCGAAGGCGGCAGGATGAACACCCGCACGACATCGACGCTTGCCTTCTGGTGCAGTTGCTGCGTGCCCTGCCAGTCGATGTCGAACAGCACATCCTGTCCCGCCGAGAGCGCCGCCTCGACCGGCGCGCGCGGCGTGCCGTAGAGATTGTCGAAGACGGTGGCCCATTCGAGCAGTTCGCCCTGCTTCACCATCGTCTCGAATTTCGGCTTGTCGACGAAGAAGTAGTCGCGGCCCTCGACCTCGCCCGGCCGCATCGCGCGCGTCGTCGCCGAGACCGACATCTTCAGGCCGGGCTCGCGCTCGAGCAGCATGCGCGACAGCGTCGTCTTGCCGGCGCCCGAAGGCGACGACAGCACGAACATCAGCCCGCGCCGTTCAACTCCGTCGAAACCAGCAGCCGTCATCGCGTCACTCCAGATTCTGGACCTGCTCGCGGAACTGCTCGACCACGTTTTTCATCTCGAGCCCGGTCTGCGTCAGTTCCAGGTCGTTCGATTTGGAGCAGCAGGTATTGACCTCGCGGTTGAATTCCTGGGCAAGGAAATCGAGGCGCCGGCCGACCGGCCCGCCCTTGCCGATCATCTCGCGGGCTTGCGCGACATGCGAGGCGATACGGTCGAGCTCCTCGCGGATGTCGGCCTTGGTCGCGATCAGGATCGCTTCCTGATTGAGCCTGTCGGGATCGAAGCGCTCGGAAGTTTCCAGGAGTGCCGCGACCTGCTCCGCCAGTCGCGCCCGGATCGCCTCCGGCTTGCGGCCGGGGGCGGCCTCGGCCTTGCTGGCCAGTCGCTCGATTTCGTCCATGCGCTGGATGAGAACCTGCCCGAGCGTCACGCCCTCGCGGCGCCGCATCTCGACGAGATGCGCCAGCGCCTGCTCGAAGGCGGCCCCTGCCGCATCGCGGGCCGCCTTGTCCTCGGCCTCGTCGCTTTCGGGTTCGACCACCTCGATGACGCCCTTGATGCCGAGCAGGCCATCGATGCTTGGCGCCACCGCATCGATCTTGCCGGCGAGCACGCCCGCGACCTTCACGATCGAGGCCAGCACGTCCTCATTGATGCGCACGGCGGAGACCGCGTTGGCGCGCTTGACGTTGAGGTTGGCGTAGACCGTGCCGCGCGACAGCACCTCGCCGGCGCGCTTCTTGGCAAAGGCCTCGAGTTCGTCCCAGCCCGGCGGCAGCCGCAGCCGCAGATCGAAGCCCTTGGCGTTGACCGACTTCAGTTCCCACTCGAACGTATAGGGGCCGCTGGCACCGTGGCTCCGGGCAAAACCGGTCATGCTCGATAGCGCCATCGCGTAAAACTCTCCGAAAGACAGGGGATTCGAGACTGGACAGAGACCGCCGGACCTTAAACGATTTCCGCGAAAGTGGAATTGCGTTCCGGGAGACCCTGACCAGCACCAGGCCGGAATCAGGGCCCAGACTAGCGTCAGCGCTGGGCCACCGAAGGCGGCGCAGCGTTGGTTTGCGCGGCGCCCTGGCGGCCCGGCGACGCCGCAGGTGCTGCCGGTCGCGCCGCCGGCGGCTTCTTCGCTGCCCCCGGCCGCGTTGTCGCGGTCGGATTGGTATCCGCCGGCACCCCTGCAGCGGTCGGCGGCGGCGCGTCCTCGCTCGGCTCGACGGTGTCGTTCTGAATTTGTTTTTCCAACGCCCGCAGCTTGACCACGTTTTTCTGGTGCTGGTCGTAGGTTTCGGTAAAGGCGTGCCCGCCGGTTCCGTCGGCGACGAAGAACAGGTCGCGGGTGCGTGCCGGATTGGCGGCGGCTTCGAGCGAGGCGCGGCCCGGATTGGCGATCGGCCCCGGCGGCAGGCCTTCGATCACATAGGTATTGTAGGGCGACGGCTGGGTGATCTCGCTACGCCTGATCGGCCGGCCGAGCGTTCCCTTGCCGCCGACCAGACCGTAGATGATGGTCGGGTCGGATTGCAGCTTGATCTTCTGCCGCAGCCGGTTGGTGAACACCGCCGCCACGCGGCTGCGCTCGTCGGCGCGACCGGTTTCCTTCTCGATAATGGAGGCCAGCGTGATCAGCTGCTCCGGCGACTTGACCAGAACGTCGGGATTGCGGCGTTCCCATATCTCGGCGAGCACACGCTTCTGGGTCTGCTGCATGCGCTGGATCACCTGCTCGCGCGAGGTGCCGCGCGGAAACTTGTAGGTCTCCGGCAGCAGCGTACCTTCGCGCGGCAATTCCCGCACCGAGCCCGAGAAGATGTCGTTGTCGATCAGCCGCGCCACGATCTGCTCAGAGGTCAGGCCTTCGGGAATGGTGACGGAGTGCTGCACCACCTTGCCTTCGACGATGGTGGCGATGACGTCGCGCAGGCTGGCGTTCTTCTGGAACGAATACTCGCCGGGCTTGAGATCGGAACTCGCCTTCAGCGCAAACACGCCGCCGATGAAGGCCCATGGATTGACGTTGATGACGCCCTCGCGCAGCAGAACGTCGGCGATGTCGCGCTTGCCGGCGCGCGAGGGAATGTTGACGACCTTGTCTTCCTGCAGCGGCCCCGGCGTTTCCAGCATTTGCCGGCCGTAATAATACGTGGTTCCGACCGCGATCATCAGGATGATCAGGATCGTGAAGATGGCATTGCCGACCACCACGAACGGATTGCGGGCGCGGTCCGACCGCCGCGGGGGCGGCGGCACCTGCTCGGGCTCCAACGCCGCGCGCGGGCTCCGTGGCGAAATGGGCGGCCTCTCACTCATCGATGCAACCTGAATCCTGTCGGTTCAATCGTGGCCCGGCAATCCCAGCCAACAGCAAACGCCCAGATGTAGAAATCGTCGCCGAATACGGCGAAACGGTGGAGTCGTCCCGAACACTTGCTAGTCGGTCACACGCCGAACGATCACGGAGGCATTGGTACCTCCGAAACCAAACGAATTCGACAGCGCCACGTTGATCTCGCGTTTGCGAGCCGTCTGCGGCACCAGATCGATCGCGGTTTCCACCGACGGATTTTCCAGATTGATCGTCGGTGGAACGATGTTATCGCGAATCGCAAGGATACTAAAGATCGCCTCGATCGCGCCAGCGGCACCCAGCAGATGGCCGGTCGACGACTTGGTCGATGACATCGACACCTTCGAGGTGTCGTTGCCGAGCAACCGCTCGACCGCGCCGAGTTCGATCTCGTCGCCGATCTGCGTCGAGGTTCCGTGCGCGTTGATGTAGTCGAGATCGGAAGCGGAGATTCCCGCGCGCTTCAGCGCGGCGGTCATGCTGCGGAAACCGCCGTCGCCATCCGGCGCCGGCGAGGTGATATGGTACGCGTCGCCCGACAGGCCGTAGCCCACGACTTCAGCGTAGATCTTCGCACCGCGCTTTCTCGCGTGTTCATACTCCTCAAGCACCACGACGCCGGCGCCCTCGCCCATGACGAAGCCGTCGCGATCCTTGTCATAGGGACGCGATGCCTTCTCCGGCGTCTCGTTGAATCCGGTCGACAGCGCGCGCGCTGCGCAGAACCCCGCCATCGCCAGCCGGCAGATCGGAGATTCCGTTCCACCCGCCACCATCACGTCGGCATCGCCCAGCGCAATCAGCCGGGCACCATCGCCGATCGCATGCGCACCGGTCGAACATGCGGTCACGACGGAGTGGTTGGGGCCCTTGAGGCCGTGCTCGATCGAGACATAGCCGGAAGCGAGATTGATCAGCCGCCCCGGAATGAAGAACGGCGAGACCCGGCGCGGCCCGCGCTCCTTCAGCACCAGCGACGTTTCGGCGATCCCGGACAGGCCGCCGATACCGGAGCCGATCAGGGTGCCGGTGGCGCATTTGTCTTCTTCGGTCGAGGGATGCCAGTTGGCGTCGTCGAGCGCCTGGCGCGCCGCAGCCATTGCAAAGATGATGAAGTCGTCGACCTTGCGCTGCTCCTTCGGCTCCATCCACTGGTCTGGATTGAAGGTGCCATTGCTGCCGTCGCCGCGCGGAATCACGCAGGCAATCTGGCTGGCGAGATCAGCGACTTCGAACGTGTCGATCTTTTTGGCGCCGCTCTCGCCGTTGAGGATTCGCTTCCACGTTGTGTCAACGCCGCAGCCGAGCGGTGTAACCATGCCCAGCCCCGTGACGACAACCCGTCTCATGTCAAACTCCAACCGAGGCTTGCGCACCAAAACAAGAAACCGGGGGACCGCTAGACAACGGCCCGTCCGGTTCTGTCTCTACCCGCTCGGGACGTCAGCTTTTAGCGTTCTTCTCGAGAAACTTCGTCGCATCGCCGACGGTCAAAATCGTCTCAGCGGCGTCGTCGGGAATTTCGCAACCGAACTCTTCTTCAAATGCCATCACAAGCTCGACGGTGTCGAGGCTGTCGGCGCCGAGGTCGTCGATGAAACTTGCGTTGTCGACAACCTTTTCGGGTTCAACACCGAGGTGCTCGACCACAATCTTCTTAACCCGCTCGCCAATCTCACTCATCGTTTAACCTCGTACTTTGTTCCGTTGGACCCGACCCCAAGACGCTATAGAGAGACGCTACGAGCTATCGTGGTCGTTAAACTTCCTTCGCTGTCGCGCATAGTCTTGATTCGGCCGGTGGTAGCCGACAAAGCCCGGCGAACGGCAGGCGTCGCCACGCCAATATACAGGGTTTCAAATTCCTGCAATGGCCTTGTTTGCCCATCCGTCGGGGGTTCGGTTATCATACTTCCCCAGCCTTGACTATAAGCCTCCTCCCCCTCTCGAAACGGCCTTTGGCCGCATCGACGGGGACCGCAAATGGCTCAAATCATGGCCATTCCGCCGTTGACGTGAATCGTCTGGCCGGTGACGTAGGCGGCCTCGTTGGAGCTGAGATAGACCGCCGCGGCAGCGATGTCCTCCGGCGTTCCCAGCCGCGCCGCAGGAACCTTTGCCAGGATGGCCTCGCGCTGCTTGTCGTTGAGCGCGTCCGTCATCGGCGTCTTGATGAACCCCGGTGCGATGCAGTTGGCGGTGACGTTCCGCTTGGCATATTCCGCCCCGAGCGTCTTGATCAGGCCGATGATTCCAGCCTTGGACGCGGTGTAGTTGGCCTGCCCGGGATTGCCGGTCACGCCGACGATCGAGGTGATCGCGATGATCCGGCCAAAGCGCTTGCGCATCATCAGCTTGGTCGCGGCGCGGGCGAGACGGAAGGTCGCGGTCAGGTTGACCTTGATGACGTCGTCCCAGTCCTCATCACGCAACTGCACAAACAGGTTGTCGCGCGTGATGCCGGCATTGGCGATCAGGATATCCACCTGGCCCATCGCGGCCTCCGCCGCGGGCACCAGCGCCTCGACTTCCGCGCTGTCCGACAGGTTGCACGGCAGCACGTGAACGCGTTCGCCAAGCTTGCCGGCGAAGGTGTCCAGCACCTCGCGGCGCGTGCCTGATATGGCCACTGTCGCGCCCTGCGCATGCAGCGCTTGCGCGATCGCGTTGCCGATACCGCCGGTCGCGCCGGTCACCAGCGCCGTCCTGCCCGTCAAGTCAAACATCAATATCTCCTTCCCGGAGCTTTAAGCCGACGCTGCCAATGCTTCCTTGGCAGCCGCGATATCGCTGGGTCCCCCGACCGATACGCCGACGGCGCCGTCCGCGATGCGCTTGACCAGCCCGCTCAGCACCTTGCCGGCGCCGATCTCGAAGAAACGCGTGACGCCATGGGCCGCCATATAGGCCACCGACTCGCGCCAGCGCACGGTGCCGGTGACCTGCTCGATCAGACGGCGGCGGATCTCGTCGGGGTCGGTGATCGGTGCCGCCAGCACGTTCGACACCAGCGGCGCGGCCGGAGCCTTGATGGTCACCCCGGCCAGCGCCTCCGCCATCGCGTCGGCAGCGGGCTGCATCAGCTTGCAATGGAACGGCGCGGACACCGGCAACAGCATCGCGCGCTTGGCGCCTTTGGTCTTGGCGATTTCGAGCGCACGTTCCACGGCGGCCTTGTCGCCGGAAACGACCACCTGCCCGCCGCCATTGTCATTGGCGGCCTGGCACACCTGCCCTTGCGCCGCTTCGCTCGCAACCGCCACCGCAGCCTCATAATCGAGCCCGAGCAGAGCAGCCATCGCACCAGCACCTACCGGCACCGCCTTTTGCATTGCAAGGCCACGGGTTCGCAGCAGGCGTGCGGTATCGCTGATGCTGAGGCTGCCGGCAGCGGCAAGCGCCGAGTATTCGCCGAGCGAATGCCCGGCGACGAAGGCGGCATCCCGCCCCACGGAAAAGCCTGCTTCGGTCTCCAGCACGCGCAGCGTCGCGATCGAGACTGCCATCAGCGCCGGCTGGGCATTTTCGGTGAGCTGAAGCGTCTCCGCCGGGCCATCCCAGATGATGGCCGTAAGCTTCTCGCCAAGGGCCGAATCGACCTCCTCGAAGACCGCCTGCGCGGCCGGAAAGGCCTCCGCCAGGGCTTTGCCCATACCGACCGCCTGGGAACCCTGGCCCGGAAAAGTGAATGCAGCCGTCATCGGCGCTCCCTCATGAGAATGGGGCCGTAAGACACTGTCCGGGGCCGGGATGTCAAGCCGCGCCGCGGAACCGCACGACCCGGTTCATGCCCGAAGGGGTCTAGAAGCCGCCTGCCGCCTGATCGCCGCCCACCTCGGCGCCAGCCCGCGCACGGCGGACGCTGCTGACCAGCTTGCCCGGCCGATCCTCGTGGTCCGGCTTGGCGGTGGCGATCCGAAGCACCGTGGCGTAGCTCGGCTGCACCTCCATCCGCGCCGCGTACCGGCTCTCGGCGAGGATGCGGTGCACGCGCGGCAGATTGTAGCAGGGCACGTAGAACAGCAAATGATGCTCGAGGTGATAGTTGACGTAGTACGGCGCGATGAACAGCCGCTCCAGGAAGTTTGCGTGCGTGGTGCGGGTGTTGCGCAGCGGGTCGCTGGAGTCGGGGACCACTGCATGTTCGGCGATGTTGCGGATGCGGGTGATGACCATCTGCCAGGTTAGCAGCGGCAACAGCCACAAGAGCGGATAGGCCCACCACACGCCGGCGGCGGCAAGGCCGGCAAACAGCAGCGCATTGACCGCAAGCTGCGGACCGAGCTTTTCCCAGAAATGCGCGGCGCGCCGTGCGAGCGGCCATTCCCCCGGCCCGAGCGCGTTCAACAACTGCGCTTTGCGCTGCTGGTAGCCGGTCTGCCCGGTGATGTCGCGGATGAACTTGCGGCGATAGCTCACCCCCGTGATCGGAAACGGCGCCGACAGCACCAGGTCGGGATCGTCTTCCTGCTGCGTCCGCGCGTGGTGCTGCAGGTGATAGCGGCGATAGGCGCGGGTTTCGGCGAAGATCGGATAGGCGCAGAACCACTGGCTCAGCGCGAGATTGACCTTCTCGTCGGCCGACAGGCATCCATGCGCGCCGTCGTGCATCAGGATTGCAAGCCCAAGCTGGCGCGAGCCGATGACGCCCACCGCCAGCAGAAAGGTCAGCGGATTGGGCCACCACGCCACCAGCGCGATCGACCCCAGTATCAGCGCCCACGCGTGCGCGATCAGGGCGACGCCCTTCCACGTCACGCGCTGCCGTACCGCGACCAACTGGTCCTCGTTCAGGAAGTCGCGGGCACGCATGCGAAGTGCGGTCATGACGACCTCTCCCCGTCGGATTTTTCTGAATCGGAAGCATCGCGGTCGCCGACGAGACGCAGTCGGGTGCCGTCGGCGGCACTTGTTGTCGTCGCCTGATCGCCCAGGACGCGCAACATCTCGTTGCACATGTCTTCGGCCGATCGGCCCATGGCATGGCCTTCGACCATCACGCCGACCGCCACCGCCCAGAACCGCCGCGAACTTACATCGGGATCGCGCAAGGTTTTCCAGCCGTGCCGTTCGATCTGGCCGGCATAGGCGCGCATCCCCTCGCCGTGCAGCCGCTCGACGGTGCGCTCCACCAGGGGCGCGAGGTCCTGGCGGCGGCGCGTCAGCGTCAGCGCTTCGGTGAAGAAGGCGACCGAATCCGTTGCCGTGACCGTCTCGACCAGGGCGCGGGTATATTCACGCGGTGTCCGCGCCTGCAGAGCAGCCTGTTCGGCGGCGCGGGCCACGTACAGCACGTCGCGGCAGGCAGCTTCGACGAACAGCGCTTCCTTGGTACGGAAGTAATAGGTGATCTGGCTCGGAAACGCGTCGGCGGCCGCCGCGATCTCGGAGATCGAGGTGCCGGCCAGGCCGCGTTCCTTGAACAGGCCGCTGGCGACGTCGAGCAGGCGCGACCGCATCTGGCGCCCGGCCGAGCGGGTCGCGCGGACGGCATATTTGGGGTCGCCGGTCGCTGTCTGGACGGACTTGGGGGCCATTTTTCCCTCTCGCCGGATATTTGTATGATATACAAACAAATAAATCAAGGGCGGTCATAAATGGACCGCCAAGTCTTGCCAGCGCGCTCAAAATCCTTATAACCCGCGCATCCGTGGATCCCGGCCGGGAGCTGAACGGACGGTCTCAGCAAACTCTCCTTTCTGGCGTTTTTGATGTGGCAGGGCCAGTCGGCCCGTCGTCCCGTGCTTCCGCCTTCTGAGCATTCTCGAGTCCTTTCCGAAGGCCTCGAAGGGCTTGCCGCCGGGAACCGCGCCAACACTAGGAAAGGACACCCATGCCTCTTTACGAGCATGTTTTTCTCGCGCGCCAGGATGCGAGCGCCCAGCAGGTCGAAGAGCTGACCACCCAGATGACGGGCATCGTCGAAGGGCTCGGCGGCAAGGTCACCAAGACCGAGAACTGGGGCGTGCGCTCCCTCACCTACCGCATGAACAAGAATCGCAAGGCACACTTCGTGCTGATGAACATCGATGCGCCGTCTGCTGCGGTCACCGAGATCGAGCGGCAGGAGCGGATCTCCGAAGACGTCATCCGCTACCTCACCGTCCGTGTCGAAGAGCACGAGGAAGGCCCTTCTGCGATGATGCGCAAGGCCGATCGTGACCGCGAGCGCGACGATCGTGGCGGCGGTTTCCGCGGTGATCGCGAAGGCGGTTTCCGTGGCGATCGTGAAGGCGGTGGCTTCCGCGGCGACCGTGGCCCGCGCCGTCCGCGCGAAGAAGACGCAGCAGCGGTAGAGGAGTAAGAATCATGGCTGAAGCTGGTGCACGCCGTCCGTTTTTCCGTCGCCGCAAGACCTGCCCGTTCACGGGTGCGAACGCGCCGAAGATCGACTACAAGGATTCCAAGCTGCTGATGCGTTACGTCTCCGAGCGCGGCAAGATCGTGCCGAGCCGCATCACGGCCGTTTCCGCCAAGAAGCAGCGTGAGCTCGCGCGCGCCATCAAGCGCTCGCGCTTCCTCGGCCTGCTGCCCTACGTCATTCGCTAAGACATCGGCGATCGGCGGCGTCCGCGCCGCCGATCCTCAATCGACATAAGGCTTCCGGGTCGTCCGGTCGCCGATGGTTGGGGTCGATCGACCTCTAACCGCTCAAAGGGGGCGGGACAGCTGATGATCGCGATCATACTCATTGCTGTTGCGGCCGGCTCTGCGTCGGCGCTAATGTTCGCCTCGATCATCTCGGGCGCGCTGATCTCATTGCTGTTGTTCTACCTTGCGCCGCTGCCGCTGATGGTGGCGGCACTGGGCTGGGGACCGATCGCCGCGACGATCGGCGGTATCCTGGCCGCGTCCGGCCTCGGCGTCATCTTCGGCCTGCCCTACTGCATCGCTTTTGCCATCACCGTTGCGCTGCCGGCCTGGTGGCTCGGCCACCTCGCGCTGCTCGGACGTCAACTGCCCGGTGCAGTTTCCGGCAATGGTTCGGCCGAGCCCGCGCCGCCGCAAATGGAATGGTATCCGGTCGGCCGCATCGTGCTCTGGATCGCGGGCTTTGCCGCATTGACCACGATCGCGGCCATGATGACGCTCGGCACCGACGCCGAAACGATCACCAGCTCGCTGCGCCGCGGCCTCTCGCGCATTCTGGGCTCCCGCGATCCGGCATCGTCAGGCGACATCGAACGCGTGGTCACCGCGCTCTCCATCATCGCGCCGGCCGCCGCGACGATCGTCGCCATGATGACATTGACGCTGAACCTCTGGCTCGCCGCCAAGATCACGGCAACGTCCGGCCGCCTGCACCGGTCATGGCCTGACCTCAAGAGCACGGAATTGCCACCGATGACGCTGGTCGCTCTCTGTGTCGCGTTGGCCTTCTGCTTCACCAGCGGGCTCCTCGCCATGTTCGCGCAGATCGCGACCACCGCCATGCTGATGGCGTACGCCCTGATCGGCTTCGCCGTGCTGCACACGGTGACGCTCTCGCTCAACAGCCGCGGGTTCTGGCTCAGTTGCGCCTACGCCGTCGTCATCACCTTCGGCTGGCCGATGCTGGCGATGATCGCGCTCGGTCTCGCGGACGCGCTCTTTGGCATCCGACAACGCTATCTGCGCGGCAAGCCGCCGCCTCTGCCCGCATCCTGAAACGCCAACCATCCACTTGAAACCGAATACGTACACTCAAAAGGAGAATGAAAATGGAAGTCATTTTGCTGGAACGCGTCGCCAAGCTCGGCCAGATGGGCGAAGTCGTCCGCGTCAAGGACGGTTTTGCCCGCAACTTTCTGCTCAAGCGCGGCAAGGCGCTGCGCGCCACCGCCGACAACCGCGCCAAGTTCGACGGCATGAAGGCCGAACTCGAGGCCAACAACCTCAAGGCCAAGGGTGAAGCCACCAAGGTCGCGGAGAAGATCAACGGCCGCAACGTGATCGTGCTGCGTCAGGCCTCCGAAACCGGCCAGCTGTTCGGCTCGGTGAGCGTGCGCGACATCATCGCCTCGTTCGAGGCCGACGGCGTCACCATCAGCCGCAGCCAGGTTCTGCTGGATGCGCCGATCAAGACCATCGGCAAGCACGAGATCGCCATCGCGGTCCATCCGGAAGTCGAAGTCAGCGTCAGCGTCACCGTGGCGCGCAGTGCCGACGAAGCCGAGCGCATCAACCGCGGCGAGGACATCTCGACCCGCCAGGAAGACCAGGACGCCGCCGCCGAGGCGCTCGCTGCAGCGGGCGAGTTCTTCGATCCGGAAGCCCAGCACGACGAGGAGGCCCCGGCCTCGACCGAGAAGTAAGGCGCGCATCGCGCCGACGCACCATGACGAGTTCAAGCCCGGCCCATCAGGCCGGGCTTGCGATTCTCATCGCCGCCTTCTCGTCGAGCATGGCGATCGAGGCCAGCGCGGTGGCGGTGTGTTTCTCGACGCCATCGGTCACGCAGAACACGTCGGCCGCGACGACGGCGACCTGACGTCCGGGCTTGATCACGCGCGCGCGGCAGATCAGGCGTTCGCCTGTTGCCGGCGACAGCAGGTTCAACTTGTACTCCGCCGTCAGCGCCGATTGTCCGCGCGATGCTGCGGCCGCTATCGTGGTTGCGTTGTCGACGAGGAATGCGGTGACGCCGCCGTGGAACAATCCGTTTTGCTGCAGCAACTCGGGCCGCCGGTCCACCGCAAGCGTGCACGTGCCGCGCGTCAGTTCGGACAATTCCGCACCGATATGGGTCATGAATCCCTGGCGGCCGACATTGTCGCGAATCCGGGTCGCGATCGGGGCGAAGTCGGGATCGACAAGTGCATTCATGAATCTTCTCCCGGTTCGTGGCGCGCATCGGGCGCGACCACCGCGCGGATGGCACATTCAATCAGGATATCGGTCTGGTCTCTTGGATCGGCGCCGTCTCGGCCCGACAGCCATGCGCGGCAGAACATCTGCGCAGGGCCGATGGTCTGGCTGAAGAACACCAGCGACGTCATAGGCAGCAATTCGCCGCGCTCGACCAGCGGCACGCGCCACTGCTCGACCGCGTCCGCAAGCCGCGCGTTTTGGGCGCGTTGCGCACCGCGGATCTCATCGGCCCATTCGCTGCGGGAAATTTCGAAAAGATAGCGCGCCTCGCGCCTGGAATTGACGACCCAGTCCAGGTGCGCGCGGATCAGCCGCGCGACGCCTTCCCGAGCCGTGCGGGAGCCATCGACCGCCATGATGATAGCGGCGTGGTAATTGGCGAGAATTTCCAGAAACAGCGTGCCGGCCAGTTGCTTTTTCGACCCGAAGAAATGGAAGAAGCTGCCGTTGGACGCCCGCGCACGGGTTCGAATGGCCGCCACCGTGGCGCCTTCGAAGCCGTCGCGGTCGAACACGGCCAGGCCTGCCGCCAGCAAATCCTCACGCGCCGTGGTCACTTGCTTGCTCCCGGCTCAGGCATTGGATCGTTACTCTAGAGTATTGCTCTAGTGATGGTCAAGCGAGCACGTCGAACCCGGATCGGGAGAGAAAAGCTTACCGTGAAATTGGCGGGACTGGCGGGACCGAGGGTGTTGCCGGCGGCGATGCAGGCGCGGTGGCGGTCGCCGCGGGTGGTGCCGCGGCGGATGGGCTCACAGCGGGCTCCGGCGAACCGCCGCCCGATGAGGAAGGCGGAGGCGCTGACGTTGCCGACGGTGCCGGGTCGGAGCGAGGAGGCGCAGGCTCGCTGCCGACACTCTCTTTGGCCGCATCGACCTTGGTGGTGTCAGACTTTGCTTCGGCAGCGGGCTTGTTGACCTCGCCAGCTGGTTTGGCGGCTTCGCCGGCGGGCTTGGCCCCGTCGCCGGACGACTTGGCTGTATCTGGTTTGGCGGCGTCAGTCGCGGCGTCAGTTTTGGCAGCGTCAGTTTTGGCGGCGTCGGTCTTGGCCGAGTCACTGCCGGGTGTTTCTGTCCTGCTCGCGTCAGGTTTACCGCCGTCAATTTTGGCGGCCTCGCTGGAAGGTTCGTTCTTCCCGGCTTCGCCCCGAGCGGCCTCCTCGGCTTTGGGCGGCTGTTCGGCCGCAGGCTTGCCGCGCTTACTCCGCTGCTGCTTGGTGCCTTGCTTGCTATCGGTCGCAGCCTGCACCGGAGTTTGACCATCTACGGGTCGGTTCGCGTCGGGCGCAGCCGTTGGCCTGGCCTGCCGCCTGCTATCGCGGCCGGGGCGCGCACCCTCACCTTGCGGTCCAGCCCCGTCGGGTTCGGCCCGCGAAGTCCCGGCTGGCGGTGCGGCCGGCGGTTGGCGGCGGCCGAACCGGTCGGGATGATCCGGCCTCGCGTCCTGCCGGGGGTCTTGCCGAGGATCTTGCCGCGCGTCCTTCTGCTTCGACTGATCCTTCGGCTGGTAACGCGGATCCGCAGCGCCGTTGGAGATAAGGTAGCCGGCAAGCAGCGAGGCCATTTCGCTGCCCGTCGTGTAGTGCTGCCGCAGAAAGCCCGGCAACGACGAAGCCGGGACGTTCTTCAACAGACCCCGCGGACTCTTGTGGCAGGCGCTGCAGGTACCCGAGAAGATCTGGGAAGGGCTCTTGCCGCGATCGAGATTTTCCTGTGCCCGCACGCCCACCGCGGTGATGCAGCCGATCAGGATCGTCACCGTCGCTATAATGAGCGCTCGGCTCAACATGCCCCGCTTCTCCAGGTATGGAATCGCTTCCAGTGCCGCGCAGCGCCGTCGGCGGCGTCACCTTTTAACCGATTATGACGCGAATGGAAGCACGCTCATCGCGCATCTGCGTGATCGCCACACTTAAGAATATCCGCTTTGAGTCCAACGCAATAGCGCCACATCATCATCGCAAACATTATGTTGTTGATGGTCGTTGGAACCTTGGTCGGAAACGGCTCGATATCGCGGCAGAAACTGAAAAATGTCCGGATTCAGTTGACGGCGCGCCGGGACACTACGTCGATCGCGCACGACGAGGTGAGGTTGCGCGTGGCGCGAGAATGTGGCGGGAGAGTAATGCGAGCGCGAAAGCCGAGTTCTCAGTTCCGCAGGCTGTAGGACGACGCGTAGGCAATCGTAAGCGAAGCCGGACGGGCCAACTGCTCGCGCAGCGCGGTTATCGCCTGCCGGTCGCAGGGAACGGCACGCCGCTCAGGGCGCGAAATCTCTTCCGCGGTGTCAATCAGCATCGACAGCCACAAGCGCTGGCCGCCTGCCGATCGCCATTCCCTGAGTTGCTGCTGACCCATCGCCTGTCCTTCTGGTCCGTGGCCAAGGCCAATCCCGGAAGCCGTCTTGTCGTTCCCGATTTCTTCAGGCCACGCTGCCGAAAAGAAAATCAGACCGATGTGATCTACTTCACAGAGTCCCTTGGCGGTCCGTCCTAGATCTCCGCCATGGCCGAGAAACCCTACCCAGCGTCGTTCGAGACCGACATCAGGACCGACTACGCCCTGATCGTGATCGGCGTGGCCGCCGCAGTGTGCGCCTTGATCTACCTGATGCTGGTTTGATCAACGCTTAAGAACACGGCTCGAATCGTTCCCAAGCTCGGAATATGTCCGCCGCGGCGGCGACAAGGTTCAGACAATCCTAAAATTTTATATGGCATTTGCGCGGGGTCACGCCCCGCCATCGCCTGCTTTCTGCCGGAACCCCGTCAAGGAGAATGCGCCGCCACATCAGGATCCACATCCCGCATGTGGGAATCGTGCATAAGGCACCTTCACACTTTCACCTCGCCCGCGAGTGGCGCCTTATCGCCCCCCGCTTCCGGAATTCTTTTCCGGAATCCCAAAACGCCAAAAACCGACGCATATTCCGAGATCATGGCCTTGACTGATTCGAACGTCCTCAAGCTCGCCCCCGACGCGGGAACTCCGGCCTATCGGAGCGCCCCGCACAATATCGAGGCGGAGCAGAGCCTGCTGGGCGCGATCCTGGTCAACAACGACGCGTTTTACCGGGTCTCCGACTTCCTGGAACCGAAGCACTTCTTCGAACCGATCCATCAGACCATCTTTGAGACCGCCGGTAGCCTGATCCGAATGGGCAAGGTGGCCACGCCCGTCACGCTGAAGACGTTCCTGCCCGCCGACACCGACATCGGCGGCATGACGGTTGGCCAATACCTCGCCCGCGTGGCGGCGGAAGCGACCACGATCATCAACGCGCAGGATTACGGCCGCACGATCTACGACATGGCGCTGCGCCGCGACCTGATCCGGATCGGCGAAGACATGGTCAACGTCGCCTTCGACGCGCCGGTGGACTTTGCCCCGCGCGCGCAGATCGAGGACGCCGAGCGCCAGCTTTACGAGCTCGCCGAGTCCGGTCGCTACGAAGGCGGCTTCCAGCGCTTTTCGCAGGCGATGAAGATCGCTCTCGACATGGCCGCCAACGCGTACCAGCGCGACGGCAAGCTGTCGGGCATCTCCACCGGCCTGCGTGATCTCGACTCGAAAATGGGCGGCCTGCAGCGGTCCGACCTGATCATCCTGGCCGGTCGTCCCGGCATGGGCAAAACCTCGCTTGCAACCAACATCGCCTACAATATCGCCAGGGCCTACCAGCCGGAGACCAAGGCCGACGGCACCACGACGGCCGCCAATGGCGGCGTGGTCGGCTTCTACTCCTGCGAAATGTCGGCAGAGCAGCTCGCCACCCGTATTCTCGCGGAGCAAACCCGCATTGCCTCGAGCATGATCCGCCGCGGCGGCATCAACCAGCAGGAGTTCGACAAGATTCGCGACTACACGATCGAGCTGGAGCACCTGCCGCTCTATGTCGACGAAACCGGCGGCCTGTCGATCTCGCAACTGACGGCGCGCGCCCGGCGGCTGAAGCGCCAGAAGGGTCTCGACGTCATTGTGGTGGACTACATCCAGCTGCTCCAGGGCTCGGGCAAGCGCGGCAACGACAACCGCGTCCAGGAAGTCACGGAAATTACCACCAACCTGAAGGCGCTCGCGAAAGAGCTCAACGTTCCGGTCGTCGCGCTTTCGCAGCTTTCACGCCAGGTCGAAAATCGCGACGACAAGCATCCGCAATTGTCGGACCTGCGTGAATCCGGCTCGATCGAGCAGGATGCCGACGTCGTGCTGTTCGTCTATCGCGAGGAATACTATTTGCAGAACAAGGAGCCCAAGATGGGCACGCCCGAGCACGAGAAATGGAAACTCGACATGGAGCTCGCGCACGGCAAGGCCGAGGTCATCATCGCCAAGCAGCGCCACGGACCTACGGGTACGGTCCCGCTGCAATTCGAAGGGCAATACACGCGATTCAGCGATCTCATTGAAGACGACAACCTGCCCTACCGCGCGCCGTAATTCTGACCCTCAGTGCGGTTGAACCGCCGCGTTCCGCCGCCTAAAGTGTGGCATGAACATCGCCCCCGACCCCAAATCCATTCCGCACGGCACCCCGCTTGCGGCTGAAGCGAACCAGGCCGCAACGATCGCGAGCAGCGCGACCGGCGTGCTGACGGTCGATCTCGACGCCATCGTCGCCAACTGGCGCAAGCTCGAGAAGACCGCGGTACCGGCCGAATGCGCGGGCGTCGTCAAGGCGGACGCCTATGGCTGCGGCGCCGCGCAGGTCGCCGGCGCGCTTTCCCGGGCCGGCTGCAAGACGTTTTTCGTGGCGACCCTGGATGAAGCCCGCGTGGTCCGCGCAGCGGTGCCGGCGGCGGCCGCGATCTATGTCCTCGACGGCTTCTTCCAGAACACCGGCGACGTCTACGCGCAGATCGACTGCAAGCCGGTGATCGGCGATCTCAACGAACTGGCCGAATGGGACGTGTTCTGCCGCCGTTCCGGCTGGTCGGGCGGAGCCGCCATTCATATCGATACCGGAATGAACCGGCTCGGCATGACGGTGACCGAGGCGCAGGGACTGATCCCGCGCATCAATGCCGGCGATCACGGCATCACGCTTGTCATGAGCCACCTCGCCTCCGCGGAAATGCTCCACAATACGGCCAACGCCAGGCAACTGGCGGCCTTCCGGGAGATCGCGAGCCTGTTCTCCGGCGTGCCGAAGTCGCTTGCGAATTCATCCGGCATTTTCCTTGGCGCCCAGTTCGTGTTCGACCTGGTGCGGCCGGGATGCGCCCTCTACGGCATCAATCCGACGCCGGAGGCAGACAATCCGATGCAGCCGGTCGTCGACCTGAAGGCGCGCGTCGTGCAGATCCGCAATGTCGAGCGTGGCGAGACCGTCGGCTATGGCGGGACCTGGACCGCGCGGCGTCCGACCCGGATAGCACTGGTCTCGGCGGGCTATGCCGACGGATATTTCCGCGCGGCCAGCGCCAATGACGGCACCCGCGGCGCCGAAATCGTCGTCGCTGGCAAGCGCTGCCCGGTTGCGGGCCGTATCTCGATGGACCTCACCGCGGTCGACATCACCGACCTCGACAAGAATGCGGTGCGGCGCGGTCACATGGTGACGCTGATCGGCGAAGGCATCACGGTCGACGAACTCGCCCACCATTTCGGAACGATCGGCTACGAGGTGTTGACCAGCCTCGGCAAGCGCTACGCACGGGTCTACAAGGGCGGCACAACACCCGCGGCCGAACCGGCTCCGCCTGCTGCGAGCGAGCCTGCAGCATCAGCCGCGAGCGAACCCGCTCCGGCCGCGCCACCTCCGTCGGCCTGAGGCGCTACCGGGCCGTGAAGGTCGCGACCTTCAACATCAATAACATCAACCGGCGTCTGCCGAACCTGTTGCGATGGCTGCGCGCCGCCAGGCCCGACGTCGTCGCCTTGCAGGAACTGAAATCGACCGACGCTGATTTTCCGGCTGCCGCGATCGAGAAGGCCGGCTACGGCGCGGTGTGGCGCGGGCAGAAAACCTGGAACGGCGTCGCCATCCTCGCGCGAGACGCCGAGCCGGTGCTGACGCGGACCGCCCTACCCGGCGACCGCGAGGATCACGAGGCGCGCTACATCGAGGCCGCCGTCAACGGCATCATCGTCACCAGCATCTATTTGCCGAACGGCAATCCGCAGCCCGGCCCGAAATTCGATTACAAGCTCGACTGGTTCAGGCGGCTGCGGTCGCATGCCGGCAAGCTGCTCAAGCAGGACATCCCCGTGGTGCTGGCGGGCGACTACAACGTCGCACCCACTGAACTCGACATCTACCCGACAACGTCCTGGGACAAGGACGCGCTGATCCAGCCGAAGAGCCGCGCCGCATTCAAGGCGCTGGTGGCGCAGGGCTGGACGGACGCGATCCGGACGCTGCATCCGTCAAAACCGATGTTCACGTTCTGGGACTACAAGCGCAACCGCTGGCCGCGCGACGCCGGGTTGCGGCTCGATCACCTGTTGCTGAGCCCGGTGCTGGCGCCGCGGCTGATCAAGGCCGGCGTCGACCGCAAGATACGCGGTGACGAAGGCGCCAGCGATCACGCGCCGGCGTGGATCGTGCTGAAGTAGGTCCCTCGCAGTGCCCTAGCCGCCAAATTTCCTGCGCAGCATGACGCCGAGAATGTTTGAATAGTCGTCCGTCCACACAGCGCTTGTCTGGTCCGGATGCAACCGCCTCCAGCTTCCGGCAACGCTTGCGATATCACGGGTCTCGCGCGCCATCGCGACGACCCTGGCATTGGCCGTGAACGTCGTCATCATGCCACCCGCCCTGTCATCTTCGCGGAGGAAAGTCATCAGTCCCTGGGATTGGGCAACGTTCGCCACCACGGGCGCGAGATCGAGGTGACGGTTGGAAATATGCGCGACGATCACGCCGCGGGGCGAGAGTTTCGAAAGATATCCTGCCAGCGCTTCGCGCGTCAGCAGATGCACCGGTATGCTATCGGACGAAAAAGCATCCAGAACGATCAGGTCATAGCGATCGGGCGCAGCTTCCAGCGTCAGGCGCGCATCGCCAACCACCACGGGCGCGTCGGGCGCGCAGTTCGACAGGAACGTGAAGAGGCGCGGATCCTGCGCCATGCGGATCACGACCGGATCGATCTCGAAGAACGTCCAGGCCTCGCCCGCCTTGCGATGGCAGGCCAGCGACCCCGTACCGAGCCCGACGACGGCAACATGCCCGAGGCCACCGTGGGCGGCACGAGTGGCGCCGATCGCTTCGGCCAACGGACCTTCCGGATAATAGTAAGTCAGCGGTGTCGGAGGCCCTTCGACCGGCGTACCGTCGTCGTTGCGCAGCCGCTGCGCGCCGTGGATCGTGGTGCCGTGATAGAGAATGCGCGCCTTGCCGTCGGCAATTTCGGCCACCCTGTGGACGCCGAAAAAACTGCGTGCCGTTTCGATCGGCGCGATCCCGGGACGCCACAGGGCGGTGATCGCAAAGCTCATGACGACCAACCCGAAGAACGGCATCAGCCGCTGCCGCTGAAACAGCATCGCAGCCGCCATCAACGCGAGCAGAACTTGAAACGGCAGCTCCAGCGTCGCGGGCAACTGCACAGGCATGACGTACCAGACCAGCGCCAGAACCGCCGTCGGCACCAGCCACGGCCAGAGCTCGGTCATCGCCCGGCGGAAGCCGCCCGCAAAGATGCCGGGCGTGCACAGCACCGCCAGTGCGATCAGGATCGGATATTCGTAGTTGCCGTTGAATACCTGCGGGGCCGCGAGGCCTGCAAACGCTCCGCCAATCACCCCGCCGAACGAGGTGCAAAGGTAGAACTCCGTCAGCCGGTGCGGGGCCGGCCGGCGCGCGTAGAGTTCGCCGTGGCACATCAGCGTCAGCAGCGCAAAGGCGACGAGATTGAGCACGATCATCGTCACCCAGAACACCTTGTCCCCGCCGATCAGGCTGACCGCGAGCGGCGCGACCGCGAACGGAACAAAGCGGACGACATTGGCATGTGCGATCCACGGTCTCTCGCGGAACACGGCGACGAAGGTGAGCAGATATATCGCCAGCGGAAGCACCCACAGGAACGGCGCGGCAGCGATATCGGTCGTCAGATAGGCCGTAACTGCGATGACGAGGCCGGACGGCACCGCGGCAAGCGCCATCCAGCGCATGCGTTCAGCGGTGCTCGATGCAGCCTCCTCCTGCGGAACGCACTCCGCGACGAACTCGGCTGCGCGCGAAGCGAACACGGCAACGATACTCGCAAGCACGGCGAACACCGCAAATCCGACGGACCAGGCCGCGGTCTGCGTCTTAAGTGTCAGGAACGGCTCGATGACGATCGGATAGGCGAACAGCGCGGCAAATGAGCCGAGATTGGACGCCGCATATAGGACGTAAGGGTTGCCCGCCTGCTTGTGGCCGCTCGCGGCAAACCATGTTTGCAACAGGGGCGCGCTGGCTGACAGCGTAAAGAAAGGAAGCCCGATGGATACCGCAAACAGCCCAAACAGCCAGAGTGCGGTCCCGTCCGAGGGTGGGGTACTCCATCCCGGCGCAATTGCAATCGGCATCATCACCGCCGTGACGGAGATCAGCACCAGATGAAACATCGCAGCCCGGCGGGGCTGCAGCGCGCGATTCAGCAGATGAGCGTACGCGTAACCCGCCAGCAGCACCGTCTGAAAGAACACCATCGCGACCGACCACACGGCCGGCGCACCGCCGAGCTTCGGCAGCACCATCTTGGCAAACATCGGCTGGATCGAGAACAGAAGCAGCGCCGAGACGAACAGGGTCAACCCGTACAGGAAGGGCAGGAACCTGACGACCGCCGCCTGCCGATCGAGCGCAGGCGATATCCGGTCCGAAGCGTGGAAGAGCGACATCAATATCCCCGGCACCGGCAATTCCCGGCACGGTACCGATCCGCTCCTAAGCAACGCTTAAACGGCGGCCGGGAACAGCGGACGCCCATGGTAAACGTCGTCTTGATCCGGGCAGCATGGCGAAAGGTCAGCCCTTGCGGGTGTGGCCCCAGGTCTCGTCCCAATCGTCGCCGGCTGCGTCGATCACACGCCCGTCGGCCTCGAAGAACTTGTTCGGGACCTGGAAGATCGCCAGCATCAGCCCGCCCTGGGGACACCAGGCGACGTGGCGGCTGCCCTCCTCGCGCCAGATGAACTCGCCGGCCTTGCATTCAATGCCCTGCGCCGGGCCTTCCTTGTCGACCAGCGAGCCTTCGAGGACGTAGGTCTGCTCGATGTTGACGTGCTCGTGGTCCGGCAATACCGCGCCCGGTGCGAACCGCATCAGCGCGGTCATCAGTCCGGTCTTGCGATCGAACAGCAAGGTCTTGGCTTCGCAACCGGGAAAGCGCGTCTTCTGCCATTCCATGGTTTCGGGGCGAACCAGATGGGAATGCGTGTCTGCGGCCTGCGCGCCCTTCGGGGTCACGGCGTCCATGGCGATCCTCCGTCCTGTTGTTTTGACGCGATCCTAGCAGCTTTGGTCTGGTCCGCCAGCCGGCAGGTGTGCGCTGCGGTGGTCCCGTCTTGCTCGCTGCCGGGCGCAAGGGTACGATCGGCGCATCTGCCGCGCGTGAATCACGGTTGAAAATGGCAGCCTCTCAACATGCGAAGATCTGCAAGGGGTGCTGGGAGCAGTTGCACGTCCCGGTGCCGCTCCGCGGCGTGATCTCGGCGCCATTCCGCGCCTTCGGCATCCGTCCGAGCCGAATGAACCCCAATACCTGCACGATCTGCGAACTGATGTTTACGAAGGTGATGCGCGCCCGCAAGATCACCATCGACGCGACGATCATGTTTGCCGATCTGCGCGGCTACACCAGCCTGTCGCAGTCGCAATCGCCGGACGCCGTTTCGGGACTGCTCGACGCATTCTATGACGAATGCGCCAATGCGATCTGGGAACATGACGGTCTTCTCAACAAGACCATCGGCGACGCCGTAATGGCGGTCTTCAACTTTCCGCTGCGGCGCGAGGCGCACCCGAGGAACGCCGTGCTCGCCGCGCGTGAAATTCAGGCGATCTGGCGTGAGCGCCGTGCGATGCTGGTCGAAGCACACGGTCTCTCTGCGGCCGAACTGGGAATCGGCATCGGCATCCATACGGGCGAACTGAGTTTTGGCGAGTTCGGCCGATCGCACCGTGACCTCACGGCAATCGGCAACGTCGTCAATACGGCCTCGCGGGCCCAGTCGGTTGCTGCGGCCGACCAGATCCTCGTGACGAAGGCCGTGTTCGACCGCGCCCAACCGGATTTGAAAGACAGCCCGGCGAAGGCATTTCAGCTGAAGGGATTCGATCGCCCTATCGAGCTTTACGCCGCCTAGAGCCCCGTTCCGATTAAACGGGGCTCTAGATTCTAGTCTTGGCGCGTTTTCTTCACGCGAACCGGTGCCCACTTCGCGGGAAAACGCTCTGGTGTGAGGTCACCACAGGTTCCGGCCGTCAATGACAGTCACCGGCACCGTATCGAGGTTGAAATCCTCGAACAGACGCGAATTGACGGCAACCTTTGGATTGTCGAAATCGGGTCTGCCGGTCGACCAATCCGGCGATTCCGAGAAGGTTCCGCAGCCGCATCTTTCGCAGAAATGGTGCTTCACGGTGCAACTACCCCAGAGATAGGTCGCGACGTTTTCCGCTGGAGACGTCAGACGAAAGTGCATCGGCGGGTAATAGGCCCAGAGCGCGCCGCGTTTGGCGCACAATGAGCACGTGCAACGGGTAACGCTCGCCGGAGCCTCGCTCACCTCGAACTGTGTATGGCCGCAATGGCAGCTTCCCTTGATTGGCACGATCGGCTCCTATCCGAGTAATAACAAGACGTCGTAACCCGGGCCTGCTGCCAGCATGGTGTCAGCATCGGGAAACCGCGAAAGACAATCCTTTGGGCTTTCTCTTCGTCCTCATCGTCGGCCTGCTTGCCGGCACCATTTCGGGCATCGTCGGCACCGGCTCGTCGATCATGCTGATGCCTGTGCTGGTCTATCAATACGGACCGAAGGAAGCCGTGCCGATCATGGCGGTCGCGGCCGTAATGGCAAACCTGTCGCGCATCCTGGCCTGGTGGCGCGAGGTCGACTGGCGCGCCTGCCTAGCCTATTCGGTCACCGGAATTCCGGCCGCCGCACTCGGCGCGCGCACGCTGCTCGCGCTGCCCTCGCACGCCGTCGATATCGCGATCGGCCTGTTCCTGATCGCAATGGTGCCGGTGCGGCACTGGCTGGCACGGCATCAATTGAAGGCGCAGCTCTGGCACCTTGCCGTGGGTGGCGCGATCATCGGCTATCTCACCGGCATCGTGGTGTCGACCGGACCACTGAGCGTGCCGCTGTTTCTGTTCTACGGCCTCAACAAGGGCGCGTTCCTCGCCACCGAAGCGGCGAGTTCGCTCGGTCTCTATGTGAGCAAGTCCGTCACCTTCGAACGCTTCGGCGCGCTGACGTCAGACGTCGCGATCAAGGGCCTCATTGCCGGCTCGTCGCTGATGTTCGGCGCCTTCATCGCCAAGCGCTTCGTGCTGCGCCTCGAACCCGACGTCTTCCGTCTCCTGATGGACGGCATCATGATCGCCGCCGGCCTGTCGATGCTGTGGACGGCATTTTCATGAGAAGCCCCGTCATTCCGGGGCGATGCGGAGCATCGAGCCCGGAATCCATTTAGCGTCCGCTCATGCGGTCCGATGGATTTCGGGCTCGTGCTTCGCACGCCCCGGAATGACACAAGAAGTTGTCAGACGCATTCAAAACGGCTCGGCGGCCTGACCGCTGCCGCGTTTATCGGATATGACATCGCTGGCAATCCGCGCGTTGGCTTGCCATTTGAATGCACGATCTGATTCTCGATCGGGGAGATGTGTCTTGAGCGTGATGGCAGAAGCGGCTGATGTCCCCTATCTGGACGACCGGCGATCCGGACGCAGCGAAGCCCGTCAGGACACCCTGAAATTCGCGGAAGCCGCCCTCACCGAAAGCAAGCGTGAGGGCCTGCTGCTGGCCGTGCGGGCCCGCTGGATCGCGCTGGCAGTCACGGCCGTCACCCTGCCGGTCATCAACCCGAACTGGGACGTCATCTATTACATCCTGATGCTGGGCTTCTTTGCCCTAATCGGCTGGGCCCAGCTCAGGGTCGGCAAGGTCGGCCGCTCGCCGCTCGAGGTTTCCCTCATCATTTGCGACCTCGCGCTGCTGACCTTCCTCACCGTCGTACCCAATCCCTGGGGCAACATGAACTGGCCGATCGGAATGCAATTCCGGTTCGACAGTTTCATCTATTTCTTCATCTTCCTGTCGACCGCCACGCTTGCCTATTCCTGGCGGACGGTGCTCGCGATGGGCATGTGGACCGGAGCACTCTGGGCCATTGCCGTCGGCTGGGCCTATCTGCAACCGGAAACCCATGCCGCGCTTTCGGAGCGTGTCAGGGAGGCGATCGGGGCGGACATTCGCATGTTCTCTATCCTCGACCCCTCGTCGATCGGCTTTGGTGAGCGTTTCCAGCAAGTGGTCGTTTTCATCATCGTGGCCGCAATCCTGGCGCTGGCGGTGCGCCGTTCGAATGCGCTTTTGATCAGTCACGCCGGCCTCGAACGCGAGCGTGCCAATCTGGCGCGCTATTTCTCGCCCAACGTCGTCGATGAACTATCCGGCAATGACGAGCCGCTCACGCGGGTCCGCACGCAGGACGTCGCAGTGTTGTTTGCCGACATCGTGGGGTTCACCGCCTATTCCGACGGCCGAGACCCGAAGCAGGTCATCGATACGCTGCGGCAATTCCACGAGCGAATGGAAAGAGAAGTGTTCCGGCACGGCGGCACGCTCGACAAGTATCTCGGCGACGGCCTGATGGCGACCTTCGGTACACCGTTCGCCGGCGATTCCGACGCGCTGAACGCGCTACGCTGTGCGAGGGGCATGATCGCCTCGATCGCCGAGTTGAACAAAGAGCGGAGCGATCGCAACGAGCCGCCGATCCAGGTCAGCGTCGGATTGCATTATGGGCAGGTCGTGCTGGGCGACATCGGCCTCAACCGGCTCGAATTTGCGGTGATCGGCACCACCGTCAATGCGGCGAGCCGCCTCGAGGCGCTGACCCGCGAATTCGGCTGCGCCATCGTCGTCAGCGACGCGCTGGTGCAGCAGGCTCGCGGAGAACCGAATCACGCGAGCACTGACTTCGCAGCCCTGGTCGAGCGGCCTGCTCAGACGATTCGTGGCCTCGAACAACCGGTCGGCATCTGGACGTGTGCCAGCGTCGGGCCCTGAAGCTTGCGGTGGATGCATTGGCACCCATCGCCCTTCACAGCTTCTATTCGTGCTAAGAACTCCTCGCCCGTTCCACCCGAGACCGCTATTTCCCTCTCATGGCCAAATCCACCCTTTCCTTCGTCTGCCAGAACTGCGGCGCGGCGTATAATCGCTGGCAGGGGAAATGCGATTCCTGCGGCGAGTGGAATACGCTGAGCGAGGAGGACACGACCGGCGCGACCTCGATGCCGGTCTCGGTCCGCTCGAAGCGCAAGGGTCGGACGTTTGCGCTGGAATCGCTGACCGGCAAGAGCAACGACGCGCCGCGCCTGCCCTCCGGCATGGCCGAGCTCGATCGCGTCACCGGCGGCGGATTTGTGCGCGGCTCGGTGTTGCTGGTCGGCGGCGATCCCGGCATCGGCAAATCGACGCTGCTCACGCAAGCCACCAGCATGCTGGCGCGCGCGGGCCACCGGGCGGTCTACATCTCGGGCGAAGAGGCCGTGGCGCAGGTGCGGCTGCGTGCCGAGCGGCTGGGCCTCGCCGATGCACCAGTGCAGTTGGCCTCTGAAACCTCGGTCGAGGACATCGTCTCCACGCTGTCGGAGGGCGCGACACCGCGCCTGATCGTGATCGATTCGATCCAGACGATGTGGACCGACACGGTGGAATCGGCGCCGGGAACGGTGACGCAGGTCCGCGCCTCCGCGCAGGCGCTGATTCGCTTCGCCAAGAAGACGGGTGCCGCGATCATCCTGGTCGGCCACGTCACGAAGGACGGCCAGATTGCTGGTCCCCGCGTGGTCGAGCACATGGTCGACGCGGTGCTGTCGTTCGAGGGCGAAGGCTCGCAGCATTTCCGCATTCTGCGCGCGATGAAAAACCGCTTTGGTCCGACCGATGAAATCGGCGTGTTCGAGATGACGGGTCTCGGCCTTCGCGAGGTCTCCAACCCCTCCGAGCTGTTCCTCTCTGAACGGGATCTGGGCAGCCCGGGCACGGCCGTTTTCGCCGGCATCGAGGGCACCCGCCCGGTGCTGGTGGAATTGCAGGCGCTGGTGGCCCCGACGACGCTCGGCACCCCCAGGCGGGCGGTGGTGGGCTGGGATACGAGCCGGCTGGCAATGGTGCTGGCCGTGCTCGAGGCCCACTGTGGCGTGAAACTGTCCGGCTATGACGTGTATTTGAACGTCGCCGGAGGCCTGCGGATTCAGGAACCTGCGGCCGACCTCGCGGCAGCGGCCGCGCTGGTGTCATCGCTGGTGAACGCGCCGTTGCCCACGGATGCAGTCTATTTCGGCGAGATTTCGCTCTCAGGCGCGGTCCGGCCGGTGGCGCAAAGCTCGGCCCGGCTGAAAGAAGCCGCCAAACTCGGCTTTGGGCGCGCGGTTTTGCCTGAATCGGCCCGCGGCGAGATCGGCTCCGATGGCGGCCTTATGCTGAATAGCGTCGGCGGATTGACCAGTTTGGTCGCCGAAATCGCCGCGCGGGGCACGCCAAGGAACGCCGGGAACGGCAATCGGGAGGCCGGCGGCGGAACATCTGAGAAAAATGCCACACCGCCGCGATTCCGTCGTGAGAACGGGTAATGCGGCGTGACGCGCCCGGCCCTCGCCGCTATACAACCCGCGCGAAAGGCGAGCGGGAAGACGCGATATCCAGCCTTGCGGGATGTGCCGTCTGGCCCTCACTTGGGGTTGCCCCGAACAGCCGATTCGCTGCTTGAGGACTTACGAGCGGACCTGACCAGCCGATGCCGATAACGATACTCGATCTCGTCCTGCTCGCGGTAATGCTGATCTCGGGCCTGCTCGCCATGGTGCGCGGCTTCATGCGGGAGATCCTGTCGATCGCCGCCTGGGGCGCCGCCGCGCTGGTCACGCTTTATGCTTTCTCGAAGCTGCTCCCGACCGCGAAGACTTACTTCAATAACGATACAGTTGCGGCGATCGTGGTGGTCGCCGGCACCTTCATCGGCACCCTGATCGTGGTGTCGGTCGTCACGGTGCGAATCTCGGACATGATCCTGGATTCGCGAATCGGCGCGCTGGACCGCACGCTTGGCTTCCTCTTCGGGTTGGGTCGCGGGCTTTTGATCGTTGTGGTCGCTTTCCTGTTCTTCACCTGGCTGGTACCGGACAAGCAGCGGCCGGACTGGGTCACGGGCGCGAAGTCCCGGCTGGTTCTGCAGGGAACCGGGGATTGGTTAATGTCGCTCTTGCCGGATGATCCCGAGAACACCATCTTAAAGAGATTCAAGAAGAATAAACCTGAGGACGAGCAAACTGACGCCGACCAGGCCACCCCTGCGTCTGGCGATGGCTACAATAAATCTGCCCGCGACGGCCTTAAAAAGCTGATCGAGAAACCCGCGGGCCGCTAATTCTGGCCAAATAGAGAGGCGATGGACGCGATGCAAAACCCTTCCGATCCCTCCGACCAACTCGATCCGAATCCTGACCTGAATCCAGGCATCGAGCTGCAGGACGATCTAGAAGGCGACACGCTACGCGAGGAATGCGGCGTGTTCGGCATCTTCGGCCACCCCGAGGCCGCCGCCATCACGGCTCTGGGACTGCACGCCCTCCAGCACCGCGGCCAGGAAGCCGCCGGCATCGTCTCCTTCGACGGCAGCCGCTTCCATTCCGAGCGCCGCCTCGGCCTCGTCGGCGATGCTTTCTCCCGCCGCGAAGTGATCGAGCGACTGCCCGGCAATATGGCCGTCGGCCATGTCCGCTATTCCACCACCGGCGGGACCATCCTGCGCAACGTGCAGCCGCTGTTCGCCGAGCTCAGCGCCGGCGGTTTTGCGGTCGGCCACAACGGCAATCTCACCAACGGTCTGACGCTCCGCCGCGAACTGGTGAAGGGCGGCGCGATGATGCAATCGACCACCGACACCGAGGTGATCCTGCATCTGGTGGCGCAGTCCAAGCGCAGCCGCTTCGTCGACCGTTTCATCGAGTCGCTGCGCGCGATCGAAGGCGCCTACGCGTTGGTCGCGCTGACCAACAAGAAGCTGATCGGCGCACGCGATCCGCTCGGCATTCGTCCGCTGGTGCTCGGCGATCTCGACGGCCGCCCGATCCTGACTTCGGAGACCTGCGCGCTCGACATGATCGGCGCCAAATACGTCCGCGACATCGAGCCCGGCGAGATCATCGTATTCGACGAGGCCGGCGCGAACAGCCACAAGCCGTTTCCGCCGAAGCCGCCGCGGCCCTGCATCTTCGAATACATCTATTTCGCGCGGCCGGACTCCATCGTCGGCGGCCGCTCGGTCTATGACGTTCGAAAAGCCTTCGGCGCGCAGCTCGCGCGCGAAAGCCATCCCGATGTCGACGTCGTGGTGCCGGTGCCGGATTCCGGCGTGCCCGCCGCGGTCGGCTACAGCCAGTTCTCGGGCGTGCCGTTCGAACTCGGCATCATTCGCAACCATTACGTCGGCCGCACCTTCATCCAGCCGACGCAGAGCGTGCGCGAACTCGGCGTGCGCATGAAGCATTCGGCCAACCGCGCCGCGATCGAAGGCAAGCGGATTATCCTGATCGACGACTCGCTGGTGCGCGGCACCACCTCGAAGAAAATCGTCCGCATGATGCGCGACGCCGGCGCCCGCGAAGTGCATTTCCGCCTCGCCTCGCCGCCGATCCTGTATCCCGATTATTACGGTATCGACCTGCCCGACCGCGGCGGGCTTCTCGCCGCGACGCATTCGCTCGAAGAGATGCGCGAGATCATCGGCGCGGATTCGCTGGCGTTCCTGTCGATCGACGGCATGTACCGCGCCATGGGCGAACCCGGCCGCGATCCCGCCAATCCAAAATTCTCCGACCACTGCTTCACCGGCGCCTATCCGACCCACCTCACCGACCAGACCCAGGTCGAACAGCAGCCCCGGCAATTGTCGCTGCTGGCGGAAGCGAGCTGAGGCGTCATTTCGGGGCGATGCGCAGCATCGAACCCGGAACCCCGCAGAAGTATCTCATCCATCAGCGCCAGATTCCGGGTCTGGCCCTTCGGGCCATCCCGGAATGACGTCGATTTCCGTCATGGCCGGGCTTGTCCCGGCCATCCACGTCTGTAAAACCCGCCGCAAAGACGTGGACGGAACTGCACCATGACCAAACCCCTCGCCTCCCGTATCGCGCTCGTCACCGGCGCCTCGCGCGGCATCGGCTATGCCACCGCGCGCGCCCTCGCCCGCGCCGGCGCGCATATCGTCGCCATCGCGCGCACGCAGGGCGGCCTGGAAGAACTTGACGACGAGATCCGCAAAGACGGCGGCAGCGCGACGCTGGTGCCGCTCAACCTCACTGACTTCGACGGTATCGCCCGGCTGGGCGCAGCGCTGCATGAGCGCCATGGCAAGCTCGACATCCTCGTCGGCAATGCCGGCATTGCAGGTCCCTCCTCGCCGCTCGGCCATATCGAGCTGAAGCCGTGGAACGACGTGATGGCGATCAACGTCACCGCCAACTTCCAGCTGATCCGCTGCATGGATCCGCTGCTCAGGGTCTCCGACGCCGGCCGCGCCGTGTTCGTGACCTCGGGCACGGCCAGCAAGGCGAGCGCCTACCAGGGCCCCTACGCCGCCTCGAAGGCCGCGCTGGACACGCTGGCGCGCTCCTGGTCCAACGAGACCGTGAGCACGAAGCTGCGCGTCAACCTGTTCAGCCCCGGCCCGATCCGCACCCGCATGCGCGCCAGCGTATTTCCCGGCGAAGATCCGATGACGCTGGATACGCCGGAACAGGCCGCCGAATTCATCGTGCCGATGTGCGCGCCTGACTGGACCGAGACCGGCAAGCTCTACGACTACCGGACCCGCCGGCTGATGAATTTTCAGCCACCGGCGTGAGTTCCCGTTTCGGGACACCCAATGGTGCCTTGGTAAGGCGTTCCGGACAGAGCGCGGTGACGTGCTGCCGTCTGACGCGCGACGATAGGCGGATTGCCGGCCCCACCGGGAAGCACTAACAGAGATGCAGTTTGCGCGATCAGCCGGGGCAAACGGCGCCGGAACGAGGTTGTGTGACAATTCATATGCCGGGCATGGCCCCCACAAGAAGGCTGCCCGGCAATCTTAAATGGAGGAAGTAAGTGAGAACACCCACCACGCGGCGCCTTGCCGCGATGATCAGCGTTGCCGGCATCTGTTTGGCCGCGCCTGCCTACGCCCAGGAAAAGACCGTCAAGATCGGCGTGCTGAATGACATGTCGAGCCTCTATGCCGACATCGGCGGCCCCAACTCCGTGGTCGCGATCAAGATGGCGGTCGAGGATTCCGGCCTATTGAAGAAGGGCTGGAAGATCGAGGTCGTCAGCGGCGACCACCAGAACAAGCCCGATATCGGCGTCAACATTGCGCGGCAATGGATCGACAACGACAAGGTCGATGCGATCGCCGACACGCCGAACTCGGGCGTCGCGCTCGCGGTCAACAATCTCGTCAAGGAAAAGAACAAGGTACTGCTCAATTCGGGCGCCGCGACTGCCGACCTCACCGGCAAGGCCTGCACGCCGAACACGGTCTCGTTCACCTATGACACCTATATGCTTGCCAACGGCACCGGCAAGGCGCTGACCAAGGCCGGCGGCGACAGCTGGTTCTTCCTGACCGCCGACTACGCGTTCGGTCATGCGCTCGAGCGTGACACCTCGGCGGTCGTGACCGCCAATGGCGGCAAGGTACTCGGCGGCGTCAAGGCGCCGATCAACACGGCCGATTTCTCGTCCTTCCTGCTGCAGGCGCAGGCCTCCAAGGCGAAGGTCATCGGGCTTGCCAACGCCGGCGGCGACACCACGAACTCGATCAAGCAGGCGGCGGAATTCGGTATCGTCGCGGGCGGCCAGAAACTCGCCGCGCTGCTGCTGTTCATCAACGACGTGCATTCGCTGGGACTGAAGACCGCGCAGGGCCTGACGTTCACGGAGTCCTTCTATTGGGACATGAACGATGCGACGCGCGCCTGGTCGAAGCGGTTCGCTTCTCTCGCCAGCAAGAACGCCATGCCCTCGATGACCCAGGCCGGCAACTACGCCATGGTGCTGCATTATCTCAAGGCCATGGAAGCGCTCGGCGGCAATCCGAACGACGGCGCCAAGGTCGTCGCCAAGATGAAGGAACTGCCGACCGACGATACGCTGTTCGGCAAGGGACCGCTGCGTGCCGACGGCCGCCGTCTGATCCCGGCCTACCTGTTCGAGGTGAAGAAGCCCGAGGAGTCGAAGGGTCCGTGGGACTACTACAAGCAGATCGCCACGATCGCTCCCGAGGACGCCGCCAAGCCCCTCGCAACCAGCGACTGTCCGCTGCTGAAGAAGTAACGGCCGAAGACCGTCATCCCGGAATGGTGCGCTAGCACCATATCCGGGATCTCGAGATTCCGGGTTCGCGCTTCGCGCGCCCCGGAATGACAAAGCACAAACAAAGGGTGGGTTACGCCTTCGGCTAACCCACCCTATTTTTTCAGCGTCCGCCATGCGATCGCGAGCGCAAGTCCCAACAACACAGCGGCCAGCAGGAACGGCGCGCCCGGCATTTTGAATGGCGCCTCGTCGCTGATGAAGTAAGCAAACGTCAGCGTAAACAGAAACGGGCCCAGCATCTGCGCGATGCTGTTGACGCTGTTGGTCGCGCCCTGCAATTGGCCCTGCTGATCCGGCGCAACGAGTTGCGTCGTCAGCGCCTGCACCGCCGCCCCCGCCACGCCCCACAGCGCCATCACGGGAATGCCGAGCCAGAACAGCGGCCCGGTCGGCGCGGCGCCGTAGATGAAGAAGCCGAGTCCACCGCAGGCGAGCCCGAGCAGCAGCGCCCGGCGTTCGCCGAGCAGTTTCACGATCGGCCCGACGCCCGCACCCTGCACCACCATGGCCGCGAGGCCGACCAGCGCCAGCGTCAGGCCGACTGTGGTGGTGTCCCAGCCATAGCGGAAGGTCGCGTAGAGTACGAAGGTGGACGGCAGCACCACATGCGCGACCTGCCCGAAGAAATTCGCCAGCGAAAGCCCGGCCAGAATCCTGTTGGAACGCAGCAGATGCAGCGCGCCGAGCGGACTGGCGGCCTTCCATCGGAACGGCGCACGGCGCTCCGGCGGCAGCGACTCCGGCAGGATCAGCCAACCGTAGAGCGTGTTCGCAAAGCTGAGACCCGCCGCGATCCAGAACGGCAGCCGCGGGTCCATGCCGCCGAGCAGGCCGCCGATGGCAGGGCCAAGAATGAAGCCTGCGCCGAACGCCGCGCCAATCCTGCCGAACACGGCGGCGCGCCGTTCCGGCGGCGTCACGTCGGCGATGTAGGCAAAGGCTGTGGAGATGCTGGCCGAGGTGATGCCTGAAATCACCCGGCCGATGAACAGCCAGAGCAGCGTCGGCGCCAGCGCCATCAGCACATAGTCCAGCGCCAATCCGAAATTCGACAGCAGCACCACCGGCCGCCGGCCGAACCGGTCCGAGAGCGTGCCGAGGATCGGCGAGAACAGGAACTGCATCAGCGCCCAGGCGGTGCCGAACAGACCGAAGATCCGCGCTGCGGTGGCGGTATCGTTGTCGACGAAACTCTCCACCAGCTTGGGCAGGATCGGCAGGATCAGGCCGAGCGCGAGCATGTCGAGCAGGATGGTGACGAAGATGAAGGCCGCCGCCCCGCTACGCACCGGCTTCGTGTCGGCGATGCGCGCAGAGGCCTCCTCGCTCACGATGGCCGCTTGCGCTTGTGGGCGAACGGGTTGGCCTTCTCGCGCAGCGTGATGCGGATCGGCGTACCCGGAAGGTCGAAGGCCTCGCGCAGGCTGTTGGTGAGGTAGCGCAGATAGGACTGCGGCACGGCATCTGCGCGCGAGCAGAACAGCACGAAACTCGGCGGGCGCGCCTTGGTCTGCGTGATGTAGTTCAGTTTCAGCCGGCGGCCGGATACTGCGGGCGGCGGGTTGGCGTCGACCGCCTGCTCGAACCAGCGATTGAGGGCTGCCGTCGGCACGCGCTTGTTCCAGACCGCATAGGCTTCCTGGATCGCGGTCATCAGCCGATCGATGCCCTCGCCCATCAGGCCGGACACCGCGACAACAGGCGCGCCCTTGACCTGCGGCAGCCAGTGATCGGCATCGCTGCGCAGCGCGGAAATGAGATGCGGCTTGCGCTCCATCAAATCCCACTTGTTGACCGCCAGCACGATCGCCCGCCCCTCGCGCTCGATCAGATCGGCAATGCGCAGGTCCTGCTCCTCGAACCGGTTCTGCGCGTCCATCATCATCACGACGACTTCGGCGAAGCGCACCGCGCGCAACGCATCCGCCACCGACAGCTTTTCCAGCTTCTCCTCGATCCGCGACCGGCGCCGCAGGCCCGCGGTATCGAACACCCGAAAGTCGCGGCCCTTCCAGTTGATCTCGACGGAAATCGAATCGCGCGTCGTGCCGGCCTCGGCGCTGGTCAACAGCCGCTCTTCACCGAGCAGATAATTGATCAGCGTCGACTTGCCGGCATTGGGACGGCCAACGATGGCGACGCGGATCGGACGCTGCGCGATCTCCTCATCGGTCTCGATGATGTCGTCGTCATCGAACTCTTCAGCCTCTTCCGCCGGCTCCGGCATCAGGGCGGCGAGCGCATCGTAGAGATCGCTCAAGCCCTCACCATGCTCGGCGGAAATCTGGATGGGGTCGCCAAGGCCCAGCGCGTAGGACTCCATCGCCCCGAGTTCGCCGTGCTTGCCCTCGCTCTTGTTGGCGACCAGCACCACCGGCTTGTTGGCGCGGCGGGCAAAATCGGCAAACGCGCGATCGTTGGGCGTGAGCCCCGCACGCGCGTCGATCACGAACATCAGCGCGTCCGCGAGTTCGATCGCGGTTTCGGTCTGCTCCTGCATACGCGCGGTGAGCGAGCCCTTGGCGCCTTCGTCCAGGCCGGCGGTATCGATGACGGTGAATTCGAGGTCGCCGAGGCGCGCATTCCCCTCGCGGCGGTCGCGCGTCACGCCGGGCTCGTCATCCACCAGCGCGAGCTTTTGCCCCACCAGCCGGTTGAACAGCGTCGACTTCCCGACATTGGGCCGGCCGATAATGGCAATCGTAAAGGACATAAATGATCCAAACGCCCTTTTTGGAGGGCGTGTCAATCGAGCGAAACGAAAGAAATCAACGCGTGAATGAGCCGCTCGGCATCGGCGCCGGGAACGGCGAGGCGGATTGCTGCTGAGCCTGTGCGGGTGCCGCCGGTTGATCGGGCGGCGGCGCGGTGGTGCGTTTGCGCACGATCTTCTGGGGCTTGGGCGCCGGCGGGGCCGCGGCCGTGCTGCCTTCCTCCTCGGGCGCAGCGTCGGGGTCGACGGCGGCCTGAGCACCCTTCGTGCCGCGCTTGGACCTGGGCTCTGCCGGCGGCGGGGCCGCGGCCGCGGCCGCCTGCGCGTTCTGCTCGTCGAGCTGCTGCTGGCGGGCGCCTTTGTAGAGATCCTTGGGCACGCCCTGGTCGAGGCCCGGGACGCCATCGGGGAAGACCGGCTTTCGCTCGCCCGGCAGCTTCTTCTTGGTATCGAGGAAGTCGAGCATGTCGGTGGGATCAAAATTGCCGATGCCGCCACCGCCACAGCCGGCCAACGCACCGGAAAGTGCGACGAGAACGGCGGCTGCGATCAGACGTTGCGGGCGGCGCATGGTTGTTTTCCCACTCACTCGTTTTCCGTCAGCTCTTTGCGACCGGCGGAAGCAGGGCCTGCAGCGCTTCCGCGCGCGAGCGCATGCTCGGCGGCGTCTCGCCGTCGTTGGCGATCATATCGAGCCATTGCCGTGCCGCGGTCATGTCGTTGGCGCGCCATGCCGACAGGGCCAGCAATTCGCGCGCGCTATGGCGAAAGGTCGCTCCGGGCGCGGCCGATGCTTCGAGGCGCTGTTTCATGTCGGGATAGCCGATGGTTTCCAGCAGCAGTTGCGCGGCGCGAATTCGCGCCAGATCCTGATCGGCCGCCCCCACGCTGCGGTCGGCAGCGATCTCGTCGAACATCTTGGCCGCGGCCTGCGGATCGCGGTTGGCTATCTCGGCAGCCAGCCGCAACCGCGACAGCGTGCGATATCCGAACGGCGCCTTTGCCACCAGTTCGGCGAAGGCCGCTTCGGCTTCCTTGTGCTTGCTGGCGTCCGAAAGCTCCACAGCCTTGTCGAATGCAGCCCCGGCCTCGGCCGCCTTCTTGGCTTCCAGATACTGGTAACCACGCCAGCCGCCCACCGCGGCGATGATCAAAATCGCGGCGGCGACGATGACGATAGAATACTTTTCCCACAGCTTCTTGAGCTGATCGCGACGGACATCCTCGTCGACTTCATCAAATAATTCAGACACTTAAGGTAATCCCATCTCCGGGGAACCGCGTTCTGGGCAGCAGCGTACCGCGCCCGATCCCCGCATGGCCGGGGCGTACCTTAACGATATGGCGGTGGCAAGGCAAAGTGAGGTGGATCAAAGCGTTAACAGTGGACGCGGCAGCCGGCAATATTGACACCGCCGTTCAAAATTTGGCGTAATCCGCCCAATCCCATTTCCGGCTTCGCGCTCCGTTTTTCAGGTGATTCATGCTTCCCCGCGCCCTGGTTTCAATGCTTGCCATGGGGCTGGCATCTCTTCCCGCTGCGTCCCTGGCCGAGGATATCAGGCCGAAGACCCCAGAAACCGCGTTCACGGGGAAGCTAAAGCCGGACATTCTGGGCATCTCGGCGGAGTCGACCGCCGAATCCGCGCGCGCCGTCTTCGAATCGCTGTTCAAGGGCCGCACCGACACCAAGACCGACATCCAGCAGCAGAAGTTGGGCCATGGCGGCACGAGCTTCGTCGCGGCGATGAATTTCAGCCTCCCCGCCGGCCCCAAACAGAACGGCGAGATGCTCTCGACCAGTTTTTCGTCGCCGGCCAGCGCAAACCGCGCCTATTTCGTCGCCCGCAACCTGACGTTCGCGCAGGACCAGCAGCCTTCGAAGTCGGACATGATCAAGGAGGTGATGGGCAAATACGGCGTTCCCACCATCGTCGGCGATCAGCATTTGTATTACATCTATCGCAAGGGCTCGATCGTATCCGTGGGCGGCAAGTACAAGGAGAAGACCGCGCTGGAAGCGATCGACAAGCCACTCGATCCGAGAGCCGCCGTCAAACTCAATGGCGATACCGTCCGCGGCAGCTGCGTCGCCGTCGTCAAGCGCGCGCAGGCCAGGGCGAAGGAGCTGGGCGCCATGCTGCCGGAGGCCAAGGGCGCCAACTGCGAGGGCGTGCTGAGCGTGCAACTCGTCCCGGGCACGTCGGCGGATCGCGTCAGCATCGCGCAATTCACGCTACTGGATGTCAAACGCGTCATCAGCGCCGCGGCGATCGACGGTGCTGCGGCCGCGGCCGACCAGCATTCGATGCCGACCGGCAGCACACCCAAGCTATAGCGCGGTTTGTAATCTAACCTTGCGCCGCCGCCCAGGCCTCGCGCAACTGCCGCTTCATCACCTTGCCATTGGCATTGCGCGGCAGCGGATCGCTGCGCACATCCATGGTTTCCGGCACCTTGTAATCCGACAGCCGCTCCGCGCACCAGGCGCGCAGCACCTCGCCGTCGACCGCATTGCGGATCACGACCACGGCATGGACGCGCTCGCCGAGCACCGGACAGGGTTTTGCAATGATCGCGCTCTCGATCACGTCGGGATGGCCAGCGAGCACTGACTCGACCTCGGCCGAATAGATCTTCAGGCCGCCGCGGTTGATCATGTCCTTCTGGCGATCGAACACGCGGACGAAATTCTGCGCGTCGACGGAGCCGAGGTCTCCCGAATGCCAGAAGCCCGCCGTGAAGCTCTCGGCGGTGGCCTTCGGGTTGTTCCAGTAGCCTTTGATGACAGAGGCGCCATGAATCCAGATTTCGCCAATCTCGCCGCGCGGCAGTTCACGGCCATCGGCATCCATGGCCACGATCTGCGCACCCGGACACGGCAGGCCGACACTGTCGATGTGGCTCGCAGTCAGTTCGCCGGGCATCATGGTCGAGGGCGACGTGGTCTCGGTCGCGCCGTAGCAATTGGCGAGCTTCAGACCGGGAATCTTGGCGTCGAGCTTTTCGATGGTGGCGATCGGCATCGGCGCTCCGCCGAAGCCGCCGATCCGCCAGCTCGACAGATCGTAGCTGTCGAAATCCGGCTGCAACAGGCAGAGATTGTACATCGCCGGCACCATCACGGTGTAGGTGACGCGCTCGCGCGCCGCCATCTTCAGATATTCCGCAGCCTTGAATTCCACCATGATGATCAGCGCGCCGGCGCAGCGGACCATCGTCATGATGTTGGCAACCACGCCGGTGACATGTCCGAGCGGCACCGCGGCGATGGAGCGATCCGCGGCGGTCAGGTTCAGGCACGATGCGAACACCATCGCGGAATGAATGATGTTGCAGTGGGCCAGCATGGCGCCCTTCGGCCGCCCCGTGGTGCCCGAGGTGTAGAGGATCATCGCGGTGTCCTCTTCGCCGACCTCGACCGGTGCAGCGAGCGGCGCGTGTTCCGCAAGTTCCGAGAAGCGCGAAATCCGTACGTCATCGTCGACGGGAATCCGGTGCGCCACATCGGGAACATCGCGTGCGTCGGGCACGCGGTCGGCAAGCGCCGCCTCGTGGATCAAGAGCCGCGCGCCGCAATCCGTCAGCACATAGGCGATCTCCGGCTTCTGCTGACGGGTCGATAGCAGCACCGTCACCAGGCCTGCATGCGCCGCGCCCAGCATCGTCAGCACGAATTCGATGCGGTTGCCGAGCAGCATGGCGACACGGTCGCCGCGCGCGAGGCCAAGCTTCTGAAAACCCGCGGCGATCTGCGCCGACTGCCGCGCGACCTCGCGCCAGGTCATTCGCCTGTCGCCGCAAACCAGCGCCTCGCCGTCGGGACTGGTTGCGACCGCATCGGCCACCATGGCAGAGATGCTCTTGGGCCGCTCGCAAAACGCCGGCACCACACGATCGCCGAACCGGGGTTCGAGCCGCATCGGCGGAATGGCGTGCTGCGACCAGTCCATGGCGTCCTCTTCCCTGCCCCGTCAGCTCTTCTTCATTTCGTAGACGTGTTCGGGTCCAGGAAATGCACGCGAGCGCACGTCAGTGGCGTACCCCTCGATCGCCGCCTCGATCGCGGGGCCGAGATTGCCGTAACGACGCACAAATTTCGGCGTCCGCGGCGACAGTCCCAGCATGTCCTCCAGCACCAGCACCTGGCCGTCGCAGGCCGCACTGGCGCCGATGCCGATGGTGGGAATGGCGATGGTCTCGGTGATCTTCCGCGCCAGCGGTTCGGCAACCGCCTCGACCACGACCGAAAACGCGCCGGCATCCGAGATCGCTTTGGCGTCGTTCAGGATCGGGTCCCAGCTGCCCTCGTCGCGGCCCTGGGCACGAAACGACCCAAGCGTGTTGATCGACTGCGGCGTCAGCCCGATATGGCCCATAACGGGGACGCCGCGTTCGGAAAGGAACGCCACCGTCTCGGCCATCCGCACGCCGCCCTCGAGCTTCACCGCGCCGCAATGGGTCTCCTTCAGGATCCGCACCGCGGAATGAAACGCCTGTTCCTTGGAGGCTTCGTAGGAGCCGAACGGCATGTCCACCACGACCAGTGCACGCTCCGAACCGCGCATCACGGCGCGGCCCTGCAGGATCATCATCTCCAGCGTCACCGGCACCGTGGTCTCGAGGCCATGCATGACGTTGCCGAGGGAGTCGCCGACCAGGATGGCATCGCAATAGCGATCCACCAGCGCGGCGGTGTGTGCATGGTACGAGGTGAGCATCACGATCGGCTCGCCGTTCTTGCGCGCACGAATATCCGGCGCCGTCTTGCGCTTGATGGCCGACTGAACTGACATGCTAGACTCCAACCACGGGGACGCCGATCACGACCGGGTGGAACGCGAATGCGAGCGCCAGATAGGCGACGATTCCGACCGCGATCGCGATCAGGTCATTGCCGGGACCACCGACGGGGATCGGCGGTGCGCCGGCGTCGGTACGATGTTTAAGCGAGATGCGGTCGAACACCGCCCATGCGAGAAACGAACCGAAAAGAAGGATCGAGCCGAGATCGCCGTTGGCGAGCAGATGCGCCACGGCCCACAGCTTGATGCCGGCCAGCATCGGGTGCTTCAGCGTCGTATAGATCCGTCCGCGGATGTAGGAGGCGACCACCATGATGACCGCAGGCAGCATCAGCGCCACTGCGATGTGCCTGAGCGCCGTCGGCGGGTTCCAGACATTGATCCAGCCGGTCGCGCGGTAGACGCCGAAGCCCCAGATGATCAGCGCGAGGCCGACAAAAGAAGCCAGCGTATAGCCGATCTTGTAGCCCGCCTCGCCGGTCGCGGCGATGACCTGCGCGCGCAGCTTGCGCTGGGTCGTGAGGGTATGGACGCCCAGGAACAAGATCAGCCCCAGGATCAACACCAGCAATCCCACGATGTCCTCCCTTGGTTGGCCGGCTTTTCCGATCAACCGCGTAACATCTAAAGGCCGCGGAGCGCAATGCGCCACGCGGCTGCCGACATCACGGCTTTCGTTACGGTTTTCCTGCCTGCCGACCGAGATCGCGGTTGTCGACGTAGCGGATGGCGATCGGCCTTCCTGCGAGCGCGCCACCGAGCCCGCCGGTGAATTTCAGCGGCATGCAGGCGGTCAGCGATGCGTTGATCGCCTTGAGGTAGGTGGCGCGGGTATCGGCCGGGACGCCCGCGGTGGCGTAGGTTACCCGCGGCGTGGCGATGATTTCACCGGTTTTCCTGAAGCTGAATCGCACCGACATCTGCATGCCCTCGCGCGCGGCGTCGGCCGGCGGCGGAGCCCAGCAGGACCGCAGCGCCGCAAACAGGTCGCCGATGGTATCGAGATCGTGGTCCGGCTTACGGTATTTTTCCGCCTGATCCTGCGGCGGGACGCTCTGGATCGTGAGCTGGAGATTCTGGCCGTAGGGGTAGAAAATTTCGGGAATGCACGGGCCGTCGTTGAACACGCTGCAGAACGTCGGCGTGCACGGCTGGCCGTCGAGCACGCTGCAGGGCGCATGCGCAAACGGCGTCGCATCGATCTGGCGCCGCTGCTGGGCAGACGCTGAGCCCAACCCGGCCATCAGGACGATCAGGCAGACAATGAAGTCGCGGGCCATGCGCCGATCCCTCGGGTACGGTCCAACCAACTTGAGGTCGACTTTGGCCGGGATCAAGGCGGGTTCGTTCACTTCCCCGCGTTCATCGGTAAGGCCCGGGCCGACCAAAGCTTCAGCTGTCGTCATCCGCGCAGGCGGGTGACCCAGTATTCCAGAGACGGTTGTGATTGACCGAGAAGCCGCGGCGTACTGGGTCCCCCGCTTTCGCGGAGGACGACGGCGGAGGGGGCCGCAAAAGCACCCGCCCCTACCCCTTCTTCTTCACGTCCTTGACGTTGGAGAAGGTGATCCCTTCGGCCCGCTCGCGGGTGTAGCCGAGATAGAACTCGTTCTTGGCCATGAACACCGGGTCGCCGTCGACATCGTCGGCGATGCCGGAGCCGTTGGCGGCGATGAAGGCGTCGAGCTTCTTGCGGTCGTCGGACGAGACCCAGCGCGCGAGCTGGAATTCCGAGACCTCGAACTCGACCGGCAGCGAATACTCCGCATCGAGCCGGGCCTTGAGGACGTCGAGCTGCAGCGGACCGACGACGCCGACCAGCGCCGGCGCGCCGTCGCGCGGCCGGAACACCTGCACCACGCCCTCCTCCGACATCTGCTGCAATGCTTCCTTCAGCTTCTTGGCCTTCATCGCGTCCGTCAGGCGCACGCGGCGGACGATTTCCGGCGCGAAGCTCGGAACGCCGACGAAGGTGAGATCCTCACCCTCGGTCAGCGTATCGCCGATCCGCAGCGTCCCGTGGTTGGGGATGCCGACCACGTCGCCGGCAAACGCCTCGTCCGCCACCGAGCGATCCTGGGCGAAGAAGAACTGCGGCGCCGACAGCGACATGTTCTTGCCGGTGCGTACCAGCTTGGCCTTCATGCCGCGGCTGAGCTTGCCCGAGCACAACCGGGCGAACGCGATGCGGTCGCGGTGGTTCGGGTCCATATTGGCCTGGATCTTGAACACGAAAGCGCTCATGCGCGGCTCGGCCGCCTCGACCTTGCGCAAATTGCTGTCCTGCGCGCGGGGTGCCGGCGCAAACTTGCCGAGGCCCTCGAGCAGATCGCCGACGCCGAAATTGCGCAGCGCGCTGCCGAAATAGACCGGCGTCAGATGGCCCTCGCGAAACGCCTCCAGCTCGAACGGCTTGCAGGCTTCCGAGACCAGCGCGAGTTCGTCCTTGACCTCGGCGACGTCCAGATTGGGGTTGCGGCCGGCGAGATCGGCGATGTCGATCTGCTCGGTGGCGCCCGTCTTGGCGCCGCCGCCTTCGAGCAACCGCACGCCGCCGTTGACGACGTCATAGGTGCCGAGGAAGTCGCGGCCGCGGCCGACCGGCCAGGTCATCGGCGTGGTATCGAGCGCCAGCGTCTTTTCGATCTCGTCCAGCAACTCGAAGGTATCGCGGCTCTCGCGGTCCATCTTGTTGATGAAGGTGATGATCGGAATGTCGCGCAGCCGGCACACCTCGAAGAGTTTCCGCGTGCGCGCCTCGATGCCCTTGGCGGCATCGATCACCATGACGGCGGAATCGACCGCGGTCAGGGTGCGGTAGGTATCTTCGGAAAAGTCCTCGTGGCCCGGCGTGTCCAGCAGGTTGAAGACGAGGCCCTCGAACTCGAATGTCATCACGGACGTGACGACCGAGATGCCGCGCTCGCGCTCGATCTTCATCCAGTCGGAACGGGTGTTGCGCCGTTCGCCCTTGGCCTTGACCTGCCCCGCCAGATTGATGGCGCCGCCGAACAGCAGCAGCTTTTCGGTCAGCGTGGTCTTGCCGGCGTCCGGGTGGGAAATGATGGCAAAGGTCCGCCGCCGCGCCACTTCAACTGATAGCGGCGACCGGGATGGCGATTCGGAACTAACGGCGATGTCGGACATGAGGTGTGAGCGTTTGGCAGGGAAAGTTGGGCTAATCAAGCCTGATTTGGTGATTGTGGAACCCGATCACCAGCCCCATATCTGATCAGGAAGGACGACCTTCCGATTCCACGGCATTTTTGGCGGGGACGACCCTGCATGGTTCGGAGGGTTGTCATGGCTTGGCTTGTGCTGTTCGTTGCGGGTTTATTGGAAATCGGCTGGGCGATCGGCCTCAAATACACCGAAGGTTTTACACGGCTGGTCCCGTCGGTTCTGACGCTTGGGGCAATGGCCGGCAGCATCATCCTGCTCGGGCTGGCGCTGAAGACGCTGCCGATCGGGACGGCCTACGCGGTCTGGACCGGGATCGGCGCCGTTGGAACCGCTATTCTCGGAATCGCATTGTTCGGCGAACCCGCAACCGCGGCCCGCCTCGCCAGCATCGGGCTGATCGTGTCCGGGATTGTCGGGCTCAAGCTGGTCACCTGATCAGCGCAGCAGCACCACCGCCCAGTAGGTCAGCGCCGCCACGATCCCGGACGCCGGGATCGTGATGACCCAGGCATAGACGATCGAACTCGCCACATTCCAGCGTACCGCCGAGACCCGGCGCGCTGCGCCGACGCCGACGATCGCGCCGGTAATGGTGTGCGTCGTGGACACGGGAACTCCAAGATACGTCGCCATGAACAGCGTCGCCGCCCCGCCGGTCTCGGCGCAGAAGCCCTGCATCGGCGTCAGCTTGGTGATGCGCAGGCCCATGGTGCGGACGATGCGCCAGCCGCCCATCAGCGTCCCCAGCGCCATCGCCGCCTGGCAGGACAGCACCACCCAGAACGGGATCGAGAACTCGGTGCCGAGGTGGCCCTGCGAATAGAGCAGCACCGCGATGATGCCCATGGTCTTCTGCGCATCGTTGCCGCCGTGGCCGAGCGAGTACAGCGACGCCGAGACGAACTGCAGGACGCGAAAGGCGCGATCGACCGCAAACGGCGTCGAGCGCACCGACAGCCAGGACACGATCGCGACCAGCGCCAGCGCCAGCAGGAACCCGACCAGCGGCGACACCACGATCGCCAGCAGCGTCTTGGTCAGGCCGCTCCAGACGGTTGCCGAAATGCCGGCTTTGGCGATCCCCGCGCCGACCAGCCCGCCGATCAGCGCGTGCGAACTGGACGAGGGAATTCCGAGCCCCCAGGTGATCAGGTTCCAGACGATGGCGCCCACCAGTGCGGCGAAGATCACGGTGGCATCGACGACGCTCGGCTCGATGATGCCGGTGCCGATGGTGTTGGCGACGTGCAGCCCGAACACCAGGAAGGCGATGAAATTGAAGAACGCGGCCCAGAACACCGCATATTGCGGACGCAGCACCCGCGTCGACACGATGGTCGCGATCGAATTGGCGGCGTCGTGCAGGCCGTTGAGAAAGTCGAACAGCAGCGCGACCGCGATCAGGAAGACCAGGATCGGAAGACCGAGGGTGGCGTCCACGAGATGGTCCTGCCCTATACCTGTTCGATCACGATCGAATTGATCTCGTTGGCGACGTCGTCGAAGCGATCTGAAACTTTCTCGAGATGCTTGTAGATCTCGGCGCCGACGATGAAATCCATCGAATTGCCGTCGCGGTGCTTGAGGTACAGTTCCTTCAATCCGATGTCGTGGAGGTCGTCGATGCGGCCCTCCAGCTTGCCGATCTCCTCGGTGATGGCGCTCAGCATCGCGACGTTGCTTCCGATCGACTGCATCAATGGCAGGGCGCGGCCGACCAGGTTGGCGCATTCGACCAGCAGCGTCCCGATTTCGCGCATTGGCGGCTCGAAGGTTCGGACCTCGAACAGCACCACCGCCTTGGCGGTCTGCTGCATCTGGTCGATGGCGTCGTCCATCGCCGTGATCAGGTTCTTGATGTCGCCGCGGTCGAACGGAGTGATGAAGGTGCGGCGGACGGCGGTCAGCACCTCGCGGGTGACACCATCGGCGTCGTGTTCGAACTGGTTGACGCGCTGGCAGAACACCGGCGTCTCGTCGCCGCCGCGCAGCATGTCCTGGAGCGCCAGCGCCCCCTGCACGACCGTCTGGGCGTGCTGGGCAAACAAGTCAAAAAACCGCTCCTCCTTCGGCAAGAAGGCGCGAAACCAGCGAAGCATGGGCATTTCCATCGTCCCGGAATGGGCCGCAGGACGGCCCGTCACAAAACTGTCATAGACCATTCAAAGGGAAAGCGCGCAACGGCATGACCCGGGGAATCGGGTCATCCACCGCTTTGTAGGGCCGCAAAAGGCGCGAAATCAGCCTCTCTACAGCGATCGCCGCAAATAATGTGCGATCTCGCCGATGATGCCGCGGCGGAAGGTCAGCACGCAGGCGACGAAAATGACGCCCTGGATCACCGTCACCCACTGACCAAACCCGGCCAGATACTGCTGCATCGCGATGATGACGAAGGCGCCGACCACGGGACCGAACACCGTTCCGAGGCCGCCGACCAGCGTCATCAGCACGATTTCACCGGACATCGTCCAGTGCACGTCGGTGAGCGAGGCGTTCTGCGCCACGAACACTTTCAGCGACCCGGCGAAGCCCGCGATCGTCCCCGACAGGATGAAGGCGAGAAGCTTGTACTGGTCGGTCTTGTAACCCAGCGAAATCGCCCGCTGCTCGTTCTCGCGGATCGATTTCAGCACCTCGCCGAACGGCGAGTTGATGGTGCGGTAGATCAGAAGGAAGCCGCCGAGGAACCCAGCCAGCACGACGTAATAAAGCACCGTCGGCTTGGCGAGATTGAAGATGCCGAACAGATAACCTTGCGGAATGCCCTGGATGCCGTCTTCGCCGTGGGTGAACGGCGCCTGCAGATAGATGAAGAACAGCAGCTGCGACAGCGCCAGCGTGATCATCGAGAAGTAGATGCCCTGCCGGCGGATCGAGATGAATCCGGTGACCACGGAGAGCGCAGCGGAGGCAGCGACTCCGACCACGATACCGAGTTCAGGCGACAGCCCCCACACCTTGAGCGCATGCGCCGAACAGTAGCCCGCCGTTCCCAGGAACATCGCATGGCCGAACGACAGCAGGCCGCCATAGCCGATCAGCAGATTGAAAGCGCAGGCGAGCAGCGCGAAGCATAGCGCCTGCATCACGAAGAACGGGTAGATGCCGGTCAAGGGCACCAGGCTCAGCAGCACCGCCATGGCCGCAAAGACGATCATCTCGTCGCGCATGGCGCGCGGTGTTACCGGCAGTGTATCGTCAGTCATCGCGCTCATATCAGGCCGCCCGTCCCGTCAGTCCCGTTGGTTTCACCAGCAACACCAGCACCATCAGGACGAACACCACGGTGTTGGAAGCTTCGGGATAGAAATACTTCGTCAGTCCCTCGATCACGCCGAGCGCAAAGCCGGTGATGATCGATCCCATGATCGACCCCATGCCGCCGATCACCACCACCGCGAAGACGACGATGATCAGGTCGGCGCCCATCAGCGGCCGCACCTGGTTGATCGGCGCCGACAACACGCCGGCGAGCGCCGCAAGGCCGACGCCGAGCCCGTAGGTGAGTGTGATCATCCGGGGCACGTTGATGCCGAACGCGCGCACGAGCGTCGGGTTTTCAGTGGCGGCGCGCAGATAGGCGCCAAGCTGCGTCTTTTCGATCAGGTACCAGGTGGCGATGCACACCACGAGCGAGAAAATGACCACCCAGCCGCGGTAGATCGGCAGGAACATGAAGCCGAGATTGATGCCGCCCCTCAGTTCATCGGGGATTGCGTAAGGCAGACCGGACGAGCCGAAATAATTCTGGAACACGCCCTGCACGATCAGCGCAATGCCGAAGGTCAGAAGCAGTCCGTAAAGATGGTCGAGGCCGGTCAGCCATTGCAGCATGGTCCGTTCGAGAATCATGCCGAAGATGCCGACCACGATGGGGGCGATGATCAGCGCCGGCCAGTAGCCGATGCCGGCAATGTTCAACAGGAAGTACGCGCAGAACGCACCCATCATGTAGAGCGCGCCATGGGCGAAATTGATGATGTTGAGCATGCCGAAGATCACGGCGAGCCCGAGACTGAGCAGCGCGTAAAACGATCCGTTGATCAACCCCACCAGGAGCTGGGCGTATAGAGCTTGCATCGGTTTCGCACTCAATCTCGTTTGTGGCGCAATCGCCTGGTGACGCCTGAGGAAGCCCGCCGGCGCGTGGCCGGCGGGCCATCGTTGTTACTTCTTTACCAGCGGACAGGCGCTTTCCGAAAGCGGCCTGAACGCCTGGTCCGCCGGGGTCGTGCCGATCAGCGTGTAATAATCCCACGGCCCCTTGGATTCGGAAGGCTTCTTGACTTCGAACAGATAGGCCGGATGGATCTTGCGGCCGTCCGCGCGGATCGATCCCTTGCCGAACAGCGCATCGTCGGTCGGGGCTTCCTTCATCTTCGCCACCACCTTGGCGCCGTCATGCGGATTGCCGCCCATCGCGTCCAGCGTCTTGAAATAGTGGACCAGGCCCGAATAGACGCCGGCCTGCACCATCGAGGGCTGCGCCTTGTTCTTCATGCGCTCGGAGAAGCGCTTGGAGAACGCGCGGGTGCCGTCGTTGAGGTCCCAGTAGAAGGTTTCAGTGAAGCTCAGCCCCTGCGCCACCTTCAAACCGAGCGAGTGCACGTCGGTGATGAAAAGCAGCAGCCCGGCCAGTTTCTGGCCGCCGGCAACGATGCCGAATTCGGACGCCTGCTTGATCGTATTGGTGGTGTCGCCGCCGGCATTGGCCATGCCGACGATCTTGGCCTTGGAGGCCTGCGCCTGCAGCAGGAACGAGGAGAAGTCCGACGAATTCAGGGGATGCTTGACGGTGCCGATGACCTTGCCGCCCGACTTCACCACAACCGCCGTCGTGTCGCGCTCGAGCGCGTGACCGAAGGCGTAGTCCGCTGTCAGGAAGTACCAGGAATCGCCGCCGGCCTTCACCAGCGCTTGCCCGGTGCTGTTGGCCAGCATGTAGGTGTCGTAGACCCAGTGAATCGTGTTGGGCGAGCACTGGGCGTTGGTGAGATCCGACGTCGCCGCGCCGGTATTGATCATGATGGCGTTCTTTTCCTTCACCAGATTGTTGACCGCCAGCGCGACGCCGGAGTTCAACACATCCATGAAGATGTCGACCTTCTCGACGTCGATCCACTGCCGCGCAATGGTGGTGGCGATGTCGGGCTTGTTCTGGTGGTCGGCGGAGACCAGGTCGATCTTCCAGCCCTTTGCCGCCAGCCCCGAATCCTCGATTGCCATCTGCGCCGCCAGCGTCGAGCCGGCGCCGCCGAGATCTGAGTAAAGTCCGGAATTGTCGGTGAGGACACCGATCTTGATGTTCTTGTCCTGCGCCAGGGCGCTGCCGGTGGCGACTGTGAGAGCGGCGCCGAGAAAGAGAGCCGAAATACGCTGTTTCATACTGACTACTCCATTAAACCTGGTTGAAACCGTAGTAACAATCAGACACCGAGATAGGTGTGGAGCTTGTCCATATTGGCCGACAGCTCCGAATTCGCAAAACCGTCAATGACCTTGCCGTGCTCGACGATGTAGTAGCGGTCGGCCACCGTCGAGGCGAAGCGGAAATTCTGCTCGACCAGCAGGATGGTGAACCCTTCCGACTTCAGCCGCGCAATGGTGTGGCCGATCTGCTGGATGATGACGGGCGCCAGACCTTCGGTCGGTTCATCCAGCATCAGGAAGCGCGCACCGGTGCGCAGGATCCTGGCGATCGCGAGCATTTGCTGCTCGCCGCCCGAAAGCTTGGTGCCCTGGCTGCCGAGCCGTTCCTTCAGATTCGGAAACAGATCGAAGATCTGGTCGAGCGACAGCCCGCCGGGTCGCACGATCGGCGGCAGCAGCAGGTTTTCGCGCACATCGAGGCTGGCGAAAATGCCCCGCTCCTCCGGGCAGAAGGCGACGCCCATCCGTGCGATCCGGTCGGACGAGGCGCGCGTGATGTCCTGGTCGTTGAAACGGATCGAACCGGTACGCTTGCCGATGATTCCCATCACCGATTTCAGCGTCGTGGTCTTGCCGGCGCCGTTGCGGCCGAGCAGCGTGACCACCTCGCCGGCCTTCACGTTGAAGTTGATGCCATGAAGAATGTGGGATTCGCCGTACCAGGCCTGCAGGTCGGAAACGGAGAGAACCTGAGCATCCGCCGGTCTGGCGGCGGCCGCGGCCATTTTCGGATTAGCCATGACCGGCCCCCAGATAGGCTTCCTTGACGCGCTCGTCCTTCGACAGTTCGGCATAATTGCCTTCCGCCAGCACCTGCCCGCGCGTCAGCACCGTGATGATGTCGGACAGGTTGGCCACGACGGAAAGGTTATGTTCGACCATCAGGATGGTGTACTTCGCCGAAATACGCTTGATCAGCGCGGCGATCTTCTCGATGTCTTCATGGCCCATGCCGGCCATCGGCTCGTCGAGCAGCATCATTTCGGGATCGAGCGCCAGCGTCGTCGCAATTTCGAGCGCGCGCTTGCGCCCATAGGGCATCTCGACCGCCGGCGTGCTGGCGAACTCGCTCAAGCCGACATCGTTCAGCAGTTCGAGCGCGCGGCCGTTATATTGGTCGAGCACGCTCTTGGAGCGCCAGAAATCGAACGAGCTTCCGTGCTGGCGCTGCAGCGCGACGCGGACGTTTTCCAGCGCTGTGAGGTGCGGAAACACCGCCGAAATCTGGAATGAACGCACCAGCCCGAGACGGGCGACGTCGGCCGGCGCCATCGCGGTGATGTCCTGTCCCTTGTAAAGAATCTGGCCCGCGGAGGGCTTCAGAAACTTGGTCAGGAGGTTGAAGCACGTCGTCTTGCCGGCGCCGTTGGGCCCGATCAACGCATGAATGCTACCGCGGCGCACCTTGAGAGCGACATCGCGAACCGCGAAGAAACCCGCAAACTCCTTGGTAAGCCCGTGGGTTTCGAGAATGAACTCATCAGCCAAACAAATTTCCCCCATCAGCCATCTACGCAACGTCCGTCGCGCGTGACCAATTTATCCCGATACGGCTGGTTCTCCCGGACGTCCCTGAAAATCCGTCCGGAGCCTGCCGCCTCCGGGCCGGAATATGCCGTCAATGGCGGGGGTTAGGCAAGGCGGAAAGCTGAAGCGGGGAAACACATACCGCAGTTCCGGATGCGCCATAAGTCGCAGGCCCCGGCACCTGCCTTGCCGGTCAACCCGGCCGGCCGCGCCGACAAGCCGTCGTTAACGGTGTTTTGCTGCGATCGGGCGCTTTCATACAATATTTCCCCTTCGGGACGCATGATCGCGCGATTTGGATAGCCTGGAATTGCCGCCTTGGAATTTGAAAGTGCCTCGCCATCGATCGTCAAATCGATCAAGCAGCGCGACCTCTTGAATACGTGGCTGCGGCTATACGCCCGCCACCAGTCGATCCCGCGCCTGTCGGAATATCAGCCGGAACGGATCGCGGATGAACTCCCCGACCTCGTCTTCTACAGCGTGGATGCCGGTGTGCAGCCGCCCTTCCTGACGATCGAAAGCGAAGGCACGCGCATGTCGCGAGCCTATGGGAATACCGGCAAAGGCCGCCATCTCGACGAGTATCTTGGTACGAAGCTCGCTCCAATTGTCATGCCGGTCTATTACGAGTGTATCGCCCGCCGGCTTCCCACCTACACCATCGCCACGATCGATGATGTCTACGGGCGCATCGTCGCCTATGAGCGGCTGCTGTTGCCGTTCTCCGAAGGCGACGGCGTTACCGACATCGTCGCGTCGCTGAAGACCATCAGCGAGGATGGCGGCTTCGAGATCAGAAACCTGATGCGCGGAAACGACAAGCTGCCGGTGCCCGTGCTGCGCACCATCATCGACCGCGATCTCTTTCATCGCGCACCCGGCCGCATTCCGGCCGGCGACGTGATCGATTTCGACTAGGCCTTGCGACCGGACGATTTCGACGCCACGTCGCTGGCGTAGATATCAGGCTTGAATCCCACCAGCAGTTTGCCGCCGAGGTCGAGCACCGGACGCTTGATCATCGACGGCTGCGCAGCCATCAGCGCGATCGCCTTGCGTTCGTTGAGGCCTTCCTTGTCGTCATCGGGCAGTTTCTTGAAGGTCGTGCCGGCACGGTTGAGCAGCGTTTCCCAGCCGACATCATCCGACCATTGCTTGAGCTTTTCCTTGGCGATGCCGGCAAGCTTGTAGTCGTGAAAGTCGTAAGCAACGCCATGGTCATCGAGCCAGGCGCGCGCCTTCTTCATGGTGTCGCAATTCTTGATGCCGTAGATGGTGATGGTCATCGTCGGAAATACCCCCAGTTCAACTCCGCTCCGGAATTTCGCGCCCGCGCTGCACCGCCGGTCGTGCGAGCCCGCGCTCCGAGATCAATCTTTGCTTGGTTTCCGTGGCGCGGCTAATGTACGACGGATGCCTCGCATGACAAGGCCTGCCGCGATCCATGACTGACGATCCCTCATCGGCGAAGCTCGGCCTGACTGACGCAGAGCTCGCGATACACCCGACCGTCTTTGCAGACGGTGCATTCAACGACCAGGTCGTCGTCGTATCGGGCGGAGCCGGCGGCATCGGGCGCGCCATCGCCTGGCTGTTCGCGCGGCTGGGCGCACATGTCGTGCTGGTCGGACGCGACCAGGGCAAGCTCGATGCGATGGTGGGCCAATTGACCGGCCACGGTCTGAAGGCCTCCGCGCACGCCGCCGATATCCGGGAGCCCGAGGCGGTCGGCGCCCTGTTCGACACGATCTGGGACGAACAAGGCCGCATCGACAGCCTGGTCAACAGCGCCGGTGGACAGTTTCCGCAAGCGGCCATCGATTTTTCGGTGAAGGGCTGGAACGCCGTCATCAACACCAACCTCAACGGCACCTGGTATATGATGCAGGCCGCCGCGCAACGCTGGCGCGACCACAACCATCCAGGCAGCATCGTCAACATCGTCGTCATCACCACCCACGGCCTCTACGGCATCGCGCACAGCATCGCCGCGCGAAGCGGCGTGATCGGGCTGTCGCGCGCGGTTGCGGTCGAATGGGCGCCGCTGAACATCCGGGTCAACTGCGTGGCGCCAGGCGCGATCGAGACCGAGGGCTGGAACGTCTATTCGCCCGAAGCGCGCGCCGCCTACCCGCGCTCGAACCCGATGATGCGCCCGGGTTCGCCGTGGGACGTCGCGGAGGCGAGCGTCTTCCTCGCCGGCCCCTCGGCCAGGTTCGTCACCGGCGAGACACTCACGGTAGATGGCGGCGGGCAGCTCTGGGGCGAGACCTGGACCACGGGGAAGCCGGCGTATTTTCGCGGCGATGGCGAATGACCCGCTGAAGGCCATTTCCCGATGACCCACTATCGCCTCGCCATCTTCGATTTCGACGGCACGCTGGCCGATTCGCTTCCGTGGTTTCGTACCTCGTTCCAGGAAACGATTGCGCGATTCGATCTCGCGCCGGTCAGTCCCGAGGAGCTGGAGGCCATGCGCGGGCTCTCGGCGCGGGAGATCATGGCGCGGCTCAAGGTCTCGATGTGGCAACTGCCGGCCATCGTCAGCGACATGCGCAGGCGCAAGCTCGCGGCGGCAAGCGAGACGCCGCTGTTCGCCGGCATCCCGGCGATGCTGAAGAACCTGCAGCGCCTCGGCATCCGGACCGCGATCGTCAGTTCCGATAGCGAGGCATCCGTGAGACTCGTGCTCGGCCCGACCGCGAACTCGATCACCTGCTTCGACTGCGGTGCCGCCGTGTTCGGCAAGCACTGGAAGTTTCGCCGCGTCGCCCGAAGGCTCGGGTCGAAGCCGTCGGAGACAATCTGCATCGGCGACGAACTCCGCGACATTGACGCCGCTCGCGCTGCCGGCATGGATTCTGGCGCCGTGGCCTGGGGCTACGCGCTCCCCGCCGCGCTGCAGGCTGCGGGGCCGACGCATTTCTTCAATGCAATCGACGAGATCACGCAGCGGCTTGCCTCAACTCACAACACGCATCCGTAATGCGCCGACGACACCAGCCGGATGTACTTGTCATGCACCGATCCCGGCCGCACCGCGGCGACGGACGCAGGCGCCCGCCAGTCGGCCATGCGCCGGGCGATCTCCTCCGCTGATACTTCGAGGTTCACCGTACGGGCGGTTGGATCGATCACGATGGTATCGCCATCGCGCACCGCCGCGATCGGGCCGCCACGAGCGGCTTCCGGCGACACGTGGCCGATCAGGATGCCGTGCGAGACGCCGGAGAAGCGGCCGTCGGTGATCAGGGCGACGTCTTCGCCGAGGCCCCGCCCCTGCAACTGGATCGTCAGCATCACCATCTCGGGCATGCCGGGTCCGCCGACCGGGCCGACATTGCGCACCACGATCACGTTGCCGGGCACGATGTCGCCGGCGCGGATCGCCGCCATCGTCTCGGCCTCGGACTCGAACACGCGCGCAGTGCCGCGGAACTGGCCTTTCTCGAGCGTCTTGCCGGACAGTTTCAGCAGGCAGCTCTCCGGCGCCAGATTGCCCTTCAGGACGCTGATGTGATTATTTGCCGGCGCGATCGGTTTCGACACCGGGAGAACGATCTCCTGCCGGTCCATCTCCTCCAATGACGGCACGTCAGCGAGATTTTCCGCCAGCGTCTTGCCGCTCACCGTCATGACATCGCCATGCAGCAGCCCGGCGCGCAGCAATTCCTTCATCACGACCGGCACGCCGCCGATCGCATGCAGGCTGCCCATCGCGAACGGGCCATGCGGCTGCAGATTGGCGAGCAACGGGACGCGCTCGCCGATCGCCTGAATGCGCTCGATGGTGATCGGCACCTGCGCCTCGCGCGCAACGGCCAGCAGATGCAGATACATGTTGGTCGATCCGCCCATGGCGTAGACGGTCGTGATCGCGTTCTCGAACGCCCTTTCGGTCATGATGTCGCGCGGCCGGATGCCGGCCTCCATCAGCCGGTACAGGGCGTCGACCGAAGCGCGCGCCTGCGCGCGGACGTCGGCGTGAATGTCGCTGGTCGCATTGTAATCGGCGGGATGCGAAGCGCCGCGCGGCAGCATCATGCCGATGGACTCCGCAATCGTGCTCATGGTGTTGGCGGTGAACATCGCGCCGCAGGTGCCGCTGCCGGGCATCACGTTGCGCTCGACTTCCAGCAGCTCCTCGCCGGACAACCGGCCGGATTCGTTCGCGGCGCGCGCTTCGGCATAATCCAGGATCGTGAGGTTGTTGCCCTTGGCGGCCCACGCCCCGAACGAGACGCTTCCCGGCGTGCTGGTGCCGGGATAGAGCACCAGCCCGAAGGCATTGGTCCGCGCCAGCGGCATCAGCGCGGCAGCGCCGGTCTTGTCGCAGCCGGAGATCACGATCATCGCATCGCCGTGATGGGCGTAGTGGCCGATCTCGAAGCAATCGGCGACGACGTCGCGGGAGGCGAGGCTGTAACCCGCCGTCGGCGTTCCCTGCGTGAGCGCATCCGAGACCGCCGGCGCGCCGACGATCAGTCCCTGCCCGCCACGCTCCGCCAGCAGTTCCACCAGCAGATCGCCGATGGTGCGCACGCGGTTGTTGCAGCGGTGCGCGTTGGTGTAGGCGCTGGCGATCGTCACCACCGCGCTCGATTTCGCGGCGCGGTCCGGATCGAAGCCGGCCGCGCGCAATTCGACCCGCCCGCGCTTCCAGTAGGTGCTGCTGTCCTTCGTCGTCATGAGGTGCTCCAGGTCTTCTGATTGAGTGCGCGGACTTCGTTGTCCGGCCTGATTGGCACTGATGGGTTCTAGCCGGTCTTGCCGTCGTCGAAGCTGACGATCACGGCGGCGTTCGCGATGATGATGGAATCGCTTCCGCTCTCGGCCGGCACTTCCAGCCCGCCCTTGACTGCCGTCACGTTCACGGTGCCATACGGCAGTTCCTTGGCAACAGCAGCAGTATCGACCCCGCTGGGGTCCGGCACCGCGACGGTGACCTCGACGAACATGTCGTTGGCGGTCTTCCCCAGCATCCGGAAGAAGCCGAGGCTGGAGTGGCGGATGGCGTCCGAGACGGCGCGCCTGGCGGCCTTGGTGCCGTCGCGTCCGTGAACGTCGACGCCCATGCCCATTTCGGTAATACAGCGCACCCGTGCCATGGAATTTCCTCTTGTTGTTGGCCTGGACTGTTATCCGGCAGGATCCTCCTCTTTCCATCGTCGCTTGCGGCGGCCGCGTCAAGTCAGGCGCGGCCGCCGATCAGCTTCAGCCATGGCGCCGCGTGGAAGGCGCTCATCAACAGGTACATCGGGACCATGCCGCCGAGGTGCAATGGAGTGCCCGCCGAACACAGCGCATCCATCGGGGCACCGCCGAAATGCGTCAGCAACGCCATAACCGCGAAGGTCGGCGCCGCCGCGAGCGACAGCCAGCCGGCTACGCCTGACGCGGCTCCGCCGGTGCAGGCCTCGCTCATGGCTTCGCGCTCGAGCTCTCTTTCCGGAACGCGGCCTCGCCGGCGTCCGATATCTCGACCCATCGCTGGTCCGGCGCGGCGCCCTCGACGTAGCTGTCGTGCCAGTTCCACCACTTGTAGGTCTGGGTCTGCGGATAACCCTCCGGCGAGTCCTCCCACACCTCCTGCCGGCCGAGCGGCGTGATGTCGAGGTAGTTCCAGGTGCCTCCCATCTGCTCGTCGCCGCGGTTGTTGATGAAGTAGGTGCGATAGATCCTGCCGCCGTCGTGAATGAACACGTTGGTGCCGTGCCACTCGCCGACGCCGAAATCGGCATCGAAACTGTCGGTGACGGTGTACCAGGGGATCATCTGCCATCCCATGCGCGCCTTCAGCCTTGCGATATCCGCCTGCGGCGCGCGCGAGACGAAGGCAAGCGTGGTGTCGCGGGCGTTGAGATGGGCGACGTGGGCGACCTGGTCGGCCACCATCGAGCAGCCGCGGCAGCCATGATCGGGCCAGCCGAACACGCCGGGTTCATAGAACGCGCGATAGACGATCAGTTGACGGCGGCCGTCGAACAGGTCGAGCAGGCTCGCCTTGCCGGCGGGTCCGTCGAACACGTACTCTTTCTCCACGGCCATCCACGGCATCCGCCGTCGCTCGGCAGCCAGCGCGTCGCGTGCGCGCATCATGGCCTTCTCCTTCACCAGCATCTGCTGGCGCGCGGCTTCCCACTCTGTGGCTGAAACGATGTTGGTCTTCATGGCTAACTCCTGTCTTGTGCGATGGTTGTTGTAGTGCTTCGACGTGCCGGCTCAGGCCGGTAGCCGCTGGTCGTACTCTTTGTGCAGCCGGCTCCAGCCGTCCCAGAACGATTCCGGCTCCTCGCCATTGGCGCGGGCCACCAGGACGTCGAGATGCATGTGCCAGCCGGCGCTGACCTTGAGCATGGTCGAGCGATCGGGCAGCCGGCGATGGATCACGGTGAGCAGCACGCCCTTGCCTTTGGGCTCCAGTTCGAACGTGACGTCGCCGCTTCCGTTCCAGCCGATCGAAAGCCTGCGCATCGGTTCGAGCTCGGTGATGCGGCTCTGCATCCGGTTCTCTTCGGAGAATCCTTCCGGCCGTTTGCCGGGCGGATCGTTGAGTTCTGAATTGCGCCAGACCAGTTCGACGGGCGAGCCGACCTTCATCTCCATGGTACCAGCCGCCAGCCATTTCCGGCGCAACTCGCTGTCGGTGAGATAGGCCCAGACGCGCTCGATCGGACCCGGCAGCAGCCGCTGGATCTTCAGCGTCGTCGGCTCGATCAACGCGCCATAGGCGTCGGGCTTGGTTGTTGCGTCCATCGTTCGCGCCTTCACTTTCCTTGCTTTTTCTTTGCCTTCGCTTCGTCCTCGGCGCGCAGCAACGATTCCAGCGCATCGAGATTTTCGTTCCAGAAGCGCTCGTAGCGCCGCAGCCACGCATCGGCCTCCGCCAGCCGCGCCGCTTCGAGGCGGCATAGATGCGTGCGGCCGCGGATCGTGCGCGTGACAAGCCCGGCTTTCTCCAGCACCCGCAGGTGTTTCGAGGCTCCCGCAAAACTCATGCGGAACGGCGTCGCCAGTTCCCCGATCGTGCGTTCACGGCCCGCCAGATGACCAAGCATCGCCCGGCGCGTTGGATCCGCGAGGGCATGAAAGATTGCGTCGAGATGGGCCGAATGCTCAACCATTTGGTTTAGTATAGATGCGCAACACGGATAGTCAACCGCTTGGTTTAACGTCTTCGTGATCGACGGATGACCGTCATCCCCGCGCAGGCGGGGAACCAGTACGCTGCGGTCTCTCGATTCAATCACTGGCATCTCTGGAATACTGGGTCCGCGCCTGCGCGGGGATGACGATTGAATGTGACGCGACTTCGCGATCTCGCGGCGTCATCCGCCCGAGGTTTGCATCTTTGTTTGCTCCCTCACGATAGAGGGCGCAGGGAAGACCGGGTGCGCGCTGCACCCGCGGTCTCGCGTGCAATATGCGCAAAGCAAAAGCGCACACGAGCATACAGGTTCAGCGGAAACACTCCGGCCTTCCCTGCGCAGTGGCTTTACGGCTTATAACGTGATCTCCCCGGAGAACGGCTCTTTTGCCTCCGTCGCCCCAAAGAAGCTTCGCTTCTCGAGAACTTGACGCCAGCACCGCGACGTCAGGACCACACGACTTCGCCGTACGCTCGACGCGCGCTCGTCCTTGCCCGCGCTTCGCGTCCACCGCATCCCACCGCGCGTTCGTGACGTGCGCACGCCCCTCTCATCGGGTGGGACGCGCCGATTCAATCACTGATTTGCCCGACGGCACGAGCGGAATGTTTTTGCGCAAAGGGATGGACAGGCTTTGACTGATTTGCCCGTCGGGTTGATATGTCGCACGGAACGAAGCACATTGGCCGTTGCGCGCGAGGCGAAGCAGTCCGTAGCCGCTGCACTCACAACGTTGATCCAATGACCGTTCGCCCCATCGTCCGCTTTCCCGATCCGCGGCTGGCCCTTCCCGCGCAGCCGGTGACGGTGTTCGACGGTGCGCTGCGCGAACTGGCCGGCGATTTGCTGGAGACCATGCATGCCGCGCCGGGGATCGGGATCACCGCGCCGCATATCGGGATTTCGCTGCGGGTCGTGGTGCTGGATCTCGACCCGGTCAATGGCGCACGGACCTACGTCAATCCGGAGATCGTCTGGGCTTCGCCCGAGATGATCGTGCATCAGGAAGGCAGCGTCTCGATGCCCGGGGTCAATGACGACATCCAGCGGCATGCGCGCATCCGGATCAGCTATCAGGATCTCGACGGCACGATGCAGACCGAGGAATCGCAGGGCCTGCGCGCGGTGTGCCACCAGCACGAGATCGACCAGCTCAATGGGATGTTCTGGATCCAGCGGCTGTCACGCCTGAAGCGCGAGCGGCTGGTCAAGCGGTTCGAGAAGGTCTCGCGGAGATGACTCCGTCATTCTCCGATGTGCAATTGCAGATCGGAGGCGATGCGAAGCATCGAACCCGGAATCCATCTGCCAGCACGTTCCGCGGTGAAATGGATTCCGGGTTCGCGCCAAGGGGCGCGCCCCGGAATGACTACGGAGGGATTCACGCCGGCGCTGGCGCCGTCCTTCCCACCGGCACCGGGCGGAACGTCATCATGATCAGGAACGCGCCGAGGCCCATGATCCACGAGCCGATGTAGAGCCAGGCGTAGCTGGCGAACGTGTCGTAGATCAGACCTCCGGCCAGCGGTCCCATCGCCATGCCGAGACTTCCGGCCATGGCGGTGCCGCCGATGACGGTGCCCATCATCCGCAGCGGGAAGTTTTCGCGCGCCAGAACGGCATACAGCGGCATGGTGCCGGCATAGATGAAGCCGAACAGTGCCGCTACCGCGTAGAACGCAGCCAGATCGCGCACGAAGACATAACCCAGCGCGCCGAACGCCTGTGCCAGCAGGCCGAGAACGAGCACGCGCTTGGCGCCAAAACGATCGCCGAGCAGGCCAAAGGCGATGCGGCCACCCATGCCGGCGAGGCCCTCGACGCTGTAGATGGTGACCGCCGCAATCAGCGGAATGCCGCAACTGACGGCATAGCTCACAGTATGGATGATCGGGCCGGAATGCGTGGCGCAGCAGAAGAAGTTCGTCAGCAGCAGGATGATGAATTGCGGCGAGCGGAGCGCCTGTGCCATTGACATCTCCTGCCCCGCCTCACCCGCCGGGACAGATCCCCCGCTCTCGAGCGCCGGCGCGCGCCGCACCAGCAGCGAGACCGGGATCATGATTGCGCCGATAACGAGCGCCACGATCTGCATCGAGGTGCGCCAGTCATGGTTCGAAACCAGCCAGGCGGCGAGCGGCGACATGGTCATCGGCGCCATGCCCATCCCGGCCGAAACCAGCGACACCGCGAGGCTGCGATGGGTATCGAACCAGCCGGTGACGCACGCCATCATCGGCGCAAAGATCGCAGCGGTCGCAGCTCCCACCAGCAGCCCGAACATGAACTGGAAAGCGACCAGCGATGTCGCGAGGCTGGCCAGCCCCAGACTTGCCGCCAGCACGACCGACCCGGTTAGCACCACCGGCAACGGCCCGAAGCGGTCGGACAAGGTGCCCCAGATCATGCTGGTGCAGGCCATCGCGAGGAATCCGATGGTCATGGCGCTGGATATGCCGGTCACGGACCAGCCGGTTTCCCGCGCAATCGGCTGCAGGAACACCGGCAGCGAGAACATGCCGCCGATGGCGACGCAGCCGAGCAGGCCACCGGCGGCGACGATCACCCAGCGATACCTGGAATTTTCCATATCCGATCTCCACCACAGTTTCTTTCTGGGTGGAAGACGAAGGGGATCGGCGGGAACCGACAGTCTAGCGGCGAATTATTTTGTTGGGGCGCGCGGGTCGGCAGGCCTGTGGGGGCCACGACGATCGACCAGCGCCTGCCAGTTGTGCTTCGAGGCAAGCACCAGGGCGATGAGAACCAGCCAGCAGTCGCCGCGCCATTGCGCGATGGTAGAGATCGAAAGCGTGCGAAAGACCCGCTCGTCGATATCAAGAAAGCCGTCGGGCGCGGAGCCCGATCCGTTCGCCCACTTCATCGAGGCTTGCCGCGGAACAAGGAGTCCGGCATTCCGGAGCGCCTTCGCGAAAGCTTCCGCACGCTGACAGTCGTCGCGATAGTCCTGGCAGATCTGCATCGCCTTGCGTGCAGTATCCGTCGGCCGTCCCTCGTCATCGAAGAACCTGCTCGCGCCTTCCGCCTGATCGATATTCCCGACGAAGCGGTCCGAAGCGGTGTCTATCGCGAGCATCGGCTCAACGCAATCCGGCATCGTCGTCAGGGCGAAAGGGTAGCGGCGAATGTATCCGGGCACATAGTGACCGGGCCGCCATGTGCCGTCGGGTTCGACGAAATGATTCGCGCCCCCTTCGCCGAGCACGACGACCGGGGCAAGCTCGGCGGCGGCGAACACGATCGGATAGTGCCGGGCCGCGAGCGGAAATTCGCTGACGCCGATTGGAACGGTGACCGCGCCTCTCGCGAAGTCGTAGCCCTTCGAGCCGGTCAGACCGCTCCGGACGTTCGGCCCCGACCGCAACAGGACCGGGTTTTGGTAGAACAGCGGCGGCGCCGGCGACTTGGTCGCTCTTGCCAGCCTCACTTCCCGGTTCACCTGCATCGAGACTCAGGCCTTAGAGCCAAATCGCCGTTGGTGCGAACAGTCTGATCGATGAGGCTGGAGCCAAACTGACCGCCATAGGCGGCCGCCGGGGCTGCTCAAAGGCCCGGACGCGCACCGGTGGCGCAGGCCTGCTCGACGCAGCGGCTGGCGCGAAAGATGTTCTGCTCGGCGAACATCGGACCCGCGATCTGCAACCCGATCGGCAGGCCTTCGACAAACCCTGATGGCACCGAGGCTGCGGGCTGGCGGGTGAGATTGAACGGCCATGTCAGCGGCGTCCAATCGTACCATTGCGGGAAGCGCGCGGCGTCCGGCGTATCGACGCCGGCGGCGAAGGCGGTGATCGGAACGGTGGGCGTCAGCAAGAGATCGTAGTCGCGGTGAAATGCGTGCATGGTCTGACTCAGCGCGCGCATGTCGGCATAGGCCGCCTGCAATTCGACCGCGGAAATGGTCTGGGCCGATATGACCAGCCGCAGCAGGCCGGGATCGAGCGCCGCCAGTTGCGCGCCATCGAAATCGCGGACCAGCGCAGCATGCGATGCGCCCCAGATCGCTTCCAGCGCCGGCCGCGCGCCGGAAAGATCGAGCGCAACGCGCTGCACGTCGGCGCCCGCATTCGCCAGCGCATCGATGGCCGGCTGCATGCCCGACACGACGGCAGGGTCACCGACGGGAAAGCCGAGATCGGGCGACCATGCGATGCGGAGGCCCGCCACGCCGTGGTCGAGGTCATCGAGATAATCGATGCCGCGAAAGGGAACGGCAAAGGAATCGCGTGCGTCCGGCTGCGTCAGCACGTTGAGCAGCAACGCGCTGTCGGCGACATTGCGTGACAGGCCGCCATAGACCGCAAGCGGGCCCATCGGGCCCAAAAAGTTCGGCACCACACCATAGCTCGCCTTCAAGCCGAACACGCCGCTGAACGCCGCCGGAATCCGGATCGAGCCGCCGCCATCGCCGCCGGTGGCGAGCGGCACGACGCCTGCCGCCACCAGCGCAGCCGAGCCGCCGCTGGAGCCGCCGGGTGTGCGCGAAACATCCCAGGGATTGCGCGTGATGCCGGTCAGCGGACCATGGGTGATGCCCTTCCAGCCGAATTCGGGCGTCGTCGTCTTGCAGAAGAACACCGCACCGGCCTCGCGCAGGCGGGCGACGCCGGGCGTATCCTCGGTACTCGGCGACGTCGGCGTCGAATGCGAACCGATGCGCGTCGGCCAGCCGGCGACATGCGCGGTGTCCTTGATCGCAACGGGCACGCCATCGAGCGGCCCGCGCGGCGTACCGCTGCGCCAGCGTTCCGCCGACTCGGCGGCCATCCGCCGGCCCTGCGCTTCATCCAGCAGGCAGATGGCATTGAGCGCCGGATTGACCGCGTGCAGCCGCCCCAGCGTGGCTTCCAGCACGTCGACCGGCGACAGGCTGCCCTCAGCGTAGCGCCGCACCATCTCGCGGGCGGAAAGCCAGTTCAAATCGTCAGCCATCGCGTCTTCTATTCCTTCTCGTCATGCGCAATGCGGAGCAAGTCAGGCGCGCTTCGCCAACGCCGCCGGGGAATACAGCGCTTCCTGTTCCTTCCGGATGCGAACGGCTGGCAGCGTCTCGTCGATCGCGACATCGGCCCAGGTGATGCAGGCGTCCTTGGCGACCGGCCGGATCAGTCGCACGTCATGCGCGAGGCCCAACGGCAGATATCCCTGCCTCAGCGACGCGCCTGATGGCGTCAGCTTTCCGAAAACCGTGTAGCCTCCCTCCCCGTCGAGCGCATCTCCTACCCGCAGATCCTTTTTGGCGGTCGCAGCCACGTCGGCGTTGAAGCAGGTTGCAACGCCGGTCGGCTCGCCGCGAAGCGCAATGGCCGCGACCGAAATGCCGAGCTCCAGACCGATCAGGTGCCATTTCTTGTAGGAGCTCATGTAACGGCCGGACGGGTCGGTCACGACGTTGTACTCCTGGAAGCAATTCCGGATGTATTCGCTGTCGCCCTCGAAGCAGACCCAGACGCCTTTCCGGATATCGTTCGGGATCTGAACTCCGTCCGCCGTGAGGCAGGACACGACCTCGACTTGCCCCTTGGCTTCGAGAATTCCTCCTTCCGGGCGTGGACGCATGAGCGTGGGAATGTCGTTCACCGATCCCGGAGGGAATGCCAGGCCCTGCGACGGCGCCTCCAGACCGGTCGCGTTGGCGATCGCAGCCGACTCGATCGCCGGCTTCGATCCGTCGAGGAACGCATTGAACATCTTCGGGTTCATGCCGCCGCGTGCAGCCTGCTCCGCCGTCAGCCCCCAGTGATCCCAGACGGTTTCGGGCGTCGATTCCCGATATTGCGGCAGCCATTTGTGCCCGCGACCGGCCGCGACCACCGGAAAACCGCACGCCCTCGCCCAATCGACGAGATCGCAGGCCAACGCCGGCTGGTCGCCATAGGCAAGGCTGTAGATCACGCCCGCCTGCCGCGCCTTATGCGCCAGGATCGGTCCGCAGAACGCGTCAGCCTCGACGGTCACGTTGATGACCGGCTTTCGGGAAGAAAACGCCGCCAGGCAATGTTCGACGGCGGCCGCCGGATTGCCGGTGCACTCGGCAATCACGTCGATGCCATGGAATTTGACCAGCGCTTCCCAATTGTCGCTCAGATGCGTCGTGCCATTCCCGAGCGCATCATCGAGGGAAGCTGCGCCATACCGCGCATCAGTCCACCCGACACGCTTCAGGTTCTCGATCGCACGGGATGGCGATAGATCGGCGATGCCGACGATGTGCACACCGGGCGTGCGCGGCGCCTGATGCAGGTACATCGCGCCGAACTTTCCGGCGCCGATCAAGCCAACCCTGATGGGGCGCCGCTCTGCTTCGCGTGCGAGGAGTTTTGCATAGAGGTTCAAGAAATCTCTCCTGGTCCGCGCAGCTACGTTCGCGCAAGGTTGATGGCATGACATTGTGCCATCGCCGAGGACGATCTCAACCCGTCTCGATAGAATAAGCCCGCCGGGATGACCGGGGTCGCGGAGCCTGTCATCGGGCGCGCATTCGCGCGGCCCGTTGGCTCGCCCGAGCTACGGGGCTGTGTCTATGCCCTTTTCCCCGTACGTTTGGATAGTGGCGCGTTACGCCGTGCGCGTTTGCCGCGCGCGATCTCGGTGGCGAGCGCGTCGAGCTTCGGCTCCCAGAAATTCCTGAAACGGCCGATCCACGCATCGACCGCCTGGAGCCCGGCGGCATCCACCGAATAGAGCCGCCGTTGCGCGTCGGCGCGGACTTTTGCAAAGCCGCTCTCGCGCAGCACCTTGAGATGCTGCGATACGGCGGCCTGCGTGATGCCGAACTCGGCGCCGATCGCCTCCACCACCTCGCCCGACGCCATCTCGCCCGTCCCCAGCAGTTCGAGGATGCGGCGACGCACCGGATCGGCGAGGACTTCGAAGGCGTGCATCAGCTTCCTGTGCCGGGATGTGCCATGTCGGGCGGAATCTCGCCGCGGAAGAAAGCGATGGTACGGTCCGAGCGCTCTTTCGCAGAGGCCGGATCGACGCCGCTCGCAACATGCGCCGCGCGCCAGAATTCACCGCTCTCACCCATGAACGCCTTGCCCTCCGGAGAGACCATCCACGCCTCGGCGGTTTCGTGGTCGACGGACGCTCCCGTCGCAAGGTAGCGCTCGAGCCCTGCGATGGCGAGATCCCAGCCGATGCCCACCGCACCCGGACCGAACTGGTTCCAGTGATCCTCCATGATCGCCGTGTGCTCCAGCGTCAGGCGCGCCTGATCGCGTTCGGCCGCCAGCTTGACGTCGATCCAGCTGATCCCGCCCCCGAATTCCCACGTCGCGGCAAAGTGCCGGGGCGGCGTACACGCCGTGATGGTCCCGCCGGCATTGCCCTTGAGCTGGTACTTGCCGCCCACCTCGAGATCGCCCTCGACCGGCAGGAACCAGCGCGGAATGCGCTCCCTGCTGGTCAGCGCGTCCCAGAGGTCGTCGACGCTGGTGTCGTACAGCCGCGTCAGCGTCACCGCGCTCGCGGGCTTGCCGTCCTTCTCGAAATTGCGCACCGCGCGCGTGACCAGCCCCAACACTCTGGCGACGTCGATATCCATCCTGGACCTCCCTGCATTTTACAGCGGAGTAATATCGGTAACAACTTATATAAGTCAATACTTATAATAAGAGCCGCAACGGACGACCCGGCTGCCGCTGAAGATACTCCGCTGCAGCTTGACTGATTGGCCGCTCATGTAATATCAATAGTTACATGAGAAGAGATACGCGATTATCGGGCGTGCTGCACGTCCTGCTGCACATGGCCGAGCAGAAGGCGCCGCTGACGTCAGAGGCGCTCGCGAGGGCCATGGACACCAACGCGGTGGTGATACGGCGGATGATGTCCGGGCTGCGCGATCACGGCCTCGTGCGATCCGAGAAAGGCCATGGCGGCGGCTGGACCCTCGCGCGCGACCTCGCGACGATTACGCTGCGCGACGTCTACGAGGCGCTCGGCCAGCCCTCGCTGTTCGCGGTGGGAAACCGGGCGGAATCGCCCAAATGTCTTGTCGAGCAGGCCGTGAACGCCGCGCTCGACCAGGCGTTCGACGATGCGGAGGCGTTGCTGCTGTCGCGGCTCGGCAACGTGACGCTTGAAATGCTGAACGCCGACTTCCGAAAACGCCTCGGTGACCGGCGCAACCGCCATCGCCTGGAGACCGCCCATGCTTCGTGATGCAGCAGCCCAGCCATGGCAGACGCACTTCTCCGATCCCGAGGCCGTGGCGCGCTACGCGGAAGGACCGCCGCGCTTCGTGCCCGGCTATGCGGACATGCATCGCATGACGCGCATCCTGCTCGCGGAACGGGCCGCACCGGACGCGCAAGTGCTGGTGCTTGGCGCCGGTGGCGGTTTGGAGCTGAAGGCATTGGCGGAGGCCGAGCCGCGCTGGCAGTTTGTCGGTGTCGATCCCGCCGCGGCGATGCTGAAACTCGCCGAGCAGACGCTCGGCCCCCTGAATACGCGCGTGCAGCTACAGCAAGGCTATATCGAGGATGCGCCGGACGGGCCGTTCGACGCCGCCACCTGCCTGCTGACGCTGCATTTCCTCGATGCCGACGAACGGCGGCGAACGGCGCGCGAAATCCACCGCCGCCTCAAACCCGGCGCGCCCTTCGTGGCCGCCCATTCCAGCTTTCCGCAAACGGACAGCGAGCGCACGCGATGGCTGTCGCGCTACGCAGCCTATGCGATCGCATCCGGCGCCGATCCGGAGAAAGCCAACACCGCGCGCGCCGCCGTCGACGCCAATCTGAGCCTGCTCAGCCCGGAACAGGACGCGCGGGTTCTGAGCGAGGCCGGCTTCCGGGACGTCGAGATGTTCTACGCCGCGTTCACGTGGCGCGGCTGGGTGGGTTACGCGTGAACGGCGGCATACCGAGCACCTCGATGCCGGCGCCCATTGACCTCGTCTCATCTGAGGCATATATCTGGCTCAGATGATGCCGAGGCTTCCATGACCTACCAGGCCGCGACCGCCGCCGAACTGCTCGGCGTAAAACCGAAGAAGAGCGAGACGACGCTGACGCTGGCCTATTCCGTCGAGAAGGGCCTGCCGGTCTCGGCGCTGGACAGGTTCGCAGGCCGCGTCAGCCCGAACGATGTCCGCCGCTTCACCTACCGGGTGGTGCCCAAGCCAACACTCGAACGACGGCGGAAGCAGAAGCAGCCGTTGAGCAGCGAGGAAAGCGACCGGCTCGCGCGCGTCGCCAAGGTGTTCGCCTTTGGCATCGACGTGTTCCGCGACGAAGACAAGGTACGGGCGTTTCTCGAGCGGCCGCACCCGATGCTGGACGACAAGGCGCCGCTCGAACTGGCGCTCGCGACCGGCCCCGGCGCCGATGCGGTGATCAACCTGATGGGCCGCGCGGCGTATAGCGGCGGCGTATGAGCACGCAGAAGACCGACCGCGTCCTGACATGCTATCGCATCGGGGACCCGGACGGCGCCTTCCCGATCTATGACGCCGAAGGTGCCCGCCTCTATCCGGGACGCTGGAACACGCACAAGAGCCCGGTGATCTACGCTTCCGAGCACTATTCCACCGCGCTCCTGGAAAAGCTGGTGCACGCCAATCTGGTGATGCCTGCCAATCAGCACTTCATCGAAATCACGATCCCGAACGGCGTCGCCTACGAGGTGTTCCAGACCGCCGCGCATCCGGGCTGGGATTCCCGCAACGAAACGATCTGCAAGACCTTCGCGCAGGAATGGTACGAAGAGAAGCGCTCGGCGCTCCTGGTCGTGCCGTCCATACCGGCGCGGCCTGAGCGCAATTTCCTGATCAACCCGGTGCACCCCGATGCCAGGAGCATCACGCACACGCTGCCGGAGCCGGTGTGGTGGGATGAGAGGCTTTACGGGCGATAGCGAGTAAGCATTCCTCACCGCGGGTCCTGGGCGGAACCCTGGCAACCCTCTGATCTTTCTGCCTCCGGCGCACATGAAAAAAAAATCCGGTGGCGGTGTCGGGACGCCGGGCCTTCGAACGTCCTTTGGCAGAGAACCAGCCGGCACCGCGCGGCCAATCAAGGAGAGCTCCGATGAGCAAGAACACGATCTGCCTTTGGTACAACCACGACGCCGAAGAGGCCGCGCAGTTTTACGCCAAGACGTTTCCGAACAGCAGCGTCGACGCCGTTCACAAGGCACCCTCAGATTTTCCCGGCGGCAAGGCCGGCCAGGTGCTGACGGTGCTGTTCACCGTGTGCGGCGTTCCCTGCATCGGCCTCAACGGCGGCGACATGTTCAAGCACAGCGAGGCCTTCTCGTTCCAGATCGCGACCGACGACCAGGCCGAGACCGACCATTACTGGAACGCGATCGTCGGCAATGGCGGCACCGAAAGCGCCTGCGGCTGGTGCAAGGACAAATGGGGCCTTTCGTGGCAGATCACCCCGCGCGTGCTGACGGATGCGATGGCCAAGGGCGGCGACGTCGCCAAGCGCGCCTTCGCCGCGATGATGCCGATGGGCAAGATCGACGTCGCGAAGATCGAGGCCGCGGTGCGGGGATAGTGCGGCGCCGTCAGCCGCCCGCCATCAGATCCTTTGCCAGCGCCATGTAGGCCGGCAGCGTCACGGGGTCGTTGGCGGCGTTGCCGGCGGCCGGGTGCGAGGCATAGCGCGCGATCACCATCTCGGCCTTCGGATCGATGTAGATGCCCTGCCCGTGAACGCCACGCGCCATATAGGCGCCGTGCGCATTGTGCGTGATCCACCATTGATGGCGGTAGGACGCACCGGGCAACGTGGTGTAGCCGGCCGGCTTGAACTTCGCGGGGTCGCCACCGCGGGCGACCTCCTCGACGAACTGCGACGGCACGATCTGGCGGCCGTTGAAGCGGCCGTGATTGCGGATGGTCTCGCCGAAGCGGGCGAGATCGCGCAGCGTCGTCGAAAGTCCGCCGCCGCCGCTTTCGGTGCCGATGCGGTCGACGTGGTAATGCGCGTCCTCCTCCGCGCCCATCGGAGTCCAGATGCGCTCGGAGAGCAGGTCGGACAGCGTCATGCCGCTCGCCCGCCTGACGATCCAGGCCAGCACGTCCGAATTGACGGTCTTGTAGGCAAACGCCTTGCCGTGCTCGCCCTGCTTCTTCTGCGTGCACAGGAAATCGAAAATGTTGGTCGCGCCTTCATAGCCCGGCGCGATCGGCGCCATCCCGTTCGCCCGCCTGAGCCCGAACACGCCGGAATTTTTGTCGGTATAGACTTCGGTGTATTCGAGGCCGGTCGTCATATCCATCGCCTCGTGCACGCGCGCGTCGCCGAATGCGCTCGCCTTCAACTCCGGCACGTAGTCCGTGACCGGCGCCTGCGGATCGATCTTCCCCTCCGCGACCAGGATCCCGGCCAGCGTGCCGGTGAACGATTTCGTCACCGACATCGCGATATGCGGCTTGTGCGGCTTCAGCGCGCCGAAATAGCGCTCGTAGATCAGCTTGCCCCGGTGCAGCACGGCGATCCCATCGGCATAGGTCTCCCCGAGCATGCGCTCGAACGTCATCGGCCGCCCGTCCATGGTGACCGACGCGGACGCGCCGATATCCTGCTCCGCGCGCGGCAGCACCGACGCGGGCCCTGCCCCGCGCCAGACATTCACGGTCGGCACCAGCTGGCGGATATTGCTCCAGGCCCAGCGAAGTTCGGGGAAGCTGCGGAAGGAGCCGTTGTGGAAGGTGATGAGCTTGTCCGGCGGCGGCGGGAAGCCCTGCATCCAGCCGAGCGTTTCGGGATCGGTTTCGGCGGCGGTGGGAATGGTCGACTGGGTGGATGCGGACGCAACGGACATCGAGGATTACTCCAGAGAGGCGATCCCGACGTCGTACCATGCGGTCGCGCGCCGCACATCCCGCGTTTGTGCCGGGGTGATCGTCGCCGTGAGCGGTTGTAGGCTCAGCATGCAGGACGGACCACCCCTACGCTGGAGCCGCTGTCGCCTTCCTTGCCACAACGAACGGCCGCACGTCCTTGCCGCGCGAGGCATGGCGGGCAACCTCAACGATTTCAAATCCCGCTGCCGCCGTCTCGTGTTCCAGATCCTTCGCGGACAAGAACGCCACATGCGGCGCCTTGCCGATGAGCTGCATCAACGGCACGGCGATGCGTATCAGCGGGTTCATTTCCTTCAGACATGGCGTCTTGGAAATGAAGAGCCCGCCAGGCCGCAGCAGCCGATGGACGCCTCTCAAGACCGCCTTGCGGTCGGCCACCAGATGGAGAACGTTGAAGCCGAAAGCGACGTCGAAGCTCCCGTCCGGCCACGGCGCCGCCTCGGGCCGTGCCACCTCGAATGTGGCGTTGGTGCAGCCTTCGGCCTTCGCCTTCTCGCGCGCGATCGCGATCATTTCACCGGATATGTCGGTCGCCATGATGCGCCCGACGGATGGCGCGAGTTTTAACGCGCTCGTTCCCGTCCCGCATCCGAACTCGAACGCCGTCTCGTCCGACCTGAGATAGTGCCGCGTCCGCTCGAGCGTGCGCTCATAGCCCGCGATATCGGCGATCGGGTCGGTGGCATATTTGCGCGCGATGCGGTCCCAGAACTGCGCATCACTTGCGGCACGAAACATTAGCGGCCCCCTATGCGGCGGCTTCCAGGATAGGTGCAGAAAATGGAAATGCGGTGACAGTAGAAGCCTGAAGGCGGGTTTTCGAAGGCGTAGCGTAAGCCCGCCTTCACGAGTACCGTTGACCAAGAATGTGGCGGATTACACGTCCGATGAATCCACCTTATGACCTTCAGCCAATATTGGATATACATTATTGGAACTGTATATCTATGAAGAATTTGGGCATGCAGGTCGCAAAATGGGGAAACAGCCTCGCGGTTCGCCTTCCCGCCGTCGTGGTCGAGGCACTCGGGCTGACGACGAGATCGAAATCCACGTCGCTGACAGGCGACAGTTCGGCGTGGCGCGCAAGCCCGGCCGCGACGAGCTGTTGAAACGGCTGCGCGCATTCCGCGGCCGCCTCCCCGCCGATTTCACGTTCGACCGAGACGAGGTGAATGCCCCTTGGTTTTTTCGATACCGACATCCTCGTCTACCTCGCGTCCGGCGACGCCTCGAAGGCCGATCGAGCGGAAGCGATCATTGCCGCCTCGGCGCTGGACGCCGGTTGCGACACGCTTTGGTCAGAGGACATGCAGCATGGCATGAAACTCGACGAGGGGTTGCGCATCGCCAATCCATTTCGGGATTCAGGTATAGACGAACAGAGCGCAGGGCGGGCGTTCGACCAGAGCACTGGTTGTCGAGCCAAACAAGACTTCTCGAAATCCGCGATGGCCGTAGGCGCCCATGACGAGCGTCCCTATTCTACGGTCTGCAATTTCGATGGGTAGCACGTCCGATGGGTGAACGCGCGATGCAATAGGATTTGCATCCACCTCATAGCCGTGAGTTCGAAGATAGCTAGCGGCGCCGGCGGCCCTACGTGCGGCCAGTTCCTGGCTCGCATCAATGGAGGTCACGCAGACGCGCTCACCGCGCCCCACTCCAAGAAGCGCGAAACTTTGGATGGCACGCATGGCGGGTACACTGCCATCATACGCGATCAGAATCGCATCATTTGCGGAAAGTTGATCAGGACAGACGATCACCGGTCGCGGAGTTATCGACAAAAGCTTGGCAATTACTCCTGCGTACTGTTCGTAAACCTTGCCGCAAAACGTGGTGTCATGGCCCGTGATCATCAAATCCCTGGTCTCGGCGGCCAGGTAGAGCGACTCGATCGGATCGCCCTCAAAAGACAACCACTCAAAAGGAACATTATGGTTCCGGCATTCCAGCTCGAAGGTTTCATGGAGGCGCCGTTGAATGCTCTCGGCCTCGTTCCTGAGTTCTCCTTCCAGCCGGTTCTTGTATGCCGAAGCGCCGATGCCACCAGGCAAGGGAGCCTCGATATCGGCGAGGTCGATGCCTGCCAACCCCGCCAGGCCAGCATCAGTTCTTGCGGCCAGGCGGAACGCGTATTGACGCGCCGATATCGACGAAGACGTTTCGCCCAAAAGGACCAATATTCGCTTCAGCATAGGTTTGTTTCGAGCATTGGGTCGTCGGCCAAGGTATCTGAGACGACGCCGACGCTGCTTGATCAAGATCAACGCAGGCTACGCGCCAATATCTCAGTTGTTACTGAATCGGAAATCGAGCCGTCACTGCTTGGCGCTCGATCAGACCGAACTGCCGAGCGTGACGGCTTTCAAAGTCGAAATCCCCCATGATGGAACGGGAGAATGCAAACTCGATATGGGCAAACCGTTGAACGAAGAGTTGCGCGCCAAAGATCTAGAAGCCAAGCCGCATGCAATGCCGATCAACATCGCCCTTGCAGCGGTTGACGGGCATCTGACCGGCCTGTCGGCAAGCGAGGCGGCGCAACGCCTCGACCGTTATGGCCCCAACCGGCTGCCGGAGCCGTCTCGGCGCAGCCCGATCCTTCGCTTCTTAGCCCACTTTCACAACGTCTTGATCTACGTGCTGCTGGGGGCTGCAGCAATCACCGCGGCTCTCGGGCATCTCGTCGATACGGGTGTGATCCTCGCAGTGGTGATCGCCAACGCGGTCATCGGCTTTATCCAGGAGGGACGAGCCGAACACGCGATGGATGCCATACGCCATATGCTCGCTCCGAGATCTACTGTCATGCGCGACGGTGAACGCCGCAGCATCGACAGCACCTCGGTGGTCCCAGGCGATATCGTGCTGCTGGAAGCTGGTGAGAAGGTCCCTGCCGACCTCCGGTTGATCGAGGTAACGGGCCTCCGGATCGAGGAGGCAATCCTCACCGGTGAGTCCGTTCCTGTCGACAAGGCAACGACACCAGTCGCCACCGGTGCGCTGATCGGCGATCGGTCCTGCATGGCATTCAGCGGCACACTCGTCACCGGCGGCATCGGCCGCGGTGTCGTCGTAAACACCGGGGCGGCGACGGAGATCGGCCACATAAGCGGGATGCTATCCAACGTGGAAACACTGACCACGCCGCTGGTCCGCCAGATGGACGAATTCGCGCGATGGCTGACGATTCTGATCCTGCTGATCGCAGCCGTGCTTTTGGTCTATGGCTACTTCGTCGGCCACCTGGCCTTCGCCGAGTTGTTCATGACCGTCGTCGGTTTGTCGGTCGCCGCGATCCCGGAGGGATTGCCAGCCGTACTGACCATCACGCTGGCCGTCGGCATCCAGGCGATGGCTCGCCGCAACGCTATCGTCCGTCGTCTGCCCGCTATCGAGACCCTCGGATCTGTGTCCGTAATTTGCAGCGACAAGACAGGTACACTAACTCGCAACGAGATGATGGTGGCAACACTGGCAAGTGCAGATCGCATCTATTCTGTCGCGGGAAACGGGTATGCGCCCGAAGGCAACATTCGACTCGCCGATGCGGACATCGACCCGGCTGAACATGAACTTCTGGCCGAGTTCGCCCGTGCATCGGCGCTCTGCAATGACGCGACCCTGCGCAGTCACGACGAAGGCTGGAGGGTCGAAGGCGACCCGATGGAAGGGGCGCTCAGGGCATTATCCGGCAAGATCACGCGCCACGGGTCCGATCCGTTCATCGATTGGCGGCGGACCGACACCATCCCCTTCGACGCCAGACATCGATATATGGCTGTCCTCCACCATGATCATGAGGGGCATGCCTGGATCCACATCAAAGGCGCGCCGGAACGAATCCTGGCGATGTGCTCAGACCAGCGGGCAGCAGATGGCAGCACGCACGCTTTGGACGCCAACTACTGGCACAAGCTAATGAACGAAATTGCCTCGCAGGGACAGCGTGTCTTGGCCATTGCCGCACGTTCGATGGCGCCGGACCAGGTTGTCCTGAACGCCTCCGATCTGGACGGACATATGACGTTCATTGGCCTGCTCGGTCTTATAGATCCACCACGCTCCGAGGCTATCGTCGCCGTTGCGGAGTGTCATGGCGCGGGAATCCGCGTGAAGATGATCACTGGTGACCATGCTGGCACCGCAGCCGCAATCGCGCGCCGGGTCGGACTCCGAAACCCAGACAGAGTGCTGACCGGAGCGGATCTCGAGAAGATGAACAATGCCGAACTGGCGGCCGTCGCCGTCGATACCGACGTGTTTGCGCGCACCAGCCCGGAACACAAGCTGCGGCTCGTGACCGCGCTCCAGTCGCGCGGACTGACAGTTGCCATGACGGGGGACGGCGTGAACGACGCTCCGGCGCTCAAGCGCGCCGATGCCGGCATCGCGATGGGTCAGAAGGGCAGCGAGGCAGCGAAGGAAGCTGCAGAACTTGTTTTGGCTGACGACAATTTTGCATCGATTGCGGCGGCGGTGCGCGAGGGACGTACCGTTTATGACAACATCAAGAAAGTAATCAGTTGGACGCTTCCCACCAACGCGGGAGAGTCAGCAACCATCATTGCCGCGCTGCTTTTCGGCATGGCGCTGCCGGTGACGGCGGTCCAAATTCTGTGGATCAATTTGATAACCGCGATCACGCTCGGCATCGCGCTCGCATTCGAACCGACGGAAGAGAACACGATGAAACGTCCGCCGCGGTCACGGGACGAGCCCCTGCTGAACGGCGGATTGATCTGGCACGTTATCCTCGTGTCCGCCCTGTTTCTCGCCGCGGTCTTCGGCATCTACGCCTACGCGATCGACAAGGGGTATGCACCCGATCTCGCCCGCACCATGGCGCTGAACACGATCGTGGTCCTTGAAATTTTTCACCTTTTCTTCATACGCAACATTTACGGCACGTCATTGACCTGGAAAGCGGTGCGAGGAACGCGCGTCGTCTGGTCTTGCGTTGTCACGATTATCATAGCCCAGTTCGCAGTCACTTTTCTGCCGCCGCTCCAGCAGGTGTTCGGCACACAATCGGTTTCCTGGCTTGATGGAATGCTCATCGTGGGGATCGGCGCGATATTCTTTGCGGTGATCGAGCTGGAGAAGCAGATGAGAATCGCATTACAGCGGACGCAATGGGCCTTCGCATCATGATCGCGCCTTCGCGCCTGTACGCGACCTTGCTCAATTCCCGTCGATCACGCCCGCATCCTCACTCCCACTCAATTGTTCAAAGTGATCGTAACACGTTGATTTGCAACGACAAGTCACCGCCGCGGAAGGTCAAACGCCGATAGCCGATCCGCCAAAAATCTTTGCTCTTGAATCCACAAGAAAATTTCTGCGCTCTTAGACTTCGATGGTTTCAACAACTATCAAAGTCAATTAGTTGCGCAATTCGAGCGGGCGCGCCCTTGTCGGCGCTTGAGCTCCTGTTTGCAATACCGTCAATGCTGCGCGTCAAGCGAGTACTTGGTACTACCGCCAACCGCCGGCATCAAGTGCACCCATCATCCACCTGCCCGTTGGCGCTGGCCGTGTCCGCTTTCAGCATGGAAGCGGACATCAGTACTGCAAACCTGCATGTCGGCTAAGGGCCGATTCCGTTGAAAAGGCGGCTGTTGCGGCGCAGGAGTGTCAGTGATTCAGTCTGTCTAACTGGCAGGACTGAAGATCATGATGGGACGTCGGCAAGTCGAACAGGCTGCTTTGCTTTATGAGTTTTCGCTTGAGAGGCACGTCCCGGCTGACCACTTGCTCCGGTTGATTGACAGGTTTGTCGACCTTCAAGAGATCCGACAGGACCTGGCGCCATGTTACAGTAGTATCGGTCGACCTTCGATTGATCCTGAACTGATGATCCGGATGCTGTGGTCGGGTATTGCTGTGGCATTCGTTCGGAGCGGCGCTTGTGCGAGGAGGTTCATCTCAACCTGGCATACCGCTGGTTCTGCCGGCTTGGGCTCGATGGTGACGTGCCCGATCATTCGACTTTCTCCAAGAACCGGCATGGGCGCTTCCGCGACAACGATCTGCTGCGGCGGCTGTTCGAGGCCATCTTGCGCCGCTGCATCGACGAGGGTCTCGGAGGCCGCTGCCAATTTAGAATAAAAAGCCACGAGTGGATCGCATTGAGCAGCGTCGGCGAGCGCTGGAGGAGTATATCGCCGACCTTCGGATGATGCTTCAGCTTCTCTCGGCGAAATTCCATTAGGCAAGATTGCTTGCTTCCACCGAGACCAAAAAGATTGCCCCAACGACGCCCGCGCGAACTATAGCCACTTTCCTGCCGTAAGCGCGTGACGGCCGGCCTTCAGTGAAGCCGACTTCGGAGCTTAGCAATTACTTCACGCAGTTCCTTCGCGTATTCCTCAATAATTTGGCGCGCTTCTCCTACGCGTGACGTTTTTTGATTGACGTCATCGGTCGGCATCGGCTTCTCGTCAGGTGGCGGCCTCACGTGTCGAAACGTGCAAGCAGCTGTCGATCTGTAATGACGATTTCGCGCTGCGTTTGGTCTAAGAACTTCAGCATACCAGCCGTGCGCAGCTTAGAGAGTGCACGCGATACGCTTTCAATCGTCAGCCCAAGGTAGTCGCCAATGTCGCGACGGGTCATGGGCAGCGACACGGACTGACCAGCAATCATCCTCTTATCCATTTCAGCGAGAAAAGCGGCAACTCTCTCTAAGGCGTTCTTGCGACCGAGCAAGAGCATATGATCTTCAGCATGCTGGAGATTTTTGGTCGTCATGTTGAGCAAATTTCCGGCCACGAGTGGATCCTTCGATGCAAACCGCTCTAGGCTTGATCGTCTGATGAGGCGGAGCGTCGTATCCACGATTGCCTCTGCTGTGAAACGATGCTGATCACGAGTTAACCGAAAATGTCGTCTACGAGGTGAAATGCCCCAATCTGTCGTCGGCCATCCGAAAGCAGCTTGTAGCTCCGAACCGCGCCTAATTTGACTTGGTACACAAACTCGGCTGGCTCTTTGCCCACTAGAACCACGTCGAGAACCGCCGTCTCATCCGTGCAGTAGTGCAGCATCAGGGCGTTTGCTCGATGGTGCCGAGCAGACTTTTCGCCGTGAAGCTCCTCGTCGAGGAGGCCCCGCGTCCGAGGGCACACAGCACCACCTTGAGTGGCCGGGCGATCATGCCGCCGTGCTGGTCCAGCGTCGCCAGCATGTGCATCTTGACGAGGCCCACCTGATCGACGCTGTCGAAGATCGCCCGCAATGCACGCGCGTCTTTCGGCTTGCCGGCAATCTCGATGGCGACGGCCGAGCGGACCTTCTCGCGGAAGTCCTCCGCCAGCTTCAACCGTGCCTCAAATGTCGACATGATCGCCTCCGAGTTTGCCGATTGCGTCTTAGGCGTTGAACGCCGCGAGCACTGTTTCGAAGTCCTCAGCCGCCACGCGGACCTCGCTGTTCACCAGCGTCAGCTTTGTGCCCACGCCACCAGCGCGAGGTTCGGTCAGAATAATCTTGTCGGCCGCAACAGCCAGCGCTTTGCCGTCGCTCTCGTTCGTCAGTTCGATCAGCTTCGTCATCGTAGTCTCTCCTCAAAGGTTGGAAGGTGTTTCGTTTCGCAGTCTATCATCGTTTGCTGTTCTGGCTCCTCCTATCGAATGTCGAGCGCGGAAAGGTCGAGGTCGTAGAGATTTGCGACGTGCTTCTCGCGAGGAGCCGGCGCGGCCCACGATCCGGTGATGAAGAACCAGACGATGGCGTCGACGCGGTAGGTCTGGCGAAGATGCGCACGACGAGAACGCCCCGGGAGTTGATGAAGCCCGCCGGGATGCCGGCAAGGTTCGGATGCCGGATCGAGGGATGCGATTTCCAGTACAGGACGCCGCTCTCCTCATCGAAGCGGAATAGATCGTGCAGTTGTTCCGACGTCAGCGTCGGCGTCATCGGCGGGGCCATCGTTTTCTCCTCTGCGTCTGGTCAGCGACCGCCGAGACCAGCATCGCGACAATGACGGCGGCAAGGGCAACGCCGGCAACATGCGCGGCGAACGATGCCCCGATCAGGACCGCGAAGGTCGTAGCGGCGACACCTGCGAGGGCGATCAGGGCAGTCATCAGTTCGGCAAGGGTCACGTCAGGGCCTCATGGGGACGATCCGGGCGCGGCCGGGCAGCGTCGGGATGGACGAGGGACGCAAACCCACTTGGGCTCGGTTCGGAGAAAAAATGCGGATAGCCCGCCATCGCGCTTATCCCGCCCAGTTCAGGCCACCCAAGGTAGCTTAGCCTCGATCTGGCGCACGCGATGCCTGCGAGGATCAAAGCGCGGAGTATTGCCTTGCGTTGGTTCGGATCGCCCGCGCTCAGGGGGCGGGAGGGAGGGAGGCGCACCCTTGGCCTTCCTAGAGGCCCTGCGTTCGGTACAAATGTATACTCGCTGGCGACGAGCATGGCCCTATGCTCCCCGAAGGTTGGCGAGCCGGGTATTCGCCCGTGAGCCGCCAGTTTCGTTTCAGGTCACAAGTCGCAGATAGCTCGGCCGCTTCGGTTGCGGCGTCTCCTCGTCGAACATGTTCAAGACGAAGCGATCAGGCAGGATGCGGATCCGGCCGGCCGTCTCCAAGTCTCTCAGCTTTTTCCTGACGGTGCGATCGGTCAGCCGCGTGGCCTCGACAAGCTGCGCTCGGTTGACGATGCAGTGGCCGCTTTGGTCGGAGAAGTAGGCGAGCAGCTTGAGCACGAAGGCGTGGCCCCATTTGCAGCCGGGGAAGGTCTGCCCCTCCGCCCAGAAGAATGCGTCCTCGTTGGTGTCGTCGATTGCCGGTAGTGGCGTCATGGTCGGTCTCCTTCGGGGTTGCCCTCATGGCGCGAGGGTGGTTCGGTGAAGCCGGTCATGCCGGAAGCTCGACGAGCGCGCCGCCGATCATGCCGGGACTGGCGACCGCGCCGTAGCCATAGGCCTCGCAATCGACGACGACCTGCTGCTGCTCGAGATCAATCCCCACGACGATGGCCGGGCCCAGTGCGGTCATGCGCCGGGCACCCAAGGGGATTTCCTGCGGCGGATCGAAAGAGGGGTCGAAGAGGGTCAGCGGCATGACGCGCCCCCTGCCCGGTTAGCGAACAGGCGGAAAAGCCTTTGGAGCTCAAAAGGGCGCAATTGCCGCTGTTAGCGAACGGAACTCATTGATTTTCCAACTCCCAGGGAACCCAGCCCGGGGAGCCAAAAATCCATATTTTACAGTAGGTTATGTTGGCGTCCGCGCGGCGCCCTCCACTTGCCTCGCTGGGGCATATCCTGGGCAACATTCTGCGAAATTCGTTGCCGGAGAATCTATGAAGATTTCTGTCTTCAATTTCGTCTATCGCTTGGTCCGTGGGCCGACGAATGATGTCGGTGCCGATCATCAGACCTGCAGCTCTGGGCCGTGGTCGTGGGAGTGTTAGCTCCGCGATCCACTACTGTTCGCCGGCCGCTGTGATAGGAACGAAGTATTGTTTGTCGTGTTGGTTCGAGCGCGCTCAGCGTCAACCTCTTGTCATGCGGCAATGCAACCATGCTGTCCTCAGTTCAGTACCCGCATTGGCTGATCGTAGCCGGAGCCTTCCTTCTATTGCTGGGATTCATCGGTCTCGCTTTCCGTCAAAGGGTAGCTGAGCCTGAAATCGAGGAGGAAATATCACCAGAAGATCAGCACGTGAGTCCCCTTCCTCCGATCGAACTAGCTTTGGAACGGGAAGAAAACAGGAAGTCGAAGCTTGCGAAGCAGGCGAAAACGCGGTGGGCTAGCGAAGAGCACAGCTCTGAGACAACGAGAACCGAAAGGCCGCAGGTAGCCAACAACGAATAGGAATGAGGACGTCACCGATCTAAGAGGAAGCAATGTTGCGTTCGTCAGTTAAGCGAGATCAGTTTGGTGTTTCTCCGCAGGGCATTGTCCACAAACCTACAGACGCTGCGTTCACGCCTGATCCCGATGACCCTCATTCGGGGATTATGCGGCTAGGCCGCCTTGGTAACGGTCATCCGAGCGGCTTCAATTCTGAAGATGTATGCCGGGTGATGAATGAGCTTTGGGTCGATTATGTCACCAACAACCCCAAACTCTTTAAGCGGACTAGCCGAAAGCCAAGCTAGCTAGCTCTTGACCTCAACAGGAACGCCTAGACCCCGTGCTATTGCAGCCGATGGGCTACGATCACCCGCCACTCTGGAACAGCATCGCGTTCCTCGCGGTGATTGTCCTCGCGGTGATTGTCCTGGTGCTATACTTGGTATGGGGAGCAGACCACTTAGCAGGGCTTCAATGGCGGCCTGCCAGGCATCGCTCCGTTGCTTCACCTTCGAAAGGGACTGGATGAAGTTGCCGGCATCCAGAAGGGACCGCAGCTCGCCGCCGGACGCCGCTATCTTGCTTCTGGTTTTCGCGGCCGGCTACGGGCTGCGCGCTTGGATCTCGGCCAGGCGGAGGCGCGACATCAGGAAGTCTCGCGGACACTAAACACCGTGGGCACGAAAAAGCCGCCAACTGGGGGTCAGCGGCGGCTTTAACGCAAATCCTCGCGTGGATGTCGCCCGCGATTGACCTTATGCTAGCCTCGGGAAGTTAAGAAAAGCTTGGCTTGCCACCACCAGCGCGTGAACCGCAGGCGTTATAGGGCGAACACGGCGCGGATCAGGCGCATTCGCGGCCTCCGACCACCTTGAGGACTGCCCCCGTCGGTAGATCCAACTTGTTCCGCAAATCCTCTACCCGCTTGTCCAGGTCGTACGAGGCGAAAGCGAGCATTTCTCCGGCGGCCCGCGGCAGTTGGCAATTGCTCTGGTTAGCCTCGGGCACCAACATGTTTTCCTGGGCGCCGATTAGAACCGTTGCGATTTCGTGTGTCAATCGGCGTTCAAATTTGACCCCACATCGGCGTCCAATTTTGACCCCTTTGTGCGGCGGGTTTTGCTGGTAGCGCTCGTCTCGTCGGAGCTGGCCGGGATAGCGGAGGCGAGACGAGCGCGAGTGGCGTGATCGTCGTCTCGGCTCTTAAACCGCCAGCTATCATTGCCGGTCTCGACTATGTCGCAGTGATGGGTCAATCGGTCGAGCAGCGCGGTGGTCATTTTGGCGTCGCCGAACACGCTCGGCCATTCTCCGAAGGCGAGATTGGTTGTCACGATGACGGAGGCGCGCTCATAGAGCCGGCTGACGAGGTGGAAGAGAAGCTGGCCACCGGACTGGGCGAAGGGCAAATGGCCGAGTTCATCCAGCACGATGAAGTCCATCCGGGTCAGATGCTCGGCGAGCCGTCCTTGCCGTCCGTTGCGGGTCTCGGTCTCGAGGCGATTGACGAGGTCGACTACGTTGAAGAAGCGGCCGCGGGCACCGGATCGGATGCAGCTTCTGGCGATGGCAATGGCCAGGTGGGTTTTGCCTGTGCCGGTACCGCCAACCAGCACGACGTTGCGTTGTTGGGCGATGAAGCCGCCGCCAGCGAGATCATTGACGAGAGTCTGATTGATCGGCGTGCCGTCGAACAGGAAGTCGGCGATGTCCTTGGCAAGCGGCAGCTTGGCAATGGTAAGCTGGTATTTGATCGACCTGGCTTGCTTCTCGTTGATCTCGGCGTTGAGCAGGTCGCCGACAATGCGCTGAGGTTCGTGCTGGCGCTTGACGGCAGTTGCCATGATCTCGTCGAAGGCAGCCTTCATTCCGTAGAGCTTGAGTTCGCCCATGAGATCGAAGATTTGGGTTCGTTCCATCAGATGGTCCTCCGGAGGTTGTCGTAGCGGGCACAATCGGCGATCGGTGCATGACGGAGCGTCAGTGCGGCCGGCGTCATGATGTTTGCCGGTGGAGCGGGTTCGCGTTGCCGGGCCAGGATGTTGAGCACGACGTCGGCGGAGTGGACGCCGTGACCGAGCGCTTCGGCACAGGCAGCTTCCACCGCGGGCAGACCATCGGTCAGCACGGCGTTGAGGATGTCGACCATCTGCCGGTTACCGTCGTCGGTGCTTGCGAGCCTGCGCCGGATCCGCTCGAGGGCGGCCGGCAGTACCCAGTCCCTGAAGGGAGCGCCATTGCGCAAGGCGCCGGGTTTGCGAGCAAGCACCGGCACATAGTGCCAGGGACCGTAGGTCGTCTCGCCACGTCCGAAGGATCTTGGATGCTCGGCAACGATCCTTCCATCCTGACGGATCACGATGCGGTCGGCGTAAGCCTGGACCTCGACCGGGCGCCCGACCGCACTGGCCGCGACTGAGTATTTGTTGTTGTCGAAGCGCACCAGGCAGGTCTTCGAGACCGACGCCGTCACTGCATGGAAGCCTCGAAGCGGCCGGCATAGGGAACGAGCTTGGGTCGTTCGGCTTCGAACACCTCCCAGATCGTCTGATCGGCCAGCTCCGGATGTCGATGAGCCTTGGCGTAGGCGATGCATTTGTCGAGCAGCCAGGCGTTCAACTCATTCAGGTTTTTGAACCGGAGTCGCGGCGTGAAGAAGCGTTCCCTGACCAGCCCGACCTGGTTCTCGACCTGGCCCTTCTCCCAGCCCGAGGCCGGCGTGCAGGCGACCGGATCGACCAGGTAGTGGCTGCACATCTGCATGAAGCGGCGATTGTAGAGGCGTCCTTTGCCGACGAAGATCGTCTCTACGGCAGTCTTCATGTTGTCGTAGATGCCGCGGCTACAGGTGCCCTTGAACAGTGCGAACGCCCGGTCGTGGGCCTCGAACACCATCTCCTGCGTCTCTCGCGGATACGCCCGGGCAAACAGCATACGGCTGTGGCAGAGCCGAACGTGAGCGACCTTCACGACCACAGTGGTGCCGCTCAACAGGACCACCTCGTGGCTCCAGTCGAACTGGTAGGCTTCGCCTGGGGCAAAACTCAGCGGGACATAGGCGGCCGCGGTCGATTGCCCGCGTTCCTTGCTCCACCGCCTGGCGTAACGCCGTACCGCATCGTAACCGCCGTCATAGCCACGCCCGCGCAGCTCTTCGAAGATCCGGATCAACGTCAGCTGTTCACGAACCGATTTAGCCGCGTTCGCCGCCAGCAATCCGTCAAGCTCTACTGCCCATCGTCCCAGCTTTGGCCGCGGCTGCACTTGCCGCTCGTACTCGAAGGAGGTCTCTCCCGACCTCAGCACCTTCCGAACCGTGTTCCGCGACACCTTCAGGTCACGGACGATCTCCTTGATCGTCTTGCCCTTGATGAAGTGCTCGCGCCGGATCCGGGCAATCGTCTCCACGATCAGCATCCCCCACCACCTGCTTCGTTCCAAAGCAGGCAGCGCAACAGACCAATCTGTAGGGGGGCAATTTTGGACGCCGATCCCCCGGCTTAGAGGGTCAATATTGCAAGCCGAAAGACAGCTGAGCGCGACGCAGTGGGCGAACAGCGCATTGCGGCTGTCCGGATCGAACGTCCAGAGCGCGTCCCAGAGATCGGCGGACTCGCACGGCAGGTGCTCGGACCAGCGCCGGTGCCTTTCGTCAACGGCATTGGCAACTGCGCTGTCGTTCAGGCCGGGCGCCTGGCCACCAAAGACGACGCTTTTCACGTCGAGGTCGAGGCAGGATTCCGGCGTGTAGCGGTAGAACAGCTTCAGGCAGAGCACATGCAGCGCCGCCAGGAACGCCACGTCAGGATCCTGAGCCAGAGCATCGCGCAAGGGCGAGCGTGCGATACGCCGTGAGCTCGGTCATTAATCGATCAGGGATCGGCTTAATGCCCTGGTCTTCTTCTTCCTCGCGCTCTTCCGGTAGGGACGAGCTGACGCCTGGCGCATCGCTAGCATCCTGCGAGACGCTTCCGATGCTGCTTGATTCCGCGTCGTTCTCTGGCTGGGCTTGCGGGATTGCTGGTTCGTCCTCGGGACGGACGTAGCCGCGCTCGATGCGCAGTTCACCTGATCCGTCAATGCTAACGAAGACGCCGGCACGTGCGATCTCGTCGGGATCATATTTGACCGGGCGTTCGTCGAGGGCCGCAAGAGCGGCCTCGATCTCTCCGAGCCGTTGAATGTCGCAGTTCGATCCTCCCAAGGCAGCCAGCCACCAATCCTGCAAATATTATCGGATAGGTCGCAGCTCAGCGCCAACGCTGTGCCTCCTCGACGGAGCCACTGAGACTTCGTTGACGAAAATATCGCGAAAAGCCGACGGCGCGGACGGCAACTCTCTTTCACCAGGGTGTGGAAGCCGGTGAGCCCCGTCGTTAGCGCAGTGACGCGAGATGAAGATTCTTCTTGCCAACACGGAGCCTTCCACACATGGCCCCTTCGTTGAACTGGGAATGCCGCAGAAGCACGTTGTTACTTTGAGGTAAGCGCCTCGGTTCTAAAATGGTCGCAGATGATCGCCCCACTCGCCAAAGACGACCAGATCGTTCGCGGAACGCAGATGACGAGGTGTCCGTCGTTTCCCACGTGGCGAACAATCCCACTCATAGGCCTCGAACATTCAACTGATCATACATCGACTTCTCGGGGAAGCCGGCCGACAAAAGACGCTCGACCCGGCCTATGGTTCGGTCGTCTGGATCGCCGAAAGCTCTTGCGCTGCCACATCAGGATAAGCGATCATGTTGGTTGTTTTACACGACGCCGTCATTGCGGTCGGCGTGCCGGCTGTCCGGCGACGCAGGGAATCGAACATGATTGAGCAGAACGCGCGCGCCAGATCAACGAACCGCACCAAGGCCTTGACCCGGACGGACGTCCGCAATTTTGACTCAGAGAAACGAGATCGCAAAGCCGCCTTGAGAACTCGAGGATGCGAAATGTTTGACCTCATCATCTGCATCTCCACTTCACGATAGTTCATCCTGGATGAACGTTCCGACGGGCGAAGCGGCCTAACGGAGTCGCTGCGGGCGCTGGCGAGCAACACCGAGCGATCGCCGAAGCCCATCCCACATCGTACTCTGGGACCTGCCTTGCAGCAGGATCTGAACCGAGCGCGGGAGCAAGGAGGCCGACTTGGAATCGACGAGATCGTCATATGCCGCGGACGTTCTCCGAGCGATCTCGGTCCAATCAAAGCGACGGGCACAACTACTCCTGACGGCCTCGCGCTCTGCTGCACCCAACTTCAGACCGCTCAAGGCACTGATCTTCACGGTCAACTCCGCGACATCGCCCATCTTAAAAACCCGCGCTGCATCATCAACTACTTCGAGACTGGACGGAATATCACTGACCAGCACGGGCACCCCGTAACTCAGTGCCTCCAAGAGTACGATGGGTAATCCTTCATGCGAAGATGGCAACACAAACAGACCCGCGTGAGCGTATAGCTGGCGCAGCGTTTCGCCGCTCTGAAAGCCGGCCATCACGACGTTTTCTGCGCGAGCCGCCTCCGACGCGAGAAGGTCGGCATATTTGCTCTTGTGATCGATACTACCAACGATAGCAAGTTTCCAGTCACCGAGTTCCGCAGCGGAAAAGGCTCGCAAAAGATCCATTTGCCGCTTCTCGGGAACAAGCCGACCAACAGTCAAGACATACCGGTGGGGTTCGAGACCGAGTTCGACTACTTTGTTCGTCCGGGACGGCAGGTCCGGAAGGACGACGCCGTTGGGAATGACCTCGCAGGACTCGCTGTATTTCGTAGCGACCAGCTTCTCAATGTTTCGGCTGATGGCAATCCTTTTATGCGCGAAGCGCATTCCTAGTGCCTCTCCGAAGCGTAGCACACTGCGAGCTACCCAACCCCATTTCTCGCGATTGTAGTCCTCCCCATGATGGGTGACGATAACCCGCAAGCCGAGAAGGCGAAGCAAGGGCGTGACGAGCGCGGGACCGATGCCCTGAACGTGCACAACTAGCGGCCTGCGCACTCCCGCCACCAGCGTGCAGATCAGCGAGTGTAGCAATGCCTCGAAATACGTACTGCGTACTGTCCAGAGCCTAAGCAGCCGCACTCCCTTCCATTCCACACCACTTTTCTTGTCTACGTACGGCGAACGTACGCAGGCGGTTACGCTAAGCCCCATGCTCGCCAGTTGCGGGGCGAGATTTTCGACATGGGTCTCAACACCGCCTTGCACATCCGGAAACCCTCGAAAGCCGAAAATGTAGATCTCGCCTTTAGCCATTGCGCGTACTCCGTAAGCTATCTTCCAATCGCCTTCCAGCTCAGCAATTGTGCGACATCTTGTACGACGGGCTTCTATGCAACTTGACGATCGTCAATATCGACTCGCCAAGCCAAGATAGGCTTCCTGAAGTCATCGATCGGATCAGGGCGATGAGCGAACCATCGATTGATCACAGCGTCGGCATAGCGAGTGGGCTATCCGATCGTCGCGATGAACGCCGTCTGGAATGGAGTACCGATCGGTCCGACCAGGCGGAATGCGAAGCGCCGGGGCGGGGAAATCGGCCACAACAAGCGCGCTTGAAAATCCTATTTGCCAATAAGTTCTTTTTTTTGAATGGCGGCTCAGAGGTCGTGATGTTCGACGAATTGGAGCTGATGAGAACGCATGCACACGACGTCCTCGAGTTCTCAATGCAGGACCCTCGCAACCTTCCGTCGAAATATGAATCCTACTTTGTCTCGCAAAAGGATTACCGGTCGACCTCGCCAAGTACTCGGCTCAGATCGGCCTTGGCGTTCATTCATTCGCGGGAAGCCGTCGAGCAGATCACGCACCTGATCCGCGATGAAAAGCCGGACCTAATGCATTGCCATAACATCTACCATCAACTGACACCCTCTATCATCAACGCGGCTTCGCGGCAGACTATTCCTGTGGTTCTCACGCTTCATGACTTCAAGCCGGTCTGCCCGATTTATAGCCAACTCTGGAACGGCGAATTATGCACGAAGTGCTCGGATGGCCGATTTGAAGCGCTACTCATGCAACGCTGCGCCGGTTCGATCGGCCGGAGCGCGCTGCTCTGGGCCGAAGCACGCTATCACGCGGCTGCTCGCAGCTATCAACGCGTGGACATGTTTGTCGCTCCAAGCCGGTTCATGCGCGACAACGTTGTTCATCGCCTCGGCGAAGACAAGGTAATTCACATCCCGAACGGCATCGACACGTCCCGTATCCAGCCTTCAGAGCATGACGAAGGCTTTGTTCTGTATCTCGGCCGTCTTTCACCGGAAAAAGGGGTTGAGACCTTGCTGCGAGCGCATGCAGCGGACAATGCAGCCTGGCGACTTGTGGTCGCCGGATCGGGTCCGCTGCTGGAGGGTCTCAGGTCGCGCTTTCCGCTTGCAGAATTCACTGGCCACCTTACGGGAAACGCTCTCGAGACTCGACTGAGACGAGCGTCTGTCGTGGTTATGCCTTCCAAGGCGCGTGAAAACTGTCCGCTCTCGATACTCGAAGCGATGGCACATGCAAAGCCCGTCGTGGCGTCACGCATAGGCGGAATACCAGAACTGATCAGAGACGGCGAAACTGGCTTTCTCTTTGAACCCAACGATACGCAGCAACTCTCCAACTGCATCAGGACGCTGTTGAGCGATTCCGATCTGCGAAAGAAATTTGGTCGGCAGGCGCGACGGATTGTAGAAACGGAGTATTCACTTGAAAGACATGGCGCCGCCCTGCTCTCGCTTTATCGACGCTTGACCGCAAGCCCCAGAACATCCAGCAAGGTTGGATCATAAAATGGACCTCACAGTCATTTCAACCTTCAGATGCAACTCAAAATGCCAGATGTGCTACATTTGGAAGAATCCGACCGAGCCGAAGGAAGAGGTTTCGCTTGAGACGCTGTCGAAGCTGCCGGCAGGCTTCGATAACCTCAACGTGTCCGGCGGTGAACCAACCCTTCGCAAGGACCTCGGCGAGATCGCCGACCTTCTCCATCCGAAAGCCAGGGTCATGGAGATCTCTTCCAATGGACTGCATCCCGAACGGCTCGTTCCGATTATCAAGAAGTATCCCAATATCAAGGTTCGCTTTTCCCTGGAGGGCAACCAGGCAACAAACGACGCAATCCGGGGCGAAAAGGGCGGCTATGCAACGAAGGTCGCCGGACTGCGCATGCTGAAAGAGGCTGGCGGTACTGACCTTGGCTTTGCAATGGTTATCCAGGACGAGAACGCCGACCAGCTTGTCGGCGTCTACGAGTTTGCTCGAAAAGAGGGTTACGAACTTGCAACGTCAACGCTTCACAACGCCTGGCAGTTCTACAAGAACGATAATTACTTCTACGAACGTAAGGTCGTTGCCCGAAAGGTGGAAGGACTCATAGAAGCGATGTTGCGGAGCTCAAAGCCGAAGAACTGGTTTCGTGCCTATTTGAATCTCGGTCTTATCGAGAAGGTTCTCGGACACGACCGTCTGATCCCCTGCAGCGCGGGAAAGGACTTCGCATTCATCGATCCATGGTCGGACGTTTGGGCCTGCAACGTGCGGTCTGACCTGCCGATGGGGAATCTCGCTCGACAATCTTGGGACGAGATCATCAATAGCGAGACCTCTCAACGGACTCGCCGGAAGGTCGCAGCCTGCGATCAGAATTGCTGGATGGTTACGACGGCTCGCACTGCGATGCGGTCGAACATAGTACCTCAGATGCCCAAGGCCAGGCCGCTCCTGTGGGTCCTGAAGAACAAGCTGAAGGTATCGCTCGGTAAAAAAATCTGCTTCGACAGTTACATCAACTATTCGGACGTGAGACCCTCGCCTATCGTGAAACGCGAGTCCTACCTGGAAAAGAAAGACAAAGCGCGATTGATTAAGGGGCGTTTGACGCCGGACGAGCATTATCCGCTGAAGACTTTCCTGAACAACTAGAGCACCCGCTTTACTAATCGAGTGAGTGGATGCCGCGCTATGCCGGCGGTGCTTCTGACATACCAAGACAAGTGGCCTGCGTGTGGAAGCCATTAGTGTCCCCCAACAAAGACCGCTTGGCACGCAAGCTCCGTCAAAGTCTGGCCTTGTTCGGACTGAATGGTCGATCATTAACGGACTGCAGCATCACAGTACCAAAGTTTGAGGTGATGAGGATCAGTGTGCACTGCTGCGGGCACACCCGAGGAACTCGTCACCAAGCAAATCCTCCCTTTGGCAAATTCCATCTGGGTTGGATTTAAGCGAACAACATTCATTTTTGGTCGGGGAAGGGGCGTGCATGCGCACGACGTATGAACTTGTCACCAGCTGATCCGGGTCTCATCGCGCTGGTGATGATGCTTCGGTTTCAGGGTTTGGGGGTCGATCCCGAACAGATTCGTCACCAGTTTGGCAACGTCAGGATCGGCCTGCCCGAGATGCTCCGCTGCGCGAAGGCATTTGGGTTGAAGGCCCGCGTCTCTGCGACAACATGGGCTCGGCTTGCCAATACACCTATGCCTTCGCTGGCCACCCTTAAGGATGGCGGCTTTTTGCTGCTCGGCAAAGTCGCCGAGGACAAGCTCATCGTACTTGAACCAGGTCACCCGCAGCCGATCCAGATGGCGCAAGCCGAGTTCGAAGCCATATGGGATGGCCGGCTTCTGATGATGACGAAGCGGGCCAGCCTCACTGACCTGTCGCGCCGGTTTGATATCACTTGGTTTCTTGGAGCGATCCATAAGTATAGGTGGCTGCTAAGCGAAGTCCTGCTTGCTTCGTTCTTTCTTCAGCTCTTCGCCTTGGTCTCGCCGCTGTTTTTCCAGGTGGTTGTTGACAAGGTGCTGGTGCATCGAAGCTTGAGCACCCTGGAGGTCCTTGCGGCCGGCCTTGTTGCGATCGCCTTGTTCGAAACTACCCTTGGTGTCCTTCGTACCTATCTATTTTCTCATACAACCAATCGTATCGACGTTGAGCTCGGCGCGCGGCTGTTTCGGCATCTGCTCGCACTGCCTATCGGATATTTCCAGGTGAGACGGGTCGGTGACTCAGTCGCCCGAGTGCGCGAACTGGAAAACATCCGCAATTTTCTGACAAGTTCAGGCCTCACCCTGGTGATCGACCTGTTTTTTACGAGCATCTTCATCGCGGTATTGTTCTACTATTCGCCGCTGTTGACCTGGATCGTCCTCGGTTCCTTTCCGTTCTATGTCGGGATATCCGCAGCTGCGACGCCCCTGTTCCAACAACGTCTGGACGAGAAGTTCAAACGCGGCGCAGAAAATCAGGCTTTCCTGGTCGAAAGCGTGTCCGGCATCGAGACACTCAAGGCCATGGCAGTTGAACCGCAAATGCAGCGGCGGTGGGAGGAACAACTGGCCGGCTATGTGGCTGCCAGCTTCCGCGTCACGAGTTTAGGCAATATCGCCAGCGAAACCGTTCAGTTCGTAAGCAAGCTCGTCAGCGCCGCGACCCTGTATTTCGGGGCGACGCTTGTCATCGGTGGCGAATTGTCGGTCGGCGAGCTCATCGCCTTCAACTTGCTGGCGGGCCGAGTCAGTGCTCCCGTGCTACGGCTCGCGCAAACATGGCAGGATTTTCATCAGGCGCGCCTGTCGGTTGATCGCCTCGGCGATATTCTCAATACCGCGCCTGAACGGACATACAGCCCCGGAAAAATGGCACTCGCTGCGATCCGCGGCGACATTTGCTTCGAGAATGTCAGCTTCCGCTATCGCATCGATGGCCAGCAAATTCTGCATGACATCAATCTGGAGGTGCCGGCCGGCCAAGTGATCGGGATCGTAGGCACTTCAGGATCGGGCAAGAGCACTCTTGCCAAACTTGTGCAGCGCCTGTACCTGCCCGAAAGCGGACGCGTGCTGATCGACGGCTTTGACATAGCCCAGATTGATCCGGCCCGCCTACGGCGTCAGCTTGGCGTCGTTCTCCAGGATAGCACGCTGTTTAATTGCTCGATTCGAGACAACATTGCCCTCGTAGATCCTGCGACTCCGACCGAAACCGTCGTTGCGGCCGCGACGCTGGCGGGCGCCCACGATTTCATCCTCAAGCTTCCGGAGGGATATGACACCATCGTCGGCGAGCGCGGCAGCAGCCTGTCGGGTGGACAGCGACAACGCATCGCTATCGCGCGCGCGTTAATTGCAGATCCCCGCATACTAATTTTCGACGAGGCGACGAGTGCGCTCGACTATGAAAGCGAGAGTATCGTGCAAAAGAATATGGCGCAGATGGCGCGCGGGCGGACCGTGATCATCATCGCGCACCGTCTCTCCGCGCTTCGACTTGCGGATCGTGTAATCACCATCGAGCGCGGTCGCCTCATCGAGGATGGCTCTCATCAAGAGCTAATGACAGCTGGCGGTCGATATTCAAAGCTGCATCGCCTGCAGGCAGGCTTGCAGGAACACTATTCCTAACTGCTTCAAATTCCCCGCCTCGGGCCATGTCCACACCCGATGCATGAAGGCTAAGAGCAATGGAAGAAACTGCTGAAGCAAATGCTGAAGGTCCGATCGAGGATCCGGGGTTACTCGTCCTGGATCTACTGCTTCGTTTGATCGGCGCTGGCGCCGAATTCGAGCAACTTCGCCGCGACATCGTGTCTCCCGTGAGCGCGAAGGAGATGGTCCGCTGCGCCAGGAAGGCTGGTTTTGCAGCCCGCTGCTCGACGCTGGCTTGGACACGGCTGGCTGGCGGGCCGCTGCCAGCAATCGCTGTCCTTCGTAATGGAAGCTTCCTGTTGCTTGGAAAGGTCACCGGCGATACCGCCATCGTTCTTGCACCGCATGCTGAGCGGCCGTCCCTTATGACGCGGGCGCAATTCGAAGCGGTGTGGGACGGCCGGATTGTGTCCGTGAAGAAGCGCGGAGCCCTGGCTATTCAGGTCGAGCAGTCCCGTAAAATCGCGATCAGTCGGTTACAGCAGTTCTGCAAGAACTCAATCACACGCGCGAACGATGTCTCTCGCAATCTCATTGATGGTGGCCGAAACATCATCAAGGATGGTGGCCGAAATATCATCAAGCCTGACACAAAGAAGGAGATGCCGTCGACCGCAACGACGGCCAGCGCCGGAATCATCATATTTGCCGATCATGCCCGTAAACTCGGACGGGCAGTCGCACGTATTAAGCCCGACGAGGAGCGCCGGCGGCACGACGAACTTGCCTTTCTGCCGGCCGCCCTCGAGATCGTTGAGACTCCGCCCTCGCCGCTTGGACGCGCGACAGCGTTCAGCATCGCTGCCGTCTTCGTCGTTGCGTTCGCATGGGCATGTCTAGGCACCGTCGACATCGTCGCGGTTGCCCCGGGCAAGCTTATTCCGAGCGGCCGCACCAAGACGATCCAGCCGTTCGAAACCGGGGTCGTGCGCTCGATCAAAGTTCGCGACGGACAGGCCGTCAGAAGCGGCGATGTGCTGATCGAGCTTGATACGACGATAACCGCGGCCGAGCTTAGCCGCTTGAAGGGTGACTTGCTCTCAGCTCAACTCGACGTCGCACGAACAAAGGCATTGGCGGGAAACGATGATCCGCTAAATGCTTTCAAGCCGCCTGCGGACGCAACTTCGACCCAGATCGAGATGCACCGCCATTTTCTGGTCAGCCAGGCTGCCGAGCAACATGCCAAGCTGGCCGCTATTGACCAGCAGGTGAAGCAAAAGGAGGCTGAACGAGCCACGTTTGAGGCCTCGGTCGAGAAGATCAAGGCTACCCTTGCTCCGTTGCAACAGCGTGTCGAAATTCGCCAGCAGCTGTTTCAGAAGGAATTGGGATCCAAGCTCACATACCTGACCGAATACCAGGACTATGTTGCCCAGCAGCAGGAAATTTTTGTCCAGCAACGCCGATCCAGCGAAGCTGATGCCGCTATCTCCGTCCTGACGGAAACTCGGACGAAAGCGGTGGCCGAGTATGAACGCAGCCTGTTCGAAAGCCTGGCCAAGGCCGAGGATAAGGCCGCTGGACTGACTCAGGATGTCATCAAAGCCGAGCAGCGGACCAGCCTCCAGAGGCTGACGGCACCGATCGATGGCATGGTCCAGCAGCTTGCGATCCACACCATTGGTGGCGTCGTGACGCCGGCGCAGATGCTCATGCTCATCGTTCCGAGCGAAAGCCGCCTTGAGATCGAAGCCATGGTCTCGAACCGCGATATCGGCTTCGTTGAGCCAGGCCAAGATGCAGCGATCAAGGTCGACACGTTCAACTTTACCAGGTACGGCCTGCTGCAAGGCGAGGTTCTCAGCATTTCCCAGGATGCGATCAGCCGCATCAAGCCTCTGGACAGAGGGAACGAGGCAATTGCCGGGGCGGAAACAACCAGCAGTGAACCGAAGGGTCAGGAGCTGGTCTATGCCGCGCGGATATCAATCGACCGCAGCCAGATGGAGATCGAGAACAAGCGCGTCAACCTTTCGCCCGGCATGGCCGTAACCGTCGAAATCAAGAACGGCTCCCGTAGCATCATTAGCTATCTGCTATCCCCGCTCCATCGCTATAAGCAGGAGAGTTTGCGCGAAAGATGAGTGTGATCGGAGAACAGCGCGGCGCGATGCGGTCGCCACTTGGACTCATTTCGTTCTCAATCAGCAAGTAAAGTAGTAACAGATCCATGGACGCTGCAAGCCAGTCGAGCTCCTTCAACTTCAGGTGCTCGACCGCGCCGTGCATCGCGCTATCTCGCCCTCAGATTATTTTTACCGACCGTGCCCAGGTCATTGAATGACGCGGGGTTCCGGGATCGGTACCACGAACTGCGCGCCCCAGCTCCGAGCAAATGATAACTGGCTGATGATCTCATCCTTCAGATTCCACGGCAGGATGAGAATGTAGTCTGGCTTCGTCACGTTGATCCGCTCCGGCTCATAGATCGGAATATGGGTGCCCGGCAGAAATCGCCCTTGCTTGTGCGGGCTGCGGTCAACCGTATATTCCACGAGATCACTGGTAATGCCGCAATAGTTCATCAGCGTATTCCCTTTGGCCGGTGCGCCGTATCCTACGACGCGCCTTCCTGCCTGCTTGGCGGTTACCAGGAACTCGATGAGCTTGTCTCGCGTCCGCACGGCGCGTTCCTCAAAGGCGAGGTATCCGGCAAGACCCCCATATCCGGCCTTTATCTCTCGCTCGCGAAGCTCATCGGTTCGCTTCGAGATTGGCTGGCGGCCCCCCCGCCTATGTTGCGCAAAGATGCGTAGCGATCCTCCATGGGTCGGCAACTCTTCAACGTCGAACAATTCTAGTCCATGCGCATCGAATATCTTCTCCACCGCTATCAATGAAAAATAGGAAAAGTGTTCATGATAGATGGTATCGATCTGACAGTCTGCGCACAGCCTCATCAAGTGGGGAAACTCCATTGTGACGACCCCCTGCTCGGCCAGTACGATCTTCAGCCCCTTAACGAAGTCATTCAAATTGGGAACGTGGGCGAGAACGTTGTTGCCAATCAGCAGATCTGCGCGCAAGCCCTCCCTGCGCAACGTGCGCGCGATCCACTCGCCGAAGAAATCCACGCGCGTAGGAATGCCTCTGCTCCGAGCTACCTCAGCGACGTTTCGCGCCGGTTCTATCCCGAGGACAGGAATCCCGCGATCAACGAAATACTGCAGCAGATAGCCATCATTACTTGCGATCTCGACGACCTTGCTATCAGGGTTGAAACCGAACCGCTCAATCATCATCCCGACGTATGCTTTCGCATGGCGGAGCCAGGACTCGCTGTATGATGAGAAGTAGGCATAGTCTCCGAAAATATTCTCCGGGCTTTCCCATTCTTCCAGCTGGACCAGGAAGCACTCGCCGCAAACATAGACCAGCAGGGGAAACTGCGGTTCCTCCCGCTGCAGGTCTTCCTCCTTCAGATAAGTGTTCGCCAGCGGCGACAGCCCGAGATCAAGGAATACCTGCTGAAGTTCCGAGCCGCAAAACCGGCAGCCGCTATGTCGATCGTGTTGGGCGTTCAGTGAACGGACCTGAGTCTCGTGGTTCAACATCAAGTGGCTCCCATTGAAGGTATACAACAATCTAGACTACGACTTCGGCGAACTTCGTCACTTGATGGTGGTCAAGTTACTCTGATGGTGGTCAAGTTACCTGCGCGTCTACGCACAACTGGGCGAGCGATGGCGAGCAATGAAGCACAAACCCCGTTTGGCTTAATGTGCCGGGGTCGTTGTCGTCCATTTGTTGCATGCGGCCGCGCCGATACTCATGCGCACTCTCAGTTCGTCCTCAATCTCGGAATCCACCTCCATTCCTTGTCGCGTTGCGAGATAACACGCACCGACAGGGGCCAATCTACCCTCAGCATCAGATCGTTATACCGAAGGCCCTTCGGCGTTCGGGATATGGGGTCCCGCCTCTGAGGTAACCAACCTCAGTATCGTCTTCGAGTGTGATAAAGCCGTGCGCGAAACGTTCCGGAGCATAAATGCCGCGCCCGTTCTCGGCCGACAAAATGACCGAGAAATGCTCGAGATAGCTTGGCGACTTGAGGCGCAGATCGACAATGACGTCAAAGACCGCCTCCTTCGTGCAACGCACGTACTTCGTTTCCGCGGCGGGAGGATATTGGAAGCAGCCGCGCAATGTCGCGCGTTTTGCGTTGAAACTGGCACTTGCCTGGGCGACCGTTGGTTTCAATCCATGCTCGGAAACGCGCGTGCACAGAACACACGAGCGGATTGCCCGCGATTGTCTTCTTGACGGTCAAGGTCAACCAATATGCGCCCACAAGCTTGATCTCTGAGAAGATCATCTTCGGAGCCCGGAGTTGCGAGAGATCGCAGTCCTACAATCCTGTGCCTTTCTTTTCCAAGTACATCCCTAAACGAGGGCTGGGCGTCATTCGTCAGGTTGGTGGAGCCGCATCAGCATAGGTATTTTCCGCGCGGTAGGAGGCTGGGTAGCGCCCGTGTTCAGGTGAGGAAAAACCGAAACACGTGCACCAATGTCCACAACAAGAGGGCGATCCAGGCTACCGTGGAGCCTAAGGCGAACGCGACTACGAGAACGGCCCAATCCAGACTCCTCCTGCTGCCGATGCCTTTCGCGATGGTGCCGTTAACAGGGTGCTGGTAGTTGGATCCCAGCTCATCTGCTTGCGACATTTGCTGCTTCCTAACCAGAGTAAGGACCAGCAACGTACCGCTATTTGATTGCACCAATCTGAGATTCCTCAATAACGGCGGAGGAGTCAGAGGATCGAGGCCCATCGATCGCGATCGGCCGCACAGCATCTGCTTCCGCTGCGAGCTAGGCAAAGTTTCACGCAGACGACATGGTATTCTTGAAGATTGGTTCTGGATCGCTAGGAGTGTGGGGTAGTGACCTGCGGGGCTTCGGCGCCAGTCGCGGCGCTATGGTTCTCCCGGCCTGCAAGGCAGCGCATTCGGCGCCATTCCTTTTCCAGCAGCACCACAGCCCAAAGCATTTGAGCCAAGATCCATATCGCAAAGAAGTGCTGCAACCAGAGCATACTAGCTGATCCTGAAAAGGCACCGGAGTTTGGTTGCTTGTGCAGGGAACGTGTTCGAGCGGCCATGCATCTGCTAGTCCACCGCCACGCCAACCATATTCCCGGTAAGAGGCGTAAGGATATGTCCCGACGCCGCCATACAAACTAGTCCGATGGCCCTGTCAACCCGAACAGGCTGAATAACCACGCATTTCTTGGGGACAGGCCCGAAGCTCTGACGTCTTGTGCGATGAAAGGTTTCGAAGGGTATCTTGGCCTGACGCCGGGGTCAGCGCCGTTGCAAGCCGTGTCGACCACGGCTGGACAAACGCAAGCGGGTGCACTCGCGACAGTAACAAACGGCCCCAATCTGGCCGCATCAATAGGCGTTATTCGGTTTCAGAATCCGGACGACAGTCAGCAGCAAAATGCGGATATCGAGCCATAACGACCAGTACTCGATATACCAGAGGTCGCTCTCAACACGATGTTTCATCATCCGTAATTCCGGCGTCTCGCCTCGGAATCCATTGACCTGCGCCCAACCGGTAATACCGGGCTTCATCTTGTGCCGAACGGCATAGGTGGCGATCAGCAAATCATATTCATTGTCATGGGCAAGTGCATGCGGTCGCGGACCGACCAAAGACATTTCGCCCCGCAAGACATTGAGGAGTTGCGGGACCTCATCAATGCTAAGCTTCCGCAGTAGCTTGCCAAGATGGGTTACGCGATTGTCGTTCCTCGTGGCCTGAACAATAACCGGGCCGTTGTCGAGCGTTGACATTGTCCTGAACTTGAAAATCCTGAACGTCCGGCCATTGAATCCAACACGCGTCTGGAGAAAAAACGCAGGTCCTGGCGACTCGAGCCGTACCGCTGCAGAGATCACCGCGAAGAAAGGCACCAGAGCAATCAAGGACATGGCGGCAAGAATACGGTCCATGCCTTGCTTCAAACTACGCTGCGCCGCGCTAAGCGGAGCGCGCTGAAGTTGTACCGCCTTTGTCGGGCCAAGCTCGAGCAACGGGCGATTCAGCAAACGGCACGTCATTGTATCAGGAACAAGCTTGACGGGAATCGGAAGCACTCGTAGCCCGCCTTCGACCTCGCCTATCAACTCCGTCGAACTCCACGGAATCGCTACGACTATTTCATCGATGTTCTTGGCTCGGACATAGTGGACTATTTCCCGTAAGCGGGTCTTCAATGCCTCCTTGTCGCAGATCCCGTTCTGGATCGGCAGATGAAAGGCACGCTCCACAGCGTATCCGTACTTATCCAAGACGGTTAGCGCCTCATTTCCAGTAAGCTGGTCCACCAACCCCACCAGGACTATCCGATTGGGCTTCAGGGCGCCTGACGAGATGACCAGAGTACAGACATGCGCAACGACAAGCCGCATCACCGCGGTCAGAATAACTCCGCAGGAAAAGAACACTAGCATCTCGCCACGTGAGAATGCCGCTCCGATCTTTAGCAGGAATGCAAGGGTCGCGAGAAAAGCAAATGTCATCAGCCAGGCGAGCGTGGAGCGCCCAACCTGCCATCTGAGTCGAAGGAGATTTGGTGCACGATAGAGTTGAGCCGCATGACCAAACGCGGAATAGAGTATGGCAACAGCCATACCCGAACCGACATAGTTTTGTACCGCCCCCTGACTCTCACGGACCGCGGCATCGTACAGGATTCCCGCCGCTATTCCCAACAGTACTATCCAGATTAGGTCGACGACCGCAACCAGCGGTGACATGACATTGAGAGAATTGGGTACGGCCGGTTGGTTGCGAGTATTTGAACGATCGAGATTGGCCAGAATGCTGTTTTCGCGCGCTAGAGACATTCGACACCTCCCGACCGCGGGGCTGAACAGATGGACGTTGCGGGCTAATCGCCGGCTATTCGCGAGAGCCCCGACAAGTTGACAAATCGAATTGTTTTGCGGCTCGGCAAGTCAATCAACCCCCTCATCTTGAACTCGGCCAGAGTCCGGCAAACGGTTTCGAGCGACGTACCCAAATGATCCGCAATATCGGCTCGCGGAAGCAGGAGCGTAAACGCGAACGGGTGCTTCGGGTCTTCAGGCAAGTGACTTCGAATGCGTAGGAGGAAGCCCGCAATGCGGGCCATGCTATTTTTCTGGCTCATGATGACGACAAGAGACAATGTCTCAGCAAGGACCTGGTAAGCGCCGCAGGGTTCGTTCTGTTGGCAGATGCTGGAAGCTGCAGTACGCTGCACCCGACAGTTGGTTACGGCTTCAGCCGTAATTCGCTGACATGACGATTGAGTTGGCATGACGACGTCACCCGGCCAATAGAACGCCAAAATCTGACGATTACCGCTTTCGAGAAGTCGAACCGCTCGGACAACGCCCTCGACGATTTTGATTTTCTGAGCTTGGTGCTCGCCCTCCCAAAAGAGCGCCCGTCCACGCGGAATAAGCGATGTTGTGGACTGGCGACGTTGCTCGACTAATTCTGGTCGGGGTAACCCGGATGGAAGCGGCGGCGGACCGCTCCCCATCCTGACGATCTGTGGAACACCCATTTGTCCACCCTCACTCACTCACTCACTCACTCACGCGGCAGATTTGGAGGATTGCATGGGGAAAGATTTAAGAAAATTCAGCTGAATGCACTAGACTTTGCACGGTTCCCCTTATGCCGATTGGATTAGGCCGGACAGGAAGAAACCATGCCGTCTTCAAAGGTTGGTGATGCCCGGGAGATATGCATCCCCAATCCGGCGAATCTTAGCTGAGGCACCAACTCTAGCTCGTCTGCGAAGCTCCTCACGCGCAATCGAATTTATTAACACACTCCTTTGACCTTTTGTTGCGCATCTGATGGCAATCCGCCATTGTCGGGATAGATGTCACGCCGCTGTATGTGCGCAGAGATGAGTGCGCATGATGACATCGAGCAGGTTGCTCGCCATGCTGCTGACCGAAGCTATACCGGATATGCCGCGATATCGCAGATTACGCGGAGCTCTTTCACCTGATAGCCAGAGCCTATTCGATTTGGTCTGATGCCGGCACTGTTCGACAGAGCGATATTCACTTCAGTCACCATCCTCACGATGCGGGCGACCATTCTTGCCTGCAAGTTTGGACTTGTTATCTTCATCGGACATTACCTTGATCTAACCTCGCTCGGGCTCTACGGGCTAGCCGCCGGCGCGGTTAGCCTCGGGCCAGTCATGATCGGCATGGGCATGGTTCATCTCACCATGCGAGATGCAGTTACGCGCTCGTTAGACCAGGTGACTGTCGATCTACGGCATTACTGGTGCTTTATCACCTCAGTATATGGCCTTTTGCTCATCTGCGTCGTCCTGATCACAATCACGTTCGGCGCCTCTGAATTGTGGTCTCTGATCGTAGTAATTATGCTGTTCGAGCATTTTGGAAACGACGTTTTCCTGCTCCTCTCGAACCTTGAACGTCCCCTGCTAGCTAATGTGAGCGCTTTTCTTCGCGGTGCAGCCTGGATTCTGGTCTACGTCCCAATTGCTATTTGGGAGCCGGCGTTCAGATCCAATGCTATCCTGTTCGAGTTCTGGCTGGGAGGCACCGTATCAGCCTTCTTCCTGTTCGCATGGGGAAGCCGATCCTGGCCATGGAGAGCCGTTGCTAGATCCTCTTTTCAGGTAGCCTGGATCGCTACGACGATCCGAAAGTCCTTTGTTGTTTACGTCAGCGATATCAGCTTTGTCGGGAGCCAGTATCTGGACCGCTACTTGGTGACGTTATTCTTGGGACTGGAGGTTGCGGGCGTCTATTTTCTTTACTGGTCGGTTGCAAGCGCCGCCAGCACATTCGTCAGCATCGTGGTGTTCCAGAATCAGCGCCCGCGCTTGATTAAAGCCTACCACGACGGCGGAGCGTTGGCCCACCGGCAGCTCACGGCCAGGTTCATGAAAACCGCCATACTTGCGACGGCAGCGTTCAGCCTTGCAGTTGGATGCGCATTCTACATCGTACTGCCGTTCCTGAAGCAGTCCACATCCATAGCGGATAACATTGCGGCGTTCTGGCTGATTATGGCGGGATTGGCAGTGCGCAACACTGCCGACTTCGGCGCAATGGCTCTTTTCACCGCTTATCGCGACCATATGATGACACTCACGAACTTGGCCGCAGTAATCGCGCTTCTGCTCACCCAGCTGCTATTGCTGCCTCTTGCTGGATTATACGGAGCTGGTGCCGCGATCCTCTTCACCTTTTCAGCAATGACGTTTTGGCGATACAAGCTTCTGTTCAGCCGCTCATCGATTGGGACGCAACGCAGTCGACCACTTTAGATTATCTGGCCCGTGCTCCGTTTGGGGCTTGCCAGCGCCGTCCCATTGACCGTTCGCCGAGAGATGATCTCCTGAGTCAATAACACCGGTCTCGCTCCCATTTCAGCGCACTGCTGATAATGGCGTCGAGACTGTCAAACTGCGGCGTCCATCCGAATTCGCGCCGAGCCAGTTTGGAATCTGCAACGATTGAGATCGGGTCGCCAAGCCGTCGGTTCGAAAACCTAATGTCCAGCTTGGTCTCATTGACCCGCTCAACGGCGTGTAAAACCTCCAGCACCGAATATCCTCGGCTGTAGCCGCAATTCGCTGTGAGATTTCGTCCTCCGTCCCGGAGACGAGCTAGGGCGAGCCTGTGTGCAGCAGCGAGATCCTTTACATGAATGTAGTCCCGAATGCATGTTCCGTCAGGTGTCGGATAATCTGTACCGAAGACTTCCACAAACTTTCTCTTGCCCACGGCCGCTTCGCTCGCAACTTTTATCAAATGGGTCGCACCCCTGGTTGCTTGGCCGGTCCGCCCCCCTGGGTCTGCGCCTGCAACATTGAAATATCTCAGGATCGTATAGTTGAGGCCGTGCGCCTTCGATATATCCTCCAACATCCATTCCGACATCAACTTGGAACGCCCATAAGGCGATTCGGGTCGAGGCGGATTGATCTCTTTCACCGGTTCAAGTCCGCTTGCCCCATAGACCGCAGCCGTTGACGAGAAGATGAAATGCGGAACACCGCCCCTAACCGCCGATTCCAGCAGACTCCGTGTCTTGCAGGTATTGTTGTGGTAGTAGCGCAGCGGATTAGCGACCGATTCCGGGACTACTACCGATCCCGCGAAATGAATAATTGCATCGATCTTGTGTTCGGTGATCGCGTGCTCCACCAAGGTCCGGTAACAAATATCACCGACGATGAGTTTGGCAGCCGGAGAGACGGCCGCTTCAAACCCGGTGGAAAGGTTATCCAGGACGACAACGGTCTCTCCCGCGTCAATCAACTCGAGGACCGTGTTACTACCGATGTACCCGGCACCACCGGTAACCAAAACTGGCATTGCTCCTCCCATTTAGATGAGACCGCTCGGGTCCAAGCAATCAAAGAGCTGGTGAGCCGTAACGTTCGCCGTATTGGGCGTTGGCCATAGCACCGGACATGCGTACCCACCTCTACAAACGACGCCTCGACTCTCAGATAGTCGCTGCGACCATTGCTGCGGCCGGACACTTCTCCTCGATCGGCGTCCACAAAAGTTGCGGATCGAGCTGCTCCGTATGTCGCAGGTGTCGCAATTCGGACAAGCGGGTGAATGGCGCCGAGTTGAACATCGCCTCATCGAGTTGAATCCGCTCAAATATTGTCTTTAACTGCAGCGCTCCTCTCTCCGCGCTCCACTGACATTTGAACTTCGGCAATCGTTCCCTGATCTTCGCGAACGATACCAGATAGCTGCGGTTATCCGGACCGCTGGGGCCATACGTAACCGCGCAACCGGGAAACGTCCTGCGGACGATCTCCGCGATCTCGCGTACGGTATAGTTTTGTGTTTCGTTGCCGACGTTGAATGCTTCGCCGCATACGGCATTTCTCGGGGCTTCGAGCGCACATAGGATCGCCTGGCAAATATCCTCAACGTGGACCAGTGGACGGCATGGTGTCCCATCGCTCATCACACGAACCTTGCCTGTCGTAAACGCAATCCCCGCCAGATTGTTGAGGACAAGGTCAAAGCGCTGCCGCGGCGATGCTCCGAACGCGGTTGCATTGCGCAGGAATACCGGCGTGAAACGCGAGTCGACCATTGACATCAGGTCGCGCTCGACCAGCACCTTGCAGCGCGCATAGGCGGTCTGCGGATCGACCGGTGACGTCTCAGATTTGAGTTCAGCACCAGCTGCTCCATAAATGCTGCAGGAAGACGCATACACAAACCTGCCAACGCCGGCTGCTTTACACTTTCTCGCAAACTCGACCGACCCGCGATAGTTGATCGCCATCGTGATTTCAGGGTCGTTTTCTCCGAGCGGGTCATTCGACAGCTCGGCGAGATGCACTACCGCGTCAAATTTCGACAGTTCCAATTGCAATAGTTGACGAACGTCCTTGGAGATGACCATCGGCCGCGTGCGGCCATCGTCGAACAACCAACCGCGTCGATAGAGCCCAGTGTCGATGCCGGTCACCTCGTGACCACGATCAAGCAACTTGGGACCCAAAACTGCGCCGATATAACCATCAGCCCCTGTATAAAGAATACGCATCAGCGTTCCCTCAAGTGTGGGTCTAAGCAGCCGTCAGGGGTTGGGCGGTTTGGGCTGGTTCGTTGTCCCACACGCACCACGGTCGCTTGCCGCTGTCCCATTGCTCCTGCAGGACCGCCTTGTCCCGCAGCGTGTCCATATTCTGCCAGTAACCGTGATGCCGGTAGACCGCGAGCTGATCCTGCTCGCTCAAGCGGGCAAGCGGCTCGCTCTCCCAGCTCGTGCTGTCGCCGTCGATGAGATCGAGTGCTTCTGGTTCGACCACGAAGAAGCCGCCGTTGATGACCTGCCCGTCGCTGGCATCCTTTTCCCGGAATCGGGAGGCCCGCGGGCGATCGGAAGACAAGTTGATCGCGCCGAACCGGCCAGGTAGTTGGACGGCAGTGACGGTCGCGAGCGCGCCTTGCTGATGATGAAAATTGATCAGTTCGCGGATGTTAATATCACCAACGCCATCTCCATAGGTCAGACAGAACGTCGCGTTTCCGAGATAATCCCTGACGCGCTTGAGCCTGCCGCCAGTCATCGTCTTTTCGCCGGTATCGATCAGCGTGACCTTCCAGGGCTCACTTCCGCTTCGGTGGGTCTCAAGCCGGTTGCGTTGGAGGTCAATCGTGAAATCGCCCTGGTGCGCCGTATAATCAAGAAAGTAGTCCTTGATGATCGTACCCTTGTAGCCGCAGCAAATAACGAACTCGTTGAGACCATAATGCGAATAAATTCGCATTATATGCCAGAGAATCGGCCGCCCCCCGATCTCAACCAACGGCTTCGGGACTACAGAGGTGTGTTCGCTAAGCCGCGTCCCATAGCCTCCCGCAAGAATGACTACTTTCATCCGCTTCTCCCGCCTGTTTACCATTGGCGTTGGTCGGACTGCTCCCGCCAAGTTTGAACTAAGCTAGGGCAAGTCGAACGGCTCGAGTTGATAACCGTCAACTTCTTGTTTAGTGCGCAGCGAAGCTGGCTCTCGCGTTCACGCGCCTGCCTGCCCCGCCTCCCAATATGCTCATGTTCGCGAGTCGACAGGGCCACCGGAGCAACTCCGAATGTTCGACGGATCGCGAGACTTGACGACCGTCAACTTATCAGCGCACCAGAGGCGCACCATTTCATCCCGCAGGGAGTGCAGCCTGCGAGCCAGTGCCAGCTATGAATCGGGAGCCCTTTGCCGTGCCACATAGCAACCTCACTCACACACACATTCTTACTGATATGCTGCCGATCCTGTGGCGTCGGCGCCTGATGATCTTCTTGGCTGTCGTTCTTACGTCAGCTGCCGGACTCGTCTTCTTTAAATCGATCGGGGAACGCTACGAATCACACACGTTATTGCGCGTCGGACAGGGAATTAAGGATCGACCGCAGAGTGGTCCCTTTGCTGAGGGTCTCGATCTTACAAGTCGCATTGACTCGCTGGCGCGGATTGCAACTACAGACCAAGTCATTCGTCTTGCAGCCTTGCACGTTGGCTTCGACCGGCTCGTCAAGAAACCCGAAAGCAACCTAACTTCGACAGCTCTCGAGTGGATGGCGCAGTCCGACTTGGTGCGACCATTCCTGGCGCAATTCGATTCTCTCAAAGCGCAACCCGGGGCGGAAGAGATCAACGCCAACGCTGACGTGCTCAGGGACAAGCAGCTGTCGCAAGTTGCAGCTCTGCGTGGCCTTATCACAGCTAAGGCGGAAGGACGCACCGATCTTCTGAAGATCGCTTTCCGCCATCGAGATCCGGCTATCGCGGTGGAATTCCTAAACCAACTCGCGAACGCATTGGTCGCCACGCAAGCCGATCTCGTTCAAGTTCCCGGCGCGCAGGTTTTCTTCCAGCAGCAGACGAAGCGACTGGAAGCAGAAGCTGAGAAGGCAGCTACCGATCTACGGAATTTCTCAGTGACAGCCGCGATTTATTCAGTCGCGGATCAACGCATGCTGCTTCTCAAACGAGCCGACGATCTTGGCACCCTGATTTCTTCAACGCGCGGGGCAGTCGAGGATCGGAGAGGCCAGAAGCAGGCAATACTGGATCAGCTGATGATACTGCGACCGGTATACCAATCGCGAACGGTTACTGGCATCGTAAACAACCTGCGCGGCCGTGATCACAAGGAAGTTGAGAATTCTGTCGGCACGGCCCACAACGAGGAAGCGCCTCCGCTGCTTCTTGTGAAGGTCTATCAGGATGCCATGGCGAACCTTCTGAAGGTTAACACTGACCTGAATGGCTCACTTCGGATCGAGAAGCACCTCGTCTCCGAACTCGAAAAGGTCAACGCGGAGCTGGCGTCTCTCTCGTCAAGAGAGGCGGAATACGACCGACTAAAACGCGTGCTCACGAGAGCTTCGGCCGCGGCGGACCATTATGGTACCCGCGTGATCGAGGAAGACATCAATCAGGACATTGCCAAGAAGACCCAACTGTCGAGCGTTAGAGTGATCCAGCTGGCAGAGAAATCAATCACGCCGGTATTTCCACGAGCAACACACATCGCTGTTTTGGCGATAGTCGGCGGCATTGCGTTCGGATCGGCGTTTGCAGTGATGCTGGAACTTGGGCGAGTACGCCGACGCCATGACGCCGACGGAATGGAAAACGTCAACGCGATCGAGGAAGCCGTTAGACGGTCCGTGCGTGGTCATCTCAGGGAAATCAAGGCGGCGGAGTAAGCAGCCAGTTGGATGCAGAACCCGACCCCCGGCGTTCCGGTATCAGGCCGATGGCAAGGCCTCAGAGGAGCCTTGATGGCTTATTTGACCGACAGTGACCTACGATTTTCGAGAGGCGTCGAGGAATCGGCAAATCCGCGATTTTTCGTTACAGTTCTTGCCGGCATTGCCTTGATAAATATTCTCACATTCTTCTATCATCTACTGAATTTTCCATTATTCAACACCATCAGCAACGCCGTATGTATGACGCTTATCGCGTATGCCGTCTTTGCGGTATTCCGTTCACAGCATAACAGCGCGCCAAATCTATTCTATATTCATATCGCTTTCACGTTCACGCTTCTGAGCGTCGTTATCAATGCGTCGAACGTGTCAATAATCGTCGGAGTCAAATATCTGTCCATCTACGTATTCTACGCCGCCGGCTACGCCAGCGCGGCCTCATTTCGTCCAGTTGAAATGCGCTATGCTTGTTTTCTTGCAGCATTGCCAGTATTTTTCTATCTCGCCTTCGGTGACACTCGAATTCCCGAATTCCTCCAGGAAAACATTGGCAATACGTTTTCCTATTTTGCGAACGCGAATGTTGCCACTCTGTACTTCTCTGCCCTCGTATTCACATTAGCGGAACGGCTCGGGGGCCGCGCCATACTTTTGCAGTTCTTGAATGTCGCGTTGATGAACAAGATAGGCGCGGCCGTGGCGACCGTGGTTGCCATCTGCGTGTGGATTGGGATTCCGCTGAGAAAGGAATCGCTGATCGCTCTGGCAGTTTTTGGTGTTGTTGCATTGATCGCCGTTTGGATTGGCGCATTCGACCGAGCCTTCGCTACTTTTGAAAGCATGAGCCTCTTGGTCGAACTTGGGCCTGACACCGTTTCCAAGATGTCATTCAGGCAGCTAGTCGAACTCACGGGAACGACGGACCTGTCCGGATTTTTTCGTGTGATACACTGGACCAACATATGGGACATCTATTCGACCAAAGGCATTGGTACACTGCTTTTTGGATATGGGATTGCGCAAACGCCGGATCTGACCGTTTTAAGGTTAGGTCCACATAACGACTATCTCCGCATTCTAGCAGAATACGGGGCGATCAACTTGGTTATCTTCGTATGTTTCCTGCTGCACGTATTGTTCAACCTGAAAGCCGGCCTTACTAGGGTGCTCTTCATGGTGCTAATGATCTACCTCTTTTCCGAGAATCTAATCGATCATTTCGCGTCGATGGCGCTCTATTTTACGTACGCGGGGCGATTTTCGGCGGCGTCGGGGAACGACGAGCCCACCGCAACCCAGCACGAGCGCATGGAGATTGGGCGCGAAACTTAAGCGGGCCAGCCACTGCTGGCCGCAGACCGAAGGGTTAGGGACTCGTGAGCGTCAAAGCTGATTGAACAACAGACAACGTAGGACGACCGCTGAGAAGAGCCGCGCGCGGACCTTCGCGCCCCCCTGGAGTCGATCGCGAACGGCGCGTTCCTCGAGTTTCTGCTGGGCTAAGATTTCCGTAGTACCGTACTCGCTGCACGTTCGCCGCTAATAAATGCTTGATCTGTCCAAATGTAACCCCAGTCACCATATCGACCGCAATAGGCGATGCCGATCTCGTCGAGATATCCATGAACAACATCGAGAGATCTTGGACGATCATGATCGAAGATGATATTCGCAAACGGCGCATGGATGATGCTCTTGTGAATGATCTCAGACCGTTCGGTGACTAGACCACACTGCAACAAGCCTTCGATGGTTGCCTCGATCACATCTTCGTACTGACAAGCGAACGGCTTCCACTTCCTCGAAAAGTAGTTCTCAGCTTGAATTGATCCGCAGGCTTTGGGAACCAGAGTCGGCGAGAAGCCTGCTGGAAAGGAAAGTCGAGCAAAGCAAATGTTCGAGTCGTAAAAGTAAGTCCATTGCGCTCTAGTCTCTACAGGCCTACTGAGGCCAATGTTTACTAGCACAACTTCGGTGCAAGAGAGTAGTTCAGCTGCAGCTAGCACATCCTTGGGCACCTTCTTTACCATCGGGATCAGTTCAGGAAGTGGGATCGAGGAAATCAGAGACGAATACTCCGCCTGCGTTCCGTTTTCAAAGTTTATCAGCTTTTCCTTTGCGTCGATTGCTATCACGCGATGGTTGCAGCGCAATTCAGCCATCGGCAAAAACGCATCTAGATATGAAACGAATCCTCCATTGGCTGGATATCGAAAACTGTCGACATAATGTACATCCAGCGGCTCATCCTCAAGCGCACCAATGAGAACTTCCTCGAGCTTCGGACGGTAGAGGCGTGGACCAAGCCAATCGGTTGTGAGGTTCCTCGCATCGGTTGTATGGTACTTTTTTGTGTACTCCAGCGGGAAGGTTGAAGCGAACGTTTTGCCAAACGCGGCGTTCAACCAGTCTTCGTAGTTTCTTATTTCTTGTTGGGGAGAATGGGTTGCATCCACAAAATCCCTTATGCAATCAACGACTAGCTTGGCAGGCAATCCGTGCAGGTTCACTTGGGCAGGGTGTTTGATCCAATGCCCTTTCCAGTAGTTGTTCACATAGGCTCTCATTCGCTCGTACTTCCCTCCCACCGAGGAGGAAAACAGGTCCTGTATACGTGGATTTGACGTGAATGAGATATGCGGACCTTCGTCGAAAACGAAGCCATCGTCGTAAAAGTGCGTGGAGGTATGCCCTCCTGGGCTTGGACGCGCCTCAAACAACACCGGCTTAATGCCGTTCTCGTTCAAGTAGCGAGATGCGCCTACACCCGCCATGCCGGCGCCAAGTATCACGAATCCCGCGCGCTTCATCTGCAGTCCTCAACGAGTGGTTCCTGAATAGAAGTCATGCGCCTATCTACGCGATCTGGCGGACGCAATCGTATTCGCCAAACCTTCCTTCATTTCAAAACGCTGCAGCCAACCAATTTTCTTCAATGGCAGTGGGTCACCAACGAGAAGCGGAACCTCATCACCTGAAGTGAGCCGAGCCCCTAGCCGGATCAGGTTTTCCCGACCAAGCTGGTGTCCTATCTCGCGAACGATGTCCTTTAGGGAGGTCGCTTCACCCGAGCATATGTCTATAGGCCCGCGATGACCGCTCTCAAGGGACGCGACAATTCCCGATGCAACATCGTCGACGTGCAGATAGTCGCGCATCTGATTGCCATGACTGATCTCAGCAGCGCGACCGTCGAGGAGTGCATCAATGACGGAGGCAACCAATCGGGTCGGATGTTCTCCAGGCCCATAAACAAAAAAGACACGTGGCCAAACGAGATCCAATCCGACTTCAGCTGCGTAAGCTGCCAAAGCGATACGCAGAGCGTGCTTCGTCGAGCCATACAGGCTGTTCGGCTCGTGGGGGGTGATGCCCGACCTGCACAAGCCGTAGCTCCAATCATATTCGGCACATGAGCCGACTACCGCAATGCGTTCTCCCCCGGCTTCGCGAAATGCCTGCGCCAGCTCCAGAGTTGCACTCATCCAGTTCAGATTCTCGGAAGATTGCATCACGTCTCCGATCACTGGGCGCCAAGCTGCATGAAGAAGAAGGGACGGCCTTTCCAGCTGCATGATTTTGCGCACGGCGGCCGGGTCTAGCAGGTTGACGCGCGCCCATCTCACACGCCCGCTGTTAGCCGGCACGGGGCCGTGCCTGATAGCCAGAACGTCATAGTTGTTCGACAAAAGCGCAAGGCAGCGACTTCCGATGAATCCGCTGGCGCCGGTGAGCAGTAACGGTCTCATCCAGGTTTAACAGCCGCTTGGTGGTGTTGTGAACCTTGCGAGAAGCTCTGCCTGAGAAGCCGAAGCCGCTCTGCTATCGGCCTCGGGCAGAGAATAATCGCTGCAAACCTCATGACCGGTAGTTTATCCACAATCATCAAGTCGCTTCGAAACCGCCACACATAGATTAGGATCTCCACCACACTGGCGCCGTTCCTGCGATGATGCGCCAAGAACAGCAAGGCCCGGCGGGAAAAACAACGTCTCGCCTGTCGCATGAGTTCTTCACGCAGTGATGCCACGTTGATGCGCTCCTCCGCCATCTGCGATATAAGGTTCGAAACCCTCCAACCATCGGACAGAACCTGCGCTACACTCAATCTGCACGTTTCCGATTTGTCATGAAAGTTGAAGGTGGCGCACGCTGCGTTGACGAAGCCAACTTTATCTTCAAAGAGAAGAGGCGCCCACGTTGCTACGTCCCCTGTGTGAGGCCAATCGAGAGGAAATCCTCCTCGTGAACGCAAGGCGTCCGTTCGCATCATGACGCTGCAGATCGCGACAGTTATCTCATCCGTCAAGAACTCCAAAAGGACATCTATCCCGTTCCTGATTCCCGAGCCAATACGTTTACTGGTGCGGGCCGGCCTGGTCTGCCCCGACGAGACTAAATGAACATTACTTAATGCGACAACGATTGACGGTCGCGATTGGTCTCCGAGCATATCAACGCACCGCTCGAGCAACCATGGGGAGATCCTGTCGTCATCGCAAACGAAAACTACGTATTCACCTTTGGCTGCCGCCACGCATGCGTTCCAATTCGGAAGAAGGCCGATGTTCTTTTCTTGCCGCAGTATCCGGAGCCTCCTGTCGCTGAACTCCCGCAAGACCTTCGTCGTATCGTCCGTCGATGCATTATCCGAAACGAGTACCTCGATGTTCGTATAGGTCTGAGATAAAGCCGACTGGACGCAATCTTTCAGCAATGCAGCCCTGTTGAAGGTTGGAATGGCGATCGTTACGAGCGGGCCGCGCGCCGTTTCTAATGCAGCTCCTGAGGGTGACATCGCCTACTCCTCTCTGGGCACTACCTTGCCGTGATCACTATCGTTAGCAGGCCACGCGCTGTGGCTTTCACAAAGCCCCGAACGGAGCCTTGCGGCGCGTGATGATTTTCGTATTGTTCGTTAGTCCTTACACTGATCATCACGTCGAGGCTTTATTGATGATTAGATATGACTTGGGCAGGAGGAGAAACCGCTCAGTAACAAAGTATCCTTCGGGAAAGAGACGTCGAAACTCCCGGGCGGACAAGAGGTTGGTTTCATCGAATAGTTGCCGCGTCACCATTGCATCGCGTTCAACCAGTCCAAATGGTGAGATTTTCGCCAGAATCCGGCCTATGGGTCTCGGTAACCAGTGCAGGAACGGCATCAAAAAGTGAAGCTCCAACGGGAACTCTTTAGCAGGCGTTTGAATGATATAGTTCCTCGCAACACGTTTGATCTCGCGTGCAAGTCCGACACGGTCGGATGGTGGAACGTGTTCAATAACTGAATTGCAGATCAGTATGTCAATCTGCTTGTCGTTTACCGGAATATGTTTTCCATCGTAGACCGTCGCTTGGATGTTGCCCGACTCTCGTCGTCCCACGTTGTCGGGATTAAATTGACGATCCAACGCAATGTTATAGATCATTACTTGCTTTGGCTTTATTTCCGATTGCACAAAACTCCAGAAGTGAAGCGAGCCGCCGACGTCGGCTATCGAGCGATTGTCAATATCAGGGAAGAATCGTTTTATCCGCCGAGCACGCGATACTCGAAACTGCTTCATGAGCGGCGATATGTATGTGAATAAGCCTGACATCAATCACCTCCCGGGCGAACAGTTTTTCGCCAGCGTTTGGCTGGTTTCGGCAAGCTCACGTTTCTCTGTTCTGCGATGGGGGATTCGGAACTGAGCCGGATTCAATGTTTCATTTCCCATGTCTCGTAGGTTGCGCGGCCAGGATCGTGATCTACTGCACAGTAGTGCTTCACGTCTGGGGGAAATTGAGGTCCATCAAGTCAGAAACTCGATTGCTGAATCGGGCTCGCTGACCTGAGGCGGGGTTTACCCAACGATTGCCCCCATTCCCGGATTTCTAGGATGATGACGAACAAGCAGCTTCGCAACCCGAAACGCACTAGCTTCCAAGCGCTTACAGCTCCGAGGCGAAAATTTCGTCGGTTGGCGCCCTCGTTGGCGCTCCAGAGGCGGTTTCCGCTTTCGTCCTCAACCGCCGATCAAATCGCAAGACCACCATTGCTGGACGTTCTGGCGACTCTCTTCACCCCAACAGCAACGGTGGGGAACGCGAGAGCTGTAATCATGCGCGCCGGCGTACGGCCGAGCCTCAGGAGCGTCGGAAAGGGCCTCCGCTGAACCAGCTTTTCCAGCATCATGCTTTTGCGAGCGGCCCATTCGGACGGTTTGGGCGTGAGGTGATATTTTCCTAGCAGCCTGGGATGGAAGGGAAACCCCCAGACCTCCTGAAAACCTGCCTGCATGAGGACGTCATTCATGTCAGTGAATGAAAATTCCTTCAGATGGAATCCTTCCGCTTTAGCGCCGAAGGGAACAAAGTATTTGCTTACGTCGTGCGGCCCCGAGAACGAGTGCGGTGTGAGAACGAGTAGATAGCCATTGTGGTCAAGCATCTCATAGCACTTGGCAAGTATGTCGGGAGTTTCATCCGGCACCAAGTGCTCAATCACGTTGTCCATGACAATGACGTCGAACTTTGTTGGCGGATCGTAGTCAAGGACATCGCCATGCTGAACGTGATCCGATATGGCCAAGGGGCTGAGATCTTGCTTCGCCTGTTCGATTGAAGCTTCGGACACATCAATGCCATAGACCCGGTAGCCACCCGTCGCGAGCGCCTTCAACAAGTTGCCACTCCCGCAACCTAAATCAAAGACCTTTGCGGCATGTCTGCGTGACGGTGACAGGAGCGATTCCACAACATTGAATACTGTATCGGTGTAATCCGTTTCGCCGCTGCCGGGATTGTAGTTCTCGATTATGTTCCCGATCACGTCGCTATAAGCGTGCTGAAACAACCGGCGACGCTCATACGAACCTTTTGACGTCTCCAGAATCTGGCGGGCATATTCCTTTTCAACTTCGTAATGACGTTTGCGCCACTCCTCAAACGTAGTGGGCTCTCTCGACTTACCATCCATGCCGTCCATCTCCGATAACTCCACAACGTCAGCCGCTCCCCGCAGATAGACCTCAGCCGCAGGACTGCACCGTTTGTGCCGCAGCTCGATGCTGTCGCGAATAATGAGCCTCTGGCCTGGACGAAGAACAACGGCCTGAGACGATCGCAACGCGTCTACTTGCACACGCGACATCGCAAAGGATGCAATCGCTGCATCTGGCGTAGTTGATATCCGTCAATTACGTTCCCATCCTTTTGCGATGAGCATTCAATCGCCTTGTGGTAGCTTATCGATGTCTCCCTCCGGCGAGGGCCGCCTTGTTGGATTAGTCCAATTGGTGCGTAACAGTCCTTATGGACAGCCATAAGCGCAGTACTCAGCTTGAACGGCTTGAGGTGGTCGAAACTGGTCGCCGGCGGCGCTGGTCGGATGACGAGAAGCTGCGGATCGTGAGAGAGCTTTGAAGCGCCGCGCGCGATATCGTCGACAGCAAGACGCCATGGCATATCACGTTCGTTGCTGACGACATGGCGTCGCGCGTTCGGTCGCGAGCCGATTGGCCCAAAGCGGGCAATCCGGCTTTGCGCGGGTCGTCCTTGCCGCTGAGATCGAGCCGGCGGTTGCGGCTACACCGACGAGCGGGCAGATGGTGATCGTCATTGGCAGGGATTGCCGGGTGGTTGTCGATGCCGGCGTGGATGCTGCCGCCCTGGCGCGGGTGCTGCAGGCTCTGAAGCGTTGATGATCCCGATCTCTTCGAGCGCCCGCATCTGGATTGCGACCGGCCACACCGACAAGCGCAAGGGCATGCATGGTTTGGCCTTGTTGGTGCAGGAAAGCCTTGGTCGTGATCCGTTCGCCGGAGATGACTTCGTGTTCCGCGGACGCGGCGGTTCACTGATCAAGGCCTTGTGGCACGATGGAATTGGATTGTCGCTCTACGCCAAGCGGCTGGACCGTGGCCGGTTTGTCTGGCCGGTGACGGTGGACGGTGTGGTGGCGCTGAGCGCAGCCCAGATGAGCTATCTGCTGGAGGCGATCGACTGGCGCAACCCGCAGCACACGTGGCGGCCACAGAGCGCAGGCTAGGCTTAAAAAATGTTCTGAGGCGCGGAAGAAAGACGCCTCAAATCGTCCCTTTTGTGATTCCATCAGGGCCATGGGTGATGGCCTTGAATCGCTGCCAGACGACATCGATGCGCTGAAAGCGGCATTGATCGTTGCTCGCGCGGAGGCTGCGACTGCCCGCGCCCGGCAATCCGACGACCAGGCATTGATCGCCCATCTGAAGCTGCAGATCGAGAAACTCAACCGCGACCGCTATGGCCCACGCTCGGAGCGCACCGCGCGGCTATTGGATCAGCTCGAACTGACGCTGGAGGACGCCGTGGTCGCCGCGATGTTTCTGTCGATCGCAATCTGCGGCATCGTGATGAAAAACGCGGGTATAGGTATCGGAACCCGTATACGGGATCAGGTTCTGGCTGACGTCGAAGCCCGCGGTATTGGCCAGAAACCCTTCTTACCGACCTCGGCCCGCGCACTCTCCTTGTCCTTGCGCGACAGCATGCGTTTCAACTGCGCGACGTTCGACCTCGCGCCGCGGATCGGCGGCGCGGGCGGGCTCGCGTTGCTGGTCGTCGGAGACGTGGCCATAGACCCGCTCCACCATCTGGGCCGACAGGCTTGCCGGCAGGCGGATCGCCTTGGCGTCATTCGCGCGCAAGCGGCCGTCACGCCAGCCGTTCCCGGAGAATCTGCCTCGCGAGCGGGTGATCGTGCCGGGACCTGTAGCCTGCGCCTGCTGTGGCGGCGCGCGGCTGTCCAGAATCGGCGAGGACATTACCGAGACGCTGTAGCGTGGTTTCGAAATCTTGGAAGGTGATCCAGCACGTCCGCGAGAAGTTTACTTGCCGTGATTTTGAGAAGATCAGTCAGGCCCCGGCGCCGTTCCATCTGCTTGCCCGCGGCTGGGCGGGGCCCAGCCTGCTGGCGAGGGTGTTGTTCGAGAAGTTTGGTCAACATCAGCCGCTGAACCTGGCCGAACGCTATGCCAAGGAGGGCGTGCCGATCAGTCTATCGACCTTGGCCGACCAGGTCGGCGGCTGCACGGCGGCGCTGGCACCTTTGTTCATGCGGCTCGAGACCTATGTGCTAAGCGCCGAGCGATTGCACGGGGACGACACCACGGTTCCGGTCCTGGCCAAAGGCAAGACCGACACCGGCCGGATCTGGGTCTACGTCCGCGACGACAAACCGTTCGGCGGGCCAGAGCCGCCGGGGGCAGTGTTTTAATACTCACGCGATCGTGCCGGCGAACATCCTCAGGCGCATCTGGCCAGCTACAGCGAAATCTTCCAGGCCGATGCCTATGGCGGCTATGGCAAGCTTTACGACCCGGGCCGCAACGCAGGTCCGATCCTGGAAGCCGCCTGTTGGGTCCACGCCCGGCGTCCGTTCTTCGTGATGGCCGATCTGGCCGAGAACGCGCGTCGCAAGGCCCAGGGCAAGAAACCGGCAGTGATCTCGCCGCTGGCGCTGGAAACAGTCCGCCGGATCGATGCCCTGTTCGAGATCGAGCGGACCATCAACGGTCAAAGCGCCGAAAGGCGCAGGGCGGTTCGCCAGGAACTCAGCGCGCCGCTCGTGGCCGATCTGCAAGCCTGGATGCGCGCGCAACGCCCCAAGCTCGCGCGCGGAAACGATGTCGCCAAGGCCATGGACTACATGCTCAAGCGCTGGAGCGCATTTACCCGCTTCCTCGACGACGGCCGCATCTGCTTGTCAAACAATGCGGCCGAGCGTGGCGTGCGCGGCATCGCTCTGGGCCGGAAGTCTTGGCTGTTCTGCGGCTCGGATCGCGGCGGCGAGCGTGCCGCGGTGATGTACAGCCTCATCGTCACGGCCAAAATGAACGACGTCGATCCACAAGCCTGGCTCGCGGACGTTCTGGACCGCATCGCCGAGCATTCTGTCCAAAGGCTCGATGAGCTGCTGCCATGGAATTGGCGCCACCGAAACAAGCAAGTCGATCAGGCAGCCTGAGTACGTGAGTGACCGCTACGCGGTCTTCACCGGATGCTTACTTATCGATTGCAGTTTGGGTGTTCCGAAGGAGTGCCCTAGATCGCGATCTGCAGCGTCCGCCAGCGATCGGATCATGTGCCGCGCAGGCCGCACTCCCTTATTGACGATGGTCAAGTTGGATGTCGGGGCGACGAATACCCTTAGCTCGTGAGGAATTTGATCATGCCGTTTAGTACTTACGAGTTCCTGTTTGCTTTCTTTGTCTTCCTGTCACCCGCATTTGCCGGCTATGTCTTTGCTGGGTATTTCGAACAGCGTTCGTTCGCGAACAAACTGATCTTTCTGCTTGTTCTAACCGGCGGGGCGCTGGACTTCCATGCGATGCCGGTGGCGCCAGGTCGAGCTCATGCATCCGAGGCATCTTCCGACGAGAAGTCCGCGACCTCACCAATTAGGGATGCAGTAAATCAGAATACGCCCGGCCAAAGCGATGGATATCCGGTCGGAGTTCCCGGGCATTTCGCGTGGTATCGCGGCTCGCACAAGCCTCCGGGCGCCAGCGCGCCGCCTCCCGATTTCACAGCAGTCACCGGATGGGGGCAAGTCTACCCGAAAGTGGCGGCGCCCAAGTATACGGACCCAGAGGGACGCATAGTCATTGCAGATGCAAAAACCTACGTGCACCTCAGCGTCACTCGCGAATGGATTTTAGTGCAAGATCAGTCGGCACACGGGATCGCTGGTGCCTACTTTGTGTCGGACTTCAAGCCGCGGCCCGCTCCTCCGCTGAATTTGAGCACGCAGCCGGACGGTAGTGTCGTCATCGGTTATCCCAAACCGGGATACAACAATCATTTCTGGGTAATCGATCGGGGCACTTATCCTGCTGGAAGCGTCGACGGCGTGTACGTACAGATGGATATGAGAGTAAGCGATCCGAACATGAAATTCGTCGCAAACGTCGGAGCCGATTGGTGGCGCGACGCGAGCGCCGTGTTCTTGCGAAGTTTCGTCAACAATCCGGGAGCCGGAATGAGCAACTGGATCGAGCTCTCGACAGATTGGACCACGCTTTATTTTTACTCATGGAGTACAGACCGGCTTCTGACAGACCCGCCGCCCCCGCTCGCCGAAACAAAGTCATCACCCACCGTTGTCAGACGCCGCGCAAGCAGTTGGCCGACCTACCTTCCAGATCGCAGAGGCGACAGTCCAATCATCGTCCCCTCTCCGACGAGCCGCGTGGCCAGCCATCCGCGGTAGCGGGCTTCAGATAACCTCACGCGCTTCCCCGCGAGTCGTTCTATCATTTTGATCTTGCCAGAGGATAATACCGCTCGCCTGTTCCCCTCGAGCAGACAGTATTATTTCGTGACACGGTCGCTTTGCCGCGAATGGCAGCGAATTTGGTTTCGTTACAATCGTTTGGGCGAAGCTCGTAGAACTGTACATCCTGCGCCCGCAGAATGTCAGAAAGCGAAACACATTGACGACAAAGTCTGTTGCCAGCGTCCTGCTCGATTTCGAGCTGCGCTGAATTGCATCATGCACAATTCAAGTTGTGTAACGCACACACTTGTGGGCGCAGCTCGGAATTGGGGATGGGCAGAACCATCAGGGGAACAGTAAATGGCAATTTCTATCTCGGAAGTGATCGCTCAAAACACGGTGGGCGGGAGCGACGGAAAGCCTGCCGGCGTACCGGCGGGTTGGGGATTTTACGACGGCGTGCAGGCGTCCGGTTCCGTGCCGCCGTCCAGTTTTACCGCCGTGACCGGTTGGGCGCACGTTTATCAGGAAGCTGGCGCTCCTGCGTATACGAATACGAACGCGTCGATCGAAGTCGCGAATTCAAAGACCTATGTTCGCCTCAAGGGCACAGGCGAATGGGTCCTGGTACAGGACCAGGCATCGACCGGTATCACCGGAGGACAGTTCGTCACTGACTTCTCCGGACCTACCCGCGACATGAGGATAGGCGCGGGCTCTGGCGGCAGCACGGCGGTCGGTGCCCCCGCGGCCGGTTATATGGACCATGTCTGGCCAACCGCGCGGGGAACTTTCGCAGCCGGAGCGGTCGATGCCGTCTATGTCCAGATGGACATGCGGGTGACCGATTCGAACCTGAACCTGATCGCGCAATTGGGGGCCGACTGGTGGCGCGATGCGAACGCCCCTTTTTATAGCGATTTCAGGAACAATCCGGGAGTCGGCACGAACAATTGGGTAGAGCTCTCGACCGAATGGAAGACGATGGGCTACTATTCATCAACCACCGCACAATTTCAGGCAAATCCTCCCCCGCTGGTCGGATCCGCACCAACTACCCCGCCCGTCACCGGAACACCCGACACAACGGCGCCGGCGGCACCCAAGATTGCCGCGTTCACACCGGACACCGGCGCTGTCGGGGACAAGATCACGACCGCAAGCGTGCTGACATTGTCCGGCACGGCGGAGTCGGGCAGCACCGTCAAACTGTTTGACGGGACAACCCAGATTGGCACCGCAAAAGCAAATGCGAGCGGCGCCTGGAGCGTTGCGACGTCCCAATTGTCGGGAGGTACACACAACTTTACCGCCAGGGCGACGGACACCGCGGGCAACACTAGTTCGGCATCGTCTGCGTTAAGCTTGAGAGTGGATGCGGCGACCTCGCCGCCGGTGACGTCACCGCCGGTGACTTCGCCGCCAGTGACTACGCCGCCGGCAACTGGTGCGAACCTGCTGGTGAATGGTTCGTTCGAGGCGTCCTCGCTCGCATCAGGCCGCTGGGCAGGCTTCAGCTCCATCCCAGGCTGGACCGCGTTAACCGGCGGGACGATCGAACTGTGGAACAACCTCAACAACGTCAAGGCCACTGATGGATCGAACTTCGGCGAGATCGATTATATGACCGGTCGAGACGGTCTCCATCAGACCGTGAAGACCACCGCTGGGCAGACCTATGACCTTTCGTTCGATGCGCGGTCACGGCCGGACTGGGCAGGCTTGAACCCCGCGATTGAAGTCTTGTGGAACGACAAAGTGGTCGCCACCGTCCCGTCCGGAAGCGACTGGAAAGCGCACCATTTTTCGGTAACCGGCACCGGCGGACAGGACCGCCTCACCTTCCGCGAGCCCAGCCGAGGTGCCGCCGATGGGCATGGCGCGCTCTATGACAATGTCAGCTTGGTCGCCGCAGGAACCGCAAGCACCAGCGCGATCCAACCAGCAGTGCCACAAACAGCGGTTCAGCCAGCAGTCCAGCAAAATGCCATGACTGCCATGAGCGAAAAGGCTATGGATCTAGTAACACAATACTCGGCGACAAGTTTTGCTGATTCTGGCCCTGGCTTCGGCTCAATGCTGCGTCAGACCGACTTGACGCCAGCGTTGGCCCAGACATTGGCTAGATCGCAATAGCCGAGCTGGAAGCGCAGCTTGAAAAATGGCTCCCGTCAGCACGATTATCGGCGTCGCCAACGGGAGCCAGCAACGTCAGGCCGTGATCTCGTAGAGGACCCTGCTCATAACTGCACATTCATCTGAGCCGCCATCGGCGCGTTTATGGTGAGATTTGTGGCCCGGATCATTTCTCGCAAAGAGCACGGAAGGCAGGATGAACCGCAAGCGTCTGAAACGACTGGAGCGTTTCACGTTTTGATTGAAGCGTATCCAGCGTTGACGAAGTAGTTTTTGCATTCATCAGGTTTGATGGTGTGGATAAGGTCGCCGAGATGGCGGCTGATGTCGTCGATGGTGCGCTTTTGAGCGGCGCGCATCCAGTGCTTGATCTTGGCAAAGGTCTGCTCGATCGGATTGAGATTGGGCGAGTAAGGCGGCAGATACCAGAGCCTGGCGCCGGCGGCCTTGATGATGCGGCGTAGCGCGACCGACTTGTGGCTGCCGAGATTGTCCATGATGACGATGTCGCCAGGCTTCAGCGACGGCAGCAGGAATTGCTCGACATAGGCGGGGAAGCACTCTCCGTTGATCGGCCCGTCGAATAGGCAGGGAGCGGCAAGGCGGTCATGGCGCAACGCACCGAGGAAGGTCATCGTGTGCCAGTGGCCGTGGGGTGCGAAGCCGCGAAGTCGGTCTCCTTTTGGCGCCCATCCACGCAATGGCGCCATGTTGATCTTGATCCAGGTCTCGTCGATGAAGACCAGGCGCTGCGGATAAAGACCGGTCTGCCACGATCGCCAGCGCCGCCGCCGGCGGGCCACATCAGAGCGGCCCTGCTCAAGAGCGAACAGCGTTTTTTTGAACCGCAGCCCCTCGCGGCGCATGAACAGCCATACCGCATTGTGCGAGACATCGACCCCCCGCGTCGCCAACTCGTCCTTCAGGGCGTGCAGCGTCAGGTGCGGGGTCTGCCTGATCCGCTCCTTGATGAAGTCGCCATGCGGCTCCAGCACCGACTTGCGGTGACCGCCCATCTGACCCGGTTTGACCGAGCCGGTCGCCCGGAAACGCTGCGACCACTTCACCACCGAGGAGACGGAAACTCCAAACCGCGCCGCCGCAACCCGGCAACTTTCGCCCTTTGAAACCGCGGCAACCACCCGCTTGCGTAGATCATTGGAAAGAGGTCTGACCATCGGATGCTGGCCTCCTATCCAGCCAGCATTCTTGAATCATATTCGCCACAGAACCGAAATCCCTTCCGATTCAATAATTTCGTGAAACGCTCTAGCGGTACTTTTGGAGGGTTACCGCGACCGTGATGCACCCCGCTTTAACCTTCAAAACTGGGGTAAATCCGAGAACAAACGGCGCGGATTCCTTTGGCTGGGCCAGCGCTCGTGTAACACGGCGGCGTGTGCTGTGGGACTGGCGTGCGACCCAGGCGTCTTCGAGAACGATGGTTTGTCGTATGACGTGAATAACGATTGCGGAATCATCCCAATATTCCGCGATCTCGAAGGTTGGAGCGCAGTGAAGTCTTTTTTCGATCTCGACCAGATTCAAGCTGTTAGACTGTTCGCAGAACACTCCTACGAAGTCACTGATGGCGAGGCGGCCGCCCAAGCGGTAGCAGCGCGGATTCGGCAAATGATCGCTATTGCTTGACGCATTCTTGAAGGAGCGCGATCTTTGAAAGAGCGGTGAGATCGCTGACCAGGGCGCGAGTCCTCCGCTGTCCGACGGTTCACCATTTGAGGCACCTACGAGCAGAACGGAACTAACCCTTCATCGCGTTCTTGAGCGGATTTGGGCAGCTCAGTTGGATTACTTGGGACCTTAACCCGCCTCCGAGTTTCAGGCACCCCGCCGCCCGAAGCTCGTGTGATGGCCTCTTGATCTTACGATCTGGGCTGCCTTGACTGCCGCTTCGGCTCGATTTCGTGCGCCAAGCGCACGTAGGAGCGCTGCAGTATGAATCTTGCTGGTGCCCTCTGCGATTCCTAGTTCCCGCGCGATTTCCTTGTTCGACATCCCACGAGCAAGCAGGGTTAGGACTTCATTCTGGCGTCGCGTTAGCTTTAGTGTTTCTTCCTGAATATGATCGCGAACTGGATTATCATCATCGTCAGCTTCACCATCGATAACCCAGCTCGGAATATATATGCGTCCAGAGAGCAAATCGTGGATAGCGTCTAGCAACTCCTCCTCTGGCTGAAGCTTGTGTAGAAAGCCGTGAAAACCAGATGAAAGGTAGTGCAGTGCTTCGACCTTACTCTTGGATCCGGAAAGTACGGCAATATGCGCCTTCGGACTCACCTCATGCCATTCAGCTAGCAGCTCCAACGTGTCGTAGCTCAGGCTCCCAGAATCGATCAGAACTAAGTCGAAACCTTCGTCGATGTTTGAATGCGGGAGTTTTGACGCCTCAACGACACGAAGAAGCTGAAAGCGCGTCTCTATTAGCTTCCTGAGCCCGGTTCGATAGACGCTATGATTATCGACGACGAGAATTACCGACACGACAATATTCCTCTAATGCCCGCTGCCGCAACACTCACTCGCTGGATCCAAATCGACCTCAAGCCTCCCGGTTCCAGTATTTCCACAAAGAATCCCAATCAGCCGTGACTTGGGTGTATCAAATTCCGCCCAATCTGTGTCAACTTTTCGCTAGCAGGGATTGCATCCGCCCAAAATGCAGCCGATTTCGTCGAGCCGGTCGCCGCAGCGGATCGAGGCCGGTGTGCGGCCCGTCTGCACTGCAGCAGACATAGGTCGCACCTGCAGCGGCTCCGACCAACACCACCTATCGATGATCTTCATCATCAGGCGACATGATCAGCTCAAGGTAGTTCGCGTGCAGCGTTTGGATAGCTTTCGCTCCGTCGAACTTTATGCGGACTTGATTTCGTGTCTTGCCGAAGCCGACGACGGTGCAAAACCGCTGACTCCGACGTGGCATGTTCTTGAGTCCCAACGCGCTCAATCGACATAATGAGCCAACAGCAAAACCCTGCTTTGCACCTGTTTGCTCTGTCGCGTTCCGCATTGCCGGTCTGACTTTCAGTCGACTTTTTCATAGACGCGTGAAATGCAATTGCGGCGGCTAGAAATCCCGGCCCGTCCCAAGCTCCTCCGCCGTCGTTTCCGTTGTGAACGATCCATTTTCCCAGTCCGCGGTTCTTCCTGCGATGATTACCCGAGACGGCCAAACCACCCGACCCGTCCTCCCGCCAACTCGCGTCCGCGTCAAAAGAGTTGAGCAAATAGCCGACCTCAAGAATGAGATTTTGACCAACCACCTCCTCCTCTCGTTCCTTTCGATTAAGACCGGCGAACGAATGCGGCGGCGCACGCGGCTATGCCATTAGTCCATCGCCAAACCGTCTTCGGTCACCGCTGAAATCCGCGTGCAAGACTCTCGCGAGCGGTTTCCATCTTTTCGTGCAGTTCCAGCCATCGCTGCTCTTTTGGAGGAAGAGGTGATGGGAGTGGAGTCCAGACTGGCTTTCTACCGAATGGAAGCTGTGCGTCTAGGATCTCGAACTCAAAAGTTTCTTCGGGCGTCAGACCAGCGAGAACCCGCCGCCGATACTTATCTAGGATGTAATCATCAGATCGCAAAACATACCTCCTCTTGAAACTGTCCCCGCTCCTTTCGTCCTTCGTCGCGTCGACGGCAGGCACGCCTTGGACCCGGCAGGCTGGACACTAACTATCTTGCTCGCCATCGACTTGACGACAGTCAACAATGTTCGTTGCGAGCCATCCGCTGAGTAATGCACCGGCCTTAGAACGACACATCAAGTCAGCGCGGTCGACGCCAGTTGATTGCTGCTCGTCGCCACTGCCGACACTGGCTGGCAAGAAATGTTGCGCTGTTCGAAACCGGCTACGATCTCGATGATCGCGCGTGTTTTCAGACCGCTTCAGCATACAGGTTAGCAGCAACGCTTCATTCTAGCCCATCACCAGAGGGGCGTAACGAGCAAAAATCGAGTAGAGCGAAAACGCCGATCCCAGCCTCAGCAGACCAGCTGTCTCCAACGTTCGAACGCAGGGCCAACGCAGAAACTTCTCCTTAGGCACCGCAAGTTGACGGTCGTCAATTTTGAGCTTGATGTTTGGTGTTTGGTGTCACACGCGACTCGTTGGGTGTCGTCTAAGTCACTGCCGAACCTCGGCTACAGAGCCCCCAACTTTGAGCCGACACATCGAACTCAACGCTCTCCCGTGCTGAGGCAGCGTTCCCGATCGCTCAACATCCGTCTATCTGTATTGCCTCGCGGAGTGGTGAACAATGGAGCTGTTGAAGGCCCAGAAGGTTGCTTATCTGCCAGATGAATCCGATCGAAGGTGTCGCTTCTGCAGTAAAAAGCTGGAACTGATCCGAACAGTCGTAGATTGCGACAGCGGAGATATCATCCATATGTTCAAATGCGAGTGTGGGGATCGCATTTGGACCGAATAGCTGGCGCCCCTAATCCCCGCCTTTTCGCCCGTTTGATCCTGTGAACGGGCCCTGTGATGCTCCCTCAGGAGCGGACAAAAGCAATGGCTTGCCCAACAAGATCTTACTCAGCAGGATAATGGCAATCCGAAGCTTGATCGACGGCGCCGACATCCAGTTCAGCCAAGAATTCAAGGTCGGAGACCGCGAGATGCGGTTCGCTTGAGTGCGATTGCCCTTCTTAGGATAGGGCGACAACAGAGAGCAAGGTCAGCCGGCGCTCGGCTTCCCAACCAGCCCATCCAGCGTTGCGCTACGCAAGAGATACCGCTGGTGTGTTGATAGCGTTCTTGCCCAAGTTTTGTTCACCAGTCGTTTGGTATCGGCCTCCGCCTACTTGACGATTCTCAAGTCCGCTGACGGTGATCCACGGTAGTCTGCCTACGGCGAAATTTCCAGGCGCCACTTTGCGATGAATGAAACCAACATTGCGATGAAAGAAACCAACCAGCCGCACCTCCAGTTGGTCGACGCCAATGGCGGCGGCATTGAATCTCCTCCACACCGTCGTACGCGCGTCTACGTTGCAACGTTTGTGGGAGCAATCGTTTTAATTGGTGGCTCGCTCTATACTGTCCTTGACCTCCTGCATACAGGTAATCTGCCGCTTGCTTCCGGGAGGAATACAATAGCGACACCGATGTCAGATGCAATCCTTCAGAACACGCCTGGGCAAAGTGAAGGCTATCCTTTCGGAGTACCCAAAGGTTACGCGTGGTGCAGCGGCTCATACAAGCCTGAAGGCAACAGTGCGCCGCCGCTAGATTTCACATCGGTCACCTCAAAAGGCCAAGTTTATCCGGAATTGGGCGCGCCCCCATACTCGGGCCCAGGCGGCAGCATAATGATTGCCAACGCAAAAACTTACGTTCACCTCAGGACTACTCGCGAATGGGCAATAGTCCAGGACCAGGCCACGTCCGGGATTGCAGGAGCTCATTTTACCTCGGACTCCTCGCCAGAACTGAGCAAGGAGATGAGGTTAGATGCCCAGCCCGACCGCAGCGTGGTCGTTGGCGCTCCTCCCAAGGGATACGGCAATCAGTTCTGGCCAATCGTGCGTGGCACGTATGCAGCTGGAACAGTCGACGGAGTGTATGTGCAGATGGATATGCGAACGAATGATCCCAGCAGAAAATTCGTTGCGAGCGTTGGAGCCGATTGGTGGCTCGACGCGAACGCGAGATTTGTACAGAATTCCGAAAACAATTCAGGGGCTGGCATCAGCAACTGGATTAAGCTTTCGGAGCAATGGTCAACCATCCGCTTCTATTCCTGGACTACTGCTCAGATACAGGCGGACCCGCCACCACCACTTGCCGGCTCCGCACTTGATGCAAAGCCGACCATCAGTCGAGTCCAATCAAACACCCCATCGCCTTGCTTATCCGCACCGCAAGACAGAGCGCGCTCATGACGTGGCATCCAAGGTCTCCAAGGGACACTCACGTGCCTCGGCGACGCAAGCCAGGAAGCCGCTCAACAGCCGGTTCCTTGTATGCCCAGATTGGCGCAGACCCTAGCGAGCCGCCGCGAGTGAAAGAGCCTGAAGCCGGGTTCCGCTGTTGGTCGGCTATCCGAATATTGTCGTCAAATTGGCAGATGATTTTCCTTTGAGTTTTTGAATGAGACCTCAGCCGGGCGGCACCGAGGTTTTCATTTAGGCTTTTGTCAGGGACAGATACCCTCTCCGGCCGGGCGTTGAGGAAAGTTCAGCAACGGCTTCCGAACGATTGGAACGATTTGTGTTCGGGAAACTTACGCAGAGGTTTCAAACGTAGTGTGATCATGCCCGCGATCTTGTTGGTGGACGAAAACGGCGTTTACAGGAGAGGCATCCGGGCATTGATTGAGGGTGCAGAGCTCGGCCGAGTCGTAGAGTCCGTCAGCTTCCAAGAAGAACTCAGCGGCGTTTTCGATTTGCTGCTGATCGATTTTGACCGTTTTAATCAGCATTCATATCAGCTTCTGCGAGCAGCACGTGCCCGTATTCCTCAGATGCGCCTTGCAGCAATGTCCGCATCCAATGCTCGAAGCGATGTGCTGCGTTGCTTGTCAGCAGGATTTCACGGCTACGTGGACAAAACCCAATCGGAAGCAGAATGGCTTCGAGCGATCACTGACTTGCTGTCGGGACGCATATACGTACCGCAGTGGCTCGCCGAAACGGCGTATGGCGATATCCAGGCTCATTTCACAGTCGACTTGGAGCTTGAGAGCCTCATTTTGACGCGTAGGCAGCGGGACGTTCTCCCGCTACTGGCTCAAGGTATGTCGACCAAGGAAATTGCTCGCGAGCTCAACATTGCCGTAGGCACGGCCAAGATTCACACCCTAGCACTCCTGCACGCCCTGGGCGTCCGCAATCGAACTGAGGCGGCCCTTGTCGCCGCCAAGATTTTGCAATTAACGGCTCCGGGCAATGGAGATCGTCTGATCCGGTTTCCAAAAATCACGGGCCTACGTGGAGGATCAGCAGAGTCACACTCTGCCATAGCTGTTTTGACGAAGATCTGAACCCGATTGCTTCAAGGTGCGGGATGGACATTGAATTAGCTTCTGCAATGGGTCATGCGCGAAGAGTTGCCGAAAGGGCAATTGGTGCAGTGCCATCATGTTTCCGCGACCGGCGGGCTTCCGTCGTGGGGCGTCACCGAGTTTAGCAAGAGGATATTGGAGCGGCAGGCGAAGGGCAAGGGCGGGTCCCTCCCCGGCACCCCCGGCCTACGGCGCTAGGGCAGCCCGAGATCGGGGTAGCGGCAGATCAAAATTCTTGGGTTGCGGGGGTTGCGGCGGTTGCACCCCAGAGGAAATGGCAAATGAGCAACACTCTTTTCGACGGTCTATGGTTGTCGATCTCTGAAATCGCCCGGCTAAAAGGCGTATCGCGCCAGGCCATCGCAAAACGCATTGGCTCGCTTACGGCCCATGGCCTCCTCGATGTGCAGCCCGGCCAAAACGGCTCCAAGCTCATAAATCTCGCCCAATTTGACCGTGCCGTCGGTGAGGTTGGCGACGCAATCAAGGAAGGTGCGGCGGAAACACGTGCCGAGATGGCTGCCGAGGTGCCAGGTCGCCCGCGTTGCGCGATCACCAAGCGCGGGCTGCCCAGTATGCCGCAGACCTGAAGTTTCTCGACTTTGAGGAACGGCTCGGCCGGCTCCTGCCGGTGGTCGAGGTTAAGGAAGCGTCTTCCAAGTGCGCCGAGGCGACGGTGCGGGTCATCGATCGCCTGCCAACGTATGCAGATTCGATCGCGTCGCCGTGGGAAAGGACGGCCCAGCCGGAGCCCGCGCCAAGCTCAAAGAGATCGCCCGCGAAGTGCGAGTCGAAATCGCGGCGGCGCACGGCGAACTAGCTCGAAGGGCCCAGCCTATAGCTCTCGAACAGTCCGAATTCGATGAGATTAATCCGCAAGGAAAAATCCATGGCTAATATTTGGGGCGGTCATCAAGGCGCAGGACAGGCTCGGCTCAACGTTTTCGTCCAGATTGTCGAGTAACCGAATCGCTCTTGGATAAGTTGGATCCCCCGCCGCTGGCAGCATCGAATGCAGCCTGGTTGAGGACGGGAGGATCAAGGCGACTTGGCTGTCGTACGACGCCGGCCTAGCAGGGCTGCACACGCCGGCAAGCCGCATGCAATCATCGACCTCCTCAGAACTTTACGCGCCCCCGGTTTTGGAGTTCGCTTGCTGCCGTCCTAAGCAGTCATTCATACCGACGCGGCTGATCTTGCTGGACTTTCTGCGTCAGCCTGTGCCTTTCGGTATCGCCCTGTCCTATCCCGTGTCGGAGAGTCGGGTAGCAGTAGCAGCCTCGGCCCCCAGTGACTTTCAATCATGGGGTCGAGGGTTCGAGTCCCTCCGCGCCTCGCTCTTCAGCCGGACGATCAGGGTCTCGAGCTGCTGCGGGAGCTGGTTGGCGTAGCGGACTGGCCGCCTGGAGCGGTCGCTCAACGCCTCCAGCCCGTGCTCCTTGTAGCGGTCGAAAATCTTGTAGCCGGTCTTGCGGGAGATGCCGAACTCCCGGCACACCTCGGTCATGGCTTCCCTATCCAGAAGCCGGGCGACAAAGCGCAAGCGCTCTTCGATCACCGAACTCGCTTTCCACGGCATCCACACCTCCCGCAGAACAAAAGCGGAAAGTGTAACCCATGTGTCCGGTACGATTTGTCACCTATGTCTCGGGCGGCTCAAATAATCAGCCACTCATTTAACACCAAAGGTGTTTTTCTAACCTCTTACAATCAAAGATACGCTTTAATCAGCAATTAATCAGCACGCGGTCGCTGGCCGAGCGCGACATCAAAATCCCTCCCGCCGAAATCCCCCTCGCAGCATGGCGCAATTCCGGAGGTCCATTGACATAACGCAATCCGGAATAGGATTAGCCCGCCATACCCGCACAAGCACCTGCCCGGCGTATCAATTGCAACGCAGCGCCCATCGCGGTGGGCGTCACGGTGCAATTGCGCACCATCAAGGAGGGAATGGAAATGAAGCGTTCAGTTTTTTTGTCATTGTGCATCCCTTTTATGTTTGCGGCTCCGGCGGCTGCCGAGGATATGAAGCAGGAAGTCACCAAGCTCGCTGCCGCCTATATGGATTGCTTCAACAAGCAGGATGCCGCCTGCATCGCGGCGCTGTACACGAAGGATGGCTTCCTCGTTAACCCGGCCGGGAAGCAAGTCCTCACAGATTACTATGGTGGTGCTTTCAAGGCGGGGATGAACAAGCTGGAAGTCACCGTGGATGAAACGTGGCAAATCGATAACGACACGCCCGGCGCCATGGGCAAATTTCGTGTCACAGGAAAGAGCGACAAGGGTGAGGCCATGGAAATGGCGGGTATCTGGACCGCAGCTTACGTCAAGGAAGACGGGAAATGGAAAGCCCGGATGCTGACGGCGGCTCCCAAGCCACCGGAGCAGAAGGCCGCAGCCAAGTAGACGAAGGAACGCGACGAAGCGCCCATCTCGCGAGTGAGGTGGGCGTTGTCGAGATCAGCGCCGACCGCTGGGGCGACGATGTCAGGCTGTCGGATATCGAACCGCGCTTCGTCTGTCAGGCGTGCAGCCGGCGTGGTGCCGACGTGCGGCCGGCTCATGGGTGGGGACGGATGGGAACGGGCCGAGCTGGCCGGCGACCGGCAGAATTGGTGCCCCGGCGCAGATGAGGAATGTGGGCTGCGCCGGGACAGCGCTCTCCGCCGATGGCTTGAAGGGGGCTGGGGGTATCATCGACTAGCGCGCACTGACATAAAAGCACAACCTCAGCGGTTGCAAAGTGCACTTTGTGCCATTCGTTAAAAGAAAAGCTGGTTGCTCCCCAAGAACCGGATCAGGAAGGATTTTCCATCAGCTGCCGGGGGTCGGAGACATTTTTCTCCGACATTTTAGAACGCCACCCGCATCACAACTGATCGACACCCCGACCGTACACGTCACATGGGCGCTTCGTCTCCCCTGCGATCGACGGTCAACCCGACGGGGTGTATCGCCTGACGATACCGCAAGCCTCTAGGCAACCCGTAGTAGAACCGGCACGCTACCCGCTGAGCGCAAGTTCAATGCGCCGCTGGAATGTGTTGGGAATGCCGCGTAAGTCCGCCGATCGATCTCGCCTGAGCGCAGCGCAACGGCATGCACTGTTGGCGGCGAAAGCCGGCAAGGTGGTCCGCACATTCCAGTATCGGTGCAGTGCCCTGACAAGCCCAGGGATCGGCGGAATAGCGCTCTGGGCGCTAAAGCGGGATCACCTGATCGAGAACGGTCCAATCGAGAACGGGCGCTGCGTCATGGTGCTGACGCTGAAGGGATATCATGAGCTTGAACTGCTTTTGCGCGAGAGGCCGGCGGCCGATGATCGGACCACTGCCGACGCAACAAAAGCCCAGCGGATGGGTCGTTAACCACTTGGCAATCATTTTCACGCGACTGCCGGAGAGGCCGCTAAACGGTTGTACTGCGTAATCGGTTCTACCGCTTTCCTCAATGCGCTGTGTGTGAGGATTTGCACCATGATGGTGGTTGAACGTCGATCCCTGAAGCGCGCGATCGTCAACCTGCTGGCGCTGGTATGCGTCGATGGCATTCGCGGCTGCCATCCCTGCCTTGTGATGGATTTTCACGATGGTGGGGCGACGCTGCATTCAAATACGCATCATACCGCCGCCTTCAAGTTCGATTTGTCGCTGGACGGTTTCCGGACAACGATGCACTGTCGGGTAATCTGGAGAGAGGGCAATACCTGCGGCGGGAGCACCGGGTTGATGCCGTGGTTCAAGCGCTCCCTGAGCCAATCATTCTCAAGGATGGGCAAGAGCTGCACACCCTGAACGACGCTGCCGCCTATATCGCCGAACTTTCAAAGTCCGAACAGGATTCTGCCGAGACGCGCATAGCGAGCGAAGCGCTTAGCCTGGCCGCCGAAACTGACGCGCCGACGCTGCTCGCGCGGACAGCGGTGCTAAGCGCCATCAGGCGACATCGCCCCGAGGCAGCGCCCGCCCGACCGATGGCCAAAATTCTTCGTATCCTTGGCCGCAACCTGAACCTCTAGAGCGTCTCTACCATCCGGCTAACCCCGAGTGCTGCCGGTCCTTGACCTTGGAACATGCTCGCACGCTGCCCCAAAGCAGACGGCTCTGTTCGGGACCCAATGTTTCGGCTTTGGGCCACAAGATGCCATCACCTCGCCGTTACCAGCGGCGCACTTGGCTACCAATCACGGGTGTCCTCACGGGTTTTGCCAAGCCAAAGAACACCACGAAGGCGTTGCCACCGCAGCGCGTTGAAAGGGTTTCGTCTGGGGTCTTCGTCAGACAAACCTCATCCATAAGATCGATATTGTTGGCGGCCCAGACATTTCCGGCCGGGTCCACGACAACACCAGTCAGGAATTGCATGCCCTTGCCTGCGTAGCCGGTCTTGGGTGGAGAGATCGGGTCGCCCGTCTTGAAGCCGGGAGGGCACGTCTCGGTCCTGAAGCCGCAAAGCTGCGTCAGCGTTTTGCCGAAGCCGTTCGCAACCCATACGTGGTCATTGCCGTCGACGGTGATGCCCCAAGGTCCGCTGATGCTCCCCCCACCGTCGAACGACGGGGCGGGTCCTTGGGTGCCGCCCGAGCGGATCATGCTGACGCTGCCACCGGGAAATTCCTCGACAATGCGGACCAGGGCGATGAATTTTTCGACCGTTTCGTCACCGCCGCCCGTCGGCTTCAGTTTGCTTTCCAGGCTGCTCCGCAGCTTCATCCGAAGCAAGTCCAGCTTTTCCCTGATGCTCGGCTCGCCCAACACATTCGCGACCCAGGCGTTGCCTTGGCTGTCGATTGCGATGGCGTGGGGACTGTAACCGACCTCTAATTCTTCGGCCTTGCCGGGATCATTCGCCGGGAAGCGGGTCACCGTGTTGGAGTTGGAGTTGGAAACCAGGACCCGGCCTTGCAGGTCGAAGGCGACGTGGAAAGGTCCTTTCACCTGGCAGGTGCCGTCGACCGGCTTGTCGTCGACGGTGTGGCAGAGGATGCGAGCCTGAGCCGGATCGCCCTTCGGGATGTGGACGATCTGGCTCTTACTTGAATCCAACGCCCAGACATCCCCATCCGGCGTCGTGTTGACACCCTGCATTCCGCCGAGTTGCCCATTCAGGTTGTAGCCCGTCGATGGCGACAGCGGTTTTCCTGTCTTGTCGAACACTGAAATCGTCTTACCGCCGATGCTGGTCACCCATACCTTGCCGTCAGCTGCGATGGTAAGACCCCAGCCGGGAAAGTCGACGCCGCCGCCGGTAAAGCCCGTGGTCATCGGCGAGATGGGGCGGCCGTTCGGGGGGAGCGCGGAGAGCGTACCGCCGATGCCGCCGAACATTGTCGATTGCGAGCCTGCCATCTGATTGTTTGCCGCCCAGGCGTTGCCATCGCCGTCGATACCGATGCCGCCGAGGCCGTTCAGACCGCCACCTGCGTATCGCAGCGCGATCGTCCATGTGCCGGGAGCGAACAGGAGGTAGGGACGAAACGGAACAGCACGCGAGCCTGGGCCCTCCCGTCCAGCCGGGTAAAAATGGTCCAATAGCGCAAACAATTTTGCAGGCTGATTCCAGGGATGCAACGCAATCGCCTGCGCCGAGGTCAATGTGTCGGTGGGAGCCGACTTTCCCGGCGGCGTTGAGGCGGCAAACAGTCTTTCGCAGGCGTCCGCCTGTACGCGCGTGATGCAACCCGCCAGCAAGACCCCCAATGTGTTCAACACAGCCAGAGAAGTGGTTTGTGTGCTGTTCAGTGGATCCTGGATCACCGTGCCCCATCCGCCGGTCGTAAGGTCTACCAGGTTGGGCACATTGCCCGCGGCGATCTTCAGGCCGAGCGCATGCCCGCTAAGCGTTTCACCTTTGAGGAATTGCGCTCCGGTCCATACCGATGCCACGGTAGTGAGTTCGTTAATGGTCACTTCCTTCGGTGCCGAGGTGCCCAATGTTGCCATCAGCGCGATAGCCGGGTTCGCTCCTTGGGAGCCGCCAATCGTGGGCTGTCCACCCTTGGCGGTCAGGTAGAGCACGCTGCCGCCAGCCTTTTCGTTATCGAACTGCAAGTGAAAAGCACCGTCGTCGCCCGTGCTTGTTTCCGACAGCTTGGTAGGGGCGCCCTCAGTCGCTGCCAGTAGCGTGACCGTCGACTTTGCGATAGGACCGCCGCCGCCATTGACCTTCCCAAGAACTTGTTGAGCCGAAGCGTGGCCGAAAGTCAGTGCGACTAAGGCGAAGGCAAGACACAACACGCGCATGGCGTCTCCTGTACAATAGCAGTGGTTCGCAACGGTTCGCTGGGAAATTTTATTTCGGCGCGTCACTGCCGCCATGGCTGGTCGTGACTATCCTGCACTGTCTAGGAGCAGAACAATGACTCTTTGAGATAGATCAATGCGGCCTGCGAGCCCAAGCCGCTATCCGCACCGTCGACATCTTGATGACCGACGACGGGAGTGCGGGGCTGGGATGCGGACAGAATGAAAAGGGCGTTGCATCGTGCCGTTGATCAGGTGACGCTGAATATCTTAATAGGCGTGGATAAGGAAGACTACGTTAGGCAGTGGCATGAAAATCACAACCGACCGCCCCTACGCCGATCCCGAGAAAGCCGCCCGCCGGCTGATGCAGCACGCTCGCACCTTTGAGCCCAAACAGGACGGCCGCATCTTTATCGAGAAGATCAACGCGCCGTTTCTGTTTGGGGACAAGGGCACGGCGGCAGAACACAAGGCCGGGCTCGCATTTGCCATCGAACGCGGTTGGCTGGAGATGCACGAAAGCGGGACGTATGTGAAGTTTACGCAAAGCGGGTCGGATTTGTTTGCGTAAGCGGCAACCAATTTCCGCCCGAGCGGAGATTGAACCGCTCCACGAAAGCGCGAACTTTCGGCTCAAGCGGAAAGGTTCAGCTTCTATCCCCCACCCGGTGCGGCCCGCCGACTGCCATTATCAGCACCGCCTGACGGCAGCCTGATGTTACGGGCATCGACGCCGACGCGCGCACTGGCGCTATGTGCATTGCAGCGCTATGCCCCTCGTCACGGCGTCCAAGGAGCGCGACAACATTCAGTCGCGCAGACGGCGGCTCCGCCGAAGTTTGGAGGCCCTCGACGGAGCCGCCTCGCCGCGCCGCGCTATGAAGCTAACGATCAATTCAAACCCGTCTGCACATCAATCAACACAAAGGAAAAAAGTTGGCTAAGTGTGGCGATGTAGTAGCGCTGTGGCCAATGGCCGTCCCGATGCGTAAATCTCGCCAAATCAGCCCTGCGCAGGAACATGCTGTAGTTGGCCCGCTTAACCCAAGGGTGCGGAGGAACGACTGCGACGCCACGATGCGAGAATACAGCATCTATGTCATGGGACCAGACGGCATCGTTATCGAGCGAATAAACCTGTCTTGCGCTAATGATGCCGAGGCGCTTGATCAAGCCGAAAAGCTCTCCTCAGGAAGGAGACTTCTTCAGCTGTGGCAAGGCATCCGCTTTATTGCGACATTTCTTCCCCAGCCGACGATTCAGTAGTGCCGCACAGCGTCAGTGGGTACTGGCGGCCGGAAGGGTCTCGATCAAAGTCATGTCCGCATCCCGCACGGTGACACACCGCCCGGTTTCGCGCGCAATCCTTCGCGCCACCTTGATGGCGGCATTCTCATCCTCCATTTCAAGGACAATGATGCTACCCATCCCCGAGAATGCATCGGGATTGGATACCGAGACCATGATCGGAGGGTGACTCATAAAAGGACCTCCCCTGAAAACGCGCTTGAAGTGGCGTCCGCGATCCGCCGCGCCTTGATCCAAATCAAGCATTCCAACATCGGCGCATGACAGCCTGGTTTATCGTAAACACGAAACGTCTATGATCGATCCTCAGCAAAGCGATGTCGGACGACGTGTGGTCTACCAGCCTCCGGGAGCTGGCCGGAGGTACGGCGTCATCAGTGCGATATACCCGCGGCGGGTGTTTATCCGACTAGATGGTCAGAACTACAGCCGAGCGGTCGATCCGGCCAATCTGAGGTTTGCCGAAAGGACGACTAAAGGTCACCAAGACGACGGTGGTCACGACCAATCAGCGCTGCCCAGCGGCTGACTTGGCAAGGAATCCAGAGGCAGAACGTGCCAGCAACGTGGTATGTGACTGTTGAAATGCATAAGAGCGGCGTCCTGCCAAGGCCACGACACCCGCGAATGTCCACCACCTTCGAGACTGAAACCGAAGCCAAGAACTTCGCGCGGGCCAAGGTGCAAGAAGGCTTGATAGTTTTTGCGGGTACGGTCAATCCTCACTTGCCGAGACGGGTAATTCTTTCGCAAGACATTGCGGCTTGGGTAGCGGAAGAGAGCGGGTAAGGATCGTGCCGGATTGTCCGTTGGTACAATGGGCTGTAACCCGCCGCTGCGATAAATTTGGTACATCGGCGCGGCTCTCTTACCTATTTGGGGGGCAGAATGCTCGACCGCATCACTCAGGGCGATCCCCAAAACCCGCTTTTTCACTTTGGCATTGATTGTCGAATGCCCCCTATCACGGTGAAGGAGTTCACCTACGAGAAGGGGGAATCAATCTACCGGCAGAATGCAGCCGCCGAATACGTCTATCAGGTCAAGACGGGTGCGGTACGAACTTACAAGTTGCTATCCGATGGTCGCCGACAAATCGGCGCTTTTCACCTGGCGGGCGATATTTTTGGTTTGGAGACCGAGCAGCATCGGTTCACCGCAGAGGCGATTATTGAGACCAGAGTACTCCTTGTCAGGCGGTCGCGCTTGGCGGACTATTCCCTACAGGACCCGGCGGTCGCGGGTCGGCTGCTTAGTATGACAACCGCCAATCTCCGGCATGTTGAAGATCGTCTGCTGCTGCTCGGCCGGAAGTCCTCGGTCGAGAAGGTCGCCGCATTTCTGGTGGAGATGGATAAGAGATTGGCCGCTCATAAGGTTCTGGCCTTGCCGATGTCGCGACGCGACATAGCAGACTACCTCGGCTTGACCCTCGAAACTGTATCTCGTGCGCTTGCCAAGCTGCATCGTGCCGGCGTCCTCAAATTCATCGGCAATACACAACGCGAAATCGCAATTGTTGATCGACAAGGTCTGGCGAGCTTCGATTTTTGAAGAGCGCATGATCTGTAAAGCGAGCAGGCAGAGAACAGGTTGGAATGCGAGTTTTTGGGTTTGGCACTCGTAAGCGTGTCCTATGCCCCATTATTTTTTTGATCTGCGGGACGGCGACGCTTTCGTTCAGGACAACGAAGGCACGGACCTGATTGATATTGTCGAAGCTCAGATTGAGGCCGCTGAATATTTGGCCGATGCGGTGAAGGAACTTTCGATGAGATTGCCCGGGGCTGCGGGGCATCCCATGACCATCGAGGTCCGAGATTTGCGGGGAGCACTATTTCAAGTGGGCTTCGACCTTTCAGACCAGTTGGGGTCCGACGCAATCGATGAGCGGCGTTTAGGTGCAAAAATGGATCGTGGCCACTAAAGACATTCGCTGCTGCAATGAATGTTGCTCGCCCATCTCAATCGGCAGTCCCGGTCATTCTGCCGTATTGCCAAAAAGCCAGTGGCAGGGCCGCCGCGCTTATGCGGAGTCCTCAGAAATAGAAAATCGCCACTACGAGGGGCGCGGTCGTTACCAATGACCACAACATGCATAAGCCGATAAGCTTCGGCCATTCCCACTTAGACACGAGAAGACGCCTCGAATTGGCACCCAGCGCTACAGTTCTTAGAGCGAGTATGTGCCAATCGATGCAACTACACAACGGCTTCTCGCTAAAGATTGAACGCCACAATCATGAGGGCAATGGGTAGCACCGCTCCGAGCACCAATGCGAAAATATTGAATGCTGCTTCTCTGCTCATGACGCACCTCGCCGTGCACCTCAAAGCGTCAAGTTTCGAGAATGCGTGCGGCTCGATTTTGTTTCTGCGCGATTTGCCGCACGCGGCTCTTCTGGGCAGTATTTTGCGCAATGCCCAACGGCCAGCCGTCTGAGCCAGGAACAGTTCCTTGAGCACCGAATTAATTGTATGTCATTGAATGGAGAGACTTAATGAAGACGTTGGTCGCCGCCGCTTCTCTTGCGCTCCTGGGCGGCTCTGCCCTCGCCCAGAACACTGGCCCTGCGCCGCAAACCGGAATGGAAAAGCCCGGAAAGACGAGCGGGGCCAAGCCAGATGGTTCGATGGACACCACCGGCATGAGCGCAACGAAGGGTAACATCAAAAGGGAAAAGGACGGCGCACCGGCCCCGAAGGATGAGAAGAGGTAGCGACGCGACCCCCGTATTCCTGGTAATCATCGGGTTCGGCGTGGATGTCTGAAAGTTCGTCGAACCCAGACACCTAGCTTGCACCGCATGCAGCGCCGAGAGAAAATCACCCTTGGAGAAATGCGATCGGACAACGATCCTCGCCGGCTGCTCGTCTACTGCAGCGACTTCAAGTGCTCGCATTCCGTCGTCGTGGATGCCGCTCCTTGGAGCGATGACGTCCGCCTGTCGGATCTGGAGCACAAGTTCACCTGCAAGGCTTGCGGTCGCCGAGGCGCCGACGTTCGGCCGCTGTTCGAGAAGGCGGTGATGGGCACTGATGTCTGAGATTGGGTGGCGGCGAGAATTTGAAGACCCAATCCCTCTGCCCGCCGGCGGTGAGCTTCGGACATTGCTGGATGCCGGCAACTACATCGCCAGCTTGCCGGAAGAGGAAGCGGCCCTGCAGGAATGGCAGACGGCGATCGAGGTCTTGATGCTGTGCAGCCGCGGCGGCCCGACAATGGCGGCGCGGATGGGGGTGATGATGGCGCTAAATCGCCACGTTGAACGGGTCTTCAATCCGGATGCCAAGAAAGCATCATTGGGGAAAGCGAAAGCTCAAGCGGGATGAGTGAGGAGCCGCTACCAAAACAGAGCTGTTAGCGCAAAAGCTGTAGTGAGAGCACCCAAGGCGACGGCGACAGCGATGGTTGCACGGTCATTCACATAATCTGAATAGTTGAAAGCCTGAGCTTATCAAATAACCTGAATCGGGCGGCTGCTATTCGCATTCTGCAATGTGGTAGTGACTACTACATCGCGAAAAACCGGGCCGTGAGCCCGCCGACCGTTAGGGCAAGCGTGGCCGCGATGGACAATACGAGCAGCCAATTCCGCTCCATGGCAGAGCGCGTTGGCGGTAATTGAGCGCCAGATTCCGCCAGCGTTTCCCGGTTTGTTTCCGGATTGATCTCGCTAGGTTGCGGATCGTGAATTCCACCATCAGTAGTTTCTCGGAGACGGAATATCGCACCGGCCCGCTGATGTCGGTTCAATGAATAGGAACCGTAGCGCTGCCCGAGAGTCCTAATCGGGCTTCCGGTTGTCGCCCCCAAGCCCCCCGGAAGCGAACGGCCTCAGCTACCACTCCTGTTGCTGGGGCCGTTTTGCTTCATTCGAACAGCACCCAGGGTGCAAACATGGCTGCCGTCAGGGCAGACGAGATCAGCAGAGAGGTCCCGATCACCTTGACCCATTCCCGGTAAGGCACGACGCAATTTCCAGTTGGCCCCAAGCCACGCCACAATCATCGTGGAGAAGCTCGAAACGCGCCAGTGCAGTTTGTGCCAATCGTCATGGCCTGGCATCTAGAGCGGACGAACCCTCTGGCGTCCTACTCGGCTGCTTTCTTGATTAAGCGATTGCAATAGTAACAGAAGCGCTCTTGGACAATTTGGCGGTGATAGCTTTTGATGCCGCACGGCATGAACGTGATTGATTGGCCGTCTGGTGCGACTTCGTATGTGGGCGTCTGAAATTTGCCGCTTGGGGTCGGCCCTAGCGACGAAAGTGGATCCTTGCTCGATGTTCAACCCATTAAGAGACCTTACGGGCAAGACGCTAAGGGATAAAACGGCCCTGGCTAACGTGGCCCGTAGCCAAGGCCGCCAACCGAAGTCGAGTCGGTTTCTCCCGGCGAGTGAATTTGGGACTCACAACCAGGAGCCCTGATTCGACTCGGAAGCTGGCTTGGCTTTCCAAAACGCTTTGCTATCGCCGATCGTCATGTGCGACGGCACCAATCTCGCGAGTAGGATCATCTCCCGCGAGGGCGTCTCCCGCAATGGCTCTATTGAAATCTACTTGGATTCTCTTCTGCTAGCGCTTGAGCCAACTTGTCCCAGTCCTGCGCGAGGTCAAGCCAGCGTTCTTCCTCGGTTGTTTGCCTGGCGTTCATTGCGTTCAATCGGCACTTGATCGCTCGCGTTCGGCACAACGAAATCTTCTCTGCAACATGATCGGCGAAATCATGCAAAGTCTCCGGAGGCATTGAACTCAAACCGCCGGACGGCCGATCGTTGCTAAGGGTCCGTTCTACTTCGGCAGCTGAAGGCCCGGTGAGCGAAGCCACTCCAGGAGGTCTTCACTCTGATCCATTCGCACACTCCGTCTGTATAAGACGTTTCGGCGCGGGACTGGTTCATTTGGGTAGGAACGCTTCACAACGGAGGTCGTTAAGCGCGATGCGCTGCACACCTATCTCCCACACAAGGCGTTCTACGCAGCATTTGCTCTCGCTATAACTGCTGAGGGTCCAAGGTCATGCACCGCGATCAGAAAATCACCCTTGGGGAAATGCGAGCGAATAACGGCCCTCGCCTACTGATCGTCTACTGCTCCGACCATAAGTGCCTCCCATTCGATCATTATCAGTTCCTCACTCTGGCCCGATCACGTCAGGCTCTCGGATTTGGAGCCCCGCTTCTCCTGCAAGGCTTGCGGTCGCGGCGGCGCTGATGTTCGCCGCTATTCAACGGGCATGCACGGGGACCGGCTGAATCGTAGGAACCTTCGGCAATTGCGACCATCTCGCCAGCGGCGCGCCAGCTGCAAGGAGTGCGGCTTGCTAGCGCCGCCGCCGGTCGGCGAAATAGTTCGTAATAACGACCAAATCTCGCGAATCGCAACTACCGTTGGCTGCGCTGGCAAACCTTGTGAAAACGATCTGGTCAAGCAGCAGGACGCGGGAACGGTAGATAGTCAAGTCGCCCGCGAAACTGTGCGTCAATACCGTAAATCATGTTCCATGACAGCCGTCCTGACTACAGCGGGTTCTGCATGAGCAACGTCCATTCCTTACTAGCAGCCACTGCTTTCACCGCAACCTCCTGCACAGAAACATTTGCCGTACCACCCATCCCGATCACCCGCGATGCTGCGTAACTCAGATCAATAATCTTCCCGGTCCGACTTGCAGGTCCGCGATCATTTATACGGACCCGTACCGACCGGCCGTTCGCTAGGTTAGTAACCTCTACATAACTTCCCATCGGTCGGGTGCGGTGAGCCGCGGTCATCGCAGCTGCATTAAATCGCTCACCGTTTGCTGTCTTGCGACCATGGAATCCATCTCCATGTCCATAGTGAGAAGCCCGCCCCTGCTCAGCCGAGACGTGGGATGATGCAACGCACAACGCAAAGACTACAACGGACCGGATCATGTCGATCACTAAGGTCGTGGTTGAATTTTGACACTAATGCCTGACGTGCCGGACTGTTCCCGAGTGCGCTTGGGGATTGGATTTACGGCTTCTTTCGATCGCTCAGGCTAGGCGCGCCTATTCGGCTGACCCTACGCGCCTCATTCAGAACGATAAGGGATCAGGAGGTTATCTGCCCTCATCGTAGTCGCCACTAAGCGTTCGCTTTCAGGTGGCCTGCCACTGAATATTTCCTCCAGATGGAGTTAGAGTCCGGCCTGAAGAAACGCGCCCACCGCGGCGGGGAGCGGCGGGTTGAATGTCGCTCCAACGACCGCGGCGCCGCGCAGACCGACAGCTGATCGTGATTGGCGGGCTAGCACCGCCTGATGAGTGCGCCGGCGTTGCTGCTGTCGAAGAGGAAGACTTCCTCGCCGAATATGCGATGAAAATTATAGGAACTTTCCGCAGAGCGTTCGGTTGGGCACTGTTCGGGCGAGCGTCAGTAGTAAGGAGCGAGCCGATGGAGATCGTATTTTTTTTTGGGGCGTTTGTGCTACTGGCGGCGCTGATTTTTGGCGTCCTGCAGTATCGCTATCGGAACCGAGCAGCTGTCCGGGCGGGTGAGAAGATTGTGAAAGAACGCGATCGAAGAGATGAAAGCTAACGCCACCGATTTGGGACAACCAATTCAACCCCGTTAGGAATTCACATGAAAGAGCCGGTAAATCCTACCAAACAAGAACCTTCCCAACCAAATAAGCCGACCGAACAGGAGCGACCGACGAAAGAGCAACAGGATGAGGGATTGCCGATAAAATGAGGTGGCAGTTCGGCGGCCAATGCCCTGCCTATCCCAATTGTAACGGCAGGAAGTTGTGTAAAGGCCGTCGCTGATCTCAACCCCAGCGGCGGCTTTTTCGTGCGCTGGGCGATCGCAGGCAAAAGCTGCTTTGTCCGTGGCTACTTGCCCTTGGTATCGACCTTGTGTTTCTCGTCTTCATTCATTTTCTTGATAGTCGGGTCGGGGCTGGCTTCGCCCGTGGTCTGGGTCGTCGTGGCAGGCGGACTTGCGTTTGGCAAAGATGATTGCCCGGGAGGTGTTTTGGCGGGGCGCGTTGCGGTCGCCGCCGGCGGCGATGTGGTTTGACCGGTCGCTGCCTGTGTGTGCAGCAAGAACGCGATCGACAGCAACGCCGCGAGCGGGGTTGAATTGGAATTCATCAATCTTCCTCCGGTGGGTCGATCACAACAATCATGGATCACAACAATCATGCCGCTTGATTTTGAGCGGCCCCAGTTCGAATCGCTGGGGCCGCCCACTCAGACGCCAGGTCCCGGGGAAGAGCCTAGCGCCGATGGTAAGTGCGCTGGGTGGCCGCCCGTTCCTATTTTAGAAAGCAGCGGCCCCATCGAACGCTGGCGGCGCCGGGGCGCCGCATTACGGAGCACCTAACGTGCACTTCTGTTCGTCGCGAAATGGCAAACGGCCCCAGCGGCGGGGGCCACGCTGGAGCCGTCTTCCAATGGTCAGGCGACCAGTCCTGACGCTGATTAAAACGATCGGCTGGAGTCCGTTCCTAACTCTGAAAAAGAAAAAGGCCCCAGCCTGGGGGATGTGACTGAGGCCGACGTTCGTAAAAAGGCGCCGACCGGCTAAGACGGCGCGGCCAGATAATACAGCTAGTCGCCTTAGGTTTTCCTATCGCAGCCTTTTCCCGGACATCGGTCCCGCGGCGACCGCAGGCCTTGCAGGTAGCGATCGGCGAGCAGCCGTACCGAGCTGGTCATGGCGACGACGCGCTTGCGGCTCGGCTCCACAGCAGCACGCCGGTGCTGCGGACCTCGGTGGGCGATCAGTCGTTCGATGGTCAAGAAATCGTTGATGCGTCGCACAAGCTAGCAGCACATTTGGGCGGTCGGAGCAGGACTGATCATCATCCATTTCGGATAAGACGCTGAGTCGACATTTTTTCCAAAATGCGTCGTCCGTGATTTCGAAACCTGTGACTTGGCTCATAGGCGCACGGGTTGTGCCCGCTTAGTGTCATCTCTAATGGGCAGGAGCTGATTGGACTTGGGAAGGGCAAGTAATGCCCCGATGGTTGACGATCGACCTGCTCGTGATCGCCGTATCGTTGGTGATCATCGGGGCGAATGTGTTGCGCCGTAGCGATACCGCTTAGAAGCAGTCGGCGATCCAGCCGGGACGCAAACTCGTCTTCTCCGATTTTAACACTGGCCGCGGCCTGCCCTCGTACTTGAGCACGACGCGAGGTTCGCTCCGCCCTCAATGCTCCGTCCGGATTCCCATTGTCGTCACCGGCTGCGATATCCTAGGAAGGCGATCGATGGTTTCATCGAATTCGCAGTTGTTGCCGTGAAGCTCCTTAGCCAAAGGCTTGTTCGCCACCTGAGAATCGGTTTTGTCCAGATGCCTCAAGCGTGCCGGGGCTGAGGTTGCCAACGTCGCTGTCGATCAGTGAAAGCGCGTTCCACCAGTCCCGAGGGGATCAATGCATCAAGCCCCCGCCTCACGCCGGCGCAAAATGGCCGCATCTACGGCTAGCCGACTAATTCTTCCGATCGGTCCGCACATTTCCGAGTGCTTGTGGCGGATGAACTTCTGTTGAGCTGAGCCATTTGTTGGTGTGCGAAGCCGTCTCCGCCTGCCGCGCTCGCCGCAAAAGCAGTTCGCGAGCGGTGCTTCCGTCAGGCTGCTGATCCGCGGCCAGTTTGAATTTTTTCGCCTCCTCCGCTAGTCGCTCTTGGAAAGTCGCAACGTGCTGCAAGCGCCTACGCTTTTGAACCATGAGCCTCTCCTGTCTTGCTGAAATGCCCCAACTGTTCATCATCCACTTCGTCATGACTCTCGGCGGCTTTCAATCCGTTCACGGAGCTATTGCGACGTCCAGTTGGAGACCGAGCGGGGTAGGCTAGAGATTCCCGTGTCGCGCGGGCCAGCCCTAGATCAGTTATCCGTTGCGTACGAAGCCTTGCTTGTTGGGGCACGGGGCATCCATACGGGTCAGTACCTGACGACTAGAATTACCGCATCGCGAAAATAGCAACCCTGCAGGTCATGGTCCGTTATACTTCGGCTATCAGCCCATCGACCGATCATTTGATCCGAAGTTGTGAGTTTTATCATGGAGCTTGCGCACCGAATATTCGTACGAAGCCTGCGCGAGCATTCCAAACTGGCAGCAGAGGATGTCGAACAAATCACAAAACTGTCTTATACGGTGCGGCAATACGAGCCGAACGTTGATTTGATCCGCCAAGGAGATCGACCAATGGCCGCGATTCTTGTGCTGTCCGGGATGGTCGGTCGATATCACCTACTGAACGGCGGCCGTCGTCAGTACCTTTCATTCCACATCATCGGTAATTTGCCAGATGCACAGGGGCTGTTTATCGAACAAATGGACCACGCATTATGCGCTATGGGCCGCGCAGTCGTCGCCTTCATCCCGCACAACGAGTTGGTTAGGTCATTCAAGGCGCGACCCCAGCTCAGTTTCGCCGTGTGGCGGGAAACGTTGATTGACGCCGCCATATTCCGTGAAGCCATCACAAACAATAGCGGGCGATCGGTGCACATACGGATGGCGCATCTGTTCTGCGAATTGTTTTACCGCGCCCGTGTTTCCGGGGTAGCCGACCCAAACCATTTCGCATTTCCGCTTAGTCTCATTCAACTTGGCGAAACGCTCGGCATGGCAATCGCCACAGTCAACCGCACGCTCCAGCGGTTGCGTGCCACGGGAAATGTGGACTTTCGCGACGGGCAGCTCGTGATAAAGAACTGGGACAAGCTGGTCAAACTCGCAGAGTTTGATCCTCGCTATCTTCACCTCAAAAAGGTGTCACCGATCTAGCCGCAGGGTTAAGCAAAGGTGGATCGCATCTGGCGAACGCTCCTGCCGCGAATTCCTCTGCGGCCGTCCGGGAGTGTTTCGTTATCCCCCGCCGGCCGCGACGTGGATGTGGATTTCAGCCGAGTCTGAGGTTAGCGAGAAAAAGGCGCACTAGATATCTCGGCGAGCTGACCCAGTCGCATAGTTCGCACCGAAACTTGGCGAGTTGCTTAGCGAGTCTGATGGCCTCGGCACCGTCGTTGCAATCCAAAGCAATTCGATTTGTAACCAGCGGGCCGTTCCGCCGCAAAAGCGCGGTAAGGTCGACGCGCCTCGTGAGCTGGCCGAGCGGCACCGCGCCGGGAATGAGCTATTTCGCCCGCCCGCCTACTCCAGGCTTTAGTGCAAACTGCGCCGTATAGCTGGAACTTATGGGTTGCCGCTTAGTTGCCGATCAAGGGACTATCCATGCCGCTTGCAAACTCATCGCCGAATCAGTCGTTGCTCGGAGCAGCCTTGCTATTGCGGCGCGCGACCATCCGAGAGGGTAAGCCGTTTCCCCTCGGAGCCACGTGGGACGGCCTCGGGGTTAATTTCGCATTATTTTCTGCGCATGCTACCAAAGTCGAACTGTGCATTTTCGACGATTCCGGTGCGGTCGAAATCGAGCGTTTTGACCTGCCGGAGTACACTGATGAAGTTTGGCACGGCTACTTACCGACAGCACGGCCCGGCACCGTCTATGGCTATCGCGTCCATGGTCCGTACGAGCCAGACGCAGGTCATCGCTTCAATCCAAGCAAGTTGCTGATTGATCCATACGCCAAGCAGCTGGTTGGCCAATTACAGTGGGGTCCTGAGCTATTTGGGTATCAGCTGAATCATCCTGACAAAGACAAGTCATACGATGAGCGCGACAGCGCGCCCAGCATGCCGAAATGCCGCGTAATTGATGCAGCTTTCACCTGGGGGCCATTCCGCAAACCGGATACATCATGGGCTCGGACTATAATTTATGAGATGCACGTAAAGGGCTTTACGCAGCGTCATCCGCTGATCCCCGAAGCTGACCGGGGCACCTTCGCCGGCCTGGCCCATCCTGCCATTCCCGCTTATTTGCGCTCGCTCGGCATCACAGCGGCCGAGCTTCTGCCCATTCACGCTTTCATCGATGACAGCTATTTGGTTGATAAGGGGCTGCGCAACTATTGGGGCTACAATTCCATCGGCTTCTTTGCTCCCGAGGCGCGTTATCTTCGTACCAACGGAGCAAACGAATTCAAGACCATGGTCAACCAGTTTCATGCACACGGTCTCGAAGTCATCTTAGATGTTGTCTACAACCATACGGCCGAAGGCAACGAATTAGGCCCAACCCTATCCTTCAAGGGTATTGATAACGCCAGCTATTACCGCCTTATGCCCGACCAACGGCGCTACTACATCAATGACACCGGCACCGGTAATACGGTAAACCTCTCGCATCAGCGCGTTCTGCAAATGGTTGCGGACTCGTTGCGCTACTGGGCAACCGAGATGCGGGTCGACGGCTTTCGCTTCGATCTCGCCACCATCCTCGCGCGCGAACCCTACGGCTTCGATGAAGGCGGCGGGTTTCTTGACGCGTGCCGGCAGGATCCTATTCTTTCCAGTGTCAAGCTAATCGCAGAACCATGGGATATTGGCCCGGGCGGTTATCAGGTCGGGCAATTTCCGCCCGGATGGGCCGAATGGAACGATAAATTTCGCGATACCGTACGCAGCTTTTGGAAGGGCGATGCTGGCGTAATGCCGGACTTTGCCAAACGCATCTCGGGCTCCGGCGATCTATTCAACAAGCGGGGCAGAAAACCGTGGGCAAACATCAATTTCGTTACCGCTCATGACGGCTTCAATCTCAATGATCTTGTCTCTTACAATGAAAAGCACAACGAAGCGAACGGCGAAAACAACCGTGATGGACATTCCAACAATCATTCCTGGAATCACGGCGTGGAAGGGCCCACCGACGACCCCGCGATATTGGCGTTGCGTGAGCGGCAGAAGCGAAACCTTCTCGCGACGGTCTTGCTTTCTCACGGAACGCCGATGCTTCTGGCTGGCGACGAATTCGGCCATACGCAGAAGGGCAATAACAATGCGTACGCCCAGGATAACGACATCAACTGGCCAAACTGGCTCGACATCTCGGCTTCGGGTCGGGGCCTGCGCGAGTTCACGCGCCGCCTGATCGCTACTCGGAAGGCATTTCCGATTCTCTACCGCAGCCGATTCCTAGTGGGCTCACGAAACGAAGAGCTGGATGTCACCGACGTTACCTGGCTGACGCCCTTGGGTACCGAAATGTCAACGGAGCAATGGCAGGACGGCAACGCTCGATGTTTCGGCATGTTGCTCGACGGCCGCGCACAGGAAACGGGCATTCAGCGCCGTGGGTCAGATGCGACTTTACTACTCGTCTTTAACGCTTATCACGACGTTGTCCGCTTCAAACTTCCAGAGGTGGCGGAAGGAAGGCACTGGATAGGACTGATCGACACCGCCAAGCCGGACACCGCGCTTGCCAACCATCCTTTGGGGCACATGTACGACGTGACCGGCCGATCGCTTTGCGCTTTCGCTTTGGCGACCGAGGGCTCGCAAACGACCGATTTGCGACACGGCGTCGGCACTATCCTTGAAGTTACCGAACGCCCGCTGGACTGACGTCCTGAGAGACCGCGGTCAGCACCCCTTACAGATGCTCTTGATCTTCTTGTCCACAGTCCGGTCTTCGGCCCGTATTTCTTCATCACCGGGCATATCGGAACGCCTCGTTGTCCCGTCGATCCTTCCTCCGCTTTGTCCACCAGATCGATTTAAAGCGGAACCTGTCGTCTGGAACTCGGACGAGGCGCTACCGGAGTTCGATCCCGTCGAGTTAGCTGTCCCGAGGCTGTTTGTTCCGGGCGCCGTGGCGCTAGGCACTTTGTTAGCATTACCCGCGCCACTCGGATCGTTGACCGAATTGTTAAGGCTTCCTGGATTTCCCGGGCCATTCGGTACACCGCTTATCGATGCCGACCCTGCTCCGGTCGAACCTGCATTAGGCGATCCGGCCGCGCTTGGGCTACCCGCTGTCGGACCACTGGCTGCGCCTGTCGCGCTACCCCCGCCAGCGCCGCCAGCGGATCCGCCTCCAGCTGAACCACCTCCGCCTGATCCCCCGCCGCCCCCTCCACCGCTCTGTCCGAATGCGGTAACAGGCAGGAGCAAAGCAGCGACAAGAAGAACTCTTGATAGCGAGGCCATGAGAGCAATCCTCCCTTTGCTTCTCAACTTTGCTTAATCCCAGATCGTTCCTGTTGAACTGCCGAAAACTGGCGGCAACCCTTCTCAAGTTCGGCAAACTGAATGCTACGTGAGCGGAGCTAGGCCCGACCACTTTCTTCCTCACGCCGCGCTCATCCTCCATCAGACGATTCGCGACTCAGGATCCGGGAGTAGTTGGTGCACTTTGTAACACTCGAAATTCTTCAGGTAGGAACGTCTGAGGCGCCGCGGACAAGGCGAAAGGTACGATCAAAGAAGGTGCTGGCAAATTGACCGGCGACAAAGAAAGGGCAGCGTGCAACAAGCGATTTGAAAGACGCATATGGCTTCCAAAGGAAGACGTGACCAAAAACTCCATGTCGAAGTGACGGATCAACGCGCTCGAAAAGCCACGCCGTCTGAACGAAGGCGTGATTTCAACTCTGCTTGCGTCAACCTGGGCAGTACGCAATTGTCTCTAGAGATCGTTTGCAGCCCCTTGAAGAACTATGGAAGTACTTCATTCAGCACTACCGTGCCCTGCCTGACAGGCAAGTCAATCCTTCGCTCCAAGGGCGGTCTGATTTCCGCTAGAGCGGTCTGGCACGCTTACATGAACTTCATGCCCCTCACGGATCGCTAGCGAAGCAGCAGCCACCGCTGCCTCGAAGGCAGCTTCTTTAGTGGCATACGTGTTCTTGACATCGCCGTCGTGCAGTATGCCCCACTGGTCACCTTGAGGGACAATCTGACACTGCGCTAATCCCATGCGAGCCTCCTCCTTTTCAGTGTGTTTTCGTCCTGTGCCATTTTTCGAGATCGATCTTAGTATCGTCTTCGTTTCGCTGCTCCTTCTCCGGGTTACCCTTCCAAGGCTTGTCCGTCTGCTTGAGGGAGCCTTCGTCAGACTGCTGACGAGGATCGTCCTTCGGGGTTTCTTTGCTCATAGAATACCTTCCTTGGCTTTTCTCAACGCGTTAAGCCTTGATTGGCTCTCAGGTTCCCCAAGGCCGATGCTATGTTCGCGGTGGAACACGGACCAGTCCTAACCCTTTATTCGGGCCTTCGTGCCAGCATCGCCGAATGGGCGATGCTGACGATAGTTCGGTGTCTGGGAGCCTAAGCGGTGTCTGGCGCGCCTTTTTCGTCCGAACCCAGCCGCGTACGCAGGACGGACGCATAGATCAACGCCTTTCCTGTTCGGCGACAAGGCGGCCTCCTTCGTCGCGACGCGTAACACGACGTCCTTGCCTGTGGCCTGGAACTGCGGCTGAGGGGCCTTTCGTTCAGCCTTGACCGGCAGATGGTGCCGGTACATACCGTCTACGCAACAGGTAGCGGCTTGCTTGCGACGTTGCGGGTCGGCAGACTTTCGCCCATGACGACCTAATTTCGCGATTACCTTTTCGGCTCTACCGTCAAAGCCAAAGCGGAACAGGCTGCGACGGCTCGAAAGAACGCAGATCGCCTGGCATGCGAAGCGTGGAACGCCCGCATGCTCGGCTTCCGCGGACCGGCGCCGCCGTCGCCAGCGATCGGCGACGCGTTGAATGCCGGCGACGGCTACCTCGAGGTTTGCTGTGTCGGCTGCAAGACGCGTCAGACGGTCGCCTTGGACATTATCCGCCGGCCGAAAACTACCCAAGTGCACGAACTCGAGCGTTACATGCGCTGCCAGGATTGTTCGCAGGTGCGTCGTTACGCTTACAAGCGCAGCCAGTTAATCGCGTTGCGGCCGACCAAGATCTCGGCAGACAACCCAGCTTCCGAGATGTGGCCGGGCGAGCGGGACTAGCGGCCAAACTCCCGCTCACTTCAAGACTATCTTCATCGCCGCTTCTTCTAGCGGTGTCCGGCAATACGTTCGTCCATCCGATTGTAGCTTTATCCAGCCTTTTGCCACCATGCTTGCAATAAGAATCCGACCAGCGGGGTAATGTTGATACAGCGAAAGGCCGCGGGTAAGCGTCAATTTTTGCAAGACTGCCCGCTCGTTGGCTAGGGGAATGTGTGGCGGGGGCGCTGGCACAATAATGAACTATTTTTTCAGTAAACCCGCATCGGTGTTGCTGAGGCTCTGCGTGGCCCTGTTTGCGGCGGGGGTGTCGACGGCGTTGCCGTGCGACGTGGCGGCGGGGCCGGTACCCGGGGCCTTCGGGGCACCCAAGTTATTGCCTAGGTTGCCATGGCGAAGGGCGTTCGAGGTATTGGGACCGGGCGATCCTCCAGTCCCGCTGATGGTGCTGCCGTTCGACAACGTGGATCCGGACGTCCCCGATGTCCCAGATGATCCAGCACTCTGCGCGAGAGCGTAAGAGCACGCTCCAAGGTAAACGCTCAAAAATAGCCAGCCGATTTTCATCCTCAAACCTCCCTAGCTGGTGCAGTTCCCGATACCGCTCGGATACGTCACGCAAAACACAATCAGGGTGGCCCGCATTCGTTCCTGATGCAGGAACGAAAGCTCCGGCGCCTGACTTTTTTCCCTCAATTTTAGTGGAGTACTTTTGCATGCGCGGTTTGTCCTGGACCCCTTCCCTTGTGCCTAACTGGGCCGATCAGACGGTTCACATCGTCGAAAACGACCTCGGCCGGCGCGGTCGGGCCTATATCGAAACCGACAGCGAGTACGCGGATCTGGAAACCACGATCACCAGCCTTCTGGAAGGTCAATGCAGCAATCCGGTTCGCGTCGTCGCCTTCAACACCGCGGAGCGTTGGTCGGAGGATGTCTCGGAAGACATCGCCCATGAGTTGCGACGTCGCTGCGATTTGCAGCTTCGCGACCTTCCCTCCACGATTCAAGATTTCGTCGAGCGGCATGACGCCTTCGATCGTCAGCTCGCCTTGCGGCTCGTTTAAGTTATCACACGCAAGAAGCCGCCGGCGATAGGCACCAAGGCGCATTACCCCGGCTTCATCGAGCCGGCCTTGGCAACCTCAATCGAAAAGGTGCCGTCTGGCGAGCGTTGGATCCATGAAATCATGCTTGCAACGCATTTTTCGCCGTCGAACGCTGATTGCTTGGTGCAGCTCTGAGGCACATCGAGCAGAGCCATCGCTTGGCCATGCTGGTAGAGCGCGCCGCCAGCAGCAAAGGCAAGTTCACCGTCGATGACTACATTTCTCTGCTGCGCGCACAGAACGCCGAGACCGCAACGATCCGTCGCTTGGCCACATCGCTGCGGTTGACGCAGCAAGCGGTTTTTCGCGCCGACCGCGCCGACAATCGCCCCATCCCAGCGGGCCCTGCACCATGGGAGCCCGATCCCGAAGACGAGGAAGCATCATGACAGCGGTTTGTGCGCCGGAAATATGCGTGAGCCTCATTGTCCTAAATATACTCAACTTGGGTGATTTGAGCTGTTTCTGGATAGTTTCGTCACCGGATGAAAAGAAACGAGTCGTCTTCCCCTGAGTTCGGGCGCACTATAAGAGTATCACAGCTCGGTTCGTGGCTTTTATCTGTGATGAGAACGCCAGTTGCGCTCCCGCCTTCCTCTTAATGGAAAGGAGCGCGCCATGGTCATCAGACGGCGTCGTTTCAAACACATCAAGACCTTTCAAGAACGCCTCGCGGAAGAGGCTGAGCAGTTCAAAGCGGCTGCAGCACAGCAGCCTCCCGGCAGCCATGCCCGAGAGTTACTCTTGCGGCGAGCCCGGCAAGCCGAGACTGCAGCTCACATCGATGCGTGGCTCAAGTCGCCCGGGCTGCAACCTCCCGAGGCGCTCGCAAAGATGCGTGCCGATCAAGAGAGCTAAGGGAGGCACCCATGCGGTATCGGAGTTACCAAAAGGACGAACAGGGCCGCCCGATAGGTTTGCCAGACATTATCAACTGCGACGGCGACGAAGCGGCCATCGGGTGGGCCGAGCGTTGGAGCAAGCTCTTAGGCTTCGGCACGGTTGTCGAAGTCTGGCAGGGCAGCCGTCTGGTTGCTCGGCTGTCTAAGCGGATGAACGAAAACACATGACGCGAGACGAGAAGCGATTTCAGAACATCGAATGGGCCGCGATAGCGGTGCTCGTGATGAGCGCGGCCCTTCTTGTTTGGCTTCTTGCCGGAGCGGTGATCGACATCACAAGCTAGGGTCGAAGCGAAATTGTGGCATTGTGCGGTCTCGACGGGCGTTTGGCGCTTAGTACCGTTCGCATCGGACCCCGATGTTTTTTGGCAACCAAACCCACCAAGGCGGAGTTGCTTAAACTGCACACGTCGGGTGACAACCGGACGCAATAAGGATGTTGGACGCGGAGCATTTTTCCGGTTTCTGCCCGCGACATCAACGCATCGGTACGCGCTGACAACTAACTTATTCTCAGCGTGTGCATCCTTGCAGGAGAGCCCCGTCACTGAGTTGGGGCTCTTCTTTTAGTGCTTCGTTTCCGTGATGATTTCAAGAACCACAGGCTTCACGTCGCCTACATCTACCTGACATTCGCAGGGCATTCCGGCTCCGCACTGACAGCCGTCAATCTCGTCAGACCAGGCCAACGTTGGGTGGTTCTCGCACACCCATCCGAGGCCATGGCAATGAGGGCAATCACGGTCGGTCATGCTGCTTGTTTGAACTCCCGAAATGCGTCGATTGCCCGATTGGAGAGCATAAGCCTGCGTGTCTCGCCCCTGAGAACGAGCGTCTTGATAGTCCCTAAGAGGACTTCAGCCGTCAGCTGCGGATCTTCGATCTGCCCGAGGCATCTAGGAAGTCCCAAGCGATCTGGAGCGAGTTTTCTACGAGAATAGGAAGGGGTTCTGTCATCAAAACAGAACCCCCGACTGAGCGTCACGTTCCTATGCGCTCGATGGCCTTCTCGACTTCAGCCGCTAGGGATGTGTAATGCTGATATAGCCGGTGATAGAGAGCCGCCTTGTCAGGGTCGGTAGAGCGGTCGCGTATTACGGCCGCCTCCTCTGCATCCCTCCGCAAACGTTCCAACGAAGCCAAATAGTCTTGCATTTACCCGCCCAATCTTTTCACTTCTTGAGGTGGTTGCAATCCGGTTGATTTCAGCCACTGATCAATGTTGGCAGCGATCTCGTTTTGTCGGATTTGCCTAACAAGGCGGTCTCGCTCGGGGCCGGGTGGCAGCGTCGCCAACTTGGCCTCTAACTGCTCAACGTTCTGCACTAAGCGTTCTGATAAACTTGTTGTCTGTTTGAAACGGCGCCGCTTCATCATGCGCTGCTCCTTTTCCGTTGGAGGAAGGCGGGAGCGCTGGGATGAGCGATCTCATCACCGATAAAAGCCAAGTACCGGGCGGTGATGCTTTGTTAATACATGAGGCCTGCGTTCGATCCGCTATCAAATGATAGGCCAATCACGAATAATGTAGCCTCAAAAGGCGGTTATTACTCAATTTGCGCTAATCGCTCATGCCTTCAAAGGTCTTCATTACCGCCACCACATCGCGTGTTAGGTAAGGCTTGGTAATAAATATCGCATTGGCCGGGATATCCAGAGGCCGAACTTTCCTGTGGTAATGATGATATGTATGGGTGGCCACCTATCCCTCACGGCAGCTGCGAGCTCCAACCCGTCCATTGAACCCGGCATATCCACGTCCGTAAAAATCAGCCGGACATCCTGACGGGCTTCCAAAATCGAAATAGCACCGTCGGCGTCCCGTGCAGTGAGCGCAGTGTACCCAGCCAATACGAGTTCCTCGGCGACCAACTCCCTGATTAACAACTCATCTTCAACGACCAACACCGTAACCATTCCACTCTCCGGTGGGTCTTCACGAAATGCGCGGCGCGCCGCTCCCGCAACCCGGTTTGGTCGTCCAGTTTGGTTATCTGCTACGTTCGCAGATCGTTCAAAAAGTCGATGCCTTCGACCGCACGTGCCTGCTCTTCTGTCCCGGGCTTCTTCGACAGAAAATCTAGAACCGCTTCCTCGGTGCTGTCAGGCTCCTCTTTCTTTCGGAACATCTGCAAGATGAGCCCGAAAAACTTGCCCATGGCTGCCTCCTAAAAAAACAGCCATTTAATGCCGATCAGGGTTCCCCGGAATTGGCTGACCGAACAAGCATTTCTCCTCTTTAGGAGGTTAGAGATGCCAAAATTTCACTTTGAAATTGTTGACGGATATATCGTGCCTGATCCAACCGGGATCGAGCTCCCTACCGCGCAAGCGGCAAAGAAACTAGCCGTCGAAATCGCTAAGCGAATCTCGATTGATGTTGAGCACGTCAGCTTCAAGGAGGTTGTCGTTAAAACCGATGACGGTAAAGAGATTTACAAGGCGTCGATCAAACCCGACTAGCACAACTTTAGAAGACTCGCTGGCGCACTATTCCCAGAAGTTGCGGAATCTTCTTGAGGCATGCGAATCACGCGCTTTGGTATGATTCGCAATTCGTCAACCCCTCGCCTACCTTGGACTCAGGTGGAGTGGGTTCATGGGTTCGCCTTCAATTATTCCAAACGACCGGTTGAACCGGAATTTTTATTTGGTTCTCGAAGACTTGCGGGGCGGCGCGGCATTTCGCGAAACCGATGAAGGCGTGGATTACCCAACCATCATTGGCGACTTGCTATCGGGCCAGTACGAGCAGGTCCTTCGAGTTGTAGCGTTCAACCCGTCCGATGGTTGGTCGAGGGACGCTTCCGAAGACATCGCTCACGAGCTGGAACGACGAATAGGAGCCGAGGCTCGCGAGGTACCAGACGGCCTCAGAGATTTCATTGAAGGTCAACTCGGCCGCAAGGTCGGCACCCAGCTAACTTTGCCCCCGAAAGATGCCCAAAGATACTGAGTTTTGTTTGCCCACCGCTGGAAAGGCGGTGCCCTCCGGCGAGGACTGGATTCACGAGGTCAAACACGACGGCTACCGGGTGCGCGTTGTGCGTAAGGGAACCCCAATGATCTTGTGTCCAGGAAACCTGCTGCCGGGTAATTGCTAGGAACGCAGCCCCTCCCGGGCTGTTGCAGCGGATGGGCTACAACCACCCCCCAATCTGGAATGGCATCGCGTTCCTCGCAGTGATCGGCCTCGTGCTCTACATGGTATGGGGCCCAAACTGAGAAGGCCCGACGCACGACTCTTCCGGACGACATGCATCGGGCCTGACCACCGGTTCACCCGCCGAATGGCTAGTGCAGCCTGATTTTGATTCATGGCAAAATCGCGATGATGCGCGAACAGCGAATTACCCTCGGCGAAATGAGATCGGACAACGGCCCTCGCCGGCTGATCGTCTACTGCAGCAATTTCGAGTGCTCTCACCACGTCGTCGTGGATGCGGACTGTTGGCCGGACAGTCTTCGCCTGTCGGAGATCGAGGCCCGCTCTGTCTGCCAGGTTTGAGGTCGCCGCGGCGCCGATGTCAGGCCACTATTCGAGAAGGCGGGAATGAGGACCGGATAGGCGACCTACTCATCCCAAGTTCTGTCGCCACAGGCCTTGCATTCGAACATTCGAACGGACTTTCCGGCGCGCACGCTCAGCATAGTTCGGATCAGGTCGTACGTTCGCCCGCACTTGCACTGTTTAGGAAGATTGATCGCAACGTCGGAGAGACGTTGAGCAATGACACTCATGATGCACCCCTGCTAGGCAGTACCTTAGCGCTAAATAGCACACAAGTTCCTATCGAAATCGGACTAGCGCCTAACTTTTTGCAGCTAGCTATTCTGTAGCCTGTCGGCAGCGTCGGCAAGCGCTTCAGCTTTAAGGGCCTTACGCAGAAGACGATCTTGCTCGGGACTAGCCGTCATGAGTTTAGCGGCGGCGCGAGCTTCCTCGGCAAATTTGAGTAGACGGTCTTCAAATGAAGTAAGGGGCCGCGAGCGATTTCGCTGAATCACCATGGCAGACACTCCACAAACTGCCTGCCCAATCGCTAATCCTTCAACAGTGCAAAAGTTCCTGCCCCGGTGGGAGAGCCGGCGGAGGCGGCCCTGGCTGCTCAGGATCAGGGCCGCCAACCGAGATCGATCGGTTTCTTCCGGGCCGTGACAACCGGAAGCCCGGCTTTGACTCCGCAGCAGTCCTAGCGTTCCAAACGCGCTTCGCTCTTTGTCCGCCTAGTTCCGTCTGAGAAGATGCAAATTGAAACTCACCTGCATCACCGGGCCAGCATCATCCCGAACTTCGATGGCAAGGTCGGCCAGAGATCCGATAGCCTCTTCGGAAGCGCTCCGTCCGTGATCGGCCAGAGACAGAACCGCCTCCCTTTGGACCGCCTCTATATCGGGAAGATCGAAACCCTCGTCGTCGATAATAAATCCATCTCTGTCACGGAGATCGAAGTAGTAACGGGTCATGGCGCATTCTCCGGCTGTACCGAATACAGCGCTCAAAACCCGATTTGTTTCCTAGCGACGATAGAGATCCCGTACACGGCACCGCTGAATTCTTCGACGGACCGGGATAGCTCTCGGAGGAGCTTGAGCCATTCCTGGAAAGTTGCTTGGAGAGGACGAAATAAAGGACTCGCTTTGTTCTGGTCGAAGGCGGACACTCCGGAAATCACCGCCCGGTCTTCTATCGGTGATGAGAACGCCCGTTGCGGTCCCGCCTTCCTCCAATTGAAAGGAGCGCGCAATGCAAGAACGGCGTCGTTTCAAACAAATCGATCCTCTTGATAAGAGCCTCTCGCAAGAGACGGAACGGCGGCGTAAAGAAGCCCGAGGCACCCCGCCTGGCGTTGAGCGCGACAGGCTCATTCGCAGGGCGCGGCTCGCGGAAACAGCCTCTAACGTGAATGAGTGGCTTTCGTCGCCTGGCTTGCGGCCGCTCAAGTAAGGAACGTAGCCATGAAGGATTACCTCGCTTCCATCGAGGAGCTGCGGAGGGACGCCCCAGAGGCTGCGCTCATTCGCGATTTGGCTACAGATGAGACCAAGCGACAGATGTACGACCGGTTATGTCTGCATTTTAGCCGACTGGCGGACGAAGTCGAAAAAGTCATGAGCGGCCGTAAAGAGACTGCCGACTGACGCGGCTTATTTGTTAGAGGAGGACTTGCGGCGTGGATCTGATGTTGCGGCGCTACTCATGGCAGCAACGTTAATGACGAACAAGATGAGACCTGCATCGTCCGTCACGTCCATTTGCCAGTCTTCGTCAACCCACAGCTTGCCGGCATGCGCGTGAAGCAGCAACCCAATCCGCTTGGCCGCTTCAACCCGAGCTTCCTCTGAGTCTCTCAGCTCCGCTACCTCCGCCGCAGTCACGTCTGCTCCGGTCCGACCTTGAAATGAAAGCGCACTCGATACTCCCGTGCCTCAGTCTTTGTTAATTGCCAATAACTTAGGCACCTTGCTGTTTCAGGGATTGGAAACATTCCAAAACTTTCGGAACCGCGCGCCCAGCGAGGAGTCAGTCTGATGCTTCCGGTTATTCAGCCCCCAAAGCCCCCCGGAAGAAGGCGGCCTCGGCATGTCCCAACAGCCGAGGCCGTTCTCGTCAAAGGTTCACCTGATGTTTACGGACGCAGCTATCTTGCTTCTGGTTTTCGCGGCCGGTTACGGGTTGCGCGCTTGGATCTCGGCTAGGCGGAGGCGCGACATTAGGAAGTCTCGCGGACACTAAGCACCGTGGGCACGAAAAAGCCGCCGCTGGGGGACAGCGACGGCCTTTTACGCACCACTCATCGCGTGGATGTCACCCGCGATTGATCGGATCCTAGCCATGAGAAGTTAAGAAACGCTCGGAAAAATCCGAGATCAACCCACCTTGAGGTTTTCGGCGGATTCTTTCCCGCGGTTGGAAACCACCTCAAAGCTCACCTTTTCGCCCTCTCTCAGATCGTTCAGCCCCGCCCTTTCGACCGCCGAGATATGGACGAACACGACCGCTGCCGTCCGGTTGGATAAATCCATAGCCCTTCGTTGCGTTGAACCACTTCACAGTACCTGTCGGCACGTTAATTCTCCCTAGACTCACGAGCGCCGTAGCACGATGACATGAATCCGGCGAAAGAAAGGGCCCGCCAGCGTGAACCCGCGGGCTCGCTCCCCGGCACCTCGCCGTCACGCAAGCGATTGGGCGTACGAGAACGTTAGTTCGGCCCGGGCCACAACGGAAAACTTGGTCATTAAGCGCCTCGATATCCGACTACCCGCGTCTCCCCCTTTGCGCCGCTGCCTCGTGGCGCTTCGAATACGCGTGGGTAATCTCCGCGCCCATCAATATGATCTGCGAGGTATAGTACACCCAGATCAGCACAACGACGATCGACGCCGCTGCCCCGTAGGTTGATTCTAGTCCCTGCTTTCCAATGTAGAGGCCGATCGCGGCCTTGCCGGGCTCGAAGAAGAGCGCCGTGAGAAGCGCCCCGAGCCAGACGTCAGACCATGAGACTGAAACGTCCGGCAGCCATTTGAACATCATCGCGAAAAGAACCGTCACCACCGCGAAAGAGACCAGCATGCTGACGATGTGCAGTATGCCTTCCGGAAGATAAGGCGCAACGAATTTACCAGCAGCAGCGAGACCTGCCGTGACCAAAAGCGATACGAGAAGAAGAAACCCCAGGGCCAGCACAGCGGCGAACGAGAGCACATAATTACGCGCGAATGGCCACAGGCCGCCCTCTTTTGACTCTTTGACCTCCCACACGACGTTGAGCGCATCTTTCAGCTGCACGACTACGCCTATGGCAGCAAACAGCAAGGCAACTATCCCGAACACCGTGGCGAGCAGGCCGGCCGCAGGACGATTTGCGCCCGCCAGCATGCCCTCGATCGCCTTTGCGCCGCTTTCTCCCAGCATCCCCTGCAAAGTCGACATCACCTGTCCGGTGACCGCTTCACGCCCGAAGAAAAGGCCTGCGACCGCAATTGCAATGAGAATGATCGGCCCGATGGAAAAGACGGAGTAGTAGGCGAGAGCCGCTCCCTGCCGCGCATCCTTGTGGCTCGACCAGTTCGCCAACGCTTCTTTCGCTACCATCCACCACATACCTGATCACCTCCCAGGTCCCGCCGATAAGGGCAGCTAGGAGCAAAGGTTCCTATGTGTTCCTCAGTAGAGCGCAGATCCCGATCAACAACCGGGCTGCTGGCACATTCATTTCGTTGCTTCCCTCCGGGGTATTGCCCGTTCGACCGTAACGTTAACTGCGCGCTTGTCGCTGCGAAGACCGAGATAAACAGGATGTCGCATCTCGCCGGAGCTTGTCCATTCGGTGAACTTTACTTCCGCGACAAGCTGCGGTTTGACCCAAGTGGTGACGGCTTCATCTTTGGTTTTTTTGCCGAATGGCGACTTTGCCGTTTTGAGCTTTATCAGTTTTCCGTGCAGTTCTTTGAGAACTTCGTGGCTGAAACCTGTGCCGACGTGGCCTATGTAACGCCAGTTGTCGCCTTCGCGCAGCGCCAAGGTTAGCGCGCCGAAAAACGGACGCGTGCGCCTTGGGGCGGTGAAACCAGCAATGACGACTTCCTGGCGTTTCGATGTTTTGATCTTCAGCCAGTTGTCTGTTCGCGCACCTGACAGGTACTTGCTGTCAGCCCGCTTTGCCATGATCCCTTCAAGGCCCTTGCGCTCGGCTTCTTCAAAGAACTTTATCCCACTTGCTATCCTGTGAAGGCTGAAGGAGATCAGCTTATGTTTCGGGAGGATGGCCTTCAGGCGTTTCTTACGTTCTGTGAGCGGCAGGCCCCGAAGATCCTCGCTATCAAGAAACATCAGATCGAACGCACAGTATTGCAGTCTGGCTTTGCTGCGAAGCGCGTTCTGAAGCAACTGGAAATGCGAGACGCCTTCCTTATCGAGAGCCACGAGCTCGCCGTCGATCACAGCGTCGCCCTTCACCCCCTCAAGCGCCCTTGCGACTTCGATATAGTTGTGGCTGATGATCTTGCCGTTGCGGCTGTAGAGGGTCACGTTGCCGCTCTCGATCTTCGCGACCATGCGGAAGCCGTCATACTTGTCCTCGAATATCCACCCCTTGTCATCGAACGGCGCATCGGTCAGCGTCGCGAGCATCGGCTGCAGGCGCTTTGGCAATGTCGAGACCCTCGCCATCAGCCTTCGTCCCGTACATCGCGGAACGTGACCGAGTAGCGAAGCCTTTCGACGCCGGGAATACTGTGCTCCCATTCGGTGCGGGACGGGCCTCTCAGGAGGTACACAGAACGGGGCGCGGCCACGAGATTTAGTCGCGTGAAGCCTTTGAAGGATCTTTTGCGCAGACGGAAAGTGCAGGATGAAAGTAGGGATATGCCGACCACTTCGCCGAATACAGAGCGATCCTTATGCCAGCCGATACCGGCTCCCGGCGCATATTCCGTTACGAGCACCTGCTGGAAGCTGCCGGGCTCGGCGCCTGCAAATCTTTCTGCGCGTACACATAAATTTCTGAGAAAGTTCGGCATGTCTTCCGTCTTCGTAAGGCCGCCACCGTTGAAATCATAACGCCAGCCGAATGACACGGTGCGGCGCTTGCCGGTGAAGCCGTGAAACTCGAACTCTCTGAATGGTAGGTTTTGGATCTCCTGCAAGAGGGCTTGCTCTTCCGCGGCACTCAGGAAGTTTTCCTCGTACTTCATGCCTTCCGGAAGGTGGCTACCCCCGAAAAGGTCGAGCGTCGTGTTACCGGTCGGCACTCGTTTTTTTCCGTGGGGATGCTTTTGCGGGTTTGCGATCGCCGCGGTCGCCTGGCCGGCCTTCGCGGTGTTTTTCGCCTTGCGGCGGCGATCCTGAGACAGTAGCGACCAACGTCGTCCCTTTCTTTGATCCTGCCCTTCGCTTCGCGACGTATGAAGCGCGCCTGTCACTGCGCGGGCCGTCAGCTCGCGCTTGGCAGGCGCTTTTTTCGCGGCTCTTTTTTCGTTGTGCTTTTTACCGTTGTTTCCCTGGCTAAATTGTCGGTGGTTGCCAACTCATTACAGAGGCTTGAAGTTCCTTTAGCCGCGCCGTCGCCGGGGGCGGCGGGGTTCTAGCGCCTTGCCCGGCGGCGGCGCCCGAGTCTTAGGTGTCGACCCCTCGCGCGGGGGGCTGCGCCCCAGGGCCGTCAAGAGCGAGCTCGCTTGCGCTCGGCGGGGCCGCTGCCGCGCCCCCACCTGACCGCCTCCCCCGCTCATTGCCGCATGGCTAGCCGGGTTGCAGGCCGCAACCCCTACCAGGCAGAGGAACCAAGTCCTGCCCGCTCCGTTGGAGCTGGCTTTTGAGGATAGAGCCATGGCCAAGGACGATCAGCTTCGCTACGGAGCGCCCGGAGACAGCGGGATCCACATCTGCGTCGACATGCAGCGCCTGTTTGCTGAAGGCACCGACTGGAAGATACCCTGGCTCCCCCGCGTCCTACCGAACATCGTCGCGATCAGCTCGGCCCATTCAGACAGAACCATTTTTACCCGCTTTATCCCGGCTCGCAAACCTGGAGGAGGGATTGGCATGTGGCGGCGCTATTATGAGCGCTGGGGATCGATGACGATCGATCAGATCGGTGCCGAGATGGTGGATCTTTTGCCTGATCTTGCCCGGTTCGTCCCGCCTGCCCGGATCTTCGACAAGCATGTCTATTCACCGTGGACGGGCACCGACCTGCATTCGCAGCTGAAAGACGCAGGAGTCGATACGGTCATCATCACCGGTGGCGAAACCGATGTCTGCGTTCTTGCGACCATGCTCGGCGCCATCGACTGGGGCTTTCGGGTCATCCTCGTAACGGATGCGCTCTGCAGCTCGGCCGACGAGACCCATGACGCCATGATGAATGTCTACATGAACCGTTTCGGCGAGCAGATGGAATGCGCCACGACCGAAACCCTGCTTGAAAGCTGGGCCTGCGGCGCCCGCGCGGCCTGGGCGTCATGAGAGGGCCGTATCTTCTGCAGATCCTGCTGCCGAAAGAGACCGGAAAAGGTGAGCCGGTCGAGCAGGAATGGTTTGAGAGCTTTCTAAAAGAACTCACCGCGAATTTCGGCGGCGCGACGAGTTTCGTCCGTGCCCCGGGACAGGGCCTGTGGCGGGGCGGCGGTGAAACCGAGCGCGACGCCATTGTCGTTGTCGAGGTGATGGCGGAAGAGCTCGCGCAAGATTACTGGGTCAGGCTGCGGGAGAGACTTGAGAGCGAGCTCTCACAGGAACAAATCATTATACGCGCCCAGCAGATAATCCGGCTTTGATGATTTCTTGAGGATACCGATGGACACGATGATGCTGCTGAGGACGTTCGCCGCCGCGACTACCATCATTGCGGCCGGGCTTGTGGCAGCCAACTGGAATGCTCGGGTGATGGTCGCCGGATTTGCGCTCTTCATTGTGGCTGCCCTCGCCTGGATGGCGGATGGCTGGCTTGAGGGTAAGGCTTCGCTTGTCATCCAGAATGTCATTCTGCTTGCGATCAACGTCCTCGGGGTCTGGCGCTGGCTTCCGCGTGCCGAGAAGGAAATGAACTAGGCCCCTGCCCTCTAGCTGGCGGAACCGAAGGTATTCGCGGTACATTGGACTTCCATGCCGCGCAAAATCAAGGTCTACCAGACATCGCAGGGTTTCTATGATCTTGCCCTCGCTGCGCCATCGATGAAGGCGGCGCTCGAAGCCTGGGGAGCGAGCAGCAATCTTTTTCATCAGGGGTTCGCGAAAGAAGCGGACGATAACGAGGTCATCGCGGCCGCGATGGCAAAGCCCGGCATCGTTCTGAAGCGCCCTGTCGGGTCGAGCAAACCCTTCCGCGAGGACGCGGACTTGCCGACCGCAGCTTCGCTCGATCTGCCGCGGCCAAAGCGGGATGCCAGGCCGAAGAAGGCAAAAGCTCCCAAAGCGCGCAACACGGACGAGAAAGCGGAGCGCCGCGCTGCCGCAGCGTTCGAAAAAGAGCGGCCGAAGCGCGAAAAGGAGCGCGAAAAGGTAGAAGCGGAAGCGGCCAAGGCCCGGGCAAAGCGGCAGGCCGCAATGGAAAAAGCGGAAGCAGCGCTGGGCAAGGCCAGGCGCGACCATGAGGAACAGGTAGCTGAGATCGAAAAAGATCTCGCCGCCGTGCAGCGGCGTGCGGAAGCCGAGGAAGAACGGTGGCAGGAGCTGAAAGAACGGCTTGAGACGAAACTGCGCAAAGCGAGCCGATAGACGAGCCTAGTCGCAAAATCCGTCACGTCTCAAAAAGGCTTTGTTGATTGCGACCGCGGCCTTTGCGCCCTCCGCGACGGCTACTGCAACGAGCAGAACGTCGCGCGACACGTCTCCTGCGACATAAACGCCGGAGACGCTGGTTTCTTCGGTGACAGGGTCGATGACAACCCCGCCCTTCTCATTGCGCTTGCAGCCAAGACGCTGCGGCAGATCAGAGCCCTGGCGGCAACCTGTCGAGAAGAAGAGCCCTTCCCGCTCAAGGTCGGGCCCGCTCTCAAACCTGATGATTTTCAGTTGCCCGTTCGCGCCTTCCAGCGAGCAGACAGGTTCGCGCCGCAGCTTTATGCCGTGCTGCCTGAGCTTAAGTTCCGCATCCGCGCTCACTTCTGTCCCATCGGTCAATGCGACAACATCCGGCGTCCAGTGCTTCATCATGATCGCGAGATCCGCCCCCTTATCGCCCTTGCCGTACGCCGCGACCCCTTTGCCGGCATATTCGAAACCATCGCAGTACAGACAGTGATGGACGGACACGCCATAAAGATCATCTATCCCCGGGAGTTTCGGAAGTTCGTCGACGATACCCGTTGCGAGCAGGATTTTGGAGGCCGAGCCGGCGCTTCCATCAGAGCAGCCGAATGCGAAGTCCTCCCCTTCGCGCCTGATATCGGTGACCCTTGTCACCTTGAGCGCGACAGATTCATGCCGGGCGAGATCGCGTCTCGCTTCTTCCAGGAATTCCGCAGGACGCGTTCCTTCACGCCCAAGGAGGCCATGAATGGCATGCGAAACGCGGTTGCGCTGCTGATTATCATCGCAAACGAGAACCTGCCTGCGGCACCTTCCCAGGATGAGGGCCGCGCTTAGCCCCGCTGGCCCGCCGCCGACGATCAGAACATCAACCTTCATCCTTAACTCCTGCGTTCATCCCAAGCGGCCAATGCTTTTGGGAACTTTTTATGCCGGCTCATTTGTTACTTATCCCGGAAAGAACATGCGACGCACCCTTTCAGCAGCTGCACCGATCGATCTGACGCCCGAGCAGCGCCGGGAGAGGCGCGCCCAGCGCCGCGAGAAGCAGCGCGAGAACAACATCCTTCGCGCAGCTAAGATGCATAAGGCGAGGCTGAAACTGGAAGCCGAAGGGCCGAAGCCGCAGCCGGGCCTAAAGGAAAGCCTTTTTGTCGGCTGCTCCGGCTGGCGTTACTGGAAATGGCGGGATTCCTTTTACGCCGCCGTCCCTCAGCCAGACTGGTTCGCCCACTACTCTGGCGTATTCGACACCGTTGAGATCAACGCCTCATTTTACTCATGGCCAACGGTGGCTGGCGTGCAGGCCTGGCGCCGCCAGCCCGGCAAAAAGGACTTTGTCTACACAGTCAAGGTCTGCGAGCTCATCACGCATATCAAGAAGTTCAAGGGCACCAAGACGCTCATCCGGGATTTCGGCATGATCGCCGACATCCTCGGCGAGCGGATGGGCTGCTTCCTCTTCCAGCTGCCGCCAAGCTTCCGCTATACCAAAGCCCGTCTTAAGTCGATCGTGAGCCAGCTCGACCCCGCGCGCCGTAACGTCGTGGAATTCCGGCACAAGAGCTGGTGGAACGAGGAGGTCTATAGCGCTTTCCGCAAGCCCGGGATCATCTTCTGCTCCTGCAGCGGCCCCCGCCTTCCTGACGAGCTCATCAGGACAGCCGACGAGGTCTATGTGCGGCTGCACGGCCCCGTGCGCTGGTACAGGCATGATTATTCCGAGGAGGAACTCGGCAAGTGGGCGGAGCGGATCCAGGCAAGCGGCGCCAAGCGCGCCTGGATCTACTTCAACAACGATTACGATGCCCATGCGACGCAGAATGCCAAAGCCCTGCAGGGACTGCTGGCAAAGGCCAGAAGGCCTTCCCGCGCGAAATAGGAACCCACCCGGCTCGCGACAATTGATTAGAGCCACTCCAGTATTTCCACCCCAAGAGGTTGCCATGTATCATCACGTCAAGAAGCTCATGTACACCGTGCGCGTAGACGAGCCCGATCCCCGTTTCGGCAATATGCTGCTTGAGCAGTTCGGCGGCGCCAACGGCGAACTCGCAGCCGCGATGCAGTACTCCATCCAGGGCCTCAATTGCGAAGACCCCGACCGCAAAGACCTGCTGATGGATATCGGCACAGAAGAGCTGAGCCATCTCGAAGTCGTCGGCAGTCTTGCACGCCTTCATCTCAAGCCAACGAAATTCGACCGGGAAAAGGCGGAAGCCGATCCGCTTATCGCGATCGCCGGCGGCGGCGGCGTCAACCTTTTCAATTCGCAAGGCAACCCCTGGACTGCCGATTATCTCAAGATCACCGGTGAGCTCGACGTCGACCTGCGCAGCAACATCGCAGCCGAAGCGCGGGCAAAGATTGTCTATGAGCGGCTGATAAACTTCTGTGACGACGCCGGCACCAAAGACGCGCTGCAGTTCCTCATGACGCGGGAAATCACCCACATGAAGGCGTTTGCGGCGGCGCTGGAGAGCATGAAGAAGCCCGCGTTTTCCATCGGCAGGATTGCGCCGACACCCGGGCTTGTGAACCAGTTCTTCAACGATTCGACAGGATCGGGCGACGAAGGCGAGATCGATACGCGTGGGCCGTGGAATGAGGGCGGCGATTGGGAATTCGTGGAATCACCTGCATTGTCCACGCCGACTGCTGATTCTGAGGCGCCCATCAAGACCGAAAGCTCACCGCCGACGGCGCCCGAAGGAATCAATGACTTGCTCCTCGACGAGCTTCGGGACATCCTGCACGCGGAGAAGCAGCTCACGAAAGCGCTTCCAAAGATGGCCCAAGCGGCGAGGTTCGACCGCCTGCGCGAGTGCTTTGAAGAACATCTCATCGAAACCGAAGGCCAGATCGAGCGGCTCAACGAGTGCTTTGACCTGCTTGGGGAAACGGGCCGCGCGAAACCTTGCAAGGGCATGATGGGCCTTGTCGAGGAAGGCCAGGAAGTCATGAAAGAGGGTGAAGAGAAAGAAGACGCTCTCGCGGATCTTGCGCTTATCGGCGCGGCGCAGCGCGTCGAGCACTATGAGATCTCCGGCTATACCACCGCGAAGAACCTCGCGCAGCAGCTTCGCCACAGCGCTATCGTCGCCCTTCTCTCGAAATCGCTGGCCGAGGAAGAGAATGCCGACCAGCTTCTCAATCAGATCGCACGAAGTCTCATGTCGGTAGCGAAGATGCCTGACGCGATCGAGCAAAGCTCGGAAGAAGAAGCCTGAAAATTTGGTCTCGAGCCGCCCCAATGGGGCGGCCGTTTTTTTGGAGTTGGTGATGCTTGTTTGGTATTCGATGATGACGCTGATGGCGGACGCGCTGCAGGTGGTCGATATTCGGTTACGTCAGCTCATTGCGGGCGAAGGGACACCGGCTGACGTATTCCTGATGGTCACTGAAAAGATGGACGCCGCGGCGGAAGCCCGCACAATTTTCCTGCGGAGCGGCGACTGCAACCAGGTAGTCGACCACTATAGGAGGATCGTATCAGCCAATATTCAGAGATTGTCGGGCTGATGGTAGCGCTGCTTCGAGCTTCTGGGAGCTATCGGCAAGTTGCGGAGAAGAAACGCGCGGCAGGGCCGCTTCGTCGCAAGACGCACATTTCAGTTCCGTTCTGCCGATGCTGGACATGACGGGCGACAATCGCCCGCCGCAGCGCGGGCAGCTTGTTAAATCCATGATTTCCTCCACTAACGACTGATCGCCCTCTGCTGTTTCCTTGCCTGTATTTTTTTTTGCCGCGCGCTTTTTCGCGGTCTTATTTTTCTCGGTTCTCACGCCCTTGAACTTCTTAGCTGACTTCTTCTTTTTACCCGGACGCTTCAAGGCCATGAACTCGCCGGACTGCTTGTTGCGCTTGGCCCAGGCGCTTGCACCGCCGATCGTTGCCTTCGTCTGCGACCGCTTCTTCACCGCGCCCTTGCGGGCGTTATCGCCGGATGGCTTGTTGACCGCCATGTGGTGCTTTCCCTGCTAAAATTCCAGTCATAATGCGCTGAGTTCCTATGAGTTCCTTCGAGCGAGAGCCTGCTTCCCGCGCGTGCAGACCGGGAGAACGGGGGCCTGAGGCGGAACACTTGACCCCGGGGAGAGGGAGCAAACTGATTCGGGACGTTTCCCATGAAATTCAATCTCAAGCGCACACGAGCCGCCGGCACGCCCCGGCCCCCTATCGCACCCCCGGGCTGGGCTCTCGGAACTCTGATTGATCAGGGCGCCGTGACCGAATGCGATGACCACGGCCACCGCAGGGACCGGTCGGATCCCGATGCATGGACGAGTGCGCGGGCGGAGGCCTGGGCGTTCCCCTTCCCTGGAGCCACCCCGGAAGCCTGCCTCTCGACATTGACGAGTTTGTTCCGCGCTCAGAGATCGACGACCTTTACCTTGTCCGCCCCTACTACATCGTTCCAGATGGCAAGGCAGGCCACGATGCCTACGCCGTCATCCGGGACACCATCCGATCGCTTGATCAGGTCGCCATCGGCCGCGTCGTGCTGACCAACCTTGAATACGTCATCGCGCTTGAGGCGCGCGACAAGGGGCTTATGGGCATGTTGCTGCGCTGCCCTTACGAGGTCAGGGATGCTGCCGCCTATTTTGACGACATTTAGGACGTGAAAATCACCAAGGACATGCTCGACCTCGCCAGGCACATTGTGGAAACAAAGGCGGGCCATTTTGATCCTGCCAAGTTCGAGGATCGCTACGAAGCTGCGCTGCAGGAATTGTTAGAGAAGAAGGAAAAGGGTCAGCCGATTGCGGCATCCAGAAAGACGGCGCCGAGCAATGTTTACAACCTGCTGGACGCTCTACGAGCCAGCATCAAAGGCGGCGGTCAGCGAACGCCGGCAGAGAAGCCGGTAAAGGCCGTCAAGAAATCCAGGCCAGCCAGGCCTGCCAAACGAAAAGCCAGTTGATCACAGGTGTCATCGAATAGCAGTGCCAGGCCATAGCCAAAGTGCCCCTCGGCGGCTCGTACAGTTAAGTTCTTGAACTAAGCGCCCTAATCGTTCTCTCAGCAAAGCCGAATCGAGAATGGCAAAGAAGTGCATTGAGATCGAGGTCATTGAGCAAGGAGGCGAGCGCGTGCTCCTGAAGACCTTTGATGACGGTTCGGAAGAACGCCGACCGATCTTGAAGGAGCCGCGGAAGATGCGCCCACAGCGTATCGATTGGAGCCGGAAACTGAGTACGGGATTAAAGCGAGGCCTTCAGGACTGATCCCGTCGCCGAGCTTCCAACATCTCGCAGTTGCTTACCCACCGATGTAAGCTCGGGCTCCCTTGTGGAATTTAGCGACGCCTATTTTCTGCAGAAGCGCCTCATCGCACGATCCCTCCGGCGGCCTATTCTATTGATCTAAAGAGGGCACCGCGTCAGCTCGCTAATCAGTTGGAGAAGCGCCTGCTTTTCTGGCGCGCATTCTTCAACCTGGAGAAACTGTGAAAGCTCAACTCTTGTCGCCCTTCCGCCCGAAGGAACGTTGGCCTCATGTAGAACGAAAACATCATTTTCCTCGCGGCAGAGCCACCAGCTATCGCCATTTTCGCTTTGATAGATTTTGCGCTGCTGGGTAACGAACATGAAGCGGCAACAACGGCGGGGAAGATCGGTTCCTACCGGGTAGCGCGGTTCCAAATGCGCGAGGTTTAGAAGAGCTAATCCCAATATGGAATGGCCGGACGTGCGATCATCAGCCAGAAAATGAGCAATACCGCGCCGAATGCGGGAAATCCGAAGGCAAACCACCACCAGAAAAGCCGTGAGTAGTCGTCTGATAAAGACGAGTTCGTTTCAACCGCCTGGATTGCGAGATCCCGCATGCGCATCTGCATCCAGACGACCGGTAACCAAAACGCCCCAGTGATGATATAGAGCACGATGGAAGCGGCTATCCATCCATCCGCGAGAGAGTAGCCGCTGGACCACGCCAGCCAAACGCCTGTTATCGGCTGAAGCATGACAGCCGTTGCAGTGAATATGAAGTCGGCGAGTACCACAGTCCGTGCGACACCGGCCGCTTCCCGGGGCTCGCCGCGAAGATGAGCTACAAGCATGAAGAAGGCAATTCCGGCACCGGTACCCAGAAGCACCGAGGCGCCGATGACATGAACCGTCTTGACGATGAGATAGAGCATCAACGATCCTCGCGGATCGCCAATGCCACCAGATTAAGCATCAGCACCGGCCAGATCTTCAGCATCGGGCCAAGAGGATCGCTCCATAAGCGCGGCACCAGCGTCGTCCCTATCACCACGTAAACAAGGGAGATGATCAGCGCAGCCCACAACCCGTAGCGGCTAAGTGGTCTTGTAAGAATTGCAAAGCCGATCGCGAGGTCCGCCAGGGCTCCAGCGGTTACAGTGAGGCCGGCGAAGTAACCTTCCAATCCCCCTTCTCGCAGGAGTGACATGCCATGGTTCCAGCCAGGACCGAGGGAAATGATGCCAGTGACAATCCAGAACAGGCCAAAAATGCCGAAGATTAGTGGTTTCAACAAATAGAGTCTTGCAAACCACCGCTCCTGTACCGAAGCGGGCTCGCTTGCAAGGGTCGATTCAATATCACGCGGTGCAATACCGGTGACCTCATGCCAAGGCCGCGGATCGCCGGCGGCCCCACGACGCATTTCTGCTTGAGCGGTCGTATTGACCGGAGTGCGCCAGCCGAGCAGCTGGGCAAGGTCTCCGATCAGGTAAAGCATCCTCGCGGCCCATGAGGGCACTTGCACATGGCGCGCGGGCGACCATCGCAGCCAGCGACGAAAAAGCCCGACAGCTTCGCTAAAGGTCATCGCCCGCGGCCCAGCTAAGTCAAGCGCGACGCGCGAAGGCGCTTCCGGTCTTAGGAAGAATGCGACTGTTTCGACAACATCATCTAGATGCACGGGCTGGATAGCCGCGGTACCTGGCATGACCGGCAGAAATGGCAACGACGCGAGCCCACGCAACAGCGCGCTCCCGCCATAGGCCGCGCGTCCGATCACGACAGAGGGGCGCAGAATAACCCAATCAAGGTCGCGGGAGGTCAATATCGCTTCGCCTTCCCGCTTGGTCCGCGAGAAAATGCTCGGGGTGTCGCGGTTGGTGCCGATGGCAGAAAACAGGATAACGCGTCGGATGCCTTCCGCTTCGCAGGCCGCGTAGAGCGCTCCACTTCCCGAGACGTGTAGGCCCTCCATATCTTGTCCCCGGAGCGCCCCGGCTGCGTTGATCACGGCGTCCAAGCCTTTGACTATTGCTTTCCAGTCGTCAGCATTAGTCTGAGAAAGATCAACCTGGACATGGCCAGCCTGGCGCTTGGCGGTTGCATGCCGAGCCACCGTCACACATTCATGTCCCTCAGCGGAGAGCCGCGCATTGAGCGCAGATCCGATAACGCCCGTTCCGCCAACAATGAGGATTCGCATAGGATTATCCTGTAATTGCTTGCGTCGGTAACGTAGACCGCGGATCAACTCTTCCACGTAGGGGATGATTTGGAAAATCGCGGTTAAGATCAGCATGGTAACAATGTAAGTTGCTGGGAGCGGCTGTTGTTTGAGCTTGAACGTGAACTCGGGCTCTCCAAAGCCGAACAATGCCAGGAACGCGGTCCAGTGAAGTGCAATGACCAGGAGCAACCCTGTCAGCGGAAGCATCTCAAGAACGCTGTGGACATGTTGCTCGATGGGCGAAATCTCGCGAGCCGTCGACGCCTAGCGAACGTCCCAAATGGCGGTGGCTTCATGAAGTATCAGAAATGCAATCATAAGCAGGATTACGCCAGATGTGATTTCAAGGAAAAGCGCCGCTAACACCGGGATCGCCATTTCGCCCAGCTGCACCAAGTGAAGGACTGACTCTGTCCACCCGCTGCTCTTTTCGATATGAGCCACGCGATGGCAGAGGTAGTCCGCAAAGCCGGCAACCAGCCAAAGCGGCATAATGAAATACATCAGCATCGCTCGCAGGACCTCGTCTGGCCCCATTTCGCACCTCCTCCAGGCACCTCGGGTCAAATCGACGTCGGAACAAACGTTCCTATTACCGATCCTGGCACGGGAGCGGCTGGCCACATGCATTCTCGCTTGAGGGCAGTGGCTAGTATCGACGACCGTGGAACGTTCGGTCGTCAGCAGCGGTTGGGGCTATTGGACAAACTGGAGGCGACCATGAACAAAATGTCGCAGCTTCTCGTGTCGGCCCTCGTGACGGGTACGGTAGCTAGCATAGTTTCAACGGCCGCGCTTGCCGCGATGTCGAAAGCCGAAGGCAAGCGCGCCGTACGACCTGCAAACTCCACGAGTCACTGGCTGCATGGTGAGGATGCGGGCCGCGTCGAGGAATTGGACATGCCGCACACAGGCACAGGCTTGGCAACACACCACGCATCCGCGGTGTTCTGGGCAGTGCCTTTTGAGGCGTGGCTTGCGTTTCATCCGCCGAGGTCAAACATTGAGCTTATGCGCAATGCATCGGCGATGGCGGCAGTGGCGGCAATTGTTGATTACGGCATTGTTCCTGAACGCTTGACACCTGGCTGGGAATTAGTCCTATCCCGAAAATCGATGATTGGCGGATTTGCAAGTTTAGCCGTAGGCCTCACAGCCGGTGCGCTTGCTTCGCAAACGATTTGCTCGAATGTCAGGGCTTCGCGCGGTAATCCTTTGCTATGGGCGGGTGACGCACACAAACGCAAGTAGATCATCGAATGCAGAGTTAAAACCGAATACGGCGAACCGCCACGTCGGGGCAGTCGCGATTACAATAAGTAAAGCAAAGACAAAGTATGCGACGGGAGACGGAATGGTCAACGGCTTAACTAAACGTCGTCTCGTCATGCGTTGTCCAATCGGGTGCTAGGCGTTTGCCGTAGTAGAATGTAACCGAAAACGAGCATCAGCGCGCCCCAAACAATAAAAGCGACATCGAAAAAGTTGCGATAGAAAGGATCTACGGTTTCGTTCACATGGTGAATGCCGAGCACATGGTGATTAACGATCCCCTCGACAACATTGAACGATCCAAATCCGATCAGCATCGAACCCATGAGCCGCTTGCTCGTCCAGGTTAAATGACGTTCTTGAGCAGAGCGCCAAAGAATGTACAACCCCGCTACAATGAAAAGGTAGGTAAGACTGTGAAAGATACCGTCCCAAAGGGTATTAAGCTCATAGTTTTCGATTGAGTTTAGGGGGTACCAGCTGCTCAACATGTGATGCCAGCGCAGCACTTGGTGAAATACAATACCGTCAAAAAAGCCGCCCAGGCCCAAGCCAAACAGGATACCCGCAGATAATGGAATTGCGCCCGGGCTCCCAAAACCATGCTCGTTCTGTTGCATGCTCGTTTTTGCCTCCCGGTGGGAGAATATCCTTCGGCGCAATGGCCGGGCGCTGCACCGGCCCACTCGCAGCCGGTGCTATTTTTTTCCTGGGGATCCAGGTCTGGTCGTGCCTTGATTAGGTCCTTCAGTTGAGGCCCCCGGCGTACTGCCAACGCCCTGTTGGCTGTTTACTCCTCCACCCACATTCGTGCCGGTGGTGCCTTGCATGCCCGTTGTGGCTGATGTTGAGCCGGTCCCCGTCGCGCCGCCCGATGCTCCTGCGGTGCTACCCGAGCCGGCCGATCCACCAGCTGATCCGCCTTGAGCGAATGCCAGAGACGAGCTCAAAGCTAGGATTAAGCCTAACGTCGTTGTGGAAACTTTCATGACTGTCCCTTCTGAGATAAGCGATGAGCAAACCCTCCTAGTGATTTCTCGTTCCTAAAACTGCTTCAGTGCGTCGCCAACTATGCGACATTTGCCCCTCGCACCTGAGCCGTTGCTGTTTCGGAGATCAGTCCTGACCCCTCTCCCAATTCGACCTGTTAGGAACGTTCCGGCTAGCGCTTATGTTAACTTCTGTGCCGATCCAACGGCACAGTCCTGTCAGCAAAGACGGCCTCGGCCACCTCCTGGGCTGAGGCCGTTGACAGCGCCAGAATTCAATTTTTCGACTTTCCGGGATCGGTTCTGGGTTTTCTCAGTTCTTGCTTCGAGGGCGCTAAGGCGATTCTGTCAAATCCCAGTCAAGCAGCTTCTGTTAGGAACGATCCTTGCGAGCTTCCATTGTGGTTCCGTGCCGAGGACAAGCGGCACAGTCACCCATGTTCGCAGACGGCCTCAGGATCCACGCTGAGGCCGTTCTTCCGCGGGCTCCGTTAGGAACCGGAAGCCAATCTTCGGTTTAGTGCATTTTCTTTCCTCAGGAGGGACCTATGGCTGAAAAGACACTGGATGATCTGTTTCTCAACACCTTGAAGGACGTCTACTACGCCGAGAAGCAAATTTACAAATCTCTACCCAAGATGGCCAAAGCGGCCACCGACGAACAGCTCGGCGCGGCCTTTGAAAAGCACCAAGAGGAAACTGAAGGCCAAATCGCGCGCCTTGAGCAGATCTTCGAACTGCTGGACAAGCCGGCACGTGGCAAGAAGTGCGATGCCATCGAAGGCATCCTTGACGAGGGCAAGGAGGTTATGGAGGAATTCAAGGGTTCGGCTGCCCTTGATGCTGGATTACTTGCCTCGGCTCAGGCCGTCGAGCACTACGAAATTTCTCGCTATGGCACCCTTAAATCCTGGGCTGCCGCTCTTGGCATGAAAGACGCCGTGAAGCTAATCGACCAGACGTTAGCTGAGGAGAAGAAGACAGATGCTTTGCTGACGAAATTGGCGGAGACCGTCGTCAATGCGGAAGCCCAAGCTGCATAGCCAACTTTGATATTAGCAACTGTTGGGGGCGTCCCCGTTGCCAACCGGACATCGGCACTCGCAGGGTAACGGCCTCAGCAGTATCCGCTGAGGCCGTTCCATTTTAGCCCTAAGGCAGAAAGGCGACCACCAGCCTTCACACTTGAGTATCGTCCGCGCTGTGACTGGTCAGACACCTAAGCCGGTGCTGACGAACTGCTACCTGAGCGATCACCTGGAACGGACCAATTCCATTTAGTTTGAGGGCTCTGCAAGCGATGAGCTTCCGCTTGCGCTGCGCCGGCTTCAACTCTTTAGGTGATACATGCGCTACAGAAGTAGCACGACAACCACAAGCGCAATGGAAGTATCGCGCCCACTATGAACGCGAAAACATTGAATGCCGCATCTCTGTTCATGACGCCCCTCTTTCATTTGAGGCACGTTGGCCGTCGCCCGGTGTTCAACCATCAAGGCGATCCTTTCTAAAGGGGTCGGCGATGTCATCATGGCCACTGCGATTACTGAAAAACATCAAGGCCATGAGGCCGCCGCCTATCAATAGCGAAAAGAACGTTCCGAGACTTAAGGCGATCCAGCCATGCCGGCTCATAGGAACGTCGCTAGCTGCATTCCATACCGACACCGCCCAGACGCCGGTAAGAATTAACAGGATTATAAGGACGCCTAAAATAATGATCTGGCCAGAACCGATGCGATTCATGGTTGCGCCTCCTGCTGGTCCCTCCTGCAGTAAAACCGCTTCCAAAGGCGGCAGTTCCTGCGTGGTGGCTTGCCAGATCGGGTGCTTGCCTGACGCCGGGCCCTGAAACTTTGCCGATAGTCTCGTATTGCCTCTCGACGTAGCCCACGGTTTCGTGCCTTGGAGACTGGCCTCGCTGGAGACGAGAAAATGAGTGAACTTATGTTACGTTTTCAACATAAACTTGGACAGGCAGCCTTAAAGCTATGGGCAGACCTACCGCGCGACCTCCAAGAACGCCTTTTCGAGGACGCCGTCGGAGGCGATGAACAATTGCGACACCAGCTGGCAGTTTATTTGCACGAACATCATCCGCGTACAGCTCACCCGCCTCGACCGTCAGCGAGCGCGTAGCTTTCACGAAGGGTTAGAATCAAGATCGGCGAGTCGTTTACGTAGCCCGGCACAACATTAACCGCGATGCAGTGGCTCGAGAACAGAATTGCGACCCTGCCGTTCCTACCGCAAGCGACGTGGGTCGCTTTGCCCCGGTGATCATTATTTGACCTACCGCTTTAGCCAGCGGTTCAACATACCACATGGCCCAAAAAGCTTGCGTCAGGACGGGCACCGCGGTCAGTCGCGGCAGTTTCTCGACCTTGGTCGGGCCCCTCGTTGAAATGTATATTCGAAATTTTTTTGATTGCTTGGGGGCAACAGGGTCGGCACTTTTTTCGACCTCTCAGTGACCGTTAACAACGGTGCAGGGCACAGGAGCAAGCAGATGAGTCTTTCGGTTGACTGGAATTCCGTTTTCGTGCCGACAATCGGACTCACAGAGATCGTGGTCCGCGGAAGTCTTATGTATCTTGGGCTGTTCGTGATCATGCGTTTCATGGCGCGAAGGCAGGCGGGGCATTTCGGACCCGCAGACCTTCTGGTCATCGTCTTGATTGCCGATGCTGCCCAGAATGGGCTAGGCAAAGAGTATAGCTCCGTCACGGAGGGTCTTGCGCTCGTACTTACGATCGTTGCGTGGGAATATCTCCTGGACTGGTTGGCCTGGCGCTTCCCCACGACGCGGCCCTATCTCAAGCCTGCCAGTCTTACTCTTGTTCGAGACGGGAGATTGATCTCTCAGAACCTGCGAAAAGAAATGATCACTGAAGACGAGCTGAAATCGCAGCTACGTGAACAAAGTGTCGAAAGCTACGAAGATATCAAGCTCGCTACCCTCGAAGGTGACGGCCGACTCAGCGTCCTGAAGCGAAAATAGGCGCTGGAGAAGTGGGCGGTGCAACCCCGACTGCCTGTCGATGTGCCACATATCGACCGGCAGGATACTTTTTGCAACTGTCGTCCCCCGAATTCGCTAAGTCGCCGAAACGGTAATCGTGGCTTTTGAATTTACGGTCAAGTCGTCAGCGGACTACGAACAGACTTCGGTTGTGCCCTGGTCAAAACCTCTCCTTTCCTGTGCGTGAATTCATTGTCGTTCATAGGAACATGCGGCCTGCTCTAATGTTGCATTGCATCAGAGAGGACCCTTCCATGTCAAAGACCGAACAGCCAAAGACGCCGGATACTGCGCGCTATCCACCCGGACGACGCTCCGTTACTCGCTTGGCTAGGGTTCAGGCTAAGAAAGCCCTCCGAGCTTCATCGCTAAAATGCTCCGAGTGCGACGAGCGCCTCAAGAGATCCGGCAGCGCCATATAGCGGGGCAATGTTTCCTGTCCTTCGGATTTCGTGCACACCCCCTTCCAGAGTGAGATTCATGACACGATTTAAACCCCTTCGCCCTGCCCTTACCGTCCAACGCCGCAAAGCAAAAGTGCCTCCCTATGCAGTGGCCACGGCGGTCGCGATCGGAGCACTGGCCGCAATGGCCTTGGTCAATCGTCGTTTTGCAAAGAACGCGGAGCGTGACAATCCAGCGTCCGGCCGCTTCGTCGATGTTAGTGGCGTTCGGCTCCACTACGTTGAACGGGGCTCGGGCGACCCCTTGGTTCTGTTCCACGGCAACGGCAGCATGATTGAAGACTTTGATTCCAGCGGTCTGATTGATCTAGCGGCGAAACATTTCCGGGTCGTCGTTTTCGACCGACCCGGTTTCGGTCACAGCGACCGCCCGCGCCATTTGGTCTGGACCCCGGACGTCCAGGCCGAGTTGTTCAAGCAAGCCCTCACCAAACTCAACATTTCCAGTGCGACCGTTCTCGGGCATTCATGGGGCGCATCGGTTGCCGTGGCGCTAGCGCTGAAGTACCCCGACATGATCCGCGGCCTGGTCCTCGCCTCGGGCTATTACTATCCGACGCCAAGAACCGATGTCATCGCGATGGGCGTGCCTTCGTTGCCCGTCTTAGGCAACCTTCTCAGTCACACCGTGTCGCCGTTGATAAGCCGGGCGATCTGGCCGTTAATGATGAAGAAACTCTTTGGTCCTCACTCAGTGCCGAGCAAGTTTGCAGGATTTCCGAAGGAAATGGCCCTTCGCCCCTCACAGATACGAGCATCTGCCGCGGAATCGGCGTTGATGATTCCGGATGCTTTCCTGTTCTGCGATCGATACGCAGAGTTGAAAATGCCGATCGTGATCATTGCGGGCGACCAAGACAGATTGATCGACACTGATGCGCAGTCGGCCCGGCTGCACTCCGAGCTTCCGCAGAGCAGCTTTAATCGAGTTCCCGGAAACGGCCACATGATCCAGCAGACGGCCACCGATCAGGTGATGTCGGCGATACTCAAGGTAGCTGGTCACCCGTCCAAGCTAGAAGCAGCGGAATAGCTGTTGAACGACCGCGAGATTGCAAGGGGACGACTGAAACGTCGCCCCTTGGCTAGAGTTTTAACTTAGCGGCAACAGATATCCAAGTTGACTGCGGCACCGCGACCAATCCTCGCGCCACACGTGACGACCGTTGTGAGATAACGAGATCGAAACAGGTTGCAGCGGGTAATGCTAAGCGCGCCCCGAGAGTTTTGGAAGCGAGCTATCATCCGAAGTCAACCACCTGCCTGGGTGGTGCTAACCGCTCATCATTTCTTCGCGCTACCGGGTTCGGCCATCTTGCGATGCTGGCTTGCCAGAACACCTGCCGGCGTCACATTGGCCGCTGCCGACTGGACCTTGTTTTTGAGCCCGCTGACGACATCGCCCTCCCCCTTCATCATCGCGTCGAACCCGTTGTTCGCGACTTCGACGGGGTCGTCCTTTTCAGCAGTTCCGACGGCAGTGTCCATCATATCCGCTCGACGGAAGAATTCCGTCTCGGTGGCGCCGGGCATAAGGCAAGTCACCGTGACGTTGGTATCCTTGAGTTCTTCTCGCAGCGCAAACGAGAACGAATTCAGGAACGCTTTGGTCCCATTGTAGACGGCCTGAAAGCTTCCGGGCGTAAACCCGGCGATCGATCCCGTGATCAGAATCTTTCCAGAGTTCCGGCGTCGCATATCGTTGCCTACTTTATGGATCAGGTAGACGGTGCCGGTGATATTGGTATCGACGACGCGCCGGGCCTTCGCAAAAGTCTGATCGAGGAACGCGTGGCCCAAGCCGCGGCCTGCGTTCGCAAAAAGAGCGTCAACCTGGCGACCGCTTACGGCCGCATAGAGTTGATCTACCCCTTCGGTGGATGCGAGATCCGCCTCAAGCGCCTCGACTTTCGTGCCGCACTCACGGAGGGACGCCGCCGCCGCCTCGATTTCATGTTCGTCCGCCGCGATCAGAAGATCGTAGCCTTCCTTTGCACAGCGCTTCGCCAGTTCGAATCCGATTCCGGTCGAGGCCCCGGTGACGATCGCTAAAGGTCGGTTAGCCGACATATTAATCTCCTCTTCTATCCAATCGGTCGAGACGCAACCCCTGCCAATCGCTGCCGTTCCTCGGGGGCTTAGGAACCGATCGGTTGGCCGATGTTTGTCTCCACATAGTTTGCGGCATGGAGATTTGGAATGAGAGCGCTCACCTGGCACGGCAAGAACGACATTCGATGCGACACTGTGCCTGACCCAAAGGTCGAGCACGGACGCGATGCCATCATCAAGGTTACCGCGTGTGCTATCTGCGGTTCAGACCTTCATCTTTTCGATGGCGTCATGCCTTCGATGGAAAAGGGCGATGTCCTCGGTCACGAGACGATGGGTGAAGTCGTAGAGGTCGGCTCGGACAATAAGAAGCTCAAGGTCGGCGATCGCGTGGTCGTTCCTTTCACGATCTCCTGCGGAGAATGCTTCTTTTGCAGAAACGGCTTCTTTTCCGGCTGCGAACGCTCCAACCCCAATCACAAGATGGCAGAGAAGCTCTGGGGCCACTCCCCCGCCGGACTTTTCGGCTATTCCCACATGTTGGGTGGCTACGCCGGTGGTCAGGCCGAATACCTCCGCGTGCCTTATGCGGATGTCGGCCCTATCAAGGTGCCGCGGGGCTTGAGCGATGAACAAGTGCTCTTCCTGTCCGATATCTTCCCGACTGGCTTCATGGCAGCCGATTTCTGCAATCTGAAGGGCGGCGAGACGGTTGCGGTCTGGGGCTGCGGCCCGGTCGGCCAGTTCGCAATTAAGAGTGCTTTTCTGCTGGGGGCCGAGCGCGTAATTGCGATCGACACCGTGCCTGAGCGCCTCGCCCTCGCCCAATCATCGGGTGCTTTGACGCTCGATTTCAAGAAGGAAGACATCTACGACCGGATTCAGGAACTGACCGATGGGCGCGGAGCCGACGCCTGCATAGACGCAGTCGGCACGGAGCCGGACATTGGCTCCGGTTTCGACGCCGTCGTTGACCGCATCAAAGTCGCGACCTTCATGGGGACCGACCGTCCCCATGTCCTTCGCCAAGCAATCCACTGCTGCCGCAATTTCGGAACTGTCTCCATCGTCGGCGTATATGGCGGCCTGCTGGACAAAATCCCCATGGGCTCGGCCATCAACCGTGGCCTCACGTTCCGCATGGCCCAGACACCCGTCCAACATTATCTGCCTCAACTTCTCGATCGGATTGAGAAGGGTGAGATCGATCCCTCATTCGTAATCACCCATCGTGCGACTCTCGAGGAAGGCCCTGAACTTTACAAGGCGTTCCGCGCCAAGCAGGACGGCTGCATCAAGGTTGTCATGAGGCCGTGAACCGCTTCAAGCCATCGATCCTGAAGACACGTACACTTACCGGCACGATGAACGAATCATGGCCCGCGTTCTGATTGGCACGTCGGGATGGCATTATGGTTCGTGGCGAGGCCCCTTCTACCCGGCAGGCCTCCCGATAAAGGCGCAGCTCCAGTATTATGCAAGTCAGCTACAGGCCGCCGAGCTCAATGGCGTTTTCTACCGAACGCCCACGCCCGAAGCTGTCAGAGGCTGGAGGAACCAGACCGGCAAAGACTTTGTTTTTACATGGAAGGCGTCAAAGTTCATTACCCACTGGAAGCGACTCTCGGCGAACTCTGCCAACAGTCTGGAATTGATGGAAGATCGTTTGTCGTTGCTTGGGGGCAAAGCCGGGCCTGTTCTTTTTCAGCTGCCACCCAACTTTCAAGCTGACGCAGATCGCCTTTCTGCCTTCCTCCGCATGCTGTCGTCCAAGCGGCGCTACAGCTTCGAGTTCCGCCATCCCAGTTGGTATTCGCCACGGATCATTCGCCTTCTCTCGGATTCGAACATAGCGCTGTGCATCTCCGACCATCACGATGCGCCGGCGCCCTGCAGCCGTACGGCGGACTTCGTTTATGTCCGAGGCCATGGACCAAGCGGACGATACAAAGGACACTACTCGACGGATGCCCTGGCGAAGTGGGCCAAACGCGTAAGATCATGGAAGCGTCAAAAGTGCGACGTGTTCGTTTTCTTTGATAACGACCAAAAAAGTGCCGCGCCGATCGATGCCCTGAAGTTAAAGATGTTGTTAGGCTTATAACTGGGCGGCGCGAAGTATACTAATTATTTGGCGGATGATCCGATCGCTGCGTTACCAAGGCGTCCCACGGTGATCGAGCACGTTTTTGACCCGATTCTTGACAGATTTAAGAACCGGGCGAGCAGTGGCGCGTTGATATGTACCATTAAAACGTAGTGTGCCATGCAGAAAACTTCATACCAAGCCAGTCGCAACCTATCCCGTTCGGATACGACCCACCACGGCCGACATCGCCATCGCGCGTTCGATATCCCGTCATACCGCTCCCGCTCCAGAGCAGATGTCACGGGCTATTACATGGGGCGCTGACGAAAAGGTCCTTCTGGCTCTGGCAGTTGCCGGCTGGGTCGTGTCACGCGGATGCAGCGAGCCGCTGCGACGCCGGTGACCATGCCCTGATGGTTTCGGTTGCGGCGTCCCTGCTGCCACATGGTCTGAAGATCTTCTTTGACCAGACCCGGCCGGATCGCAGAACGGTGCTCGGTCATCTCCACGGTGTTTCGCTCTCGGGTAAGCGAAACGACGCCTTTCCTTCCGGCCACGCGCTGCACATGGGCGCATTGGCGTCCGCTGCCAGCGCATTGCCGACCGGGCCGCGCCGGGCGGTCCAGGGTCTCGCGCTCGGCCTGTCGCTGACGCGCATCGTCGTTCTTGCGCACTGGGCAAGCGATGTTGTTGGAGCCGCGCTCGAACGAGCGTTGCGCCTATGGACCGGCTATCCCAAGGAGAACAATAATGCCAATTCTTGAAGTTGTGAAGGAATATGCGGAACATGTCACCGGCCTCCGGCGCCCTGGCAAACGAGCATGATCTCCTCAAAACGCGACAGCCGCAGACGGTTCCGCTTCAAGGATGACGGTATAGTTCCAATCATCCGCGATGGCACTTGATTGTCTTCAGGGGGGTCGTCGACCTCGAACAGCGCCACGACCCTGCGGCCGTGTTTGAAGACCTTTTCGAGGCGAATGGGTGGGGCAAGACCTGGCGCGACGGTATCTACGACTATGTCTATTACCATTCCAGAATTCATGAAGTACTGGGTATTGCGCGTGGCAAAGGTCGCGTCCGCTTCGGCGGCAAGAAGGGCAGAACATTCACACTGAAGGCCGGTGACATCGCCATCCTGCCCGCGGTACGGGGCACCAATGCCTGTCGGCGGGTGACGACTTCCTCGTGGTCGGCGCCTATCCGTCGGTCGGCACGTATGACGAATGCACAGCGAACGAAGATCCGCCGCGCGCTCTCAAATCAATCCCAAAAGTTCCTCCGCCACGTAAGGATCCGTTCTACGGAGCCAACGGTCCCCTTTCCAAACACTGGAAGAAGGCAAGATGACAGAATACGTCATCCCCTTTCTTGCCGGAGGCTTGGGGGTATCGGCGTTCGCAATGCTTGGCGATATTCTGCGCCCCAAGAGCTTTGCCGGTCTCTTCGGAGCTGCGCCATCGGTCGCTCTCGCTACCCTGGGTATCGCTATCTATCACCATGATGCCAATTACGCCGCTGTGCAGAAACATGCGATAGCGGCTGGCGCAATCGGGCTTGCTGTGTACAGCGTGGTCGTTTGTCAACTTCCCATGCGAACGCAGCTGCGGGCGTTGCCGGCGACGTTTGTTGTGTTTTCCCGCGTGGTTGATGGTCGGTTTTGGCTTGCTGCTCATTCTCGGCGGACCGACGTCATGATGCCTGTTCGCTTCTCGCCATCAGCGCTCAGAGAAGGCCGCTGGTATGAGTATGTCATCCGTTTTGTGCTCGGCGGCGGCGCGACCGTTGTCGCCGGCATTATTAGCAGCCGCTATGGAGCGACGGTTGGCGGTCTATTTCTTGCCCTCCCGGCCATCTTTTGCGCCAGCGCGACGTTGGTAGAAAAACATGAGGTTCGCCGTAAGAAAGAAGCGGGACTATCCGGCGAGCGCCGCGGCCACGAAGCAGCCGCACTGGACGCCGCGGGCGCGGCTCTCGGAGCTGTCGGGCTGTTGGCATTTGCCATCGTCTTTTCGTTGATCGTGGAAATGACCATTGCAGCTGCCTTCGCGGCCGCTTCTACGACCTGGCTGATCATTTCGATGACGGCTTGGTGGGTACGGAAGAAAATCCGTGCAGGACTGTGGCAGTCATAGTTCTTCCGCGGGACATCCTTGGAATCACTTCTTTCCACCGGGTCCGACGTTATATCTTTCTAACAGCTTGTGCGCCGGCTTCCCTTAAAGCATCTGCAATTTTATTGGAATCCTCGCCGTGGAAATCCACCGAGACCTCGATCAAGTCTTCCAGCTTTTCTCGCCTGTCCGGCTCGGGCGCGACCTTTGCGTCGGCGCCAGCTGAACGCGTACCCACCGTGTTTGCGCTACCCACCGGCTGAACAAATACATCGCTCCTTGGCACGCCACACTGCTGAACGACGTGCTCGACGGCAAGCTCCGCGCCGCGTCGGGTATCGAATTGCCCGATTATTGTGCTCTCCAAGGCAGGTCTCCAGGATCAGTTTGAACGGTGCGAGACAATCGGCGAATCGCGCGAATTGTTCCTATTGCTCTTCGCAGCGCGCCGGTGTGCCGGTTTGGGCGGCTTTTGGCCCTGCTGCAAGGCCGTTCGCCATGGCCTTAAGATCTAGGAACTCTTTCCCTCCAGATCGTTTGGTTGGCAACCCTATAGGAGGAAGCCATGGGCTTTTTTACCAAAGACATAAAAACGCTGAACGATCTCTTCGTGCATACGCTGCAGGACATTTATTATGCCGAGCAGCAGATCGCGAAGAACCTGCCTGACATGGTCTCCAAAGCGACCGATGCGACCCTGAAGAGCGGTTTCGAAAAGCACCTGGAAGAGACGAATAGTCAGATCTCGCGCCTTGAAGAGGTATTCCAGATGCACGGCGTGGAGGCTAAGGGGGTCGATTGCCCCGCGATCGACGGCATCCTGAAAGAAGCAAGTGATGTAGCGGGCGAAGTCGATGACAAGGATGTGCTTGACGCCGCGCTGATTGCCGCGGCGCAGGCCGTCGAGCATTATGAGATTGCGCGTTACGGCGCGCTAATCGCGTGGGCGAAAATGCTCGGCCGCAGCGACTGCGCATCCGTCCTGCAGCAAAACCTCGACGAGGAAACGCTGACTAACGAGAAGCTAAACACGATGGCGCTGCGCAACGTCAACAAAAAGGCTGCTTGACTCTGGCCAAAGTCGAACGAGGGCCGCCCGCCATGGCGTGCGGCCTTGGAGGCCTGATGTACTGGAAAAAACGCGACGACGCTTTGGCGGATGCTAGTCCGTTCTTTCCGGCCGCGAGGCGGCTGTTGGAACTTTGCCGATCTCGCAAACGTTCTCAGAGGTTTAGGGAGGTCGTTCGATGACCAGCAAATCACTCTGGGTGGATACCGAAGTTGCACCGGGGGCGGAGGTGCTGGATGGCGTCCATGAATGCGATGTCGCTGTGATCGGCTCGGGCATTGCCGGTATCTCGACCGCCTATGAACTCCTCAAGCACGACAAGTCCGTAATAGTCATCGACCGCGGCCGCATCTGCGGAAGCATGACGTCGCGCACGTCCGCTCATCTTGCTCCGCTGTGCGATGATCTCGTCAGCGAAATGATCAAGACAAAAGGCAAGGAAGCGACAAAGCTTTTTTGCGAGAGTCAGGTTGCTGCGGTGGATCGCATCGAGGATATCCAGAAGAGAGAAAAGATTGATTGCGACTTCCGGCGGCTCGACGGCTATCTCTTTCAGGGCCGGGACATGCCTGCGGATGTCATCGACCAGGAGATGGACGCGGTCCGCGAGGTCGGAGTCCCCGTTGACCGCCTGGTGGGCGTGCCCTTAAACGGGTGCGAGGACCGTCATGCCCTGCGCTACCCCCGGCAGGCGACATTTCATCCCCTGAAATATCTGGCGGGAGTGGCGGAGACCTGCAGGAACAATGGGGTGGAGTTCTTCCGGGATAGTCCGGTAGAGGAAGTGACTGAAAGTGACGGCATCGTCACCGTGAAAACAGGACGCGGCGTCATCCGCGCCTCGCATGCGGTGGTTGCGACCAACTCCTCAATTTCCGACCGATTTGCCATTCACACCAAGACGGCGCCGTACCGCACCTACGTCATTACATTTGAGATCAAGCGCGGCACCCTGCCCGACGCTCTCTACTGGGATACCGAAGATCCCTATCATTACGTTCGCCTCCATCCCGGCCCTTCGGAGACTGATTACCTTCTGGTCGGAGGCGAGGACCACAAAAGTGGTGAAGCGGACGACGCGGATGAACGGTTCAGGAATTTGGAGGCCTGGGCGCGCGGCCTTATTTCCGGCCTTGGAAAAGAGACGCATCGGTGGTCCGGCCAAGTCCTCGACACCGTCGACTATGCCGGCTTCATCGGCCGCGACCCTGGCGGCAAGAATATCTACGTAGCGATGGGCGATTCAGGTCAAGGCCTGACGCATGGAGTCATGGGCGCGATGCTGAACACCAACCTGATCCTAGGCACGGATCATCCATGGAAGGATGTATACGCACCCGGGCGGGTCCCACTGAAGGCGGCAAAGAATTTCCTGACGGAGAATGTCACGGCGCTGAAGAGCTTCGCCGAGTACGTCGCACCGGGTGAGCTGAGTTCACTGGACGATCTGAAGCCTGGCCGAGGGGGGATCGTGCGACGTGGACTAACGAAGGTTGCGGCTTATCGCGACGACGCAGGAGCCTTGCACCTCAACTCCGCAAGCTGCACCCATGTCGGCTGCCACCTGCACTGGAACAGCTTTGAGACGTGCTGGGATTGCCCGTGTCACGGCTCGATATTCGGAGTAGACGGGCAACCCATCAACGCCCCTGCCATCGGCCCTCTTGCGAAGGTGAAAGAGTAGCCTCTCGTAAGGCCCGAGAACTACGCGGCGAGCGTCTCTTTCGGAGAGCGCGTCGCGCTTCTGATACTGAGATGGAGAACCCGGCGCGGCTGCCGAATGTCAGGTCAGGGGTCCACGCAACGAGAATTCACCCGCGCTCTTTGCGAGGTTGCGCCCTGGTTGACCCACGCGCAAAGGTCGGGCGTGATTACTTAACTGGAACCCTTGTCAATGGACTAGAGGCTTGGCGTCTTGCAAACCGACGCCATCGGGTCAAGGTGCCCTTACCTTCTTTCCCGCTGCTTCCGCAACGTCCATGCCGGCTTGCTTCACCCGGTCAAAGGTTTCAATTCCTGCGTCCTTGATCTCGTTCATCAGCGTGTCAGCGGCTTCGCGCACACTCTGGGATACAGCGCCTGCGCGCTCATTCAACTCCCCCTTGACGCTGTCACTGTATTCACCAACCCACTCGTTCTCGAGGTCGGACGACTGGAATGCACCCGCAACCGCGACACCGACGGCAAGGCCTATTGCGCCAAGCACTAGCGGCTGTCGTTCAAGCAGATCAGCAAGCGACGATTGCGCCCGCGTGGAGGTATCCTTTCCAGGGAGTATCTCGTTAAGCTGGCCGATCATATTCCGCGCATAGTTAGTGCCTTCGTCGAACCGGTCCTTCATCTGATCGGCAGCCTTTGACACGGCATCAGAGGTTGCGGTGCGGGCATCGTGGAGCGTTTCTCCTAATCCGAACGACCCTTCGTGATCCATTTCCGGGGCCGTCGGCGGCGCTGGAGTGGCTTCGTATCGTGAGCTTGCCGATCGCTGACGGCGCGTTGCCGTATCTGACGACGGGAAAGTAGTTGTAGAAGCTATGCTGGCTGCGCTTTTGAGTTTCTCGCTTCCGATCAGCAACCAGAGAGCGCCGCCTCCGATAAGGGCCGCGGCAATAGGATTTTCTCGGGCCGCTATTATTGCACTGTCAACGAAACTTCCTTGCGTGTTGCTCATCGCACCATTCCCTTCACGGTGTCCTTGTCCTTCTCGAGCTGGCGCATCGTTTCCCTTGGCGCCAGGTTGCGGGGATCAAGCCGATTGATGCCGATGGCAAAGAGTACACCGGCAATCACTGCAGCTACGATCGCAGAGGTGAGGTAGGATAGCGGTTGCGACCAGCCAGCTGCCATCAAGGCCGCCGAAAGCGCGAACAGCACCATAACCAGCGCCGGTATCACCAGAATCGCGCCGGCCGCCAGGAAGCTAATCGCGCCGCCGACTTGTTGCGCTTTCTCGCCGAGTTCGGCCTTGGCGAGATCGACCTCGTTCTGAAACAGCTTGGCGAATTGCGAAAGCGCATCGCCCAGCAGGGTCGATATTGTTCGAAAATCGTTTTGGCTGGTTTTGATGTCGTTCTGGATGCTCATGACTTATTGCCGCGGTACGAGGACGATGCCTGCTTCCAGTTATCGGTTTGCCGAGAAGACGAAGGTTGGCTACCAGAAGCTTTCAGAAAACGGATCGCCGCAAACCCTGCGAGCACCGAGATCCCAAGGAATGCAGCCGGCTGGCGTTTCGCAAAATCCGTCGCGCCGTCAACGAGGTCGCGGAAGCTTCCATTGCGGATCTTTTCGGCAGCGTCCTCCACATACTCGGCCGCTGAGTCAATGCCACGGGCAGCGAAAGGCGCATCGCTTTCGAACGCCCGGGCGGCATCCCTGATGTTACCAGCGAAACGCTTCACAAAATCGGCTCCGCTGCGCTGCTGTTCCTTGACCTGATCCTGAAAACTGTCCGCGGCTCCGGAGGCGGCGTTTTTGGCGGCAGCCGTCGCTTTTTGAAGCGTATCCTCAGCGACATCCGCCGATGCATTCAAGGCATCGCCAGCGCGTTGCTTGAGGTCGGCCCCAGCATCGGCGACCTGATCCTTTAGTTTCTGCGAGGAGCCGGGGCCTTTTTTCTGGGACAGGTTCGTTTTATTCAGATCCAATTCGCTCATGGTCGCCTCTTTCAGGTGTTCGGGTTTCGGGAGGGATTGAAAGCGGTCTTCACCACGTCTTCCGCGACGTCCTTGACGGTACCGGCGATGTTCTCAGCGATCCGGCCGGCGTGTCCGCCGAGATCGGCGTCGGCAACGCTTTTCGCCGCAGCATCGGCTACCGACACCACCGCGTCCTTAGCGGCGTCAAAACCGGTTTCGGCAGCTTCGCCCGCAGCGCGCTTTACGCCGTCGCTTGCCTCGCCCATCACAGAGGCCTCTGCCCTGGTCGCGGGGAGAGAAGCCGCGATAATCGCACCAATCGCGATACCCAGGCCGCCAATCAGCGCTGCGTTATCGCCGATCAGCTGGCGGGCCTTTTCTGGCGCCACCCTTGCCGCGTCCGTTACCGTGGCACTGGCAGAATTCATAGCGTCACTGGCCATTCCCGAAGCGGAATCGACGCCGCTCCGTAATTTGTCGGTGACGGTCGCGGCGACCTGCGCTGCTCGATTGCCGATATCGTCTGCCACACCCGCGGCGGCATCTTTCGCTTTGTTGGCTGCACCGGTGACCTGGCTTCGTGCGGAAGCGACTGCCTCTTGAACGTCACCCTGAAGCGACTGCGCGCGCTCCATTGCGTCGCCCATCATTTCGCTGGCCTTATCCGCCGCTGGACCTGCCGCCTCCGCGGCTCGCTCACGTGCGGTCTTCGAGGTCAAGGCAAGCCCGGCCCCAATCATCAATAGCGGCAGCGGAAGGCCTCGCGCGAGTCGCAGGATCGGCACTGCAATGGCGGTTCCCGCCGCGATCGCCTGCATTGGATTCTCTCTGGCGTGCTGCTTTAGCGAGTCGACCCAGCTCGAGGCCTTGGTGCTGATGAAATCGGAGACTTCCGACTTGATGTGCTGCGGCGAGACTTTGTGACGGATGTCTTCCGCGGTGTCGGTGATCTGCTCCCTCACCCGATCGACAGTCATGGCCAGCTGCGCTCGGTTACGCTCGGACTCTCTTCTCAGTTCCTCAACGGATCGTGCCATGGCGTCAGCCCTCTTAAATTCATTCCAAGACGAACTCGCGCTGATTTGAAATGTTCCTAGGGTAAGGCAAGCGCCCTCCGGTGAGCGAGCAATCGCGACACAGGAGGCTCCGTTCAATAAAAGCTAAATATCGTTCATAATGACGGGTTTCCTTCCCGAGAACACCAGCCCGCGCGCCTTGTTCTTCGCAAATTTTCCGCGAACGCGACCTCATCCGCTTCGATATCAATGACTGAGTCCGTGCATAATTGCCGTTATCTCGCCAGGTATTCGCGCGCAAGAAGCCCAAACGCGCCATGTCTCATCGTCAGATTTCGGCCGACCTGACCATGCCTGTAAACTGCCCACACCGTCGCCAAGCAGGCTTCTGTCGGATCCGCCGACGTCAGACCGTTGTTCGAGCGGCCCCGAATGGGCACCTGATGCCGATAACGGGAGGTTGCATTCATCGACGATCCTTCCAGTGCGCGGTGGGGCGCGATGGGAGTAGGAACGCGGGGATGCATGGCAAGTTGTCCCAGAGTCCACTCGGCGAGCTGAAAAATATGACCGCCCTGGAATTTCCTCACTGGCTAATGATAGCCGGCGTCCTTTTGTTACTCTTAGGCTTGGTCGGATTCGCAGTGCGCCAGCGAAGCGTTCAGGCTGAACCCACCCCATTTTCAAGTGACGATGAGCTCCTTGGACCTGAGGAAGATTTGACCCCAGCAGAGATTTACCGTCGCACGGCGAAAGAGAAGCGTAAGGCCCGGTGGGCCGATGGGCCTCCCGAAGAACTGGAGGATGCCGACCCGAAAACCTAGCATCCCTCCAGGAAAACAGATGACAGTTTGGGTCTACGTTGACACAAGCAAGCAGGTCGGGGATCGTAATCACATCAAGGTTTTTGCCAGCCAAGAAGCGGCGCTAGCGTGGTTTAGACTGAATGACCCGGAAGGCGTGGCCTTCGAATACGAGGTTCGTAGCGCCGCGACGACGAGCCAAGAGGCTCACGATCGATTTCAGCAAGAAGTAGAAAATTTTCTCGATGGGCTGAAGCGATCTGAGTAGGGCCGCCGAAGGGCGCGAGTTCCAACGACGGCCCCCGCCGGGCGCTTTGGTTCCGGGCTGGTCGCGACCGACGAACTCAAGAAAACGGCCCCAGCACGAGTGGTCACATGCGTGCTGGGGCCGAAAAGAGTTGTGTTCTGCCTTCACGTGTCAGGCAAATTCATGATAGCCCCTGCGGATTACGTCGCACATGATCTTTTGGCGGAGCGTTTTCTCTGCAGATACTATCTTCCGATGCGAGCGTTGCCGGCGGCACGCGCCGGTCCAATAAAGCGGCCCTGGCTGTCTGAGGACCAGGGCCGCCAACCCCCGCCTGACCGCATCCGCATCATCAAGCATGAGGCGATCCCAGGCTGCGGCAGCTATGAGGTCCGCTTCCCTGATGACCGGGAGAGCCGGTATTTCTATTCGGACGCGCTTCCCAGCCGCCGGCTGAGGCCTGAGACGCTGGATCCCGAGACTGCGTCGGATAAGGGCAGAGGAATTTGCGAGGGTTGCTCGAGGAAACTGAAGGGGGCTGAACGTGTTGTGTCGGCGCGCCATCTTCGCCGGTTGGCGCCATTAAAACGTCGGCCCCAGTCACATCCCCCAGGCTGGGGCCTTTTTATGTGGAATGGGAATGTCGTAGGAAGTCGAGGAAAAGCGGCCCTGGCTGCTCAGGACCAAGGCCGCCAACCGATACGTCGGTTTTCCTCCGGCTGGACATCCTTGGAGGGCTCACCGGAAGCTTCAACTAGACTCCACGGTGAGCCTAGCGTTCCAACGAAGCTACACTTACTCGGCAGGGCCCGCCGAAGTATGGACGCGTGCGCAGCGAGACCTTCAGCTTCGAAGCCGTAGCGCCCGGTGTGCGACCGAGCTCTTTAGCGATTTCCTGGAGAGCCAGCTTGCCAGCCATTTCCTTGAGCTTAGCAATGTCTTCCTCAGTCACCGCCAAAGCGTTCGAAGCGGAGAAGGGCCGCGTGTTGGCTAGTGCTATAAGGAATCAAGGGACCGGGGCAGTTCGCAAATGGGCAGCTACAGCGGTTTGTCACACCCACAATTCCCCGCGGTTCGGGCAGCGGCTGACCACCAGCTCTAGGCGATTTGCACCTGGTCCGGCGACCCGCTTTGAAACAGGCCGACATTGCGGCACGCCTCACGTTCCAGACGCCGGCTGGATTGCACCCGATTGAGGTAGCCGTAAATGTAAAGCTTCAGGAGAACTGCCGGATGATGGGAGGGCCGGCCCGTCTTCCTGGCGATCACACGCTCAAACCCCGTTCCATGCAGGTCGAGCGCCTCGACGAACACATCGATCACATGGACCGCGTTGTCCTCGCTTACCCAATCTTCCAGACATTCCGGCAAGAGCGTCAACTGGGATCTGTCTGCGCCTTCAACGAGCGTGCCATCCGTATCCCCCGTCAGGAAACGGAAGAATCGTAGCCGACTCGCGGGTTTTCACACAGCCAGCGTCAAAAGTGCTCAGCCCATAACACTCCCCATTCGCTTCGGGCTATTCGCCTTCAAGTAGTTGAGAGGTCATTTCCCGGACCGCAATGCGTCGGCGAGACAGCGCATGTCGGTCTTCCAGTTCACGACGCTCTACTGGATTTCCTCGCCAAGCACCGCAAGCGGCTCGCTTCGAACGGCCGCACGAGAAGTCATTACCTCAACCTGGAGCGAAAGGATTCCGACGAGCTCCGGGCTATCCACCGACGCGCAGACGCGGTGGCGAGCCCGCCCTAGTTCGCGTTGAGCATGACTAGGCTGGCATTCAAAACGGTCGCAAACGAAACCCAGAGCGCATAGGGCATAAACAGCAGCGCTGATAAAGAATGTCGCCGGATCACACCGGGCCGGCCCTCCTTCGGCTGGATTCGCAGCGTGTAGCCGAGTTCGCCGCGGTCATGAAAGACGTACGGACCCATCAACAGGGTCCCGTCTTTTTGGACGGCGTCGAGGTACCATGGCCTTTGGCGGGGGTCGTACGGCGGGCCCTGGGGTCTCGGCGATCCGGATGAGATTCTGCAAAAGGTACGTCGTCTTCGGGGAAGCATCCTCGCCGCGCGCGATCAGCGCCAGACGATAGACCACGTCTTCGTCTGCCTTGAGGCTGGTGCGGAAGGCCTTCCCCGCCCGGTCGACGACGTCCATCTCCAGGAACGATCCGTCTTCGTAACCGATGTAGAGGTTGAACAATTGATCGTTGTTGCGAAGCATCGCCGCCAGCAGACTGTTCAGACGAGGATTGTCCCGGATCGTGGCCGACTGGATGGACGGGAGGTCGGCCGGTTGGGCGCGGCGTAGGTCAGGCCCCGACGACGGAGAATTCGTTGCCGGCCTTCGGGTCGAAGTAGGTGTAGCCGCCTCCGGCGTCGATGGCGGCGAAGCCCAGGCTCAGGTTCGCGAGCCGTCCGGCGTCGTAGGTGCCGCTCGGAATGTTGCCCTGGATGTAGACCATCTCGTTGTGGACGCCCTGATTCCATTTCAGCGTGCCCTGGTAGAACACGTCGGCGAAAGTGGTGCGTACTCTGGCTAGTGGCATCCGGACTGTTCTCGTTCTACGCCGCCAATTTCGGAAGCTTCAACGAGACCTACGGCTCCCTGGGTGCCGTGATCGGCTTCATGACGTGGCTCTGGCTCTCGGCCATCGTGATCCTGCTCGGCGCCGAGCTCAACGCCGAGATGGAGCATCAGACCGCGCGAGACACCACCACAGGGAGACCCAAGCCAGTCGGCGTCCGGGGCGCCAAGATGGCGGACACCGTGGGCGCGGCGAAATCTTGAGCGAGACGATCCGTGCGGTGTCCGGACCGCCAGCGACTCTTCAAGAACCAAGGCACAGGACGCTCCGTTCGGAGGTCACTTTTCGAGGACAGGTCCATGTCGAAGGATGACGAACTCCGCTACGGCGCTCCGCGAAACGCGGTGCATATCTCCGTCGATAGGCCCCGGAAAGTGCCGCACCAACTGTTCTTTAACCGTCCGTCGATGTGGTTTGGAATCGAACCATTCCTTGGAGACGCCTCTCCCTTTCCGGTCTCTTTCGGCACCAAAATCTGAACGAGGTAGGAGCGGTTGGCCATGCGTGCCGATGCCTGAACCTGCCGGCTGATCTCGTTCACCGACGACGACAGCTCTTCGGTCGCGGAGGCGACGGAGCGCACGGCACGAACGTCGCGATGGAAAGCGCCGGCGTCTCTACTGAAGGGCATCTCACCGCAATCATGCGTGCTCGGCGGCTATCGCGTGAGACGATAAGCACCATCCGACAAAACCTGTTCTTCGCCTTCGCTTACAACGCGGCCGGCATTCCGATCGCTGCCGACGCATCCTACCCGACGTTTGGGCTTCTGCTGTCGCCGATTGTCGCCGCGAGAGCATGGCACTGTCCTCAGTCAGTGTCGTGGGTAACGCATTGCGATCCGCAAGGTAGCAATTTAGATGAAGTTCCATGAGCTCTGCCGAGGGCTTGATTATGCATGAATCACCCGCCGCGAAGCGGTCGCAAGCTTTGCATCTGTGTTGAAAGCAGCGAACAATCAAACAAAGAACACAACCAATCGATGAAATCACCCAAATCGCGATATTTGTTAATACTCCTACCTATTTAGAAGCACGAAAATGATTGACGCTCCGGAATACAAGTATTTGTCACTTCGCAACCGGTCGTCCACCGTAGCCCTACAGCACCTCCGCTACGCGGTGGTTTCCGCGGAATATGGCAGCTTTCGCCGGGCCGCCGAGGCCTTGCTGATGCGGCAGTCGACATTGAGCCGCTGCATACGTCAATTGGAGGAAGCCATCGGATTGACTGTGTTTGAAAGATCAAGTGGTGGAATATGCACGACTGTGGCCGGACGAAGCTTTCTTAGAACAGCACGGTCGATCCTTGAACAGATGGATGCGCTCGTTGTAGCAGCTCGTAGCGACGGCCGAGGAGAAGCCGGCCGCCTTACCGTGGGATTCTATACATCTCTTTCCGCGGGCAATCTGCGTGCCACATTGGTGGAGTTCAGGCAGCGCTGTCCACAGGTATCACTTGGCATGGTCGAGCGATCGCGGATGCGCCTTGCCGGCGCTCTGCGCAATAGTGCGATCGACCTCGTCATCGCGACAAGCGGAGGCGTCGCTTTCGACGGCAGGAAATTGTCGCTTTGGAGCGAACGCATTCTGGTCGCGCTGCCAGACGGCCATCCCTTGACGACAAGAGAGGAGATCTACTGGACCGACCTTCGGAAAGAGACGATTCTTCTCAGCCAGTATGATCCGGGGCGTGAACTTGAAGATCTGTTGTTGGCAAAGCTCATCTCAGCAGCTGACCGACCGAAGATAGAACGCCACGACGTCAGCAGAGGGATCATCAAGACTCTCGTCACCCTTGGACTCGGTGTTAGTCTGGTAGCCGAGTCCGACATAGGCGTCATTTTCACAGGCCTGACCTATCGAGAGATGCGCGACGGCTTAGGGCCGAGCCAGGTTCACTATTCGGCACATTGGCGCAGGGACAACGATAACCCGGCTCTCACTACGTTTCTCAAACTGTTGAGCGAACGCTATCCTTTGCCTTCCGCCGGCTGACCTTTGCGCCGCGCCTTCGCAAAGGCTCGATCCGTTGCCATGAACCGCGCCAGCATCGGCGCAACCAGCTTTGCGGGGTCGAAGGTTTGTTGGCCGGTTTCTCGCGCAAGCACGTCGGCATAAGCGGCGAGATTACGATGGACGTCGGCCGGCAGTTCCACGGTGAGCTTTACTGGCTTGTCATCGGCTATGCTGCCGAGCTTTAGCTTCGCCATATTCCTTCAGCCTCTGTATGGTTCGAGCACGAGGTCACGGGTGACGATCACTCGCACCGGAAAGCCCGGACGGATTGTCAGTGTCGGCTGGATGTTGAGATTGCGCCGAACGATCTGTTGACCGGTATGGTTCAGCGAATCCCCTGCCCCACGGCGAATCGCCTGGAGAATGGCGCTGTTCCCGTTACCAGGATCTGAGCCGGATCCGAGTTCGGCTCCGACACCCAGCAGGGTCGACAGCAACGCCGCCTTGGACAGCTCGCTCCAGTGATGGTCAACCTCGTCCTGAAGCCCGGCATAGCCAGCGGTATCGGTACCCGGCTGACGCTCGAGGACGATCGACCGGCCATTAGGCATGATCAAGCGTGTCCAGACCAGGAGCGCGCGCGACTGTCCATGTGCAATTTGACTGTCGTAGACGCCTATTAGTCGCGCCCCTTGTGGCACCAACAAATGTTGGCCGGACAGAGTATCGAATAGGGGTTCGGTCACATGTGCCACAATCTGACCCGGCAGATCGGAGCGGATACCTGTGATAAGGGCGGCCGAAATCATCGACCCTGCCTGCACCACAAAGCGTGACGCTGGCTTTGCCAAACGGTCAGCGCTCGTGGTTCGCCTATCAACGGACGCGCTAACAAAGGCGAGCTTGCGGTCCTGTCCATTCTGGGTAAGCGCCTCATCGGACGGTGATGCGGCGTTTGAGGTTTCGGCACGAGGAGCTGCCGCCGCGGGCCGAACATTCGTTGAGGCAAACACTTTGCTGGTGCGCGCGGCCTCGCTTTCCTGGCTGATGCGCTGTTGTTCGGGATCCAGCGCAAGGGGTCCAGACTGGGCTTGGGCTGCGGCAACAATCGGGCGGCCAAGGTCGCCGGGCAATGGCGGACCGAGGGGCGGCACGTCCCGAGGAATACCCGCATAGTCGCGCGGCAGCCCGGCAAGGCCGTCGGCGACATTGTGGTGATCGGTGCTGTGGAGCTCTTCGGAAGCTGGAACACGCGTGCGATTTTGCTGCAGAGCCCACAGCACCGCTCCGGAAAAAAGACCGAGCGCAAGTGCCGCGCCGCCGGCCAAAGCCTTGCGCGAGAGACGCGTCACAGGTGGGCGCTCCGGTCGCAGGCGCAGTGAGCTGTCTATCTCCTCAGCGCTCTTCGGCGAGGTAGGACCTGGACTGCGGATGCCCGTCGTTGGGTTGCTGCTCAAGACGGCCTCCCGTCGCTTCTGGTGATTCGAATCTTTTGCTGGGGGTCGCCACCAAGTCGCAGCTCGGCCGCTGCAAACAATCGATCGACGATGAGCACGTTGCGATAGGTTCGGTAATTGACGATCTCGGGCTTGCCGTCCGGACCAATGACGAACAGCGGCGGCATCTCGCCCTGAACGATGCCAGGTGAGAACTCGATATAGACTTTGCGGCCGTTATCATAGACGCCGACCGGCCGCCACGGCGGGTTGTCTCCTTCCATAGTATAGCGATAGCGCCGCTGGGAAGCCTCCGGCAAAACAGGCTCGGGCGGGACAGCGCTGGCGCGGCCGCGCCTATCCTCGGGATAGAACCAGGCGACAGACGGCATATAGGGCTTTTCGCGAGAACGTAGCTCGATGAGGTAGGTACGCCGGTCGGTGTTGACCACGAGATTAGTCTCAATCGACGGCCGCGTTGGCTTGACCATGATGTGGACGCGTCTGGTGTCGCCACTTCCGCTTTCGGTATCGCCGACCACCCAGCGCACGGTGTCGCCGGCCGAAACCGGCCCTGAGCCCGTGAGCTGCTCACCGGGCTCGAGCGCGATATCGGTGATCTGACCGGGCGAAGCGTAGATCTGATAAAGCGCACCAGGACTAAACGGAAAAACCTGCACCGCGTTGAAGTAACCGTCTTTTCGGGGTTCGACCCGCGCAGCATCATTTGCGGCCTCGATCCGGGCGATCGGCTCGCTAGCTTCTGCTGCTCTCTTCTTACCTCCCTTCGCAGGCGCCCAGGAAGGCGGGACGTGCAGGGATCGCGGGCGATCCTCGCCCGGAGCCAGCGGATTGGGAAGTGGCGGAACATCATCGTCGTAGCTGATCTGCGGTGGCTTGAATGTGGCGCAGCCGCTGAGTGCTAGCATACAGACAAGCAGAACGGGATGCATCACCCGGCTGTTGCACAGGCTAGCAACTCCAACATTGCGTGTGTGCACTACCCAAGCTCCTTCGACCAATTGATGGCATTGACGTAGACGCCGAGCGGATTCCTGCGTAGGCGATCGGAATTGCGCGGGGTTTCCACCACGACGGTGAGGATGGCGGTCCAGCGCTCGGTGGTGGTTAGCTGTCCGCTCTCGTACCGACGCTCAATCCAGGCAACGCGAAAGCTCTCCTGTGAGGCGCGGATGACGCTCGATATTTCGACGGCGATCTGCAACTTGCCGAGTTTGGCAAAGGGATCATTGACGCGCGCGTAGTCGTTCAGGGCGGCTGCGCCGCCGGCGGTGGTGAAGTCATAGGCGCGCAGCCAGTCCTGACGCAGCACGATGGCGTCGGCCGACAATCCCCGCACGTTTTCGATGAAGCGCGCCAAATGAAAGGCAATTTGCGGATCGGTTGGCTGGTAGGAGGGATTGGCCGGGCCAACCGCTTGTGCCTCGCCGAGACGATCGACCTCAATGACCCAGGGCGTAATGCTTCCCTGCGTGGATTGCCAAACGAGACCTGATGCGAGTCCTGCCGACAGGATCAGGGAACCAAAGGCCATCAGCCGCCAGTTTTTGGCCTGCACGCGCGCCGAGCCAATGCGCTGGTCCCACACCTGCTCCGCTTTCTGATAGGGAGTTACAGGCTCGGGCGTTCGGCCATAACGAACGGATGGTCGTTTGAACATCACTTCTCTCCTTCGGAGAGATCGACGGAGGCGCCTCCTCCACCATGGTCGGAAGTGCGAAGGACATTGGTAGTGGCGGACGCCCCACGACTAACCAGCCCCATGCGCTTTACGCGTTTGGACCATCTGGACTGACTATCCGGAGATGACGAACTTGCCTGTCGTTGGGCTGAGCTGGCTTCCCCGGCTGCGGCCCCATCAGTGGATGCCGAGCCGCTTGCAGAACTTGCCGCGGCCCGGCGAAGTGGGCTCGTCATCGCGGACGCAGCGGCATCCGCGCCGCCGGACAAACCACTGGCCCGGAACGCACCGCTCGCGCTACCCGTTAGCGCCGCAGTGCCGCGCGCGGCGCCTGCAAGTGCTCCGGCACCGCCTGCAGCGAGACCCGCTCCGGCCACCACGACCCCGCCGGCAGCGAGACCCGAGCCGGCGGCGGCTCCGGCCCCAAGTTGCGGACCGCCGGCGACGATGCCATTGGCGATGCCGGGCCCAAAGATGCCCAGGCCTAGCAGCGCCAATGCCGCGAGCACCAGGGCCATGGCATCATCAATGCCGATCGGTCCGCCGTCCCTACCAACGGCAAATTGCGAGAACAATGTCGAGCCGATCCCGACGATGACGGCGAGCACCATGACCTTTACGCCCGACGAGATGACGTTGCCGAGCACGCGTTCGGCGGCGAAGGCCGTCTTGCCGAACAGCCCAAAGGGGATCAGGACGAAACCGGCAAGCGTCGTCAGCTTGAATTCGATGAGGGTGACGAAGAGCTGGATCGCTAGGATGAAGAAAGCCAACAGCACGACAACCCATGCAAACAACAGCACGGCAATCTGGATGAAATTTTCAAAAAAGCTTACATAGCCCATCAGTCCCGAAATCGAATTCAGCAACGGACGCCCCGCGTCGAGACCGACCTGCGCAATCCGCCCTGGGCGCAGAAAATCCGCTGATGACAGCCCCGTTCCCGATGCCTTGAGACCCAGACCGGCGAAGCTTTCGAAGACGATGCGGGCCAGGTTGTTCCAGTTACCTATCAGATAGGCGAATACGCCGACAAATAGCGTTTTTTTGACGAGGCGAGCGATGATGTCTTCATCAGTCCCCCAGGCCCAGAACAGGGCGGCCAGCGTGATATCGATCGCGGCGAGCGTGGTCGCGAGGAAGGCAACTTCGCTACCAAGCAACCCAAAGCCCGAGTCGATATAGCGGGTAAAAGTTTCCAGAAATCGGTCGATGACGCCGGTACCCCCCATCGGATCACTTGCCTTCCAATGTTGCAGCGCGTTCGCGATCCATAGGCTGCGCCGATGAGGGGCGCAGGCTGCCTGGTTGAGCATCGGCGGGTGCGGCCGTCGCTTTCCTTTGCCCGATGAAGCGACGGAGGTTCTCTGCTGTCCGCGCGCGACGGCACTCCTGCAGCTCTGACACGTGCATTGCCCCGCTATGTTCCGAAGCAACCGGATCGCATGATTTCAGAAGTAGGAGCACCGATGATGCCGGTAAGGCACTGTCTTCGTCGCGCCGGAGCTGAATTGCGCAGGCGGCGACGAGCAAGGCCGGGGCGACGACCACGGCGGCCGCAAACAGCAGATGCTTCATCACACTAGACCTTCTCATCGGTGGAACATCTGCACGTTTGAGGGTTGGTAGCCGCGCCCGGATCCGAGGAAGCGGCGAAGCTGTTCCCTGCCCTGGTCCTGGGCGGCGACGCGCTGGGTAGTTTCGAGATTTTGCGCCCGCCCCTGCGCAACAAGGGCCGCGGTCAGATCTGCGAGTTGCTGTGCCTGTAGACCAAGGAGCTGATTGCCGGCCTGACTTGCCTGCAGCGCGCCTGTCGCTCCCTGGCTCGAGCCGATCAGGGCCGCCATCTGGGTGCGGTTGGTGTCGAGATTGCTGACCACGGCCGATTGGACACGCATCGCGTCCTGCAGACCCGCCAAGGAATTCTGCCAGCGTATTTGAGCCGTCGCGATTAGCGCCTGATCTGACTCGCTCGCAGAAGCCGGCGAATAGGTTGTCGAGAAGGCCTGATCGATCTGCTTGATGTCGTAGGCGATGCGCTGCGCCTGGGTGAGTAGCTGCCGAGTTCGCTGGATCGACTGTTCGATGGCCTGAAGCGAGGAATACGGCAAGGTTGTAAGATTCCTGCCTTGGTTGATCAGCATCTGGGCTTGATTTTGCAGCGAGGTGACCTGGTTGTTGATCTGCTGCAACTCACGCGCGGCGGTGAGCGCGTTCTGCGCGTAATTGGTGGGATCGAACACGACCAGTTGGGCCGAGGTGGACGAAACCGTGCCTACAGTCGCAATAGCCACAGCGCTCGCAGCCGCGAGGTACCGGAGGTTCTTCATGACAAGCCTTCCTGCACCCGCAGGCCCGGGATGAGATCAGCAGCCCAGGTCAGCCCCCGTGCGGCGAGCCAACCCATGACAAAACCCTCGCGGCCATGTTCGGCCAGCACGCGCTCGATCATTGCCTGATCGGACTTGGAGGAAGCCGCGGTGAAGGCGAGTGCAAACTCTTCGAGTCCCAGCTCAAACAGGCGATTGCCGCGCCGGGACTGGCAGTAATAGTCGCGCTTAGGCGTGGCGCCTGCGAGGATTTCGATCTGCCGGTCGTTCAGACCGAAGCGCCGATAGATCGTTGTGATCTGCGGCTCGATCGCCCGCTCATTTGGCAGGAACAGCCGCGTCGGGCAGCTCTCGATGATCGCAGGCGCAATCGGGGATCCTTCAATATCAGAGAGCGACTGGGTGGCGAAGATGACGGAGGCATTCTTCTTGCGCAACGTCTTCAGCCATTCGCGGATCTGGCCGGCAAAGCCTTCATCATCGAGCGCGAGCCAACCTTCATCGATTATGAGGAGCGTCGGCCTCCCGTCGAGCTGACCTTCGATTCGGTGGAAGAGATAGGCGAGCACGGCCGGCGCGGCATCGGTGCCGATCAGCCCCTCGGTTTCGAACACCTGGACCGAACTTGTTCCAATCCGTTCAATCTCCGAATCGAGCAAGCGACCGAAGGGGCCACCGAGGCAATAGGGTTGAAGGGCCCGCTTCAGGCTCTGGGACTGCAACAGCACGGAAAGACCGGTCAGCGTGCGCTCGCTGGCGGGAGCCGAAGCCAGCGAGGACAACGCCGACCATAAATGATCCTTGGCTTCAGGCGTCATGTCGATCTTTTCGCGCGCGAGAATGGCTGCAATCCATTCCGCCGCCCAGCCGCGCTCGGCCGCATCGTCGATCCGGGCTAGCGGCTGCAAGACGACCGGTTCGGAGGCCCCATCGGTCAGCGCACCGCCGAGATCATGCCAGTCGCCCTTCATGGCAAGCGCCGCCGCCCGGATCGATCCACCGAAGTCGAAAGCAAAAACCTGAGAGCTGGGATACCGCCGGAACTGTAGTGCCATCAGCGCGAGCAGAACTGATTTGCCGGCGCCGGTCGGACCGACCACCAGCGTATGGCCGACGTCGCCGACGTGGAGAGAGAAGCGGAACGGCGTCGATCCCTCTGTCCGCGCGAAAAACAGTGGCGGCGCGCCTAGATGAGCGTCCCTCGCCGGCCCTGCCCAAACAGCGGACAGCGGGACCATATGGGCGATGTTCAGCGTTGAGACGGGGGGCTGGCGGACGTTGGCATACACGTGGCCCGGCAGCGATCCCAGCCAGGCCTCGACTGCGTTAATGCTCTCCACCATGCAGGTGAAGTCGCGTCCCTGAACGACCTTCTCGACCAACCGCAGCCGTTCATCGGCCACACGCGGATTCTCGTCCCACACAGTGATGGTGGCGGTAACGAAGGCCTCCCCAATCAGATCGGAGCCGAGTTCCTGCAATGCGGCGTCGGCATCGATAGCCTTGTTAGCTGCGTCGCTGTCGATCAAAACCGAAGCCTCGTTGGTCATCACCTCCTTCAGGATGGCGGCAACGGATTTCCGCTTGGCGAACCACTGCCGCCTGATCTTGGTCAAAAGCTTTGTCGCGTCGCCCTTGTCGAGCATGATCGCCCGGGTCGACCAACGATACGGGAAGGCAAGCCGATTGAGATCGTCCAGAATCCCGGGCGTGGTCGCAGTCGGAAAGCCGACAATCGTGAGCAGGCGCAAATGTTGGGAGCCCAGCATCGGCTCGAGCCCTCCCATCAGCGGCTGGTCCGCCAACAACGCATCGAGATACATGGGAATCTCGGGAACACGGACGCGATGAATCTTGGTCGAGACGCAGGCATGCAGGTACGTCAGCGTTTCGCCGTCGTCGAGCCAGCGACACTCCGGCATGAACCCTTCAACCAGTTTCAGCACGCCGTCGGTCTGGTCGACAAAGCCGCGCAACACCTCATGCGCGTCGGCAGCTTCCCCGCGATCCCGTCGCTCATAGAGGAGGCGCTCAGCACGGGCCGCATCCTCGGCCGGCGGGAGATACAGGAAGGTGAGGAAATAGGCCGATTCGTAGTGAGCCCCCTCCTCCTCGAATTGCGCCCGGCGCTCCGCATCGACCAGGGCCGATGCCACATCCGGGCAACTGCTCGGAGGGTAAACGTTCGAAGGATAACGCTGCGCTTCCACAAAAACCGCCCAGCCCGATCCGAGGCGACGCAGCGCATTGTTGAGGCGCCCGGCAACAGCAACAAGTTCTGCTGGAACAGCAGAATCAAGGTCGGGGCCCCGAAAGCGCGCGGTCCTCTGAAATGACCCGTCCTTGTTCAGGACGATGCCTTTATCGACGAGCGCGGCCCATGGCAGGAAATCGGCAAGACGCGTAGTGGAACGACGATACTCGGCAAGATTCAGCATGGTTACTCACACATTGAGGTGGGTCGGGAGGCGCAGATGGCGTCTTGCAGTCTCCGCAAAGAGCGGATCGCGCTTTGCGGCCCAGACTGCGGCGGCATGGCCGACGGCCCAGACCAGAAGACCGGCAATCCAGAGCCGCAGGCCGAGACCGAGCGCGGCGGCAAGCGTGCCGTTGACGATTGCGAAAGAGCGCGGCGCACCGCCGAGCAGGATCGGTTTGGTCAAGGCGCGGTGCACCGGAATTGCAAAACCTTCAACGGGGCCGTCCATCAGATCAGCACCCCACCGCCGAACGAGAAGAACGCCAGGAAGAAGCTCGATGCCGCAAATGCGATCGACAGACCGAACACGATCTGGATCAGGCGACGGAAGCCGCCGGAGGTGTCGCCGAAGGCAAGCGTCAGACCTGTGACGATGATGATGATCACTGCCAAGATCTTGGCCACTGGACCCTCGACTGATTGCAGGATCTGATTGAGCGGCTGCTCCCACGGCATGTTCGACCCTGCCGCATATGCTGCACGCGTTATCCCAGCGCTCAGAGCTGCGGCAGTGGCGGTCGCTGCGCGTGTCAACGTGATGCGTTTCATGATTGGTTTCCCGCTGCTCGGATGAGGTAGTCACCGCCCGGCGTCAGGCCTTCGACGCGCGCAAGTTCTGCCAACCTCCGGTCCGCACCGCGGCCGGAGAGAACGGCGATCACATTGATGGTCTCCGCGATCAACGCACGCGGTACGGTCACGACGGCTTCCTGGATAAGCTGTTCGAGCCGGCGAAGTGCGCCGAGTACGGTGCCGGCATGAATGGTGCCGACGCCTCCGGGATGGCCGGTGCCCCATGCCTTGAGAAGGTCGAGCGCCTCGGCGCCGCGCACCTCACCGATCGGAATTCGGTCGGGGCGTAGGCGGAGCGAGGAACGCACGAGGTCGGACAATGAGGCAACGCCGTCCTTGGTGCGCAGCGCCACGAGATTTTCCGATTTGCATTGGAGTTCGCGCGTATCCTCGATCAGCACCACTCGATCGGCGGTTTTTGCAACTTCAGCCAGGAGGGCGTTGGTCAGCGTGGTCTTTCCGGTCGAGGTGCCGCCGGCCACAAGGATGTTTTGGCGTTCCCGGACAGCGCTTCGCAGCGCTTCTGCCTGAGCGGCCGTCAGGATTCCGACGGCAACATAGTCGTCGAGGGTAAAGACGGCCACCGCCGGCTTGCGGATGGCAAAGACGGGCGCAGTCACCACGGGCGGCAGCAACCCCTCAAAACGCTCTCCCGTCTCCGGCAACTCGGCCGAGACGCGGGGCCGCGCGGCGTGAACCTCGGCACCGACGTGATGGGCAACGAGCCGCACGATACGTTCGCCGTCGGCGGCGGCAAGACGTTCTCCGGTATCGGAAAGGCCGCCCGTCAGCCGGTCGACCCAGAGCCGGCCGTCGGGATTGAGCATGACCTCGACAATCCCAGCGTCTTCGAGCCAGGCCGTGATTGCCGGTCCGAGCGCGGTTCGCAACATGCGTGCACCGCGCGAGACCGCCTCAGACCGAAAGGAATGAACGACCACGCTTGCCCCCAAAGCCGCCGAAAGGCCGTGGCGGCGGGGATCAGTAGAAACGGCAGGTTGCGCGGTGGCGCAACAAGCTCAGATCAGGTGGCGTACCGTGGCGTAGTAAAAGAAGAAGATGGCGAGATCACTTACGGGGAACAGTCGGCGACGCTTACGCCGGATCGACGTCGAGCGAAATCTCCTGATCCAGGGTTTGCCCCCGGGCCAGCCGACGCCCGAGCGCTTCCACAAACCCTTCATACCGTTCCCGGCCTTTGGTCTGCGCAGCGGGCTGCGCCGTATCAGGCAGCGGCGGCGTTGCCGTCAGCCAGAACCGAACGAACAAGGCCAGCGCTTCATTTGAAATGGTGATGTGGCGCTCCAGCCGCTCGACGTGCCGGGTCAGCCGGTCAAGACGACGGCCGAGCGCCGCCTCCATCCGCTCGGAATTGTCTGGCGACAGGAACGAGGCCAGCGCCGTTTCGACGATGAGCGCCTGGGGTACCCTCTTGCGGCTGGCATGATCGGCGAGCTTGCCGGCGAGATCCGGAGGCAAACGAAACGTGTGCTTGGTTCGCATTACCGCACCCTAGAGTTCGAGGCCATCGTCCGGATCCAACGCGGTCTGGCGTGCGAGACCGGGAACGTTCGTGCGCAGCATGCGGGCCCTTGTGGCGAAGCCTTCGCCGCCGTCCTCTGTGAAATCGAATTCAGGCGGAGACGGTGAAGCTTCCCGTGCGATATCCTCATGCCCGGGAAGTTCCGGCTCACGCCGGATGCCGGAATTTGCGGGATCATCGATAGATCGCCGAGGGTCCGAAGCGGATTTCGACGCACTGGCAATCAATGGCGATGCGAGTCGACTCCAATCATCCATCGCTGCATTAACGTCGCGAGCGAAAGTGCTTTGGTCATGTGGTGGCAGTACGCGCTCGAGCAAACGCGGATCCTGGAAGTACCTGGCCTTTTTCGCGCGGATTGGTGGCACCCCCGAAACCAACACCAATTCGTCATCGGGTGGGAGTTGCATTACCTCACCCGGTGTGAGCAACGGCCTTGCCGTCTCCTGTCGCGAGACCATGAGATGGCCGAGCCACGGACTAAGTCGGTGACCAGCATAATTCTTCATCGCCCGCAACTCGGTGGCAGTCCCAAGCGCATCCGAGACCCGCTTGGCCGTACGCTCGTCGTTTGTAGCGAAGGAAACGCGCACGTGGCAATTGTCGAGGATGGCATTGTTCGGCCCATACGCCTTCTCGATCTGATTAAGTGACTGCGCGATAAGAACGCTCTTGAGGCCATAACCGGCCATGAAGGCAAGCGCTGACTCGAAGAAATCCAGACGCCCCAGCGCCGGAAACTCGTCAAGCATGAACAGCAAGCGATGCCGGCGGCCCTTGGCCTGGAGCTCTTCAGTCAAACGGCGGCCAATCTGGTTGAGGATCAACCGCACCAGCGGCTTGGTGCGGCTGATGTCTGATGGAGGCACGACAAGATAGAGCGTGGTCGGCCGCTCATCCTCAATGAGGTTTCGGATCCGCCAGTCGCAGCGCCCGGTCACTCGAGCAACAACGGGGTCACGATAGAGGCCCAGGAACGACATCGCGGTCGAGAGCACGCCGGATCGTTCATTCTCGCTCTTGTTCAGTAGCTCCCTCGCCGCGGACGCGATCACCGGATGGGTTCCGGCTTCACCGAGATGCGCTGTTGTCATCATCACGCGGAGCGTCATTTCGATCGGCCGTTTCGGGTCGGACAGGAAACTCGCAACACCGGCGAGCGTCTTGTCCTGTTCCGCATAGAGGACGTGAAGGATAGCTCCGACCAGCAACGCGTGGCTGGTCTTCTCCCAGTGATTGCGCCGCTCCAACGAACCCTCGGGATCGACCAGCACGTCGGCCACATTTTGCACGTCACGGACTTCCCACTCCCCTCGCCTCACTTCCAGGAGAGGGTTGTAGGCTGCACTCTTTGAGTTGGTTGGATCAAACAGCAAGACCCGGCCGTGCTGGGCACGAAAGCCGGACGTCAAGGTCCAGTTTTCACCCTTGATGTCATGGATAATACAACTCCCCGGCCAGGTCAGAAGGGTCGGCACTACCAGTCCCACGCCCTTGCCGGATCTGGTGGGCGCGAAGCACAGGACGTGCTCCGGCCCATGGTGCCGCAGATAACGCTCCTTGAAGCGGCCGAGTATGATGCCGTCAGCCCCGGCGAGGCCGGCGGCGCCGACGTCAAGTTGGCTCGCCCACCGCGCGGAACCGTATGTTGCAGCCGTTTCCGCTTCCCGAGCGCGCCACACCGACATCGCGAATGCGACCACGATAGAGAGAATCCCGCCCGACGCCGCAACGAACGCGCCTTCGACGAATACGTCAGGTGCATAGGCGTCGAAGGCATACCACCACCAGAAGAACGCCGGAGGAAGATAGACGGGAACGCCATGCGCGAGCTCGAACCAGGGTTGGCCAAGCTGGGGCTGATAGCCAAGCCGCCACGCGACCCATTGCGTCGCTGCCCATGTCGTGAACAGCACGATGGTGACGACGATTGCAATCTGACCCCAGAGTATTTTGGTGGCTGACATGAGATCAACACTCAAGGGATGCCGGCAACACGGGACCAGCCATGCCCGACGATCCGGCGTGTTTCGGGTCTTCTGACGAACAAACCGGCCGGTCCCCCTTGATCGAGAGAACTCCTGCAGAGAACTAGCTCGATGCTTATAAAGTCACGCGCCAACTGCAGCTGCTGTCTTTGCAAGCGTGGCCGGCGAGCCTTGAACGCGCCGCACAGGAATCAGACGCGTCAGGATCCAGGGCAGAGCGAACCAGATCCCTGCCGCGATCTGGAAGCTGACATTGAGGGAAAACGCCGCCTGGTAGGCGACTTCGGGATAGTGGCCCGCCACGGGGTTCCAAAGCTGAACAACTACGCCAGTCACATACTGCAGGACAAACGCACCACCGATGTGAAAGACGTTAAGCGCCGCATTGGCCCTCCCCGCAATCTCCTTGGGGAAATATTCAGCGATGATCGCGTAACTTAGAACAGTAGCAGCTCCAACTGCGGCGATGATGGTCCACGGAAAATAAGAAGGCAGCGGCACTCGCAAGATCAACGCCGACTGGGCTACAATGAACACCGTAGCGACCAGGCCAAACAGGACATTTGGCCCCACACCACGACGGCCCAACCGATCGGTCATAAAGCCCAGAAAAAGCGCGCCCAAACTCAATCCGATTGCCATAACGAACAGATGCTGGAGTAATCCCGGCCGTTCGAGACCCTCTACGTCGCGGAGCCATGGCGCAGCCCACAGTCCCTGCAAAGCCCAGGCCGTTCCGATACAGGTGGCCGAAAGGGGGGCCAGGCGCCAGAAGCGTGCATCGGCGTAAATCGTCCTTAGGCTAACTGCGGCTGGTTCACCCGCCGCCGACGTAGCCGCTGGGACCTCTGGGACAGCGAGGTAGATGAGAAGAGCGCATCCAGCTGAGACAATCGCGAGTAGCTCAAACAAGCTTCGCCAGCCTACCGACCCGATCAGATACTCAGCCGGCAAGGTGGCCGTCACCGCCCCCATGGCCCCCAATGTCACCATCAGGCCACTGAGCAATGGAACACGTTCCCGAGGAAACCAGACGACGAGGGCTTTCATGCCAGCCGTCATTGCCGCGGCGACGCCAAGACCAATCAGCGCGCGTCCGCCCAGGAGAAGCAGATAATCGTCTGAGACGGCAAATAACGCTGCGCCCAGCGCCGCGGCGACCAACACCACACTCTGAACCCGCCGCGGGCCACATCGGTCCAACAGAATACCTATCGGAATCTGGGCAGCAGCGAATGTCAGGTAGTAGACAGACGTCAGCAGGCCGAGATCGCCCGCAGTGAGGCCAAATTCCGAGGTCAATGACCCGGCGATCGTCGCATTGATGTTGCGGAAGAGAAACGCGAGATAGTAGACGGCAACGAATGGCAAGAACACGCGCAGAATAGGCTGGCCGTGTGCTGTCAGACCGCTAAAACGTCGCGCGCAAGTCACGTGGCTCGGCCGTCGGAGCCATCGTGGCAATTCAGTCGAGTGTTCGTGAGCAATTTCCGACCTCGCAGGAGGCCTAGTGCAGGGGTATTCCTCCTTTTCCTGGAAAGTTAAGCAGGCTGCCGCCCTCCCGGACGGCAGCGGAGTTGAGTTCGGTGCCAGCCGGGCACGACATTGGCAGATCAGGCTGGGAAATTGGCAAGGAGGCCTGTGTCGCTCGGTCCTCAAAGCTCTGAGTATCCCGTTTGTTGCAGAGCCGATCCATCGTCTCCTGCATGAGCGACGTTCTCAGCTTAACGCGACGCTGAACCTGGGTAGCAAACTCATCGAACCGCTCCACCCCTAGCGCGCAAGCTGCACGGAGAGCTACGGCCGGCAACGGTGGAGTCACCGCCAACTGGTATTGAGCCTGCAGCGCCACGGTCTCATTTACGATTCTAAGATCTCGATCGAGTTGTTCGAGCTGACGGCTCATCAATGAAAGGCGGTGGTCTGCAGGAAGGTTTTCAGTGTCGTCATCAAATCCGAGGAACTGAGCGAGAGCGGCTTCAACGAGTGCCGATTTGCTCGCGCCACGAGCCTTTGAGGCTACAGCCAGCCGCGCCGCCATCTGCTCAGAGAGGTAGACGCCAATTCTGGGTTTCATTATAGAACCTTTTGCAAACGTGACTGCCCGCGGAGCGCGACCGTAGAAAACGGTTAAGGCCTTCGATCTCCAGCGATGCGCCGATCGTGAGCTTTTAAATGCGCTGATCCTGCTCCTCAGCAACCGTTCGATCTCCATCATCGTGCGTTCGGAAAGAACGGCGTACAAAAGCCGATGCCCTGCCCGGCGCAGCAGCCCATGAAGGTGCGACCTGACTTGGGAATCAGATCCCGAGGCCGATCTTCCTTCCAAGGCTCCAGGTCACCCCGCCCCCTCTCGCCGCGACACCGGATACGTGTTGGTCGCGATACCGCTCCAGTGCTGGCCGCCATGGTACAAGCTGAAACCCAAGTCCGTCGTCAATCATGGCAAACCGACCTGATGCCAATGCTAGGCGTCGACGATAAATGCCCGCGACGCGCTCGCCCTCCGACGAAGGATTGTGAAGCAACCCGGTCTCGGCCGAGAGCCTTGCAACCGCCGCATCGAGCTCCCGCTGTCGCAGTGTATTGAGAAGATCGCGGGCAAAGATGACCCTTGCGCCCTGCCGTCGCGCGAGGCCTTCGCCTGCGAGATAGTCAATCCTGCGATCCATGGCTTGCCGCACTTCGGATCCGAAGCCGCAGTTCGCCACCACGTCATGCGCGAGTAACTGCCGATCAATCCAGGTGGCGCCCGGCGCTGAGATCTGCGCGTCAAGGTCGAGATCGGATCGGGTGGCAAGCGAGAGCCGTTTGCGGCCCTGCGCGTCTTCATAGTTGCGCGCCTCGACAACCGCGCCGGGCATGGCATCGCCCGTCATTTCGATGTCGGTGAAGCGGATGTGATGCGTCCGCCCATCGATCCCATCGACGATCGCATAGGCTGAGCCTTTCAGTTCATCATGCAGTCCGCGCTCGACGAGACGGCCAAGCACCCTATCGACCGGTTCATCGGCATGCATGGCAAAGCCGGAAACGTCCGGCTCGCGACCGAGACCACGCATCGCCCGATGCATGGTCTTGATGATGTCGCCACGGGCCGAAAGGTCACGCAACTTGTCTTCCATACCCGCTTTGAGGGTCCAGCAGCCGGGAGCAATCTGCTCGGCAAGACCGAGACGTTCCAGCCTCGCCACCCGTCCGACCATCAGGCTTCGTAGTTCACCGTCCTCACCTGATGCGCTGGGACGAAGGTCCGCTACGCCGGCCCCCTCGTCGGCGGCAACGCGCAACGCGCGATCGAGGCTCGTCCAGCGTTCCGCCTCGACCTCCCTTTCAAGCGCAGAGCGGATTTCCAGTTCGCTGCGGGGTCCAAGCTCAAGCGCAACGCGCTCGGCGGCGCGATCCCGAAGTCCGCGGCTAATGTAATCCCGGCTGATAACCAGATCCTGGCCGTCCTGAGCCCGCCCGCGGATGAGGACATGAATATGCGGATTGTCTGTGTTCCAGTGGTCGACCGCTATCCAATCCAGATTGGTTCCGAGATCTTGAGCAACGTCGGCCATCAGTTCCCGCGTGAAGGTGCGGAGATCTCCAAGCTCAGCGGCGTCCTCCGGAGAAATAATAAACCGAAAATGATGCCGGTCATTCTCGCATCGGTCGGCAAAGGCCCGGTCATCCGCTGCATCCGACCTCGCGTCAAACATCTTCGCATCCGCGCCGTCGCGCGTCACGCCCTCGCGCTTCAGATAGGTCATGTGCTTCGTAAGCGGTGCGGACCGATAGCGCTTGCCTTGCTGGCGCACCACGCGCGCCTTCGTCACCACGCGTCGCGAGCTCGAGCGGAGTGACAAGGAGAGCGCGGCCCGGCGGCCTCGGCCGAAGCGCGACCGGCTCGCCCCTCCCTTGCCGCGTCCGAAGCTGTCGCCGATATGCCCGGCCTTCTTGGCTGCACGCATGACCTGGCCAACAAAGCTCTTCGGACGTGAGGCACTACCTCCGCCGTCGCGAATCCGGCCAGGCCGAACGCGAAACTCATCGTCTCGCTGGCTCACGATGGCCTCGCGACAAACCTGCGCTGGCCGACGGCGCTAGCTGCTTTGATTTCCTTGACGATTGGCAATGGAACGACGGCTTGATCTTTCTCGATGCTCATCAAAACCTCAACTCCGCCAATCACATGCGCCCGACCGAAGGCGGCGCTTTTCCCTTGCCGTCCTCCGTCGCTGGCTCCCAAGGCCCAAATTCCAACCCACAGACCCTCGGTACTGGCGGCGATTTGAGATGAGATGCAGTTCGGATCATGCGGTGGAACCTCCAACAGCGTCCCTCCGAACACGTCCGTGAGTGGCCGATTGATTGCGAAAGAGCTGCCGCGACTGAGCAGTAGACTTGCGAAGGCTCTATCCTCTGCGAGCGAAGCGAGCGCTTGCGATAGCGATCGTTACCCGAAAGGCCGAGACACCCGGAGGGGGGCTCGGTGAGGAGCGAAGCGACGAGTAGAGCGCGGGCCGAAGGCATCGCCCGTATGCCATCGGCACGTCTATCTGCGACACAGTCCTTGCGCGCGCGCCAAGCTCGAAGAGCGCGGAAACAGCGATCTGACACACGATTAACGCTGCCGCTACAATAGTAGGCACGGTACATCGGAGCGAAGGAAGCAATCCGTCCGAGCGAGACAGTTTGCAGCTAGAGGCTTTCCTTTGCGGGCTGGGAGAACGATGCTCTTCTGTTGGCCGGAAAGGAAAGGATGGAGTTCTATTGAGTGAGCCGTAATCCGGCGGGTAGTAGAGGAGTTCGTGCATGATTATTCCTCGTTAGTCCACACGGGTACCGCTCTGCCGATCACTGCGGAGGCAGGAAGTGGCCCGAAGTAGCGGCCGTCCAGCGAGTCGGTTGACTGCCAGTTCATGAGGAAGACGTCATCTTGCGCGACGACGCGGCAGCCCTGCCAGATCGGGAGCGGACGGCCACGCCGGTCGCGATCGCGCGCCTCGCCAAGTTTGATCCCATCGACGGCAATGGTGGGGCCATTCCTGCAAACTGTTTGCCCGGGGAGCGCCAGGACGCGCTTCAGCATCGGCACACCGCGCGGCAGATAGCCGCCCTCAGCAAGGAACGTAGCAAGGGGCTCCGGCGGCAGGACTGCAACAAGTTCGGTGACAGACCGCGAGTCGACGGGCTGCAGGCGATAGAGCCCGAGCGGAGCACTAGCTGAGGCGTTCCAGACGTACAAAGGAGTAGGTCTCGCAGCGATCACGGGCGTCAGCAGAGCGACCGAGCCGAACATTATCAGGAGCGTCCTCAACCGGCGCTTCATGGTGCGACTTTTCGGCGTTGAAGCCAGATTTGATGTCGCGACCGCGTATAGGGCCTCGGCGCTTCTCCGACGGATAGGCGGTTGTGCACGTGGTGCCAGTAATCAGGCGCTGCGTCCGCGGCATTGATGCCGAGCGCCTCAACGGCATCGATCAACTGCAGCACACGCTCGACTTTCGGCCAGCCGGAGAGCCGCAGCAAAGTGTCGCCTCCGGGACGTACATAGGGCACGGTTACACAGCGCTGGCCTGGCGCAACGGCTCGCAAAATATCGATCTTCGAAACAACGGTTCCGTAGTCGCTGGATGTCCATCGCACGAAAGCGAAAATACTTCCTGATGCAAAAGAGACAACACGGCGACGTCGATCCAATGTCTGTTCGGCCGCTACTCGACCGAACCGAATCCAGTTCTCGATCCGCTTCTCAAGCCAAAGCAGTTCGACATGCGTGAGGTCGCTCATGCCGCTCCTCCGTCGTCATGGAGGATCTCGATCGTGAACAAGTCGCCATGCCCGACGGCAACGCATGTTCCGATTCCTATTGATGCGATCTTGGAATGCCCGCGCAGGCCGGACGTCATCGATGACGAATTTGCTCTGCTGAATCGAAGCACGGACAGGATGCGCCTCGCGCCCTGCTCTGCCGACTGCAGCAATTGCTTTGGAGCGCTAAACCATGGCGAAGCACGGCCGGCGCCTAGCTCAGCAGCGGTCCAATTCCGGGGTTGTAACCCGTCTTTACTGAAGCAATGGCTGGTTCGCGCCCTTTCGTGTGAGATCTCAAACGCCCGCTTACCAACAGCGTGGAAAACGCGCGCCCCCGTTAGAAAGAATCCGAAGGATTCCAGGTTAGTAAAGTTACGGCCGCGGCAAGTCGTTGAGAGCCAAGACGTTTCATCCGGTTTTGGTCCCCGATAACACGAGGATCGGGTCCCCGTTGGCACGTCACTTGTCGTCCCCAAAAGCACGAATTGATTCACAGGTTTTCCCCCGGGCGAGCATCCAGACCGCGCTTGCGCAGACGCGCCGCAACGGGACCGACGGCAATCGGCGTAAAGGCCAGACGCTCGTCACCGCGCAAGCCGCGCTCAATGACGAGTTGGTACCCCGGCAATGTCTGACGGCGGACAATCTCGCGCAGGTCGTAGGCAAAATGCTTGAGCGGCGAGAGGCTGCCGGACTTGGCGTGGAGATGAACAAAGTCGAAGCTCCAGCCACCCTTCTGGCTGCCGCCGTGCTTGCGAACAATGCGATAAAGCCATCGTTCGAGCCCGCCCGTCAGGTCGAAATACGCCCGGTCGATAGTGAGCACGAGAGCGTCATCCAGCACACCAGCATAGAACCAGTCCGGCAGGATCAGTTCCAACCCGCGGGGCCGGCCGTGGGCATCGGCCGTCTCTTTCCATTCATTGATCCAGGAGAATCGGTGCCGCCGCCGGTCGGCCGATTGACGGATCGAAGTCATGACCGTGGTTGATTGCAACCGGTCGAGTGCGGCCTTGAGACGGTCGTAGTCCCGAACGCTGGTGCCGCGACTAACGAACGTCAGGATTTCATACGGCGTTGCCGCCATCAGGCGGGAGGTCTTCAATCCGCTGTCGCGCGCCTCGACGATCTGCGACGCGGCCCAGATCAGGACGTCAGCGTCCCAGATGGTGGCCATGCCGTGCTCGGGAACGGCTTCAACGCGAATGGCAACCTTGCCAGCACGGAAGTCGATCGGAGCTACTCGCCTGGATTTCGCGAGAGAGAAGAAGGGATAGGCCATCAGATCTTGCGCATCGCGTGGCGCGAGATCGCCAGACAGCGCCCGGAAGAGACTTAGCTGTTCCCGCTCAGAGATGTGCCTGCGTCGCATTGAGATGATCCCCTGGCGACGTTCAGCGACGCGGCCGGCCCGCATACGGTATGGGCGCATGCCGCTTCGCCGGCAGCACGGTGCCTGCGCCGGGATCAGAGGTTGAAGTTTTGGCGCCGCGATCGGCCCAGGCTTTCAGGTCTTCCAGCGCATAAACGACGCGTCCGCCGAGCTTCCGATAGGCAGGGCCCGTGCCATAGGTTCGGTGCTTCTCCAGTGTCCGGCCGGAGAGACCGAGGAATCGAGCGGCTTCTGGCGTGCGCAGAAATCGCTGCGGCAAGCCGGCGTTCGGATCGGGCATTTGCGTGGCTCCGTGATCGTTTCGAGCGCGTCCGCGTTGGGCGGTGCGTCGAGGGTCACGATGGCGGAGTAGAAAGGCTAAGGGGGATGCCGAAGATGCGGGGGCGATTTTCGGCACCCCTGCCCTATTTCTTGCGAGATGGTGGACGAAGCAAGCCACGATAGCCGCCGCGCATCAGGGCCAAACCAGCCCGCACCAGGCGGATCGTGCCGCTTCGAAATTCAGAGGTCTTCCAGGGGCCTTCGGAGATGCGTTTTCGGCCGTACAACGCCTCTGCGATCTCGCGATAGGAGGCGCCGTCCACATGAGCGTCAAGCGCGCGGAGCGCCATGGCCAGTCGTTCGCGCCGCTGTGCCGAAAGCTGGTGGAACGCAGGTCCTGGCGGACGACCGTTGATAGCGCGCCACAGCCGGTGTGAGGCATGCGCGCGGATCTCAAAATCTGGATCGAGTGGCAGTTCGACTGCATAAGAGACACCTAGCTGGGGCGCCTCTTTCAGCCAGAGGTGATGTTGCGCTTCCTGAATGCGCAACACGGCGTGCCAGCCGTCCGGGGCTTGTCGAATGCTGCCCGTTTCAAGATCGGCGCGCGGCAGGGTCGCGCCGGTGGCTCGCGGTGCGGGTGCGCCGCGCACAACCCGAACCACCGTTGGCAAAGCCTCGGGCGCCCAGAAAATCGTCTGTTCATAAAAGGACCCTTGTGGGTCATGAGCGAAAGCAGACGCCCCATCTCCTCCGGAACTCGGATGATACTGCCCCGCCTTCCGATCGCGCCTCCCGGCAAGCAATCCGGTAGTTTGGACTGCGCCGTAGCGACTCCCAAGCGAAATCCGCGACCTCCCCTGACTTGGTGGCCTGCTGATACGCGCCCGGCGAGCGCCAGTCGATCTCGGACATTGCACGGATCCCCTGCCGTAAGGCGATAACGGAGCAAATTCTATGAAGCCTTGATTGCAAGGGAAGTCATCAATTGTGCATTGCGTGATGCGCGACGGCGATCACCCGTTAGGGGGAAATCTGTTCTGGATAGCGAGTTATGGGCGGCAAATGCTTACTATTCGATAGCTCCGCCGCGAAGCAAATCGCGATAACCGTGATCTGCCATCCATTTTGCGCGCGCCAAATGAGTATCGAACGCGTGGCGAGCGCGTGCGGGCTCGCGATCCGGGTCTATATGCAATACGATCCGAGCAACTTCCTTCCACTCGGCGCCGTCAGCCTCCGCATCAAGAAGCCGCCAATATGTCACCAGATGCTGTTCATCGTAGATCGTAAGCACCGGATCATCCGGAGCTGCGTCGGCGACATCAGGATCGAGTGGTGGTTTCTGCATGATACCTACATGAGATCGGACAAAGGCTACGCCACGGTTCTGTCGCAATCCAGAGCTCCGTCCTCATTTCCGGGGCTGGATCTTCTCTTAATTGTCGATCGTTAAATCCCCGGCCCACCCGGCGTGCTCGCTGCGTCGACTCCAATGATAGCTTGTCCGGCGACGAATAGGAACGATCGTTCCTAGAACGATCGTTCCGGTTCAGGTTCCCATACTGCCATGGATCTCAAAGAGATCATGGCTGTAAACCTGCGTCGAAAACGCCACGATCTAAAAATGACGCAAGAGGAGTTGGCCGAGCGCGCAGGCTTAAGCACCCGTTACGTGGGCGCCATTGAGCGCGGCGATGTATCACCAAGCGTCACCGTGCTCGGACAAATTGCAGAAGCATTGGGGACTGAGCCGGGAGAACTGCTCAAGAAGACTGCGCGGCTTAGCAAGTCCTAAGCCGCCTCAAGCTAGCCGCGAAGCGCCCCGCCGGTGAGCGGGGCGCCAGGTACTCGGCTCGACTCAATCCCCGTTCTTCCGGGGCCGCGACCAGAGCAGCGTATAGCCTTCGCCACCTTCGTCGTCGAACAGGTTCGCGTAAATCGGCGCGTTGAACGACGGGTCATCGAGCTTCAGCGAAAGGTAGTCGCGGCCCTCTTCCGAGCGCTTCGACCAGGCGGCGCCGATCTCGACGTCGCGGCCCACGAACACGCGGTGGCTCGGAGCTTTGTCATTGGAGGTGTTGGATTCTGCGACGATGCGGACGCCTTTGGCCTTCAGGCTGAGGGTGGCGATTTCGCCCTGGAAATCGTTACCGACCTTCTTGAACGAACCGATGGTAGCCATGTCACTTCTCCTGTTTGTGTTTCGAGCCCACGACCACCGCGGCCTCGATGGCGATCCGCAGGCCGAAGACGATCGGCGACGCACCCGAAGGGCCGAAGCGCAGCGCAGGATGCTGTCGTAGCGACTTTCTTGCCTCGCGAGGAATGGGCGTAGCCCAGGGGAAGAAAGTCGCTTCGACAGCGTTGCGGCTCAGACGATCGAGGCGTAGCCGATCTTCGGCCAGATCAAGCCATCACAGAGGCCCGGTGCGTCCGTGCTCTAAACCACAAGTCCGGGAGAAGATGGTGAACTTAGGTTCGCTCCGTGCAAGAGGTCAAAACGGTCCGGCGTAGAAAAAAGAAATGAAGGGAAGCAAAAGCGGTATCGCCAGCGCGAAGCCAACCTCGAGAGAAAGACGCCATCATCCGATCTATGTGTACCGGCTGCAATCACGCCGTCTATCTAAGTTCGTCGATGAACGTCGCGACGACCTTTCGCCCAAGCTCCCGACCGACCAAATGCGCCGCTTAGCCAACCAGTCAGAGAGACAGATGGCGCAGGATCATTTCTGATGCGCTGCGGCTGTGAGAACTGATTGAGGATCGCTTTCGACCGCCCTGCCCGAATGGAGCGGACGGGTCTCGGTGAAGATAGTCAAGCGGGTCCACGCCGTGCCGCCAATGAAGACCGCGCCGAGGCAGGCGAAAACCTCACGCCAGACCAATGACGGCACGCTGAACTGCGACATCATAATCACGACCTGATAGCCAGCAAGTGTAGCCGGCACGGCAAACAGCGCGGCAATGATGGCGCGGATGATCATTGAGCGTGTTATCGCGAACGCAGTTTGACCGATTGCGAGTGTCACCCCGCCAGCGGCAATGCCAGCAATCGCCGCTCCGAAGATGCCGGCTCCGCTGTGCAATGCCATCATGAAGACATTGAGTCCGACAAAAAATGGCAAGGCGAATACGGCCAGTGTGAAGATCAACCAGCAGAACAAGCCGATGCCAGCAATATTCAGGAGGAGTCCAAGCGCGAGCATGGTGGTGGCTCCATACGCAACGGGATAACGGTTGCGCCTCCACCACCACCACGGCGCAAGTTTGGATATGCAATCGAAACGAGGCGGAGTTGCGGCGATGCACTCCACCTCGGTGGTGTGGAAGATGGCAGGTCGGCGCTCACGCGCCGCCGAATTTCCAAACGGCAATGCCGAGGCGTTTCGCCTTGTCGGCGAGGTTGTCCTGGATTCCGGTGCCCGGGAAATGCATGACGCCGATCGGGAGGAGTTCAAGCATGGCGTCGTTGCGTCTGAATGGTGCGGCCTTGGCATGCTTGGTCCAGTCCGGCTTGAACGCGATCTGCGGTACCTTGCGGTTGGTGGCCCATTTGGACGCGATCAGCTCGGCGCCTTTCGGCGAGCCGCCATGGATGAGGACCATGTCGGGATGCTTGGCGTGGACCTTATCGAGGCGATCCCAGATCAAATTGTGGTCATTGAAGTCGAGCCCACCGGTAAGAGCGACCTTCGGTCCTGCCGGCAGCATGATCTCGGTCTCGGCACGGCGCTTGGCTGCGATGAATTCCCGAGACTCGATCATGGCCGCGGTGAGCGTGCGATGGCTTACGAGTGACCCGGAACGGGGACGCCAGGACGAGCCGGTGTGGACCTCAAAGCGTTCGATGGCCTGATCGCGGAAGAGTTCCAGGCAATTGCGACGTTCGATCAATGTGATGCCTTCGGCCGTCAGGCGCTCAAGTTCGACCGACTGCACCTCCGAGCCGTTCTGCTCGCGCTGGCTCTTGCGTTGGGCCTGTTCGTTGTCGTCGAGCTGGCGGCCGATGCGGTCTACGGCGCGGTGAAAGAGGTTGACCGTCGACCAGAGTAGATCCGGAAGGTCCGGTTCGAGCCGGGTGTCGTTCAGCGTGGCTACCAGGGCGTCGAAGATATCAGCAACGGCGCCCGCGATCGTCTTACCTTCGGGCAGCGGTCTCGGATCGGGCTGGTCATCGAATGGACGGTAGCCAAAGAGCTGCAATTCGTTGAGGACGAGGTCGGTGGCAGATGACGCGTGCGGCGGTTCGATGTCGTCATGATCGGTCATGGGATGTGGTCCTTTGCCGGATCGGCCGCGCCCATCGCGGCCTTCGTGGCGATCACTCAAACGGCGGGCGGAATGGGCCGGCACCCGGAGCAACGCGGAGGGCCGTAGCACCCAGCGAAGGATGGCTGACGGGCGGCTATTTTGCTTCGCGATGCAAAGGCCCGAGAGGGCCGGCGGAAAATAGCCGCCCCTCAGCCATTGCCGGACCGGGCCGCCTGCCGTCCGATCGCCCTCTAGAAGGCCGTGGTCGCGCCTCTCCGGCATTGGGCCGCAGCGACCGAGGCTGTCGAAGTCGATAGAAGTCAGACGCGCCTATACGACGGTGGCCGGCAAGAGAAGAAAGCGGGAGACGTCCTCCTGGACGAGTTGAATCTGCACGGCCGCCCGAAGTGCGTCGGGAGATCTTCGTTGAAGTCGCCATGCCTGGGCGCGCAGAGGATAGTCTCGACGCCGGCCGACTGGGCGCGTTCGGACAGAGCTGTGGCAGCGCCCTCGCCAGCCGCACCAGCATCGTGGAGGATGTAGAGACGACGCAGTGTTGGCGGGAGCAGAAGCGCGGCGAGGTGGTTCGCCGACAGCGCGGCCGCCATTGGTAGGGTCGGCGCCACAGACCGTACGGACAGCACGGTCTCGATGCCTTCGCCGGCCGCGAGTAAGTCGTTCGCCACGCCAAAGCGCACCGCGTTGCCGAGAAGGTCGCCCATGGCCCGTCGCGGTGTATCGATCGGGGCCTTGCCGAGCCGAACCATGTCAAAGCCGTACGGATCGAGCCAGGTGCGATGCACGCCGGTGATGCGTCCACCCAGATCGGTGACACCAGCGATCATCGCTGGCCAGGTCTCGGTCGGCGAATGCTCGTCCGGCCGGTAGTAGCAGCGCGGATGGAAGCGCAGACTGCCGCCATGGTGCACGTGAGCTATGCCGCGTCGTTGCAAACAGGTCTCGACCAGGGTCTTCTCGATCGGACCTGAGATGGCAAAGAGCCGTCTCGCGGCCTCTTGTGACCCTGCCGGGACAATTGAGCGTGACGGCTGTAGCTGTGGCACGAGCTTCGATTCAGAGCGAGGCAGCTTGAGAAAGCGTCTTGCCTCCTCGGCGACCTCGCGGAAGTCGCGAAGGTCGAGGCTTTCGCGGATGACGTCAAGGAGGTCGCCATGCTTGCCGGTGGCGGCATCGGTCCACTTGCCGGCGGGCCCCTTAGGCGAGTCTTGGAGCCGCACGAACATCGAGCGGCCCGGGGTATTGTGGACATCACCAACCAGCCAGTAGCGTCCCGCACGCTTGCCGTTGGAGAGATAATGACGGCACACCGCCTCGGCCTCGCGCGCGAGGCGATGCGCCAGTTCGGAGGCGTCGCGACGCATCACGTAGCCTCCCGTTCGGCGATGCGCTCGATTGGGTAGTGCTCGAGCACCTTCGCCAGGACTTCGACGCCGCCCTCGTCAGTGGGCACGAACATGCGCAGCTTCCACGAGATGATCTCGCTGAAGAGGCCATATGTCCTGAGGCGATCCCGCATCGTCTCGTTGAATCCGGACAACTCGATTCGGTGTCTGCCCATGACACGGACTCGGCGAAGCTGCAGGCCTTCGACGAGGTCGAGAACAGTTCGCCCCTCCATCAGGGCGGCAAAGGCCGCGTCTGACGCCAACTTGGGCGCGTCAGCCGCAACGACGTTCGCCACCCAAGTGGCCGAAACCTTGCGACCAATGACTCTTTCACCGGTATCCGTCTGAAGGCGGTAGACCCGTGTCGATTCGTCCGGCAACCGTTTCCAGATCGGCAGCAGCAAGCCGGCGACGATATGGATAGTGCTTTCCGAAAATTCGGGGATGTCATGGATCTCGGCCTGCCAGGCCGCGCCGAAGCGGCCGCGATCGGCTTCGGCCCAGTGGTGTTCCGCCATTGTGCTTAGGGGAACGCTGTGCTGCTCCATTGGCCGGATCAGCCGCACGCGCCGTTCGATCTCGCCGTCATCAAGCATGAAGCTCGGCGCCGGCAGCTGAACGGCGGCCCGGCCCGAGCGCTCGTTGAAGAGCGCGACGGCGCACGAATCCGAAAGCCGATCGAACGCCTCCTCAAGCGTCACGGGACGATTGCGCCGTCGTTCGGTGATGGTGAGCAGGCGTGTCTCTGCGCCGGTCCCGGGATGGGTGTAGATGACACGCCGGTCAGCGACGACGAAGCTCTCGGCGCGCAGCGTCTCCAGGCCGGCATCGTAGGTGCCGGAGGCGATCACGCCTTCGATGCGAGCGGACAGCAGTTGCTCGAACGCGGCGAACAACACATTTTGCAGGTCGATGGTCAGCGCCAACAGCCTGTTCATGAATGTCGTGATCGGCGGGAGCTCATCCCTGGTGCCGTTGGCGTCCATCAGCTTCAGCCCAGTCGCATCCTCGAATGCCCCGAGTGAGCAGCCTTCAACCTTGCCGCGGACGAGAAGCAGGTACAGTTGGCGCAGCGCGTCACGGCCGTAATGGCTTTCGAGGTTGTCGTCGGGGCGGAAAAGGCCCTGCCCTCCGGTTTGGCGCTGACCTCGGGTGATGGCGCCTAGCGTGTCGAGACGACGAGCAATGGTAGAGAGAAAGCGCTTTTCCGCCTTGACGTTGGTCGCAACGGGCCGGAACAACGGCGGCTGCGCCTGGTTGGTGCGATTCGTGCGACCCAGGCCCTGGATGGCTGCATCCGCCTTCCAGCCGGCTTCGAGCAGATAGTGAACACGCAGCCTGCGATTCCGAGCCGAGAGCTCGGCGTGGTAGCTTCTCCCTGTGCCGCCGGCGTCGCTGAAGATGAGGATACGCTTGGCATCATCCATGAAGGCCGCGGTCTCGGCGAGATTGGCCGAGGCCGCGCGGTTCTCCACCGTCAGCCGATCCCGCTTCCGAACAATGCGGCGAGAGCGTCCCGTGACCTCGGCGACCATGTCCGTGCCGAATCGCTGGACAATCTGGTCGAGCGCACCCGGCACGGGCGGGAGCGAGCCGAGCTTTTCGATCAGGCAGTCGCGCCGTTTGACCGCTTCCCGGCTCTCGACCGGCTGACCGTCCCGATAGACGGGGCGGGAGGAAAGATTGCCGTCGCTGTCGGTGAATGGCTCATAGAGCTGGACCGGGAAGGAATGGGCGAGGTAATCGAGGACATACTCCCGCGGGGTGATGTCGACCTGGACGTCGCTCCAGTCCTCGGTCGGAATTTCGGCGAGCCGACGCTCCATCAGCGCCTCACCGGTCGAGACGATCTGGATCACGGCGGCGTGGCCGGCATGAAGATCGCGCTCGATCGAGCGGATCAGCGAAGGTGTCTTCATTGAGGTCAAGAGATGGCCGAAGAAGCGCTGCTTGGCGCTTTCGAAGGCGGATCGCGCCGCTGACTTTGCTTGCGTGTTCAGCGTGCCGGTCTCGCCGGTGATGTTGGCCGCGCGCATGGCCGCATCGAGATTATTATGGATGATACTGAATGCACCGGCATAGGCATCGTAGATGCGAACCTGTTCGGGCGTAAGCTGGTGCTCGAGCAGCTCGTATTCGACGCCCTCATAAGATAACGAACGCGCAGCGTAGAGGCCGAGGGCCTTCAGGTCGCGCGCCAAAACCTCCATGGCCGCGACACCGCCCTCCTCGATCGCCTCGACGAACTCGGCACGCGTGGCAAACGGGAAATCGTCGCCGCCCCACAACCCCAACCGCTGGGCATAGGCAAGATTGTGCACGGTGGTTGCGCCGGTTGCCGAGACGTAGACAACACGTGCATTCGGCAAAGCATGCTGCAGCCGCAGGCCTGCACGCCCCTGCTGCGAGGCCGCTTGTTCTCCTCGCTCGCCTTTTCCACCCGCTGCGTTTTGCATGGCGTGGCTCTCGTCGAAGACGATCACTCCGTCGAAGTCGGAGCCCAACCATTCGACGATCTGTCCCACACGCGAAAGCTTTTCGCCGCGCTCGTCGGTGCGCAGCGTAGCGTAGGTGGTAAATAGGACGCCTTCCCCAAGCCGGATTGGCGTGCCCTGCCGGAAACGAGACAGCGGCGTGACAAGCAGGCGCTCCACCCCGAGCGCGGACCAATCGCGCTGCGCATCCTCGATCAGCTTGTCGGATTTACTGATCCAGACCGCGCGACGGCGGCCCTTGAGCCAGTTGTCGAGCAGGATACCAGCGACCTGCCGTCCCTTGCCCGCGCCTGTGCCGTCGCCGAGAAACCAGCCGCGGCGAAAGCGAACGGCATTCTCCGCATCATCACGCGCGGCCGCCACGACGTCAAAAGTCGCATCGACCGTCCAGGAGCCCGCGAGAAATTCCGAATGGGCCTCTCCGGCATAGATGACGCTCTCGAGCTGAGCGTCCGACAGGATCCCATCCGCCATGACTCTGGCTGGTAAATGCGGCCGATACGAAGGCTTTGGCGGCGCGACCGACGCCATTGCGGTCGACTGCACGAGCTTCGTTGGATGGGCCTGTGCGCCTGGAATGCGGATCGATTGCAACGCGTAGGATTCGTAGAGCGCGTCGGTGATCTTGCTGGCATCGGTGGGCACCGGGTCGATCGACTCGTAGGCGACTTCCGTCGGCACGAGATCGGATGCTGGCGCCGCTGCCACGGGCTGGCGGTGGGCGACATAGGCGCGGACGGTCCGGGGTGTCGGAGGGTTGGCAATCGCCGGCACCGCCGCAAGCGGCGTGCCACCAATCGGGCGACGTGCTGGGACGTAACGTACAACCCAGTCGAGCAAAGTCTGCAGGTCTCTCGCGATGCCGGCGGATGCCGGCAACGACGAGATGTCGTCCGCCGGCCCGCGATCGATAACGGTCAGGCGTGTATCGATGGTGGTGCCCTGCTTGGCATAGACGGCGCCGTCAATCGTCGCCGAGAACACGACCCGGCCCAGCTCCTGAAGGCGCCTGAAGGCCTCGGTCCACACAGGACTGTCGGCTGCGACGTTCGCGCCCGTGATGGTGACCAGGCGTCCACCTTCTGGAAGACGGGCCAGCGCTGAGCGGATGTGCCGCAATGCCACATCCGCCATCTTGCGGTCGACATGAATTGCCGCCGAGAATGGCGGGTTCATCAGGACGACGCTCGGTACGATGCGCGCATCGAGGTGATCGTTGATGTATGCGGCGTCGAACCGCGTGGGGCGGACAGCAGGAAAGATCTGTCCCAGAATGCCGGTACGACTCTCGGCGAACTCGTTGAGAACGAGGGAGCCTCCGGCCAGTTCTGCGAGGACAGCGAGATGGCCGGTGCCCGCTGACGGATCCAGCACAACATCGGCCGGCGTAATCGCGGCGGCCACGCTCGCGACATACGCCAATCCGATCGGCGTCGAGAACTGCTGGAGGGATTGGCTTTCCTCGGACCGGCGTGTCTGGGTCGGAAGGAGACTTGCGATCCTCATCAGCATTGACAGCATGGCTGCCGGCGACGCCGCCTTGGCGCGCATGGCGGCGCCATGCCGCCGCAGGAACAGGACGGTCGCCGCCTCACCGACGTCATAGGCGGTCTTCCAGTTCCAGGCGCCGGTCGCATCGGAGGCGCCGAAGGCAGCCTCCATGGCGCAGCGCAGGACGGTGGCATCAATGCGACGGCCGCGTTCGAGATCGGTCAAAAGCTGGCGCGCGGCCTTGACGACAGCGGAGGTGAGTGTTGCAGCGGCACGGATCGAAAGCGGCGCGGCGCTGGCGCCGCCGACGAGAGATTCGGTCATGAGGGGGTCTTTCGGAGAGCGGGAAAGGGCCGAACCGCGCGGCACTCTCCTGACACCGCCGCAGTTCAAACCCTTCCCGGCCCGCCTCTCCCTCTTGATCTCCACCAAAATGAAAGGGTCCAGCGACCCGGCGCCGGACCCTTTCTTTTGGGCTGAGGATGGAGGAGGAGGCGGTGAAGAGCTGCCGGGCAGCAGCATGCCGCCCCGCAGCGGTGGGGCTATTCGGCCGCGACGAGCGGCGGCTGCTCACTCTCGTCGGCATCGGCTGATTCCTCGTCGTCGCCGGAGAGGAATTCGGGAAGCGGCGCGGCTGGAGAATCGAGACTGTCGGAAGGCGAAGAGATGGTCGCCAGGCGCAGCGGCTCGGGGAGCCAACCGGCTCCCTCGAGCAGCCGCTCGGCTTCCTTCGCCATCTCCGACTTTTTCAGATGGTCGATGAGTTGAGCTGAGGATTCACCCCTCGCCTCACGAACCGTATCGAGGATGCGGCCCTTGGTGACGCGGCCGAGATAATTGTCGACCGTCGGACGCCAGCCGGCCTCCACCATGTCCAGGCCAACCGCACGCGCGAGGCGCTCAGCCTGATCGAGGCGGCGTTGCAGCCCATGCGCGGTAATGCCGGGTCCGCCATGGCGATCGACCTTTTCGACCAGGGCGTTCACGCCGCCGGAAATGCAGTGGGCGAGCAGCGCGAGCCGGCTGGCGCCGTCCAGCGCGACCAGCCAGTCCCACAATGCAGCTTCGTCGGCCGGCACGTCGGCCTTCCAGGCGTCGTATCGAGCGGCGATCGACTTGGCGGACGCGCTCTCCTTCAACTCCAGCGCCTGGGCGGAAAGCTGCACATGGCGTACGCCGGCTTCGAGGCACCCCGGACCGTAGGCCCGATGGAAGGCGTCAACGCAGAGCTTGTGCAGAAGCGCGGTCATCGCAACATGCGGGTGGGCCGCGACCGCGTCCTGCAGCGCCAGCGTCCGGTGCGCGGTCAGCTCAGCCACGAGCCGATCGGGCAAGGGGCGGATGGCATCATCCTCTTCCTCCTCCACATGCTGCGTCTGCCCGGCCATGGTGATCATGCTGCTCCGGGCCGGTGGCACACCCTGAACGCCGTCATCCGTACCAGATGTTGCTGCGCCGGTTTCGATATCCGGCTCAGCGGCCGTCGCCGCACCGAACGTCGCTTCGTCCTCGCGGCGGACATAGCCTCGTGCGACGTGCAACATCCCATCTGTATCGATGCTGACGAAGGCGCCGGCATGCGGGATGACCTCCGCGTCGAAAACATGCGGCCGATCCTCGAATGGTGCGAGGGCCTGCTCAAGCTCGCCGAGGCGCGTGTCCACGTCATCGGGAATTTCGTCGGCATCCTCGTATTTCTCCTGGAGCGCCGTATACTCGGCCTGGAGCGCAACGAGGCTTGTCTGCTCCTCGGCGGCGAGATCGGCCGGTTCGCCTTCGAGCCGTCGCAGCCCATGATCGTAGCCGTAGGGGAAGCTCGGGGCGACCTCGATCCACTTCCAGCCTTCGGCTGCGATCGTCTCGGCCTCAGAGCGGAGCTTTTCGGCGACGAGACGCTCGAGCAGCGCGATGTCCTCGAGCCAGCCGCCGCCGTCCTCCTCGAAGAGATCGCGCAGCACGTTGCCGCCAGCCGCCTCATAGGCAGTGACGCCGACGAAACGAGCACGCTTGTCGGAGGCCTGTACAGCACGCTCGGTCAGAACGCGCCTGATCTGATACGGCTCGTCATAGCCCGACCGGCTGACGTTGTCCCAGACCTGTTCCTGGCGAGCGTGGTCGGCCGTGACGGAGAATGCCATCAACTGCTCGAGCGACATCCCGTCGTCAGCGTACACGTCGAGAAGTTTCGGGGACACGGCCGCAAGCCGAAGGCGCTGCTTCACGACACCGACGGATACGAAGAAGATTGCCGCGATCTCCTCCTCGGATTTGCGTTGCTCGCGCAGGGTCTGGAACGCGCGGAACTGGTCGAGGGGATGAAGCGCGACGCGATGCACATTTTCGGCAAGCGAGTCCTCCTCGGCGGTGATTTCGGAGCCGGCATCAGTGATGATGCACGGGACCAGCGCGGACTTCGCCAAACGCTTTTGCTTCACCAGGAGTTCAAGGGCGCGGTAGCGGCGGCCGCCGGCTGGGACCTCGAACATTCCGGTCTCCTGTCCCTCAGCATCGAGGACGGCCCGAACATTGAGGCTTTGCAGGAGGGACCGGCGTGCGATGTCTTCGGCGAGATCCTCGATCGAGATGCCCGCCTTGATGCGGCGGACATTGGATTGAGCCAGCACGAGCTTGTGGAAGGGAATGTCGCGTGACGACGACAGCTTGATCTTCTGAACGGCCTTTGCCATTTCAGTTTCTCCGGAACGGCCGGCCGAAAGCCTCTCTCTCGGCCTCCAAGCCGCTCACGGAGCGAAGCGCCGCCCTCTCGCTCCGGAAGGCGGCGCCACGGAAGTGTCGAAACGCAGATGTGCCGGAAACACGCGAAATTAGCTTTTCGCGGCTTCGCGGGGGTCAGGCGGCACGATCCAAGAGCTTCTTCGCCTTTGCCTCCATATCCAGGCGGGCATCCTGATGCGGCTTGTCGCGCGCGACGGCCGTGATGCCCTGCACGAAATCGAAGATGCTTTCAGGCGGGCGCCCCTCCTCCGCCAGCACCTTTTCTATCACCTTGGCGGTCTCGGTCTTGGAGAAGCCGCGGCGACGCAGGAACTCGGTGCGATCCTCATCGCTGTGCGCCACGATCCGCTCGCGCGCGGTCTTGATGCCGTTGACGAAGGGCATCGGCGACGAGTTGGCAAAGTTCAGCAGCGCAGGAGCCGCTTCGTGGGCAAAGCGGGAGGCGGCGTATTTGGAATGGCGAATGATGATCTCCTCGAAATCTTCCACACCCCATAAATTCCGGTTTTGGCAGACTGCGCGGAGATAGAAGCTCGCCATGCCGAGCGTCTTCGCCCCGACCTCCGAATTCCAGCTAGAAACCGCGGAAATAGAGGTCGGGCGAGCCGTCCCGGAGACGGCCGGCTTCGATCGGGTTCAGATCATCGACCAGGAAAAGGAAAACATCCCTGTCCGATGCGTAGAGAGTCGTCGTGTGCTTGGAAATATCGACACGTGGATTATAGATCCCGGTCGACCAGTCGAGCACCCCCGGCACCTTCCAGCGTGTATCACCTGTGCCATTGCCGGCGATGCGCTGCACGGCCTCAACCAGCTCATGGTCGAAGATGCGGCCATAGTCCGGGCTGGTGACGGCACGAAGCTCAACGCGGCCATCGTCGGTCTCGAGCGTCTTGATTTGTTCGGCCCGATTGGCGGTAAGGCCATATTGCAGGTTGATGCCTGCAAGGGCCGCTGGGAGCTGTCGGAGGTAGGCGGCTGGGGCGCCAACCTGGCTTGCAAGCTGCCCAAAGCTCCAGTGCGTTGGCGCGACTGGTTTGTCGGATCCGGGTAGCATCAGGGCCAAGCGCTCGGGATCGGCGCGGTTAGCCTCGACATGGATGATCGCGCTTTCGACAACGCGCGTGCGGCTGCGATCCGTGCGTGCACGCACGGTGCTTGCCAGTTCATTGAGTGACAGATAGCGCTGATCGGCTGGCCGGGAAAACCACTCGGAAGATACCCTACCGACGCGCTCGCCGCGGCTCACGTCTACCCTGTAGCCGCCACTGGCGTCGCGGTTGGCATCAAGAATCTGCATGTTCATGGGAGCAATCTCCATGACGGGCGCCGGAAGACTCTCCTCCGGTCCTCAACCCGTCATGACCAAACCGGCCTCCACTCTCCCTCTCGTTCAGCGCTGTTTCAGCACTCACCGTGGGATATCCGGGCGACCCCGCACGCTAGCGTGTGTGTCTCGCCCGCTGGCGCCGAAGCGCAGCGAAGGCAAGAGAGAACGCAGCCGACGAAGGGGCAGTGATCTCGAACGAGTCGATAATATCTGGCAAGAAGACGCGATCATCGACGATATTTTCTCCCTGATCTACCGATCGGCGTACGTTATTTGCGACTTTAGTGGGATGAATTCGAACGTGTTCTATGAGGCTGGAATCGCACACACGCTTGGCCGAACTGTCATCCCGATCGTGCAAAAGATTGAGCACGTTCCGTTCGATCTGCGCCACCGCCGCCACTTACAATACGAAGACACAGACGAGGGCCGTGCGAAACTTCAAGAAGCAATCACTAAGCGCCTAAAAACCTTGATAGCGATGAAGAACTGACCTTCAGTCATGTTTAGAACGGCGAAGACTTGATAGCTCGTACGGTCGTGCGGTGGTCCGAATGAAAGACTGCTAATTCGCTGCCATCGAGGTCCGCGGGATTGGGTTGACGCTGAGTGCCGAGGTCGGCGGCAGTCGCGATCGCACCAATCTCCGCCAATAGTCTCTGCGAAACGGGAGTTTTTCGGAATACGGCCGGAGACTTTCCGCGATTTCAGCCCCGAAGAACGGAGACCGGGAGCCTGGATACGAATCCGAGAGCGCGAAAAGCCCGAATTTCGGGGCCTGTGCGACGCAGGTTGTAACCCGTGGCGACTTGCAGGACTGGGTGGCTGGCGACGCAGTGGTGATCGCACCCGTCTCCGAGCAGATTCCCTGCTAACAGGGAATTTTACAAGGAACTAGCGATTTTGGGTACTTGGAGACTTGCCAAGTCGTCAGGAACCGCGGCAACGAAGTCATTTCGGACGTAATTCCCTACTCCAATTAACAGGGAATAGTCCTGAGCTAAGAGGGTAGTTATCCGGCCGTAACAGGGAGGCTTCACAGCGGGGCTGGCCGGCTTGGGCCATTCGTGAGCCACGATATTGTTAGAGCCCGTCGTCTGCGAAGAGGTAGAACCGCGCTCCCAAGCTCATGCCGCCCTCCTGCTGGACCGAGGGCGCGAATATCATCCGCCCGGAACCGGGGAGGCAAGGCTGTAGCGCTTGGTTCTTTCCGACAAATGGGCGGACGCGAAGTAGCTGTCTTGTCCGCGACGCGTGGGGTTACAGAGCCCCTTTGGTTGGCCTGGGGCCACGCCATGCGATTAGCGGCACAACCGGTTCGTTCTCGGCAGAAATCACGTTCGATTCACGGAGGCGAGCGCAAAGTGGATTAGAGCACGTAGCCTGATCATCGCCAGCCCCGATCAGTGCCACCGAGAGACCGCCTTCGAGGCGGTCTTTTGGTTTGCGGATAATTGGGCAATCTCATTCCAATGCGTAAGCAAAAGATCATCCTTGACGAAATCCTATCCGCCAACGGCACTCGCCGGCTGTTGGTTCACTGCGCCGACTTCAGGTCGTCGAGGATGCTGCCGCATGGGGAGATGACGTCCGCCTCTCGGACCTCGAGCCCTGTTCGAGTGCAAGGCCTGTGGTCGACGAGGCGCCGATGTTAGGCCGCTGTTCGAGAAAAGCTGGGGGGAACTGGCGGAATCTGAACACATTGGCAGAATTTGAGCGCCAATTTGCGCCATAAACTCTAGAATGTGCTGAGCCGGTCTGAGAGCGCTCTGCATGATGAAGCGGAGGAAGCGAGCCAGCGCTCAACAGCGCCCATTGGACGCCCCATATAATGCGGCCTATTTCGTACAGAAACTCGATATCTCGCTGGAGCAGGCGCGTGAGCTGATGCGCAGGATTGGCCGGGACCGGGACAAGCTCAATGAGGCCGCGTCCAAGCTTTTCCGGAAGTAGTCCACCACAGCGCGATAATGCGGTGAAGGAACAACCCTTGACTGTCGGAGAACATCAGAGACTCGGCTAAATTCGAGTCATGTCCTATTTGGTGCAAGCCCGACTGGACGACCACACGCTGTCCGTGACTACCACGACAGCGAAGGAAGCTTTTGCGACGGCGATTGATTGGCGGGTCCTCGGGCGACTAGCCGATATCACCATAACCGACAGCAATAATACCTATTCGATAGAAACGTTCTCCGTGGCAATGGCACTCCTGGAGATTGCCAGAACGGTGAACGATGCTGACGAGCCTAAGGCAAAGCCGGCGGCGAATGGCTGAAGATTGGCAGCGGAGGTTCGAGGATCCGATACCGCTCCCGGACGGAAGAACGCTCCACACGCTGCGTAATGCCGCCGACTACATCACCGCCTTGCCACAGGAGCAATCTGAACTGGCGCAGTGGCAAGTCGCGATCGAAGCGCTGATGCTCGTGGCGCGAAACGGACCTACGATGCTCGCCCGGATCGCATTCATGAAGGCGCTGAACCGTAACGTCGTGCTGAAATTCAATCCTGACGCCAATAAGCATCACTGGAGCAAGCGGAAGCTGAAGGGGGATCAGTAAACCTTGGGAGAATTCTGAGCGCCTTGGCTCAATTTGAGCGCCAGATCATGCCAGAAATTTCCCGGCATGCTCCCTAGTTGATTACGTTATGTTTTCCTTCGGTGATCCCGCCATCAGCAGTTTTTCCGAGACGGAAAGCGCACCGGAAACGAATAAGGCCAGCCGGCGTGAGCCGGCGGAGTAACGTTAATATTGCGTTTCAATTGTCGTTAGAATTTTATGAGTTACTCTCATTGTCAGTCGATGCGGGGCGCATACCCGAACGATCAGAGGCTAGTCCGGAGACCGCGCTGTCTTCACGGCCTCGCCGAAATTTAGCGATGGAACCGGTCACGAACCAGCAATTGCGGTAAGGGCCGCCCGGTGACCGCCCAGGCGGCTCTACTACTTCTGCCCCAGCAAAAAGCCGCCGCTGGGGGACAGCGGCGGCCTTGAACGCATCACTCATCGCGTGGATGTAGCCCGCGATTGATCTGATACTAATCCAGGAAAGTTAATGAATCTGGGATCACCCCACCCTTAGGCTTTCTGCGGATTCCTTGCCGCGGTTGGCCACGACTTCGTAGTTCACCTTCGCGCCTTCCCTCAGATCGCTCAGGCCCGCTCTCTCGACGGCCGAGATGTGGACGAACACGTCCTTTCCGCCAGCATCAGATTGAATGAACCCATTGCCCTTCGTCGGATTGAACCACTACTGTACCTATTGCCACATTGCTTCTCCCTAGATTCATGACCGCCATACGGTGGTGACAAAAATCCAGCGAAAGAGAGGGCCCGCCAGCGCAAAGTGCTATCCTCAGCGAAATGGGATCAGCGTGGTTGGAAGTCCTTTCTTGCCTACCGGGCAGCCTGATTTGCTCTTGGTGTCGGGCTCATCTGCATCGGATGCCGACGATGTGTTCGCGGTCAAAAACTCTTCGAATGCGGTGTCATAAGACCATTGCACGTAGGCATCTGCCGCGACCGAAACTGCCAGGATCACGAGAAGGCCGACCAATGCCGCAGCCACCGCCCTGCTATCGAATACCGGCATCGCCCGCCTCCCAAAATCGGGATGCAATGTCGTTGCATTAATTCGTTATGTTCCCGTGTGAAGAGCTTCACTTGTCACGGCGAAGTGATCCCCCAGGCCTCCCGGCCAGCGAGTTGGGACTCAGCAGGGCGGGCGCCGCGTGCGCGACTAATCGAGCCCGCGCCGCAATTCTTTTTGTTCTTCGCGCTCACGGCGCAAATGTTCCCGCTTCGGTTCGACTCGTCTCTCGCGATCAAGTCTTAGCGCTTCCTGCTTCGCTCCAAAGCGGATCTCGCGATTGCGCTGCAGTTCTCCCTGCTTTGGCGCTAGCTGCTGTTCGCGTTCCGTCCGCAGCGCTTCGCGCCGCTGTTCCAACCGTTCGCGACTTGCATTGACCCGAGATTGCCATTCCTCGCGGCCTTTGGCCGTATCAGCCGGCGCGCGCTCTTGGGCGTGGCTGCCGATCGGTAGGCTTGTGATAAGGCCAACCATCGCAATGAAGAACAGGCCCCGCCTCATGCCTTCGACATCCTTGCGACGATAGCCTGCAGAAAAGTTGCCGGCTCTCTTAGTCCCTCATTTGCTCGCGATAGGCGGCCGGTCGCACGGCTACGGCCTAACTCCGCCGGCGCCCTTCATGACCCAGCAATTTTGTACCCCAGAAGGCGATGATGAGCAGTGCACAACTGGTGATGCCCAACAGCAGTAAAATTGCTTCCAGCATGATCGAATCATCTCCGACGGTGCAGGAACATGCGCGCGAGTTTGAATCTTGTCATTAAGAAGGCGCAATCAGCGCACCGATGAAGCCGTTTTCCAGGGCGGACGAAACCATCCCGAAACAGACGGCTGCGTATCCTGCTCCCATAAGCAGGGGATAGCAAAATGCAGTACTTCTTCGATTTGATCTGGGCCCAATCACGCAGCCGGTATCTCGCCTCTATGGGTCAACATGAGACTCAGCAATGATCGGGGCCTTGGCAGCCGTTCTCGCACTAGTGAGCTTGGTCATCTTTGCGGCTCACGCCTTGGACGCTTATCGAACCAGCTAACCTGGAAGACTGCCTTGGACGCAGCGTACTCTGCGAGCACCCGCCGAGTTGATGGGCAGCACCCTCATGACGATACAAAACGGCCTCTATTCGTTCACAGCAATGCCCCGAAGTGGCGCGGGCGACGAAGTCCGTGGGATATTGATATTTAACGACGGCGCAATCCAGGGCGGAGATTCGTTGGTCTATTATATTGGCACCTACGAGTGCGTCAGCGATAGGAACTGGCAAGGCAAGATTACAAGCCAAGAGCATACCCCGACGACGCGACCGATGTCAGACCGCGTTCAACAGATCGGCTTCATTGGAACATACAGCGATACAGGTGCAAAGGTTGATGCAATGGCCCTGGTTGGCGATCACAGCATTCGATACGATGCGTCATTGAGGCTGCTCTCCGCGACAACGCGCAGGACATGATGCCGGCGACCTCGCAGTCACTACCCGTACCGGTCTGCCTCGCGTGCGGTGTGAAGAGGGAGAACTTTCGCTCAGAGCGCGTGACCCTGCACTACGTCATACGATCGTATCGTTGTCCGAGATGTCGGACGGTTTTTCGGATTGCCGAACCGTTCAGTTCACCTCGAAAGAAGAGAAAAGTGCGGCGCGATATAGCGTAAGGGCGGACTTACTCGGCCCGCTTTCGGGAGTTCGAAAACCTCCGAACCCGTCATCGCCCGACAACTTCCTTCATTGCCAACATTTAACGACCGCGGGCGTGAAATCCCAACCGTCTGGCTGCGAATAACAAGCGCGCCGTCACGCATTCGAATACGCTACCGGCAATCGCCCGCCGCCAGCGAGGCGGAACCCCTTCCCTCTCCAGGTCAAGGTGATGAGACGAGACGACGTCCTTTTCTGGCTTGCCATCGTCTGGTTCTTCGGACTGTGCGGCGCCGCCGGATGGGTGCTCACGTCAACGGCCCATTCGTTTTGGTGATTTGCAATTCGGGGGCGAGCCTCTACCCCGAAGACCGCGCGCGGATTATCTCGGCGCCCGTGACCGGTTCGCCCGCGAGTGAAACTTGCGGCGTTGCACCTCTGATGTCACCGTCGACGACAAATTCTACCAACGTCCGCCAACCGACATTGCGGAAGATCTCCGGCCGCGCACCATAGTGCCGAGCCACGCGCGACATCTCGGGCGACTTCCAGGGCATTGTCGAGCCTGAGCTGCCTGCGGACGGCCGCGCCGAACTTCCGGTTGTTAGGTCTGACGTCCCGCAGCGCCACCAGCTTGCGGCCAAGGTCCATTTTCCGCTCAACGATCCGCGCGGGCGCCGCCTTCGCCCTCGCCTGAAGCGATGAAGAAGATTGACAAGCACGACGACTAGTCGATTGGAGCCGGATAGAGGTCGCAGTAGCGGCCTTTTTCCGGATGCCGCAGCGATATCCGAGATGCGAGGATGCCTGAATGTTGAAGTCTGACCGCAAAGGCATGACCTTCATCCCCGGCAGCACGTTCAGCACTTTTTGAGTTTGTCACGTCAGCGTGCCGTGTGGGTAGTCGGCGGCCTCGGATATCCTATGGTCGGTGCTATTGTGCTCGACCGCTTTGATCAGGATCAAGTTGCACAATTACGCCCTTCCAAATCGGTGCTCCAGGTAGGAGACGCCGAACGCAACGATGTCCTGAGCATCAAACAGATGGCAGTCGGCACGTCCGACCTTTCCGCGGGCGTGGCGACCGAGCGCGGCGTAGTCCCGGGAGATGGTTTCAACGGCATCCATCGGGTTTGGATAAGCGAAACAGTCAAGGATATCGTTGGAGTCGAGCTCGTGCACATCGACCCATTCGCGGGCGCCGGCTTCTTCGACCGGCACCTGATAGGAAACAAAGCGCTTGCCAGGTATTCGGGCGATGGCCTCGGCGTAATGAAGCACGGTTACCGAATCGAGCGGAGCTCCCAGCATAAGCACCTTCCCTGCACTCTCCACGAAGCGCTCCAGCGGTGAACCAGGGCCATAGCCAGTACCCAAGTAATGGGGCTGAATGAGGTAGTGGGCGGACGGCCCAACCGCGGCCATCGATGCGTCAGGGTGAGCGCTACGAAGAGCACCTGGAAGTCGCAGTATGAAGATGTTCAATGCGCCAAACCCCGAATACGGCGCCACGTCTACACCGTAAGCGGGCCAAGCTGCTTTGTCCTCCTCACTAAGACGATTTCCGCCCAACGTCTTTTCGTACGGCGAATCCTGCCACGAAACGTAGGCCATCAGGTTTCCGCCGGGAGTTACCGATTCTAGTAGGGCTTGAGCGACAGTCTGAGGTCCGCCTTCCACCGGCCCAACGGCTCGCAACGGTGCGTGCACCATTAGATTCTCGCGCGGCGCGATTCCAAGATTCCGTAGTTGGTCGACTAGCTGTCCAAGGCTTAATCCGTCGGTGGCCATCGTCATTACCTGATTGCTAATTTCACCCATCGACTACGTCGGATACATCCTCGGTCCAACGCCCGATCGTGAGAGATCGCCGTGGCTGACCAGGTTTGCTGCTCAGGTTATTGAGGCATACCAGAGATTTGGACTGATTGAGCTGCTGTCGGCTTGATGGACACCAGCTTAAGCTAATCCCACCTTGCGCTCGAACTCAACCGGGCTGAGATAACCGATGGTCGAGTGCCTGCGGGTCGTGTTGCAGAATCTTTCGATGTAGTCGAACACATCAGCTCGTGCCTCGTCTCTGTTCCGGTAGATCTTGTTGGCCGTCCATTTGGTCTTGAGCGAGGAGAAGAAGCTCTCCATCGCATTGTCCCAGCATTTCCCGAGCGGCTCATGCTGCAGACGATGCCGTGGTCGGCCATCAGGCGCTGGAACTGCTCGCTGGTGTACCGGCCGACTTGGTCCAAGTAGTGCAGCAAGGCATCCGGCTTGCCGTGCCGCCAGACGGCCATCAGCAGTGCGTCGGTCACGAGCTGCGCCGTCATCGCGACACTCATCGACCAGCCACCCCCGAAGCGAGAACAAATCGATCACCGCCGCCACATTGACTTGTTATAACATTTAGCACAATGTCTTAACTTAACCGGCCAAAGCCGGGCCAAAGCAAAGCGCCAGGGAAACACCAAGGGAGGACAGCAAATGCGGACATTCAGGCTAAGCCGACGTACGTTCCTCAAGACAGGCACGGCAGCCGCCGCCCTGATCGGGATGGGCCCAGCCCTGTTAAGGCAGGCTGCGGCGCAGGATGCCGATCTCACACCCTACAAGGCAGCCAAGATCGACTGGCAACAGGCTTCCGGCGAAACCATCACGGTGGCTGTCATCCCTGCAAGCTATTTCGAGAACCTCATTACGCTCGCACCGCAGTTCAAGGCACTGACCGGCATCGACGTCCGCTTCGAGAAAATTCCGCCGGCACAGATCCGCCAGAAGTGCGTCATCGACCTCACCTCGAAGACCGGCACCTACGCGACGCATGCGGCAGATCCGATGTATTATTCGCTCTATGCGGCGAACAAATGGGTCGAACCGCTCGATACCTATCTCAAGGACAAATCGCTGACCGATGATGCGTGGTTCAAGTTCGACGACATCATTCCGGCCTGGCGCAGCGCCGACAGCGTCGACGGCAAGCTCTATGGCGTGCCCTACGACGGCGAAGTCACCATCCAGGTCTATCGCAAGGACCTCTATGACGCGAAAGGCCTGAAGCCGGCCGACACGCTCGAGGCCTACGTGTCCAACGCGGCCGCGCTCAATAACCCCAACGATCGCATCTGGGGCTGCGCGTTGCGCGGCGTCGCCGGCGCCGGGCAGAACATGTACATCTATCCGTCGATCTTCCGCGAGTTCGGCGGCAGCTGGATGAAGGACGGCAAGCTCACCGTCAACGGCCCCGAGGCGGAAGCAGCGCTTGCCTGGTATGTCGACGTAATGCGCAAATATGCGCCCGCGGCGGCCGCCAACTGGAACTGGCCCGATATCGCCGACGCCTTCTCGCAAGGCACGGTGGCAAACTACATCGATGCGCACTCCTCCGCGTCGGTCGTCAACAATCCCGAGAAGTCCAAGGTGATCGGCAAGGTCGCCTATGCCCGCTGGCCCAAGGGGCCGTCCGGCAAGCGCGTCACCTCGATCTGGAACTGGGGTTTCCCGATCAACGCCGCGCAATCGGAGAAAAAGAAGAAGGCGACATGGCTGTTCATCCAATGGGCGGCGAGCGCCGAGACGCAGGCCCGCACCGCGCACCGCTTTGCGGGGCCGACCAAGCGCTCGGGCGTCAACCGCACCTCGATCTGGAAAGATCCTGACTATGTGAAGCTCATGAGCGGTTTCGGCGACAACTTCGTCGAAGCCACCATGCAGGCACTGCAGGAGGACACCGATGTCGACTGGCGGCCGCGCGTACCGCAATGGCCGGCGATCGGCGACACCATGGCTACCGCCATCCAGTCCGCCCTCTCCGGCCAGGCGACGGTGAAGGCCGCGCTCGACGATGCGCAGAAGCGCATCGAGCCAATGATGCGCGGCTGAGCACGACAAAGCCATGGCGCCGGCTGCAACAGCCATCACCGACAACGCGACCGCGATCGCCGCAAGCGATTACGGCCGCGTGCTGGCGCAGCGCGAGCGCCGGTTCGCAGCCGCACTGCTGGCGCCGGCGTTCTTGGCGCTCCTGGCGACCACCACCTTCCCGCTGCTGTTCCTGGTCTGGACCAGCGCCTACCGCATGGACCTGGCGATGCCATTCTCCAATGGCTTCGTCGGGCTCGAGAACTACAAGGTGCTGCTGGCCGACGAGCGGTTCTGGTCGTCGCTCGTGGTCAGCCTCGTCTACACCGGTTCGACCGTGATCCTGCAGGTGGTGATCGGTCTGGCGCTGGCGCTGCTGGTGATGGACATGAAGCGCGGCCAGGGCTGGTTTCGCATCATCGCGATCCTGCCCGTCGTGCTGTCGCCGGCCGTGGTCGGCATGATCTGGCGCACTTTCATGCTGGCGCCGGAGTTCGGCATCGTCGATTTCCTCGCCATCAATGCCGGGCTCGGCAGCAAGAACTGGCTCGGCGATCCCTTCCTCGCCATGGTCTCGGTCATCGTGATCCACACCTGGCAATGGACGCCGTTCGCGTTCATGGTGCTGCTCGCCTCGCTCGCCGCACTACCCGAGGATATCTATGAGGCGGCGCTGCTCGATCGCGCCACCGCCTGGCAGCGCTTCCGCCGCATCACGCTCCCCCTGCTGCGCCCGGCGATCGTGATGGTGATCATCATGCGCACGATGGTGGCACTCACCGCCTTTGCCGCCATCTTCACGGTAACCGCCGGTGGCCCAGGCACCGCAACCGAGATCCTCAACCTCTACGCCTACCGCAAGTCGTTCACCGAACTCTCGATCGGCTACGGCTCGGCGCTGGCGGTGGCGCTCCTGATCGTCACCATCCTCATCTCGGCAATTCTCTTTGCGATGCGGAGGGCGAAGTGAACGCCAAGCGCCTCCGCTTCCTTGCCCTGCTGGCGATCTCGCTGGTGTTCCTGCTGGCCTGGGCATTTCCGGTGGTCTGGAGCGTACTCAACTCGCTGAAGACCGACCGCGACGCGCTGGCCTATCCGCCAAAACTGTTCTTCTCGCCGACGCTCGAGGCCTACCGCGACGTGCTGTTCGGCTCGGGCTCGATCCTGGCCAACCTGATCTCCAGCATGATTATCTCGGTCGGCACCACCATCGTCACCATGCTGATGGCGGTACCGGCGGCCTATGCGCTGGCGCGGCTGCGCTTCCGGGCCAAGAAGTTCGCAGGCTTCTACGTGCTGGCGACGCAGATGCTGCCGCCGGTCGGCATCATCATCCCCTACTTCCTGGTGCTGCGGAACATTGGCTGGATCGACACCTATCAGGGCATCATCCTGATCTATCTGTCGTTCTCGCTGCCCTTCGCGATCTGGCTGCTGGTCTCCTACTTCGAGGACATTCCCTTCGAGATGGAGGAAGCCGCCTACCTCGATGGCGCAAGCCGCATGCGCACGCTGTGGCGCATCATCATCCCGCAGGTGCGGGGCGGCATCGCGGTCACCGTCGTGTTCGTGTTCCTGAATGCGTGGAACGAATTCCTGTTCGCCGTCGTGCTGAGCGGCAACACGGTGCGGCCGGTGACGGTCGCGATGTTCAATTTCGTTTCCGTGGAGCAGACGCTGTGGGCCAAGCTCGCCGCCGTGTCGGTGCTGGCGATGCTGCCGGTGGTGGTGCTCGGCGTGGTCGCGCAAAAACATATCGTGAAGGGACTGACGGTCGGCGCCGTCAAGGGTGGAGGACGCCGATGAGCGGTCGCGGAGAAGTACTATTCCAGGACATCGTCAAGCTGCACGGCGAGTTCGCTGCGCTGAAGGGCGTCAATTTCGAAATCAAGCCCGGCGAGTTCTTCGCCCTGCTGGGTCCCTCCGGTTCCGGCAAGAGCACCACCTTGAGGATTCTCGCCGGGCTTGATGCTCCGTCCGCCGGCCGCGTCTTCATCGACGGCAAGGACGTGACGTCGGTGGATGCGCGCGACCGCGACATCGCCATGGTGTTCCAGAGCTACGCGCTCTATCCGCACATGACCGTCGCGGAAAACATCGCCTTTCCGCTCGAGATGAGCAACGTGCCGCGATCCGAGATCGAGCCGGCGGTGAAGGAAGCCGCGCGCAAGGTGAAGATCGACCATCTGCTTGACCGCAAGCCCGGGCAGCTCTCCGGCGGCCAGCAGCAGCGCTGCGCGCTCGCCCGCGCGATCGTCCGCAAGGCGCGGCTGTTCCTGCTCGACGAGCCCCTATCCAATCTCGATGCCAAGCTGCGACTGGAAACGCGTGCAGAACTGAAGAAGCTGCAGCGCTCGCTCGGCGTCACCGCAGTCTACGTCACCCACGACCAGGAAGAAGCCATGACACTCGCCGACCGAATGGCCGTGTTCATGGCCGGCGAAATCCAGCAGATCGGAACCCCTGCGGAAGTGTTCTCCAGGCCCAACTCGATCGACATCGCCGGCTTCATCGGCAATCCTCCGATGAACCTGGTGCCGGCCCGTTACACGAACGGCAATGTCGTCATTGCCGGACATGCGCTGAAGACGGCCGTGCAGACCGCCGGCGAGCGCGATGTCATTGCGGGCATCCGCCCCGGCGCGGTGCGCCTGGCGGCGGCAGGGCTGAAGGCGAAAGTGGATCTCATCGAGGACCTCGGCGACACCGCCGTTCTCGACCTCGACTGTGCCGGCACGCTGATGCGCGCGCGCGTCAACCATGAGGACATGCCGAGTGAAGGCGAGTTCGTCTCCATAACCGCTCGGGCACAGGATATCCACCTGTTCGATCCCGAGACACGAAAGCGGCTTTGAAGCCATGACCGCCCACACCCGCAAGAAACCTGCTCCCCTCTCCGCCGCGCCTTCCGCGGCCGCGGAAGGATCAGTGCCGCTGCACATTCAGATCCGCGAAGCGATACGCCGTCAGGTCCGGGATGGGGAGCTGATCGACGAGTCGGGCCGGCTGATGACCGAGGCCGAGCTTGGCCGGCACTTTGGCGTCAGCCGCATCACCATCCGCAACGCCATCACGCCGCTGGTGACGGAGGGCATGTTTGCGCGCACGCGCGGCCGCGGAACATTCCTGCGCTCCAACCAGCCCGAAAACTGGGTCGGCCGGCTGATGGGGTTTTCGGAAACCATCCGCGATGCCGGCTACCAGGCCGGCGCCAAGGTGCTGCAGCAGGGCATGACCAACCGGCACGACGCCGATGTGCGCAAGCAGCTGCAGGAACGTGCGGTATGGCAGCTCAAGCGGCTGCGGTTCGCCGACGACACGCCGATCGCGATCGAGCACGCCTTCTACCCGCCCGACGTCGGCCTCGAGCTTGAGAAGCGCGATCTGATCTCCATCATCATGTACCGGGTGTTCGAGGAGGAACTCGGCCATCCCATCAAGGAAGCCAAGCAGACCATCAGCGCGTCGCTCGCGGACTCCACCAGCGCCAAACTGCTCGGCGTGAAGGCCGGCAGCCCCCTGCTCGCGATCGAACGCCTGACGCTCGGCACCGAAGGACGCCCGCTCGAACTGCTGCGCGCCGTCTATCTCCCCGACTATTTCCGCCTCAGCATCAGCCTGACGCGGCAACATTCCTGATGCTCCCGCGACCCCTAAAGGACCCAAAACCATGGCAAATGGCAGCAAGACTTCCGAGAGCCCCAACATCCTCCTCATTCTCAACGACGACATGGGGTTTTCGGATATCGGCTGCTACGGCGGCGAGATCGAGACGCCGAACCTCGACCGTCTCGCGGCAAATGGCCTGCGTTATTCGCAGTTCTACAACACCGCCCGCTGCAGCCCCTCGCGTGCCTCGCTGCTGACGGGCCTGCATCCGCACCAGACCGGCATCGGCATTCTCACCTACAGCAACGGCCCGGAGGGCTATGCCGGCAATCTGAACAAGCGCTGTGTGACGATTGCGGAAGCGCTCAAGCAGAAGAAATACAAATCGTATCTCAGCGGCAAATGGCACATCGCGAGCAATTTGACTGAGCCGACCGACGCATGGCCGATGCAGCGCGGCTTCGATCATTTCTACGGCACCATCATCGGCGCCGGCAGCTTCTACAACCCGAATACGCTGACGCGCGGCAACGACAATATCGAACACGAGGCGCAAAACGATCCGTCGTTCTTCTATACCGACGCGATCAGCGACCAGGCCGCCGCCTATGTCCGCCAGCACAAGTCGGAAAACCCAGACAAGCCGTTCTTCCAGTACGTCGCCTATACCGCCCCGCATTGGCCGCTGCATGCCCATGACGAGGACATCGCCAAATACAAGGGCCGCTTTGACGCCGGCTGGGATCGCCTGCGCGAGCAGCGGCTGAAGCGGCTCGTCGACGATGGCATCATTCATCCGAACTGGCAGCTCACCGACCGCGATCCGACCCAGCCGCCGTGGACCGAGGCCGAACATCGCGAATGGACCTTGCGCTGCATGGAGGTCTACGCGGCGCAGATCGACCGCATGGACCAGGGCATCGGCCGCATTCTCAACGCGCTCGAAGAGACCGGCCAGATGGAGAACACGCTGATCATCTTCCTGTCAGACAACGGCGCCTGCGCCGAGGACATTCCGCAGGGCGTGACCGCGCGCGAACTGGTCGATCAGCTGATGATTGCGAAAGCGAAAACGCGCAAGGGCGAGCCTGTCCAGTTCGGCAACGATCCCACGCTGATGCCGGGCGGCGAGCATACCTATCAGAGCTACGGCACCGCCTGGGCCAACCTGTCGAACGCGCCATTCCGCCTCTACAAGCACTGGATTCACGAAGGCGGCATCGCCACCCCGTTCATCGTGCACTGGCCGCGCGGCATCAAGGAGCGCGGCGGCCTGCGGCACAATCCGAGCCAGCTGCCGGACGTGATGGCGACCATCCTCGATGTATCCGGCGCGACCTACCCCAAGGAGTACAACGGCAACGCTATCCTGCCTCTCGAAGGCGAAAGCCTGGTGCCGTCGTTCTCCGCCGCCTATGGCGGTCGCGGTCCGCTGTTCTGGGAGCATGAGGGCAACGCCGCGGTACGCGTCGGCAAGTGGAAGCTGGTGCGAAAGTATCCGTGGCCGTGGGAGCTCTATGACATGGAGCTCGACCGCACCGAGATGCACGACCTCGCCGCGCAGTACCCGGAGCGCGTTCGCGACATGACCGAGCAGTACCAGCACTGGGCCAATCGCTGCGGCGTGATCTCGCGCGAAAAAATCCTCGCGCTGATGGAAGCGCAGGGCGAGACAGCGTTCTGGGAGGAAGAGAAACAGAAGTAGTCGCCGATGAGCGGTGAAGATCCCAGTTGCTGCGCGAAACGCCAGGCCGGCGGGCCTTCGACCGCGGCGATCACGCCCAGCAGGGAGCCGATCGCGCGGCGGTGGACTCCGCTGATCGGCGGCTCCTTTCGCATGGGGTCACGGGACCGACGCTTTCCCGACGACGGCGAAGGACCGGTGCGCCACGTCGGCCTGAGCGCCTTCTCGATTGCCTGCTACGCCGTCAGCAATCTGCAATACGCCGAATTCGTCAGGCAAACCGGCTACACGACCGACGCCGAGCGCTGCGGCTGGAGTTTTGTATTCGAAGGTTTGCTGTCGGAAGAGGCACGACGCGCGCCGGCCAGTCGCGCCGCCGAGACACCCTGGTGGGTGGCAGTGCCGCATGCCTACTGGGCGCAGCCCGAGGGCCCGCACTCGACGGTTCTCGACCGAAGCGACCATCCCGTCGTGCACGTCTCGTGGAATGATGCCAAAGCCTACTGCCGATGGTCGGGCACCCGGCTGCCGACCGAGGCCGAATGGGAGATGGCCGCGCGCGGCGGGCTGGAGCAAGCCATTTTTCCCTGGGGCAACGAACTCACGCCTGCGGGGGAGCATCGCTGCAACATCTGGCAGGGAAATTTTCCCAACCGCAACACGATGGAAGATGGCTTCCTGGGCACCGCACCTGTTCATGCCTACAAGCCGAACGGCTACGGCCTGCATAATGTCGCCGGCAATGTCTGGGAATGGTGCGAAGATACGTTCTCGCCATGGTATCACGAGGTGACGGCGGCAGAAAATCCCTTGCACGATGCAGCGGCGCCGAACCGCTCGCTGCGCGGCGGCTCGTTCCTCTGCCACGATTTCTATTGCAACCGCTATCGTGTGGCGGCGCGCAGCTCGAACACGCCATGCAGCTCTGCCAGCAATATCGGGTTTCGCGTCGTCCGCACCCAATACTAATCTTTCGTCAAAAGTTGCCTCTACCCTTCTCCTCCCAAGTGGAGAAGGGTCGACACCCACCTTAAGACCGACCTCCCGCGCCTTCGGTGGCTTCATCATATGCACTGTGGCTTGGACCGCTCTGTCCCGCAGTGCTTGCAGCAAGAGTCTCCGCAATGCCACACCAACCCGAATTCCATTGCATTGTGGTTGATAGCGTACAGACATCACTAGAATCGCGGGTAGGCTTCGCATGTGGGGTAATGCAGCGGCGGCGGTTGCGGACTCATCGAGGACCCTCAAAGCCTTGATGGGTCCGCCTGCATCGGTGACAAAATGTGAGACCTCCGTTGTCGCACCAACGCGAACCAACATGGAGGTCAGAGTTCTTTAACCCGCAGGGCGGCTCCGGCCCTCACCGCTACTGATGCTATTGGGACCTTTTCGTTGACCGCCAGCATTTGGCACTGGCTGGTATCCGGGCACTGACTCCTCTCGTGCAGTTGGTCAGTTATCAGTAGGCGCGCCCAGGCTGCCCTTGCCACCGCACTTCGTGCACCGGGGGCCGAATATCCTTTTTCCCGGCGCAGGCTTCTTAATAACCGGCACAAAGCCAGTGCCGTTGCATGCCGGGCATATTTCTTCAGCTACGTCAGATTTTATTGGCTTCATTAGGCATGCGGCTCCGGCGCAATCGACCAGAGCGATTGATTACACTTTACTGAAATTGCGCAATCAATTGCGCCGTGTAACCTTGAACAACAAGGTTAAGTTGAGCCATGCCTTGCTCGTTCTCGCGTCCAATTGAATATGTGCGAATGGGAAGTCGTGACGACAACTACATATTGGATTCCGATGGCAACCGCATCCTTATCGGTTTGACTGTGGCGGAGACCCAAGAGTTCGAGCGTCTCGACGAGTTGATTTCGGATCTGAGTACCGCGCCGACCGACGATAGCCGTTCGATAAACGAGCGGCGCTGGCTGGTGCTCTATGGTAGGCACGAGGCGTGAGGTGCAGAAGTACTTATCAAACGAAAACGCAAGAATGCTAAAGGCATCCCGAACAGAATGAACATTGTGAGAGGCATTGATTGGTCCGTCCATTTGCAGATGAAGCGGCAGAGATGCGCCTGGGAGCTTTGGCCATTCAGCAGCCATCCCGGCTGCGTTAGCGCGACAGCGCGACATTTCTGAAGGCTAAGACAAGTGCCATTTCAAGCTTGCCCCGGCATCGACCTCAATATCTCGTAGGCATTCGTTCTCGACATCGTAGGTTTGTAGCTCCGCCGCTCGATAAGCGCGGCAAAGATATCGGACATGGTAAGAATGCGAGTGAGGTCCGATATGCTTTCTCCGCAGAGCCATCGAGGTAGCCGCTACCATCTAAACATTCATGGTGGTGGCGGACGGCGTCCAATACTTCGGCCGAAACGTCGGAGGTCCCTTGAGCGTTTCGTATCCAATGACTGGATGGGCCTCGATTTGCTTGCGCTCCTCGTCGCTCAGACGCCCCGGCTTGTCCGGACGGACAGTGGGGGTATCGATCTGGTGGCGCTCACAACGCCGCTCTAGCATTATCACGAATTTAGGCCGCAGTCTTCCTCACGATTTCATACCCGCTAGCCGCTAGGTCCAGCAAGATGGCTTTGGTAATATGGGCGCTCTGATCCGGCGCGATCCATTCATAGGTGAGATTCGGACCGCCATCCCCTTCAGGGTATTTGATATACGCCGTATGGATCGCGTTCCTGATCAATGTTTCTATCGCGTCGGCTGACATTATTGCCTCCTAGTCAGAAGCGTCGTGCTTAAGCACGCCCGCCAGAGAGACGCCCTGAGGCTTCGATCTGCTGGAGCACCGTCGCAATCCCTTCGTTGCAAACGTCGATCAATTCGGGATCCGCAATACCAAGCTCTGCCGCCATCGCCCCTTGAACGATCAGTAATGCGGCTGCACGCTGCTCTTTGGGCAGTTCAGCGATCTTCATTGCCTCACGATGAACCAAGCCTACAATTGATTCAAATGCGGCTTTTTGCTCTGGCGTCATTTCGGTGCCTCTCAGAGCAGCTTACTTCTGCAGGCAAGCGAGTGAAAGCACCATCGTCACGACGCGACCTCGCCTTTCTTTTCGGCCGAGTTCGTAGCCCGCTGTCGACGATCTACCTCGCGCCATGCCTCCCATCCTCTGAGAGCTAATTTTGGAGCCCAGCCGAGAAGGCAGGCTCCGGTGAATAAGCCCACGGCATAAAGTAAAACAAATTTCTATAAGGCATAGCCCTCTGGATCAAGCAGCACCCATAGGGTGAGTGTCGCGACCATCACGGCACTTGCTGCGTAAGCCCGGCCGATGAGGCGATTGACCGCTTGCTCTAACGTCATCTAAGTGCCTCGCAGAGTAGCATTTGGTCGCGAATGCGGGAAAGCGCTCCCGTCACGGCGCGGCCTTGTCTTCCTTGGCCGCACCTCGCATCACGATCTTTAACACATCATCTGGCAAGGGCCTTTGCAACGCCTTCGCCTCGTCCCGCGGCGCGCGCATCCAGACATCGTACTCCTCGTCAGTGGTCAGACTCACCGGCATAGCCTTGGGGTGGATCGGCTCGACTACCGCGTTTGGTGATGTCGTCAGGACGTGTTGCGAATGTTAGTGACCGGCGGTCCGCTCGTGCGCGGCGGCGGCGGCATGCCCCAGCGCAACAGGGTTAGCTCCGTGCCGGTATCGGTTTTGCGGATCACTGGGGCGGGATAATCCGGGAATACGCCTGGCATCGCGCGAGGTTTCCGACATAGCGGTTGACAACGCGGAACAGCGCCGCGATGGCGGCCTGATTGGTCGTGATGGAATAGAGATTGCACATGGGTCGTGATTGTCTCACGAGCGAGATTAACTGTTCAATGAATTTGGGCGATGGTTAGGCCCGCCTTTGAAGCAAAAGCGGACACGCGCTGGCCGAGATCAAAACTTCGTCTTTCGACCCATAGCGCACATGATGACAGCTGGGGCGCGGCGGCACTAAGACGCTTGGAACAGTTTGGCGAATTGATTCAGCTCAGTTGCATTCAGATCAGAGAGGGCCCAGTAGGTCGTCTCCCCGGCAATCCAGCTGACAATATTAAATCCATTCACGGGCCGTGGTGGATGCAGGCTTGGCGCGCTGTCAGAAGACGAAACTGCAGTAAGGCTAATTAAGTGCCGCCGTCGGCTGTAGACCAATGTCGGAACGGGAGTCTTCCCAAGAACGTCAATGCGTGCCCCGACGAGAGGAAAACCCTCGCTGGCTAGGTCCACAACCTTTGGCGACTGCGGAAGCTTGCTAGTGAACCACGGCTTAACCGTGTGCCTGTCAGACGAGGTGATGTCGGTCGGTTGCGGCGCCGCGAGCGACCGCATATGGCCATCGACCAGCTCGGCCATCATGATATTGGTAGCGGGTGTACGAAGCACGAGCCAGGTAGATGTGCTCGATATTGCCATGGCCGCCAAGACCGACGCAGCCATTAACATCCATGTTGGACGGAGCGGACGCTTGCTTGTGCCGACCACCGCATCAATACGGGATTTCAGATACGCTGGAATGGGTTCATTCGGGAATTCTCTGCGCAAGCTCCGCTGTAAGGCAACGGTTTCATCGACGGTGTTCGCTAATGCTGGGCTAGTGTCGATCATCTGCTTTACGGCCAAAGAGCCGACAGCATCCAGTTCGCCATCAAGATAGGCGTGAACAAGCAGATCGCGCTCACCATCTGCGGGTGGCGGGATCGATGACACCATCACAAGTTACCTTCCTTGATCGCGGCGATTAAACGCTGCCGCGCTCTTGCCAACCGGGACATCACGGTTCCCACAGGTATGCCAATCACTTCGGAGATCTCGCGATATCCCAATCCCTGCAGGTCGCGAAGCACCAACGTTTCGCGAAACTCAATCGGCAAAGCAGCTATAAGCGTCTCTAGTTGTTTCGCGTCAGCGCGCGCAATCATTTCAGATTCAGGATCGGTCGCAAACTCAGCTTCGTTTCCAAGTTCAACTTCTGTCCGCTCCTTTTCGGCCAGGTCGCCGAAGCCGACGAGTCTCGACGTACGCTTGCGATTTAGCCATGTATACGCGGTATTCCGAACTATCGCCAGCACCCACGCGCGGGAGTTCTCGCCCTTGTGCTGCCGAATCGCCCCCAGGGCCCGAATACACGCTTCCTGCAGAACGTCATCGGCATCCGCGCGGCTGCGCGTAAGCCATCGGGCCAACGAGTATGCATCCTCAAGATGAGGCGTGACGACGGTATCAAACCTGGCATTTTGATCGTCGTTGGCCAAATTGACCGCTTCTTTCGTTGACTCAGAAATTGGTCAAAATATTCCCAGTCGGCGAAAAATTAAAACTACCGGCGGTGGGAATTTTCTGCAACCCCCGCGAGTCGGCTCGGTAGACGGCGCTGGACGTTGGCTTACCTGGCAGGGTCTGGCCGGCAAGGCGAAACAGCATTTTTGAGGGTTATCGAAGTTCATTCTCAGACAAATACTCAGAGGAAAATGGAGGCTTCAATGCACGGGCTCCAAGTCATTGCTGTCGTTGCCGTTCTCATTGTTGGGTTAGGGGCAAAGCTGATTTTCTTTCCAGCGACGGATGCGAACAGAGGCGCTGTCCAGAGCGCCAGTCTTAATGTGCTTCAGGTCGATACTCAGCGTCAGAATGCCAATGATCTCCCAGTCGAGAACATCCATGACATGACTTTTGTCGATCCTAGAAAGGATTGAGTTCCTGGTCGGTTCGATCGAAACGTCGTGCCTGTAGAAGCACTTTGCATCGTCGAACTGGACGACGACGTTGCGGCTCGCAAGGTGAAGGTACGGCAGGATCGATGCCAAGATTCTAGTCACGAATGGGGGGGGCCTAACGGCTTGCGCTGAAATTGGCGGTTATGACTAATGGCATTCCCGATCTCAAGGAGGGGTACAGTGAGGGTAGATCTTTGGCTTATGATATCAGGGATGCTGGCGATCGGTGCCGTGAGTTGGGTCTTCTGGGGCAATCCCGTGAACGTGGCACGTCATTCTGGTCGGTTTTAAGCATCAGCTTTTACTCGGGGCTCGCGGCTCGGTGAACGAGGCACGTAAAGAGAAAAGCGCTAAGGCGATACGCCTTGGTAGCTGAGAACGGCCGCTGCGAGTTCTACTCGCGTTCTGGGGATCAAGACCATGATTGATTGTCTCCTGAACGGCGATCATCGCATCCCTTCTTGTGTTTGGTGGCTTGGTTGCCCTAGCGTTCAGTTAACGATCGTTGCTCCGCGCCGATCGATTAGTGCCGATTTCTTCTAGGAAGGGGACGTCTGACCACATTGCTTCCGGGACTATCACTGAATGCAATGAATCCCGTGCATTCATCATCATGTTGAACTTGGTCCCGTTGATAATCTGGGCCGTTTGGGAGTTGGAGCAGCACAAGGCATAGCCGGTTGTCTCGTCGTGAAGATGCAGCACACCGGCGCCAGCCGGAAGAAAGTTCAAGCTCCTTAGGGGAAGCCAACTGGTGGGGTTCCAGGGAAGACGATCGTTCGTCCTTTCCGTTTGGTTGATTCGGGCAGAGCGGCTTCGGCCAACTTCGAAGCTGTACTAACCGATTGAAGTCAAATGAACGTCTGCAATTGACACTAAACCATGCTGATCTGGTGCAGACGTCGTTTAACGACGGTTCACTGAACATTTCGCGATGCTTGCCTCAAACGCCGTTTTTGACCCGAGGCTGACATCAGGACGCAGGGATTGGCGCTTTCGGGAACTCCAGGCTTGGTGCAGACTCCGGTCCATATTGCGAAGAACTGGATAGGGTGCTGCCAATGCCTATTTTCCTTGACCGACACGATCTCTCGGGGATGACAGCCGCCGATATTGCCGAGGCGCATCGCAAAGATTTGGAAGTGCAGGATCGATACGGCGTTCGTTTTCTAACGTACTGGTTTGATGAAGCGCGCGGTACGGGCTTCTGTCTCATTGACGCACCGGATATCCGAACGGCGATGAGGGTTCATGACGAAGCTCACGGCGACGTAGCGAAAGATGTCATCGAAGTAGACCTCTCGGCGGTCCAGGCATTTCTCGGGCGGGTGTCCGACCCGCTACCGAGCGGCGCGGCAGACGATGTCAAATTCGATTCGGCGCTGCGAGCTATCATGTTCACCGACATCGTAGGCTCTACCAGCATGACGGAGCGTCTTGGCGATGTCCGTTCAGTGGAAATGGTTCGGGCCCATGACGCGCTGGTGCGCCGGGCCTTGAAGGACGAGGGTGGGCAAGTCGTGAAACACACTGGCGATGGCATCATGGCATCCTTTGCCGACGCCTCTGCCTCCGTGCAATGCGCCCGCGCCATCCAGCGCGCGTTTGAAGCCTTCAATTTGGCGAGCAAGGAGAAGCTTCAGGTTCGAATTGGCATCGATGTCGGCGAACCGATTGCTGACAGCAATGACCTTTTCGGTGCAACCGTTCAACTGGCCGCTCGTTTGTGTCAGTTGGCCGAACCCGATGCCATTTTGGTGTCAAAGGCCGTACAGGATTGCATCCGGGATCGCGTGCAGGTGTCAAGTTTGGGTACCCACCATCTCAAAGGCTTTCAGCAGCCCATTGATGCATACGGAATCGAATGGCGTTGATTGTCGCGACGACTGGCGCCTTCTGCGTTTTGGCCCAAAGCGGACGGACCAGGACCGGTCCGGGATGTCATTTTCCGAAGGCATTTCGGACAACGCCGAGCCCGGACAATGTTGATGCATCAGCACGCGCCGCGCCGGCAGGCATCGTCAATGACGCTGGTTGGGCTTGCCAACACCCTCTCAGCCACCGCGGTCCAATTATATCATCCGGACCTACGGCCGCACCTGCGAGGGGGCCATCCCGCCTGGGTATCCTCATCGGCTAGGCAACAGCAGGATCAGGCAAGAATAGCCGGTTTAGGAAAGACGGGGGCGCTTCGACGTTTAGAGTGAGCACCCATTGGTTACGCTCCAAGATCCGCATGGTCCCACTGCTGCCCGGCACCGCCACAACCGAATCCGTCGTCAACGCCCTGAAAGCGATTGCCGGTCATCCTCAGGAAGAACGCGCGAGCTTTGCTACGGGCCGCTGCCTACGCGGCACCTATGCTGCGTCGGATCGGGCAACAGAGATCACGAACTCGCGGAGCTTCACCAAGCCCTCTAGGGTGCTAGCGCGCCTTTCAGTGGATGAAATTAGTTGCAAAGTGACGGACGAAGGCGTGCTTCGCGGTCTCAGTCTTCAGCTCGGCAGCAATGGCCATCTTCGGACATCCTCCTGCAAAGCGCGCCGATACATTTCGCAAGGACGCTTGATCAGATGCTTGATTTCCTGGCGGTTCGCACGCCTGGACCGGACGGTAAGCCGGACATGGAGGAAATCGCAGCGTTCTCGGCCGCCAACCCCGAAACGCTGCATCAGGCCAACTACATCGCTGCACACCCCTCGCCCGCGAGCTCTGCTGATGTAATCTATTGGGGTGTGCACGCCTTTCCCGCGACGAATTCAAAGGGCGAGACACGGTTCATCAAGCTCAAAGCCGTTCCGGCGGGCGTCATCCTCACACAATTGCGATCCAACGCGCAGCAGGAAAAGGACGATCTCCTCCCGCCTCCAACGAACTACTGCTTTGAGTGATACTGGTGCGCATGCGCGCTGCAAATCTGGTTACGGAATCGTCGCGCAAGCACCAGGATGATTACGAGGGCGATTATGTTCACGAGCTGCGTGATCATGAACACTACATCCCCAATTGTGATCGAATGACCGAGAAAAAGCGCTGATGACAAAACCCATAGCGCGTAGGCGCGCTCGCTGATTCCGGCGGAGCACTGCTCAGTCCAGAGGTGCCAAATCTGAGGGGCGTACGCACCAATGACAAGCCCAGTCCCGATATAGCCGACAACGGAGAATAGGTTTTCCATAATTCGCACGCTTACTGGACTAGTTGCTAATGCGTCCTGATGGTAAGAAGGCCCGAGCAGCATCGTCTCTGACCAAGCCCTATCGAAATTTAGCTCGCGGACACCAATTGCGCGCAGCGTCAGGCGGCGGATCCGTGTGCCAGCTATCAGGAAAGGCTTCGGCTAAGATCCGAAGACGCCCTTTCGCCCCGCCAGCGGCTGTCGCAATGATGATGCCCGCATGCGATTTGTCAATCGGCCTTGAAGAAGCCTGCGGTATCACTGAGGACCTGATCGCGCACGTTATGCGCGATGGAGATCTACAGTGCAGTTTCAGGCGGCGCCCCTTCTGCGCGGCAGCTTCCACCCCGGACGCGGGAAGTGGCAGGTATACCCGTGTGGATAGCGCTCGAGATAGTCCTGGTGTTCAGGCTCGGCTTCCCAAAACTCGCCGACTGGAGACACCCTCGTCACAACCCGGCCAGGCCACAAGCCAGAAGCATTGACATCCTCGATCGTTCGGAGTGCCTCGTCGCGCTGCGTCTCCGAGGTGTAGTAGATCTCCGAGCGGTAGGACGACCCGATATCGTTGCCTTGCCGATTGAGCGTGGTTGGATCATGAATTTGGAAGAAGAGTTCCAGCAGGTCACGATAGCTGATGCGCTGCGGATCAAACTCGATCTCGATGGCCTCGGCATGCGAACCGTGGTTGCGATAGGTCGCGTTCGACACATCGCCACCGGTGTACCCGACGCGGGTCCGGACCACGCCGGGCAGCTTGCGGATCAGGTCCTGCATGCCCCAGAAGCAACCGCCTGCCAAAACCGCCTGTTCAAGCTTCTTTGTCATTTTCACCTCCTTCATAGGTTTGTTCGCAAAAAGTGACTCGTCGGCGCGATCATTCAGGCTTGAGGGCTGCATGCGCCGGCGACGTGTTGGGCTCCGCGCGCACGGTGGACCATTTGCGGAGCGACACATAGAAGACCGGAGTGAGGAAGAGACCGAACAGGGTGACTCCCAACATCCCGGCCAGAACCGTCACACCGATCGCCTCGCGGACCTCGCTCCCGGCTCCGTGACCCAGCAGCAACGGCACGCAACCTGCAATAAAGGCGACCGACGTCATCACAATTGGACGCAGCCGCAGATGGCAGGCTTCCAGCGCAGCTTCGACGATGCCCTTGCCCTGGAGTTCCAGTTCACGAGCAAATTCGACGATGAGGATGGCATTCTTGCACGCCAACCCCATGAGTACGACCAACCCCACTTGCACGAAGATGTTATTATCACCTCCCGTGAGCCAGACGCCGAACATTGCCGAGCAAATGCACATCGGCACAATCAGAATTACCGCTAGTGGCAGCGTCCAACTCTCGTACAGCGAGGCAAGCACCAGAAAGACAAGGATCACGGCAAGCAAAAAGACAACAGGCGCCGCGTTGCTCTGGCTCACCTGCTGGTAGCTCAGATCCGTCCACTCCAACTCGATGCCGCGCGGCAAGACCCGCTTGGCGATCTCCGTAATCTTGGCAATGACCTCTGCCGACGAAAGCACTCTGGGATCGGAATCTCCGATGACGTCCGCGGCGGGGAAGCCGTTGTAGCGGACCACCGGGTCAGGGCCGAACGTCGGTACAACGGTCACCATCGAGCTGATCGGGACCATGTCGCCGCGGGCGTTACGTGTGCGCAAGTTGCCGATGTCTTCCGCCTGCTGGCGGAACGATGTGTCGGCCTGAGCCAAAACCCTGTAAACCCTGCCAAACTTGTTGAAGTCGTTGATGTAGCTTGAACCAAGATACACCTGCAATGTTTCGAACAAATCAGACAACGCCACTCCTTGGGCCTTGGCCTTCACCCGGTCAACCTTGACCTCGAGTTGAGGAATGTTGGCTTGATAAGAACTTACGGGATGGGTCATGCCCGGCGTTCGCGCGATCGCGGCCATGAACACGTTCAAAGCGTCCTGCAGGGCGCCATGGCCGAGGCCCGCCCGATCCTTGAGGTACAACGAGTAGCCCGACCCGTTGCCAAGCCCCTGAATGGGTGGCGGAAGCAGCGCGTATGAAAACCCGTCCTTGATGCCTGCAAACTTGGCGTTGAGTTCTGCGGTGATCTCCGCCGCACTGCGGTTACGCTCGCCATACGGTTTGAGCAGGATATAGGCGGTCGTAATATTCGGCGTATTCACGAACTGCAACGCGTTGAACCCCGCATAGGCGTTGACGAAGTCCACTCCTTCAACGGTGCGGGCTATTTCGTCTATCTTTCGGGTGACCACCTCCGTCCGGGCGAGAGATGCCCCTTCAGGCAGCTTTGCACCCGAGAACAGGTAGAGCTTGTCCTGGGCAGGGATGAAGCCGCCAGGCACCGACTGGAACAGCACAGCTGTGATCGCCAGGAGACCTGCATAGACCGCAAGCGCAACACCGCGCCGGCCGAGCGACTTACGCACCAGTTCTTGGTAGCCGCCTGCACTTACCTGAAAGAGGCGGTTGAACGGGCGGAACAGCCAGCCGAATGCCACCTCGATAGCCCGGGCCAGCCGATCATTTGGCGCTCCCTGCCCCTGCAGCAGCTTCGCGGCCAGCGCCGGCGATAGGGTTAGCGAGTTGATCGCAGATATCACCGTGGAGATCGCGATCGTGACCGCGAACTGCTTGTAGAACTGGCCGGTGACGCCAGAGAGGAACGCCATCGGCACGAACGCTGCGCAGAGCACGAGCGCAATGGCGATGATCGGGCCGGAAACCTCACGCATGGCCTGGTGGGCGGCTTCATACGGACTTAGTCCTCGCCCGATATGGTGTTCGACGTTCTCGACCACGACGATTGCGTCGTCCACGACGATGCCGATGGCGAGCACAAGCCCGAACAAGGTAAGGGTGTTGATGGAGAAACCTAGCAGATAAAGGAAAGCGAAGGTGCCAACCACAGACACTGGCACGGCAATCAGGGGGATAATCGACGCCCGCCAAGTTTGCAGGAACAGAATGACAACGAGAATGACGAGGAACACCGCCTCTAACAGCGTGTTCAGCACCGCTCGGATCGATTCGCGCACGAAGACGGTCGGATCCCAGACAACCTTGTAGGTAATGCCCGGGGGAAAGCTTTCCGACAGCTTGCTCAACCTGTCGTAGACCGCATCGGCCACGCCGAGCGCATTGGCGCCGGGTGACAGAAAGACGCCGGCGGTCGCCGCCGTCTTGTTGCCCTCGAAGACCCGCATGGTGTAGTCGCCGGCTCCAAGTTCGAGTCGTGCAACGTCCGCAAGACGAACCACTTGGCCGTCTTCTCCGCTCTTGACCACGATGGAGCCAAACTCTTCCTCAGTGGCAAGACGGCCACGCACGTTTATCGAGACCAGGAAGTCCGTCGTCTTGGGAGATGGTTCCGCACCAAGCTGTCCGGCGGACACCTGCACATTCTGCTCGCGTATCGCATTGAGCACGTCCATGGCAGTCAGATTGCGTGACGACAGCTTGTTCGGATCGAGCCAAATGCGCATAGCGTAGTCGCCGGCGCCGTACAGCCCGACATGGCCGATCCCGTTCAGACGCGACAATTCATCCTTGACGTTGAGGGTCAGGTAATTGCGCAGATAGAGTGTATCGTAACGACCGTCAGTCGAATAAAGGCTCACGTACAGCAAAGGCGTGGGGGACTGCTTTTGAGTCGTCACCCCATACTGCCGCACCTGCTCCGGCAATCGGCTGAGAGCCTGACTTACCCGGTTCTGTACGCGGACGGCGGCGGTATCAGGGTCGACGCCGGGTTGGAATGTCACGACGATCTGCAAGCTGCCGTCGGAACCGGCGACCGACTTCATGTACATGATACCTTCAACGCCATTGATAGCCTCCTCAAGCGGCGTCGCCACCGACTCGGCCGTCTCCTTTGGATTGGCGCCCGGATAAGTCGCACGCACCACCACACTGGGGGGAACAACTTCCGGATACTCACCGACCGGCAGTAGGGGGATCGAGATGAGGCCTGCCAGGAAAATGGAGATTGACAGGACAATCGCGAAGATCGGGCGTTCAATAAAGAACTTCGAGATGTTCATCTTCGACTCCATCAGTTTGCTGTGGTCAGCATTGCGACTTCGGATGGCTTCACCGGCGCACCAGAGTTGTAAATTCTCTGCAATCCACCGATGATGACCTTGTCTCCCGGCATGAGACCGGCCTCGATCAAGCGGAGCCCTTCGCTCTTGCGGCCGGGTTGAATATCCCTTCGTTGCGCCGTGTTATCGGCAGCAAGGACGTAGACATACTTGCGATCCTGATCGGTAAGCACTGCCTTGTCGTCGATCAGGACAGCCTCACTTTCGTGGCCGGAGGAGACCTTGACGCGCGCGTACAAGCCCGGCGTGAACATTCGATCTGGATTGCGCAGCTTTGCCCGCATGCGAATGCTTCCGGTCGCCGCGTCGACCTGGTTATCCTGAAAATCGACCATTCCCGCATGCGCAAATTCTTCATCACCCGCCAGCGCGACACGGACCATAAGCGTATTGCCAGGGCTCCGGCGCGATTCGGCGCTGTAGCGAAGATAGCTTTGCTCGTCCGGATCGAAATCGACGTAGACTGGATCCTGTGAGACCATTGACGTCAGCAAGCTTTGATCTGCTACCGCAAGGTTGCCGACAGTCAGCATCGCTCGGCCGGTCCGACCATCGATCGGTGCACGCACCTGCGTGAACTTGAGATTAAGCTCCGCTAGCTCGACTGCAGCTTCTGCATTGAGCACGTCGGCCTCGCTTTGTGCGTGGGCTGCATGGCGAGCGTCGGCCTCGTCCTGGGACACGGCACTGGACGGCAGGAGTCTCCGCGCCCGTTCATCGCGGCTCTTTGCAAGCAGTGCCGTTGCTCTGGCGCGCTGAAGCTGAGCCGTGGCGCTATTCAGCGCCGCTTCGTAAGGTCGCGGGTCAATGGTGAAGAGAACATCGCCGCGGCGAACCTCATCTCCTTCCCGATAGGCCACGTGCGTCACGTAGCCGCTGACCCGGGACCGAATCTCGACTGATCCGACAGCGCTGATGCGTCCGTTGTATTCGTCCCAGCGCTGTACACGCTTGATCAGGACCGGAGCAACATCGACCTGCACAGGAGGAGAACTGCCCATCGCCGCAGCTTTTCCGCCGCCGGTCAAGCCTCCGGCTGTAAGAATCCCGAGCGGTATTCCTACCGTTGTGAGGATAACTGCGCCTATTAGTAACGCTCTGATCTTCATCGATACCTCCCGTCTGCGCTCGTCGCGGTGCTCGTGTGCACGGTTCGGATGAAGTTGGAATATCTCGACCACGGCCCGAACGCTCGTTAAGCGTCGTTTGAAGTTGTTCGGATTCGTGAGGGTCCGATAACAGGCATTCAGGCCAGTTGCGGGCGCCGATCGCACGATTCAGGCTGATGGCAAGGCAAAGTTGAGAGGTATCGCGCCGCCGGTCGAAGCGAATGCAGAAGCTATTGCGGTATGGTCGATCGGGTCAGATGTGCTGACGCACCTTGGCGGCCAAACACAAACTCGAAAATGCAACGGTTGCCCGGTCTAGTTCCGGTCAGGCAAAGCAGACCTGACCGCCGCGGCGCGCTGCTGTTTCCACATTCCATTTCCACGAGAATGCAAGCCAATCCAGGAACTGCACCAAGCTTCGTGCTCCGGCTGGAGCGATCATGCCTGCCGTCCAAAGCAGTACGAAGCCCAACACCCTCGTGAAGCCACATCCTCGGATGTAGGCCAAATAGGCTCGCAGATAGTCACGAAGATCCTGCATTTTCGACGTCTCGCTCAGTATGGCGGTGCCTTGCGCTGCCGCTGTGCCTTACCGGCCTCGACCCACCACATCAAATCGTCGGCAAACCGGGGAAAGGACTGCTCAAGCGCCTTGCCGCCCTCGCCGGTCGGGTGACCGTCGGCCGAGAGGGTCTGACCGATCGGCCCGACGGCGATCGTGCTTGAGGTCACCACCATGCCCATTTCGGACAACGTTCCGTGCCAAGCGATGGCGGCCCGCACTCCAGACAGACGCCCGGCCGAGTAGCTGACGATCGCGGCGGGCCTCCAGAACCACTCCTCGAGGAAATGGTCGGTGAGGTTCTTCAGTCCGGGCTGGACACCCCAGTTATATTCGCCGATGACGAAGACGAATCCGTCGGCTGCCTTGATCTTCTTTGCAAGCTCTTCGAGCGCCGCGGGCGCCTGCCCCTTAGGGTACTCCTTGTACATGCGGTCGAGAATCGGGAGGTTGATCGCCTTGGCGTCGATCAGTTCGGCGTCGTCGCCGCGGAGGCGCAGTTGGTCGACAACGTAATCGGCAAGCCGGATACCCATCCGGTCGGAACGATAGGAACCATAGAAGACGAGGATTCGTTTGCTCATGGTCGTTACTCCGCAGCTGGTTACTGGAGGTGCGGTTCGCCGATTGACAGCGAACCGCACCTGATGATGGCTACTTTGGCAGCGGTTTGCCCGCCTGCTCGCTCACGATGTACTCCGCGTACCAGTCCGGCCAGTTCACGTCGTGCTCGCCGGTCAGCTTCTCATGCTCGCCGTGGGCTGCCGCCGCACGGCGAAGCGTCGCCGCGAGGTCGGATACCGACGTGAAGGTCGTGTCACCCTCGACCCGACCCGGCAAACGGTTGGTTACTTCCTGCAGCACCCAGCCATTGCCGTCCGGATCGCTGAATGACGCGAAGGATTGGTAGGTACGGCGCTGCGGATCCGGGCCACTGATCCGGACGCTTCCGAACAGGTACGGCTCATCGGTTCCGGTATGGATGGTTTCGTCGCCGTGGAAGGCCTCGCTGACCTTGACGCCGCGCGCAAGCAGCTCCTTTCGTGCAGCCTCGATGTCGGACACGACCAGGTAAAGCCCTTGGGCGGAGCCCGGCTTGGCCGGCGTGACGTTCTTCCCGAAGATCACCGAGGCGCCGGAACCCGGCGGCGTGAACTGGATCACGTGGAAGTCACTGCCGTTGGTGAACTCGGCATCAAAACGCCAACCAAGGTTGGTGTAGAATTCCTTGGCGCGCGCAACATCCGAGACCGGGATAACGGCGAGTTCGAACTTCATGTCCGTCGAGCGGACCTTGGCGGGGTTTACAGTTACTGTCATGGTTCTCTCCTGTTGTGTGCCAGGTGAATACCGGCGCCGCGATCACACCTGCGCGGCGACGTCGAGAATGGCCTGTGCGAACGCGCTCGGTGCTTCCTGGGGAAGATTGTGGCCGATGCCGCCGGTGATGTGCCGGTGCTCGTACTTGCCGGTGAACTTCTTCGCGTAGACGGCGGGATCGGGATGCGGCGCGCCATTGGCGTCGCTTTCCATGGTGATGGTCGGCACGCCGATGGTCGGCGCCAGGGCCAATTGCGCCTCGAGCTCGTCGTAAGCCTCCTCGCCCTGGGCCAATCCAAGTCGCCAGCGATAGTTGTGGATCACGATCGCAACATGATCGGGATTATCCAAGGCCTTTGCGCTGCGCTCGAAGGTGGTATCGTCGAAATCCCATTTCGGCGATGCAAGCTTCCAGATCAGCTTCGCGAACTCGCGGCGGTGCTTTTCGTAGCCGATGCGGCCGCGCTCGGTGGCGAAATAGAATTGATACCACCACTCCAGCTCGGCTTTCGGCGACAGCGGTACTTTGCCGGCCTCCTGGTTGCCGATCAGATAACCGCTGACGGAGACCATCGCGCTGACGCGCTCGGGCCAGAGCACAGCCATGATATTGGCGGTGCGCGCGCCCCAATCGAAGCCGCCGACGACTGCCTTCCCGATCTTCAGCGCATCCATCAGCGCAATCATGTCCGCTGCGATCGCCGAGGGTTGGGCGTTGCGTACGCTTGCAGCGGAAAGAAAGCGGGTCGTCCCATAGCCGCGCAGATACGGCACGATGACGCGATACCCCTGGGCGGTCAGGATGGGCACGACGTCGGCGAAGCTGTCGATGTCGTAGGGCCAGCCGTGCAGCAGCAGGACCGCTGGTCCGCTTGCGGGTCCGCTCTCTGCGTATCCGACGTTCAGAAGGCCGGCATTGATCTGCTTCAGATGTCCCAGTGAGGCACCGATCGCCGGCGGAGGTATCGTCGCATCCGCAAGTGCGGCGAGGCTCAGACGCGCGGCCGCAGGACTGGTCAATCCAATGCCGGTTGCGAGCGCAGCAGCGGCGCCGATGAACCCGCGGCGAGTTTGGTTGGCATCGTTGCGCATGGTGATTGCTCCCGTTGAGGCGTCGTTCCTCGAAAGGCTCGGCCTCGTGTGGAAGCGATATGCACCGAGTCAGGGACGTTGGCTCGTTAAGCGTTGTTAGACGTTGTCAGCGCGCTTCGTCGCGACGGAAACGGCGTGCCGGCAATGCGGTCTGGTGGTTCGCGCTGGCTACACAAAAGCTCCGCCGCGGGCGCCCGCCCAAGGCATTGAGACAGAAGGATTTTGTTACCCCTTCTGCTCTCCAACAGCTATTAACAACACCTAACGAGCCACCTAGAGGCTTTTCCGCGATTGTCTGCGGGTCACCAGCGCGAACGACGAAAGGGACCCAAAATGATTCCGCTGCTCTCCGACGCGATTGAGGCCCATGGAGGCCTGGACCGCTGGAAATCTCATCACACGCTCACCGCGACCATCGTCAGCGGCGGCGACCTTTGGGTGCTCAAGGGCGTCCCTCAGGACCCGATCGCGCGAACGATGCAAGTCGAGCTGCATCAGCAATGGGCCTCCGTTGCGCCGTTCGGAAAAGGCAGGCATACGGACTTCACATCGGATCGCATCGCTATTCTTGCGGCGGACGGCAGCGTGGTTGCCGAACGATCCAATCCCCGCGCTTCATTTGTGCGGCACGACCTGCGGACGAGTTGGGACCCGCTGCATCGCGCCTATTTCAATGGATATGCGCTCTGGACTTACCTCACCACACCGTTCCTGCTCGCCATGGACGGTTTCAAGGTCGAGGAAATCGAGCCTTGGCGCGAGGGAGTGGAAACCTGGCGCGGCTTGAGGGCTACCTTTCCTGCGGAGATTGCCAGTCACAGCACCAAGCAGGACTTCTATTTCGGCGAGGACATGCTTATTCGCCGACACGACTACAACGTCGATATTGCCGGCAGCTTCCCGGCGGCGCAGTACGTCTCCGACCCCGTGAACGTGGACGGCATCTGGATTCCTACCCGACGCAGGGCTTACCTGCGGGCCGATGACTGGAAGCCGATGCTCGATACGCTGATGGTGTCGATCGACCTCTCCGACTTCCGCTTCGGCTGACGCAGCGCCTAGTTTGAAGCCTCGTCCAGCAGTTCGCGCGCAGCCTTCAGATCGGCCGTTTCGAAACCTTCCGTGAAACGGGCATAGGTCTCGGCCAGTCCGTCCAGCGGCTTCGCCTTGCGTTGCTTGCGTCGCAGGCGGGCCAGCGATGTTTCCGTCCGCAGCCGCCACGAAAGCGCGCCCTGCTTCTCGGCCAGCCCGATCGAGGCTCCAAAGCTTGCTTCCGCCGCCTTCGCGTCACCGCTGCGCGCCTCGAGTTCACCCCGCAGACGAAGAAGTTCCGGTCCGTCGAAAGCTTCGCCGGCCGGCTCAATGCGGGCGATCGCCTCGTGCAGCATGCGCAGCCCCTCCGCCGGTCGGCCCAATTCCGCCAATCCCCGGGAAAGCTCGGAAATGAAAGCGGAGGCATACAATTCGTAACGGTCCGCATGCAGCCGCGGCAGCACGGCTTGCAGCAATTCGATTCCTTCCTCGAACTCACCGCGCGCGATCATCGTCTGCGCGCGAAAGCCGGCCGCCACGGCTTGATAGGGCGCCAACGCGTGGCTGGCGGCATGAGCCGAAAGGCGAGCGCTCATTTGTTCGACCGAGGACCAGTCTCCAACCCATCCATAGAGCGAAGCTGACCAGCAAAGCGCAATGCAATACATCACAGCGTCCCGCGGCGCGGCTTCCCCCGTCAAGGGTCGGGCGCATTCGACCGCCTGATCCGGGAAGCCTCGCAACCAAAGCACGCGAGCGAGCGGAATCTGCGGCGTCCTCGAATATGCAAAATGGCCGGGCTGCATGCGGCGCAGCGCTTCACCGCCCGTAACTCCCTCCTCAAGATGCAGCTGGGCCGCACGTTGGTCACCTATCAAGTGATAGGAAACGCCAACTAGGCCTTTGCCGCCGGCAATTCCTGCCGGATCTCCGATCGCCTGTGCGGTCCGTTCAGCTTCGAGGGCAAGCGGCAACAAAAGGCTGTAATCACCAGTCCTGCGATAGAACATGTTCAGCCGCGCCAGCAGCTTGAACTTGCTCGCACCGTCGCCGAGGGCTTCAGCAATCTCAAGACCACGCCGCAGTGCCGCCTCAGCCTGATCGCTGTTGCGCTCGGTGAACATGAAAGCATGTCCGAGAGTCGCTTGCAGCTCCAGTTCCCATGCGCTGCCGCGGGTCGAATCGTCGAGCATGGTTAGCGCACGGCCTGACCAGAGACGCCCTTCGTCCAGCAGGTTGAGTTCTACAAACATTTTGGCGCATGCACCGGCCAGCGACACGCGCAATTCAGCGCCCTCATCGTTGGCAAAAGCCCATTTCAGCGCGGCGCGTGCGTCGGAAAACAGAAACCTTCGAGCTTGCAAACGCGAAACCTGCTCACTACCGCCCGTATCCGCCGCTGTCGTCTCCAGCGCGTGCTGTACATAACGTGCATGGCGGCGCGCGATACTCGTCGCCTCACCGCTATCGGAGAGTTTCTGCGTCGCATAAGCCCTTGTGGTATCGAGAAGCCGATAGCGCGTCACGGTGCCGTCGGGCCGCACCGAAATCAGCGACTTGGCGACGAGTTGCTCCAACGACTCCACTATGCGTTCGGCCGGATCCCCGTTCTCGCCCGCGACCATGGTCGCTCCCTGCAACGTGAAGGGAGCGGCGAAAATGGCAAGGCGACGCAGAGTCATCCGCTCGCTATCGCTGATCAGACCATAGCTCCAGTCCAGCGTTGCACCGAGTGTTTGATGGCGCGGAGGCGCCGTTCGCCGGCCGCGCCACTCCAGCTTCAGTCGGCCGTCGAGCAGCGTTACCATTTCACGCAGTCCATGCGTGCCGACCCGCACGGCGGCGAGTTCGATCGCCAGCGCAATGCCATCGAGCTTGCTGCATATTTCGGCGAGAACCTCGGCGTCCTCGTCGGAAATCTCGGCGCGATGCCCCGCCGCGGCGGCGCGTTCAACGAACAGGCGCGCAGCCGGATAGACCAGCATCTCGGTTGCGTTCAGCCCCGCACCCTGCGGTGGGCTCTCGAGCGGACCAAGCTCGAAGATCTGCTCGCCTTCCACAAGCAGCGACTCGCGGCTGGTAACGAGGATGCTGACCCCGGGCGCCTCCTGGTGGATACGCTCCGCAATCCCGGCGATGGCATCGACGACATGCTCGCAACTATCGAGCACCAGCAGCAGGCGACGGCTACGCAGGTGACCGACGATACTGTCGGTCGGATCAGAATGGTGCACCACGAGGCCGAGGGCCCAAGCGATCGTGCCGGCGACAAACGCCGCATCCTTCACCATGCTGAAGTCCAGAAAGCGAGCCTGACCGTCAAATTGCGCCGAGAGTTCGTGGGCCAGCGCGATCGCAACGGTGGTCTTGCCGATCCCACCAGGCCCCCTGAGCGTGATGAAGCGTTCGCTCAGCAAACGTTGCGATACTTCCCGTATAACGTCGTCCCGTCCGATCATCCGCTCCAGGCGGTGAGGCAGGACTGGCACAGGCGCCTCAGGGAAGCTCGGCGCCTGAGCGGGAGGCGAAACCGCCGGAGGAGCGTCTGCAAGGCGCTGTACCGGTGCGACGAAGCAATAACCTCGGCTCGGTATGTTCGTGATGTAGCGCGCCCCCTCCTTGCCGTCACCGAGTGCCTTGCGGAGCTCAGCGATATGCACCCGCAAGCTGATCTCTTCGACGGCAAGGCCCGGCCACGCGTGGGCCAACAGCTCATTCTTCGATACGACATCGCCCGCTCGGCTGACCAACAGCCGCAGGATATCCAGCGCGCGACTGCCCAGCTTGACTGGCACCCCATCCTTTTCAAGCAGCCGCGTCTTATCGTGTAGAGAGAACGGTCCGAAGGAGGCGATCTCTGCCTCGTGCGGGGCAATCGCGGGACTCGCTCGATAACCGCTCGTTGTTTCAAGCCCGGTCACATGCGCTCACCTTTGTCGATGGCTGGCGGCAGCGATATTACTCCACCGCGTTAATTGCCACTGAGCTTCTGTGTCTCTCGAGAAGAACCGCACGACCTGCGCCGTTGCAACATCGTTTTAGACGGTTTTGCGGTCCGAGAATTAGCCGCACTTCTTGCGACGTGTAAAGATCGTAAACGGAGGAACAAAGGCCTCCGAAAAACCTCTGATCGGGGCAAATTGTCACATTTTGCCCAATCTCGCTGCCCGATCGGCCGGCGGATCCAGGTTGCATTACGGCGACTTTCTTGAACGTAAGCAATCAGTAACAGCGCTTAACAACACCTAACGAGCAATTTTCCGGTTCTCCGGCGACATTCAAGCCACAAGCGGTGCGCCAACCAGATTGGTCCATCGCCAGATGAGGCAACGGAGAGCAAGATGCACAAGCCGCAGATTTCTGAAGTTGTCGACCAGGATCGGCGCGCACTGCTTCGCGGCGCTGCGATAGGTATTGCGATTGCCGGCATTCCTGGCCCGTTCCCACTTCACCGCGCCTTGGCTGAGCCGAGCGATGTAATTCGCCCGTTCCGCGTCAACTTCCCCAGTGAAGCTCTTGTTGACCTACGCCGTCGCATCGCTGCGACGCGCTTGCCCGACCGCGAGACAGTTCATGATGGGTCGCAAGGCGTGCAGCTCGCCCAGTTCAGCGAACTTGTGCGCTACTGGGCGACTGAATACGACTGGCGTAAGGCCGAAGCCAGGCTTAACGCCTTGTCACAGTTCACAACGACGATAGACGACGTAGATATTCACTTCATCCATGTCCGCTCACGTCATGCGAACGCGCTGCCGCTGATCATGACACACGGCTGGCCGGGCTCAGTTTTCGAGCTGCTCAAAACTGTTGGTCCTCTGACCGATCCGACGAGCCACGGTGGTCGCGCAGAAGACGCATTCCATCTTGTTTTGCCGTCGATCCCCGGCTTCGGCTTTTCCGGCAAGCCCAAAGGCACCGGATGGGGGCCGGAGCGCATCGCACGAGCCTGGGCCGAACTGATGAACCGCCTCGGCTACAGCCGCTACGTCGCCCAGGGCGGAGATTGGGGCGCGCCTATCTCAAGTGCAATGGCAAGACAGGCTCCTGCAGGATTGCTCGGCATTCACATCAACCTGCCGGCGGCCGTGCCGTCCGAAATCGCAGCGCTGCTCGCCAACGGCGCGCCTGCTCCGCAGGATCTCTCGTTGACGGAACGTGCAGCATTCGACGCGCTCTCCATCTTCTACAAGAAGTACCGGGCTTACGCCGCAATGATGGGCACGCGACCGCAGACCATCGGCTACGCGCTAACTGACTCTCCGGCCGGGCTGGCGGCCTGGATGTTCGATTACAACAACGCCGAACCGCTTCGCTTGCTCACCCGCGACGAGATGCTGGACGACGTCACGTTCTACTGGCTAACGAACACCGCGGTTTCATCCGCACGCATCTACTGGGAGACGGCAGGTCAGAGCGTCATCCTCTCTGCCGCTCAGAAGACAGCCGAAATTTCGCTTCCTGTCGCGATCACCGTTTTCCCGGACGAAGTGTATCGCGCTCCGGAGAGCTGGGCTCGCCGCGCCTACCGCAACCTCATCTACTTCAACGAAGTCGACAAGGGAGGTCACTTCGCTGCGTGGGAACAGCCCGAAATATTCTCCCGGGAAGTCGCCGCGGCGTTTCGGCCGCTCCGTCAACACTGACCTGAACCAGACATCGCAATCGCTGCAAGATACCAACCTGAACAAGGACAAGACTATAATGAAAACACTCCGCATAATCGCCGCAGCCGCGGCACTATTCGTCGCCACCGGCCCGACCTTGCCTGTGGCAAAGGCCCACGAAGTCACTCTGGGCGACATCAAGCGCACCAACCTGCTCCGAAACGACCTCAGTGCTGCCGGACGCGAGGTCATCCAGGTGCTCGTCGAGTTCGGCCCGGGCGTGAGCGCCGTCAGGCACACGCATCCCGGCGAAGAGCTCGTCTACGTCACGGAAGGCGCACTGGAGTATCAACTCGACGGAAGACCGCCGCTAACCGTCAAGGCCGGCGAAGTGCTCTTCATTCCGCACGGAACGCCGCACGCGGTTAAGAACGTCGGCTCTGTCAAGGCCGCCGAACTTGCCACTTACATCGTCGAGAAGGGAAAACCGCTTCTGATGCTGAGCGAGTGAGCAGCTCGAGAAAGCCGGGCTGCATCACAACAGCGAAGCACGCACATTCGAATTTGGGAGAAAGAACATGAGTAGCAGCTCTAAAGCAATCAATATTCGTCGCCGGTGTAACGGCGGCGTCGCTATAGCAATCGCCGCTGCCACGGCGCTCGCCGCTTCAGTATCCGGCTCTTTCGGTGCGCCGGCATACACCCAAATTCTCTCCAGGCAAGAACTGAGGACCGACGTCGGCTTCCTCAAGATCGACGAGGAAATCAGGCTCCGGAGAATGGTGGTCCACAACCCGAAGCCGAAGGGGACCGTTCTCTTCCTGCATGGATTTCCGGAGACGCTGTACGCCTGGAAGGATATCGCTCTTACCCTCGGCCGCGACTACGAAGTCCACGCTTTTGACTGGCCGGGGTTCGGACTTTCGTCTCGGCCGACGGTCGAGAGATTTTCGTACGCCCCACGGGACTTCGCGCGCGTTCTGAACGACTACATACGCAAGGCGGGCATCGAAACGTCGAAGCTCACGATCTACGCAACCGACATCGGCGCTCTGCCGGCTCTTCTCCTGGCTCAGCAAGAGCCCGGCATCGCAACGTCGATCATCGTCGGCGACTTCGCCCCCTTCGACAGGCCTCAGTACATGTACGAGAGCCTGCAGAGCCTGAAGGCCGGACCTTCGATGAATCAGGTCCGCGACTATCTGAACAATAATCGCGACGATATCCTCGAAAACGCGTTCAGAAGAGGCCTGCCCACGGAAGCGCAGTTTGATGTGCCGCGCGAATTCAAGGACGACATGTCACGCGCCTGGAGCCACGGCGCAATGACGACGGCGGAAGCTTTCTCGTACTACTACGCGCACTTTACGCGGGACCAGCACCATTTCGAAACGAACCTCGATCGACTCGAAGTTCCGGTAAAGGTCGTGTGGGGCGAGAAGGACCTCTATATCAAGAAGGAGATGGGGATCGAACTTGCGGCGAAGATTGGCGCCGAGCTGACACTCCTTCCCGGCATCGGGCACTACCCTCACCTCCAAAGTCCCAAGCAGACCATCGACGAGGTTCGCGCCGCATTTCGGTGACTGACTCGAAAGTATCACCCCCACGCGCCAGTGGCGCAAACAAGGAGAAGTACCATGTCCATCTCTCTCAAAGGTGTCGCAGTCGTTACAGGTGCCTCCGCCGGAATCGGTGCGGTTTATGCCGACCGGCTGGCTCGCCGGGGGTACGATCTCATCCTTGTCGCACGCAATCAGGCCCGGCTCGACCAGTTGGCGGCGCGCATCGCCGGCGACACGGGCCGTACGATCGAGACTGTTGCCGCGGACCTGAACAACAAAGTGGATCTGAAGCGGATCGAGACGATCGTCGCCACGGACCCCGGCATCACCGTACTGGTCAACAACGCAGGCGTCGGCGGACTCGAGCCGTTGTTACGGTCCGATGTCGATGTCATGGAGGAGATGGTCAATCTCAACGTGACGGCGCTGATGCGGCTTACCTATGCCGCTGCTCCCGCGCTCGTCGCCCGCGGAGGCGGCGCGATCATCAACATTGCCTCCGTGGTCGCAATCGCCCCGGAAGTCCTCAACGGCGTCTATGGCGGAACGAAAGCCTTCGTGCTCGCGCTGGGCCAGTCGCTTTACAAGGAACTGGCTGACAAGAACGTGCGGATCCAGACAGTGCTACCTGGCGCAACCGCGACCAATTTCTGGGACGCTGCCGGAGGCGCCGTCGACGATCTGCCGTCCAGCACCGTCATGACGCCGGATGACCTCGTTGACGCGGCGCTAGCCGGCTTCGATCAGGGTGAAGTTGTCACCATCCCGTCGCTTCCAGATGCATCGGACTGGGCCCACTACGAGGCGGCGCGGCAGAAGCTCATACCGAACCTTTCCCTCAGCTCAGTTCCGCCGCGATACCGAGCTGCGGCTGCGGCCTAACACGTTCTCAACAATACGGAGGTTACCATGTCACTGTCCAATATCACCGCCTCAACGCACGTCGTCATTTCCGGTTGGCGCAACCAAACAGAGCAAGTGCTCCTTTACGCCGAACCTCTCAGCCGGTTCTCACTCTACGCCTCGCTTGCGATCATTTACGCCTGGTTCGGTGGCATGAAGTTCACCGAATACGAGGCACAAGGTCTGGTGCCACTCGTGGAGAACAGCCCGCTCCTGAGCTGGTTCTACGCCGTGTTCTCGGTGCGCGGCTTCTCTACGTTCCTTGGTTTCCTCGAAATCAGCATCGGTCTGCTGATCGCCCTCAGATTGGCTAGCCCGATTTTCTCTGCAGCCGGCGGTCTTCTCTCGGCCGGGCTCTTCATCACAACCGTCAGCTTCATGATCTCGACGCCCGGCGTGGTGGTACCGGAGCTCGGGCCGCCGGCAATCACGGTCGCGCCGGGTCAGTTCCTTCTCAAGGACGTCGGCCTGTTCGCCGTGTCGTTCTGGATATTCGCTGACTCGCTGAAGGTCATAGTTCGCAGGTGAGCAGGCTTGCCGCACCAGAGCATCAGCTCTCCATGCAAGCAAAGGACAACACGATCATGAAAACGCGGTCCATTTTGAGTGCGGCGTATGCTGTCCTAACCATCGCCATGGCGACGCCAGCCGCCGCCCATGGCGTCGGCGAAACGGTTACGCCGCACTTTCAGCAGACCATATCTAACATGCCAGGCAAGTCGCTGATCGCCCTTGTTGTTGACTACACGCCGGGCGCGGCATCGCCATCGCACGTCCACGCCAAATCTGCCTTCATCTTCGGCTACGTCCTGTCAGGCGAAGTTGAGTCGCAGGTGAATGACGGACGCAGGCGAGTTTATCGCTCCGGCGAGAGCTTCTACGAGACGCCGGGCTCGCGAACAATTGCGCCTACTGCCTCAACATGCACACCCGCAGTCTGCTCAACAAGGGAGAGAAGATCGAGAGGCTCGCGCTAGTGCAAGCTTGGCGGGAATCTTGCAATCTCTTTGACACGCGCGAACGCGCCGCCTTTGCATGGGCCGAAACGGTGACGCGGGTCGCTGATACCAAAGTGCCGGATGAAGCGTACCAGGCTGCCCGCACAGTTTTCGAGGAACGCGAGCTCGTCGACCTCACGATCGCAATCAGCCTGATGAACGCCTACAACCGCATGGCAATCAGCTTCCGGAAAGCGCCCGAGGCCGCGCTCACGCAAGCTTCAAACTGAGCTAGGCTTTGTAGCATATCACCAGGTGCCAAACGACGATCCAAAACCAGGATCTTCTACTATTTAGGAGGATCAGGATGACACTACTGTACCGGCTTCTTGGCTCCATTCTGTTGGAGGCTTGCTGCGGCATCGGCGGAGTTGTCGCGGAAACGGCACTGACGTCCTCGGACGCGCCGAAAACGCTCACCATCGAGCAGGAGAAAAATCTCACGGATGCAGCCGGTTCTGAGTTTAAGGAATGCGCGGCCTGCCCCCTCATGGTGATAGTCCCTGCAGGTAAATCAATCTTGGGCTCGCCTGAAGACGAGGCCGGCCGGACCAAGGGAGAGCGTCCTCAGCACGAAGTTACTATCGCAAGAGCCTTTGCCGCGTCCAAGTACGAGGTAACTTTTGATCAGTGGGACGCCTGTGTTGCAGCTACTGTTTGCCCCCGCGTTTTGGACGCATGGGGTCGGGGAAACATGCCTGTCATGAATGTGAGTTGGGGGGACGCCAAACATTATGTGACTTGGCTTTCGCGTCTCACAGATAAGGAGTATCGGCTCCTGACGGAGGCCGAATGGGAGTACGCGGCGCGAGCTGGTTCGAACACACGTTACTCGTGGGGAGATGAGCCCGGAATCGGCAACGCCAACTGCAGCGGATGCGGCGGCGCTTGGACCCTGCAAACCGCCCCTGTAGGATCGTTTCGGCCGAACGCCTTTGGTCTGTATGACATGGAAGGGAACGTCTGGGAGTGGGTCGACAACATTTGGCACGACAGTCACGAGGGTTCGCCGGCAAATGGCGCGGCTGGGCTTCAGGGAGGCGATCCAACCTATCGCGTCATTCGAGGAGGATCCTGGCACAATGAGACCGAGCTCGTCCGAGCTGCCACCCGGTTCAAGCGCCACAGCAAGGTCCAGTTTGACACACTCGGGTTTAGAGTTGGGAGGACCATGGGGCCATAACGATCCGGTACCACAAAACGGTCGTCGAACCTCCCTGAGACGATCTCGGCGTACGTGCTGCCTCCGATGAAGTCGCCTGTCGTAACGAACCTAAAAAAATCTCGTTCGAGGGGACGAATCCTGCGCAGGTGAAATTGCTACAACAACCATTTCAGCGAGACAATGTCTGACAAGGGCCTTAGAACGACAGCGCAACGTCCATATATTGCGCTAAGGGGCAGTGGTCGTCCGGCCGTCGAACACAGGTTGCCGCGACTACGTCAACAGCGGACTTTGGCGGCTTGGCAGTCCGGGGCTGCTTTGCCATTACCCTAGATTCTCTCGGAAATCCACTGGTTGTCCTGCTAACCAGGGATTACGATGATGGACGCACACGGGGCTGAGATGTGGACATCAGCTTAGTTCAGAAAAATGTAGCGGCGGTGGCGGCCGGATGGTCTTCCGAATTGGCGGCAAGATTGGAACGGCGCGCGCTCGACAAGTCGGATTTTGCGACGCTGCGGGAGGCCGGCCTCACCCTGACCGGCGTGCCAGAAGCGATGGGAGGGGTGTGGCAGAGCGGAGCGCGGTCTACACGCGCAACCGGTGCGTTGTTTCGCGCCCTCGCCCAAGTCGACCCTTCGGTCGCGCTGGTCGCGACCATGCACCCCACGGTGCTAGCGGTGTGGCTCGAGGACCCGCTCGAGCCGCCGCTCGACCCTGTCGGCTGGCGCGAGCAGCAAGACCGCGTGCTGACCGCGGCGAAAGCGGGGCATTGGTTCGGCACCATCTCCTCCGAGCCAGGCGCCGGCGGCGACCTGATGGCGACCCGGGCGACCGCAGAAAAAGCAAGCGACGGCGGCTGGCGCCTGACAGGCGACAAGCAGATGGGTAGCGGGTCGGGCGTGACTTCGTTCATGATGACCGTCGCAGTCCCTAAAGGAGAGTCTGCGCCCGATATCTTTCTGCTCGACACGCGTGCATTGCCCTGGGACGGCTCACGCGGCGCTACGCTCGTCCGCGCGTGGGACGGTCACGGAATGGCCGCGACGCAGAGCCACGCGTTTCGCTACGAGCGTGTCCCAGTCGAGCGACACGCTCAACTGGGCGGCGCCATCAAGTTGGTACCCCGGGTCCTGCCGGTCATTGCCTACATGTTTTCCTCCGTGATTATGGGTATCCTCGATGCCGCGCTGGCTGAAGGCCGCCGACGTCTGCAGCCTCGCATGGAACGGATGTCAGCATTCGAGCGAGTGAGTTGGACCAAGGCCGTCAACGACATCTGGTTGGCAGAGCAGGCCTTCGAAGGCATGGCGCGCGCGATCGAGAGCGGTGCAGCGTCACCCGGCGTTGCGCGGGGCAAGCTCGCCATCGCCGAACTAGCAGAAGCTTCCTTGCTGTCGATCTCCAAGGCGATCGGAGGGGCGAGCTATTCCCGATCGAGTCCGTTCGGGCAATGGTCGCAGGATGTGCGCGCACTCGGTCTGCTTCGTCCGCCTTGGGCGCTCGCCCATCACCAGCTATTCGAAGCGAGCTTCAAAGATTGAGACCTCGGACCCGTCACCAACGTCAGCTTTGAGAGCCTCTTGGACATTCCATAACCGCTCATTCCGCGAATCTGCCGTCTTCTCTAGACTTCTGCGTCGCCTTCGCTGATCAGAAAAGTAATCGGGTCACCCGGCAGAGCGTCGCCGGGAAATTGCCTCCGAAGCTGGTCAAGCAGCCGAGCCGCTCTGTGGTCTCCGCTCAACGCCATATTGTAGATTTTACGCAGGTAAAGTTGCCAGCGTGGCACCATGAGGCGGCAACCATCTATCTCAATCGGCACCCGCTCCCAGGCAACCTTCCGAAATAGATGTCCTTCGGACAGCTTGGTCTGGTCCTGTTTTGGACGTCCTTTGGGATTGCCAGAACGGCCCTTCCTAAACTGAGTGTCCTTGGGAGGACTGCAGTACCCGACGCTCACGGATTTTCCTTCGGCTTAGCTGAATCTTTTTGCGTGAAGTAGTCGTCGGGAAGAACCTCGAACCGTACCTCAGACGGGCCTTGCGCTTCGGGGCCAAAATACTTGGCGGCCATTCTCGCGATCAGTCTCGCTGCCTCAAGGTTGCCTTTGATCGCTTTCTTGAACAGCTGCTGAAACAGGACTTCACCATGGAGCATACGCTTGGGCTTTCCATCCACCATGAGGACAATTTCTTCGTTGTCAAAGTGTTGCAGGATCTTCCCGGTAGTGCTGAACTCCCGATCGAGATTGTATGGTCGCGGAAACCAAAATCGCATGCGCAGATCGAGCATGCAAACTCTGGAACGAACGCGGATCCGAAACTCGTCGGAGCGTTAGCGAGAGCGCGCGGGTGGCTCGACCAATTGTCGAACGGCAAGTACGCTTCGATCGAGGCGTTGGCTGCAGCCGTAAACTACAATCCCAAAGTCATCAGGCAAGGCCTGAGGCTGGCCTTCCTAGCGCCAGAGATGACCGAGGCGGCACTCGCGGAGACAGCGGATTTCAAGCTGCAGCACATCCCCAAAACGCTCCCTCTATCTTGGCGCGATCAACGTATGGCGATCGGCTGAATTCGTCCATCAAACGTTATGGAAGAGCCAAATAAATGCAGCTCCGCTGATAAGCTTTTATAGGTTTCCTTATCAGATTGAAGCTATGGCCCTGGATCCCGGTCAAGTACTTCGCGACGGGCCGCCAGGACAGAAGGGACGGACCTTCATCTGCATCGAAACGCCTTTTAGTTGAGGCCGGCGCAATGAATCGAAAAGGCCCTAAGGAACTGACGGTACGACAACTGATAAGGAAGGACGATCTTCCTTATCAGTCGCCGGCCCGACGAAAGAGCGACGGCAGCGCCCTGTGTGAGACGTCACGAGCTAGCGAAATGATTCGCGATACATTAGCTCGCGGCCTTTAGCCGTCGCTTGAAATTACGTGCTGCATAGATTGGATTCCAAGCTTTGACGCGAAGCTTACCGACAACCAGAAAGCGACCTTCCCTAACGAACCCTAATTCTTAGATGGGCGACCCGAGAAAACATCACTACATCCCAGCGTTCTATCTGCGTCAGTGGGCGACGAGCGGATTCCTTTGCGAGATGAGGAAGATCCGGGAGAAGGTTGTCGTTCACTCCAAATCCCCCGACGGGACAGGCTGGAAAAAAGACCTATACAAAATCGAAGGCGTGGCGCCCGGGATCTCGCAGCACTTCGAGCGGGCGTTCATGCACATGGTGGACACCGAAGCCGCTCAGGCGATGCGGAGCTTTATCGCCGGCACGATGGACGTGCCGGTGAATGAGCGAAACGCCTGGATAAGATTCTTGCTGTCCCTCCTGTTCAGGAATCCCGAGGCTGTGGCCGAACTGAGGGACCAGGTCGTTCTGCTTTACCGGGAGAGCGTTGTCAGACTTCGGAGCAACTACGACGAACTATCGCGATTGAAACCGTTTTGAACCGCATCGGCAGGCATAAGGGCCGGTCGGACGTCAGCAGGGTGCGGCGCGACCTCCAGAGATTCAGGCGACCCCACCTCATCCTGACGATCCGGTTTGCAATCCCCGGGCTGTTCATGACCGTTTGAAGGAAGTTCGAGGCGGCAACGAACCCCGCATTCGGGTCTGTCTGGGCGTCGTACTCCTCGAGGGTCGGCGGGAAATCTGAGGGTCTAAGTACTCCCGATCACGCCTCGGATTGCATTCACCGCGGCGGAGGACGACCGGGCCCTTCAGGCCCTCGCCATGGGCGATCACACTGAAATGGCCGAGGACATCAACCTGCAACTTGTTTCTCAAGCCCGGCAGTACGTCTGGGGCCTCGATGACGGCGCCCTCAGTTTTGTCCGGAAGCACATCTGCAGCCTACCCGATCGAGAAATCATCTCCGAGGAGGCTAAGGAGCTGGGGCTAAGGCAGGCGCAACTACCAAAACCCTATCCAACGAATGAACGAGAGCAGGTATTCGCGGCCGCCCCAAACGGCCCCAAGGCCGACGATCACTGCGACCACCGGCCGCGCGTAGACGGCAAAAGCCAAGGGCCTACGAATAGCATCAATAGCTTTGGCTCCCTTAGCCGTGAAACTCGGCGGCCAGGCCTTAACAATCAGCTCGGGGTCGCTCATGGCGCAGCTCTCCATAATTTTTTGAGCTGGCCTTTCGGGGGCGATTTAGTTGTGCCGATAGAATCGAGGGGACCGCAAGCGAAAAGCACCGAAGATTTCTTCGGTGGTACAGCTCCGCAACCACCCGATGACTGACGGTTCTCAACAAGATCAAAGGGCGTCCGATCTTTTCGCGAGATCGAACTTCAAGCGGTTGTGAAGTCATCGCACAGCTCTCCATTGAGAAAACTTGAGAGCTGTCTTTCGGGGGGATGATTTAGTGGGCCTTGTTCGGGCTGTTGGTCAAACTTGAAGGTGCGGGCAAGTTAGGCAGCGTTGAGGTACGTTTGAGCACGTTTAGGGACGCTTCGTCGCCTGTCGGGACTTTTCATGACAGTTCGAGACATCCCAAAACGAGCCAGATTTCTGCAGTTATCCACAGCCGTCAAGCCTTCCGAGCACCCTTCCCAGCCACTCGGCGCGATTGGGCGGCATCCTCTCGTACATACATGGCCCTGAGCCTTCCCCAACGCCTTCCACTGCCTTTTGACCAGCTCGGCATGAGTGACACCATAGCCTCGCTCGAAATCGTCGTGGTCCGCGTCGTTTTCAAGGTGGGCACGCTTCAAACGGCAAAGAAGTGGTGGGGCCTTGAGGGCGCCGCCGGTCCCCCACGTACCCACACCTAAGCTGGCGAGCATCTCCGCCATCGATACGCCTTCACGCCCCTGAGATTTTATAACTGGAGTGCTTCTGCTTTTGTCTCTAGACGGCATTCTCTATCTGGGCGCTTCTGCTTTTACGCCAAAGGGATGTGCCATGCCTGCTCTTGTGCGGCACGCGAGCGTGACGACCTAGCTTCCAATATGCTAATTCCTGTCCCGCGGCGCCCCTCAAGAGTGCCACACAAAAAAGATCGCCGGATCGAAAAGAATAATAAAATCAATGCGAAATAGGACTGCTACTTCAGTTCAACCCAGTCTGGCAGCACCATCTTTATTGGAAATTCGGTCCTGAGTGCCACACGAAAGTGCCACACGGACCAAGGCTTTCTTAAAGTCAAAAATGTTCATTCGAACGAAGTCCAGGAACGCTGACCGAGGGCGCCAAGTCCCTCAATTTCGCATTCGCGTGCCAAGCTGTCCGAGCGGATGCGGAATCGCTTCGATATTTTCGGCACCCTGCCGGACGTCATCGAGGCGGACTGGATCAAGGACGAGGAAGAGCCCGAGGCGCGTCTGCGGGAGTACACCGAGCGCAGGACCAAGGCCACTGCGTTCGATCTGCGTTACGCCGGCGACGTGTCACCGAAGGGCGATCCATGGGAGCTCTGCGAGAGGGTGCTCGCACGGCACGACGTGAGGCAGCGACTGTCGCGGGGATGGGGCGAGCGAGAGCGGAGCGATGCTGGCTGATCGTCAGCCTCACTATGACGTCCGTACCAGCTGCTGCAGCGACACGATAGCTCCGCAAGTGTATCCGGAAATTTGGATCGAAACTCGATAAGCGGCTCGCCAAAGAATGCGGTGGAAGGAGCGACGGTGGGGTTTGTGTCCGAGTTCCGTTCATGTATTGTTCCACATTCGATTCCTAAGCCGATGGCCTCCCGATGTCCCACATCCAGAGCGTGCGTGAGCTTGCGTCGATTCTGAGCCCGAATAACGAGGCCCGTCCTACGGTGCTCCTCGGTGCCGGCGCGTCCTTCTCCTCCGGCGTTCCGTTGGCCGACGAAGCGGTGCGGCGAATGGCCCGGCGGTATTTCTCCGAGCGAATCCTCGGCGGCAATGTCCTGCCTGAGCAGGTGAAGACCTCGGAGTGGAGGGCCTGGCTGAACCAGCAATCCTGGTTCATCAGCGACGAAAATCGCTTCGCTGACAATTTCCCGCTTGCGGTCAAACATCTCCTGCAGCCCCAGGCTTATAGGCAGAAGGTTCTGCTCGATCTGATCCAACCCACCGAGGAGATCGGTGTCGGGTACAGAGCGCTGGTCGAACTCGTTCTGCGCGGGCTCGCCGGCACGCTCCTGACCACCAACTTCGACATCTGCCTGCCCAAGGCGCTGAACGACAAGCGCCCTCATCTCCATTCGGTATCGGAAGTCAATCGTGCGCCGGGCGACTTCCGCGAATTCGACATCTTCAACCGGGCGCAAATCGTCTGGCTCTATGGAAAAGCCGAGGGGTACACAGACAAGAACCTGACGGAAGAGGTAGCGTCCCTTGATGCCAAACTGGCCAGTCTCCTCTTTCCGTTGTTGCAATCGACGCCGCTGATCGTCGTGGGCTACCGCGGGGCGGAACCATCCATCATGGATTGTCTCCTGGGCGACACTGGCGATCTCGCCTTCAAGAACGGAATCTTCTGGTGCCAGCGCGCCGGCGACCGCCCACATCCGAACGTCCTCGCGCTGCAGTCCCGTCTCGGCGGCAACTTCCGACTACTCGAGATTGACGGCTTCGACGAACTCTTCCGCGACATCGACGTGTCTCTCGCCGGTCAACAGAGGAACTTGGGTTCGCCCGCCGCGCGCGGGGAGATCGCCTTCGACGATCGCCCTGTCGCAACGGCCACTCCCGCGGATCTCGATCTGGACCTGACGCTTCGCACGGCCATCGAATACGCTCGGAAGCTTAGACTTCGTGAACCGACTTCTGCGACGTTGACGGCGTTCCTGCGCGAACATGGGCTTGTGGTCGAAAGCGATGGAGGGCTGCGACCCACCAACGCCGCGATACTCCTGTTCGGCGCGGAGCCGCAGCTGTTCTTTCGCCACGCAGTAGTCACGGTGACCATAGACGGGAAAAAACGCCAGGTCATCGACGGCAACCTGCTCAAACAGCGAAACGATCTTCTGGATTGGATCGGCGACAAGGACGTAAATCCAACCATCAAGGTGAAGACCGTCGGCAAACACGTCGAAAGGCCCGCATATCATCAGCGCGCCCTCATAGAGCTGGTCATCAACCTTCTGGTCCACCGCGACTACGAAGACCATCGGCCGGCCACGATCGACGTCGAGCCGGGAAGAAGGATCTCCTTCTCGAATCCCGGACGCCCTTCGCAGCCGTTGACGGAAAAGCTGTCGATCGGCGCGGACGGGATGTTCGAACCCGTGAGTGAACTGACCTCGCTTCGCAACAGGGCCCTGTGCGACATCTTCTTCGGCATGAGCGCGATGGAGCGCGCCGGCACGGGGCTAACCGACGTGGTCCGTTATGCCCGTGACGGAAGCGGTCAAGCCGTGTTCAAGTTTCCGCCCGGCGACGACAGCTTCCGCGCGGAAATCTTCCAACCGGCCAGGTCCGGGCGTATGGCCGGGGTCGCGATCGATACCCGGCCCATCGGGACATACATCGTCAACGTGCTACCTTTCGTGGCGCTTCCCGAAGCCGTTTCGCGGGTCAAGGTGAAGGGCACGCTACGCGAGATCGCACAGGCGGTGCCGCTAGGAGAGGTCGGCACCGTCCTCCTGTGGAGCGGCGAATTGTGGTCCCTGGCGCCGCCTGGCCTTCTCGCTGCGGTGCTTCGGCCGGTCATGTCGGACGGGAGCGTGACAGTCACTCAGCGCCCCGACCTCGAATCCGATGCTGATCTCGCGCGGGTGTTCACGTGGTTCCTCCGTAAGCATTTCGAAGGACAGCTGGTCCGACTGAAAAGGCACGGCCTTCTGATCGAAGACGGCAAGAAGTCCCAGCGGCGCGCGTACTTCGCCGGTGTCAACAAGGGGCCTCGCAAGTACATCTACGACACCCCGACCCGCAAGGGCGTGCCTAGAGAGGTCGTCAAGCTGAGAAGCGACAAGCCGCCCGTGTGGTTCGAAAACGAAGGCTTCGCCTACGACGTCGCGCGTGTCGGTTCGCTGTGGGGCGTGCGCCTGAAGCCGTTCTACATGTTCACCGGACCGGACGCGTCGACGCCTCTGCCGGGTTACGCCAGGACGAAGCGCGCGACCAGGCGTATGAAGTTCGACCGCAACCAGGCCGTGGACGGCGACCTGGTGTTCTGGGGGCGGTTCATCGCGCAGAGCGCACCTGTCATCAATCTGAGCCAGGTCGGCGCCCAGGACATCCTGCTCGAGGGCTCATTTCTGTCTATAGACGTTCCGGAGGAAGGACTGGTCGATGACGGTCGCGATCAAGATCAAGTGCCTGCCTGAACCGACGGTTCAGTTTAATAACGGCCATGAGGACGTCGATCCGAGGCGCGCCTTGGTCGCGCACGGTCCCGTCGACAATCGCGGCCGGCACTTCAGGCTGGGCCTGATCGGCCTGACCTCGGACGTCGCGGCCGCGCGCAGGTGGATCGGCGATATAGACCTGTTCCGTCCGGCGAGGGAAAAGAACGCGCGGCGGTACCGCGATTGGCCGGGGGCGGAGCGGGCGCTGAAGGCGAAATTCGAGATCAACGATGACTTCGTCCGCGTGCTCGACGACAACGCGTACGACCGCCTTTTCAGGACTCCTGTCGGCGCCGAAGCCTTTGAGGCGCTGGTCGAGATGTTCGAAGGTCCGATGGTCACCATGTTCGGTGATGCGCGTCCGGACTGCATAGTGGTCTGCATTCCCGACGAACTCGGCGACCTGAGGGTGGAGAATCCCGGCCTGTCGCCGAGAGAGCGACGTGCGCTGCAGATACTGAAGCGCGAAGAGGAGAGCGCCCAGTTCGATCTGTTCGCTCCGAGCGAGGAGGACCTAGCCGAGGCGGAAGCACTGAGGACGAGCGCCGAAGATCTCCTCTTCCGGACGTTCTACCGCGCGTTGAAGTCGAGAGTGCACAAGTACGACAATGCGATACCTATTCAGGTGCTGCGGCGGAGCACGATCGAGCGCGACGACAATACGGGCCAGAGCCAGGCGACCAGAAACTGGAATTTCATGACCGCCCTCTACTACAAGGCCGGTGGATTGCCGTGGCGACCGTCGGGCCTTCCGGAGGGCGTCTGCTTCGTCGGTGTGTCCTTTCATCACCTGAAGAAGCGGGGCGGACACCTCGTCTACGCCAGCGTCGCCCAGGCGTTCTCGTCCGACCATGAGCCCTTCTGCCTCAAAGGGGCTCACATCGATCATCAGCAGCGGATCGATCGGCAGCCGTACCTGAACGAATCTCAGGGTTACTCCCTGATGAAGGACGTCATGGAAGGCTATCGGCTCCGGACCGGTCTGCTGCCCAAAAGAATCGTCGTCCATAAAACTTCGACGTATCAGCCTGAAGAGGAAAAGGGATTTCGCCGTGCGGTCAAAGGGTCGGTCCCCGGCTGCGACTTGGTCTGGCTGCGCCAAACTCCGTTCCGCCTTGTCCGCAAGGGCGCGGAGGAGCCATGGCGCGGAACGCTGTGCCAGATCGAAGGGGAATCGTTTCTATTCACCAGTGGCTACGTTCCCTGGTGGGACGAATTTCCCGGAGCCCACATTCCGTCGCCGATCCAGATCGGATCGACGGGCGAGACCGATATAGAGGCGCGGGCGCGCGAGATACTTCTTCTCTCGAAGATGAACTGGAATTCGAGCGATGGAATTACGCGGCTTCCAGTCACACTGCTATTCGCCAAGCGAGTCGGGGAGATAATGACGGAATTGTGGGACAACATCGCTCCAAATCCGTCGTTTCGATTCCATACGTAAAGGTAGCGAACCGGTGGAGAAGATGTTCGAAGTCGATTGATGCGGAATCTGAGGCGACCTGCGCCCCCTATCCCGCAGTGAACTCGGGCCGCTGCGTCCAGCTTGGACGCCGGCTGGCAGCTACTGCGGCGCGCCGCCTGACCAGGTCGTATGGGGAACATTGGCTGGCTACGGTCTGATACGATCGCGGTGATCACCTTAGCGGTCGTGTAGCATCTCAAAGGTTCGCCAAAAGGTGCCCGGCAGCTTTCAGGTCTGCAGTCTCCCGACCCTCGTCGAAACGCTCGAAGATGGGCTGTAGCAGCTGGCGGGCGCTATCTGGTCGCCCCTGTACAGTAAGCAGCGCCGCGAGATCGGTCGCGGTTCGCAGCTCCCAAGCTCGCGCGCCTTGGTGGCGGCTGAATTCGAGTGACTGCGTAAGGCAAATTTCCGCGTCATTCACCTGCCGCTGCGGCATCGCGAGAAGCACACTGCCCTTCACCCGCAGCAATTCGGGCATGTAAATGAGATCACCGCTCGACTCGAGCAGTGTGGCTGTCTCCTCGATCAGGGCAAGGGCCTCGCCGAACCGTCGGAGCGCCGCCAATCCCTGAATATGCGAAATGTTGAAGGTCGCGGTCAGAAGCTCGTACCGTGTCGCATGCAGTTCCTTAAGGCACTGCTGCAGGCTCTCTACCCCCGACCTGGCATCGCCCTGGCGAACAGCAAGCATGGCCTTGTAGGCACGTCCAACGGCGAGATAGGGCCCCATCGCCTGCGATTCCGCATGGGAGATCAGCGCATCCGCATTCGCGTCGGCACTCTCAAGATCCCCGGCCCAAAGAAATACGGTGACGGCCCAGACCAAAGCTCTGGATACCGCCACCGGATGCGCCATTGATGACGCTTCCTTGACACTCCGGTTGGCCAGCTCCATGGCCTGAACCGGATGGCCTTGCAACCACAGCGTTCGTGCCAAAGCGATGCTGGCGTAGTTGTAGTGCGCATAGTCGATATAAATCATGCTGGTCGGCCGCTGGCTCGGCCCGCTCTGGAGCGCTGTCTCCAATTCGGCGCGAGCGCCGCCCAGATCACCCGTATGATGTAGCGCGCTCCCCACGAGGCAGTGGGCCAGGCCGAGGGCAGCCGGGGTAGCGATGATTTTGGCAACCGACAAACTGCTCCGTGCATAGTGTAGAGCCGCTCTGAAATCGCCGGTGCGGTGATGGAAGGTATGCAACAGGTTCAAGACCTGCATTTGCTCGGGAGCGTCACCAATTCCTTCAGCAATGGCGAGGCTCCTATCCAAGGCCACCCGCGCTGCTTCGTCGTTACCGCGCGTGAACATCATTGCGACTCCAAGCACCGCCTGGAGCCGCATCTCCTCGGCTCCACCGCGCGTGGCATCGTCGAGAGCAAGAATTGCGCGTTCGGACCAACGGTAACCCTCCGAGAGCAACGACACAGCCAGGAAGACAGGTGCCGCTGCGGCGGCAAGGCGAACGCCAATGTCAGTCCTGCCGTTACCGCCAAAGCACCAATTCAACGCCGCACGAACATTGTTGAGAGCGGCGAAGTACGGCGCACGCTGCGCACCGGTCGAATATGTTGGCCATTGAGCTCCGGTTTGCTCCAGCCATCGTTGGTAGTACATCGCATGACGCGTCGACAGCTCAACGGCATCCGAATCATCGACCCTGATCTCGAGAGCATAAGCGCGCGTGGCATCGAGCAACCTGTAGCGCATCATCGCGCCAATGGGACGGGTGGCCAATATCGACTTTGCAACGAGGCCGTCGATCGCGCCAAGCACAGCGGATCGATCGAGCGTCTCAATTGTGACTACCTCGAGGGCCGCATCAAGCGTGAAATGCCCAACGAAGACGGCGAGCCGGCGGAGCACCGAACGCTCAATGTCGGACAGAAGTCCATAGCTCCAGTCGAGCGTGGCCTGGAGCGTCTTCTGGCGCGGCGGCGCGGTACGCGACCCCTGCCACAGCCGCGTCAGTTGTTCGTCGAGAAGGGCTGCGGTCTGCTGCAGACCGTGGGATTCCACCCGCCGGGCCGCAAGCTCGATCGCGAGGGCCACACCATCAAGCTTCCGGCAGATGTCCGCAACAATCGGCACTTCCGCGTCGCTGAGTTCCAGGCGAGCGCCGCTCGCAATCGCGCGCTCCACGAACAGCTGCATTGCCGGGAACTCTGAGATCGCCGCCGCCGTAAGCCCCGGGGAGTCCGGCGGACAAGCAAGGGCATCCAGCCGATAAACATGCTCACCTTCGACACGCAGCGCCTCGCGGCTCGTAGCCAAGATATGAACCTGCGGTGCAGACTCAATGATCCTTGCCACCAGCGGGGCAACCGTTTCCACCAGATGTTCGCAGGTGTCGAGGATCAGAAGGACGCGCCGGCTTTTGAGAAATGCAATGAGACCAGGTGTTGCGTCATCCGACTGGACCGACCGCCCCAGCGTGGAGACAACCGCCGTTGAAACCAGCGTAGGATCGCTCAGCATCCCGAAATCGACGAAGAGGACGGAACCGCCAAAGGCGTCCTCCAGCTGATGCGCAACTGCGATAGCTACTGTCGTCTTGCCGACACCACCGGCGCCAACAATGGTGACCAAGCGCGAATCAATTAGATCACCCGACAGCTTGGCGATGTCGTTAGCCCGGCCCACGATCCGGCTCAGGCGGCTGGGAAGATTGGCGTGCAGAGAAAGACCGACTGAATCAACGGCTGGCACCCTGTCGGAGGTAGCGCTGGCACGCGAAACGGGGGCGACGAAGCAATAGCCCCGCCCCGCGAGCGTCGTGATGTACCGGGCGCCATCCCTGCCGTCTCCCAGCGCCTTGCGGAGGCTCGCAACGTGAACCCGTAGGCTGCTCTCTTCGACAGTAACACCGGACCAGACTCGCGACAGCAAGTCATTCTTACTGACGACTTCGTTAGGCGTTGAGACAAGAGCAATCAGTATCTCGAAAGCGCGCGCGCCCAATTCGACAGGCGCGCCGTCTCTCGTGAGCAGCCGCTCGCTCGCGACCAGGCGAAACGGTCCGAACAACAAGACGTCCTGGTTTGGCGCTGTTGGAAACATTGCAATTTTCCCACCGTGACCCAGCATCGTCGCATTTTATGACATGAATTTGCCCTATCTTATTGAACGTACGGGCTAACCCGCCTTGCGGCCTTTTGTCCACTCGGACGCCCTATCAAGATTTCACAACGCTTCACGGGTCATGCGCGGAGGACCGTCGTAGGGTTTGGGGCCGTCGTCAGTTGCCATCGGTCGCCGGAGCGGCCGGTCAACAAACTCCATCCACGGTGAACGACGAAGGCCGAGGGTGCATTATGGAAGCCAAGGCTAGAACCGGGACAGTCGTCTACACCGCCAGAACCCGCACGACCGGCGGCCGTGACAATGGCGTGTCGCGCAGCTCCGACGGTCAGCTCGACGTGAAGCTGGCGCCCCCACGTTCGGCCGGCATGGGTACCAATCCCGAACAATTGTTCGCCGCGGGCTGGTCCGCTTGTTTCGAGAGTGCGATCGCACTCGCCGCGCGGAAACGAAAAGTCGCCTTGGGCGAAGTCACGATCGACGCCGAGATCGATCTGCATCTTGCCGATGACGCCGACTATTTCCTGAGCGCTCGTCTCAGCATCGGCATTCCCGGCGTCGAGCGCGCGGTCGCACAGAGCCTCGTGCAAGAGGCGGAGCATCTCTGCCCCTACTCCAAGGCAACCCGGGGCAACATCGACATGACGTTCAATCTGCTTTGAGTATCGCTTCCGAGTCCCGCGCGGCGAGCTGCGCCGGACGATATGATTCAGGCTCAGGCCGAGGAACTAGGCAATGACCGACCAAATGACCGGTGACCGTGGAGAGCGCGAACTCTCACAGCTCGTGAACTTGGTTCCCAGCCTCCTCTGGCGACTGAAATTGGACGGCGATGTGGTCTACTTTAACGAACGCATGATCGATTTTCTTGGGCTGGACGTAACGGATACGGCCAAAAACGGTCTAGAGGCGGTCATTGAGACGGTTCATCCAGACGATTCAGCGGAGTTCGAGCAAACACTCAGACATTGCCTCGCCACCGGAGAGACGTTCGCCATGCGGCATCGTCTACAACGCGCCGACGGCGTCTATCGCTGGATGTCAAGCCGCGCGGAACCGATACGGGATCAAGACGGATCCATCCTCCAGTGGTACGGCATCTGCCACGATATCGATGATCAGATGCACGCAGAAGCGGCGCTGCGGCGAAGCGAACGGCAGCTTCGGCAGTTGATCGATACAGTGCCGGCCCTGATCTGGTGCACAACGCCCGAAGGAATACCGTGTTATCTCAACAAGCGGGTCACCGACACTACCGGCGTCACACTGCGAGATATGGTCGCGCCTGACGGGTCTCGGTCCCTCACCGTCATCCATCCGGACGACCGCGAAGCGGTGGATCAGGCGCTTGCACACGCGATCGAGACCGGCGCATCGTTCGTGAGACGATATCGTCAACGCCGATCCAACGGCGCTCACCGGTGGGTTGAGAGTCGCGCGGAGCCGTTGCGCGACGATTCCGGCAACGTCGTTCAGTGGTTCGGCGTGAGCGTCGATATCCATGACCTCATAACTACGCAGGAAGCGCTGCGTGACCGCGAGCAGGAACTGGCGCAACTCGCTCAGGCCGCACAGGCTGCAAGCCTGGCGGAGCTTTCGGCGTCCATCGCGCATGAAGTGAATCAGCCGTTGGCGGCCATCGTTGCCAACTCGCACGCCTGCAAGCGCTGGCTCGAGGTCGATCCGCCTAACCTGGAGCGAGCGAAGGCGACCGTCGAGCGGGTTATCCGAAACGCGCACTCCGCGGCGGAAGTTGTCAGCCACACCCGCGCGTTATTCCAACAGGACGTGGGCCTGAGGAGCTCTGGTTCGCTCGCCAGCGTCTTGGCCGAGACACGCAACCTAGTTGCCGAGGAGGCATCGCGGCGTGGCGTTCGTATAGAGATTGATATCGAAGGGAACCTGCCGCTTCTCACGTTCGATCGCGTGCAGCTACAGCAGGTGTTCGTCAATCTCATTCGAAACGGCATGGATGCGATGGACTCCCTCTCGGGCGACAAAGCCCTCAAGCTGAGTGTGTGGCGGATGGAAGATACAGTCCGTACCGCAATAAGCGATCACGGCCGAGGTATCGAGTTTCCCGAAAGAATTTTCGAGCCGTTCTTCACCACAAAAAAGCACGGAATGGGTATGGGGCTGGCGATCTGCCGCTCGATTGTCGAGTCCCACGGCGGGCGAATATGGGCGGAGAGGAACGAATGCAATGGAGCGACGCTCACCCTCTCGTTGCCGATCGATATGACGGCTGGATACCAATCAATGACACAAGAGAAGCAGCTTGCGAGTTGCTGGAGGCACATAACGCTGCCGACCCCGGTTGTTTCATCGAACTAAGGAGGCCTCATATGAAGAAGCAGAATACTGATGAAGATCGCGCGCTGGTTCTTATCGTCGACGACGACGATGAAGTCCGCATGTCCGTCCAGGAGCTTGTAGAATCCGTTGGCCTAGACACCGCCTGCTTCGCTTCTACCCAGGACTTGATGCAGTCGTCGATCGACGAACGGGTTGGCTGTCTGGTTCTGGACGTGCGCTTGCCAGGACTGAGTGGACTGGACTTTCAGCAGCGTCTGAATTCGAATGGCAATGCGAAGCCGATTATCTTCCTGACCGGGCATGCTGACGTGCCCATGACGGTCGAAGCGATGAAGGCCGGCGCGGTGGACTTCCTCACCAAGCCGTTTCGCGAGCAAAACTTGCTCGATGCGATCAAGACCGGCATCGAACGAGATGTGGCGCAGCGGGCAACAGCCGGCATCGTTCAACAACATCTAGATCGGTTCGGAACTCTGACTGCGCGCGAGCGTCAGGTATTGCGCGAGGTGGCGAAGGGCCGCCTCAACAAGCAGATTGCATTTGACCTCGGTATCAGCATCGTCACCGTGAAGCTGCACCGCTGCAATGTCATGCGAAAAATGCATGCTACTTCCGTTGGGAGCCTGATCCGCGCGTGGGAAGCACTGCCGACCAGCGTGCGGGAGCAAGGAGTTCCCACAGAGACTATGGCGTGGTTACAATTCAACGCGCATTCGGCCAGATCGGCGTTTTGCGGCCAATAACCGGTCGCAGCAGCAAGGATAGCCCGCTTGCCCAATCCGCCTGTAATTGCAGTTGTCGACGACGACGAAGGCATGCGCCTCGCGCTCTCCGAGCTCCTTCAGGTGCTCGCCTTGTCGTGTCTCACTTTTGATGGGCCCGAAGCGTTCCTTGCGGCTTATGCGCCGGGGGCCTTTGACTGCCTTATTACCGACATATGCATGCCTGGCATGAGCGGCCTGGAACTCCAACAACGTCTCAGATCACTTGGCTCGACCATTCCGGTGATCGTGCTCACGTCTTCCACCGATCCTGTCAGCCCTTCTCGCGCGCTGAACGACGGCGCTGTCGCCTATCTGAGCAAGCCCGTCGACGATGACACCCTCATCCGTCATCTCAGGGTTGCCCTCGGCCGCGATTTCGCCGGTTCTTGACGGAAACTGTCCGCCCTCGCCGCAACACGCCTGCGCGACGCCGTCAGCGCCTCGCGTAACCGCCTTCTCTGATCTAGTAACGCATCAACGCAGATAGACCCATGCCCGGCGGCCGGCCACCGGCAATGATCCGCTGACACCGCGTAGAGGCCCTGACGCGGGGATTCCCGCCTCGCAAGGCGCGGCGCCATCGAGAAAAACTTTCACCGCGGCGCGGGCGCGCAAGTCGATTTCGGAAAGTGTCGGGATCGCGCCGAGCTGAAGCACGGCTTCCAGGTGAATGTTTCCGTAGAGCATTCCGAGAAACTGGCGGGCGCCGTCTTCGCAATCCGCGAGATCGATCTCCCCGGCCTGCTTTGCTCTCGCGAGAATTTTTGTAAGCACCGCGATGGCCCGCTTTGGGCCATGCTGCGCGTAGACTCGCGTCGCATTCGGGTAGCGGTCCGCTTCGAGGATGGCGGTGTAGCAAACCTCCAGCAATGCGGGTGTCATCATCGTCTCGAGAAGATTGCGTCCAAGGATGATGAGCAATTCCCTGAGCGGCAGGGAAAGCTGGTCGGCACTGACACTGAGTGCATTGGACGAGTACTGACTGACCACCTTGGCGAACTGTTCGACGAGAAGCTGCTCGACCTTCTCGCGCCGTGTGGTCTTCTCGCGGAGTAGTTCCCGGTAGAGACCGTGCGGCGTCCATGTCCAGCTAGGCCGTCCAAGCACAAACGCTGTGATAACCGCGCAATTCGACCAGCCGCGAATTTGGCTCGCTCTGCCTGGAACCGCCTCGCGGACACGAAGGATATCGCCCGTCCCACCCCACCGGAGAAATTTGACCGCATCGGCTGGCGGCAGGATGGTCACCATCATGCGCGTCCACCACGGCTCCACGAGAAGCCAACTCCCGGTGTTCGTGGGTCGCATGGCAAAGACGTGCTTGTGCTTATGATGGACGAAGCGATGCCACCATTGTCGTTGCAGGCCGGGGACGAAGCAGATGATCCAGTCGACGGGCTCGACGGTCACCAGGGATCCATGGTCGTCAGCGCTGTTAGCCAGATCTGACGGAACATCGTCGACGACTTTCAGGTTTAATGTGCTCTCGCTGCCTCGCGCCGGCCAGGGCCTTCTCGCCCCGTCAGTATCATGCGATGCGTTCATATCCGACACCCCTCACGCTTGCACATCCATGTAGGAACCTTTCAATGTTGGCCTTGACCCGGTCGGGGGCTGTTCCCTTCTGGTTGGCCACCGGGTTCAGCATCAATGCCTGATAGAGCGGCTCCCTTAGTAGTCCCATTAATTGCTCGGCGCATACCTGAGCGTCCGATATCGGCAGCACCCCTCTTTCATTGGCTTCCGAAAGAAACTCCCGCAGCCTCCGTGTAACGATCTCCAACCCTGCCTCGTACACCCGCTTCTTCAGGGTCGGGTTGCGTGCACCTTCGGCCATCATCATCCTGACGAACCCGACCAGGGTAGTCGCATACTCTCGCCAGGCAACGAGTCCGAAGGCGATAAGGGTATCGCGGGCATCGTCGAGGGTGATTGGGCGCCCCCTCCTCACCAACGGCTGCGATATGACGAAGGCTTCGTGCTCTGCAATCGCAACGACGAGATCTTCGACACTCTCGAATGCCGACCAGATATCGTCTTGCGAACATCCGCTGCGCTCAAAAATGCCATTGGAGCCGGCTGACGCGTCGCCCGGATGAGCGAGAGCCTCACTGATCGCCGACACGATGTCAGCGCGGGAGTCCTGTCTCGATTGAGCATCGTCCACTTGAACAGACGCGGGACGTCTCATGCTAATGGCTCCTGGCTTTGGGATGAGCGCGCTGCGTGCGCTTTCGCGTATCGGTGGAATCCGATCTTGATGGATACCAGCACTGGCGCGGCGATAACGAAAAGCAAAGCGACTGCATTGAACGCGGTGTCGAAGGCGATCACCGTCGACTGACCCGTGACGACCCTGCCCAGCAGGCTGGTAGCAAGCCGGCTGGCGGCCACGGCGTCCATCCCTCTTGCAACGAGCATGGCTGCCGTCGCCGTCAGCCGCTCGCTGACCGCAGGTACGCCTGCGGTGACGTTGGCGCCGACCACCGCAAAATTGGCGGCGACGTTGTGATCGATCAGCGTCTGCAGTCCGGCTACTCCCATGAGCCCACCAAGCTGACGGCCCGCATTGAAGAGACCGATACCGGACGCGCGGTTGTGGTCATTGAGGTTGCTGAAGGCGATCAAAGTGATGGACAGAAACAGGAAGCCAAGGCCCAACCCCCGCAACAGGATCGCCGTCATCATGTCGTGAGCTCCGCTTTCGCTGGTCGAGCCGGACAGCATCCACATCGCGACCATGATCAGGAGGATTCCAAAGGGAACTGTCGCGACCGGAGGAACGCGGCGGACTTGCATGAGGTACGCGGCTAAAAGCAGCGTGCCGGCAAAAAATGCGCCGCTCGGCAACAACAGCTGGCCGGCGTCCGTAGGCCTGAATGCGAGAACGGATACGGCAAAGGACGGGATAAGGAATGCGCTCCCGAACAGAGCAGCGCCAGCGACAAAACTGACAATGAAGGCGAAGCAAAAATCTTCCGACCGAAACAGGGTAAAATCGAGCAGGCCCCGCCCCTTGGCGATCACCTGATGGCCGAGAAATATCAGCAAGGCGGCGGCGCCGAGCGCTGCGACCCACAGGATGCGAGGCTCCTCGAACCAGCGCCATCGATTGCCCTGACTGAGGACATATGTCAGGCAGAAGAATGCGACCGACATTAGCGAGAAGCCGATCCAGTCGAACGGACGGCGCACGACCGCAGCGGGCTTGGGGGCTTCCGCGATCAACAACAGGCCGGCCGCCGCCAGGGCCACCGGAACGATGCTGACGAAAATCCATGCCCAGGACTGGCTGTCGAGCAACCATCCCTGGAGAGCCGGGGCAATGGTTGCGGGGGCGACGACCGATCCCATCGCGAACAGGGCTTGAAGAATCGGTTGCTGTGCACGCGGATAGGCGAGGAAAATGATCGCCTGACCGCTGACGAGCAGGGCGCCGCCGGCGAAGCCCTGTATCACGCGGAGCGCAATCAACAGGTCCAACCGGGCTGTGATGACAGCAACGCCACATGCCGCACCCATGACCAACGTCGACCCGATGATCAGCTTATACGGATTTACACGGCTCATCAGCCAGGGCGCCGTTATGAAGCCGATCAGCTTCGAGGCAGTGTATCCGATGTCGAGCCAAGCGGCCTCATCGGGAGTTGCATAGGTGTCTCCGATGATATAGCCGCGCCCAAGCGAGAGCACGGTGCCCGCGATCGCCTCCGTCAGCGTCGCAAGCACAACACCCACGACAAGAAGTGTTCCTGTCGCAGATCTATCGCGGCTAGTATCGGAGGCGGCCATGGTCATGACCCGCTCCTCCGGTCAACCTGGACGCGCGCGGACAGGCCTGGCACGAGGCGGCCCGGCAATGGGTTACTGGCGAACCGGATCTTCACCGGTACACGTTGTACGACACGAATGAAGTTGCCTGTCGCATTGTCTACGGGAAGCAAACTGAAGGCGGATCCGCTGCCCGGCGCAAAGCTGTCCACCAGACCTTCAATCGTCTCATTCGGGTAGCCGTCGACCGTGATGCGAACGCGCTGACCGGGCCGGATATGCTCGATCTGGGTTTCCTTGAAATTCGCCACGACCCACACGTCCTCGACCGGGACGATGTCGAGCAAGGAGGCCCCAGGCGCGACAAGCCGGCCGATGCGGACCTGGCGGTTGCCGATCACGCCGTCGACCGGCGCTCGCACCACCGTGTTGTCGAGGTCGATCTGAGCAAGATCGCGCGCGGCCTGGGCCTGCGCCACGGCAGCAATGGCTGCTTCGCGCTGGGTGGCGAGGACAACAATGCGCTGCTGCTGGGCCTCCACCATGGCCGACGCCGCCGACACGCCTGCCTCGGTTCTCGATAGCGCCGCGTCGCTTTCATCGACCGCGGCCTGGCTGACGGCATTGGTACGGATAAGTTCGCGGCGGCGGTCTGAGGCCTTGCTGGCCAGATTTCTCTCGGCCACGGTCGAACGTCGCTGGGCTTCGGCCTGTTGAACCAGCACATGCTGAAGCTGGATGTCCGCATCGACATTAGTCAGGCGAGCCTGGGCAGCTTCAACATTGGCTACCGCTTGTGCAAGCTTTGCGCGGTAGTCCCGATCGTCGATCCGGAAGAGGACGTCACCCGCCTGGACACTTTGGTTATCGTCGACCTCGAGGGTCGTGACGTAGCCGGCGACCTTCGGGGCAAGCGAGGTTACGTCCCCGCGTACATACGCGTTGTCGGTGGAGGTTTCGCCGATCGAACGGGCCCTCCATCCCGTTGCCACGATCACCACGGCGCCGAGGCATAGCAGCAGGCCGATCACCTTCTTCTTGTTAAGCTGACGCATGACGGCCTCCGGTAATATCGATTACCATTTGACGTCTATGGTAACGGTTGTTACCAGTCAAGGGGTGGATCGGGATAGGTAAATGACCAAGGCCAAGAAAGGGCGTACGAACGGTCGCCGGGAAGCTCTGCTTCAAGCTGCTGCCGAGGTCTTTTTTGAACAAGGCTACGCGGCGACAAGCATAGATGCGATCATCGAGCGAGCCGGTGGTTCGAAACGCAACATCTACAGCGAGTTCGGCAACAAGCAGGGCCTGTTCTCCGCCATCGTCAGGGAAAACGCAGACAGGGTACTTTCGACCCTGGTGATCGAGCAGACGGAAGGTCACGATCTGCGGGCGACGCTGACGGCGTTTGGGCAGCACCTCATGGGCGTCTACATGTCGCCTACCTTGATCGGTATTTACCGAATTGCCGTCACTGAGGCTAACCGCTTTCCCGATCTCGTGAAGTCGTTCTACGAACAAGGACCCGGCCGGGCCACGTCCCGGCTCGCCGAAGTCCTCGCAGCCGCCAATAAGCGAGGAGAAATTCGCGCCAATGATTACTCGCGAACGGCCGGGCACTTTGTCGGCATGATCCGCGACAACCTTCATTTGCAGGTCGTTCTCGGGCTCCGCGCGGCGCCATCGAACCGAGAAGTCCGAGCGGCCGTCGATTCGGCCGTGGAGGTCTTTTTGAACGGCGTTCGAGTTCGCCGCAACAAATAGACAGCCTGCTGTTGTCTTCGGCATCAAGGGGCCTACCGAACGGCCGCGCCGAGTGCTGTTACCGATCATCATTTTCTCCGTTATGTGAGAAATGCTCATCGCTTTGCTTGCCGTGCAGCCGCCATCGATCGAGATCACCGTGACTTTTCGTGTTTCATCGAAATCCAGCTCCTGCGCTGGAAACACGGCCGCGTATCGGTAAACTTCTGCCGCCAAACCTAATTGCGCACCGTTATGGCCTTCTTGTACGTCGCGGGGTCATCGAGGATCTTGACCAGATACCTGGCCACGTCCTCACGGGTGGCTGTCGAGGTGACGTTCCAGCGCAGATCGGTCCCGGCCTTCAGGTTTCCGCGAGCACGCTTGAATGTCAGCGTTGCCGGTCGAACGATCGTCCAATCGCAGTCACTCTCCCGAATAGCCGCCTCCTGCTCCTCCTTGTCTGCCATCACCTCCTTGAGTGCGAGCTTGACCATGAAGCCTGCGCCAAAACTTCCGGTGCGGTAGCTCTCACCGACACTCACCGAACTCTCGACGATGAGTCGGCCTCGACCAGGAGGCATGGCGGCCAGAATGTTCTTGGTTCCCACCGAGCAAACCGGGACACCACGCTGGCGCCGACTCCGATCGTCTTTCGCCTGAGGCACCGTCCCCAACGTGCAGATGACCGCATCCGCACCCTGGACCGCAGATGCCACCGCGGCCGGATCCATTGCATCGCCCTTGACGATTCTGAGATTCGGATGCGTCAAGGGCAGGCGCTTAGGGTCACGGACAAAGGCAGTGACGACATGTCCCGCAGACAAGGCGGACTCAACGACGAGCCGTCCTGTCGATCCCGTCGAACCAAAGACAACGACGTTCATCACCCCCTCCAGTTGTGCGGCGAGAACAGCTGCCGAACGGCAACATGATGCAGGCAACGCGCGCGCTCGCCGTTGAGGGTGGCGTCTTTGAATTGCAAGTCCACGCAGAGGACGCAGCCTTTGAGCTGTGAGACGTGCACGGTATCGTGTTTCATCGTAGTCGAACTCCAAGAGCGTTTTGGATGAGCGGGCCGCGTTTCCGCGCTGCAAACGCGGCCCGTATCGGATGAAGCGCGTACTGCGCCATGGCTCCGCTCTATTTCAACGAGCAGTCAGTAGTCCCAGATGGCCGGCACCCAACGAAAGGTGTCGCCATGGACCGCGACATGACCGATGGAAGGGAATGGCATGTGCGTGGCCACCAGCAGCCCGCCGGTCTCAGCCGTCTCACGTAGCAGATCGATACGAACGCGAGCCGCCTCTGCGGGGTCGTGTTCGAAGCCGTTGTACCACTCAGGGTGTTCGAACCCGACCTGGAATACGAGATCGCCGGCGAATGTCAGCCGGTCACCGCCAGACGTCACGTGAACAATGCTGTGCCCGGGGGTGTGGCCGCCGGTGCGCGCGACGACCACTCCCGGAGCGACCTCATACTCGTCCTCGAAGGTCCGCAGATGGCTGCCATACTCTTTCACGAACTGCTTGGCAGTCGCCCGAAGCGCGTCCGGGAACCCTTCCGGCATGGAGACCTGCGTGAAATCGGGCGACTCCCAGAACTTGACTTCGGCGGCTGCGACATGGATCCGCAGGTCCGGACGCAGTCGTTCTTTCACCCCGTCGACGAGCAGCCCGCCAATGTGGTCCATGTGCATGTGCGTCAGCACTACATCGGTCATGGATGCGAGATCGATGCCGGTGGCCTCCAGGCGATGGATCAACTGCCCGGCCTTCGGCAAGGGGAATGCGGCCCCCATCCCGGCGTCGATGAGTATGGTCCGACCACCGCTGCGCACCACGACCACGTTCAGCGCCCAGTCGAACGCGTCCGGAGGCAGAAAATTGTCTTTCAGCCAGGCCTCCCGCACGGCCGGCTCGGCATTGTGGGCCAGCATCGCGCCCGGCAGGGTTAGCACTCCATCGCTGACCACCATTACGTCAATCTCGCCGATCTTCAGCGCGTAACGCGACGGAACCAGTTCGTCGGGCACCACTTTGTATGAGGTGTCGTGCACGTTCATGTTTCTCTCCTGTTTCATTGGTTAGGGCACTTGGCTGGTCTTGGTTGAGCAGGCCGCGCCGCCAGCGCGGAGCGCGGCCTGTTTCGCGTGAAGGACTAGAAGAAGCCGCTCACATCAGTCACACGCTCCGGATCGGCCGAAGCCAACGCGGCAGCACGCTCGGCCTTCGGGGGATAGATCCAGACGGTGTTGATCTCTTGCTTGGTCTTCTTGCCGACGTCGCCGACCATCCCGACCCTGCGTTCCCATCCGAGCGTGAACAGCGCGCCGGCCTCACCGAGGTCGAGACAGGTGACGTAGCCCTTCTGGTGATAGGGTTTGGTCGGAACGCCGAGCAGCTCGGCGGCGGCATTGTTGCCGGCAAAGGCGCCCATCCGCGTGGCGTGCTGGCACGACATCAGCGCATAGTTTCCGACATCGTCGCTGGCTGCTCTGGCGGCGTCGCCGGTCGCGAACACACCTTGCACCGACGGCACGCGCAAATCCCGATCGACCAGCAACCGACCAAAATTGTCCCGCTCTGCCGGGATCTGCTGGGTGAACGGAGCGGCGCGGATGCCAGCCGCCCAGATCACGGTCTCGGTTTCGATGTGTTCACCATCGGAAAGCGTGACGCCTGATTTGTCCAGGGAAGCGACGCCGGTGCCGAGCCGGGTTTCCACTCCGACCTTGCGCAAGGCAGCCTCAATGACGGGTCGAGGCTCCGCGCCCATATCCGGAGCGATCGCGCTGTTCCGATCAACGATAATAACGCGCGTTTTGGCATCTTTGCCAAGGATCGCACGAAGCCGTGCGGGCATCTCCGTCGCCGCCTCGATGCCGGTGAACCCGCCGCCGGCAACAACGACGGTGTCGCGCCCGTTCTGTGCCGGCCGATCGGCCAGACCGTGCAAATGCCGGTCGAGGGCAATCGCATCGTCGAGTTGGTCGACGCTGAAGCCGTGTTCGGCAAGGCCCGGAATATTCGGACGGAACAGCCGGCTACCGGTGGCGACGATCAGCCGATCGTAGGAAAGGATCTTGTTGGCGCCCTTGCCGGCAACGACGTTCACCGTCCTGGCCTTGGTGTCGATAGTCTCGGCGCTGCCTTGCACGTAAACAACGTCGACCGCCCTAAGCACGTCTAGCAGAGGCGCGATTAGTGTTTCGGGCTTCGGTTCGTAAAGCCGAGGACGAACCACCAGCGTCGGCTCCGGGGCAATCAGCGCAATCTCGAGCTCTTCGGGGGACGCGCCCTGGATATCGCGCAGACGAGCGGCGGAAAGTGCGGCGTACATGCCGGCAAAGCCGGCGCCTATGATGAGGATCCTCATGTGACTTTCTCCTTCGGTTTGATCACTCGAAATTCCGCGCAGTACCGCGGCTGCCCTTCGTTGATGGCAGCGGTCGACCACGACGCGAAGCTGTGAAACGAACGGACGGTCCCTAGGGAGGCGAACAGTCCAGCATCAACGGCATGGGCCGTTCACACACTGCACGGCAGCTTCTGGAAGCGCGTGTCGGCCCCCCGCGCTGAAAGACGATCGAATGAGCGGGATTCGGTGGCCAGCTCCTGAATATTTGTGCACCGCCATTGATCATGATGGAGCTCATTGGATTGTTGCCTGGAGTGGCTTGTGCCGGACTTTCCGTTTCGTCGCCCGTCGGTGACGTGAAACGGACCGTCAAGGAAAGTCCGTACATGAGAGCGCTCGCAACCACCCTCCGTCGTGATGTGATGGCATGTGGGCCGATGAAGTTCTTCCAGACCATTTCTTGTCTCCCTCTCTTGCAGGTGGCACCGCGATGACACCTGTCTTCCCGGTGCTTTCATTAAGGTGCGACAGCGTGTAACGACGCGCGCCATCTCCACATCGGCAGGGCGCCGGTCGGGGTCGTCCCGCAAGTCGCCAGGTTGCGTGCCGGAAGACGGGAGCAGCAGAGCTCCCAAAGGATCCCACGATGCCGCCTTGCTCATGAGGTTGCTCCTCCGTCGAGCGGCCGCGCTCCCTAGCCCTAAAAGCCTATCGATGGGCCGATGTGGCGCTGAGCCGTCGTCATTTGTCTGCGGCAATAATGCCGACATGCGTCGTGCGACGGTATCGTGCGGCAGGTCTGATCTTGCTGTCTCGGCGGATGGATCGACCTGTACTTTGGAATAGTACTGGTGGGATGTGCTCCGGCGGGACGTCCCCTTCGTCCATGGCGGCTTCTGGCACCAACACTAGCCGTGCGGCCAGCTTTGCGGGTTAAAGAGAGGAGCGCGTTTTAGAGCGGCCTCGGACTTCGAAAACGGCTCGTGAATCACTTTTTGTGAAATGCGCGTGTCGCCTACCACGGCGTAAAGTGCGCTTCGGGTTAAAAGCGAAGGTCGAGGCAAGCGTCGCCGGGCGTCCGGTATACCGACGATAGCCGACATTTGAATTCGATCGGCATGGCTGGGGCCATTGGCACCTCAGCCGGTCGGCATGTACGGAAAGTGCCATCGTGCGAGTTCGGCGTTGAAGTTCCGGCCCCGCAGTTGCTCTCGCAGTGCCCCCTTGTTAGGGTAGAAGACGCCGCACGAAAGTGCCACACAACGCGAAGTGCTCCGTCCGAATAATTCAGTAAATTCAACAACCAATGCAGATCGCGCGACAGTTCAATCCTGTCTGGCAGCATCACTCGTGTTGTGGAAATGATCTCATTCGACTTCCGGTTCAGAGCGCCACACGCGACTGCGAGTTCGGGATCGGGCCCAAAAATCCAATACTAAAGTCAGGCGGCAGTCGTGATCGAACCGGTCTCCGTCAATAGTCTCCGCAAAACGGGAGTTCTTCGAATGGGCCGGAGACTTTCCGCTATTTCGTGGGGAGATGGGAAGAGCGTGACCTTGGAGACCAAGTCAAACGCGCGAAAAGCCCGGATTTCCAGGGCCTGTGAGGTGCAGGTTGTAAACCGTCGCAAGCGGTCGGAATGCGTGGCTGTTCGATCCCTCCCAGGGCAACGCTGGAGTGGGGAGCTTGGAGACGGACCGGAAAACAAGAGCCTGCCAGTTTTCGAACACTGGCAGGACCAACTCGCACTCTGCCTTTCATCCCCACGGACATCGCTGATCGGCAATCCAATGTCGGCTGAGGACCAACTCCGGACTCATGCGCCGCAGAAGATGCCGCGCCGCTATTCGACCACCTCGTGGACATTGGGGAGCTACTCGGGCAACCCCGCTTTGCGAAAACCCTCAATCATCACCTTCGCATTGATTGATAGCTGGCTCCGAGCGATCTACGCCGATATCGTGAAAGCGGGGTCGATATCAAGCATACGAGCCGCCGCCTCACGAGCCTCGGCGTCGCGCCCGAGATGGGCGAAGGCGGATGCGAGGCAGCGGTATGGTCCTGGATAGCCGGGGTGTGACGCTGGGCTTTCTTCCCGACACTGATGGCCTCGTCAAAGCGACGAAGCTCAATAAGGGCAAATCCCATCCCGGTTAAGACTGTATATTGTTGTGGGTCTAACGGGCTCATTCGCACGGCACGTTCAAAACTTCGGATGGCCTCTTCCGGTTGCCCCGCAATCTTGTAGACCCAACCTCTGCAGTTCCATGCACGATATGAGTTTGGGTTGAGAGCAACCGCCCGGGCAGACATCTCGATCTCAGCCTCACAATCGCCGACCAGAAGTGCCGAGATCAACGCAGCAGTTGCTAACGTGTCTGCATCATCATCGTCGAGTTTCAATGCCACGCGTGCAAGCCGAACGGCTTCCTTGCGTTCGGATTGGGGGTCGACGGCATAGCTCCTGACCCCGTTTTCCGCGTGACAAGCAGCTGCCAGACCAGCGGCAGCAGCAAACCCAGGGTCAAGCTTCAAGGCGCGCTGGACTAGTCGGAGCGCCTCGGCCAACCCTTCGCGGGTCGATCGGAAGACTCGCTGTATAGCTCGGAGATAAAGATCATACGCGGTGAGGTCTTCCGGGCGCCGCCGCTTCGCCAGTGCAATTTCTGCTTGAAACAACTTTGGCTGAATAGCTGAGACTACGGCGAGCGTGACTACGTCCTGCAGCGCGAAAATATCCGTCATGTCACGCTCGAACTTTTTCGCCCAGATGTGTGCACCCGTAGCCACTTCAATCAACTGGCCCGTGATACGAACTTTCCCGGAGGCCTTGCGTACCGCCCCCTGAAGGACATAGCGCACGCCAAGTCTGCGCCCAACGTCCTTGATGTCGACGGCTTTGCCCTTGAAGGTGAAACTCGAATTGCGAGCGATCACGAACAACCATTTGAACAGCGAAAGCGCGGCTGTGATTTCCTCAACCATCCCGTCCGCGAAATACTCCTGCTCGGGATCGCCAGACATGTTCGCGAACGGCAGCACGGCGATGGAGGGCCAGTCGGGAACTGCAGGAACGCTCTCGGCCGCATCGCCCGGATTTGGGCTCGCAACTTCTCGCACCTCCCGCACCTGTCCGACAAACCGGATGCCCTTGCGCGGTAGTGTTTTGATGAAGCGCTGTTCCTCGCCCGAAACGCAGATTGCAGCCCGGCCGGCATTCAGGCGGGTTGTTAGCGCCGCGTCAGATACGCTGCGCCCATTCCAAATGGCTTTGATAAGGTCGTCCTTGCTGACAACCCGCTCCCTGTTGCGGATCAGGTAGTCGAGCAGGTCAAAAACCTGCGGTGTGATCGACACCGCATCGGTCCCCCGATGCAGCTCGCGCCGGTCGGTGTCGAATGTGTACTCCTCGAAAAGATAGCGCAAGCTGCCATTCCTTCTCGGGGTCGCCTCTGTACCAGCGCATGGAGAATAAGCCACCGGTAATAGAAATGTAAGACACCAGGTAAGCGCGCCCGCGCAACTTGCGGCAACTTCTGTCCAGTGAACGTTTGGACAGGACACACCCTAATGAGCACGATCCGCGGGAACCACTGAGCTGGGACCGGTAACCGCAAGGCGGCAGGTCTACAGTCCTCTCGAATCATATTGGAAAGCATTTCAGGAGTGGCGCAAACGCCGGAGATCACTGGCCAACTTGTGGGGTCTAAGTGACAGGGAGCTAATGGATATCGGCATTACGCGCAGCGAAATCGACTATCTCGCTTCGTATCGAGGTTGCGATCCGCGAGACGTCCTATCCTGTGAATGAATGTCGATATCCGGCAGCGATGGACGGTCGGAATGTTCACTAACCGACGCGTCGTGGCGCAGATGGTGACTTCCGATATGGTCATTGGCAGACGTTCCGGTCTGGTCAGGCTGAGTCTGCCTAATCTCTGCAAGCGGACCTCGACGAAACCATCTTCGAAGGCCGCAGCATTGGAGTCAGCACCGGAGAAGAGCCACATTGTATCTTACCGGTAATGTTGAAGCCGAGGCGCTCATAGAAGGAAATGTTACGCGGGTTTGAGCTTTCAAGGTAGGCCGGGATGCCCTCCTCATCGCATCGCCGAAGAGAGTATTTCATCAGCAACGCGCCGAGACCTTGCCCGACACAGTTCGGGTCGGCGGCAATCAGCGGCAGATACCAATGCGGCTGGCTGGGATGATGTTCGGCCATGCTCTTCACGATAGAACCAAGGTCCTCGGCAATGTCGGGACGAAGGGATTCTTCCATGAGTGCGCCCATCGCCGCATGGTCGGGCTCTACGCCGGGCGGAAGCCAAAGGGCGGCGGCGCGAACTCGTTCGGTGATGTAGGCTGTGCCATGTTCGAACGCCGGGCCGCCGAAGGCTCTGACGAATCGGGGCATCATTCTCAGGTATTCGGATGAGTCGGGCCAAACCCACCGCGTCATCGGGTCGGCGGCAAAGCCGAGCACAATCGTACTTATAGCGCTTGCTTGGTGGTTTGAGTCCGCGGCTTGGACTTCACCGTCCGCCATCATGACGTCCCCAAATTTGGATGACCGACTCGCGCCCCTCCGATGACTTTATCAGTTGCACTGCGGCTTGTACCGCTTTGTGCAGCATGGACGGCAGCGAATGGCTGGTGTGTGATCAAGAGTCTCCACAATGCCACACCCATGCCGATTCCATTGCTTTGTGGTCAGTAAGCTACAGACACAACGGCAATGGCAGGTAGGCTTCAAATGTGGGGTAAGGCAGCGGCGGCGGTTGCGGACTTGTCGAGGAACCTCCAAGCCTCGACGAGTCTGACTGCGTGATGAAGCACTTGGCCTACCCGATAGCCTGTGCCGGTCCAGCGGTCGTCCTGCAGATAACGTCGCGGGGCATTTGTGACGGGAATTAAGCACCGGCAGCCCTGGCACGGTCCGCCATGCCGCCGAGCACCATGCCGCGACCCCGTGCACTCATGATGGCGCTATTCACCTTGGAAATAACGCAACTCCACGGAAGATATCTGCAAGATGCCGAAATCCGCTACCCGCGTTAGGAAGCGCTTCACGAAGTTGAATTACGGTCGTCATGCCTCGGTGACGAGACCGAGGGATTTGCAAAGCGGCCTCGGCGGCACGGACCTCGGTGCCGAGGCCGCGTTTTCAGAAATGCATTGTATGCGGTGCCGATGACATTCTTCGTGGAAGCCTGCATTGATGATCATTGTCTGTCGGTAACCGCAGCCTCTGCGAAGCAAGCGTTAGCAGAGGCGGTTGACTGGCACATAGCCAAACGGCTCGTCGGCGTAACCATCAACGATGGTGAAAGAAGCTATACGCTCGCCGAATTCGCAGACGCCATGGCGCGGTTGGAACTCGCCGCTACGACGGCCGACGAGGGCTTCGCAAGACCCCGGCGACGCCTGTCACGCTGGTAAATCGGTGGGGTTCATTGGCACCCTAAACACCTGCTATTGTGCAGTGCACCCGATGCGATTCGCTCTGAAGACAGTTCTGCGATGTCTCCACTCAAGCCGGGCGACCTTGTATTCCTGAGATCCGGTGGGCCGACCATGACGGTCGATGCCGTGAATACGGATATCTTCGACGACGACAAAATCACTGGCATTGTCTGCGTGTGGCTCGTAGGTGAAAAACTTGAAAGGGTTCGGTTCGACCCCAGAGCAATTGATCGTGCGCAGATTATCGGAAGCGCTGAAGACTCCTCTCTAGAAGCTGGTGAATACACGGTGGTTCTTGATGGGATGGCCGATGCCATGAATGACTTAGCGGCGGAGACCCATCCTCCAGCTAGAGCAAAACGGCTGAGACACGCGAAAGTCCCAAAGGACAGCAACACTCCTCCAACTGAATGAAATGTCGCGTTCAATTAGCAGGCGTGCCTAGTTTGCCCTTATCCGCATTTCGTACAGCGCGGCGGATAAATCTTTCTACCCGGCGCGGGTTGCTTAATGATCGGCATGAAGCCAGTGCCCTTGCAGGCCGGCATATCTTCTCGAATACTTCTGACTTTATTGGCTTCATCAGGCGTGCGGCTCCGGCCACGAACTACCAGGGCGATTGACTACATTTTTCTGAAACTGAGCAATCAATTGCGCGAAGTAGACATGCGTCGCTCGCATGAGGCGCCTGAGTTCAGTTTTTTGACGGCAGGCAGTTCCGGCGATCCAGACGAACTTAGGACGACTACGGCGACATCATCACCTAAACTCTTCGATCAGCGCCTTCCAGCCGACCGCATCGTTTCTCATCAGAAAAAAATCGCCAAGCGCCGCCAAGTGGTGCGGCAATTTGCAATCCGGACGAGCATTCACATTGTGGACGAATGAGGCGACCGCTTTTCTGAGTTCGCCTCTGTCGAGATAATCGAAGGCTCGTTGCTTACACCGCGCGACATATTTGTCGCGCGGAACATCGGCAATGGTCGTACGATCCATCCTATTGGCTCTCCCAACCCACCAGACAGTCTCTGGACTGATTCGCGCAAGAGCATTGAATTGAAGCGCATTTGCCCTGTCGGTTCGAAAAGCAACAAACAGACTTCTTATTATTTTTATTATTTTCCGGTGTGGGGATTGAGACACAGACGCGCATAAGCCGGGCCCTTCATGCCGAGCCCTCCGCGCGCGACGCGCTGATTGTGTTGCGCGAACAGGGCGTGATCGACGACATCGATCTGGGCCGGCCCCCGGGACCGGCAGCCGCTGCGCGCAGTTAGGCTGCCTACCCATCCTCAGGCTTCATTGAGCCTTGTCAGCCTTCGAAGACGCGCGAGAAGATGGAGCAATATCCAGTCGCAGTACCCGCCGATACAATCACGCATCACCGCCCCCAGGGCTGCTTGCGGAATGCGGAATAGTTTCCAGCAGATTGTCGCGACGAGCTCTCACCGTCCTAGCGAGGGCGGGGTATTCTGGGCGCGCAAGATCGAAAACTCCGGCTTCCTGCTCGCCGTAGGTAATATAGTTCAGGCAGTGCGGGAAAGATCAGCAATGGAAGTTATTGCTTGTGCTGCCTCCCGCAACTCGTCGACACGCGCAAGATGACGTTTCCGTTTTATCCTCGCAGCAACCGCCCAGAACCTCCGAAAACTCGCCAACTGATCCCAATGCCGCAGCCAAAACCCCACCAGAGAGGCGACAGGCTCACGTTGCAATTTGCGGCCGCCTCAGCCGCGGACGGACTTCTTCAACACAATCGGTCACAAGCCGACTTCCGCGCGGATAGCTATGGCCGCGCCTCAAGGATCATGTTGAACGGTGTCTCCGCAGCCCGGCGCACTCTCGAAAAGCCGCCGCTTTGGATGGTCTCGCGCAATTTTGCTTCACCCGCCTGCGCACCGAGAGCGGCTCCTACTTCCTGCGACCGTGACGTCGGCAGGCAGATCATGGTCGAGGCCGCGTAATAGAGGCGTCCGACCGGGTTAAGGTTCTGTTGCAGCGTGTCGCCTGCCATCGGCTCCACGATCATCCAGGTCCCGTCGGGTTTCAGGGATTGACGGATGTGTGCCGCCGCGCCCGCCGGGTCGCCCATGTCGTGCAGACAATCGAAGCACGTGACGAGATCGAAATCCTTGCCGGAATAGTCCTTGGCAAGGCCGACGGCAAAGTGTGCATTTTCGGTAACGCCGTGCTGCCTTGCGTGTGCGGTGGCGTCGCGGATCGAGTCCGGATGAAAATCGTAGCCGTAGAACTGCGATTTCGGAAACGCCTTGGCCATCAGGACGGTAGACCAGCCGTGTCCGCAGCCGATATCGGCAACCCGCGCGCCGGCCTCCAGCTTCTTCACGACCCCGTCGAGCGCGGGAAGCCAGGACGAAACGATGTTGTTGTGGTAGCCTGGCCGGAAGAAACGGGCGACCGCGCAGAACATGCAACCGGCCTGGTCGCCCCAGGCAACGCCGGCGCCGGACTTGAATGCGGCCTGGACCTTGGACTGGTTGTCGAGCATCGCCGCCATGAGATCGAAGCCGCCCATCATGTAGACAGGGCTCTCCTCGTTGGCGAACACCATGGCCTGCTCGGGCGGCATCGCGAATTTCGCGGTGACCGGATCGTAGGACAGATAGTTGGAAGCGGCCTGATTTGACAGCCATTCGCGCAAATAGCGCTCATCGACCTTTGCGGCCCTGGCAAGCTCCATCGACGTCATCGGTCCGTTGGCGTGGATGGCCCTGTAGAGACCCAGCGTATCACCGAGGCGGACCATGGCGATGCTGGATGCGCCGCCAAGATCCGACAGCATCTGGCCGATGAACGTGTTGAGCTTGCCTTCGTCTACGTGCGTAGTGGTCATTTACGACTCCCTCGATGGTTACTCACTGGATCAGAGAATGTCGGCGAGCATGCGCGCAGCACGCATGGCGCCGTCGCTTTCGACCGGCTTGAACCTCGCCGGTTGCTTCAATGTGGCGACCATGGCTTCGGCGATCGTTTCCGGCGTGGAGGTCGCGTAATCCATTCGGCTGCCGGCGTTGTAGCGATCGAGCCGATGGGCGACGTGAAAATTCTGCTCAAAATGATTCCTGAGCGGGAAGTAGAGGAACGGTGTGCCAGCCGCGGTCAGTTCCATGCAGGTCGTCAGACCGCCCTGAACCAGCGCCAGATCGCAGGCAGCCAGATGCCGATCGAGATCCGGCACGAAGGCACGGACCTCCACGCCGCCAGGCACATCAAGCGAGCGGGGATCGATCCGCGGGCCCGCTACGAGGATCATCCGCAATTCGGGCAGGCGGGAGCGGACAAGCGGAAAGCTCTGCAGGATGCGCCGGATGAGATGCGTGCCGACGCCCGATCCGCCGACAGTAACAATGCACACGCACTCGCCGGGTCGATAGCCCAGGCTGCGGCGCAGGTCGTCGCGACGGCCAAATGCCTGCGGATGCTCGCCGATGATGTAGCCCGCGAAGTCGAAATGCTTCGGCACCCAGTCGCGCATGGACGGAAGGTCCTTGCCGAAAGACAGCGGCGCGACGTCCTCCGGCGAGCCGACGAAGATGGCACGATCGCGCACACCGGGATGGCGCTCGACGTGCTCGATCATCTCGCTGTTGTAGTCGGCCGTGAGGAAGGCCTCGTGCTCGCCATTCGCGGGCATGGGTACGTAGCCGACGAAGTCGGTGAACCAGGCGAGCCCTGCCTTCTTGAGTTCGGGATGCTCGTGCCAGTAATGGTCGATGTCCCAGGCCTCGTCGGCGATGACGAGATCGTAGCCGCCCTCCTCGACGGCATCCTGGAAGATCATGAAGTTCTTGATGAGCACCTCGTCCATCCGGCGGATGGCCTGAAAAGCGTTGAGATCGTGCTCGCCTGACTCCAGTTCGATATGCAGCGTCTCGCTCGCCAACCTGCTGCTCAAGGGATGGACGCGCTCGCCGCTCGCTTCGAGCAACCTTGTAACCGGATCCTGGGCGAGCCAGTCGACCTGCAGATCCGGGTGAAGCTTTCGCAACTCCCGCGTGATGGCGATGTCGCGGCGGCAATGCCCGAGCCCGATTGGAGACGACAGATAGAGCGCTCGCTTCGACTTTGCAGACTTGTTCGCTGACCTGTTTTCGGCCTTGGCAACTTTCTTGGATGCGGGAATGCCAAGTCTGCGGTCGAGGAAATCCGTGATCAATGCGTTGCACTTGGCGGGGTAGCGTCCCAACAGACTGTGGCCGCCGCCGGGAAAGGTGACCAGTTCGGCGTTCGTGGCCTCGGCCACGGCCTTGCCGCGGGCATAGGGCTGCAGCTGATCGTCGTCGCCGTGAATCACCAGTACAGGACAGCGGATCTTGCGGTACATCGCCTCGCCGACATCGAACTTCGATGCAATCGACCGTGCCTCCACGATCCTGGCCAGCACCGCGCCGGTGGTTTCGCCAGCCCATTCGATGCCCTCCTCGATCTGCCTGGTCGAGTGTCGGTCGCTGAAAATGTTGCGAACAAAAAATTGCGCGAAGTCAGGATAGTCGGCCAGCCAATGCTCGCGGTTGTACTTGTCCCAGCCGTCGAACGTCTCCTGCCTGGTCAGAAAATGCCCCGGCGCCATGTAGGGATAAGCAGGCCCGATGCCCGCCGAGGTTCCAGCCAGGATGGCTGCGCTGACGCGCTCGGCATGATACGCGGCCACGACGCTCGCAATCATGCCGCCGAAAGATAGTCCTACGATGATCGCCTTTTCCGTGCCGGTCGCATCCATCACTGAAAGTAGATCGGCGACGTAGTTGTCCAGGCTGTACGCCGCCACTTCGGCCGGCCGGTCGGATTTTCCGTTGCCGCGGCCGTCGTAAGCGACGCAGCGAAACCGCTCGCTGAAGTAAGGCAGCTGGGCCTTGTAAACACGGGAATGAACGATGCTCCACGGTGGCACGAAGACCATGGTCTGCGGGCCGTCGCCGTAGACCTCATAGTAGATCTTCACGCCATCACGTTCGACAAACCCATCCTGAACAGGCAGCTTTGCACGCATGATGTCACCTGATCGCTGAACGACTTTCTGCGATGCGAATGAGATCGCCGAAGCGCCGAAGTGCCTGGCGAACCGGCAGCCCCTGCTTCTCGAAGCCGAGCAGATAGTGGCTTTCGGCACCGATGAACGCGCTGCCTACGAGAGAACTGACCTCTTCGGCAGTCAGCGGGCCAAACCCGCCGAATTCGCGCCCGGCTTTGCGGGCCAGTTCCGTGATCAGGTCGAGCCACCCCATGATCCCCGCGCGGACGACCTCGGCGACCGCGGGGTTTGACCAACTGGCGGCCGTTAGCTCCTGCATCACGCGCACGTAGCCCGATGCGATGTCCTCATCGAGATAGTCGCACGCCCGGTCCCATTGCTCGGAAAGCTTGAGCGTGGTGTCGCCGAACAGCGCGTTCTGACGGTCGAGCAGTTGCGCGTTGAGATACTCGAACAGCGCCAGCACCATGTCCTGCTTGGAACCGAAGTGATAGTGGATCTGGCTCAGCGGGACGCCCGCGGCTTCGGCGACACCACGGGTCGACAACCCGGCATAGCCGTTCTGGCGCAGAATTTTCTTGGCTGCCTCCAGCAGCACGATTGCAGTATCCGGCTTTTTTGCAGTGGCTGCGCGCGCCATTTGCTCACCTCGTCCGGAGAGAACATTAATTCGGTCGATCGACCGAGTCAAGATTGGAATGCGATTCGCACTGACTCCGCAGCGAAGTGCCGCACGTCTGCTTTGCATCAGAAAGCAGACGTGACAATGAAGCGAACCGAAAACGAATTGCTCGTAGTTTGTTGCCGGTGTGGCATCGGGATATCGCCGAGAAGCGAGCCGGCAGATGCCAGAATGCACCTGCCAAACCTACCGCGCAGTCGTGATCTAACCCGTCTCCGCCAATCGTCTCCTCAAAAACGGGAATTTCTGCGATTGGAGCTGGAGACTTTCTCGAGATTCTCGCTAAAGTTGCCGATTTTCGAATCGCTGGAGACCGACGAAGCGCGCAGACCCCCCCGTAAAATGCAGGTATTTCGCGTATAAATTGACCACAATCTTAGGTCGAGTGAGTGTGGCTGGGGCGGCAGGTATCGAACTAGCGAATTCCAGTTCTGGGAATTCTTCTTAGTTGACGGAGTTGGATTCTAAATGAGCCGGCCCGAACCCGCTTTCGCTTCGGGCAAATCGGGAATCTGACTTCCGAAGCTGGTACGAAGCTTGCGGAGAAAAATGCATTCTCCAACCCATATCGAGGGCAACTGAAGCCGCTCGCTGAATTCTCCCGAACAAAACCGTCGGTAAAATCCGCGGGATTTTGGGCCCTTGGCGGCCAGGAGGTACGATGCCGAAATTTTGGCTGGCGGAGGGAGAGGGATTCGAACCGTCAGTACGCTTGTTGGAGCGGGTAACGCAGTGGCGAATTCGAACAAGCAAGAAGCCGCTGTTCGAGCCGCGTTGTGGCCCGACCCTGCCGATCACATTGTCGGGTGCGGACGGCCCGCCGGCCGCCAAAAACACCGTTTGAAAAACCGTTTTAGTCGGCGCTTCTCAAACGGTGAATGCGGCTAAGTACTTGAAAGGCTTGGTGGGCGCACCAGGGCTCGAACCTGGGACCCGCTGATTAAGAGTTAACGGGTCTTCCACCGGCGATGATTTATGATCAAACGTCTCCATTCATGCGCAGCTCCCGCCGATTGCCGCATCAAGGGAATTTCCTCTGTTCATTCGAGATGAATCGACTCCAATTGCTGAGAACGGCAGAAGGAGATCGAAATGGCTCGCCGCGGAACGACGGACCTAAGACGAACAATCCGACGACATCAGCTCCATGAAATGGTGCCCCTTGCCGACAGCACCATCTACGAAATGGAACAGCGCGGAGAATTTCCGCGACGCTTCGCGCTCTCTCCTCGCTGTGTCGTATGGGATCTGAGTGAGGTGGAGGCTTGGCTCTTACTGCGCCGAAGCGTCCCCCTCACCCGTGCTCCGCATCCGGACGTGAAACAACGACGTAGCCGTCCGGTCAAAGTGCAGGATCGAGTTCAACGATTGGCATCGAAAGCGGAGTGAGAATTGGCACATATCTTTGTCCACCAACCCAGGCGTCGACGATGTTCGACCATTCCTGCAGCATATGCCGCCGCTGTGGCTCATATTCCGCCTTATTATAGACGCCGCGCGATGAGCGGCCGTCTTCATGAGCCAAACATTTTTCGATCCAGTCGCTATTGAAACCTAGTTCATTGAGCAGTGTTGATCCCGTCCGCCTGAGATCGTGTACCGTAAAATGTTCGAGGGGCAGCCCTTCCTTCTTGGCGCGCTGGACGACCGCAGCAGTGATGCGATTGAACGTGGCTCGCGACATCGGATTATCGGCGTCATAGCGGGAGGGGAGCACGTATCTTGAGTTGCCGGCGCAGGTCTTCAGCGCAATGAAGATATCGAGCATCTGACGCGAGAGGTACACATTGTGCGCCCTCGACCGCTTCATCCGCTCCTTCGGAATCGTCCAGACAGAATTCTCGAAGTCGACCTCATCCCAGGTCGCATCTTGCAGTTCGCTCTTCCGCACCATTGTGAGAAGATAGAGCCGTATCCCTAGCCGGATCGTCGGCAGCGTGGCCACATGATCGAGCTGCTTGAGCATGATACGGATTTCAGTGGGTGAGAGTGAACGGTCACGCGGCACGAAATGCGCTATCGAGGAAGGGCTGACCTCGTCAGCCGGATTGGCGATCTTCTCGCCATGCAAGACAGCAAAGGCATAGATCTGCTTGACGATATCGCGGACGTGAATTGCGGTTGCCGGTGCGCCTCGTTCGACGATAGCGGCACAGTGCTTCCGCAAGTCGTCTGGTGCAATCTCGGAAAGTAAACGCTTCCGCCATGGCGGTAGTAGTTCGCGCTCGAAGATTGAACGGCGCATGGCGCGGGTGCTTTCAGCCATGGGAGCAGCGGTAAGCCACTTCTCACCAAACTCGCCGAACGCTTTGGCTTCCATCAGGCGTCGTTTTGAGCGCTGCTTTTCAATGGCTGGAGACCGCCCCTCCTTGATGGCACGCCTGGCATCGATGCAGAGCTCTCGTGCTCGAGCAAGCGACAAATCGGCCGGACCATATTTTCCGAAGGTGACGGTCTCTCGGCGCCCATTCATCCGATAGTCGAGCCGGAACGAGATCGAGCCCTTCGTACTAACGAGCGCATACATGCCGTCCCGGTCCGTCACCTTATAGGATTTCTCCTTTGGTCTTAGATGCTTAAGCGTCGCGTCCGTCAGCATTTGCTCACCCTCTTTGCTCGATACCGTCAGGCCAATTTCGGCCTCCGGCTTCAAGAAAAGCGACGCTATTTCAGCTGGTTAGACCAAATAAAATACCGTCACTGCTCATTTCGAGCTGACGGTATCGATCAAAACAGGTTGGGAATAAGGATGAGGGTGCCGTCAGCCAGTCCGGCGCACGCGAGCACGGCCCACCGATAGTCGACGAGAGCTGTCGACAGGATTTATTTTTAACTTCAGCGAGTTAGAGTGTAGTTTTGGACAAATCCGGATAGCTGCGAGTAGCTCCGAATTATTCCCACTCAATCGTCCCCGGCGGCTTGCTCGTCACATCGTACACCACCCTATTCACCCCCTTCACCTCGTTGATGATGCGCGTGGCGGTTTCGCCGAGGAATTTCATGTCGAAGGCGTAGAAGTCCGCCGTCATGCCGTCGGTGGAGGTCACCGCGCGCAGGCCGACGACGTATTCGTAGGTGCGGCCGTCGCCCATCACGCCGACGGTTTTCACCGGCAGCAGCACGGCAAAGGCCTGCCAGATCTCGTCGTAGAGGCCGTGCTTGCGGATCTGGTCGATATAGACGGCGTCGGCGTTGCGGAGGATGTCGAGCTTTTCCTTCGTGATGTCGCCGGGGCAGCGGATGGCGAGGCCGGGGCCGGGGAATGGGTGGCGGCCGACGAAGATTTCGGGCAGGCCGAGTTCGCGACCGAGCACGCGGACCTCGTCCTTGAAGAGTTCGCGCAGCGGTTCGACCAGCTTCATGTTCATGCGTTCGGGGAGACCGCCGACGTTGTGGTGCGACTTGATCGTCACGGAAGGGCCGCCGGTGAAGGAGACGCTTTCGATCACGTCGGGATAGAGCGTGCCTTGCGCGAGGAAGTCCGCGCCGCCGAGCTTTTTCGCCTCCGCGTCGAACACGTCGATGAACAGGCGGCCGATCGTCTTGCGCTTCTGTTCGGGATCGGTGACGCCTTCGAGCTCGCCGAGGAACTGCTTGGAGGCGTCGACGTGCACCAGCGGAATGTTGTAGTGCCCGCGGAACAGGTCGACGACGGTCTTCGCTTCGTCGAGCCGCAGCATGCCGTGGTCGACGAACACGCAGGTGAGCTGGTCGCCGATCGCCTCGTGGATCAGCACCGCGGCGACAGCTGAATCGACGCCGCCGGAAAGACCGCAGATCACCCTGCCCTTGCCTACCTGGGCGCGGATCTTTTCGATCGCCTCTTCGCGAAACGCGCGCATGGTCCAGTCGCCGGTGAGGCCGGCGACCTTGCGGACGAAATTGCGGATCAGTTTGGCGCCGTCGGGCGTGTGCACCACTTCGGGGTGGAACATCAGGCCGTAATATTTGCGCTTCTCGTCCTGGATCACCGCGAACGGCGCATTCGCACTGACGCCGGCGACCGTGAAGCCCGGCGGCATCTTGGTGATGCGATCGCCATGGCTCATCCACACCGGGTGCTTCTCGCCCGTGGCCCAGGTGGATTCGAACAGGTTGCTCGATGCTTTCACCTCGACATCGGCGCGACCGAATTCGCGGTGGTGGCCGCCCTCGACCTCGCCGCCGAGCTGGGCGGCCATGGTCATCTGGCCGTAGCAGATGCCGAGCACGGGAACGCCGGAATCGAAGATCTTCTGCGGGGCGCGGGGCGAGCCTTTTTCATGCACTGATTCCGGGCCGCCGGACAGGATCACCGCTTTCGGCTTCATCTCGTCGAAGGCGGCTTCGGCCTTCTGGAACGGGACGATCTCGGAATAGACGCCCTCCTCGCGCACCCGGCGCGCGATCAGTTGCGTCACCTGACTGCCGAAATCGACAATCAGAATCTTGTCATGCGCCGAGGCCACCGAGGGCGCCGACGACTCGCGGGCTTTTTGTGCTGCTGTCATGGCAAGCAGATACGCGACGCCGACCAGCCTCGCAACCGCGGGAAACGGCCAGCCCACATTCTTTGTGAGGCATGGACAAATGCGATTAGGTAAGTATTATTGACCTAATTTGAATGCCACGGGGAAGATCAGACAGGGTTCGGCAAACCATCTGGTGCATTAGATGACCGTCATTCCGGGGCGCGAAGCGAACCCGGAATCTCGAGATTCTCAGGTGCGCAATTGCGCACCGTAGTTCGATGCTTCGCATCGCCCCGGAATGACGACAGGCCTCAAGGACACACCCGCATGAAAATCCCCACCCTGCCCTTCACCGTCACCGACTGGAGCCGGATGCCGACGACGACGCATCCCGGCATCACGGGTGAAGCGCTGTGGCGCACGCTCGATATCGGTGACCTGCGCGTGCGCATGGTCGGCATTCGCCCGGCTATCTCGCCGATCACTGGTGCGACCGCGGGCACGTGCTCTACGTGCTCGAAGGCGAACTCGAAACCGAATTGCGCGATGGGCGCAGGTTCACGCTCAAGCCAGGCATGAGCTAAGGTGTCGGATTTCGGCGATGCCGCGCACAGGTCTTCGACGAAGACGGGTGTGAAGCTGTTCATTGTGGATTGAAACTCCATCCGCGTCATTACGAGCGCACCAAAGTGCCAGACCTCATCCTGAGGAGCCGCGTAGCGGCGTCTCGAAGGATGAATGGCACCAGCGGGGCCTCGTGGTTCGAGACGGCGCTACGCGCCTCCTCACCATGAGGAATGAGCAGTATCCGCGTAGTCGGATCGTAGGGTGGGTTAGCGCAGCGTAACCCACCGATTTCTCGCGATGCCGTTCGGCCGGCGGTGGGTTACGCCTTCGGCTAACCCACCCTACTTGATCGCCGGCCGGCGCAATTGCCCGGTCGCATCCGCAAGGCCGCCGAGGTAGTGCGCGGCTTCGGTGATGTCGGCGACGATCTCGGCTTCCGCGCGATCGGCGTCGCCGGCCACGATCGCCTTCAGCGCGGCGGTGTGGTGATCCCAGCCTTTCAGCAGCACGACATATTCGGGGATCACGAAGGAGAGCACCGGGCCGCAGCGCAGCCACATGTTCTCGATGGTCTCGACCATCAGCGGGATGCCGGACATCGCGTAGATCCCGAAATGGAATTTCCGGTGATGCTCGAGATAGCTCTCCAGCTTTCGCGCCTGAATCAGCGACTGCATTTTTGCGAGCCGCTCCTCGAGCTGGCGAAGTGCCGCGGCGTCATGTTTCTGCAGCGCCGCTTCCCGCGCCGCGCGGCCTTCGAGGGCGCAGCGCACCACCGTGAGATCAGCCAGTTCCTTGCGCGTCAGGTTCGGCACGATCGCCGAATTGCGCGGTCCCTGCTGCAGCACGCCCTGCGCCACAAGGCGCGTAACGGCATCGCGTACCGGCGTGATCGACGTGCCGAAACTTTCTGCCAGCGCACGCAATGTCAGCACCGTGCCGGGCTCGAAGCGGCCGGCCAGCAGCGCATCGCGCAACTGCGCGTGCGCGAGATCCCACAGCGGCTCGCGCTCGATTCGTTTCAGTGCCGTCGTCATCGGACGCTCGCTATCGCAGCGCGCGGCATGGCGCAAATTCCAAAGGTTAACGGTCTATTGACCGCCTCACGATGTTTGTTATAACAAACAACAAAACGGGAGGAAACAACAATGCTCAAGATGAGCTCGATTATTCTCGCCTGCGCGCTGGCTGCGTTCCAGGCTACCGCCGCCCACGCCCAAACCTATCCCACGCGGGACGTCACCTTCATCGTACCCTGGAACGCCGGCGGCTCGAACGACGTGGCGATCCGGGCACTGGACCCGATCCTGCGCGAGCACGGCATCAAGCTCGTGATCGAGAACGTGGCCGGGGCCACCGGCACCATCGGCATGCGCCGGGTCGCGACGGCTGCGCCCGACGGCTACACCATCGGCATGGGCACCAGCTCGACGCTGGCACTCATTGCGCAGGGCAAGACGCCGCTCACCAACGCGCAGTTCACCCACATCGCCCGCGTCTCGACCGATCCGTTGATGCTGCTGGTACCGGCCAAGGCCGAGCAGAAATCGCTCGACGATTTCATCAAGCTGATGAAGGCCAATCCCGACAAGGTGACGATCGGCACGCCCGGCAATTACAACCTCAACCACATCTTTGCGTCGATGACCGCGCGCGCCGCCGGCACCAACTACGTCAACGTCCCCTACACCGGCGGCTCGAAGGTGGTCGCCGATTTGCTCGGCGGCCACGTCGCGTCCGGCGTGCTGAAGCCGTCGGAAACGCTGGGCCAGATCCAGGAAGGCCTGCTGAAGCCGATCGGCGTCTTCGCCAACGAGCGGCTGGAAATGTTTCCTGATGTGCCGACCTTCAAGGACAAGGGCTACGACGTGTTCCCGTTCGGGCCTGTCGTGCAGATGGCCTATGTGGTCGCGCCCGCCGGCCTGCCCGCCGACGTCAGGACCAAACTGATCTCGGCATTTCGTGCGGCGATCCAGGATCCGCGCTTCAAGGAGTTTTCCAAGAAGAACGCATTCCTCGTCGACGACCTCACCGGCGATGCCCTGACCAAGGAAATCGACAGCGTCGCCAGCGCGCTCGGCACCGTCGCGGCGCAGGTCTTCAAGGACCAGAAAGAATAAGCGGCGGCATCGCCGCCCTGCTCTCCTCATCACAAGAAAAGAAGGCCACGCGCTTGCCCATCAAGAAAATCACCTGTCACGTCGTTGCGGCCCCGGTCGCACGGCCCTTCACTTCCTCGCGCGGCTGGCTCTACAAGACCCGCGGCACGTGCCTCGTCGAGATCGAGACCGATGACGGCATCACGGGCTGGGGCGAGTGCTATGGCCCCTCCGCGGTGGCAAAAGCCTTCATCGATACCCAGCTGGCGCCGCGCGTGATCGGCCGCGATCCGTTCGACGTCGAGGTGATCTGGGAGGATCTCTATAACCGCATCAAGGATTACGGCCCGAAGGGCATGTCGATCGCCGCCATCAGCGGCATCGACATCGCGCTGTGGGACATAATCGGCAAGGCCTGCAACAAGCCGATTCACAAGCTGATCGGCGGCGCGTTCCGCACCGAGGTCGATGCCTACGCCACCGGGCTCTATTTCACCGACATGGACCGGCTGGTCGACGAGGCGGTCGAGGAAGCCTCGGGCTACGTTCGCAAAGGCTTCAAGGCGATCAAGATGAAGATCGGCTTAGGCTCGATCAAGCGCGACTTCGATCGCGTCAAGGCGGTGCGCGACGCCATCGGCCCCGATGTCAAGCTGATGGTCGACGCCAATCACTGCCTCACCGTTCCGGCCGCGATCCGGCTGGGCCGCAAGCTGGAAGAACTCGATATCGAGTGGTTCGAGGAGCCGATCTCGCCCGAGGACATCGACGGTTACGTCGAGGTGTCGCGGGCGCTCGACATGGCGGTGGCGGGCGGCGAGAACGAATTCACCCGCTGGGGCTTTCGCGACGCCATCGTGCGCAAGGCGATGGATATCGTGCAGCCGGACGTCTGCGCCGCGGGCGGCATCACCGAATGCAAGAAGATCGCGGCGCTGGCCTCGGCGCACGGCGTGGAATGCGTGCCGCATGCGTGGGGTTCCGCGGTAGGTCTCGCCGCCACCATTCACTTCCTGGCCTCGATCGCGAACCAGCCGCCGAGCCTGTTTCCGATGCCGCCGATGCTGGAATTCGAGCAGGAGGAAAATCCGTTCCGCGATCACCTCGCCGTCACGCCGATCGACCAGGTCAAGGGCGTCATCGCAGTGCCGACCGGCGCCGGCCTCGGCATCGAGATCGATCGCAAGGTGATCGATCGCTACCGCGTCACCTGAACCGGGCATCCCCGCCATGAAATTCGTCAGCTTCAGTACGAAGGATTTTGTCCGCGCCGGCGTGCTGCTCCAGGACGATTCCGGCGGGAACGACCAGATCGTCGATCTGGCGCATCCGTCGATGCGCGAGGCGCTGCGAGACACCAAGCCGCAGATGCTGGCCCTGATCGATGCCGGCCTTGCCGGCGCGGTGGTACGCATCGGCGCGCACGGCATGGCCGAAGAGGCAAAACTTCCGCTCGACACTGTGAAGCTGATGGCGCCGCTGCCGAAGCCGCGACGGATCTTCGGCATCGCGCATAACTACCGCGATGCGCTGGCCGAGCGCGGCATGGCGCCGCCGGACAAGCCGGTACTGTTCATGAAGGCGCCGCGCTCGATCATCGGGAACGGAGCGCCAATCGTGTTGCCGGGGGGCATCGGCGGCGTCACCTATGAAGCCGAACTGGCCGCCGTGATCGGCACCCGCGCCGAGAAGGTCAGCAAGGATCGCGCGCTCGATCACGTCGTGGCCTTTGGCTGCTTCAACGACATCAGCGCCAGCGAGATGATCAAGGCCGACGGCCATTTCAATCGCGGCAAGAATTTCGAGACGTTCGGGCCGTTCGGCCCCTTCCTCGCCTCGCGCGACGAGGTGCCGGACCCGCACGCGCTCACGGTGTCGCTGAAGGTCGACGGCCGCACGCTGCAGTCGGGCTCGACGCGGAACATGCTGTTCGATGTCGCCGATCTCGTCGCCTATCTTTCCACGCTGCAGGTGCTGGAGCCCGGCGATATCATCGCGACGGGCACACCGGCCGGCGTGGCCGCCCTGCACAAGCCGCCAGCCTGGCTCAAGCCCGGCTCGACCGTCGAGGTCGAGGTCGAGGGCCTCGGCCGCCTGCACAATCCGATCACCGAAAGACCCGTTGCACATGCCTGATAAACCCACCGTCCTGTTGACCAACGCGATGCATCCCGACGGCGAAGCGATCCTTGCGCCGCATGTCAGGATGATCGTGCCGCCCGACGCGGAGGCACAGACCCTGCGCGAATGGGCCAGGGAGGCCGACGGCATCATCGTGCGCGCCAAGCTGCCCGACGATATCGTCGACCATGCGCCGCGGCTGAAGGGCATGGTCCGGCACGGCGTCGGGCTCGACTTCATCCCGGTTGCGGCTGCCACCGCGCGCGGCATCGCGGTGGCCAATTTGCCGGGAAGCAACACCAACGCGGTGGCCGAATATGTGATGTCCGCGCTGATGCATCTACGCCGCCCGCTCTATCGCCTCGACAGCGACTTGCGGAGCAAGGGCTGGAATGCCGCGCGCCCGGCAGCGGACGGCTTCACCGAGGTTGGCACAACGACACTCGGCATCCTCGGCGTCGGCACCATCGGCCGCCACCTCGCTGGTATCGCGCGCGACGGTTTTGGGATGAAGGTCCTGGGCACCTCACGCCGCAAGGGATCGCTGCCTTCGGGTATCGAAGAAGTCTCGCTCCAAGACCTGTTCGCCCGCAGCGACGCAATCGCGGTTTGCTGCGCGCTGACCGACGAGACGCGCGGCATGGTCAGCCGAGAGCTGATCGCGCGAATGAAGCAATCTGCCGTGCTGGTGAACGTCTCGCGCGGCGCGGTGATCGAGACGCCTGCCCTCGTCGATGCGCTGCGATCGCGGAAGATCGGCGGCGCGGCGCTCGATGTGTTCGATGTGCAGCCGCTGCCGACGGACAACGCGCTGTTCGATTGTCCGAACCTGCTGCTGACGCCGCACACCGCCGGGATCACCGCCACCAGCGGCCGCGCGATGGCGGTCGGATCGGCCGAGGAAATGCTTCGTATCCTGCGCGGCGAGCCGCCGCTCAATCTCGTCAATCCCGCCTACAAGGCGGCATGAGGTCCCACATGCGTATTACATCGATCAAGGCCGTCCCGATTTCCTACCGCGTGCCGGAGGGCCAGAACGTCAGACTCGGCATCGGCCGCGCCGTCAAGCGCGACGCGGTGCTGGTAAAGGTCACCACTGACGAAGGCCTGACCGGATGGGGCGAGGCCCATCACGGCCGCTGCCCCGGCGCGATCGCCAAGCTGATCGACACCACCATCGCCGAACTCGTCGTCGGCATGGATGCGATCGACGTCGTCGGCGTCTGGCAGCGCGTCTACCAGATGCAGCTGGCGAGCCACGGCATGGGTTATGCCGCCGCGATGGCGTTGAGCGGCCTCGATCTCGCGCTGTGGGATATAAGGGCGAAAGCGACGGACTGGCCGCTGTACAAGCTGCTCGGCGGCGCCTCGAAGCCGATCAAGGCCTATGCCGGCGGCATTTCGCTCGGCTACCAGCCGCCGCCATCGCTGGCGCAGGAAGCCCTCGGCTATGTCGCGCAAGGCTATCGCGCGATAAAACTTCGCGTCGGCGACAATCCGCGCGACGACGTCGCCCGCGCCACCGCCGTCCGCGAAGCGGTCGGCGACGAAATCGAGATCCTGGTGGACGCCAACACCGGCTACACGGTCGATGACGTGCGCCGCGTGATGCCGGCCTATGAAGAGCTGCAGATCGGCTGGCTCGAAGAACCGTTCCCGGCGCAGGACTACCGCTCCTACCAGACCGCGGCCTCGCTCGGCACCACGCCGCTGGCGGCCGGCGAAAACCATTACACCCGCTTCGAGTTCACGCGCCTGATCGAGGACGGCGCCGTCAGCTTCGTGCAGCCGGATCTCTCCAAGACCGGCGGCGTCACCGAGGCGATGCGGATTGCCGGCATGGCCTATGCCTGGAAGCTGTCCTACAACCCGCACACGTCGGCCACCGGCATCAACATGGCCGCGACCATCAACACGCTCGCGGCCGTCGATCTGCCCGGATATTTCGAGGGCGACGTCGCCAGGCACAACCCGTTCCGCGACGAGGTCGGCGGCGTGCCCTACAAGCTCGACAAGGACGGCTGCGTCAGGCCGTCGGAAATTCCGGGCCTCGGCGTCGAGATCAACGAAGACTTCATCAACGCCCATCCACTGATCGAGGGACCTTGCTATGTCTGAAGCGCAGCGGGCTGAAGTTTCATCGAGCGCACGCCGTATCGTTCACTTCACCTGCCGCGCGCTGTTCGTTCTCCTGCTCGGCGCCACCGCCGCGTCGGCGCAGACCGCGCCTGCGCCGGCCGATCAGGACAACTACCCGAGCCGGACCATCCGCTATGTCGTCCCCTACCCGCCCGGCGGCTTCAACGACACGCTGGGGCGGATCGTTTCGCAAAAACTCAGCGAGGCCTGGGGCGTTCCCGTCGTGGTCGAGAACCGGCCGGGTGGCGGCACGCTGATCGGCACGGAGTCCGTCGCCAAGGCGCCGCCCGACGGGTACACGCTGCTCGGCGTAGCGTTTCCGTTCGGCGCCAATCCCAGCATCTACAAGAACCTGCCCTACGACACGGTGAAGGATTTCACGCCGCTGATCTTCGCGGGCCAGACCCAGAACCTCCTCGTGATCAAACCCTCGCTGCCGATCAATTCGGTGAAGGAGCTGATCGACTACGCCAAGAAAAATCCCGGCAAGGTCAGCTACGGCTCCACCGGCATCGGCTCGTCCAACCACCTGTCGATGGAGTTGTTCAAGAGCATGGCCGGGATCGACCTCGTGCACGTGCCCTACAAAGGCAGCGCGCCGATGGTGAACGACATGCTCGGCGGCCACATCGACATCGCCTTCGACAACACCCCGAACGTGCTGCCACAGGTCAAGGGCGAGAAGTTGCGCGCGCTCGGCGTCAGCAGCAAGACGCGCTCGGCGCTCGCGCCGAACGTGCCCACGGTGTCGGAGGCCGGCGTTCCCGGCTACGAGGTCGCCGTCTGGTTCGGCATCGTCGGCCCCCCCGGCATGCGGCCGGAGGTCGTGCAGAAGCTGAACGCCGAGATGAATGCGATCTTCAAGACCGACGATGTGAAGAAGCGCTTCGTCGACCAGGGCGTCGACCCCGTCGGCGGAACGCCGTCACAATTCGCCGATCACATTCGCACCGAGATCCAGAAATGGGCCAAGGTCGTCAAGGACGCCAACATTCAACCCGAGTGAGGCTTCCAGACTGCAGGATGGGAGAGCGGAGCGAAACCCATCGACCTGGCCGATCTCCAAAGGATGGGTTTCGCTTCGCTCCACCCATCCGACACGGTCACGACTTCTTCATCAGCGAACACTTGCTCTGATCGCGCGGAATGTTGGCGTCGTCGGCCGGCACGGTTGCGACGACGTCATAGAAATCCCACGGCCCCTTGGATTGCTCCACGGTCTTTGCCCGCAGCAGGTAGTAATCGTGGATATGCATGCCGTCCTCACGGACGTAGCCCTTCTCCGAGAAGAAGTCATTGACCGGCAACGAGCGGAATTTTGCGAGCACCGCGCCGGTTTCGAGCGTTCCCGCCGCCTGTACCGCCTTCAGATAGTGCAGGGTTGCGGAGTACATTCCGGCCTGGACCATGGTCGGCATGCGCCCGACCTTGTCGAAGAACCGTTTCCCGAACGCGCGCGATGCGTCGTTTCGATCCCAGTAGAACGCCTCCGATGTGAACAGGCCCTGCAGGTTGGGGAGACCTACCGATTTCGCATCCGTGATCTGGAACAGCAGCGCCGCCACCTTCATCTTGCTCTTCAGGCCGAGCAAGCCGAATTCGTGGGCCTGCATCAGCGAGTTGGAGGTATCGCCGCTGGCATTGGCGAGCGCCAGCACGTTGGCACCGGAGCTCTGGGCCTGCAGCAGGAACGACGAGAAGTCGCTGGTGTTGAAGGGGTGACGCACCGAGCCGACGACCTTGCCGCCCGACGCCTTGACCACCGCCGAGGCATCCGCCTCGAATGCGTGACCGAAGGCATAATCGGCGGTCAGGAAGAACCATTCGTTGCCGCCCTGCCCCAGCAATGCCTTGGCCGTGCTGCGCGCCAGCGTGGCAGTGTTGTACGTCCACTGGAACGTGTTCGGAGAACATTTTTCGTTCGTGATCGTCGAGGCGCCTGCCGACGACACGATCATCATCTTGTTCTTGTCCCGAACCAGATCGGAGAGCGCCAGCGCGACCGCAGAGTTACCGATATCGAGGATGACGTCGACGTTTTCGGTGTCGATCCACCTTCGGGCGATACCCGACGCAATATCCGCCTTGTTCTGATGGTCGGCGAAAATCAGCTCGATCGGTTGTCCAAGCAATTTGCCGCCGAAATCGGCGATTGCCATCCTGGCGACTTCAACCGACGCAGGCCCAGCGGCGTCGGCATACTGGCCCGACTGATCGTTGAGTACGCCGAGCTTGACCGGCTTCGACGGCGCGGTCTGCGCGTGCGCCGAAGTCAGGCTTAAGAACACAATCAGCGATGTCAGCATTTTTTTCATTTTACGTTTCTCCCATTAGACCAGTCGAAAGTTGAATTGACGCGCCTCAGCGGCAAGTGACGCCCGACAGGGGATGTCGTTTCACTCGGCCGCCTCCTTGAATCTCTCCAGGCCATCCAGGCTTTCTCCCTTGGCCCTGAGCGCTCCGCCCCACTTGGCGAGCCACCAGCCGTATTGTTCGGGCCAGTTCTCGAAATCGCCGGTCAGACCAAAGTGTTCTGCCGCGTGCAGCGCCCAGAACGGGTTGAACAGCATCTGACGGGCAAGGAAGATGAGGTCTGCGCGATCGTCCTGCAGAATCTTCTCGGCAAAATCAGGCGTCCGGATCATTCCGACCGCGCCGGTCGGGATGCCGGCCTCGCGGCGGATCTGTTCGGCAAACGGCACCTGGTAGCCTGGACCGCGAGAAAGATTGGCGTTGGTCGAGCCGGCACGCAGATTGCCGCCCGTCGAACAGTCCACGAGATCGACGCCCAACTCCTTCAGCTTGCGGGAGAAGATGACGCTGTCCTCGATCTCCCAGCCACCGTCGATCCAGTCGGTTGCCGAAATGCGCACGAACAGCGGCGTGGCCGAAGGCAGCGCAGCTCTCACGGCGCGCGTCACTTCGAGCGGAAACCGCATCCGGTTTTCGAGACTGCCGCCGTATTCGTCCGAGCGGAAATTCGCCAGCGGCGACAGGAATGATTGCAACAGATAGCCATGAGCCATGTGAAGCTCGATGACATCAAAGCCCGCCAGCACGGCCCGGCGCGCGGTCGCCACAAATGCGTCGCGCACCCCGATCAGCCCTTCCTTGCTGAGGGGAATCGGGGTCTGGAAACCATCGGAGAAAGGAACATCCGATGGGCCCGTCGGCACCCAGCTTTCCTCGCCCATCTCGATATCGCGATCCGTCAGGTGGCTGTTGCCCCTGAACGCGCGCTGCTGGCTGGATTTCCTGCCGCCGTGGTTGATCTGGATCGCCGCCTTTGCGCCGTGCGATTTGATCACTTGAACGATCTGGCGCATGCCTTCGATCTGACCGTCCTCCCACAGACCGGGATCGCCGTTGGTGATACGCCCCTTTCGGGTGACCGAGGTCTGCTCCACGAACACGAGCCCGGCCCCGCCCATGGCGAACTTGCCGTAGTGAACGAGATGAAAGGGCGTGACGTAGCCGTTCTCGGCCGAATACATGCCCATCGGTGAAACGACGATCCGGTTGCTGAGTTCAACGCCGCGAAAAACGATGCTTTCAAACAGTTTGACCATGTCGCTCTTTCCTGGAATTGGCGGGGTTGCTCACCGTCACGCTTGCGAAATGGCGCCGGACTGGCGCAACGCGTCGATCTCGCCGGCAGACAGGCCGAGATATTCCGAAAGGACTTCGCCGTTGTGCTGGCCGAGACGCGCGGACGGGACGTACTCCGGCGCGGCAGCATCGTGGAGCACCAGCGGGCTGCGATGAACCAGGATGTCACCGTACTCGGGATGCTCGATTTCGCGCAGCATGCCGCGGGCGTGGAGGTGATTGTCCTCCGTCACCTCCAGCAAGTCGCGCACCGCCGAACACGGCACGCGGTTGGCGCGGCAAGCCTCGACGATCTCATTGCGCGTCAACCGAGACGACCACTCCGACACGAGCTGGTCGGTGAGATCGATGTGCTTCAGCCGGTCGAGCACCGTCCTGAAGCGCGGATCTTCCGCCAGTCCCGGCCGCCCCATCGCGCGCGTCAATCCGGTCCAGTGCGTTTCGTTGACGCTGATGATGGCGACATAGCCGTCGGATGCCGGATAGACATTGTACGGTGCCTCCGCGAGCCCGCCGTGGCGATTGCCCGTGCGCGGGGCAGCCGCCTTGCGGTTGAAGACATCTGCCAGGTTCGAGGCCATCGCCGGATAGACGGTCTCGACCATCGCGATCTCGACCAAACGCCCGCGGCCGCTTTTCTCCCGGTCGTAAAGCGCGGTGAGAATGCCGGCGTAAAGATGAACGCCGCTGATGAAGTCGGTGATGGCCGGCCCCGCCTTGACCGGCGGACCGTCGGCAAAGCCGGTCACGCTCATGATGCCCGATACCGCCTGGACGGTCAGGTCCATCGCCAGATTGTCGCGATTGGGTCCCGACAATCCATAGCCTGTCGCCGAACCGTAGATGAGCCGCGGATTGATGGCGCTGAGTACGGAATAGCCGACGCCCAGGCGATCGAGCACGCCTGGCGCGTAGTTCTCGATCAGCACGTCGGCCTTTGCCGCCAGCTCTTTCAGAACCTTCGCGCCTTCCGGTGACTTCAGGTTGAGGCTGATGTTGCGCTTGTTGGCGTTGAGCATCGCGAAGGGGACTGCATTGCCCTTGCTGATCCGGGCGCGATGACGCACCGGTTCGCCATTCGGCGGCTCAACCTTGATGACGGTCGCTCCGGCCTGCGCCATCAGGAAGCCTGCATAGGGACCCTGATAGACCTGGCCGAGGTCGATGACGACCACGCCTTCGAGCGGCAGCTTGCTGGGAGGGTTCAATGCGTCCTCGGTATTGTCAGAAATTGTAGAGCCGCGTCGGATTGTCGATCAGGATCTTTCGACGAACGGCTTCGTCGGGAACGCATTCGTGCAGAAGACGAAGCAGATCCTGAAGATCGGGCATCGTCTCCGCGCTGTGGCCGACATGAGGCCAATCGCTGCCCCACACCACCTGATCGGGTGCGGCCTGTACGATGGCGCGCATGAAAGGCGCCGTGTCTGCATAGGGCCGGCCCACACGCGTGTTGCGGTCTGCGCCAGAAATCTTCGTCCAGTAGCGACCGGTCTTCAGCCGTTCGGTGAAGGCACGGAAATCCGGGTGCTCGTGCCCCTTGTCGGCCATCGTCCTCGACATATGGTCGATCACGAAGTTGAGGGGCAGCTTCTCAAGTTCGGCTGCAGCGGCGGCCAGATCCGAACTCTCGATCCAGAGCTGCGCATGCCAGCCCCGCTCGGCGATGCGAGGGGCGAGCTTGACCAGATCGTCGTAGCTCGTGCCGAGCGTCGAGACCGGCTTGCCGTCCTGCCGGATCATGGTGACGCGCACGGCCTTGAAACCGGCGTCGGTCAGTTCGTCGAGCCTGTTATCGCTGACATCAGACCGCAGGATCGCGACGGCCCGAAGCCGGTCGGGATAACGGCGCAGTGCATCATAGGTGACGGCGTTGTCTTCTCCCGAGCCGACCGCATGGACGATGACCCCACGCGTGACGCCGAGCCTGTTCCAGATCGCGAATGCATCTTCGATCGTGAACGGCTTCGCCGCGGAGAAGCGGCCCTCACTTCCGGCTGGAAAACGATCGAACGGTCCATAAATGTGGAAATGGCAATCGCAGCTGCCTTCAGGCAAACGATATTCCATCCAAGAGAACTCCCTATTCGCTTATGGAAGGCGCCGAAGCCCGCGTGGACCCGAAGCTCACGACCGCGATCGGCGATCCGATGGCGGGCAATGTTGCGCCCGCGAGTTCCTTATAGTCGTGAGAATGGTTTGACTAACCGGGGTACGCCCAAGCGGCGGCGCGTCGAACAAGACGACTTCAGCCGACCGCGGCAGTCACAATGTTCCTGAATTCATAACAGCTCCCGTAGCCGAGAATGCTAACCGCCGTGCGGCAGTCGCAGCTCTTGTTATTCTTGACGGCCAATGCGAACCGCGGCTCCAGGACCGGGACCACGCGCTTGCCGTACGCTTGGGAGCGACACTAAGAGGAGGATCCGTCCGAGTCCATCGTTTTACTCGTATGTGTCTTTATTTCCATATATGTGTAATACTGGCTTGTTAGATGCGACGACTAGGTGCATACCGCCGTCAGAAACCACCTTGAGTGCCCCTTCCGGCAACGTCTCTCGCTGTAACCCGGCACGTGATTACACATACGTGGAAATACAGAATTCCAGCATCAAAACGGCCAAACGGATCTTCGAAGTCCTCGAATACTTCGAGGACGTGAAGCGTCCGATTTCGCTGAAGGAAATTTCGACGAAGTGCGACTATCCCACTTCGAGTGCTGCGGCGCTGCTGAAGAGCATGGTCGTCCTGGGGTACCTGTCCTACGACGGCTACAATCGCACCTACCTGCCGACGATGCGGATCGCCCAAATGGGCGGATGGCTGAACACCGGCCTGTTCGGCGACAGCGCCATCCTTGCACTCGTCGACTATGTGCATCACGAGCTGGATGAGCTCGTCAGCATCAGCACGCAGTCCGATCTGCATGCTCAATACATTCACGCCCTGCAAACCAGCAAGCGTCTGCGATTTGAGATAAAGCCCGGCGAAGTCCGGCCGCTGGCAATCAGCGGCGTTGGCCGCACCTTGCTCAGCGGCCATACCGACGTCGAGATAGCGCGGCTACTGCGCCGGATAAATGCCGTTTGTCCTCCGGAAGAAAGGATCGAACTGAAAGCGCTGATGAAGATCATCAATGGCATCCGACGTGATGGCTACATGTTCTCCAAGCACATCATCGTCCAGGACGCCGGAGTGATCGCCGTCCTGCTGCCGAAGCGCGATTCCGGACGCGACCTGGTGCTTGGCGTCGGCGGACCGGTGTCTCGTCTCGAGGAACGACAGGACGAAATCCTCGCCTGCATTCGCAAGGGCATCGTCCAACTGCTGAAGTGACGCCTTGCTGCCGCGACCTAGCCTGACCGTTTGAGTACGGAGACGAAAAACCCGTCTGTTCCGGTACGGTGCGGCGTCATCAGCCAACCTTCAGGTGAGCTCAGCGCCGCATTCTCGAAATCTTCCGCTCTGTCCCACAGCACGCTTGCCGTCTCGTGCGGCGGCACCACGGCGAACTCGGGCTGGCGAGCGACGAAGGCGCGGACCTGCTCGTTGTTTTCCGCGGGGAGTACCGAGCATGTCACGTAAGCGATGCGGCCGCCCGGTTTCACCAGGCCGCTCGCACGATCAAGCACTTCAGCCTGGTCCTTCAACCGCACTTCCAGCGCGCCCGGGCGCATCCGCCATTTGGCATCCGGATTGCGGCGCCAGGTGCCGGTGCCGGTGCAGGGTGCGTCGATCAGCACGAGATCGGCTGACGCCTTGATGTCGGCGAGCGGGTCGGCGTCGCCCTTCGGCGCGCGGACCTCGGCGTTGTGGACGCCAGCGCGCGACAGCCGTTCGTAGATCGGCGCGAGCTGCCGCTTGTCGTGATCGGTCGCGATCAGGCGTCCCTTGCCCTGCATCATGGCCACCAGCGCCAGCGTCTTGCCGCCGGCGCCGGCGCAGAGATCGATCACCTGCTCGCCGGGCTTTGCCGCCGACAGCAGCGCGGCGAGCTGCGAACCCTCGTCCTGCACTTCGACCGCGCCCTTGATGAAATCCTCCTCGGCATGGACGCCGGGATTGCGCGCGTCGGCGCCGAGTTCGATGCGCAGGCCGATCGGCGACCACGGCGTCGGTTTGGCGCCGAGATGGGCGAGCGAAGCGAGAACTTTCTCGCGCTTCGCCTTCAACGTATTGACGCGGAGGTCGAGCGGCGCCCGACTCGCCATCGCGGTCGCCTCGGCGACGCGATCATCGCCGAACACGGCCGTCAGCGGCGCATCCAGCCATTCCGGGTAATCGCCGGCGATGTGCGGCGGCGCGGCGTCGAGGGTGCGCGAGGTGAGCGCGGTTCGCTCAGTCTCGCTCAGCGGTTCCGGCGCAAAACGTCCGCCGTCGCACAGCGCCGCGATCGCTTCGGTGTCCATGCCCCGCTCGAGCTTGAGCATGCCGAGCACACGTGCACGCGCGGTGTCCGCGCCCATCAGCCAGGCGCTCGAAGCCCGCCGCCGCAGCACGTCCCAGATCAGGCCGGCAATCGCCGCGCGGTCGCCCGATCCGGCATAGCGATGCGCGGTGCCCCACTCCTTCAGCGCCTTCGCCGCGGGAACGCGTTGCGCGTCGATGGTCTCGATCAGTTCGATGGCGGCGGACAGCCGGGCAGCGGGGGTCATGATGGCTTTCTAGATGAGCAGCAGCAGCTTCACTGCGAAGTAGATCCACATCGCCAGCAGCACCAGCGCGCCGGCGAACCAGGCCATGCTGCGCTGCTGGATGTTGTTGGTGGTGACGAAAATGCCGGCATGGGCGAAGCGCGTGACCACGAACACCCAGGACATCAGCACGATGAAGAGATCCGCGCGGCGCAGCGGCAGCGCCAGCGCGATCAGGAAGTAGAACAGCACCGGTACTTCGAACTGGTTGGCGAAGCAATTGCCGACCTGGGCGGTCCGGGCCGGATATTTCGGCTGTCCCGCCGCGATGTCCTTCAAGCTGGTTTCCCGGCCCTTCACCGCGCTGGTACGGGCCGTTGCCATCCACAGCAGCAGGAAGAAGGTGAGCCCGACCTGGACGAAGACCGGCAGCAAAACCATTTGAAGCGACATGAGAATCTCCCCCAGGCCAATGTGGCACATTAAGTTCTTAACGGCGGGCAGTCCGCCTGACAAACCCGCCCGGTCCTGCTTGAACCGCAGCGGGAGCCCAAATGCCCAACTATCGAGAATGCAGATGGTTCTGGTCCCGAGCCGGCCATGAAGCCCCCCGTGAGCGGGCGATGTGAATCATCTCCCGATCGCGACCGGCGCCGCGCGCCGCCCCGAACCACTCGAACCGACCGCCTTGTCGCGTGAAATTACCGTGCCTTATTTGCCTTGGCGGGAAAACCTGACTCTACTGTATTCCTGACGGCTGCCAGAGAAAGAGCCCCGGGAGGACAGCAACTTGCGATTTCGCGATCAGGACATCGTTTTCAGGAACGGCGCCAAAGGGCAGAACTTCGAAATTCCCACCGCCAATCCCCTCAACTATTTTCAGGTCATAAGCCGCGCCGCGGAATTGCCCGGATTGACCATCGACGGGAAGCTGTTCCTGCCGCCGTCGGACCACCGAAAGGCTGGCGGGAAGTTTCCGCTTGTCATGGTGATACCGGGCAGCCTGGGCGTCGCGCCATCGCACCTCGCACACGCCGAAGCGGTATCCGACGATGGCTTTGCGGCGTTCGTGCTCGACGGCTTTGGCGCGCGTGACGTGACATCCACCGTCGCCAACCAGACCCAGTTCTCGTTTGCCGCCAGCGCCTACGACGTGCTGGCGGCGTGGAAGGTGCTGTCAACGCATCCCGACATCGACACCTCGAGGATCGGTGCGCAAGGCCACAGCCGCGGCGGGTCCGCGGTGCTGACCGCTGCGACCCGCCGCTTTGCCGACGCTGTCGTCGGCGACGGCGCGGGCTTTCGCAGCGTGCTCGCGGCCTATCCGTGGAGCGGTCACCAGTTCCTCGATCCCTCCGTCGATGAGACTGAAATACGAATCATCATGGGCGATGCGGACGAGTGGTGCTCGCCGATGCAGGTGCAGGGCCACTGCCAGGCCATCCGTCTTTCCGGAGGCAAGGTGACGATGCGGCTGATCGGCGGCGCGCACCATAGCTTCGACCGCGGCACGGAAATCGAGAACGTCGCGGACGCCTCGGTGTCTCCCGCCGCGCCGACGATCTATATCGGCAATGACGGCGCCTTCATCCATCCGCTCACCGGTGCCGGGGACAGCAAGCTCGTCGATCGCGACCTGATGGTCTACGCGCTGAAAGCCGGCTACGGCCGCAAGGGCGCAAAAATCGGCAGTCGCGATGGTGAGGCAGAGTTGTTTAAAACAGACATGCTGGCCTTCTGGCGACGGACGCTGGGGTGAGCGCACCGCATATCGCCGCACAACCGGTCGTCATCACCCGCGAATGCGGGTGATCCAGTATTCCAGAGACGCCGGTGCATGAACCGAGAAGCCGCGGCGTACTGGGTACCCTGAGTTCACAGAACAAGTGCAACACCTGCTATGGTGTTGTTGCGATGGGACAATGTTACAGCCAGCTCAGCCTTGAAGAGCGGATCGAAATTTATCGTCTGCATGCAGCCGGTGAGTCGATGCAAGAGATCGCCCGCAGCCTTGAACGGCATGTCTCGACAATCAGCCGGGAGATCCACCGTAACGGCTTGGCCACCAAAGTGTGGCCGGGCGGATATGCGCCCGCGAGAGCCCAGAAATTGGCTGAGCGTCGAAGGCGCTGGGATGGTCGCTTCAAGTTGGCGCGCCAGCCGGACCTGCAAGATCTGGTGAAAGACCGCCTTGCGATGGGACACTCTCCCGAGCAGATCGCCGGCCGGCTGACGCTCGAACACGGTCACACTGTCATCAGCCACGAGTCAATCTACCGTTTCGCCTATCATCGCTCGGCGCAAAAGGACTATTGGCATCGCCTGCTCCCTCGTCGCAAATCCCGGCGCGGACGTCTCGGCAAGCGTGGCGGCAGCGCGGCCAGCGCCATCAAGTTCCGCCGCTCGATCAGCGAACGAGCCGTTAACGTCACCGATCGCGCCACGCCAGGCCATTGGGAAGCCGACTTCATGCTGTTCGCGAAGTACGGCCAAGGTTTGCTCGTCGCCCATGAGCGACAATCGCGCTACACCATCCTCGACCATCCACCCGATCGCAAAGCCGAGGCACGGCCAGACGTCTTGCCAGGATGCTCGAACCGCTCCCGCCGCCACTCCGCAAGACACTTACCATCGACAACGGAACAGAGTTCGCGCTCCATTACCGGCTGACCGAACAACTTGCCCTGCAGACCTACTTCTGCGATCCACACTCGCCCTGGCAGAAGGGCGGCGTCGAAAACGCGATCGGCCGCCTCAGACGACGCTTGCCCCGGAAGACCAACCTCGCAGCCCTGTCCAGCCGGCAACTCGCCAGGATCGTTCGCATCTACAATGAGACACCCCGAAAATGCCTCGACTTCAAAACCCCGGCCGAAGCATTCTCTCTCCTCAAATCAACTGTTGCACTTCAACCGTGAATCCATCTACCCGCCTTCGCGGGTACGACAACTGAATGTCATCGTTCCGACTTTCCGGCCTAATATGATCGGGCCGAAAGGAATATTGCATGACCGAATTTCGCCTGACGCAAATTTCCGACACCCACCTCGCCCGCCGCCTGCAAATGCTGACCGATAATTTCCATCGCGTCAGCGAACATATGGACGCGACGCGACCGGATCTCGTCATCAACAGCGGCGATCTCTCCTTCGACGGGCCGACCAGCCGCAGCGATCTCGAATTCGCCAAAGAGTTGCACGACGCACTGCCTGTGCCGTGCCGTCATCTGCCCGGCAACCACGACCTCGGCGACAATCCGACGGCGATCGGCCCCGCGCCGAAGCAGCCGGCGACCGAGAAGGAGCGGAAGAACTATCTCTCCGTGGTCGGCGAAGACCGCTGGCGCTTCGACGAGGCCGGCTGGTGCTTTATCGGGCTGAACTCGCTGATCATGAACACCGGGATCGACAGCGAAGCCGAACAGTTCGACTGGCTCAAGTCAGAACTATCGAAAGCCGGCGGCAAGCCGGTGGCGCTGTTCCTGCACAAGCCGCTGTTCCTGAACACGCCCGAAGATCCCGAGCTTGAGTCGTCCGCAATCCGCTACGTCCCGCAGCCCCGGCGCAAGGACCTGATCGAGATGCTCTCAGTGGTCGATCTGCGACTGGTCGCCTCCGGCCACGTGCATCAGCGGCGCGACTTCACCTTTGGCCACACGCGCCACGTCTGGGCGCCATCCGCCGGATTCATCATTCCTGACCGGATGCAGGAAGCGATCGGCGTCAAGGAAACCGGGCTGGTGGAATATCGCTTTTCGCCCGACAGTTTTGAGGTGCGCCACGTCCGCGCGCCGGGGCAGATCGACGTCGGGCTGGACGAGGTGCTCGGCAAGGCGACGTAACATCGTCGCCTGCCCCAGCCCGCCACGCACCCTACGCCGCGTAGTAGCCGCCGTCGACGACGTGCGCTGCGCCGGTCATGAACGACGCCCTGTCCGAGCACATCCAGGCCACCGCTTCCGCGATCTCGCCGGGAACGCCCATGCGCCGCATCGGCACCTTCGCCAGGATCTCGTCGCCGCGCTCGGCGATCGTCTCCTTCGTCATCGGGGTGGTGATGTAGCCCGGATTGACGCAGTTCACGCGGATGCCGTCCTGGGCATATTCGATCGCCGCACTCTTGGTCAGGCCGACCACGCCGTGCTTGGCGGCGACATAATGGCCCGAGGTGGCGAGGCCGATCAGGCCTGCGATCGAAGCCGTGTTGACGATCGCGCCGCCACCGCCCTGCGCCAGCATCTGCCTCACTTCGTGCTTGAGGCAGAGGAACACGCCGGTGAGGTTGACCGCGAGCATGCGGTCGAACGCCTCCTGGCTGAGTTCGTGGAGACGCTGGCCCGCCGGGCCGACGGCGCGCGGCGCGATGCCGGCATTGTTGAACGCGCAATCGATCCGCCCGAAGGCCGAGACCGTGCGCGCCACCATCGCGGCCACATCGGTCTCGCGCGTGACGTCGCCGCCGATCGCGATCGCCTGGCCGCCGGCGGCATTGATCAGCGCCACCGTCCCTGCAGCATCCGCCTCCGCGCGGTCGGCGACCGCCACGCGCGCCCCTTCCCGCGCCATCACCACCGCGGTCGCCTGTCCGATGCCGGAAGCGCCGCCGGTGACGAGCGCGACCTTGCCTTCCAGAATTCCTGCCATGTTCATCTTCTCCGAGATGTTGTGACGGCTTACGCCTTGTCCGGCCCGACGCGCACCAGCTGCTTGCCGAAATTGGCGCCCTTGAGAAGGCCCATGAACGCGGCCGGCGCGCTCTCGAGACCTTCGGTGACGAACTCCTTGTGCTTGACCTTGCCCTCGCGCACCCATTGCGACATATCGCGCAGGAAGTCGCCGTGGCGCGCGGCGAAATCGCTGACGATGAAGCCGCGGATGGTCAACCGCTTGGTGAGCACCGCGCGCATCATCTTGCCGGCCCATTTCGGGCTGGTCTCGCCGAAATTGTTGTATTCGGAGATCAGGCCGCACACGGGCACGCGCGCAAACGCGTTGAGCAGCGGGAACACCGCCTCGAACACCGCGCCGCCGACGTTCTCGAAATAGACATCGATGCCTTTCGGACAGGCATCCTTCAGCTTCGCGGCCAGGTCCGGATCGCGATGATCCAGGCAATCGTCGAAGCCGAGCTCTTTCTTGACGTAATCGCACTTCTCCTTGCCGCCGGCGATGCCGATGGCGCGCGCGCCCTTGATCTTCGCGATCTGGCCGACGGCCGAGCCGACCGCGCCGGAGGCTGCCGCGACGACGACGGTTTCGCCCGGCTGCGGCTTGCCGATATCGAGCAGGCCCGTATACGCGGTCATGCCGGGCATGCCGAGCACGCCGATGGCGGTCGAGATCGGCGCAAGCTTCGGATCGATCTTGGCGAGCCCCTTGCCGTCGGAGATCGCATGCGTCTGCCAGCCGGCGCGCGACAGCACGATGTCGCCTTTTGCGAAAGCGGGATTGTTCGACGCGATCACTTCGCTGACGGTGCCGGCCTCCATGACGCCGCCGACCGGCACCGGCTGGGCGTAGGACGGCCCGTCGCTCATGCGCCCGCGCATGTAGGGATCGAGCGAAAGCCAGATCGTGCGGAGCAGGACTTCACCGGCGCCGGGCGTCGGTATGGGGCATTCCTCGAGGCGGAAATTTTCTGGCTTGGGTTCGCCAGCGGGACGCGCGGCGAGGACGATGCGTTTGGCCGATGCGGACATGGGAAGTTTCCTCCGGATGTTATTGTTCTTCGTCATTGCGAGCGTAGCGAAGCAATCCACGCCTCCGCAAGCGGTGAAATGGATTGCTTCGCTGCGCTCGCAATGACGGTGTTGAGACGCCCGTCATTCCGGGGCGATGCGAAGCATCGAACCCGGAATCTCGAGATTCCGGGTTCGCTTCGCGCCCCGGAATGACGGCGCTCTATTACACCCCGCCCGGATAGTTCGGGCTTTCCCGGGTAATCGTCACGTCGTGGACGTGGCTTTCGCGCAGGCCCGCGCCGGTGATGCGGACGAACTGCGCCTTTTCGTGGAATTCGGCGAGGTTGCGGGCGCCGACATAGCCCATCGCGGCACGAAGTCCGCCGGCGAGCTGGTGCATGACGTTGCCGACCGGCCCCTTGTAGGGCACCTGGCCCTCGATGCCTTCCGGCACCAGCTTCAGCGTGTCCTTGATGTCCTGCTGGAAGTAGCGGTCGGCCGAGCCGCGCGCCATCGCGCCGACCGAGCCCATGCCACGATAGGCCTTGTACGAACGGCCCTGCCACAAAAACACTTCGCCCGGCGTCTCGTCGGTGCCGGCGAGCAGCGAACCGACCATGGCGATGTCGGCGCCGGCGGCGAGCGCCTTGGCGAGATCGCCGGAATATTTAATGCCGCCATCGGCGATGACGGGCACATCGGCTTTCTTGGCGGCCTCGACCGCATCCATGATCGCGGTGAGCTGCGGCACCCCGACACCGGCGACGATGCGCGTGGTGCAGATCGAACCGGGGCCGATGCCGACCTTGATCGAATCCGCACCCGCATCGATCAGCGCCTGCGCACCGTCCTTGGTGGCGATGTTGCCGGCGATCACCTGCACGGCATTCGACAGCCGCTTGATGCGGTTGACGGCTTCCAGCACGCGCGAGGAATGGCCGTGCGCGGTGTCGACGACGATGAGATCGACGCCGGCATCGATCAGCCGCTCGGTGCGCTCGAAGCCGCCCTCGCCCACCGTGGTCGCGGCGGCCACCCGCAGGCGGCCCTGAGAGTCCTTGCAGGCGAGCGGATGCGCGACCGCCTTTTCCATGTCCTTGACCGTGATCAGGCCGACGCAACGGTACTGCTCATCGACGACAAGAAGCTTTTCGATGCGGTGCTTGTGCAGCATCCGCTTGGCCTCGTCCTGGCCGACGCCCTCGCGCACCGTGACGAGGTTTTCATGCGTCATCAGTTCCGAGACTTTTTGCTTCGGATCGGTGGCAAAGCGGACGTCGCGATTGGTCAGAATGCCGACGAGCCTGCCGGGCGCGTTCTTGCTGCCGCCGGTGACGACGGGAATACCGGAAAAGCCGTGGTCGTTCATCAGCGCCAGCGCGTCTGACAACATCGCATCGGGGCCGATGGTCAGCGGATTGACCACCATTCCGGATTCATACTTCTTGACCTGGCGGACTTGGGCGGCCTGCCCCTCGGGATCGAAATTGCGGTGGATGACCCCGACGCCGCCGGCCTGCGCCATCGCGATCGCCATGCGCGCTTCGGTGACGGTGTCCATCGCGGACGCAATGATCGGGATGTTCAGCGGGATCGCGCGGGTGACGCGGGAGCGGATATCGGCCTCCGAGGGCAGGATATCCGAGAGACCGGGCTTGAGAAGCACATCGTCGAACGTGAAGGCTTCGCGGATAGCCTGAAGTCCCTGCGCCATTGCCAACTCCTTTCGGCGGCAGTCCGCCGCGATCAGTACTCTGGATGAACGTCGCCTTCGGCGCTGCTACCGGCATCGCCGTCGAATCGAAGCCCATCGGTGGGGTTGACGGTGGTCGATAGCATGGCCGCACGCCGAATCAAAGCGTTTGGCCGCCATGCACAGGTTTTTCGGGAAATACCCGCTTTTGAAAGGATTTAGCGCTGATACCCAGGCGGCGGGCCGTGCTGGCGGATCGCTTCCACGACCTCCCGGTGGCGACGGTCCTCCCGCTTCATGTGAACCAAGATCAGGGCATGCGCCGAGGGCACCAGCAGCAGCACATTGAAAATCAGGCCGAAAACCAGGCAAAACACGATCAGGACCACGTTGAAGACAGCCGAAAACGGCTGCCCGTTCAGCAGCAGGCCGAGCGGCGGCAACAAGGCGGCGAGAACGTAGATCATGGTCTGAGACCCTCCGGCGTCTGGCGGTGCATACCAGCGTCACGCTGGATTTAGGTGGTTTGCCCGGTTCTGCAATGGCTTGTGTGACGGGGGGATGATACAGGCCCCTCGCCTGCCTTCTGATCCGGTCTGCCGATTCCGATGACCAAAGAACGCCTGATCCCGCTCATCGTGGCCACCGCCCTGTTCATGGAGAACATGGACTCGACGGTGATTGCGACCTCGCTGCCGGCGATCGCGGCCGATATCGGCACCAGCCCGCTGACGCTGAAGCTCGCGATCACCTCCTACCTGCTCTCGCTGGCCGTGTTCATTCCGGCCAGCGGCTGGACCGCCGACCGCTTCGGCCCGCGCATGGTGTTCTCGGTCGCCATTGCCGTCTTCATGGTGGGATCGGTCGGCTGCGCTCTGTCGCAGAACGTCACCCATTTCGTGATCGCGCGCATCCTTCAGGGCATGGGCGGGGCGATGATGACGCCGGTCGGCCGGCTGGTGCTGCTGCGCTCGATCGACAAGAGCGCGCTGGTCAACGCCATGACCTGGGTGACGGTGCCGGCGCTGATCGGGCCGGTGATCGGTCCGCCGCTCGGCGGCTTCATCACCACCTACTTCTCCTGGCACTGGATCTTCCTGATCAACATCCCGATCGGGCTGCTCGGCATCTTCATGGCGATGAAGTACATCGACCCGATCAAGAGCGAAGACCCTGAGCGCTTCGATCTTTACGGACTGGTGCTGGCCGGCATCGGCCTTGCCGGCATCGCCTTCGGCCTCTCGGTCGCCGGCCTCAACCTGCTGCCCTGGCCGATCATCGTCGGCCTCGTCGCGGTCGGCTCGATCTCGATGACGCTCTACGTCATTCACGCGCGGCGAACCGGATCGCCGGTGCTGGATTTCTCGCTGCTTCGCCTCTCCACCATGCGTGCCAGCATCATCGGCGGCTTCCTGTTCCGGCTCGGCATCGGTGCGCTGCCGTTCCTGCTGCCGCTGTTGATGCAGGAAGGCTTTGGACTGTCGCCGTTCCAGTCCGGCCTGGTGACGTTTTCTTCCGCCGTCGGCGCCATGGGCATGAAGACGCTCGCTGCGCGCATCATCCGCACCTTCGGCTTCCGCAACCTGATGGCGGTCAATGCCATCATCAGTGCAGTCTTCCTCGCGGCATGCGCCCTGTTCACGGTGTCGACGCCGCTGCTTTTGATTTTCATCATCCTTGTGGTCGGCGGCTTCTTCCGCTCGTTGCAGTTCACCGCGATCAACACCGTCGCTTATGCCGAAGTCGAGCCGGCGCAGATGAGCCGCGCCACCACGCTCGTCAGCGTCAACCAGCAACTGGCGATCTCGGCGGGCGTCGCCGTCGGCGCGTTCTCGGTGGAATCGACGATGCTCTACCAAGGCGTCACCGAACTGAGTGACAGCGTGTTTGGACCTGCTTTCATCGTGGTTGCCGTCATCTCGGCCGTGTCAGCTTACTTCTTCTGGCAGATGCCTGATGACGCCGGCCACGAGATTTCAGGTCGCAAGGCCGTCGAGATTTCCAGCCGCAAGGGCGCGGAAAAAGCGGCGACCAAGGCCGCCAGCGAAGGCACCGGGGACGCGCGCGACCAGCGGCTGGGTTGATTGCGCACCCGTCGTCGCGGCGGCTCAGCTGGCTGTGACGAAATCATGACAGCCGACACTCAAAAAAATCCGGCGTGAGAGTCAGGAAGCGAACGGACGCTCGCGCGCGAGTCGGTCATATCGAAGCCCGACCGGGCGTGCGCTTCGCAGTCCTGTCGATTCGGTAACGAGTAAAAGGACATCAAAGCTGTGAGTGAAGCCAACACGAAAGAAGCGAACACCAATCCGAAAGCCGGCACGGATGTGGGGCATGGTCTCGGCCTGCCGTTCTTTGCCTCGCCGGAGATCTTCAACGGAATGACCGAGCAGAGCCTGGCGCGAGCAAAGGCGAGTTGTGAGAGACTGAATGCGGCCTCGGGAGCGTTCACTGACGTTCTCAAAGAAGCCTATTCGACCAGCGCCAGAGGCGTCGCGGACTACACCGCCAAGGTCATCGAGTTCCAGGGCGCGAACACCCATTCGGCATTCGATTTTGTCCGCCATCTGCTGGGCACGAAATCGCCTTCGGAACTCCTGCAACTCTCCGCAACCCATAGCCGCAAGAACTTCGAAACCACGACCGCGCAAGGGCGGGAGCTTTGGGAGCTTGCGCGAAAGGTCGCGACTGAAACTGCCGAGCCGATCAAGAAGGGCTTTGCCAGCGCGCTGCAAAAGACCTCCTAGTCCGCTTCGAAGCCCCGCCGGGATCGGCCGGAACCAGCGCCCCCATCGAGAAGGACGCACTCCAGCCGACGGCGGACCGACACGCCGCAAACAAGTACAGCAAGCGAGGAGCATGATGGGCGTCGTCATGATCAAATGCCCCGCGACGGGGCGCGCTATCCCGACAGAAATAACGATGGATCGGGAAAGGTTTCGCCGCAGTCCGGTATTTTTCGGACGCACGTTCTGTTCGATCTGCCAGACCAGTCACGAATGGTTTGCCAGAGACGCCTGGGTCCACGAACCCGCGGAGAAACGACAGAGGACAACGGCCTCGCTTGCGCTGCGACCGGCGTGACGCCGTTGGGCGAGCCGAGCGGCCATTGCACGTCCGTCAGTGGCTCCTTGACCGATGGACCATTCCGCCGTGGGTTCGTGTGCGCGTGTGGACGTCGTCGGGCTTTGCGAACAGCGGTGCTTGCGGGCGGCGATCGTCCGCCGGCCGGGCGCTATCGGACGGATGCATCTCGTCCGGCGAGTTGATCAATTCAAGCCTCCGGCGCATCAGCCGGTAGCACTCGCATGCCGCCGCTTCGAGGTGCGGCCGGTCGATCTCGATGAGACTTCGCCGGTTGGAGCGGATCGCACCCGACGCGCGCAGCCGGCGAACCACATGCGTCACCGTCGGCCTGCGCACGCCCAGCATTTCGGAGAGCGTCTCCTGCGTCAGCGGCAGTACGTCGCCGTCGGCCCGGTCGTGGACCTGCAGCAACCAGCGGGCCAAGCGGGCCTCGACCGTGTGCAGCGCGTTGCACGCCGCGGTATGCTGGAATTGCGCCAGCAGCGATCGCGTCAGCGTTTGAACCGCCTCCCTGATCGGGTTGCTGCGCCTGAGCGCGGCCTGAAATCGTGCCGGTGAGATTTGCAGGGCGGTGCCCGCCACTCGCACCGCCGTCGTCACCGGCGAGCGCGTAGGTCCGAGCGCCGACAAGAGGCCCGCGGCGCCGTCATTGCCGATGACGGCGGTCGCAACCGTCTCGCCGCTCGGCATGTCCATGATGAAGGCGACCAGGCCGCTGAGGGGAAAATAAATCCGCTGAACCGGATCGCCCGACCGTGCCAGCACGGTGTCGCGTTCGAGCGGCACTTTTCGGAAATGCGGCACAAGGAGATCCAGGTCTGCCGGCGGCAACGCAGCTAGCAGTCGATTACCAACCTTGGTCCTCTGCTCCATCGCGGGAATACTCCTTCCCAGACGGAGGTGCGGCTCGTTCGTTGCTGCATGGCGTCGGACTGCATGCAGTTGAACAGACCACGCCTGACAACCAAAATAGCAGATTCAGGAGAAAGTTCCAGAAGTTCCAGTGATTTGTCCCCCGAGCTGACAGCCTCGCTCGGACAAACGTGCCGTAGCGCCCTGCTTAGCCCCGATTGGGCTGCCCGCGGAACCCCATGGCCAGGACATAGCGCTCGGAGGAGTCCTGTCGGCTCGAGGCTGGCTTGACGTGGCGCACGCTGGCAAAGTCGCGCTTCAACTGCGCGACCAGTTCGGCGTCGGCGCCGCTCTGAAAGACCTTCGCCAGGAACGTGCCGCCGGGATTGAGCACCTCGGAGGCAAACGCCGCCGCGGTCTCGACCAGGCCGATGATGCGGAGCTGATCGGTCTTGCGGTGGCCGGTGGTGTTGGCGGCCATGTCGGACATCACGACGTCGGCGCGCCCGCCCATCATGGCGATCAGTTTCTCCGGAGCGTCCTCGGCCAGAAAATCGAGCTGCGCGAAATCGACGCCGGGGATCTCCGGCATCTCCAGCAGGTCGATCGCGACCACCTTGCCCTTGCCACTGACGGCGCCGACGCGCTTCGCCGCGATCTGGCTCCAGCCGCCGGGAGCGGCGCCGAGATCGACCACGGCCATGCCGTGCTTCAGAAAGTGATACTTGTCGTCGATCTCGATCAGCTTGTAGGCCGCACGCGAGCGATAGCCGTCCCGCTTGGCCTTCGCCACATAGGGATCGTTGAGCTGGCGCTCCAGCCAGAGCTTTGATGACAGCTTGCGCTTGCCGCCGGTCTTGACCGTGACGCGCAGCCGTCCGGTGGTGTCTTTCGCCATGGAAATCCTTGTTGTCATGCCGGGATGGTCCGAAGGACCAGACTCGGTATCTCGAGATTCCGGGTCTGCGCTTCGCGCATCCCGGAATGACTACTAACTGATGCGAAGCGCGCCGTCCTCGCGCATCATCTCGACCAGCATTCCCTCGCGCAGGCCCCGGTCCGCGACGCGCAGGCGCGGCAGCGGGAAGGCGTCCCGGATGGCGTCGAGAATGGCGCAACCGGCCAGCACCAGATCGGCGCGTTCGACGCTGATGCAGTTATTTTCGGCGCGCTCCTGGTAGCTCATGCCGAGCAGGCGCTGGATGACGGCGGTGACGTCGGAATCGTTCATCCAGATGCCGTCAATCCGTCGGCGGTCGTAACGGGCCAGATTGAGATGGACGCCGGCGAGCGTGGTCACGGTGCCCGAGGTGCCGAGCATGTGCATGTCGCGCAGGTCGCCGCTATGTTCCCCCGCGAACGGCGCGACGTGCTGCGCGACCTCCCGCTTCATCCGCGCGTAGGAATCCGCCGTCACGTCCCTGCCGCCGAAATGCTCGGCCAGCGTGACGACGCCGAGCGGGATCGACATCCAGGCCTTGATCCGCGGCCGCGCGTCCTGGACATCCGGATCGCGCTCGATGCGGACCAGTTCGGTCGATCCGCCGCCGATATCGAACAGGATCGCGCCCCGCCCCCTGACGTCGAGCAGCGGCGAACAGCCGATCACCGCAAGCGTTGCCTCGGTCTCGCGGTCGATCACCTCGAGCCGGATGCCGGTCTCGGCGGCGACGCGGGCCCGGAAGCTGTCGGCATTGGCGGCGGCGCGACAGGCCTCGGTCGCGATCAGCCGCAGGCGTTTGGCCTTGCGATACCGGATCTTGTCGCTGCAGATGCTGAGCGCCGCGATGGCGCGGTCGATCGCGGCCTCGCTGATCGAACCGGTCGCGGAAATACCCTCGCCGAGGCGGATGATCCGCGAGAACGAATCCACCACGCGAAAACCATCGCCCGCGGGACTGGCGATCAGAAGCCGGCAATTATTGGTGCCGAGGTCGAGCGCGGCGTAGACACCGTTGCTGGTGTCCACGGCAACCGACCCTGACGGGCTTGCGCAGGGCTGAAAGCCGTCGCGCAGCCGCGGATCCTCATTCATCAAAATTGTCTTTCCGCGACCCGGCACACCGGGCCGCCGAGAATTACCGTTCACGGAAACTTTAGCAGCGCCAAAGGGCTACGCAACAACCCATCACATGGGACTGATGCCCAATCAGGCGTTGTCGCTGTTGATGCAGTGCGTTATCTGAGCGGGAACCCGTAAAACTGCGGGAATTCGAGCATTTCAGGTGCATTTTCGATGCAAGATCACACGCCGCCCTCATCGCTGGAAAACGCCATCGCACTGCAAAAATACGGTGTCGGGCAGCCTGTGCGCCGCAAGGAGGACGACACGCTGGTCCGCGGCAAGGGCAAATATACCGACGACTTCTCGCTTCCCGGCCAGGCCTATTGCTTCATGGTGCGGTCCAGCCATGCCCACGGAATCATCCGGGGTATCGATACGGCGGCCGCCAAAGCGATGCCGGGGGTACTCGGCGTCTGGACCGGCAAGGATCTGGAAGCCGCCGGCTACAATCCCTTCACCTGCGGGCTGCCGCTGAAGAGCCGCGACGGCTCGCCGCTGCTGCAGACCAACCGCCCCGCGCTTCCAACCGACAAGGTGCGCTTCGTCGGCGATCCCGTGGCCTTCGTGGTCGCGGAAACGCTGGCGCAGGCGCGCGATGCCGGCGAGGCGGTCGAAGTCAATATCGAGCCGCTCCCGGCCGTGACCGATGCCGCGGAAGCCGCCAAGCCCGGCGCGCCGCTGCTCTATGATCACATCCCCAACAACGTCGCGCTCGATTATCACTATGGCGATACCGCCAAGATCGACGCGGCGTTCGCGAGCGCTGCGCACGTGACCAGGCTCGACATCGTCAACACTCGCGTGGCCGTGGTGTCGATGGAGCCGCGCGTGGCGCTGGCGGCCTACGACAAGGCGAGCGAGCGCTTCACGCTGCAGGTTCCGACACAGGGGGTTGCCGGCAACAAGGCCGGGTTTGCAAAAATCCTGAACGTGCCGACCGACAAGGTTCGCATCCTCACCGCCAATGTCGGCGGTTCCTTCGGCATGAAGAACATGAACTATCCCGAGTATACCTGCATCGCGCACGCCGCGAAGGTGCTCGGCCGTCCGGTGAAATGGACCGATGAGCGCTCGACCAGTTTCCTGTCCGACAGCCAGGGCCGCGCGCAGCTCATCCACGCCGAACTCGCGCTCGACGCCGAAGGCAAGTTCCTCGCGGTGCGCCTTAATGGCTACGGCAATCTCGGCGCCTACATCACCGGCGTGGCGCCGGGACCGCTGTCGCTCAACACCGGCAAGAACCTCGCCAGCGTCTATCGCACGCCGCTGCTCGGCGTCGACATCAAGACGGTTCTGACCAACACCACGCTGATGGGCGCCTATCGCGGCGCCGGACGGCCCGAAGCCAATTACTACATGGAGCGGCTGATCGACCGCGCCGCCGACGAGATGGGCATCAGCCGCCTCACCATGCGCAAGCGCAACTTCATCAAGCCGTCGCAGCTGCCGTTCGCGGCGGCCTCCGGCGTCACCTATGACAGCGGCGATTTCGCCGGCGTGTTCGCCAAGGCGCTGGAGATTTCCGACCACGCCAATTTCGCCAAGCGCAAGAAGCAAAGCAAGAAGGACGGCAAGCTGCGCGGCATCGCGGTCGGCTCCTATCTCGAAGTCACCGCGCCGCCGAGCGGCGAGCTCGGCAAGATCACCTTCGAGCCGGACGGATCGGTGAAGCTGACGACCGGCACACTCGATTATGGCCAGGGCCATGCCACGCCATTCGCGCAGGTGCTGTCCGCGGAGCTTGGCGTGCCGTTCGAGAAGATCACGCTGGAGCAGAACGACAGCGACCTGGTCCGTTTCGGCAACGGCACTGGCGGCTCGCGCTCGATCACGGCCACGGGCCAGGCGATCGTCGAGGCCTCTGCGCTGGTGATCGCAAAGGGCAAGCAGGCGGCGGGGCACCTGATGGAAGCGTCCGAAGCCGACATCGAGTTTGCCGACGGCCGCTTCACCATCGCCGGCACCGACCGCTCGATCGGCATCATGGAACTGGCGCAGCGCGTGCGCGAGGGCAAGCTGCCGGAAGGCGCGCCCGAGTCGCTCGACGTCGACCACGCCACCAAGGAGACGCCGTCGACCTTCCCCAATGGCTGCCATGTCGCCGAAGTCGAGATCGATCCCGAAACCGGCGTGACCAAGATCGTGCGGTACTTTGCCGTCAATGATTTCGGCACCGTGGTCAACCCGATGATCGTCGCCGGCCAGTTGCATGGCGGCGTGGCGCAAGGCATCGGACAGGCGCTGATGGAGGAAGTCAGCTACGACTCGAGCGGCCAGCCGGTCACCGGCTCGTTCATGGATTATGCGCTGCCCCGCGCGGAAGACATTCCGCCGATGGAGATCGGCGATCACCCCTCGCCGGCGAAAACCAATCCGCTGGGCACCAAGGGCTGCGGCGAAGCCGGCTGCGCGGGCAGCCTGGTCTGCATCGTCAATGCGGTGGTGGATGCGCTGTCGGAATACGGCATTACGCATATCGACATGCCGCTGACGTCGGAGCGCGTGTGGCGCGCGATCCAGGAGGCGAAGGCGAAGGCGGCGTGATGCCACGCTGCCCGCCGTACCGACAGCTGTCGTCACCCGCGAAGGCGGGTGACCCAGTATTCCAGAAACGCCAGCGATAGACCGAGAAGCCGCGGCGTACTGGATTCCCCGCCTACGCGGGGAATGACGAGAACGATTGGGGCGGGAGCGTTCCCCCTACGCCGCCGCCTGCTCGCGCGGCTGGTAGATCGCGATGTGGTGGCAATGCGCCAGTGGCGTTTTGCCGTTGGCGACGACCAAAGCGTCGAGCTCGACGAAGCGATGGCCTTTCTTGTCGTAATTGCCGATGACCTTGGCGCGCGCGGTCAACTCATCGCCGATGCGCCCCGCGGACAGCAGTTGCATCCGGGTGCCGACATGGATCCACGGCCCCATGATGGCGTTGTCGACGAGCACCTTGTTCATCACCCGCGGCAACAGCCCGGGGTGGCCGAGCCCCTCCCGGGAATAGATCGTTTCGGTCTCGCGAATATCCGCCAGATACTCTTTGGCCGCATCCGCCGCCCAGCTGCGCGGAATCGGGCCCAACCATTTGTTGAGCGCATAGGAATTCGCATCCACCGGCTTGCGTTCAGCCACCGCCGCCACATCGACAAAGTCGGAAAGCGAAAAGGATGGCGCTGCCGCCGGCAGCGATGCCGTGCCGGTCGCGCAAAGCTCTCCCCGGCTCTCGACCTGGATGGCGAGCACGCCATGGCGCTCCTCGCCGGTAACATTGGTGAGTTCGCCGTCATAGACCGGCTTGACGAAGCGCGCCTCGATCAGTCCGCGCTCGAGAAAGTCCCGGCCCCATTTTGCCACCGGCAGGTGCATCATGTAGGCCATCACGTCAACGCCGGGCACCAGCCCGCCGACAAAGCCATAGCGCTTCGCCACGGTGTCATCGTGCATCTTGTTTTCGGAATGCTTTGAGGTGTTGTAGGCCGAGACCCGATAGGGCTCGATGCGGCTTGTCATGCCAGTTTCCTCTGATTTCTTGTTATTTCGCGGCATTATCGTACGCGAAGAAAGTGCCGTGGCAAGCGTGTTCCAACCGCTGTTTTCCTCGCATTTTTCCGCCCGGTGGAGTACCACGCGCGGACGAGAAAGCCTCAACCGAATCCGATCCGATTGACCGACCTGAAGTGCCCGATTTGAACCCCACCACCCGCATCTATGTCGATGCCGACGCCTGCCCGGTGAAGGACGAGATCTATCGCGTCGCGATCCGGCACAGTCTCCCGGTCAGCGTGGTCGCAGGCAACTTCATCCGCGTGCCGCAGGATCCGCTGATCGAGCGCGTCGCCGCAGGTTCTGGCATGGACGCCGCCGACGACTGGATCGCCGAGCGTGCCGGCAAGGGCGATATCGTCATCACCGCCGACATCCCGCTCGCCAGCCGCTGCGTCAAATCAGGCGCCGAGGTGATCGCGCCGAACGGCAAGCCGTTTACGGAAGCCTCGATCGGCATGACGCTGGCGGTGCGCAACCTGATGACCGACCTGCGTTCGTCGGGCGAAATCACCGGCGGGCCAAAATCCTTTGCGCCACGGGATCGCTCCACTTTCCTGTCGGCGCTGGACCAGACCATCCGCCGTATCCAGCGCCAGCGGGCCGAGTTGCCTGCGCCGAACCAGGGTTGAATAGATGGCGCCGCCGCTGATCCAGTTGAAGGATATCAGGCTGACGTTTGGCGGCACGCCGCTGTTGTCGGGCGTCGAGCTGTCGGTGTCGTCGGGCGAGCGCGTCTGCCTGATCGGCCGCAACGGCTCGGGCAAGTCGACGCTGCTCAAGATTGCCGCCGGCCTGGTCGAGCCCGACGGCGGCAGCCGCTTCGTGCAGCCGGGCGCGACCATCCGCTATCTGCCGCAGGAGCCTGATTTCGGCGACCACAAGACCACGCTGGCCTATGTCGAAGCAGGCCTTGGCCCGGGCGACGATCACTATCAGGCGCGTTATCTGGTGGAGCAGCTCGGTCTGTCAGGCGACGAAGACCCGGCGCATGTCTCGGGCGGCGAGGCCCGCCGCGCGGCGCTGGCGCGGGTGCTGGCGCCCTCGCCTGACATCCTGCTGCTGGACGAGCCGACCAACCATCTCGACCTTCCCACCATCGAATGGCTGGAAGGCGAACTGCAAAGCCGCAAATGCGCACTGGTCATCATCAGCCACGACCGCCGCTTCCTCTCCAATCTCTCGCGCTCGACCGCCTGGCTCGATCGCGGCCAGATCCGGCAGATCGACCGCGGCTTCTCCGCGTTCGAGGCCTGGCGCGACGAGGTGCTGGCGGAGGAAGAGCGCGACCAGCACAAGCTCGACCGCAAGATCGTCAACGAGGAGCACTGGCTGCGCTATGGCGTGTCCGGTCGCCGCAAGCGCAACGTCAAGCGGCTCGGCAATCTGCACGCATTGCGCGACCAGCGCCGCACCTATCGCGGCGCGACCGGGAATGCGAGCCTCGCGGCGGCAGAGGCCGAAAAATCCGGCCGCCTGGTGATCGAGGCCAAGAACATCAGCAAGGCATACGGCGACCGAAATATCGTCGATGGGTTTTCAACCCGCATCCAGCGCGGTGACCGGATCGGCATCGTCGGCCCGAACGGCGCGGGCAAGACCACTCTGGTCCATCTCCTGATCGGCAACGATCCGCCCGACAGCGGCACGATCCGGCTCGGCGCCAATATCGAAATGGCGACCCTCGACCAGCACCGCGAAAGCCTCGACCCGAAATCGACGCTTGCGGAAGCGATGACCGGCGGCCGCGGTGACCATGTCATGGTCGGCGACAAGCCCAAGCATGTCATCGGCTACATGAAGGATTTTCTGTTCGCGCAGGAGCAGCGCGGCACGCCGCTGGAAGCGCTCTCCGGCGGTGAGCGCGGCCGGCTGATGCTGGCGCGCGCGCTGGCAAAGCCGTCGAACCTGCTGGTGCTGGACGAGCCGACCAACGACCTCGATCTGGAGACGCTGGACGTACTCGAGGAAATGCTTGGCGACTACGAGGGCACGGTGATCCTGATCAGCCACGACCGCGACTTCCTCGATCGCGTGGTGACATCCGTGATCGTGCCCGAGGGCAATGGCCGCTGGATCGAATATGCCGGCGGCTACACCGACATGCTGGCGCAGCGCGGCGGCGATCTGACGCGCGAGACGGTCAAGGCGACCGCGACTGTCGAGGAAAAGAAGGAAGCGAAGGCGGCCGCGCCTTCAGCCGCGCCAAAGCGACGGTTGAACTTCAACGAAAAGCACGCGCTGGAAACCCTGCCCAAGACGATGGCGAAACTGCAGGCCGAAATCGCAAAACAGCAAAAGCTGCTTGACGATCCTGATCTCTACACCAAGGATCGCAGGAAATTCGACGCGGCCTCGTCAGCGATCGCGAAGGCGCAGGAAGAACTTTCGGCCGCCGAGGACCGGTGGCTGGAGCTGGAAGTCCTCAGGGAAGAAATTGAACAGGCATAACTCATGACAACGCCCCTCGCCGCCAAGATCGCCCGTGAATACGGCACGCCCTGCGCCGTGATCGACATGGACCGCGTCGAGCGCAACATCGCGCGGATCCAGGTGGCCTGCGATACGGCTGGCGTCGCCAACCGGCCGCACATCAAGACCCACAAGAGCCCGCTATTGGCGCAGATGCAGGTCGCAGCCGGTGCCAGGGGCATCACCTGCCAGAAGATCGGCGAGGCCGAGGTGATGGCGGAAGCCGGCATCGACGACATCCTGATCAGCTACAATTTGATCGGCGAGGAGAAAATGGCGCGGCTCGCGAAGCTGCTGGCCAGGGCGAATATGACGGTTGCCGCGGACAATTCGACCGTGATCGCAGGCTTGCCGCAGGCAGCAGCGGCGTCAGGCCGTCCGCTGTCTGTCGTCGTCGAATGCGACACCGGGCGCAAGCGCGCCGGCGTCGAGACACCCGGTGAGGCCATCGCGCTGGCGCGGGAGATCGCAGGTCTCGAGGGCCTGAAGTTCGCGGGATTCATGCTGTATCCGACCGAAACCGGCTGGACGGAAGCGCAGAAGTTCTACGACGAGGCGCTGGCCGGCGTCCGCGCGCACGGGCTGGATGCCGCAATGGTTTCGACCGGCGGCTCGCCGAACCTGAAGAATCTCGGCAAGCTCAAGGGCGCCACCGAGCACCGTCCCGGCACCTACATCTACAATGACCGCATGCAGGTCGCGGCCGGCGTCGCCGAGTGGGACGATTGCGCGCTGAACATCTATTCCACCGTCGTCAGCCGCGCCGGCCCGGAGCGCGGCATTCTCGATGCCGGCTCCAAAACGCTGACCTCGGACCCCGGCGGTGAGCTCGACGGTTATGGGCTGATCCTGGAGCACCCGGAAGCGAAGATCGCACGTTTTGCCGAAGAGCACGGCTTTCTCGACCTCACCCGCAGCAACACGCGGCCCGTCGTTGGCGACGTCGTGCGGATCGTCCCCAATCACGTCTGCGTCGTCGTCAACATGATGGACGAGGTGGTGATGGTGCGCGGCGACGAGATCGTGGGCGTGCTGCCGGTGGCGGCAAGAGGGAAGCTGCGGTGAGGCGGTGGCAACTGCGGTGAGTCTGTAGGGTGGGCAAAGCGAAGCGTGCCCACCACTTCTTGCTCACTCTTGATGGTGGGCACGCTTCGCTTTGCCCACCCTACGATTCCAGCCATTTCAGCGCGCCGCGCCCCGCCGCGACTCCCGTCGCGAACGACGCTTGCAGGAGATAGCCGCCCGTCGGCGCTTCCCAATCCAGCATTTCGCCGGCGGCAAACACGCCGGGCAAACGGCGGATCATGAAATCGGCATCAAGTTCGCTGAACGCTACGCCGCCCGCGGTGGAGATCGCCCGCGCGATTGGCGCGACGCCGGTTAGCTCGACCGGGACGGCGTTGATCAACTCGGCAAGCTCGGCCGGAGACAGTGAAGCGAGCGGAGCGCCAGAAACTTTGGCTGCCTCCTGCAGCAAGCCGATCGCTACCGGCGGGAGGCTGAGGGCCTTGCGCAGGAAATTCGACAGCGTTTGTTTGCCTTTGGGCGCCGAACATTTTGCGATCAGCTCTTTCGTATCGAGATCGGGGCGCAGCGCGACCCGCAGGATCGCCCTGCCTTTTTCGACCGCGTCGCGCAATTCTGCCGATAGCGCATAGACCGCCCCGCCTTCGATGCCGGTGCGGGTGATGACGGCTTCGCCGCGCACGCTGTGCTGACCCGATGTCAGCGCCACGCCCTTGAGCGGCTGGCCTTCGAAGCGATCGCGAAAAATATCGGACCAGGCGACGGTGAAGCCGGAGTTCGCCGGCCGCAGCGGCGATATCTTTACGCCCCTGGACGCGAGTATATCCGCCCACGAACCGTCAGAGCCGAGCCGCGGCCAGCTAGCGCCGCCGAGCGCCAGCACGGTCGCTTGCGTCTCGATGGCGTGCGGTCCGGCGGCTGTCTGAAAGCGAAGGCGGCCCCGCTCGTCCCAGCCGGTCCAGCGGTGGCGCAGCACCAATCGCACGCCCATCGAGTCCAGCCGCCGCAGCCATGCCCGCAGCAGGGGAGATGCCTTGAAGGCTTTCGGGAAAACGCGGCCACTGGAGCCCACGAAGGTCTCCTCCCCGAGGGCCTCGCTCCAGTCGCGCAAGGCCTGTGGCGGGAACGCTTCGATGGCAGCGGCGAGATGCGGCATCGCCTCGCGGTAGCGCGCGAGGAATGCGGGGAGCGGCTCACTGTGGGTTAGGTTGAGCCCGCCGCGTCCGGCCATCAGGAATTTGCGGCCCGCCGACGGCATCGCGTCGTAGACGGTGACAGAAACACCGCCTTGCGCGAGCACCTCGGCGGCCATCAGGCCGGCCGGGCCGGCACCGATGACGGCTATGTCTTTCGAGGGCGACGACATGGGACCAGCCGGTGTAGAGACAATTCCCTCGTCATTCCGGGATGCGCCGTCAGGCGCAGGCCCGGAATCCATTTAGCTGCCAGCGCATGTGGCTGGATGGATTCCGGGTTCGATGCTTCGCACCGCCCCGGAATGACGGCAAGTGCCTACAGCTTGATCCCGGCCCGTGCGGCCGCCTGCGCCACGTACTTCTGCGTCTGCTCGAACGCGCCCTGCAGCGCTTTCGCCTTCGACACGTCGTCGATCTCGGCAAAATGCGCGGCGATCGCATCCGGCGTCCATTCCGACTGCGGCAGGTTGATGCCTTCGGTCTCGATGATCTTGATCACGGCGAACGAACCGGCGCCGGCGCCCATGATGGTGCGGGTCGGCGCGTCCTCGCTGAGCAGGAATTCCACTGCGGGTGTGATCGCTTCAGGCTTCATCAGCGCCAGCGCCTGCGGCGGCAGCAGCTCTTCGGTCATGCGGGTTGCCGCGGTCGGCGAGATGGTGTTGACGCGGATGTTGTTCTTGCGGCCTTCCTCGGCCAGCACGTTCATCAGGCCGACCATGCCGGCTTTGGCCGCGCCGTAATTGGCCTGGCCGAAATTGCCGAACAGGCCCGACGACGAGGTGGTGACGACGATGCGGCCGTAATTGCGCTCGCGCATGCCGGCCCACACCGCCTTGCAGCAGAAGAACGTGCCGGTGAGATGCACGTCCATCACCTTCTGGAAATCGGCGACTTCCATCTTGGCGAACGACTTGTCGCGCAAAATGCCGGCATTGGCGCACAGCAAATCGACGCTGCCCCATTCCTTGGTGGCGCGCTCGACCATGGCGGTGACCTGCTCGAAGTTCGAAACATCTGCGCCGTCGGCCATCGCCGTGCCGCCGGCCTTCTTGATTTCCTCAACCACGGCTTCGGCCGGCGACAGCGAGCCGCCGGTGCCGTCGCGCGCGCCGCCGAAATCGTTGACCACCACCCTGGCGCCGCGGCTCGCCAGCCCCAGCGCATGCGCCCGTCCCAAACCATTGCCCGCGCCGGTGACGATAGCGACGCGTCCGTCAAACCTGATTGCCATGAGTGGAAGTCCTGGTGTCTTGCCTTCTCCCCTTGTGGGAGAAGGTGCCTTCGCGGCAGCGAAGGCGGATGAGGGGTTGTCTCGGCTGGCGTGCTTGCGGAAAGAACCCCTCACCCGTCGCCGAACTGCGTTCGGCGCCACCCTCTCCCACAAGGGGAGAGGGGAACGCCGAGCCCGCGATTGGCAGGTTTTGAGCAAGGATGGGTTGCCGGGTCAAGCCCGGCAAACGGCGAACGAGAGGTCAGTTAAAGTAAATTAACCCGATCCAGTCGGCCACCAGCGCGGGCTTATCCTCGCCCTCGATCTCGACAGTGACGCTGGTGCGCGACTGCAGCTCTTTCGGCTTGCGCAGCTTGGCTTCCACAAGCGTGAACCGTCCGCGGACGCGGGAGCCGGCGCGGACCGGCGAGAGGAAGCGCAGCTTGTCAAAACCGTAATTGACGCCCATCGAGGTGCCCTCGATGACCGGCATCACCTCGTAGGACATGATGCTCATCAGCGACATCGTGAGAAAACCGTGGGCGATGGTGTTGCCGAACGCCGTCTCTTTCTTGGCACGTTCGGGATCGACGTGGATGAACTGGTGATCCTCGATCACATCGGCATAGACGTTGATCCTGTTTTGGTCGATCAGGTGCCAGGACGACACGCCGATCTCCTTGCCGACCATGGCCTGATAGGCTTCAAACGAGACCGGCGGCTTCTTCCAGACTTCATTCATCGATCAGCTCTCCAGCCCGGTCGTCCGCACCTTCTGCAGTTCCGGGAACTCTTCCTCGCGAAACTCCGCGCCGCGCAACGCGTCGGCGCGATTGTCGTCATGCTCGAGGCGGCGCAGCTGCACGCGGCGGATCTTTCCCGAGATCGTCTTCGGCAGTTCCGTCACCAGCTCGATCTTGCGGATGCGCTTGAACGGCGCGAGGCGCGTGTGCAGGTGCTTGAAGATCGAGAGCGCCGTCTCCGGCGTGCGCTCGACGCCCGACACCAGCAGCACATAGGCCTTGGGGATCGCGAGCCGGATCGGATCGGGGCTCGGCACGACCGCGGCCTCGGCGACCGATTCATGTTCGAGCAGCACGCTCTCCAGTTCGAACGGGCTGATGCGATAGTCCGAGGATTTGAACACGTCGTCGGAGCGGCCGACGAACGTGAGGTAGCCCTCGTCGTCGGCGAACACCACGTCGCCCGAGCGGTAGAGATCGCCGTCGGCGCCTGAGAGTTTGCCGTCGTCGCCCTGATAGCCCTGCATCAGCCCGGCCGGCCGATCGGCGCCGAGCAACAGCGTGACCTCGCCCTCCTTGGTGATGTGGCCGTCATTGTCCGTGATCTGCACGCGATAGCCCGGCAGCGGGCGGCCCATCGAACCGACCTTGACCTTCTGGCCCGGCGAATTGCCGGCGAGCGCGGTGGTTTCGGTCTGGCCGTAGCCGTCGCGGATGGTCAGGCCCCACGCTGCCTTCACCTGGTCGATCACTTCGGGATTGAGCGGCTCGCCCGCACCGCAGACCTCGCGCAGGCTGACCTTGAAGTCCGCAAGCTTCTCCTGGATGAACAGCCGCCACACCGTCGGCGGCGCGCACAGCGTGGTGACGCCGCAGCGGCCGACGGTCGCAAGCAGCGACTTCGCATCGAAGCGCGGCTGGTTGACGACGAACACGGTGGCACCGGCATTCCATGGCGCGAACAAGCAGCTCCAGGCATGCTTGGCCCAGCCCGGCGAGGAAATGTTCAAATGCACGTCGCCGGGCTGCAGCCCGAGCCAGAACATGGTCGACAGCGCGCCGACCGGATAGCTGCGCTGGCTATGCCGCACCAGTTTTGGTTTCGCCGTCGTGCCCGAGGTGAAATAGAGCAGCATCGGATCGTCGGCATTGGTCGGTCCGTCGGGCGCAAAGGTCTCGGATGCGCCGGCCGCCTCCTCGAACGGAAGCCAGCCGTCGTGCTTCGACGTCGCACCGACCACGATGCGAACCAGGCTGTCGCCGCCGAGGCCTGCAAACTTCGCGACTTGATCCTGCGACGCCACCACCGCCCTCGCCCGGCCGCGATCGAGCCGGTCGCGCAGTTCATCCGGCGTAAGCAGCGTCGTCGCGGGGATCACCACCACGCCGAGCTTCATCGCCGCAAGCATGGTCTCCCACAGCGGCACGACATTGCCGAGCAGCAGCAGCAGATGATCGCCGCGCTTGAGCCCCTGCGCACGCAGGAAGTTGGCGACCTGGTTGGAACGGGCCGACAGCGTCGCGAAGGAAAGCTTGGTTTCCTTGTGGCCGGCGTCGACGATCCAGAGCGCGGTGCGGTCGCGGCTGTCGGGGTTACGCGCGAGTTCCGCGTCGAACCAGTCGAGCGCCCAGTTGAACGGAACCGGGTCCGGCCAGCGAAACCCTTTCACGGCCGCATCGTAATCGGTGCGGTGCTTGAGCAGAAAGGCGCGTGCGTCCTGAAAGCTCGTCATTCAGGCCTCCGTTACTTCGCGGCGAGACTCCGAACGTGCTGGATAATTCCGGAAAAATCCACCCCGCCATGGCCGGCGGCATCGAACGCCTTGTAGATTTCCTGCGCGTGCTTGCCGAGCGGCGTCGCGGCCCCGGCGGCGTTGGCCGCGTCCTGCGCCAGCGTCAGGTCCTTCACCATCAGCGCCGAGGCAAATCCCGGCTTGTAGCCGTTGTTCGCGGGCGACGCCGGCACCGGACCGGGTACCGGGCAATAGGATGTCAGCGCCCAGCATTGACCTGATGAGGTGGAAGCGACGTCGAACAGCGCCTGGTGCGACAGGCCGAGCTTTTCCGCCAGCGCAAAAGCCTCGCCGACGCCGATCATGGAAATGCCGAGGATCATGTTGTTGCAGATCTTGGCCGCCTGCCCCGCGCCACCGCCGCCGCAATGCACGAGCTTCTTGCCCATGTTCTCGAGCACGGGCCTGGCCGCCGCAAACGCCTTGTCCTCGCCGCCGCACATGAAGGTGAGCGTCGCGCCCTTGGCGCCGCCGGTTCCGCCGGACACCGGCGCGTCGACCGAGAGTGCGCCGTGCTTGGCCGCCAGCGCGTGCGCCTGCTTGGCGCTTTCAACGTCGATGGTCGAGCAGTCGATGATCAGCGCGCCCTTGGTCATGGCAGGGATCACTTCGTTCCACACCGACAGCACGTGCTTGCCCGCGGGCAGCATGGTGATGACGATGTCGGCGCCCTCGACGGATGCCACCGAACTTTCGGCAATGGCCGCGCCATCGGCCTTGGCCTGGTCGCGCGAGGCCGCAACCAGGTCGAACGCGGTGACCTTGTGGCCAGCCTTGATCAGGTTAGCCGCCATCGGTCCGCCCATGTTGCCGAGGCCAATGAATGCGATATTTGCCATCTCGAATCCTCCGCTTGTACTTTTTCTGTTTTGATCAGGGAAACTTCAATTCGTCGGTGCCGATCTCCGCGAAGTAAGGCGCGATCATTTCCGGCGTCACGTCCTCAATTCGCGGCGGCGACCATTTCGGGTTGCGGTCCTTGTCGATCACGGCGGCGCGTACACCCTCGCGGAAATCGTCGCTCGCGAAGACTTCCAGCGCGGCGCGATATTCGCGCACCAGGCATTCCTCCAGCGAGCGTGCGGTGCGCGCCAGCCGCAGCAGCTTCAGCGTCACCACCATCCCGCGCGGCGATTTCTCGCTCAGCGTCTTCAACGTCACCTGCGCAAAGTCCGAACCGTCGCGCTGCAACGCGCCGACGATGTCTTCCATGCGATCGTAGGCGAACAGCGCATCGATCTTCGCCTGCTGCGCCGCGACCGGCCCGGCCTTTTCTCCAGTCGAGACGCTCGCGATCAGTCTCGTAATGTCGGCGGATGTAATGCCGGGCGCCACCTTCGTCAGCGCCTCGCGCAGCGCCGGCAGCTTTGCCGACGGCACCACGGCATCGGCGAATTTAGCGTGGATCGCGTCCGGTCCGTTCATGGTCTGGCCGGTTAGCCCAAAATACGTGCCGATCTCACCTGGCGAATGCGACAATAGCCAGGTGCCGCCAACATCGGGGAAGAAGCCGAGGCCCACTTCAGGCATGGCCAGTTTCGTCTTATCTGTAACCACGCGATGCGCGGAATGCGCCGACAGGCCGACGCCGCCGCCCATCACGATGCCGTCCATGAACGCGACGTAGGGTTTCGGGAATTTCTTGATCCGCGCATTCAAAATGTATTCGTCGCGCCACAGGATTTTTCCCAGGTCGCCCTTGACCTTGGAGCTTTCCCAGAGCGCACGGATGTCGCCGCCGGCGCAGAGCCCGCGTTCGCCCGCGCCTTCCAGCAGGATCACCGCAACGGTGGGGTCTTTCTCGAAGGCATCGAGCGCCCTGTCGATGTCGTGGAACATCTCCAGCGTCACGGCATTGATGGCCTTCGGCCGGTTCAGGCGGATGACGCCAAGCGCGCCTTCCTTGCGCGCGATCAGATCGCCCTCGTCGACAGAAACATCGCTCATCGCGCGCCCTCGATCAGCTTGCGCGAAACAATCAGCCGCATGATCTCGTTGGTCCCTTCCAGGATCTGGTGCACGCGCAAATCGCGCACGATTTTTTCGATGCCGTATTCGCTGAGGTAGCCGTAGCCGCCATGAAGCTGCAGCGCCTGGTTGGCTACTTCAAAGCCGACATCGGTACCAAAGCGCTTGGCCATCGCGCACAGCATGGTGGCGTCGGCGTCCTTGCGGTCCAGCGCCGCGGCGGCGCGCCAGACAAAAGTCCGCGCCGCCTCCAGTTCGGTTGCCATGTCGGCAATGCGAAACTGCAGCGCCTGGAATTCGTCGAGGCGTTTTCCAAACGCCTTGCGTTCCTTCATGTAGGCCAGCGATTTTTCCAGCGCGTTCTGCGCGCCACCGAGCGAACAGGCCGCGATGTTGATGCGGCCGCCATCAAGGCCGGCCATCGCGATCTTGAAGCCGATGCCCTCCTCGCCCAGACGGTTCTCGACCGGCACGCGGGCGTTCTCGAAGATCACCGCGCGGGTCGGCTGCGCGTTCCAGCCCATCTTGCGCTCGTTGGCGCCGTACGACACGCCCGGTGTCTTGCCGTCGATGACGAGCGTCGAGACGCCGCCGGGACCGTCGCCGCCGGTCCGCACCATCGCCACCAGCAGATCGGTGCCGCCGGCGCCTGAAATGAACTGTTTCTGGCCGTTCAGAACGTAATGGTCGCCCTCGCGCACCGCGCGGGTCCGCAGCGCCGCAGCGTCCGAGCCGGCGCCGGGCTCGGTGAGGCAGTAGCTTGCGATCAGCTCCATCGCACAGAGTTTTGGCAACCAGTTCTGCCGCTGGGTGTCGCTGCCATAGGCATCGATCATCCAGGACGCCATGTTGTGGATCGAGATGAACGCCGACACCGTCGGGCACCCCGTCGCCAACGCCTCGAAGATCAGCGCGGCGTCGAAGCGGGTCATCGCCGAACCGCCGACGTCGTCCTTGATGTAGATACCGCCCATGCCGAGCGTTGCTGCTTCCCGCATCACGTCGACAGGGAAATGCTTCTCCTCGTCCCAGCGGAGCGCATGCGGCGCGATTTTCTCGGCCGCAAACGCCCGCGCCATGTCGCGGACGGCGATCTGGTCCTCGTTGAGCGCGAAATGCATCTCGCTGCCCGGCTTCGAGGCGTTACTTCATCGTCGGGATCGAGAACTCGGCGCCCTCCTTGACGCCGGACGGCCAGCGCGAGGTCACCGTCTTGGTCTTGGTGTAGAAGCGGATCGAGTCCGGACCATGCTGGTTCAGGTCGCCAAAACCCGACTTCTTCCAGCCGCCGAAGGTGTAATAAGCGATCGGCACCGGGATCGGCACATTGATGCCGACCATGCCGACATTGACCTTGGCGGCGAAATCGCGTGCCGCGTCGCCGTCGCGGGTGAAGATCGCGACACCGTTGCCGTAGTCATGGTCGGACGGCAGCGCCAGCGCCTCGTTGTAGTCGTGGGCGCGTACCACCGAGAGCACGGGGCCAAAGATCTCTTCCTTGTAGATCCGCATGTCCTTGGTGACGTTGTCGAACAGGCAGCCGCCGAGATAGAAGCCCTTCTCATAGCCCTGCATCTTGAAGCCGCGGCCGTCGACCGCGAGCGTCGCACCTTCCTTGACGCCAATGTCGATGTAGTTCTTCACGCGCTCGACCGCCTCGCGGGTGACCAGCGGACCGTAATCGGCCGACGGGTCGATCGAGGTGCCGATCTTGAGCGACTCGACGCGCGGGATCAGCTTTTCCATCAACCGGTCGGCGGTGGTCTTGCCGACGGGAACGGCAACCGACACCGCCATGCAGCGCTCGCCAGCCGAGCCGTAGCCGGCGCCGATCAGCGCATCGACGGCCTGGTCCATGTCGGCGTCGGGCATCACGATGGCGTGGTTCTTGGCGCCGCCAAAGCACTGGCAGCGCTTGCCGGTCTGCGCGGCGCGCTCGTAGATGTACTGCGCAATCGGCGTCGAACCGACGAAGCCGATCGCCTTGATGTCGGGATCGTCGAGGATCGCATCGACGGCTTCCTTGTCGCCGTTGACGACGTTGAGGATGCCGGGCGGAAGCCCTGCTTCCATCATCAGTTCGGCCAGCCGCATCGGCACACCCGGGTCGCGCTCAGAGGGCTTCAGGATGAAGGAGTTGCCGCAGGCGATCGCGGGCGCGAACTTCCACATCGGGATCATCGCCGGGAAATTGAACGGCGTGATGCCGGCGACGACGCCTAGCGGTTGCCGCAGCGAATAGATATCGATGCCGGGGCCGGCACCTTCGGTGTATTCGCCCTTCATCAGGTGCGGAATGCCGCAAGCGAACTCCACGACTTCTAGACCGCGCTGGATGTCGCCCTTGGCGTCGGGAACGGTCTTGCCGTGCTCGCGCGCCAGGATCTCGGCGATCTTGTCGTAGTCACGCTGCACCAGTTCGAGGAATTTCATCATCACACGGGCGCGGCGCTGCGGATTGGTGTTGGCCCATTCGGGCTGCGCCAGCGCGGCGTTCTGTACGGCCGCGCGGACTTCCGCCTTGGAGGCCAGCGCCACCTTGGCCTGGACCTCGCCGGTCATCGGCTCGAAAACGTCGGCCGTGCGGCCCGAGGTGCCCTTGACCTCCTTGCCGCCGATGAAATGTCCGATGGAACGCATGAATAACCTCCCTTAAGAGCCCGAATGGTTCGCTTTGGAGCCCTTTTTGACCTGCATTTCTTGGGATACAAGTCCGATAAATTGCACCATAGATGTGCGGAAATGCTGGATCAAGGCGGCAAGACGATCGATTGGGATGACTTCCGTTTCGTGCTGGCGATCGTCCGCGGCGGATCGGTTTCCGCTGCCGCCAAGCAGCTTGCGGTCGATCATGCCACAGTGATCCGCCGTGTCGACCGCCTGGAGCAGCATCTCTCCGCAAAACTGTTTGATCGCCGCAAGACCGGTTACCTCCTCACTGAGGCCGGCCAGCGCGTCGCCGACAGTGCGGAAGCGATGGAATCCACCATCGTCGCCAACCAGGAGGCCGTCGGCGGCTCGCGCGCGCACCTGACCGGCACGGTGCGGATCGGGGCGCCCGACGGATTCGGCAGCCACTTCCTGGCCTCGCGGCTGGTGAAATTCACCGAACGGTACCCCGATCTCGACCTGCAACTCGTCGCCACCGCACGGCTGTTCAGCCTGTCGAAGCGCGAGGCCGATATTGCGATCAGCCTGACCATGCCCAAGGAGGGCCGCATCGTCGGGCGCAAGCTGCTCGACTACAGCCTCGGCCTCTACGCCGCGCCGGCCTATCTCGACCGGGCGCCGAAGATAGTGGAGCGCGGCGACCTGCCCGCACATCGTTTCGTCGGCTACATCGAGGAACTGCTGTTCACGCCGGAGTTGGACTACCTGCCGCAGGTCTCGCCAAAAATTTCCGCGAAATTCCGCAGCGCCAACCTGATTGCGCAGCTCAACGCCACCATCGCGGGCTTCGGCATCGCCGTGCTGCCGCACTTCATGGCGACCGCCCACCCCGAACTCCGCCCGGTACTGCCGGACGAGGTGAGGATATCGCGCACGTTCTGGATGCTGATGCACGCCGACAGCAAGGACCTGGCGCGGATACGCGCGGTTGCCGATTACATCCTGGAGACGGTGGAAAGCGAGCGGGCGCTGTTTGGTGCAAACTCTCGTCGTCCCGGCGAAGGCCGGGACCCATAACCACCAATGTAAACTGCGACAAAAGCCGTGTCCCCCTGTGCCCCCTTCATAGGCCGCGGCGCATGGGTCCCGGCCTACGCCGGGACGACGTGCAGAGTCGCTTCAATTCGCCTTCGCGCGGGGCTTCTTCGCTGCCGGCTTCGACGCAGCCGCGCGGCCCAGCGCGGCCTCGCGGCCCGAGGCGAGAATCTCGTCGGAGAATTCGCCGGCGCCGGCGATGCGCGATAGCACCAGCGTCCCCATCATGGTGGTCAGCGCTGCGATCGCCTGCTTCCGGGCGGCCTTGCGCGGCACGCCCGTAATCTGATCGGTCATCATCTCGATCATCTGTTCTATCTTGGCGGCAAACGCCTTGCGCGTCTTCGGACTTTCGCGCGCGATCTCGGCGCCGAGCGCCGGTACCGCGCAACCGTGCCCGGGATCGTCGCGGTGACCAGGGGTCAGGTAAGTCTCGATGATGGTCGAAAACCGCTTCTCGGGCGGTATCTCCTCGGACATCTTGCGCCAGCGTTCGGTGGCGCGGTCCATCGCGTAGCCAAAGGCCTCGATCACCAGCGCCTCGCGGGAATCGAAATGCGCATAGAAACCGCCATGGGTCAGGCCCGCTTCCTTCATCAGGTCGGCGACGCCGATGCCATGCGCGCCCTTCTCGCGAAGCCGCACCGAGGCCTTCTTCACGATCCGTGCGTGGGTCTCCTGCTTGTGCTCTTTCGAATAACGCATCGACATTCCCATTAAATGTTTGCAGTCATATAATAGCAGTCGGACCGGGAAAAGCTGCATCTATTTCGCCTTGCCGCTATCCCCGATCATAGAGAACGTCGCCGTCGCGTGCACCGCAAGATTGCCTGCGCCGTCACGGACGAAGCCCTCGACGTAGCTGGTCTGGCGTCCGAGCTTTACGACTTTACCTTCCGCCGAGATCGTACCCGACTTGATCGAAAGCGGCCGCAGATAGGTCAGCTTGAAGTCGAGCGTGACCGAGGTCTGCCCGACGGGTAGCATCGTTGCTATGGCACAACCCATGGCAGTGTCCAGCAGCGCCGCGGCTGTCGCGCCATGCAGCAGTCCGATGGTGTTCTCCAGGCTCTCATCCGGATCGAGTTCCATCACGATCCGCCCGGGGTCGGCGGCGCGCATCTCGAACCCGATCAGGCGGGCCATCGGTGGCGGCGGCAGGATACCGTCGCGGATCGCGCGCACGGTCTCTAGTCCGGACATGCCGGCCGCCGCCTTGGCCACCGGCCCCGGCGCCTGCCAGTCCACAATCCGCTGCCGTCGCAGCGTGGGCGAAAACAGGTCGACGCTTTCCGTCATGGTCATGGCCGCTCCTTTGAATGATGATTATCATCTTATAGAGACCGCTTCCGGCGCGCAACGCCTCTCGCCCCGCCCTTGACAAGCCGGCGCAATGTCTTGGAAGTGGCGGCAACCACGAGGACGAGGTCGGGAAACAACATGCAAATGCTCAATCCGCACTGCGGGATCGACCGCGACGGCCGAGGCGTCATTCGCCTCTCGATCTGCAACGCTGGCTCGCTGAACATCCTCTCTTCCGCCGTCACCGACGGCGTCCGCGAGGGGTTCGAGCAGCTCGCCGGCGACAGGGAGATCCGCGCCGTGATCCTGGCCGGACAGAGTGAGAAGAGCATGATCGGCGGCGCCGACATCAAGGAGATGGCGCGTCTCGACCAGAAATCCGCGGAAGCCTTCATCACCCGGCTGCGCGACCTCTGCGAGGCGGTGCGCCGCTTTCCCGCGCCTGTCATCGCCCGCCTCCCGGGCTGGTGCCTCGGCGGTGGCCTCGAGGTCGCAGCTGCCTGCGATTTCCGGGTTGCCGCCCACGACGCTAAATTCGGCATGCCCGAGGTGCGCGTCGGCATCCCCTCCGTCATCCACGCCGCGTTGTTGCCGCGTCTGATCGGCTGGGGCCGCGCCCGCTGGCTGGTCATGACCGCGGAGAACATCGACGCGCCGACCGCCCTCGCCTGGGGTCTGGTCGATGTGGTAGCAAAGGAAGGCGGGCTCGATGCCGCGGTCGAGCACACGGTGCAGGCGCTGCTCGAATGCGGCCCCGAGGCGCTGCGCGCGCAGAAGGCGCTGATGCGCCAATGGGAAGAACTGCCGCTGACCGAATCCGTCAATCTGAGCGTCGGCGTGTTCGGGCAATCCTTCCTGACCGGCGAGCCGCAGCGGTTGATGCAGGGATTTCTCGACCGCAAGAAATAGACGGAGGGACGCATGAGACCTGCCGGCAAGGGCCCGCTGGATTCGCTCTACTTCGACTATCCCCGGTTTGTGGCCCGGCGGGTCCCCGAGATCGACGGCGCCACGGCGAAGCATCCGGTCCTGATCGTCGGCGCCGGGCCGATCGGCATGACCGCGGCGCTGGTGCTGGCGCGATACGGCATCAAGAGCGTGCTGATCGACCGCAAGGACACGTTCAACGACGGCAGCCGCGCCATCTGCATCGCGCGCCCGAGCATGCACATCCTGGAGCGGATCGGCGCGGTCTCACCGTTCCTCGACAAGGCGCTCGGCTGGCGGCAGGGGCGCAGCTACTACCGCGGCGAACAGATCTTTCGGCTCGAAATGCCGCATCCGGCCAACGAAAAGTATCTGCCGATGTACAACCTGCAGCAACAATACATCGAGAAGTTTCTGCACGACGCGGTCGCGGCAAGCGATCTGATCGACATGCGCTGGCAGAGCGAACTCGCCGGCATCGAGGTGCACGAGGACAGCGTGTCCGCGCGCGTGACGTCGCCGGAGGGTGATTATTGGATCGTTGCCTTTTATGTGCTGGCCGCCGACGGCGCGCGCTCGCCGATCCGATCGATGCTCGGGCTGCGGCTGAAGGGCGACAATTACGAAGGCCGGTACGTGATCGCGGATATCCGGATGGATCACGATTTTCCGACCGAGCGCCGCGCGTTCTTCGAGCCGAGCGGCAATCCCGGCGGCACGGTGCTGATCCACAAGCAGCCGGACGATATCTGGCGCATCGACTATCAGCTCCGCGAAGGCGAAAGCGAGGAAGACGCCCTCAAGGAGGAGAATATCCGCGCCCGTGTCGGCGCGATCCTGGCCGATATCCACCACACCAAGCCGTGGGAGCTGGAATGGTGGAGCGTCTACTCCGCCAACACGCTGTGCCTCGACGACTACCGCCACGGCCGCGTGTTCTTTATCGGCGACTCCGCGCATATCGTGCCGATCTTCGGCGTGCGCGGGCTGAACAACGGGCTGGCCGATGCCGAAAATATCGGCTGGAAACTCGCCCTCGTCCTGCACGGCGAGGCGGACGATCGTCTGCTCGACAGCTATTCCCCGGAGCGGCGCGGCGCCACGCTCGACGTCTTCGCCAACGCCACCAAGAGCACGCGCTTCATGACGCCGCCGACCCGCGGCTGGCGGCTGGCGCGCGAGGCGGCGCTCTCGCTCAGCCTCCGCCATGAGTTTCCTCGGGGGCTGGCCAATCCGCGACAGATGCAGCCCTACACTTATTCCGAAAGCCCGCTGACGCCATTTGCCAAGCACGATCAGGAATTCGCCGGCGGACCGGGTTGCGGCAGCGTCGCACCAAACGCAGGGCTCGACGACGGCAGCCATCTGCTCGACCACGCCGGCAACGGCATGACGGGGATCCTGTTTTGCGACGGCGAGCCCACTACCGAACAAGTCGCGCTGCACAAACAACTCGGCATGATCGACAAGCGCTTCGTTTCGCTCGTCATCGGATCGCGCGCTCCCACATCAGGCGCAAAGGCCATTGCAGACCATGACGGGAAAATCGCCCGGCTGTTCGCCGCCAGTCCCGGCACGCTCTATCTGCTGCGGCCCGACCTGCATGTTGCCGGGCGATGGAAAACCGTCGTGCCCGCAGAGGTCCTGAAAACCGCCAGCATTTGCCTGGGAAGCGAGGCGCCATGAGCGCAATGAAATTCGAGGATTTCGAGGGCGCGTATGAGGCGCTGGCGATGGCGATCGATGCCGCCGGACCCGAGCGCGAAGCGCTGTTCCTGACCCGGCTTGCGCTGCTGCTGGGACACGAACTCGGCGACGTCACGGCGTTCAGGAAAGCCATCAAGACGGCGCTTGAGGATCTGCAATAGCCCGCCGCCATCTTCCCGATCGTCCCGCCGTCGCGGATCGATCAGTTTCTCTCATGCAAATTGCAAGAATTTGTCATGGGGCTGTCCCGGCTTTTTCATGACAACGTCGGTTGCAATTTTTGCAACGCATCATATGATGATGATCATGCAATAGATGCCCGCAATTGAGGAGCAACGTCATGGCCGCCGCTTCCGATCCCGTCGTCATCCTTTCCGCCGCTCGCACGCCGCTCGGCCGCTTCATGGGCGAATTGTCGCCGTTCAGCGCCCACAAGCTCGGTTCGCATGTCATCGGCGCCGCGCTGGAGCGGGCGAAGTTGACGCCTGAAAAGATCGACGAGGTATTCATGGGCAACGTGCTGCCGGCCGGACAGGGCCAGGCGCCGGCCCGCCAGGCCGCCCGCGGCGCAAAACTGCCGGACGCCACCGGCGCCACCACCATCAACAAGGTCTGCGGCTCCGGCATGAAGGCGACCATGCTGGCCCACGACATCATCAACGCGGGCTCCGCCGAGATCGTGCTGTCCGGCGGCATGGAGAGCATGAGCAATGCGCCCTACCTGCTGGCAAAGGCGCGCGGCGGCTACCGCGCCGGCCATGACCGGATCATCGACCACATGATGATGGACGGGCTGGAAGACGCCTACGAGACCGGCCGTTCGATGGGCGATTTCGGCGAGGCCACCGCGGAGGCCTATCAGTTCACCCGCGCCGACCAGGACGCCTATGCGATGGAGACATTGACACGCGCGCGCAAGGCGGTCGAAGGCGGCGCGTTCAGGAGCGAGATTGCGCCGATCACGTTGACCGAAAAGGCCGGGCCACGGATCATCGCCAATGACGAGCACCCGATGAAGGTCGATCCCGCGAAGATCCCCGGGCTGAAAGCCGCATTCCGCGCCAACGGCACCATCACGCCGGCCGCTTCCTCGGCCAACGCTGACGGCGCCGCGGCGCTCATCCTCGCCAAGCGTTCGCTCGCCGATCGCGATGGGCTACCGGTGCTGGCAGAGATCAGGGGTCACGCCACCCACAGCCAGGAGCCGCAATGGTTCACCACGGCACCTATCCCGGCCATTCGCAAACTGCTGGACAAGGTCGGCTGGAGCGTCGGTGACGTCGACCTGTTCGAGATCAACGAGGCGTTTGCCGTGGTCGCGATGGCGGCGCAGAAGGATCTCGGCATCCCCCGCGAGAAGCTGAATGTCAACGGCGGCGCCTGTGCGCTCGGTCATCCGATCGGCGCCACCGGCGCGCGGCTGATCGTGACGCTGCTGCACGCACTGGAGGCGCGCAACCTCAAGCGCGGCGTCGCGGCGCTCTGCATCGGCGGCGGCGAAGCGACTGCGATTGCGGTAGAGCGGATCGCGCACTAGATCCGCGATGTCCTGAAACGAGGGAACTTAGGCATTTAAGTCATGCTGCCGATACGGCAGAATGAGGCGAACCCCGTCATCCGTCTGGATGGAATTTTCCGAGGCTCTATGATTTCGAACTGGCTGTCGGCCACCCTCGCCCGCCGCAACATCCATTACGGCTGGGCGATGGTCGGCGTGACCTTCCTCACGGCCCTGATCACGGCCGGCACCGTCGGCGCGCCCGGCGTGTTCATCGTGCCGCTGCAGAAAGAGTTCGGCTGGACCACGGCGGAGATTTCCTCGGCGCTCTCGATTCGCTTCGTCCTGTTCGGGCTGATGGCGCCGTTCGCCGCGGCATTGATGAATCGGTATGGTCTGCGCAACATTACGCTGTCGGCGCTGCTGATCGTGGTATCCGGCCTCGTCGCGTCACTGGCGATGACCAAGGTCTGGCACCTGATGCTGCTGTGGGGCGTGGTTATCGGGCTCGGCACCGGCATGACGGCGCTGGTGCTCGGAGCAACGATTGCCGCGCGCTGGTTCGTCGCGCGGCGCGGCCTCGTCGTCGGCATTCTCACCGCGAGCGTCGCTACCGGCCAGCTTGCGTTTCTCCCGCTGCTCGCGAGCCTGACCGATCACTACGGCTGGCGGATCGCACTGGCTCTGATCTGCGTGATGCTGGGCTTAGCGGCCTTTGCCGTGCTGATGGTGATGCGCGACCGCCCGAGCGACTTGGGCCTGCGGCCGTACGGCGACGAAGGCACCGAGCCGCTGCCGGCACCGCCGCCCAACACCACGCCGATCATGGCGGCGGCGCTCGGCACGTTGCGCGACGCCTCGAAATCGCGCGTGTTCTGGATCCTGTTCGCCACCTTCTTCATCTGCGGCGCCTCCACCAACGGCCTGATCCAGGTGCATCTGATTCCGATGTGCCTCGATTTCGGCATTCCGCAGGTGCAGGCTGCAAGCCTGCTCGCGGCGATGGGCATTTTCGATTTCGTCGGCACCATTGCCTCGGGCTGGCTGTCGGACCGCTACGACAATCGCAAGCTGCTGTTCTGGTACTACGGACTGCGCGGGCTCTCGCTGCTGTTTCTGCCGTTCTCCGATTTCACGCTCTATGGCCTGTCGCTGTTCGCAGTGTTCTACGGGCTCGACTGGATCGCGACGGTGCCGCCGACGGTGCGGCTCACGGCGCAGCGGTTCGGCCCCGAGCGCGCCAATCTCGTGTTCGGCTGGATCTTTGCCGGTCATCAACTCGGCGCAGGCGTTGCCGCGTTCGGCGCCGGGCTTTCGCGGACGGTTCTCAACAGCTACCTGCCGGCGTTCTTCGTCGCCGGCGCGCTCTGCATGTTGGCGGCGTTGATCGTGCTGATGATCTCGCGGCCGAAGCCTGTAGTGGCGGCGGCGTGACCCTGGGGAAGTCCTCATCCGAGGAGCGGCCACTCGGCCGCGTCTCGAAGGATAGCCGCAGGCGAGATCCGGGCCTCATGGTTCGAGACGCGCGAAGACGCGCTCCTCACCATGAGGGACTGAGACCTAAGGCCGTATCGACATATTCGACGGCGGACCGAGGCTGCGAATCGGTTCCGCCAGCCGCGCGAACTCGCACAGCAGCGAGCGCGTCCTGCGTGGATCGATCACTTCCTCGACCCAGAATTTCTCGGCCGAACGGAACGGCGAGCGCAGCTTGTTGAGACGGTCCTCGATCTCCTTCAGCTTCGCGACGGGATCATCGGCCGCATCGATGTCGGCGCGATAGGCCGCCTCGATACCGCCTTCGAGCGGCAGCGAGCCCCAATAGCCTGACGGCCACGCATAGCGCATCGAATAGCGGTTGGCTGGCTGGTGCACGACACCGGCAACGCCGAACGCGTTGCGCACGATGATGGTGCACCAGGGAACGGTCGACTGGTTCACCGCGGCCATGGCGCGCACGCCGTGGCGGATGGTCGCCGACTTCTCGGCCTCGAGCCCGATCATGAAGCCCGGACAATCCATCAGGTAGACGACCGGCAGATGGAAAGTCTCCGCGAAATCGACCCAGCGCACCACCTTCTGGCACGCTTCCGCCGTCCACGACCCGCCATAGTGGAAGGGATCGCTCGCGAGCAGCAGCACGGCGCGGCCGTCGAGCCGGGCCAGCCCGGTAATGACCGGGCGGCCGAAATTGCTGTTCACCTCGAAGAACGAGCCCTTGTCGACGACGGCGTCGATGATCGGGCGCATCTTGTAGACCTGACGGCGGTTGCGCGGCACCGCCTTCAACAGCGACTCCTCGGCGCGTTCCGGATCGTCGGCGCAGGGCGTGGTCGGCGGCAGGTCGTAGACCGAGGACGGCAGATAAGACAGGAAGCGACGCGCGCGTTCGAACGCCTCTTCCTCGGTATCGACGGCGTCATCGACGCCGCCGGCGCGGGTCTGGATATCGGCGCCGCCGAGCTCCTGCTTGGTCAGGTCCTGGCCGAGCCGCTTTACCACCGGCGGGCCTGCGACGAACATCGCGGAATTCCGCGTCATGACGGAGTAGTGGCTCGCCGCAAGGCGCGCCGCGCCAAGGCCTGCGACCGAGCCGAGCCCGAGAGCGACCACCGGGACCCGCGCCATGTTCGCCGTCGTGAACCAGTACCAGCGCGTGCCGCCGACGCCGCCCGGCAGGTTCGCTGCGCCTCTGGTTTCGATCGTCTTCACCGAACCGCCGCCGCCCGAACCTTCGATGACGCGGATGATCGGCAGGCGGAAATCATGCGCCATCTCCTCGGCCATCAACGGCTTGGCCGAGATCGAGGCGTCGGCCGAACCGCCGCGCACAGTGAAATCGTCACCGACCACGACCACGGTGCGGCCATCGATCTTGCCGCGGCCGAACACGCAGTTGGCCGGCGTCAGATGCTTGAGCTCGCTGTTCTCGTCGTATTCGGCGATGCCGGAGATGGCGCCGATTTCGTGGAAGGATTTTTTGTCGATCAGTCGGTCGATACGCTCCCGAACCGTAAGCCGTCCCTGGTCATGCTGGCGCTTGACCTTGTCAACGCCTCCCATCTCGCGCGCGAACGCTTCGCGCCGGGCGAGGTCGTCGAGTTCCGGCTTCCAGTTCATTCGTATCCTCCGTCTTGATGATCTTGTTTTTATAAGTCGGAACCGGAAGCGGCTTTCTCTCCAGACGATTTGCGAAGATGTCGCCTTCGGCGCCTTCGAGCAGTCCGCCGATCGCAGCACCCAGTTGAACCATTTGCGGCGCCACTTCCTGGTGCAGCCGCTTCTCATCGAACATCGCAGACAATAGTCCGATCGTGACGACGACGAAGGTTTGATATTGCGGCGACCATACCGGCACCGCGCAGCCGTTGATATGCGGGCTCCACGTACCGCAGGCGATGACGTAGCCATGTTCGCGCAAGTGACGACGGTTGGCCTCGATGCGCGACTTCGTCGGTCCGACGCTCTCCGGAATCTCGCGCTCCATTTCAGCGATCAAGGCGTCGCCGACGTCGGGATCCAGCGCTGCGGTGTAGGCAAAGCCGGCGGCGGTGCTCGTCATCGAGACGCGGCTGCCGGTGGCTTCGTACAGGCCAAGCGCATTCGCGGCGCGCGCAAATTCGAGATAGACCATTTGATAGCGATCGGGGAGCACGAAGCCGACGGTGCCGGGCAATTGATCGGCGACGTCTTGCAGACGCATCTTGATCAGATTGCGAAGCTGCAACCCCCTCATCATCGACGTGCTCATCGCCACCGCGCTGGGGCCGATGCGGTATTTCTGGTCGCGCGGGAGATAGACGAGCTGGCCCATACGCGTCAGCGTGTGGGTGAGCCGCGATACCGTCGAGCGCGGCAGGCCGCAGCGGCTGGAAATTTCCAGATTGCCGAGCCTGGCCTCATGGCCCTCGAAGCAGCGCAGGACGTCGAAGGCCCGCGACACCACTTGAATAACGTCACCCTCGCCCGCCAGGTCGCTGGCCAGCATTCCCTGCTTACTCAATCGCTCCGAGCGTCTTCCCATGATTTTTGGCTCCATTCCGCTCTGCGGAATAAAATTCCACTTGCGGAAGAAGCTACCTCAGGCAATCTGCGGCGACAAACAAAAAGCCGTTCACGAGGACAATTAGTCCATCAGACGGTCCCCGGGAGAAATGGCATGCCAGATATCAAGATCATCACCGAAGTCGCCGGCCGCGTGTGCGCGATTCCTGTTGCAACTGGCGGAAGCGTCGGCGATGGCGACGAGATCGCGTTTGTCGAAGCCATGAAGATGGAAATTCCCGTGACGTCGACGGCAGCAGGAAAAATAAAGGCTTTGCTCGTAAGCATCGACGACGTAATCGCCGAGGGCCAGATCGTCGCGATCATCGAGGCATAATTCGCGCGATCATACTTTCGATCCGCGACAATGTGTCTAGGAGCGGATACGTCACGGCGACAGTCGTGACCGTTCTCGGCGATTGCCATCGCAATGCTGCGATGACATGATCCCAACGACAAAAAAGTTTCGTCTGGCGAAACAAATGGAGGAACTATGATCCGTCGGCTGATGAATTCCGCGTCTGGTGCGTTGGCAACCTTCTCGCTGCTGGCAGCAGCACCGGCGCTGGCCGATGACGTCAAGCTGCCACCAACCATGACCGTCACCGCCTACGATACCGGCACCGCCGGTTTCAACATCGCCGTCGGCGTCGGCAAGATGATGAAAGACAAGTACGGCACCGACGTCCGCGTGCTGCCGGCCGGCAACGACGTGGCGCGCCTGGCGCCGCTGCGCGCCAAGCGCGCGGTGATGTCGGCGATGGGCTCCGGCACCTACTTCGCGCAGGAAGGCGTGTTTGAATTCGGCGCCAAGGAATGGGGTCCGCAGCCGCTGCAACTGGTGCTGTCATCGGTCGACTGCAACGCCGGCTCGCTCGGCGTCGCCAAGGACACCGGCGTCACCGAGATGAAGCATCTCAAGGGCAAGCGCGTCGGCTTCGTCGTCGGCTCGCCGGCGCTGAACCAGAATTCGCTGGCGATGCTGGCGTTCGGCGATCTCAAGCAGAGCGACGTCAAGGCCGTGGAATTCTCGAGCTACGGCGCGATGTGGAAGGGCATGGTCAACAACGACGTCGATGCCGCCTTTGCCACCACCATCACCGGCCCGGCAAAGGAACTCGAAACCTCGCCCCGCGGCATCATTTGGCCGCCGCTACCGCACAATGACAAGGCCGGCTGGGATCGCGTGAAGAAGGTCGGCTCATTCTTCTTCCCGCATATTGCGACCTGCGGCGCCGGCATCACCAAGGACAAGCCGATCGAGCTCGGCAACTATCCCTATCCGATCTTCATGGTGTATGGGACGGTGCCCGCCGACGAGGTTTATTCCATCACCAAGGCGATGATCACGGGCTATGACGCCTTCAAGGATTCGGCGCCCGGCGCCAGCGGCCTCGGGGCCGACCGGCAGACCAAGAACTGGGTTGTCCCGGTTCATCCCGGCGCCGCCAAGGCGCTGAAGGAAGCCGGTCAGTGGACCGACGCGCAGGAGGCCCACAACAAGGAACTGCTGAAGCGCCAGCAGGTGCTGGCCACGGCATGGGCCGACTACGGCAAGTCCAACCCGCCGGCGGATGACAAGGCCTTCCTTGACGGCTGGCTGAAGGCCCGCGCCGCGGCGCTGGCGAAAGCCAACATGCCGAACGGGTTCGAGTAACGCGACCGCTTCTGCTTCGCTCGAAGGCGAACAACATCCGGGATGAATGATGTCAGCTCCATCGAGCGATAGCGTCGCCGCGCCGGCACAAAGGATCGTATTCGAAGATCCGCATGCCGGCGCCGGCAATATGCAGGAGGCCGAGGTCACGCGCGTACGGGTATTGCGCGGGGCCTGGCGCTGGGCGCTGGTGATCGCCACTGCGGCCACCATCCTGCTGTGCATCAACCAGCAATTCTCGCTGCGCTTCTTCATCGGCTATACCCAGCTCAATACCGAGTATTTCTACCTCCTCATCGCCCTGATGCTGCCGTTCACATTCCTGATCTTCCCAGGCAGCGGGACCGCGCCGCTCAACCGGATCCCCTGGTACGACCTCGCGCTGTTTGCCGCGACGTTCGGCTGCGCCATCCTCCTGATGCTCAGCGTCCGCAAGGCGGCCGAGGCCGGCTGGGAATTCGGCGGCGCACCGATGAATGTCATCGTGGCCGGCGTCATCATGTGGGCAGTGCTGATGGAAGCGCTGCGGCGCACCGGCGGCTGGAGCCTGCTGCTCAGCGTGCTGCCGTTCACCGTCTATCCCCTGTTCGCCGATGCCAAATGGCTGGGGCCGTTCCGCGGTACCGAATCGACGCTTGAACAGGCCACCGCCTATCACGTGCTGTCGGGAGAGAGCCTGCTCGGCATCCCGATCCAGGCCTTCGCCGATACCGTGATCGGCTTTCTGGTGTTCGGCACCGCGCTGATGATGACCGGCGCTGGAAAGTTCTTCATCAACATTGCCTTTGCGCTGTGCGGGACCTTCCGCGGCGGCGCGGCGAAGGTCTGCATTTTTGCATCCGGCCTGCTCGGCATGATGTCCGGATCGATCATCTCCAACGTGTTGACCGCCGGCACCATGACCATTCCGGTCATGAAGAAGAGCGGCTTCCGGGCCTCCTATGCTGCCGCGATCGAGGCCTGCGCCTCGACCGGCGCGGTGCTTGCGCCGCCGGTGATGGGTGCAACCGCGTTCGTGATCGCGCAGTTCCTCAACATCAGCTACGCGGAAGTCGCCCTTGCCGCCATCATTCCGGCAGCGCTGTTCTACATCGGCCTGTTCATGCAGGTGGACTCCTACGCCGCACGCCACAACCTGAAAGGCATTCCGCGCGAGGAACTGCCAAAAGTCTGGGATACGATCAAGGACGGCTGGTACTACGTTTTCGTCATCGCGCTGCTGATCGTGATGCTGCTCTATTTCAAGCGCGAGAGCCACGCGCCATTCTACGCGACGGCGCTGCTGCTGGTGCTCAACCAGATCTTTTCCAGGGACACGCGCTGGACGTTCTCGACCATCAACAAGTTCCTCGAAGTCAACGGCCGCACCTTCGTCGAGCTGGTCGGCATTCTCGCCGGCTGCGGCCTCCTGATCGGCGCGTTCTCGATGACCGGCGTGGTCTCCAGCCTCGCCAACGACCTGCTGCGGCTGGCCGGCGACAACGCGCTGCTGCTGCTCGTGATGTGCGCCTTCACCAGCCTCGTGCTCGGGCTCGGCCTGACCACGACCGCCTGCTACATCTTCCTGGCGATCCTGGTGGCGCCGGCACTTGAGAAGCTCGGCCTCAACCGCATGGCCGTGCACATGTTCATCTTCTACTGGGGCATGCTGTCCTCGATCACGCCACCGGTGGCCATCGCCTCCTTTGCTGCGGCCGGCATCGCCGGCTCACCGGCGATGAAGACGGGCTGGGAATCGATGTGGGTGGGCAGCATCATCTACTTCATTCCGTTCTTTTTCGTCCTCAACCCCGCACTGGTGCTGCAGGGACCGAGTCCGTACCTCGAAGGACTTGGACTGATGGCCCTGGCGGGCTTCGGCACGCTGTTCATCTGCGGCGGCATCCAGGGCTATCAGGTCTTCGTCGGCGATCTCCGCGGCACCGGCGCGCTCGAATGGCCCCTGCGGGTGCTGCTCGTGATCGGCGGCTTCGTGGTGGCGACGCCCGGCGGCGGGATCATGCCGCTGTCGCAGGTGCAGGTGACCTCGCTCGGCCTTGCCATTCTTGCGCCGACCGTGCTGGTCGCGATGATGCTGATACGACGCCAGGCCCTGGCGCCGAACCAGTTGCGCACACCCTGATTGCGATGCACAAAAGGAGGCGATGAAACAGTCGCCTCCTCCGTTCACGACCATCGCTCCGGCCTGGGCCAGCTCGAAACCGCCCTTGCTGCGGTTCCTGAACGCCTGCCACGCGGAATTCGCGCCCGAGACCCGCGGCGCGGTCGCCGATTACATTCCTGAACTCGGCAAGGCCGATCCTGCCCATTTTGGCATCAGCCTCGCGACCCTCGACGGCCATGTGTACGAGGTCGGTGACAGCCAGATCCCCTTCACCATCCAGTCGATGTCGAAACCCTTCGTGTTCGCGCTGGCGCTGGACACGCTGGGGGCGGCGCGGGTCGAGAGCGTCATCGGCGTGGAGCCCTCGGGCGATCCCTTCAACTCGATCCGCCTCAACGCCGACAACCACCCGTTCAATCCCATGGTCAATGCCGGCGCGATCGCCTGCTCCGGCCTGATCCACGAGGCCAAGGGCAACGCCGCGTTCGAATATATCCGGCAGGCGCTCGGCCGCTTCGCCGGGCGCGATCTGGACGTCGACGATGCGGTTTTCGCCTCCGAAAGCACCACCGGCGACCGCAACCGGGCGATCGGCTATTTGCTGCGCACCAACGCCGTGATCCGTGACAACGTGGCCTCGGTGCTCGACGTCTATTTCCGGCAATGCGCCATCCTGGTGACGGCGCGCGATATCGCCGTGATGGCGGCAACGCTCGCCAACCGAGGCATCAATCCCGTGACCGGCGAGCAGGTGATGAGCGCCTACGCCATCGCGCGTACGCTGTCCGTCATGACCAGTTCCGGCATGTACGACTATGCCGGCGAGTGGATCTACCGCGTCGGCATCCCCGCCAAGAGCGGCGTCGGCGGCGGCATCCTCGCCGCGCTGCCGGCTCGCCTCGGGCTCGGCAGCTATTCGCCCAAGCTCGACAAGCACGGCAACAGCGTGCGCGGCATCAAGGTCTGCGAAGCGCTGTCCTCGCATTATGACCTGCATATGCTCAACCGCAGCGATGACGCCCGCAACAGCATCATCGCCGACTACGACATCGGCAACAGCCCGTCGCGACGGGTCCGGCGCGCGACAGAACAGAACATTCTCGCGGCACATCACGAGGATGTTCGCGTCATCGAACTGGTCGGCACGCTGTCTTTTTCCAATGTCGATTACGTCTCGCGGCAACTCGCAGCAAAACCGCGCCCGCAGCTCGTCATTTTCGACCTCCGCCGCGTCACCGCCATGACGCGCGCCGGTACCCGCCTACTCGCAGAAGAGTTTCGTGAACTCGCGGCGCATCATGTCACCGTGATCCTGTCGGGCATCAGGCGCTCGTCTCCCGAATGGAAGATGATCTCCGACTGGACGGAAGGCCTCACCAACATCCGCAATTACTATTTGCTCGATGCGGCGATCGAATGGGCGGAAGACCAGGTGGTGTACCGCTATGGCGGCGCCATCGATTTCTTCGAGGCGACCGAACTGTCCGAGCAATCAATGCTGGGGGGACTGACGGACGAGGAGCTCACTGATCTCGCCTCGCTCGCAACGGTCAGGACCTATCAGGCCGGCGAGAAGATCATTGCAACCGGCGATGCCGCTACGTCGCTGTTCTTCCTGCGCAGCGGCGTGGTGCATGTCACCCTGCCCGACGGCATCAGGCTGGCGACGCTGACGGCGGGGATGCCGTTCGGCGAGATGGCGCTGCTGGAGGCGCAACGCTCCGCCGACGTCCTCGCCGACATGGCCGCGACCGCCTACGAAATCCAGCTTCGCGATTTCGAGCGTTTTCGAAAGCAGCACCCGCGCGCGGGCGAACGGATCATGCGCAACCTCGCGCAACTGCTGGCCGACCGCCTGATCCTCGCCAATGCAAGGGTGAACCTGCTGACGTCGAGTTAGGATCGGCGTCCCGGGCCGCATGGTTCGAGACGCACGGCGTTGCCGTGCTCCTCACCATGAGGGTCTTGGAACTTGCCCAAGCTGGACATGTCAAACCTCATCCTGAGGAGCATCGCAAAGCGATGCGTCTCGAAGGATGAAGCCACCGACCGAAACGTCACCGCCCTACCCCGCCTTGCCCCGCCCGTTCTTCTCGGCGGCGCGGCGCATCGCTTCGGCCAGCGCGCCGCCCTGCTCCTGCGGCTTGCGCGGCGATGACGACGTCATCGACGCCTTGGAGTATTCGCGCATCTTGGTATCCGACAGCTTTGCCCCCTTGCTGCCGACCTCGTCGTCGAGCCGCAGCGTCAGCGCTATGCGCTTGCGGGCGACCTCGACCTCCAGCACCTTGACCTTGACGATATCGCCGGGCTTCACCACCTCGCGCGGGTCCTTGATGAAATTCCTGGACATCGCCGAGATGTGCACCAGGCCGTCCTGATGCACGCCGATATCGACAAAGGCGCCGAACGCCGCGACGTTGGTCACCGTACCCTCGAGGATCATGCCGCGCTTGAGATCCTTGATCTCCTCGACGCCCTCCTTGAACACGGCCGCCTTGAACGCGGGACGCGGATCACGGCCGGGCTTTTCCAGTTCGCGCAGGATGTCGGTCACCGTCGGCAGACCGAACGTATCGTCGACGAACGCCTGCGGCTTGAGCTGGCGCACGACCTCGGCATTGCCGAGCAGCGCCTTGATGTCGCTCTTGGTCGCGGCGATGATCCGCCGCACCACCGGATAGGCCTCGGGATGCACGCCGGACGCATCGAGCGGGTCCTCACCGCCGGTGATACGCAGGAAGCCGGCGCATTGCTCGAAGGCTTTTGGCCCGAGCCGCGGCACGTCCTTCAGCGCCTTCCGCGACTTGAACGGGCCGTTGGCGTCGCGATGCTGCACGATGCTTTGCGCGAGCCCCGCCCCGATACCGGACACCCGCGCCAGCAGCGGCGCGGAGGCCGTGTTGGCATCGACGCCGACGGCGTTCACGCAGTCTTCGACCACGGCATCGAGCGAGCGCGCCAGCTTGGCTTCGCCGAGATCGTGCTGGTACTGCCCGACGCCAATCGCCTTTGGATCGATCTTGACCAGTTCGGCGAGCGGATCCTGCAGGCGGCGCGCGATCGAGACCGCGCCGCGCAGGGTTACGTCGAGCTCCGGCAATTCCTCGGACGCAAAAGCCGAAGCCGAGTAGACCGACGCGCCGGCCTCCGACACCACGATCTTCGACATCTTCAGGTCCGGCAGCAGCTTGACCAGTTCGGTCGCCAGCTTGTCGGTTTCGCGCGACGCCGTGCCGTTGCCGATCGCGATCAGGTCGACGCGGTGCGCAACCGCCAGCTTGCCCAAGGTGGCGAGCGTCGCGTCCCATTGCCGCTGCGGCTCGTGCGGATAGACCGTGCTTGTCGCAACCACCTTCCCCGTCGCATCGACGATCGCGACCTTGACGCCGGAGCGATAGCCCGGGTCGAGCCCCATGGTCACGCGCGCACCTGCAGGTGCGGCTAGCAGCAGATCGCGCAGATTCGAGGCGAATACCCGCACGCCCTCGGCCTCGGCCGCCGTCCACAGCCGCATCCGCAAATCGATGTTGAGGTGAACCTGGATCTTGGTCTTCCACGCCCAGCGCGCGGTATCGACCAGCCAACGGTCGCCCGGCCGCTTCTGATCGGTAATGCCGAAGCGTTGCATGATCTTGAGTTCGTAAGCGCTGGGCACGCCGGGCTCAGGCACATTCGCCTCGGGCTGAATCTGCAGTTCGAGGATTTCTTCCTTTTCGCCGCGAAACAGCGCGAGAATGCGATGCGACGGCAGCTTGTGCAGGGCGCCGTTGTATTCGAAATAGTCGGCGAATTTCTCGCCTTCGGTCTTCTTGCCCTTGCGCACCGTCGATGTCATCTGGCCCGCCGACCACATATCCTCGCGCAAGCGGCCGATCAGATCGGCATCCTCGGCAAAGCGCTCGACCAGGATCGCGCGCGCGCCTTCGAGAGCGGCGGCGACGTCCGCCACCTGCCTCTCGGCGTCGACATAGCCTGCGGCGACCGTTTGCGGATCGTTCTGCGGCTGCGTCAGCAACAACTCGGACAACGGCTCCAGCCCGGCTTCCTTGGCGATCTCGGCCTTGGTGCGGCGCTTCGGCTTGAACGGCAGATAGATGTCTTCCAGACGCCCCTTGCTGTCGGCGGCCATGATCGCGGCTTCCAGCGCGGCATCGAGCTTGCCCTGTTCGCGGACCGAATTGAGGATCGCGGTCCGGCGCTCCTCGAGTTCGCGCAGGTATGTCAAGCGCTCCTCCAGCGTGCGCAGTTGCGCATCGTCGAGCCCGCCGGTGATTTCCTTGCGATAGCGCGCCACGAACGGCACCGTTGCGCCGCCGTCGAGCAGTTCCACCGTCGCAGCAATCTGCTGCTCGCGCACGCCGAGTTCTTCCGCGATCTGTCGATTGATGTTTGCCACGCCAAATCTTTCCCAAAACCATGGCGGCAGGTGAATCACCCTCGCCGCCGGACGCCGCTTATGGACCATCGCGGATTATTTCATCAAGGCGTCGCCGCAAACAAATTGATCTGTGGATGGCCTTGATCGAACAAATCAACGCGTGCGAACAACCCCTTGAGATGACACGACGAGATAAGGGTGGATCGATGGCGTCGTAATGTGTAAACGGACGCTCCCTTGGGAGCATCCATGTCAATTTGTGGCCTAGATTTCGGAACGTCCAACACAACGCTTGGCATCATCGATGGCCAGGCGCCGGTTCTCGTGGCGCTGGAAGGCGAACAGACTACCATCCCGAGCGCGATGTTCTATGCGAGCGACGGTAACGTCCTGATCGGGCGCCGGGCCATCTCTGCCTATGTCGAGGGCGCCATGGGCCGCCTGATGCGAAGCCTCAAATCGGTGCTCGGAACCTCGCTGATCGAGGAGACCACCCGGCTCGGCCGCGCCCGGCTGAGCTTTCGCGATGTGATCGCCAATTATCTCGGCGCGATAAAGCGCCGCGCTGAACAGGCCAGCGGTCGCGAACTGCGGCAGGTCGTCCATGGCCGGCCGGTGCACTTTGTCGACAATGCGACGGACGCCGATCGCAAGGCAGAGGATACGCTGCGGACGATTGCGCTCGGGATCGGCTTCGACGAGGTTACGTTCCAGTTCGAACCAATCGCCGCTGCCCTGGACTACGAACGGCAGATCACCTCCGAAGAAGTGGCGTTGATCGCCGATATCGGCGGCGGCACCTCCGACTTCTCCATCGTCCGTCTCGGGCCCGAGCGTCACGGCAAGGCCGATCGCGCGGCAGACATTCTCGCCAATGACGGCGTGCGCATCGGCGGGACGGATTTTGACCGCCAGCTCAGCCTCGGCGTCGTCATGCCGCTGTTCGGCTTCGGCAGCGCCATGAAGCGCCCGGGGCTCGACGTTCCCTCGAGTTATTTCCACGACCTCGCGACCTGGTCGAGCATCAACCGCATGTATGAGCCGCGCGTGATGGCCGACATCCGTCAGGTCCGGCAGGAAGCCAGCGAGCCGGAACTGCTCGACCGGCTGATCCGCGTGGTTCACGAGCAGCGCGGCCACACGCTGGCGATGGAAGTCGAGGACGCCAAGATCGCCCTGTCAGAGAAGAAGCGCTCTGACATCCCGATGGAATGGGTGGCACCCGGGTTAAGCGCGGAGATCGGCCGGCCCGATCTCGTCGGCCATACCAAACAATTGGCCACGCGCATCGCAGCGCGCATCAAGAACTGCCTCGGCCAGGCCGACCTTGCCGCCAGCGATATCGACGCGGTCTTCCTGACCGGCGGTTCGGTGAAACTCGCCCATGTCCGCAACGCCATCATCAAGGCCGCGCCGAACGCCCGCATCGTCGAGGGCGACATCTTCGGCGCGGTCGGCAAGGGATTGACGCTGGAAGCGCTACGGCGTTACGGGCCGGCGAAGTGAGATTCGTCGTTCGCGCGACAGCCGTCAGCTCACCACTTCCGTGACCGGCTGCAGGTCGATGGCAAAGGTTTCCAGAAACTTCGACGTCATGATGTAGAAGCCGACCGAGAGCTGCAATTCAACCAGCGCCGCCGGGGTCAGTTTGGAGGCAATCGCGTTGAAGGTGGCATCTGTCGGCTTGTGAAGCTTGACGATTTCGTCGGTGAAGGCTAGCGCGGCACGCTGCACTTCGTTGAAGCAGGTCGCCGACTGCCAGTTCTCCAGGGCCTCGTTCTGCTCATCGGTGACGCCGACGTTCTTGCCGATTCGCTTGTGGGCGACGATTTCGTAGGGCGCCTCACACAGGATGCCGGTGCGGGTGATGGCGAGCTCGCGCACGACCGGGTCCAGTTCGCCCTTGTGCCTGATGGCCCCGCCCAGCCGACAGTACTGCTCAAAATAGCTCGGCGAATGCGCCATCATGCGGAAGATGTTGGCGTTGCGGTTCTTGCCGAGGATTTCGCGGGTCCGGTCGTTGGCTTTGGCGGGGTCGCTGTATTCGATGCGGGCCATTCATCACCTTGGGATTCTTTGCGGTTTTCTGATTTTGAGCGCCGGATCATGCCCCGCGGCGGAGGGGGGATCAACTATTGTGTTGGCGCAGTCGGACGCGCCGAAGCGCGCCCGAAAGCCGCAATGGGAGGAGGCCAGTTCCCAAAAACTCCCTTTCGCGTGCACAAACCGGCTGCGAGCGAGCCAAATTGCCGCCTCAATGCTGGTCGATTTTGAGACTGTCGATATTCGCTGAGTGGGGACTCTAAAGAGCGAATACTCGTCGCGGGGTGTTCCGAGTAAAATAAACCAAGAGAGCCATCAAGCCTTCACGGGCAACGATGACTCATGCCCAGGTCTAGGGAGTCAGGCATGATGGAAGCCAAAAGGAAGGTGGCCTCGGAAGCGCTCGCGCAGATGATGGCGGTGACGGCAATGCTCGTTATCGCCAGCGTCGTGTTCTACTGGCACTGAATGTTGACGCATCGAAGCACTCAGATTTTCACCCGTTCCGCGTAATTCTGAGTTGCTTCGTAGCGTGAACATTTGACGTTCAGATTTATGTATCGTCCTGGTATTTTTGCGTTTTGATCTTCACTCCTCGATTCAGGTCTTCCCGAAATACGGGACCAGCCTTCCCGCAAACGGCCGATAGCTCACGGTGACATCGTCACCGATGGCGAGATCGTTGTCGCCATGGGCCATCATGCGAAAGCCTTCCACCGTATCGACCAGAACGATGTTGTAGGGAACGTGCGCGCGCGTCTCCGGCGTCGCGGCGCGGCATACCAGCGACGTCGCATAGACCTTCGCTTTGCCGCTGGCGCGCTTCGTTGCCGGATCTGCCGCGCCGCAACCGGCGCAGAAGCTGCGATGGAAATACTGCACGGCGCCACACGCCCCGCATGATTGATAGACGATGGCTTCAGTGCCCCTGGTCCAGTCTGCAAGATGGTTGCTCATCGTACCCGCTCCAGGAACATGCTGACATGCGACGACAGCACGCCGCCGTCGCCGTGCAATAGCGCGATCGAGGCGTCGCGGACCTGTCTTGGTCCGGCACGCCCGGTCATCTGCAAATGCGTCTCGACCAGATGCGCCATTGCGCCGCCGACGCCGCAATGGCCGTAGCTCAGGAGCCCGCCATGGGTGTTGAGCGGCATGGCGCCGTCACGGCCAAAATGCCCTGCCCTGACCCGTGCTGCCGCCTCGCCGCGGCCGGCCAGGCCCAGGTCTTCCAGCAGCATCGCGAGCGTAATGGTGAAGCTGTCATAGACCGCGGCGTAGCGCACGTCCGCGACCGAAACGCCGGCCACGCTCTTGGCTTTCGCAACCGCAATCTCGGCGCCGAGTTCGCTCAAGGCCGGTGCTGCCGTAATGTGCTGATGGGTATGCGCCTGCGCGCAGCCGCGGACGCGGATTCCGGTTGCGGACGTCGGCTCACGGCTGACGACGAAAGCCGCGCCGCCGTCGGACACCGGGCAGCAATCCAGCAGCTTGAGCGGCATCGCCACCGGCTTCGAGGCCATCACGTCGGCCACCGTGATCGGTTCGTGGAACTGGGCGCCGGGATGGGTCAACGCGTGGGCGCGCATCAGCACCGCGAATTCGGCGAGGTCTTCCTGGGTCACGCCGTATTCGTGCATGTAGCGCGAGGCCACCAGGCCGTAATAGGCAGGGATCGTCGGCCCCAGCGTCACCTCGTAATCGGGATGGCCGACCTGCGCCAGCGCCTGGATCGAGGCGTCGCGGCTCTGCCCGGTGAGGCGGTTCTCGCCGCCGACCACGAGCACATGCCGTGCGACACCGGCATCGACCAGTTGATGCGCCAGCATGGTCATGGCCAGCCCGGTGGCGCCGCCGACTTGAACTGCGTGCGCATAAGACGGCTGAATGCCGAAATGCTCGGCAAACACCGTCGCCAGCATGATATGCGGCGACACCGTCGAGTAGCCGCAGAGAATGCCGTCGATCTCGGAGCGCTTCAGCCCGGCATCGGCAATCGCCAGCTCGGCCGCCTTGCTCATGAGGTCGAGCGAGGATGATCCCTCGTGCTTGCCGTAAGACGTCAGGCCGACGCCGGTGATGAAGCTCATGGTTTTTCTGTCCTCACCGTCATTCCTGGGCGCATCGCAGATGCGAACCTGGAATCTCGAGGTTCCGGGTTCGATGCTTCGCATCGCCCCGGAACGACGATTTGAAATCAATACGACTTCGGCAAGCCCAGCACCTTCTCGGCAATGAAGCTGAGAATGAGCTGCGGGCTGATCGGTGCGATCCGCGGGATCAGGGATTCCCGCAAATAGCGTTCGACGTGATATTCCTTGGCGTAGCCGAAGCCGCCATGCGTCATGACGGCCTGCTCGCAGGCGTGGAAGCCGGCTTCGGCGGCGAGATATTTGGCGGCATTGGCGGCCGGGCCGCATGGCATGCCCTGATCGTATTGCCAGCCGGCGCGCAGCACCATCATCCAGGCCGCTTCCAACTCCATCCAGTTCTTCGCCAGCGGATGCTGGATGCCCTGATTCATGCCGATCGGACGGTTGAACACGATGCGGTTCTTCGCATAGGCGGAAGCGCGCGACAGCGCGATCTGGCCGAGGCCCACGGCTTCCGCGGCGATCAGGATGCGCTCGGGATTCATGCCGTGCAGGATGTATTCGAAGCCGCGGCCCTCTTCACCCAAGCGATCCTCGACCGGGATCTCGAAATTCTCGAAGAACAATTCATTGGAGTCGACGGGCTTGCGGCCCATCTTCTCGATCTCGTGCACGGTGACGCGCTTCTTGTCGAAGTCCGTGTAGAACAGGCTCAGGCCCTGCGTCGGCGTCTTCACCTCCTCCAGGGGCGTGGTGCGTGCCAGCAACAGAATCTTGTTGGCGACCTGCGCGGTCGAAATCCAGACCTTCTGGCCGTTGACGACATACTTGTCGCCCTTGCGCACCGCGCGGGTTTTCAACTGCGTGGTGTTGAGGCCGGTATTCGGCTCGGTCACCGCAAAGCAGGATTTGTCGCGACCGTCGATGATCGGCGGCAGCATGCGCGTGCACTGCTCCCTGGTGCCGAACACGACTACCGGATTGAGCCCGAAAACGTTCATGTGCACGGCGGAAGCCCCCGACATGCCGGCGCCTGATTCCGAAATCGTGCGCATCATGATCGCCGCGTCGGTGATGCCGAGGCCCGACCCGCCATATTCCTCGGGGATGCAGATGCCGAGCCAGCCGGCATCCGCCAGCGCGCGGTGGAAATCGGCGGGATAGCCGCCTTCCTTGTCCTTCTTCAGCCAGTAGGCATCGTCGAAGCGCGAGCAGATTTTCCCGACCGCGTCGCGGATCGATTCCTGGTTGGCCGACAGCGCGAAATCCATGTGTAACGTCCTATGTGTTCGATGCGGCCCGGGTGACGCCATCGCGCACCAGCGCGGCAATCTCATCCGGCGAGAGACCCGCCTCCTGCAGAATTTCGGCGCTGTGCTCGCTCAGGCGCGGCGCCAGCCGCGTGGTCTCGACCGGGGTTTCCGAAAAGCGCGCCGAAGGTCGCATGTTGCGAATCCGGCCCTCGGTCGGATGCTCGACGACCGGAAAGAACTCGGTCGCAACGATGTGGGGATCATCAAGCAGGCTTTCGAGATCATGCATCGGCATGACCGGCACGTCGGCCTTCTCCAGAATCCCTGACCATTCGGCAGTGGTTTTGGTTTCGAGGATGCGCGCCAGCTCCGCATAGACGACGTCGATATTGCTGGCGCGGCCGGCGAAGGTCGCGAACTTCGGATTGGTACGCAGATCGTCGCGGCCGGTCGCGTCGAAGAAATTCTGCCACTGCTTGTCGTTGTAGACGATCACGCAGATGTAGCCGTCGGATGTCTTGTAGGGCCGTCGGTCCGGCGACAGGTGCCGTGCATAGCCGCCCTTGTCGAGCGGCGGCTCATAGGTGAGACCGCCCATGTGATCGCCCATCACGAAGCCGGCCATGGTTTCGAACATCGGGATATCGACGCGCTGGCCGCGGCCGGTGCGGTCGCGATCGACCAGGCTGGCGCAAATCGCGCCCACCGCCGTCAGCCCTACGATGCGGTCGACGAGCGCATTGGGCACGTATCGCGGCACGCCGTCCGCGGTCTGCGCCATCAGCGCCGGCAACGCGGTGGCGCCCTGGATCAGGTCGTCATAGGCGGGCTTGGCCGCATAGGGTCCGTCCTGGCCGAAGCCGAACACCCCTGCGTAGATCAGGCGCGGGTTGATCTTCGCGACCACGTCGTAGCCGAGGTTCAGCCGCGCCATCGCCTGCGGGCGCACGTTGTAGACCAGCACGTCGGCGGTCTTGATCAGCCGCAGCACGGCGTCGCGCCCGGCCGGCTTTTTCAGGTCGAGGCAGATCGAGCGCTTGCTGCGGTTGGTATTGAGGAACACCGGTCCCATGCCCGGATGGCGGGTCGGCCCGATCTGCCGCGTCACGTCGCCATCGAGCGATTCCACCTTGATGACGTCGGCACCGTAGTCGCCGAGCATCTGGGTGGCATAGGGCCCCATCAGCACGGTCGTCATGTCGATGACCTTGATGCCCTTTAGCGGTCCCATGGCCCAATTTACTCCCGGATATGTCGTTCCGGCCTAGTAACGGGAGGTTTCCGGGAAGATCAAGGCGCGCCCGGCGTATGGGCGTATGCGCGCCAGTAAGCCGCTACTTCTTCAACCTGGCGTCGCGCTCCCGGGTCAGCTTTTCCAGCTCTTCGTTCTGCTGGCTGAGCCGGTCGGCGATACGGGATTCGTTCTGTTCGCCCGAAGCGGCGGCAGCCTGCTCGATCAACTGCCGGATGTTGTCTTCCAGAATCCTGATTCGATCGTTGAGTTCTGCCTGTGACAACGAACTTTCGTTGCTCATGATGCACGCTCCGGAAGATTTTGTAGGGTGGGCAAAGCGAAGCGTGCCCACCATCACAACCTCGCCTTGAATGGTGGGCACGCTGCGCTTTGCCCACCCTACGGCAGTACGTATGCGAACTACTTCGCCGGCTCCAGCACCGAAACGTAATTCGCCACCGCCGCGCCGCCCATGTTGAAGATACCGGCAAGCTTGGCGTTCTTGAGCTGCATTCCTTCCGGCGCCTGGCCGACGAGCTGCATCGCCGTCATCACGTGCATGGAGACGCCGGTGGCGCCGATCGGATGGCCCTTGGCCTTGAGGCCGCCGGACGGGTTGACCGGCAGCTTGCCGTCCTTCTGGGTCCACCCTTCCTTGATGGCGCGAGCGCCCTGCCCGCGCGGCGTCAGGCCCATCGCCTCGTATTCGATCAGCTCGGCGACGGTGAAGCAGTCATGGGTCTCGACGAACGACAGGTCCGACAGTTGCACGCCGGCCTGCTGCAAGGCGCGCTGCCAGGCAACCGTGCAGCCTTCGAACTGCAGGATGTCGCGCTTGGACATCGGCAGGAAATCCTGCGCATGCGCGGTGGCGCGGAAGTTTACCGCCTTGCCCATCGTCTTCGCGGTTTCCGAATCCGTCAGCACCAGTGCCGCCGCGCCGTCCGACACCAGCGAGCAGTCGGTGCGCTTCAGGGGGCCGGCGACGAACGGGTTCTTCTCGCTCTCGGCGCGGCAGAACTCGAAGCCGAAATCCTTGCGCATCTGCGCATAGGGATTGGCCACACCGTTCTTGTGGTTCTTGGCCGCGATCATCGCCAGCGCATCCGACTGGTCGCCATATTTCTGGAAATAGCTCTGCGCGATCTTGCCGAACACACCGGCAAAGCCGCCGACGGTGTCGCCGTCCTCGGGCAGATAGGACGCCTTCAGAAGGTAGCGCCCGATATCGGCCGACGGCGTCCGCGTCATCTGCTCGACGCCGACCACCAGCACGATCTTTGCCGCGCCCGAAGCAATCGCCCGGATGCCCTGATGCACGGCCGCCGAACCAGTGGCACAGGCATTCTCGACGCGGGTAGCCGGCTTGAAGCGCAACTTCGGGTCGGCCTGCAGCACCAGCGACGCCGTAAAGTCCTGCGGCGAGAAGCCGGCGTTGAAATGGCCGAGCACGATCTCGTCGACGTCGGATGCGGTAATGCCGGCATCGGCCAGCGCTTCGGTCGCAACTTTGACCACGAGGCTTTCGACGGTTTCGGCGTCGAACTTGCCGAAGGGCGTGTGCGCCCATCCGACGATGCTGGCTGTCATGGTCGTTCTCCCTGTTTCGTTTCGGCTCGGTTTGTAACCTATCTGGACGCCGTTTTCAGCGATTTCATCGTCCGCGCGCACATGGCGGTTATGCCGGCCCAATTGCCGGAGCGAATGTCCGCCGGCGGGCAGAGCCAGGAACCGCCCACCGCCACGACGTTCGGCTCAGCCAGCCAGGACGCGGCATTGGCTTCCCCGATGCCGCCGGTCGGACAGACCCGGATACTGGGAAACGGCCCCGCCAGCGCCCGCAGTGCCTTGATACCGCCGGACGGCTCGGCCGGGAAGAATTTGACCAGATCGAAGCCGGCCGCGAGGGCCTGCATCAACTCGGACGCCGTCGCGATCCCCGGCGCGAACGGCAGGTCGCTCTCGGCTGCCGCTTTCAGCAGATCCGGCGTCGCGCCCGGGCTGATGCCGAATTTGGCGCCGAGCCCGCGCGCCCGCGCGAGATCGTCGGCGTTGAGGATCGTCCCGATGCCGACGACGGCCTCCGGCACCTCCGCGATCATGGCCCTGGCGGCATCAACGGCCACCGGCGTCCGCAGCGTGACTTCCAATACGCGGACGCCGCCGGCGACCAGTGCCCGGGCCAGCGGCACCGCGTCTTCCAGCCGCTCGATGGTCAGCACCGGAATGACGGTAGCGGACCTGAAGATGGCGGCGAGTTGTTGCTGCCGTTGTTCCTGCCTTGCGGCTGCAGTCATGGGGATGCCCTGCGAGCGGTGGTAGGTTCAATGCGCCCGGGCGGCATCGCCGCGCGCGGGATAATCGCACCGGGATGGCATACCACAACGCCCGCCAGTCGATGCCCCGCGCGTGCGGCGGCAATCGGGTCCGCCCCCGCAAGGCGCGCGGCGATGTAGGCGGCCGCAAAACTGTCACCGGCCGCCGTGGTATCGACGACCTGCGTCTCCAACGGCTTGGCCTTGATCGGATAGGAAACGCCGTCCAGGCGGACGACGCTCGCGGGCTCCGACAGCTTGAACACCACCTCGGCGCCCGGAATCCGCGCCAGCAGGTTTTCAGCGCTTTCGCCCGGATAGAGCGGCAGCAGATCCTCGGTCGAGGCGAGTACGATATCGGCGAGGTGGAAGGCATCCCGAAATACCGCGCGCGCAAGGTCGAGATCGGGCCAGCCGCGGGCGCGGAAATTGGTATCGAACGCGAAACGGGCGCCGGCTTCGCGCGCAAGATTCAGCGCCGCGAACAGATCTTTCCGTCCGTCCTCGCCGTAAAGCGACAGCGTGATCGCCGAGAGATAGATGAAGTCGTAGTCCGCCAGCGAATTCAGGATGCCGGGCGTTTCGGGCAGATCCATCAGGCTGCGCGCCGCTGCGCTGTCGCGCCAGTGAAAGAACCGCCGCTCGCCTTTCTCGTCGGTCTGGATCATGTAGATGCCCGGCAGCTTGCCGGGCACCCGCAACACGCGCGTGGTCCCAATCCCTTCCGCGACCCAGCCGGCGACCATCTCGTCGCTGAGCGGGTCGTCGCCAAGCGCGGTGATGTAATCGACGCCGGCACCCAGCCGGGCGAGATAGACGGCGGTGTTGAGCGTATCGCCGCCGAAGCCGCGCGATAGCAGGCCGCCATCGGCCTGCTTCAGCTCGATCATGCATTCGCCGATGCAAGCGACCTTGGTCATGACGGCATCCGCGGAAACCAGCGTGTCATCACGTCAGTTCACGAACTTGCCGCCGAGTTCATCCTCGATGTGAATCCGGATGATATCGTCAAACGTCTTTTCGGCGGTGGTGAAGCCGAGCTTGAGTGCACGGTCGGTGACGAAGTCGCGCGGCCAGCCGGAGACAATGCTGATGATCGTTGGATCGGGCACCCGCTTGATCCGCGCGGTGACGTTCTTGCCCGCGACGCGCTCTAGCGCTGCGATCTGGTCGCCGACGCTCACCGACATGCCGGGCATGCTGAGGTTGCGCCGCGGCCCCATCGCGTTGAGGTCCATGGTGCCGGCGTGGATCAGGAAGCCGACCGCCGATTTCGGCGAGGCGTGCCAGTGCCGCACGTCCTCGGATACCGGCAGCACGACCTCCTCTCCCGCCAGCGGCTCGCGGATGATGTTGGAGAAGAAGCCGGACGCGGCCTTGTTCGGCTTGCCCGGCCGCACGCAGATCGTCGGCAGGCGGATCGAGATGCCGTCGAGCAGGCCCTTGCGGGTGTAGTCGTTGATCAGGAGCTCGCAGATCGACTTCTGCGTACCGTAGCTCGTCAGTGGCGTATGGAAGAATTCATCGCCGATCTTTTCCGGGAACGGTGCGCCGAACACGGCAATCGACGACGTGAATACCAGCCGCGGCTTGTAGCCGCCGCCGGCATGGCGGATGGCGTCGATCAGATGGCGCGTGCCGTCGAGGTTGATCCGGTAGCCCTTGTCGAACTCGGCCTCGGCCTCGCCGGAGACGATCGCTGCGAGATGAAAGATCACCTCGGGCCGGCCGGCGATCAGCGGCGCCGCGGCCCCGGCATCGGCGAAATCGGACGCCACCACCTCGACCGGTATCGACGCGTTGGCGGGCTTGGTGGGCGCCACCACGTCCTGCAGCGTCATGCGGGTGATGTCGCGATTGCCCAGGCGGCCGTCGCGCAGCAGCCGGTCGGTCAGCTTGCGGCCGACCATGCCGGCGGCACCGAGAATGAGAATATGCAAGACCCGTCTCCTTTTTGAACCCTGTTATTATCAGCCGGGCCTCGCGCGCTTACTCTTTTACGGCTCCCGTCATGGCCGACACATAATGCTCAACGAAGAAGGCGTAAAGGATAACCAGCGGCAAGGAGCCGGCCAGCGCCCCCGCCATCAGCGAGCCCCAGCGATAGACGTCGCCATCGACGAATTCGTTCACGATGGCGACCGGCACCGTCTTGTTGGAGGTCGATTGCAGGAAGGTCAGCGCGTAGATGAACTCGTTCCAGCACAGCGTAAAGCAGAAGATGAACGCCGAAATCAGCCCGGGAATCGCCAGCGGCAGCACGATCTTGATCAATATCTGCCAGCGGCTCGCGCCGTCGATCAGCGCGCACTCCTCCAGCTCGAACGGGATGGTCTTGAAATAGCCCATCAACAGCCAGGTCGAGAACGGGATCAGGATCGTCGGATAGGTCAGGATCAGCGCCAGCGGCGAGTCGAACAACCCGTACTGGAACACGACGGTCGCCAGCGGAATGAACAGGATCGAGGGCGGTACGAGGTAGGCAAGGAATATCAGGCCACCAACGAGGTTCGCGCCTTTGTAGCGAAGCCGGACGATGGCATAGGCCGCGAGCACACTGGCGACGATCGACAGGATGGTGGCGCCGACCGCGACATACATCGTGTTCCACAACCACCTTGGATAGTAACTCTCAAACAACAGCTTGTAGAAATGCTTGAAGGTCGGCTCCCAGGTCCAGAACGGGTTGTAGGTTTCCATGTCCAGGAGTTGCGCGTCCGGCTTCACGGCCGTAAGCGCCATCCAGTAGAACGGGAACAGGAGCACAACAACAATGATCAGCAGCGGAAAATAGAGCGTCACCATTCGGCGCGGCACCGATTGCAGATAGCTCATGCCCTCGCTGTGGTCTGCCTTTGCGACAGTCGCTGCCGATGACGACAGCACGCCCTTGAGGTCCACTCGCGTGGTCGGGAGATCAGTCATTGCTTTCTCCCTGCTGCCACTTGCGCCGCTGCAAGCCGAACCAGGAAACCATGATCGCGGCGAGAAGGAACGGGATCATTGCGCTTGCGATCGCGGCACCCTCGCCAAGCTGGCCTGCGATGATCGCGCGCTGGTATGACAAGGTCGCCATCAGATGGGTGGCGTTGACGGGACCGCCACGGGTCATTGCCCAGATCAACTGGAAGTCCGTGAAAGTGAACAGTACCGAGAACGTCATCACGACCGCGATAATCGGCGTCAGAAGCGGATAGGTGATGTGGCGGAACATCTGCCAGCGCGTAGCGCCGTCGAGCGTCGCGGCTTCATAGAGCGACGGTGACACCGTCTGCAGGCCCGCGAGCAGCGTGATTGCGACGAACGGCACGCCGCGCCAGATGTTGGCGAAGATCACGCAGATCCGCGCCCACGTCGTGTCGCCCAGGAAATTGATGTTGTAGTCGATGATGCCGAGCTGTTTCAGCGACCAGGAGATGATCGAGAACTGGGAATCGAAAATCCACCAGAAGGCCAGAGCCGACAGCACGGTCGGCACGATGAAGGGAATCAGCACCGCTGCACGCAGCATCGCCTTGAACGGCAGGTTCTCGTTCAACAGCAGCGCAAGATAGAGGCCGATGCCGAACTTGATGGCACTGGCGACAAACGTGTAGACCAGCGTGTTGGTGACCGAGAGCCAGAAGATAGAGTCATCCCATAGCCACTCGTAGTTTTCTATTCCGATGAAGTGCCCGACCCGGCCGATCTTGGTGTCGGTGAGCGAGAGCCAGACGCCTAGCCCGAGCGGATAGGCCAGGAAAAAGATCAGGAACCCCATCGCTGGCAGCATGAACCAGAAGCCAAGCCAGTTCCTGTTGTGCTTGACCTGGTCCCACGCCGTCGCTTCGCGAAGCTGCGGCTTGGCTTTGGTCGGCGCGAGTACAATGTCAGCCATGGGCCGATTTCCGGGGCGGTGCCACTCGTGGTGAGACTGGAACGGGCGGCGGTCAGCCGCCGCCCGTTGCTGACGTCCTAGCGATAGATGCGCTTCAACTGCCGCTCGGCTTCCGCCATCGCGGTCTTGGCATCCTTGGAGCCGGTGCAGTAATTGGCGAACATGTCGACGACGATGAAGTCGGCGATCGCGGTCGCGGCCTTTTCGCCGACCTTGCCGATGCCCGAGGCGGGCAGCGCGCGCTTGCTCGCCTGGGCAAACACCGCGTTCTTCGGGTCCGCGGTCCACACCGGCGAAGCGTCATAGGCGTTGAGCGTGTGGGTGAGATAGCCCCGCGCGCCCGTCAGCCACTTGTCGTAGTTTTCCTTCTCCAGCATGAAGGCGACAAAGGCTTTTGCGGCGTTCGGATATTTCGTGAAGTTGAACGCCAGGATCGGCACCGCAAGCTGCAATTCGGTCGGCTTGCCGATCGGACCCACCGGCCACAGCGCGTGATAGGTGTCCTCGGTGAGTTCCTTCTTGGTCGGATCGTCCTTGGCGGCGACATAGATCGAGATGCCGTTGGCGGTGCAGTACAACTCGCCGGCCAGGAACGCCTTGTTGTTCGAGCCATCGTTCCAGGATGCGGTGCCGGGAATGAAAGTGTCGGAAAGCTGCTTGCAATATTCCAGCGCCTTCAACGTCTCCGGCGAGTTGATGATGACCTTGTCGTCCTTGTCGACCGTCCAGGCATTGTGGCCCCAGAGGATCCAGTGCAGCCAGGCATTGGCGTCGCCGGTGGCATGACCGAGGGCGAAACCGGCCGGCGTGTTGTTGGCCTTGAGTTTCTTGCACAGTTCGAGGAAGCCGGGGAAATCCGTCGGGAATTCCTTGAAGCCCGCCTTGTCGACCGCTGACTTGCGATAGGTCATGTAACCGCCGATGGTTGCGACGGGAATGCCGAGCCAGTCGTTGCCCAATACGCAGGTCTTCTGTGCGGCGTCGGTCCAGCCGCCGTACTTCTTGCCGAGATAATCGGCAACGTCGTTCATCTTCAGGACTTTGGTGGGGAAGAGCTGCGGCAGCGTATGCAGTCCCCAGGCGAGGTCGAGACCCGAGCCGACGTTGGCGGCGACGGAGGCTTTGGGCTGCACGTCTTCGAAGGCCTCGCTGAACACGTTCATCTCGGTGCCGGTCGCGGTCTTGAACGCAGCGACCATGGCGTTGAACGCGTCATCCTCCGCCGGCACGAAGCGCTTCCAGCGCATCACTGTCAGCTTGGCGCCGGGCTCGGCCTTCCACGGCGAGGCTTGTGCCCAGGCCTTGGCAAAATCGAGGAGCGCCGGTCCGGTTAGCGCGCCGGCCGCCGCCAGCGCAGTGCCACCCTGAAGCAGAGAGCGGCGGGTAAAGTCGTGCATGGTCCATCCTCCCTTTGTGTATTTTCTGGTTCTTGCTCAGTCCTCGTTTCTTATTGTTGTTAGGTACTTTTAGTTTGGTCTTGGCTTTAGTCTTGCTTTGTCACTCAGGCATTCAGTCGCTTTCCAGTCGTATCGTCGAACAGGTGGACGAGCGTCGGATCCGGCTTCAGCCGTACCTTGTCGCCCGGATTGAACTGGTGACGCTCACGGAACACGGCAACGATCTGCTCGCCGCCGAGCTTGGCGAATACCTGCGTTTCCGAGCCGGTCGGCTCGACCACGACGATCTCGGCCTCGGCGCCGTCATCGGCGATGGTGAAATGTTCGGGACGGACGCCGTAGACCGCGGGCCGCCCCTCCGAATTGGCCGGTGCCGTCGCCAATGGCAGCTTGACGCCGTTCGGTCCCACAAAGCCCGCGCTGCCGTTCGACTTCACCTGACCTTTAAGGAAGTTCATCGCCGGCGAGCCGATGAAGCCCGCCACGAACTGGTTGGCCGGGGTGTCGTAGAGTTCGAGCGGGGTGCCCATCTGCTCGACGATGCCGTCGTGCATCACGACGATCTTGTCGGCCATGGTCATGGCCTCGATCTGGTCGTGGGTGACGTAGACGGTCGTGGTCTTGAGCCGCTGGTGCAGTTCCTTGATCTCGGTGCGCATCGCGACGCGCAGCTTGGCGTCGAGGTTGGACAGTGGCTCGTCGAACAGGAACACCTGCGGATCGCGCACGATGGCGCGGCCCATGGCGACGCGCTGGCGCTGGCCGCCCGACAATTGCCGGGGATAGCGCTCCAGCAGCGGCGTCAGCGCCAGGATCTCGGCGGCACGCTTGACGCCTTTCGAGATTTCATCGGCGCTCGCGCCGCGCAGCTTCAGCGAGAAGCCCATGTTGTCGGCGACCGTCATGTGCGGATAGAGCGCGTAGTTCTGGAACACCATGGCAATGTCGCGCTCTTTCGGCTGGACATTGTTGACCACGCGATCGCCGATCGAGATCGTTCCGGAGGTGATGTTTTCAAGGCCTGCGAGCATCCGCAGCAGTGTCGACTTGCCGCAGCCGGAGGGACCGACAAGCACGACGAATTCGCCATCCTCGATCGGAATCGATACGCCGTGCAAAACCTCAAAGTTGCCGAATGATTTGCGCACGTCGCGAATCTGGACCGACGACATCGAATTCTCTCCCTTACTTTTCTTCTGTTATATGGCGCCGCGGGTCGGCAGGACGCCATTCTGTCTTTTCGACTTTAATGCCGGAAGCCGAATTCAGCGGGCATCATCATCCGCAGTTTCAAAGTTTTTAGCAATCCGATGGTAGCGCTGTCAATAATTGTTCAAACGTCTAATTCGTTGTGATATTAGCGCTGAATGGGACGAAAACAGACCAAGTCTGGCAAAATCCGCCTCACCGAAGTCGCCAAGCTTGCGGGCGTCAGTCCGATTACGGCGTCGCGCTTCTTCAGGAATCCCGAAGCACTGTCGCTGAGCAAGCGCGAGCGCGTCGACAGCGCCGTGAAGGAACTGGGCTATGTGCCCAATCTCGCGGCGCGCGCGCTGGCTTCGCATCGGACCGAAGTGATCGGCGTCGTCATCCCTTCCCTCACCAACAACGTGTTCGCCGATGTGCTGCGCGGCGTCTACGATTCCTCCGAGGGCAGTCGCTACAGCATCCAGCTTGCCAATACCCGCTACAGCATCCTGCAGGAGGAGAAGCTGCTGCGCCTGTTTCGGGCCCAGAAGCCGGCAGGACTCATCGTAACCGGAATCAACCAGACCGCGGAGTCGCGCGCGATCCTGGAGTCGATGAATTGCCCGATCACGCAGATCATGGAGATCGGTGAAAGTCCGGTCGACATGATGGTCGGATTCTCGCATTACGATGCGGGTTTTGCAGCGATTTCGCACATTCTCGAACAGGGGTACCGGCGTGTTGGGTTTCTCGGCGCGCGGATGGATCCCCGCGTCCAGCGCCGCTTCGAGGGGTATCGTGATGCCATGAAGGGAGCGGCGCTGTTCGATCCGACCCTCGTCATCACCACGTCGGTGCCGACCACCGTTACGCTGGGCGGCACGCTGTTCGCCGATCTTCTCGCCAGGGCGCCTGATATCGATGCGGTGTTCTGCGTCAACGACGACCTTGCACTCGGGGTGCTGTTCGAATGCCAGCGCCGCCAGATATCGGTTCCCCGCGATCTCGCCATCGTCGGCTTCAATGACCTTGAATACATGGAGTCAGCAGTGCCATCGCTCACCAGCGTGCGCACCAATCGCTATGAGATGGGCAGGCACGCCATCACCATGGTGATCGACGCGATCGAGGGCCGTCGCCCGCAGGAGCCGGTGCTCGACCTCGGCTTTCAACTGATGGTTCGCGAAAGTTCGTCGCCGCAAAATGCCTGATGACCGGCTCGCGGCTGGGCTCGATAGAAAATGGTAGCGCTGTCTTTTTGCGCGAACTAGGATTGACGTTCGCCGAGATGGCAATCGGCACGGCGAGCGCGTTTGCCGCCGACGAATTCTCAAGCATGGTGCCATCGCTGCCATGACTTGAGCCCAAGAGTTTGCAGTGCGGGAGAGAAACCAATGAAAAAAAACGACAACAAAGCCACCAATGGCAAGGGCCGGAAACTTCGTTCGCTGGAGTGGTTCAACAACCCGCATAATCCGGGAATGACCGCGCTCTATCTGGAGCGCTACCTCAACTATGGCCTGACTCGGGAAGAATTGCAGTCCGGCAAGCCGATCATCGGCATCGCACAGACCGGCAACGACCTCTCCCCGTGCAACCGCCACCATCTCGACCTGGCGCACCGGGTGCGCGAAGGCATCCGCGCCGCCGGCGGCATCGCCATGGAATTCCCGACTCATCCGATCCAGGAGACCGGCAAGCGCCCGACCGCGGCGCTCGACCGCAACCTCGCCTATCTCGGCCTGGTCGAAGTCCTGTTCGGGTATCCGCTCGATGGCGTGGTGCTGACGACCGGCTGCGACAAGACCACGCCGGCCTGCCTGATGGCGGCGGCAACCGTCAACCTGCCCGCCATCGTGCTCTCGGGCGGTCCGATGCTGAACGGCTGGTTCAACGGCGAGCGCACCGGTTCCGGCACCATCGTCTGGAAACAGCGCGAGCGGCTCGCCGCCGGCGAAATCGACTACAACGAGTTCATCGAGATCGTGGCCTCGTCGGCGCCCTCGGTCGGCCACTGCAACACGATGGGCACCGCTTCCACGATGAACTCGCTTGCCGAAGCGCTCGGCATGTCGTTGCCCGGATGCGCGGCGATCCCGGCGCCTTATCGCGAGCGTGGCCAGATCGCCTACGAGACCGGCAAGCGCATCGTCGAGATGGTGTGGGAAGACCTGAAGCCTTCCGACATCCTGACCCGCAAGGCGTTCGAGAACTGCATCGTGGTCAACTCGGCGATCGGCGGCTCCACCAACGCACCGATCCATATCAACGCGCTGGCGCGGCATATCGGCGTCGAACTTTCGATCGACGACTGGCAGAAGCACGGCCACAGCATCCCGCTGCTGGTGAACATGCAGCCAGCCGGCTTCTATCTCGGCGAGGAGTATCACCGCGCCGGCGGCGTGCCGTCGGTGGTGCGCGAACTGATGGCGCACAAGCGCATCCATGAGGACGCGCTGACCGTCAACGGCCGCACCATGGGCGAGAACTGCCGCGAGGCGGCCAAGCCGGATGGCGACGTGATCTGGACTTACGACAAGCCGCTGGTAAAGGACGCCGGATTCCTGGTGCTGCGCGGCAACCTGTTCGATTCCGCGATCATGAAGACCAGCGTGATCTCGAAGGAATTCCGCGACCGCTATCTCTCCAACCCGAAGGATCTCAACGCGTTCGAAGGCCGCGCCATCGTGTTCGAGGGGCCGGAGGATTATCACGACCGGATCGACGACCCTGCGCTCAAGATCGACGAGCACTGTGTGCTGTTCATCCGCGGCGCCGGGCCGATCGGTTATCCCGGCGGCGCCGAAGTCGTCAACATGCAACCGCCGGCGGCGCTGATCAAACGCGGCATTCTCTCGCTGCCCTGCATCGGCGACGGCCGGCAGTCCGGCACCTCGGGTTCGCCGTCGATCCTCAACGCTTCGCCGGAAGCCGCCGCTGACGGCGGGCTGGCGATCCTCAAGACCGGCGACAAGGTCCGCATCGACCTCAACACCGGCGACGCCAACATCCTGATCACAAGCGATGAACTGAAGCAGCGCCGTGCAGAGCTGAAGGCAAAGGGCGGCTTCCCCTACCCGGCGAACCAGACGCCGTGGCAGGAACTCTATCGCTCCACCGTCGGCCAGCAGTCCACCGGCGCCTGCATGGAGATCGCCACGCGGTATCAGAACATCGCCGGCACCGTCGGCGTGGCGCGGGATAATCACTGACGTCAATTTCGCGAGCAAGTCGGCCACCCCGGTCATTCCGGGATGGTCCGAAGGACCAGACCCGGAATCTGGAGATTCCGGGTTCGGCTCTACGAGCCGCCCCGGAATGACGAACAAAAAAGGAGGAAAGAAAACATGTCAGACCGCCTGAAAGGCAAGCGCGCTTTCGTCACCGCCGCCGCCGTCGGAATCGGCCGCGCCTGTGCGCTGGCTTTCGCGCGCGAAGGGGCGACGGTGTTCGCCACCGACATCGACGAAGCCAAGCTCGCCGCGCTGAAGAGTGAAGGTATTGCCGAAGTGGCGAAGCTCGACGCGCGCGACACCGCCGCAGTCGCCGCGATGGCCAAGCGCGCCGGCAAAACCGACATCCTCCTCAATGCCGCAGGCTTCGTGCATCACGGCACCGTGCTGGACTGCTCCGACGAGGACTGGGACTTTTCGTTCGACCTCAACGTCAAGTCGATGCACCGGACGATCCGCGCCTTCCTGCCCGGGATGCTGGACAACGGCCGCGGCTCGATCGTGAACATCGCTTCGGCCGCCGGCGTGTTCAAGGCAGCCCCGAACCGCTACGTCTACGGCGCGACCAAGGCTGCGGTCGCGGCGCTGACGCGGTCGGTCGCGGCCGACTTCATCACCAGGGGTGTGCGCTGCAACTGCATCTGCCCCGGCACCATCGAAACCCCGTCCATGCTCGAGCGCGCTGCGGCCGCCGGCCCCAACGGCCGCGAGATGTTCATCGCGCGGCAGCCGATGGGGCGGCTCGGCACCGCCGAGGAGATCGCCTCGCTCGCGGTCTATCTCGCCAGCGACGAGAGCGCATTCACGACGGGTGTCGCCCACGTCATCGACGGCGGCTGGACGCTGTAGGGAGAAAACCATGAACAAGATCGATCTCAACGGCCGCTGCGCCGTCGTCACCGGCGGAGCGCAGGGTTTTGGCCGCGCGATCGCCGAGCGCTTCGTTGCGTCAGGCGCGAAGGTCGCTATCTGGGATCACGACCTGCCGTTCGCTGAAAAAACCGCGAAGGAGATCGGCCCGGCGGTCTCGGCGTTCAAGGTCGACGTGTCAGATCTCGCGGCCGTCGAGAAGACCTGCGCAGAAACGCTAAAGGTGTTCGGCAAGATCGACATCCTCGTCAACAACGCCGGCATCGCCGGCATCAACAAGACGGTATGGGAAACCGACCTTGAGGAATGGCGCAAGGTGCTGCGCATCAATCTCGATGGGCCGTTCATCTGCTGCAAGGCGGTGGTGCCGGCGATGCTCAAACAAAAGTATGGCCGTATCGTCAATATCGCCTCGATCGCCGGCAAGGAAGGCAACCCCAATGCCGCGCACTATTCGGCCTCGAAAGCCGGCCTGATCGCGCTGACAAAATCGCTCGGCAAGGAGCTCGCGCAGCACGACATCCTCGTCAATGCGGTGACGCCGGCAGCGGCCAAGACCGCGATCTTCGACCAGATGACGCAGCAGCACATCGACTTCATGCTCGCGAAGATCCCGAAGGGCCGGTTTGTGCTGGTGGAAGAACTCGCATCGATGGTGGCCTGGCTGGCGTCGGAAGATTGCGCGTTCTCGACCGGTGCAGTGTTCGACATTTCCGGCGGGCGGGCAACGTACTGACCAAATTTCCCCTCATCCTGAGGAGCGCGTAGCGCGTCTCGAAGGGTGAGGAGCCGCGGCTGGCCTTGCCCTTCGAGACGGCCGCTTCGCGGCCTCCTCAGGGTGAGGGTTGAAATTGGAGCAAGTCATGACCAGAGAAGGCGGGTGCCTTTGCGGCGCGGTGCGGTTCAAGACCGAAGGCGAGCCCGCCAATGTCCGGATCTGCCATTGCCGCAACTGCCAGAAGGCAATGGGTTCGCCATTCTTCGCCCGCGCGCTGTTCGACCAGAAGGTACTGTCGGTTGAGGGTGACGTCGCACGGTATCCATCGTCGGAGGCGCTCGACCGGGAATTCTGCAAATTCTGCGGCACGCGGCTGTTTTCCCGGCGGACCAACGGCACCATGGTCGGCGTCGCGCTGGCCGGCTTCGACGACCGCAACGCCTTTGCCCCGACCGAGCACATCTGGGTCTCGGAAAAGATGGATTGGGTACGGATCGACGACGGGCTGGTGCAATATCAGGAGACGGTGCCGGCGGCGAAGTAGAACCGGTCCTCCGTCAGCGATCGAACGGCTGGCCGGGTCCGAGATGGTAGCGACTGGAAAAGAACACCAGCGGCGTCTTGTCTTGGTAGTCGCAGTTCGACACTTCGGCGATGACCAACGTGTGGTCGCTGACGTCGACGTGCCGGACGACCTCGCAGGCAAAGTAGGCCATGCACCCGGATAGTCTCGGCAACCCGTCCACGATTTCATATTCGGGGACGGCGGTTGCGCCCGGCCGGCTGGCGAAATGCCGCGACAGCTCCCGGCCCTGTTCCGGCAGGACGTTGACGCAGTAGCGGCCGCTGGCGGAAATCGCCCGGTGCATGCGTCCCGGCATGACGGAGACCAGTACCGTCGGCGGCGAGAGGCTGACGGTGACAAAACTGTTCGCGGTCATGCCGCAGACCTCGCCGTTCTCGTCGCAGGCGGTCAGGACCGCAACGCCGGTCGCAAATCGCGAGGCGGCCTGACGAAACGTCGCCGGGTTGGCGTGCTGCATCTTAATCCCCACCGGCAACGTAAGCTTCCATCGTCAAGCCTCACGCGATCGCGCGCACGGGCTCCGCAGGCACAGACATCCGGCCGATCCAGGCATGGATGCGTTCAGGCGTCGAGACGCGATCCCACTGCCGATCCGGATAGTTGAAGTTCTCGGTGAATTCGTTCGCCAGCGCGGGATTCTGGCTCATGGTGCCGATCAGCATGCCGAGCGCTTCGCTCGGCGGCTGCAGCATGATGTTGGTCCAGCGCGACGCCGCCAGCACGCGATCCTGCCGCTTCAGGTCGACCTTCTCGCAGAAGCGGGCGTCGAGCACATCGGAATGGACGATCTCTTCGCCAAGCACGAACGCTGCATAGGAGGCGACATTGGCGCCCTGCCCCATCATGGGATCGACGATCGAATGGACGTCGCCGAGCGCGATCGCGCATTTGCCGTCGTCGAACTGCACGACGGTATTGCGCACCGTCGGCACCACGCCGCCCTGCAGGAGATCCTGCGGCTGCGCCAGGCCGAAGCGTGCGGTATCGATGCGATCGTAGGTCGTCGGGTGGTGCTTCTCCAGCTTGCCCAGCAGCACGCTGAGGAAATGTTTGGGATTGTCGTCGTAGCTGAGCGTTGCAAGCTCCTCCATGTCCCCGCCGGGCACGTTCTCCATCAGCAGCGCGTTGGCGACGCCGTCGAAGGTGACGGTCGGGATCACGATCATCTCGCCATGCCCTGGGGACACCGAGAGCGTGACGTTCATGGGATCGGGCTGGCGCACACCCGTGTAGAGGCCGACGCACAGGCGGCGTTGTGGCTGCGAGTAAGGCGTATGCTCCGGCCGATAGGTGAAGAGTTGACCGAGCGGCCCCTTGCCGGTCGACACGACAAGCAGATCGAAACGCGCGACCAGCGGCGCGATATCGCTCTCCTCGATGCGGCGGTATTCGATCTTGCCGCCGCGCCGCGTGAAATCGTTCATCAGTGCCGGAAGATATATCCGGTAGTCGACGGCACGGCTCGGCCGCGAGAAATCACCGCGAAAGCCGAGCGGCTGCGGAAAATTGAAGAAGTGGTCGTGGTAGTAGTAATGCTGCTTCGGATCGGTCCAGTGATTGACGCCGAGATAATCCTCCCGCGCGATCGTCACGTGGTGATGGGCGACGGTGTTGAGCAGCCGGCTGTCGCGGTAATCCTCCGGCATCCGATCGGTGATGATGGTCGCATCCACACCATGTTTCTGCAGGTAGAGCCCCAGATGCAGGCCTGCGATTCCCGCGCCGACGATCCCAATGCTGCGTGCCACGTCCGCCCTCCCCGGTTTTGATTTTTGCAAAGCCTAACGGCCGGCCGGCTTGCAGACTACGGAATAGACGGGATATAATTTATTCCCATTCGGAATATTTCATGGACCGGATCGATTGCCTGCGCGCCTTCGTGCGCACCCTGGAGGGTGGCAGCTTCTCGGCTGCGGCGAAGGAACTCGGCATCGGCCAGCCGGCAATCAGCAAGCGCATCGCGCTGCTGGAAGGCGAATTCGGCACGCAGCTATTCCTGCGCACGACGCGCAAGCTCAAGCCGACCGCCGAAGCGCACCGCATCTACGATCTCGCGCGCCAGATCATCGGCGCCTTCGACATGGCGAGGTCGAGCGTCGAGGAAGCCGCGCCTCGCCCGACCGGGACGCTCCGGATCGGCGTCCCCTCCTCGTTCGGCCGGCGCTACATGATCCCTGTCATCACCGACTATGTCAGGAATTATCCGGAAGTGCGGGTCGACGTCCGCTTCAGCGAGCGCTTCGTCAATCTGGTGGAAGAAGGCATCGAGCTTGCGCTGCGGATCGGAAACCTGGAGGCGAGCACGCTGGTCGCCCGGCGGCTCGGCACGGTGCAGCGCCATCTGGTGGCGACGCCGACCTACCTGCACGGCCGGCCGACGCCGCGGACGCCCGAGGACCTGAGCGCGCACCAGTGCATCGTCTATTCGCGGGCGTCGCGGGCGCATGAATGGACCTTCGAGTCCGAACATGGCCGCCACGTTGCCGCGATCAGCGGCGCTATCCTGGTCGACGATGCCGACGCCATGCAGGAGGCGACGCTGCAGCATCTGGGCATCGCGATCCTGCCCGACTGGAACGCGGCGGAAGGACTCCGCAGCGGCCAGCTCGAAACGGTTCTCCCGGAATATTCGATCGCCGCCCTGCCGCTGCACGCGGTCTATCCCGAAACCCACTGGATGTCGCTGCGCGCCAGAACCTTTCTCGATCTGCTGATCCGGCGCGCCGACAAATTCACGCCCGAAGCTGCAAGATGACAAAACCACCTGGCATTCACCTTAACGGGACTCGGCGCTCGATTGTCCGAGCCATCCGTGATGCTGTAGCGTCGCCGGAACAGCGGCAGGAGCGTTGAGTGAACATCTCTCTGTACGGCGTATCGGTCTGGATCCTGCCGCTCCTGATCGCGATCACTTTCCACGAGGCCGCACATGCGTTCGTGGCCTATCGTCTCGGCGACGACACCGCCAAGCAGCTTGGCCGGGTCAGCTTCAATCCGCTCAGGCATATCGACCCGTTCGGGACCGTGATCCTTCCGGGCGTACTGCTGCTATCGAATTCACCGTTCCTGTTCGGCTACGCCAAGCCGGTGCCGGTCAATTTCCGGAACCTCAACCATCCCCGGCTCGACATGGTCTGGGTGGCGCTGGCCGGGCCCGCGATCAACATCGTGCTCGCCGTGATCATGGCGCTTGCGTTCCATGCCCTGCCCCTGGTACCGGCGGAGGCCGCAAAATGGACTGCGGACAACCTCAAAAACGCTTTCCTGATCAATATCGTGCTCGCGATCTTCAACATGCTGCCGATCCCGCCGCTGGACGGCGGCCGGGTGGCCGTCGGCCTGCTGCCGCGGGTGCTGGCTTACCCGCTGTCGCGGCTGGAACCCTATGGCATGCTGATCCTGCTCGGGCTTCTGATCCTGCTTCCTGTCATCGGCACGCAGGTCGGCCTAAATCTTGATGTTATTTCGGCAATACTCCGGACGTTGACCGGATATGTGATCGGCGCCCTTCTCTTCATCACCGGCAACGCCTAAATTTGAAAAACAACGCGGAGGAACGGCTCGGGGCCATGGCGACAAAAGCTGCCGATATGTTGATCGCACGACGCGCCGATACCCGCGCCAGGGCAGACTTTGCCACCTGGAAAATGATTGCCAAGCTGAACGGCTTTTCCGCGCTGCCCGCCGAAGCCCAGAACTTCCTCGAAGGCTATCGGTTGCTGCTCGCGAAGATGAACGAGGCCGACGCTTCCGAGGCCACCATCCAGCTCATGTACAAGAGCTACTATTCGGAGATGGGCGGCAGCGGCGCGCCCCCCGAGATTCCGTCGCGCGCGAGCGAACCGGTGGTCGACAACGGCAACGTCACCGCCTTCCGCCGGCCGGCGGCCCGGCCCAAGCCGATCGCATCGTCGGCGCCTCCAGACAAACCACGGCTCCCGGTGGCGCTGATCTTCATGTGTCTCGCCGTGGTTTACGTCGGCATCCGCTACTACTTCCGCTGACGCACCGACATCTTCGCATCGCCAGACCTGCCTCGCAAATTCCCCGCGCCGCGGAATATTCGCGCCCAGTGACAGGCTGTCGCGACGGCTAGGCGGGCACAGCGCGAGCGGGCATAATGCTGCCGTTGGTTCAGCCCGCATTCAAAACGTCAACATTCAAAAAATCGATCCCCGGAGGACAAATGAAGCGATCCATTGCAGCCTTGGCCGTGACCACGAGCCTGGTGTTTGCCACCAGCGCGTTGGCGCAAACGCTCGACAAGGTCGTCAAGGTAGGAAGTCTCGGCGACCAGTCCGGTCTCTATGCCGATATCGGCGGGCCCGGTTCGACCGTTGCCGCGCAGATGGCGGTCGAGGATTCCGGGCTTCTCGCCAAGGGCTGGAAGATCGAAGTGATCGCCGCCGATCACCAGAACAAGCCAGATGTGGGCACCAACATCGGCAAGCAGTGGATCGACGTCGAGAAGGTCGATGTGTTCGTCGATCTCGCGAGCTCCGGTGTCGGCCTCGCCATCTCGAACCTTGCGAAGGACAAGAACGTCGTCAACCTGAACTCCGGTTCGGCGTCATCGGACCTCACCGGCTCGCAATGCTCGCCGAATACGATCCACTGGGTCTACGACACCTGGATGCTCGCCAACGGCACCGGCAAGGCGCTGGCGAAGGCCGGCGGCGACAGCTGGTTCTTCCTCACCGCCGACTACGCCTTCGGTCACGCGCTCGAGCGTGATACGGCGGCCGTCGTCGTCGCCAATGGCGGCAAGGTGCTCGGCGGCGTCAAGCATCCGCTCAACAATGCCGACTTCTCGTCGTTCCTGCTGCAGGCGCAGAGTTCGAAAGCCAAGATCATCGGGCTTGCCAACGCCGGCGGCGACACCACCAACTCGATCAAGCAGGCGGCGGAGTTCGGCATCGTCCAGGGCGGGCAGAAGCTCGCGGGCATGCTGATGTTCATCACCGACGTTCACTCGCTCGGGCTGAAGGTCGCGCAGGGGCTGAACTTCACCGAGACGTTCTACTGGGACATGAACGACCAGACCCGCGCCTTCTCGAAGCGCTTCGTCGAGAAGCACAAGAAGGGCCCGCCGACGATGGTCCAGGCCGGCGTCTATTCCTCGCTGATCCACTATTTCAAGGCGCTGGAAGCGCTCGGCGGCAACCCGCATGACGGCCGCGCCGTGGTCGCCAAGATGAAGGAACTGCCGACCGACGACCCGCTGTTCGGCAAGGGCTCGGTCCGCGCCGACGGCCGCAAGATCCACCCGGCCTACCTGTTCGAGGTGAAGAAGCCGGCCGACTCGAAGTATCCGTGGGACTACTACAACCTCGTCGCCACCATCCCGGCGGCAGAAGCCTTCATTCCGCTCGAGAAGAGCGTCTGCCCGATGCTGAAGAAGACCTGAGGGTCATTTATCATCGGACAATCTGCACGCAGCCCTCTCCCGCTCGCGGGAGAGGGCTTTTGCATGTGGGCGGGTCGGATGTCGTGCACCGAAAGTGCCCGGATACAAAACATCGAAAACAACCCCATGCACAGTAGAGATCCGCTGTAATTTGCCGCCCTTTTCGCCGCCATGTGACCGTGTGCGAGATGCCTGGCGGCCGTCTGCACGGTCGGCCAAGCCAGAAGCGCATGGCCGGCCACGTCCAGATAGCAACAGCGATCCGTAGACTAATTCAATCTGGCTCGCGGGCTATTCGGCTTCTGTTCGTTCATCGGTACAACCTCGACCGTGGCGTTCTCGGTCACCCGATCACGTTCGATCGTCAGCCGTACCTGCCGTCCCACCGGGGTCAGCCCTATCAGGTTGCGCATCTGCGTAGCGCTGCGGATCGGAAAATCATTGGCTTTCAGGATGATATCGCCGCGGCGCAACCCTGCCCGCTCCGCGGGCGAGCCGGGGCTGACCTGACTGACGCGGGCGCCCTGCGTGGTGCCCGGCGCATCGAGATCTTCCAGTGCAATGCCGATCCGCCCGCGCTGTACCCGACCTGTCGTCGCAAGCTGATCCATCACCTTTCGCGCCATGTTGATTGGTACTGCAAATCCGATGCCCACATTGCCGCCACCAGGCGAGATGATCGCTGTGTTGATGCCGACCAGTTCGCCGCGCAGATTGATCAAGGCACCGCCGGAATTGCCGGGGTTAATCGCCGCATCGGTCTGGATGAAATCCTCATAACCATGCTTGCCGAGCCCGGTGCGCCCCAGAGCGCTGACGAGTCCCGAGGTCACGGTCTGGCCGAGACCGAAGGGATTGCCAACCGCGATTACGAAGTCGCCAACCTGCAGCGCGTCGTTATCGCCGAACGCAATCGCCTTCAGCCCGGCCGGCTCCATGATTTGCAGCAATGCGATGTCGGTCGGCGCGTCGCGGCCGACAATGCGGCCGGCGAATTTGCGGCCATCCTTGGTTCTGATCTGCACCGCGGCTGCATTGGCGACGACATGATTGGCTGTCAGCACATAACCGCGCTGCGAATCGACGATCACGCCCGATCCGGTCGCATTGACCTCCTTCTCGAGTTGCTTGGGGACGTTGAAGAACTCGCGGAACAGCGGATCCTGGTAGAGCGGATTGTCTTCCCGCACCCGCCCTTGAACCGAGATGTTGACGACGGCAGGCGTAACCTCTCTGACCAACGGCGCAAGCGTGGGAACACGGCCCGTACCGAGATCCGGAATTTGAGCCACGACGGGCACTTCGGACAGCGTCAAAAACAGAGCCGAGACAGTGCCGACTTTTCCAAGCCAACGAAACAGCAGCATCGTTTTCCCCTTCCGTTTACCTAGTGGTCCCCCTTGACCACAGCGTCGATTAGCTGGTCTGAGAAAAATGACGGTTCAAGAGGAAGCCGACACTCCGGTCGACGAGTGACAAAAATTTTTTCGCGTCCCCTTGAACGCCCCTTTTTCTTTGCCTAGGTCGTTTCCGCCCGAGGCCGGTTCCCGACCCGGTTTGGACGCCGCTGTCAGCAACGAGAAAGGAAGGACCCGAAGGAGACTCAGATGAGCACACGCATGCAATCTCGATCGCGCAAGAGCGGGGCGACTGTGGTGCATTGGCTCATGTTCGCCCTCAGTTTCATCACGATCGGATGGATCAGCTTTGTTCCGACTGGAGGATGAGATGACCTGCAATCATAGTTTCGTCTCCGCTATCTCGGAGATTTTGCGCCGCGGCCGGTGGGCTGTCGTCGGCACTACGGCTCTGGCGATGCTTTTGCCGAGCAGTACCTTTGCAATGGACAGCACGCCCAGGCAGCCCTTCGATCCGGCTGGCCGGGTCCTCCCACTACCGCCCGTCCACTATCTGGATTCAATGCGCTGGATGGACTGGAAGCCAGGGACGCCGGTGTTCAACGTCGACACGCTACTGCTGCCCGATAGCACCCAGCCGGGTATTCTCCGACTTCCATCGGACTACGAACGGGGCCTGCCTCACGTCAGCTGAACTCACGCGACGGCGCGCGATGGCCGCAGGTCGCGCTTCCTTCGACCGAGAAAAGAAAATGTTCAAGCCTGCCATCTGGCCGCCCGCCTCCCGGGGCGAGCGGCCCCTCCCCGCAACCGTGCGCGCCTTTCTCGTGGAAAGCGAGCGGCGCGTTCTTCTGCACTGTCAAACCCTGCTCGCACAGGAAAACCTTCCCGGTGATGAGCAGCAAAGGTTACTTCGTCTGGCACTAGCGGCAGAGCAGGAAATAAAGCGGCTTGCCGGCTTGAACGCCATCAAAGCGGCCTAAAAACACGGGAGGTTCTTGAAACAACCATCGCTTTTCTTAATTCTGTCTTGCCGCAAAATCGGTGCCGGATGCCAGCTTGGGTCCGGCAGACTTGATCGGGCGCCGGACAGGTGTCCAGCGCTCCTTCGTATCCAACTTGCTCTCAGGAGGACTTGGTTATGAGGACCAACCTTGACTTGGCGCCGCTCTGGCGCTCCACCATCGGCTTCGATCAAGTAGCCGATCTCGTCGACAGCGCGCTGCGTCAGTCGCGCGAGGACAACTACCCACCTTACAACATCGAACGTTCAAGTGCGGACCAATACCGGATTTCCCTGGCAGTGGCCGGATTTGGCGTGGAAGATATTACCGTGACCGCAGAACAGAACGCGCTGACCATCCAGGGCAAGAAGGCCGAGGGAAAAGCGCGCGAATACCTCTATCTGGGCATTGCCGCGAGGCCGTTCCGGCGCGTGTTCAATCTCGCCGACCACGTTCAGGTGAAGCAGGCCTTCCTCCAGGATGGCTTGCTGGTGATCGACCTCGTGCGCGAGGTACCGGAATCCGTGAAGCCGCGTCGTATCAAAATCGGCGCAAGGGCTCCGGCTCCGCCGCAAATCGAGCGGAAAAAAGCAGCCTAGACGTCAGTCAAAGCATCGAGAACGAGGTGTGGGTGGACGACGCCCGCACCGCTACCAATCAATGGAGAAGATACATGGCTATTCGTGATCTCATCCCCTGGACGAAGAACCAGGAGCTTGCGCCGGCGCGCGAAAACTCCGACCCCTTCCTGACGTTGCATCGGGAGATGAATCGTCTGTTCGACGATGTCTTTCGGGGCTTCGGCAATACCGGTCTGTCATCGCTGATGGAAGGTCGCCTCGGCTGGCCGAGAATTGAGTTGAACGACGGTCAAAAGGAACTGATCGTCTCGGCCGAACTGCCCGGCATGACCGAGAAGGATGTCGAGGTTGAAATTGCCAATGGCGTCCTGACTATCCGAGGGGAGAAAAAGGCCGATCGTACCGGCGAAGGCAAATACTTTACGGAGCGCTACTACGGATCCTTCGAACGTGCGATCCCCCTCGAGGACATTCAAGAGGACAAGGTCGAGGCGTCGTTCAAGAATGGCGTATTGACGATCTCGTTGCCGAAGTCCGAGAAGCCCCGAGAAGACATCAAGCGTATCGCGATCAACGCGCACTAGCGCGACTCTCGGGCGCAACGAATGGCGATGGCCCGGAAGCGCAGCCCTAACCCATGCATCCCGGCTTCCACGGGAAGTTTTAGTGTTTGTTAACTAACCCCGGACGGGTTGGGCGTCATCGGTCTCCAAAAATTTTTCTAACCCCCTCTTGAAACCAAAAACGACTTTGCTAATTTTTTTGACGCCACCGGACGGTGGTGTCCGGGCGCCCCATGGGCCCGGACCAGTGAGACGGGCACCGGTCGTGTCCGGTGCCGCTCGTATCCATCTTGCTCTCAGGAGGATTTGGCTATGCGCAGTTACGACATCTCTCCCCTCTGGCGTTCGACCATCGGCTTCGACCGCCTGTTTGACCTCGCGGAGATGGCCCAGAGGGCTGGCGAGGACAACTATCCGCCTTACAACATCGAACGAGTTGCCGAGGACCGCTACCAAATCTCGCTAGCGGTTGCGGGTTTTGCACCCAGCGATATCGCGATCACGGCCGAACAGAACGTGGTCACCATCGAAGGCAGCAAGTCCGAGAAGGCCGAGCGCGATTTCCTCTATCGCGGTATCTCTACGCGCAACTTCAAGCGGCAGTTCAACCTGGCGGATTATGTCCAAGTCAAGAGTGCCGCGTTCGACAATGGCCTCCTCAAGATCGAACTGGTGCGGGAAATCCCGGAAGCCATGAAGCCGCGTCGGATCGCGATCAACGGCGTGTCAGCCGACAACGTCCAGAAACTCGAAGCCAAGGCGGCCTAGGTTCGGCTCTGTCGGTGCCGCGCGATGGGTCGCGCGGCTGCCATTCGTCGTCAATGAAAAGGAGGATGCCATGCGGCCGACGACCGCCGACGACAACGTTCTTGAATTCAACGCGCTTCTTCATCCCGGTACCGTCTTCAAACATCCAAAGGATGTGGTGTGTCACCTTGGCCTGACAACGTCCGAGAAGCGGGCAATTCTGGCATCCTGGGCGTTGGATGCGTCTGCCATAGCGTCCTGCCCCTCGATGCGTTCGCCGGTGGGGCTGAAGAAGCCAGTATCGATCGACGAGATCCTTGAAGCCTTGTGCGAACTGGATGGCGGTCCCCGGAATCCTCCCGGCGGAAAGCCTTATCGGTTGCGCTCCACCGAACGTGCCATTGCCGCGTGAAGCCGGAGGTTTGATGATGCTCGACAAGAACATGGAACGGCTGCGAACGCATCGAAATAGTGTCGATCGATACCGCAGGCTCCTCGCAACGCGTCTGTCGGACCTTGAACGAGCGTATATCGAGCGCCGCTTGAACGAAGAGCACGCTGCCGTGGACGCTCTCTTGCAAGATACGTTTCCGGATCGCTTCTCCTTGCGCATGAATGGCAGCCGGACAACGAACCTGGATATGGCCGAACTGCTGCACCCAGCTGATGCATACGGTCATCCCATGGACGTCGTCGAAGACAGCGACCTGACATCGTATGAGAAGCGCGCAATCCTATCGTCTTGGGCCGCAGATGCATGCGCCGTGAAAGGCATTCCGGAATTGAACCAAACAATCGATGGAGTTGTAAGCTTCGACGACATCCTGGATGCCCTGCGCGTTCTGGAATCCGGCCCGGATTCGAGGACTGGTGCCAGCCACGGATCAGATCACCGCTTTGGCACGCAAACCTCTGGAGACGCTGCCTCGCTGTGATTTGTTGGGACGTTGATCAATGCTGTTCGGACCACAGGGCTGTCGAGCTCGGAAATTTCCGGGGTGTGTTCTGAGCGCGCGGTTATCGTGAACATCCATGGCAGGAGGCATCGCCGCCTCTTTGAACATGCCGTCATACCTATCTTTATGAGACTAATGCGAGGGGAAAATGTATCACGCCGTTTCTCAGCCATTGCCCTTATTCGGCACCGGGCTGGCGCATTACCTGACCGAAATTCGCAAATTTCCGATCCTTACGCAGGAGGAAGAGACTGCCTTCGCCAGGCGATGGCGCCAGCAAGGCGATCGTGAGGCAGCCTATCGCCTCGTGACGAGCCATCTGCGTCTGGTTGCGAAAATCGCCATGCGGTATCGTGGCTATGGGTTGCCCATCGCCGACATCGTTTCCGAGGGTAACATCGGTCTTATGCAGGCCGTCCGGCGCTTTGATCCAGAGCGCGGAATTCGCCTTTCTACCTATGCGATGTGGTGGATTAGAGCGACAATTCAGGAATACGTTCTTCGCTCATGGTCACTGGTGAAGATTTCAGCAAACTCGGCGCAAAAGAAGCTGTTCTTCAAACTGAGGCGATCCAAAAGCGCCATCTCTGCTCTTGAGGACGGAGATCTCCGGCCGGAGCAAGCAAAGGCAATTGCTGCGCGCCTCAAAGTATCTGAACGTGAAGTCGTAGATATGGACCGCCGCCTGCGTGGGGACGTGTCCCTGAATTCAGCTATCCAAGCCGACCGCGAGACGGGCGATGCAATCGAACGGCTTGTTGACCCTTCACCTGCTCACGACATCGAGATTGCCGAGAACCAGGAATTGGCCAAACGGCAAGAAGCGCTGAAAGCCGCGATTGAGACGTTGAACCCCCGTGAAAGACGCATCTTTACGGCACGCCATTTGATGGAAGATCCCCCGAAACTTGAAACCCTCGCCGCGGAGTATGGAATATCGGGTGAGCGTATCCGCCAGATCGAGCTACGCGCGTTTCAGAAGGTGCAGTCGGCGATGCAGGCAAGAGAGCCGCTGTTAGGCATCAAACAGAACTAACGCGGCCAGCAACCAAAGCTTACGAGGTAGCAGGTCGCCATGTTAACGCCGCTGGTCATTTCCCTTATGGTCGCGAATAGCATAACTGCAGCCGGAGCAGTATTCGCAGCCTGGCCAGGTTACTTTGCAGCAGCGCCAGACAGATCTCGGCAATGCCAAAGTGGAAATCACGATCAATCTGATCGCTCACGAACCTGATGAGCCGGCGAGCGGCCGGCGCTCACGGCCACGCCGCATACGACGGCCCGCTCCGCGCGTGCTCCAGCCTGACCTGCCGGCGATAATTCCCCGGCGATGCACCCCTATACTTCCGGAAAAATCGGTTGAAGTACGCCGGGTCGCGGAAACCCAGTCCGTAGCCGATCTGCTCGACGGGAAGGTCGAGCTGCTGCAGGCGGGTGCAGGCTTCGCGGAGCAGGCGCTCGTGGATGATGGCGCGCGGGCCGCAGTTCTTCTCGCGCTGGCAGTGCGCGTGCAGCTTGTCGGAGGTGACGCCGAGTGCATCCGCATAGCGCGCCACCGGCCAGCCGTCGCGGTAGTGCAGTTCGACCATCTGCAGGAAATTGCCGACCAGCGCCGGACCGCCGCGCGCGGCCATCTCGTCTCGCTCGTCATGAGAGGCGCTGAGCCGCCAGAGCTGCAAACACAGCAGCAGCAGATGCGAGGAGATCAGCGTCGCGCCGCCGTAGCCGGGGCTGCGCAGCTCCGCCGCGATGGCGCGGCAGACGTGAGAGACGGCATCGAGATGCGGCGCGAGCGCCTCGCCCTCGATCAGCGCCACACGTTCGGTGGTCCGGCGCAGGTGCAGCGCCTCGGCATTGCCGGCGACGATCTTGATCAGGAAGTCGTCGTCCGTCGACAGCAGGAAGCCCTGCGCGCCGGCGCTCACTTCGATCGTCGCATCGACGTTGCCCGGCAGCCAGAGCAGCGTCGGCGCTGCGAGCACAATTTCGGTCCCCTGCCAGGACGCCCGGCCGCGGTCGGACAGCAGCAGCAACAGGTGCGCCCGCCGCCCGGCCTTCTGGCGGATCGACCAGGATCGCGCCGCCAAGGCGGCCGAAAACGGCTCGGCGCGGACTGCGAGCGCGACGCCGACCGGCAAGCCATTCAACGCGATCGATGCCGCCATCCCGCCGCCTCCTGAGACAATCCGCCGCCTGCAAACGGGCCCGGTTGCCAGAAAAGTACAATACTTCCCCGGTTACGTCCAATTCCAAGCTTCCCGTGACCTCCCCTAACGTCAGGCCATCACGAGCGCCAGCCAATGGCGCCGGTCCAAGCACAATCCGGGAGGAGAACATGACGACATTTCTGACGCGCCGCGCCGCGCTGCTGGTAGCCGCCACCTGTGCCGCCACCCTCGGCCTTTCCGCCATTGCCGAAGCCCAAAGCTCGATCAAGATCGGCTACGCGATCTCGCGCACCGGCCCGAACACCGGCGGCGCGGCCGTGACCACCATCCCCAACTACGAATTGTGGGTGAAGGAAGTGAACGCCGCCGGCGGCATCAAGCTCGGCGACAAGCGCGTCCCGATCGAGGTCGTGCAATATGACGACCGCTCCAACGCCGAAGAGGCCGTGCGCGCACTGGAGCGGCTGATCAACCAGGACAAGGTCGATTTCATCCTGCCGCCGTGGGGCACCGGCCTCAACCTCGCGGTCGGGCCGACGCTCAACCGCGAAGGCTATCCGCACCTCGCGGCAACGGCCGTCACCGACCGCGCGCCGGAACTCGCAAAACGCTGGCCCAACAGTTTCTGGATGCTCGGCACCAGCGCCGATGCCGCGAAGTCGCTGGTCGAACTGCTCACCAAGCTGCGCGATGAAAAGAAGATCGGCGACACGGTCGCGATGGTCAGCATCGCCGACGGTTTCGGCATCGACCTGTCCAGCGCGGCGCGGCCGGCGCTCACCAATGCGAAATTCAAGCTCGCCTACGACAAGAGCTATCCGATCGGCACGCAGGATCTCGCGCCGATCGTCAACGAGATCAAGGCGCTCAACCCTGACGTCTTCATCGCCTTCAGCTATCCGCCGGATACGCTGGCGCTGACCGAGCAGGCGCGCATTGCGAGCTTCAATCCGAAGGTGTTCTACACCGGCGTCGGTACGGCTTTCCCGCTCTATCGCGCGAAGTTCGCCAAGAACACCGAAGGCGTGATGGGCATCGGCGGCTGGAGCGGCGACAGCCCGGCGATCAAGGACTACCTCGCCCGCCACAAGGCTTCCGCCGCCAATGGCGCCGAGCCCGATCGCTGGGCCAGCGCGGTGACCTACGCCAGCCTGCAGATGCTGCAGCAGGCGATCGAGCGCGTCGGCAAGATCGACCGCGCCGCCGTCATCAAGGACCTGCAGACCGGTTCGTTCGATACCGTGATCGGCAAGGTCAAGCTCGAGAACAACATGCCGACGCGCTTCTGGTGGGTCGGCCAGTGGCAGGACGGCGAGTTCTACGGCATCGCACCGGCGAAGAACGAAGGCGCGCGCACCGCGATCGTTCCGAAGCCGGCGTGGGTGGCCCCGTAACTTCCACAGCAACGCGGCCGGTCCAGTCATGACGAACGCCATCCTGACCGGCCTCATGCTGGGCGGCATGTATGCGCTCATCGCCATGGGGCTCACGCTCCAGTACGGCGTTGCGCGCATCATGAACCTCTCCTACGGCGAGTTCCTGATCGCAGCCGCCTTTGCCTCGCACTGGCTGTTCACCGGCTGGGCGATCAGTCCGTTCGTTGGCCTCGCGCTGGTCGTCCCCCTCGCCTTCGTCCTGAATTTTGCGATCTACAAGATCCTGCTGACGCCGCTGGTGCGCCGCGCGCCCAACCGCGACGCGCTGGAGGTCGACAGCATTCTGGCAACCTTCGGGCTCACCTTCGTGATTCAAGGCTCGATGCTCGCGATGTTCGGCGGCGCCTATTACAGCTACTCGTTTCTCGCCTTCCCGGTGCAGTTCGCAGGCGAGACCGTGGCGGCCAACCGCCTCGCCGCGCTCGGCATCACCATCGTGCTCGGGCTGGCGCTCTATCTGGCGCTGACGCGGACCCGCGCCGGCACGGCGATCCGTGCCGTCGCCGTCGATCCGTTCGCGGCGCAGCTCGTCGCCATCAACGTGCCGCAGGCTTCCGCGCTGACGTTTGCGCTCGGCGGCGCGCTGGTGGCCGCGGCCGGCGTGCTGGTCAGCACCTTCCTCACCTTCAGCGCATCGTCCGGCGTCGTGTTCACGATGAAGGCCTTGATCGTGGTTGTGATGGGCGGCGTCGGCAACATGCTGGGCTGCCTGGTCGCGGGGCTGGCGCTTGGTCTGAGCGAGGCGCTGGTCGCTTCCTATGTCGATCCTGGTCTCACGCTCGCCGTCAACTTCGCGCTGTTTCTCGCCGTGCTGCTGGTCAAGCCCGCCGGCCTGTTTGGCAGGGCGACACGATGAGCGCGAGAACTGCCATCCTCGGCGCGCTGGCGCTCGCAGCCCTTGCGCTGCTCACCTTCGTGCCGCGCCTCGGCAACCCCTACTACCTCGCGCTGGCCATCAGCCTGCTGCAATACACCGTGCTGGCGACCGCCTGGGGCATGTTCTCCGGACCCACCCGCTACGTCTCGCTGGCGACGACGGCGTTTTTCGGCGTCGGCGCCTACACGGTGGCCGTGCTCGGCGAGGTACTGCCGTGGCCGCTGGTGCTGCTGATCGCGGCGGGCCTCGGCGCGGTGCTGGCAGGCATCGTCGGCCTCTCGACGTTGCGCCTGAGCGGCGTCTACTTCGTCATCTTCACCTTCGGCCTGACCGAGCTGATCCGCCAGCTGGTGGTCTGGTTCGAAGTCAACAAGTCGCGCGTGCTCGGCCGTTATGTCTTCGTCGACATCACCCAGAGCGACATCTACTGGCAATTGCTGCTGCTCACCGTCGCCGTGTTCCTGCTGGGATGGCTGATCGCGCGCTCCCGCCTCGGCTTCGCCCTGCGCGTGATCGGCGAGGACGAGACGGTGGCAAAGCATTGCGGGATCAACACTACCTTCGCCAAGGTCGCGCTGTTTGCGATCAGCGCCACCATCATGACGCTGGTCGGCGCGATCATGGCGCCGCGCTGGACCTATATCGAGCCGTCAATCGCGTTCAACTCGATGATCTCGTTCCAGGTGCTGATCATGGCGCTGCTCGGCGGCGCGCACCGGCTGTGGGGACCGGTGCTCGGCGCCGTGCCGCTGACGCTGCTGTTCGAACTCTTGAGCGCGCGGTTTCCGAACACGTTTACGATCATACTCGGCTGCATCTTCCTGCTGATCGTCTACATGCTGCCGCGTGGCGTCGCCGGCCTGTTCGAAAAGCTGCCTGCGAGGTTGCGCGGCGAAGCTGCCAAGCGGGTGGCCGCATGAGCGCTCAAACCCACGCGCCCGTTCTTCAGGTCGCAGGCCTGCGGCGCGCCTTCGGCGGGCTGGTCGCCGTCAACGATCTCGGCTTTGACGTCGGACAGGGCGAGATCATGGGCCTGCTCGGGCCCAACGGCTCGGGCAAGACGACGGCGCTCAACCTGATGTCCGGCGTGCTGCGTCCCGATGCCGGCACCATCCGCCTGATGGGCCGGGACATTGCGGGTCTTGCTGCGTACAAGATCGCGCGCCTCGGACTGGCGAGGACATTCCAGCTCGTCCGCGTGCTCGACGGCATGGACTGCCGCGAGAACATCAGGGCGGGGCTCGCGTTCCAGAAGCCACATGTATCTGCCGCCGATGCAGAGGCGCGGATCGACCTGCTGCTCGAACGCGTCGGCCTTGGCGGACAGGACCGGCGGCCGGCGGCCGACCTCACCTATATCGACCGCAAGCGGCTCGAACTCGCGCGTGCGCTCGCGGCGAAACCGCGCCTGCTGCTGCTGGACGAATGGCTCGCGGGGCTCAATCCATCGGAACTGATGATCGGCATCGAACTGATCCGGTCGCTGAAGGCCGACGGGATCACCATCGTGCTGGTCGAGCATGTCATGAACGCGGTGCGCGCGCTGTGCGACCGCTGCGTCGTGATGAGCAGCGGCCGCAAGATCGCCGAGGGCGCGACCGACGACGTTCTCAACGATGCGGCCGTCGTCAAGGCCTATCTGGGTGGAGTGGCCGCCGATGCTTGAGGTCGACGATCTCAGCCTGGCCTATGGCCTGCATCGGGCACTCGACGGCGTCGCGCTCCGTGTTGACAGGGGCGAGATCGTGACGATCCTCGGCGCCAACGGCGCCGGCAAGACCTCGCTGCTGAAAGCCATCGCCGGGGTCGCCCGCACGTTGCCGGGCAAGCGGGTGATGCTCGGCGACCGCGATATCTCGGCGCTCGCCGCGCACGAGATCGTCGAATGCGGGCTGGCGCTGGTGCCCGAGGGCCGCGGCATCTTCGGCGACCTGACGGTGAAGGAAAATCTCCTGCTCGGCGCCAATCCGAGGCGCGCACGCGCGGGCGAGGCGGCGCGGCGCGAGCAGGTGCTCGGCCTGTTCCCGCGGCTCCGCGAACGCGCCGGCCAGATCGCGCGCACCATGAGCGGCGGCGAGCAGCAGATGCTGGCGATCGGCCGCGCGCTGATGTCCAATCCGGACATCCTGCTGCTCGACGAGCCGTCGCTCGGGCTCTCGCCCGCCATGGTGCAGGAATTGTTCGCGACCCTGCGCCGGGTGCGCGAGGCCGGAGTCGGGCTGCTGCTGGTGGAGCAGAATGCGCAGGAGAGCCTGCGGATCGCCGACCGCGGCTACGTGCTCGAAAACGGCGTCATCGTCGGCCACGGCACATCGGAGCACCTCAAGGCCGATCCGGCGGTCCAGCGCGCCTATCTCGGCGGCGCGCCCTCACCCGCCATCACGCCATCGTAACGACACGGTTCGAAGGAGAACGCCATGCACGAAATCTCGCTTCTGCTCGAAAGCAAGGATGTCCCGGCCGCGAACGGCGCCACGTTCGACCGGCTGAACCCGATCACGGGCGATGTGGCAAGCCGCGCCGCCGCAGCCCAGATCGCCGACGCCCGGCGCGCGGCCGATACCGCGGCAGCCGCCTTCCCGGCCTGGTCCGCCACCGGCCCGAACGCCCGGCGCGCGATCCTGCTGAAGGCTGCGGACCTGCTGGCATCGAAGGCGCCGCAATTCATCGAACTGATGGCGGCCGAGACCGGCGCCACCGCCGGCTGGGCGGGATTCAATGTCCACCTCGCCGCCGGCATGCTGCGCGAGGCGGCGGCGATGACCACGCAGATCTCGGGCGAAGTGATCCCGTCGGACAAGCCGGGCTGCATCGCGATGGCGGTGCGCCAGCCTGCGGGCGTGGTGCTGAGCATGGCGCCATGGAACGCGCCGGTCATTCTCGGCGTGCGCGCCATCGCCCTGCCGCTGGCCTGCGGCAACACGGTCGTGCTGAAGGCCTCCGAGATCTGTCCGGGCACCCATCGGCTGATTGCGGAATGCCTGCGCGACGCGGGGCTGCCGCCCGGCGTCCTCAACGTCATCACCAACGCGCCGGAAGATGCGCCCGCGCTGATCGAGATGCTGATCGGCCATCCCGCCGTGCGCCGGGTCAATTTCACCGGCTCGACCCGCGTCGGGCGCATCATCGCGCAGGTGGCGGCAAAGTACCTCAAGCCGGCGCTGCTCGAACTCGGCGGCAAGGCGCCCATGATCGTGCTCGACGACGCCGACATCGACGCGGCGGTGGCTGCAGCCGCCTTCGGCGCCTTCATGAACCAGGGCCAGATCTGCATGTCGACCGAGCGCCTCGTCGTCGATGAAAAGGTCGCCGACGCCTTCGTGACGAAACTCGCGGCGAAAGCCGGCTCGCTGGTCGCCGGCGACCCCCGCAAGGGCAACGCGCCATTGGGATCGCTGATCGGCGCCGATGCCGCGGCGCGCATCCAGACCCTGATCAACGATGCCGTTAGCAAGGGCGCCAAGGTGGTCGCGGGCGGACGCAGCGAGGGCACGCTGATGTCGGCGACCGTGATCGACGGCGTCAACTCGTCGATGCGGATCTATGCCGAGGAGTCGTTCGGGCCTGTGGTCTGCGTCGTGCGCGTCAACGGCGCCGACGAAGCGGTGCGCATCGCCAACGACACCGAGTATGGGCTGTCGGCGGCGGTGTTCGGTCGCGACATCGCCCGTGCCTTCGAAATTGCCAAACGCATCGATTCCGGGATCTGCCACGTCAACGGTCCCACGGTGCACGACGAGGCGCAGATGCCGTTCGGCGGCGTCAAGGCATCAGGCTACGGCCGCTTCGGCGGTAAGGCCGGCATCGCCGAATTCACCGAGCTGCGCTGGATCACGATCGAGACCGGGCCGCAGCACTATCCGATCTAGGCGTACGCTGCTACGGCGTGATGCGTCGCCAGAAATCGTCGAAGACGATGCTGTCGAAGAACGCCTGCGCCCGGACAATCTCGCCGTCCTTCATTTGAAGGAACCAGGCATAGCTGTTCGCATAGGGCTTGCCGTCGCGCGCCGTTCCCTTCGCGTCGAACAGCGCGATCACGGTGTCGCCGTCGGTGTAAAGCCGATGCACGTTGGGGATCAGGCGGTCGCGCATGCGAGCGTTGAACGGCCGGATCACCTCAGCAAGAAAGGCTTCCCGGCTCGTATAACTCTTCGCGGCGAGCGAATTGCCCATGATGGTCCAGTTGGCGTCGTCGGCAAGGATGTCGTACGGGCTCCCGGTTCCGTCGCGCCATGCGTCGAAGCCGCGTTGCACTTGCGCCCGGTTGCGCTCTTCTTCCGTGGTACGTTGGGCCGAAGCCGGCGCCGCTGCGATGCCTGCGGTCGCGATGGCGAAAACGAGCGTCTGGGCGATTGACAGCATGAATGTCCTCATGATTCGAACTTCTCGTTATGCGGTTGCCGAATGTACTGCGTCGGCGGCCGCCTGCGCGACTTGACGGTCCTGCTCGACCGCACCGCCCGAAATGCCGACAGCACCGATCAACGTGCGGTTGCGATCCCAGATGGGCACGCCGCCTGCAAACACGACAAGCGTTCCGTTGGTCAGCTCGAGGCCAGGCGAAGGGCCTCCAGGCTTGCAGAATTCGCCGACCGCTTCGCTCGTCATCCCGAACAGCGCCGATGTCTTCGCCTTGCCAAGCGCGATATCGATCGAGCCAAGCAGCGCGCCGTCCATGCGCGAGAAGGCTTTGAGATGAGCGCCGTCATCGAGCACGGCGATGTTCATCGGCACGCCGATCACGGACGCGGCCATTCGCGCCGCCGTGATCGCCGCCTGTGCAATCTCCTCGGTTAGCTTCATGGTCTCCGCTCCCGGCGATCAGATCTTGTTGTCCCAGGCCGCGAGCTGATGTGCCTTCAGCATATCCTCAATCACCTTTGGCACTACGTTACGGAATTTTCCATTATCAGCCGGGACGATCTCGACCATGCGGTCGATCATCTCCTGCGGGTCCATTTTGCCTTCGGGCGTGGCGAAGAACTCGTCGAAGCCCCTGCGCAGGTCGGCGCGCTTGGTAAAATGCTTCTTGTCGTCGAGCCAGCGGAACGGATTATCCGCCATGGTCTCGTTGTAGCCGGTGTAGTAGGCGCCGGGGTTGATGGTCTGCACCTTGATGCCGTGGGGCGAAAGCTCCTGCTGCAACGCTTCCGCAATCGACTCGAGCGCATGCTTGGTCGAGACATACGTGCCCCAATTCGCCGGGGTGAACAGCCCGCCCATGGACGAAGTGAAGACCACTTTGCCCTTCTTGTGCTGCTCTATCCAGTGGCGCACGACGCCTTGCGTCAATTGCAGCGGCAAGAAAACGTTGATTTCGAAATTCCTGCGGACAAGATCGACCGGGATTTCCCAAACCGGTCCCGCCTCGCCCATGCCGGCATTGTTCCAAAGCACGTCGATTTCGAAGGTGAGCGCCTGCGCAATGTCATAGGGGTCCGTGAGGTCGAGGCGTTCGACTCTGAGATTTTTGTCGATGCCCAGCGCTTTCGCTTCCTCACGCAACGGCGTGACCTGCGAAGACACCTGGGTGGTGGCGATGACGCTATGTCCGTTTCTCGCCATGCCGATCGACGCGGCCTTGCCGAATCCCGAGCCGGCGCCTGTGACCAAAATGCATTTACTCATGATTGTCTCTCTGCGTGCAGTGTCCGTGAGACAGGTCATAGCTCTTGTTCCGATGCGGAACCGTCGCGTGATTGCGAAAGCTATCGCGATATTGCGACTGTTTTCGCGGCGCAACAGCGCACACGTCCGCCACGGACGAGCCCTGGCGCCTTCATCCGGCGGGTGCACGATTACAAGGAGCGGCGGAAGCTTCGCGGCGTCGTGCCGACAATTCTGTGAAAGGTCGCCGCGAAAGCCGACGGCGTCGCAAATCCTACTGCCAGCGCGATTTCACTGATCGACAGATTTGGATCGCTCAGCAGCCGCTGGGCAAGCACCATGCGTTGCCGGGTTAGCCAAACATGCGGCGTCAATCCGGTCGAGAGACGGAAAGCCGTGCAGAAATGGTAGCGGCTGAGACTGACTTGCGCCGCCAGCTTGTCGAGACCGATCGGCTCGTCGAGATGAGCCAGCATGTAATCGGTCACGCGCCTCAGTTGCCATCGCGCGAGCCCACCACGGACATGGGCAGCGCGCTGCGGCAGCTGCACTGCGCTGTGCGAACGCAATAGCTGGATGCAGAGCAGGTCGACCGCGCGATCGACCAACAACTTTGCCGCGGGATCGACGATGACGTCGGGGTCGCTCAGGATCGCGAGGATTTGCGAGGTCACTGCGTCTTCGCTGCCGACGCGCTTCATCAGCTCTACATTGCCTCGTCCGCCGACAAGCGTCCGGCAATGCTCCAGCCGTTCGTTGGTGAGATAGACATGGGACACGTGTAGCGGCCCCTCGACTTCCCAATCTCCATCATGCCGATCGGGAATCACTGTGATCGAATTCGGCCGCAGCGGCGCAGAGAGCCGCCGTCGCTCCACCGTCCACGCACAGTGCCGAGCCTCACCATAGTAGGTGCCGACAAGGTGTCCGGGCATGCCTGGGGCATAGCCATAGCGCGTGCCGCGAATAAAACGACGACTGAGTTGAGTGCCGCACTTCATGTCGATGGGGGCCAGCGGCGGTCCCTCCGATAGAAGCCGGAGCATCGACTGGGCGGGATTTCGTTCCCGTGTGTGTGTCGGACCAGACATCGCTTGGTTACGCAACGATTTGCCGCACCCACGACAGGCGCACCAACAACATGATCGAGTATTTCACGATAGTTTCCGGAACGGAAGCCGGGTTTCGAACTCTCGCAAATTGTCGGATTGAGCAGATTGCACAAAAAGTGCGCATCCAGATCAAATCCACATCGCGGCATCGCGACAACTTTGTTGGATCGAATGCGGCGATATCTAGAATCGGTTCTGATTGAATCAGAACCGAAGCTCTGGATTATTGTTTTGACGCTTTTTCTTCACGCGAACCGGTATCCATTCGCTTGAAAACGCTAGAGCGCGTTCTCAGCTCTTGCCCTTGATCCGGAAGATCACCGGCAGGGTGAAGCTCAGCCCGTCGTCCGCGATCAATGGCGGCGGGGCCGGCACCGGGTCGGAGCGGCGCACCATCGCCAGCGCCGCTTCGTCAAACGCGCTATCGCCCGAACTCTTCTCGATGGTGGTCTCGAGCACGCGGCCCATCCGGTCGAGGGTAAATCGAATCTCGATCTTGGCGGTCTTTTGCGAGCGATCTGCCGGGTAGCGCTTGTGCTTGTCGAGATGAGCGACCAGTTCCTTCTGCCAGGTCGCGCGCACACGTCGCGCGGTTTCCCCGGTGCCGATCGCGGGCGCCACGGATCGCTCGCCTTCCGGAATGGCCTCCGAACTCGGCGTCGCAGTGGCTTCGGAGGCGACGGATTCCGTCGAGGCCTGCGTCTGCACGGCCGCGATCTTCGGATCGTCTTCCTCGGGCTTCTTCGACTCGTTTTCCGTCACCACCCGGTCGGCTTCTTCGGTCTCGGTCGGCTTGTCCTGCGGCAGCTCGGTTTCCTTGACCTCGGCCTTCTGCTCGGCAAGCTGGGGCGACGCCGTGGAGGCATCGGTGTCGGGGCCGGGCGGCAGGTCGGTCACCTCGCGCCGCACCGAGGCGAGTTCGAGGCCGATTTCGATCGCGGATGCGCCGAGCGCATCGTCGGCCTCTTCGGCCTGCAGATGCGCGATCGCCAGCGCCGCGCCGCCGATGTGCAGCGCGAGCGCGATCACCGCAGCAAAGATCCACAGCTGCCGGGATGGTTTCTGGTCGTCGAGCTCGCTCACGGCTTGGCCGGCGCCGCCGCCGGATCCGGAGCACCTTCGAGCGCGACCAGCTTGATCTTCGCATAGCCGCCGGCGCGCAGGATCTCGAGAACGTCCATCAATTCCCCGTACGGCACGGCGCGATCGGCGCGCAGGAAGATGTGCCGCTCCTTGCTGGCATCCGGCATCGCATCGAGCGAGCGCACCAGATCGACCCGCTTGACCATGTTCTCCCCGATCGCAACGGCGAGATCCGGCTTGATGCTGACATAGGTCGGCTTGTCCGGCTTCTTCTGCGGGGCTGCCGTCGAGGTCGGCAGATCGATCGGCAGATCCACGGTCGACAACGGCGCGGCGACCATGAAGATGATCAGCAGCACCAGAATGACGTCGATGAACGGCGTGACGTTGATCTCGTGCGATTCGGCAAAATCGCTATCGTCGTCGGCATCTGCTTCGCTGATCGATGCGCCCATCGTCTACTCCGCCGCTGTTGCGCGGGAATGCTGGCCGCCGCTGACATGGGTGCGATCGAGATCGCGTGACAGCAGTCGTCCCGCGGCGCCCGAGGCGCGGCTCACCAGTTCCATGTAGCCCTTGGTGACGCGCGTGAAGTGGTTGTAGATGATGACGGCGGGAATGGCTGCGACCAGACCGATGGCGGTGGCGAGCAGCGCCTCGGCGATGCCGGGGGCGACAACCGCGAGGTTCGTGGTCTGCGCCTTCGAAATCCCGATGAAGCTGTTCATGATGCCCCACACCGTGCCGAACAGGCCGACGAAGGGCGATGTTGCACCGATCGTTGCCAGCAGGCCCATACCGAAGCGAACACGCCGCGCCTCGGCGCGCACGATTTCCGCAAAGCTCGAGGCGGCGCGCTCCTTGATGCCGGCATCGCTCGAAATGCCGGCCGACAGTCGCGCCTCGCGCATCGCGGCCGCGAGAAAGGATGCCAGCACGCTGCCCTTGGCGCCCAGCGCGAATTGCGCCTCCGCCAGCGATCGTGCATCGGCAATCTTGGCCAGCGCCCTCCGCACCCTGCGCTGAATCGCGGTGAGCTCGATCAACTTGGCGAGGAAAATGGTCCAGGTCACCAGCGAGGCAAAGGCGAGCCCGATCATGACAGCCTTGACCACCACGTCGGCCGACATGAACATCGACCAGGGCGACAGATCATGGAGCTGGGCGGCGGCGGCCTTGAGCAGTTTGTCGCGCTCGCCCGGCGTAGCAGTGGCCTCCGCAGGCGTTGCGGTTTGGGCCGGCTGCGCCGCCTGAACCGGCTGCGCCGCTTGTGTTGGCTGCGCCGCTTGGGTTGGCTGCGCCGCTTGGACTGGCTGGGCCGGCGCAGCGGGCGCTTGCGAAACCACCGGCGCTTGCTGAACGACGGGCACGGCCGGCGCTGCGGGGCTCATGCCCTGCTGGGCCGGTGCCGGCACCGCCAGCGTCAGCACTGCCAGCGCCGGGATCATCGCAAGTGTCGCGCGGGAGATTGACATTTTCATACTTCGGCCCAGTAGCGGATCAGGTTGTGATAGATACCGGTCAATTTGACCGTTTCGGGGTCGTCTCGGCCAAGCCGCTCCACCAGAGCCTGGATCGAGGTATCGAGATCGAAAATGAGGCTGCGGGCGTGTGCATCCCGTACCATGCTCTGCAGCCAGAAAAAAGACGCCACGCGCATACCTCGCGTGACCGGCGTGACCAGATGCAAACTAGAAGCAGGATAAAGAACGAGGTCGCCGGCCGGGAGCTTGATTTCGTGGGAACCATAAAGGTCCTCGACCACCAGCTCGCCGCCATCATACTCCTCCGGTTCGGACAGAAACAGGGTTACCGAGAGGTCCGTCCGGATCCGCAACCCCGTGAGGCGATCTCCCCTCACCGCGTTGTCGACATGGAGGCCGAAATGGTGCCCGGCGGAGGCCGCGTAGCGATTAAAAAGCGGCGGAAAGATCTGCTGCGGGATCGCCGCCGAGATGAACCGCGGGTTCGCCGTCAGCGCCGAAACCACGCGGTGGCCGAGCGCGCGCGCGATCTCGCTGTCCGGCGGCAGTTGCTCGTTGCGCTTGACCATGGCCGATTGCGCGCCCGCGGTAGAGCGGCCGTCTTCCCAGGCGGTGGCATCCATGATGCGGCGGAAATCCGCCACATCATCCTTGCTCAGCACCGAGGGGACGCAGACCAGCACGATCAGAACTTCGCCGACGTGACGAGGTAGAACGCCCGTCCCGGCGCGACCGCGACGAACGGCGTCGCGCTGCGGTAGAGCGTGTCGTAATAGAGCTTGTTGGTCAGGTTCTGCGCGTAGAGCTTCATGGTCCAGTTCTTGTCGATCTTCTTTTCGACGAACGCATCGAAGCGCCAGTAGCTGGGCAGTTCGGTGCCGGTGTTGGCGCCGAAGGTGCCGCCATAGATCTTCGAGCGGTAGACCGCCTGCCCGCCAAGCTCCCAGCCATTGTCGAACCTGTACTTGCTCAACATGCTGAAGGATTCATGGGCAATGTTGGCCATCTGCAGCCCGATGTTCGAAGCGATCCCGCTCTGCGTGACCTTCGAGCGCATCAGCACGAGGCCGCCGAAAACGCTCCAGCGATCGGTGATCTTGCCACTCACCTCGAGGTCGATACCCTCGACCTGGTAGGCCGCTCCCGAGGTGAGAACGCCGGCGACGGTCTCACGCGCATTGTCCTTCTCGGTGTGGAAGAGCGCGCCCGTCACCAGCAGGTGGCGATCGAACAGTTCCCACTTGGTTCCGACTTCGGCGGCCTTGTTGCGTTCGGGGCCGAGGATGACGGCGGCGCTTGGCGGAACGCCACCATAGTCCGTGGCGGTACCGTCGAGCTCCGAGCCGAACGGATTGGTCGAGGTCGCATAGGCTGCATAGAGGCTTCCGATCGGCATCGGCTTGAAGACGGCGCCGACGTTGTAGTTGACGAAATCGGAATTGACCGAGGCCGACGCCGTATTGTTCGACGATCGCAAATCGTAACCGTCGTAACGCACGCCACCGTTCAGGATGATGGTGTCCCGCCAGTTGGCGGTGTCCATGACATAGAGGGCCTTGCTGTCGACATTGTAGCGGGTCGGGTTTCCGATCAGCGACGGGACGTTGTTGAACGGCAGCAATGTGTAGGTCGGGTAATAGATCGACTGGCCCGCCAAGGCGCCGTTACCGTTGAACCCAGCGCCAAACGCTTCCGAGGCCAGCCCCGTATAGCGGTCGATCCCGACACGCTCGTTGGAGACCTCAAGCCCGACTGCGGCGTTGTGCTTGACCGCCCCCGTGTCGAACTTGAACGTGGCTTCTTCCTGGTTCGCGAGGATATCCACCCACTGGTTGCGGCTCTGCGGGCTCGCGGTGAACGTCCACGCCGCCGGATTGGCACTTGTCGTATTGGGCGAATTCGGCAGCGTGCCGATATAGGCCAGCAGCGAGTGCTCGGCGCGGGTGCGGCTGGTCAGCGTGATGCTGTCGGTGACCTTGTACTCGCCGATCAGCGTGCCAAAATCCTGCCGCGCGGTCTGGAAGTCGCGATTGGCGAAGCCGTACCAGTTCTGGCGCGGAATGCCGGCCTCGGTGACGGGCGTGTTGCCTTGCCTGTACCACGGCACGCCGAAGTCCGGCAGGCCGCTGAGGTCGGTGTGGACATAGTTCGTCGTGATCTTGATGTCGTTGGTCGGCGTCCACTTGGTCGAGACGAATCCACCCCAGCGATCATCGGTCACGTAGTTGCGGCCGGCGACATTGGCGTCCTGGAACAGACCGCCGGTGCGGATCGAGAAGGTCGGGCTGATCACCTGGTTGACGTCGAAGGTGACGCGCTTGGTGTGGTCGGTGCCGAACGAGGTCTCGGCATTGTAGAAGTTGGCATCTCTCGCCTGCTTGGTGACGATGTTGATGGCACCGCCGGCGGTGCCGCGACCGGCATAGGATGACGCCGGACCACGCAGGATCTCAATCTGCTCGGTGAAGAAATTCTCGCGGATGCTGACGGCGGGGTCGCGGATGCCATCGATGAAGACGTCGTTGCGCGCATCGAAACCGCGGATGAAGAAGCGGTCGCCGAACGCGTTGCCGCCCTCGCCCGAACCCAGCGTCACGCCGGCGGTGGAGCGGCCGACCTCGCGCAGCGAGGTGATGTTCTTGTCCTGGAGCACTTCCCTTGTGAGCACCGTGATCGTCTTCGGCGTGTTCAGCAACGGCTCCGGAAACTTGCCGGACGCCTGCACGCGATCCGCCTTGTAGGGTGCCATCGGGTCCGCATAGGGATTGCGGTCGGCGGCCAGGCCGCCCGCATTCGGAAACGGCATAGGCGCGGCTTGCGCCGGCTGCGTACGGCGGGAGGCACGGCGCAGCGCACTGCGGGCGCGGACCTGATCCGGCGAAGGCTTTGACGCAGCAGGACGCGGGCGACTGACGGGGGCATCGACCGTCACCGGCGGGAGGCTGGATTGCTGCGCTTCCGCGCCAGAGAACGACGCGACTGCAATGAGGCCCGCCACCGCGGAAACCTTCTTGCCGGAATTGTTTTCGATGGTCTTGCCGACCGAGTTGATCGCCGCTTCGAAGCGAAGCGACCTCGGTGCTTTTGCTTGATTCATTCAATGCCCCTGATGATTTTCGATTCACCGCATGCGAGGATGCGACGAATGGTCCCGCGTCGTTTGGTACCGATCGAAAAATTTGGGGTCAACGCGGTTGAAGCAACTCGCCTCTTGAATCCGTCCAGTTCAAAACGATTCTAATTTAGAACTCGAATAGTTCTAAACTAGCTCTTTTAATCATTCTAAAGAAGCACGAGAGAAACGCCTTAAAATCAGGCTTCGCAGCATCGTCGGCGTCACGATCAATCGCTGCTCGGCGGCTTCATCAGCGAAAACAATTCATCGACTGTCGATTGCGCGACCTGCCGGACACGATCGGTGTTGTCCAGCCCGGCGATGTTGACGCCCTTCACGACAGCTTTGATCTCGTCGCGAAAGTCGGTGAGGAAGCGCAACGGATCGGGCGAATCGTTGGCGACGCGCGCGATCAGTCCTGTAATCAGAATCTGGCACGCCATCATGCGTCCGTTCAACTCGTCCATCGTGTACTCCAACTTCGCAAATTCAGAGTTCGCGATATGAACGACATCGATCCGGCATTCAACCCGCTTCGAGACGAAGCGGTTAGGCGCCTCATCGGCGTGCGCATTATATCAGGTATCTAGGACCACCTGATCGCCCGCCTGCACTGGCGATGACGCTTTGGCTGGGTGTTGAGCTATTACTGCCGCGCCATCTCCGCCGCCCCTATCCCCTCGCCATCGAGCTTCTGGTCGGGGTGCATGTCGACCGTCACCCGCAGCAGTTGCCCGGTGAACTCGAACGGCGCTTCGTAGTGCGAGACCGGGCTGGAGCGGTCGCGCCCGATGTCGAGGCCGGACCACGAGATGAAGTTGTTGAACGCCATCTGGGTCTGGATCGCGCCGGCAGGTTCGCCATCGATCAACAGCGTGTAGGCGGTGAACCCGGTGCGCGCACCCTTGGCCGGCGGCTCCTTGCGGATGAGGCGCTCGACATGCACGCCGAGCCGGTGCGCGCCTGATGGCACCTTGCGATCCGAAGTCACGATCTCATGGCCGCCGCCGATGTTGAGATCGTGCACCAGCCTGCCGTCCCTGATGTAGAGGCTGTAGCCGGACGTGGCATCGCCATGGGCGATCAGCACGCCCTCCGCGCCACCATCGGGAATTTCGACATGGGCTTCGATCGTGTAGCTGCGGCTGCGGACGTCGGGCGCGACGTCGGTCGGCACGTGACCCATGCCGGCGTGAAAGGTGAACTTGTTGCGCGCGCCGTGAAAGCGCGCGGCATTTTCCGCAAAGCGCGGGCCGAACCGGTCGTCGAGCGGCAGCACGTTGCGCTTTTCCGCCTCGCTCCACCACAGCTTGATCATCGCATCCAGCCGCTCTGGCTGCCGGGCGGCGAGATCGTCGGTTTCCGAGAAGTCCTCGGCGAGGTGAAACAACTCCCATTTGTCGTTTTCGAACGGCGTGCCCGAGGGATGGAACGAGACCGCCTTCCAGCCGTCGTGCCAGATCCCGCGATGGCCGAACATCTCGAAGTACTGCGGCGACGATTTTGACGGAGCGGTGGGATCCGCGATCGAGCGTGCAAAGCTTTCGCCTTCGAGCGGCATCTGCGCAACGCCGCCGATCTCCGCCGGCGCTTTGATGCCGATCAGGTCGAGCAAGGTCGGCGTCAGGTCGCAGGCGTGGACGAACTGGTGACGCACTTCTCCCCTCGCCGCGATCTTCTTCGGCCATGTCATGATGAAGGGATCGCGGATGCCGCCGCCATGGGTGTTCTGCTTGTAGCGCCGCAGCGGCGTGTTCGACGCCATCGCCCAGCCATGCGGAAAATTGCTGTGCGAGTCCGGTCCGCCGATGTCATCGATGCGGCGCAGCTTTTCCGCCATCGGCTCGGGACGGAAATTGTACGGCCCCATGGCGTTGACGAAGCCCCATGGCCCGCCCTCCTGGCTGGCGCCGTTGTCCGAGAGCACCAGGATCAACGTATTGTCGCGGATGCCGGCTTTGTCCAGAAACGCGATCAGCCGCGCCAGATGCTGGTCGGCGTGATCGAGCATGCCGGCGAACGCCGCCTGCAGCCGCGTGAACAAGCGCTGCTCGTCCGCGCTGTGCTCGTCCCATGCCTTCACGCCGTCATTGCGCGCGGGCAAGCTGGTTTCCGCCGGCACGACTCCCATCGCCTTCTGCCGCGCCATGCGCTGCTCGCGCTCGACGTCCCAGCCATGGGCGAACATGGGGTCGTAGCTTTTGATGATGTCCATGGGCGCCTGATGCGGCGCGTGGCAGGCGCCGAGCGCCACCCATGTCAGCCAGGGGATGTCGGGCCGGTCGGCGGTGTGATCGGCGATGAAGCGGATCGACTGGTCAATCAGGTCAGACGTCAGGTGATAGCCGTCGGCATAGATCGCGGGTGGATCGATGTGGGCATTGTCGGCGACAAGTTCCGGCGCGAACTGGTCGGTCTCGGCGTCGAGAAAGCCGTAGAAGCGGTCAAATCCGCGACCGAGCGGCCAGCCGTCGAACGGCCCGGTGGCGCCGCTCTCGGTCAGCGGCGTCACGTGCCATTTGCCGACCATGTAGTTGCGATAGCCGTGCGGCCGCAGCATCTCCGCCAGCGTCCCCGCCTCGCGCGCGATCTTGCCGCGATAGCCGGGATAGCCGCTGTCGAAATTGGCGAGACAGCCGACGCCGACCGAATGATGGTTGCGTCCCGTCAGCAGCGCGGCGCGCGTGGTCGAACACATCGCGGTGGTGTGAAAGCCCGAATAGCGCAGGCCCTCCGCGGCGAGTTTGTCGATGGTCGGCGTCCTGATTGTCGAGCCGTAGCAGCCGAAATCGGAAAATCCGACGTCGTCGAACAGCACGACCAGAATGTTCGGCGCGCCCTCGGGCGGCCTGGGGGCTGACGGCCACCAGGGTTTGGAGCCGGCCACCGTCTTGCCGATCGTGCCGCCGAACGGTTTTGCACTGCCTGCCGCCATGCCTTCCTCCCTTGCAGTTGCGACCGCGGTTGATCCGCAGGTTCGCCGGCAATGGCCATGAAGGGCACAGAGCCCGCCGCGGCCACGTTGCCAAAAACCATAATCCGAATTATGATTATGATTACTTCGGATGGAGATGCAAGCGCACGATGCAGCAGTCGCGATCGGCCGAACTCGACCTCCCCGGCGTGACCCCGTCGCGCCAGAAGCGCAGCCGCGAAACCACGGCCGCCCTGCTCCGGGCCGGCGCGGAGCTGTTGCGCACCCATAGCCTTGCGGAATTGTCGATCGAGGCGCTGTGCCGGCAGGTCGGCGCCACCGTCGGCGCCTTCTACAGCCGGTTCGAAAGCAAGGAGGCCTATTTCAATGCCCTGATGGCGCTTGCCGCGCGCGACGGCGAAGAGAGGCTGGCACGGATGAAGGAGGACCAGCGGCTGCGCGACGCGGAGTTGTCCGATCTCAGCCGCTTGGTCGTCCGCGGCACTATCGTCTGGATCCGCAACCATGAAGGCGTGCTGCGCGCCGCGCTCCAGCACGACGATACGAGGCCGGACCGATGGTCCACCTTCAAGTCGCTGGCGCGCGCCAACGTGGCCGGCGCCACGCCGATCCTGCTTGGCGCCATGGGCAAAGGCCGCAAGGCGGCGAAGACACGCGCCATCGGCTTCGGCTTTCAGGTCGTGCTGGGAACGCTGATCAACGCCATCCTCAACGACCCCGGGCCGCTATCGATTCATGATCGGGAGATGGAGGGTCGGCTGAGCAACTGCCTGTTGCTGCTGCTGCAGGCCGAGATGACCAGCGCGACGGCGGGAGTTGCGCGCAAGCGCAAGCGGTGACGACGTCCGGACCGGTGCGCGGCACCGGAACAGCCGCGTCCTTTTCGCCCAAAAACGCCTGCTTCCGTGCTTGCCAAGGCCCGGACCGAACGAGTAGAACGGCGCACCAGCAAGAGCGGCGATTTGCATGATCCCGCTCCAGCAGATTGCCCGGACATCCACCTAACATATTGATGTCACTGAGTAATTATTGGGGAATGGTGTAACGGTAGCACAACAGACTCTGACTCTGTTTGTCTTGGTTCGAATCCAGGTTCCCCAGCCAGCCGCGGAAAAAGGCGGAGCAATTCCGAAAGCTTGGATATCTCCCTGAAAGGAGTTCCGGTTTGAGCGTTGCCTTCACCAAGGAAGACAGTGCCGAAACTGCGTCGGAGACGCTGCTGCCCGACCGGCCGATTTCGCCGCATCCGAACCTCGTGACGGAAGCCGGCTTGAAGGCGCTGGAATCCCGGTTGCTGCAGGCCCGCGAGGCATATGATGCGGCGCAGAAGATCGAAGACGTCAATGAGCGACGACGACAGTCAGCGACGCCCTTGCGCGATGCGCGGTACTTCTCGGCGAGGGTTCGAACGGCCCAGGTCATCGCCTATCCTGCCTCAACCGATACGGTTGCCTTTGGCAGCACCGTGACCTTTCGGCGCGACGACGGGCGCGAGCAGACATACCGTATCGTGGGAGAGGACGAAGCGGATCCCAAGGCCGGCTCGATTTCCTTCGTGTCGCCCGTGGCGAGGTCGCTGATGGGCAAGGCTGTCGGCGACGTCGTCGTTGCATCCGGCCAGGAACTCGAGATCATCGCGATCTCGTAGCAACTCCGGCGACGCCGCAATTGCGCAACCTTCGGGCCTAGAGCCTTATCGGTTCTGATTGAATCAGAACCGGCTCTAGTCTTTTGTCTTGACGCGTTTTCTTCACGCGAACCGGTACCCACTTCGCTCGAAAACGCTCTAGTCGTTCACTGTCCCTTGCAGCAGCTTGATGCCCTCCGCCAGCGCGCGCTGCATCAGCAGCGTGTCGACGCCGTAGGCGATCATGCGAAAGCCCCTGGCACGGAAGTCGGACGCCCACTTCTGGTCGCCGGCGAGAAAGCCCGGCGTCTTGCCGTGCTTGTTGCAGGCTTTGACCAGGCGATCGACAGCCGCATGGAATTTCGGATTGTCGAACTGTCCGGGGATGCCCATGAAATTCGTCAGGTCGTAGTGGCCGAGCCAGACCACGTCGACGCCGTCGACTGCCGCGATGGCATCGACGCTCTCGATGCCCTTCGCGGTCTCGACCAGCGCGATCACCATCGTGCGCGCGTTCGCCGCGGCGATCTTGTCGGTCTCGGCTCCGCCGGAATAGTCATCATGCGCCGCGACATTGAACGCTGCGCCGCGGCGCCCCTCGGGCGGGTACCTCGTGCAATCGACGATCGCCCTCGCCTGCTCGGCCGTTTCGACCATGGGCACCATGATTCCCATGGCACCGATATCGAGCGCGCGCGCGATGTGATGATAGTCGCCCGAAGGCACGCGCACGAGAGGCACCAGATCAAGCCCGCGGCAAAATGCGAACTGCGCCTTCATCGTCTCGAAGCCAACGCCGGAATGCTCCATGTCGTAGAGGATGAATTCGGCGCCGGCCTCCCGGCAGATCGCCGGATAGCCGGGCGTGAAGAACTCGAACGTCATCGTTCCGAACGCACAGCCGCCGGCCGCCAGCCGGGATTTCAATGGATTTGGACGCAAACGAATCTTCTCCCGAAGGTGCTTGAGCCTGGCCGCTGGACCCACCAGCATCGATGCAATGCTACGCACACGGGCCGTGCCGATCAATCCGGCTCCTGCCGGGCCGCCGCATTCGGCAACTGCGGCGCGATCTCGAAATGCTGCGGTGGCTCTGCTCTGTCTCGTGCGGGTGGGATCGCTCCGCCGAATAGTCCATGTCGCTGACCCATTCACCGGTTTGGCCGCGCGCTGCACGAGCGAAGCCGCGCTTTTTGAGGTGGCCTGTGGCCAATCAACCACAGGGTTTTGAGCTGGATTCTGATCTACTGAAGTTTCGTGCTGATGCGTTTTTTTGGAGGCTTGGATGAAAATCGCTTCCTCTGATGTTTGCCGAATCACATTTGCCGCTGCAGCGGTGCTGGCGCTCCAATCTCAGGAATCACGGGCGGACGAGAACGGGGTGTCGCTTTGGATGCCCGGCCTGTTCGGAAGCCTGGCTGCGGCGCCGGCGGTGCCGGGATGGTCGCTCGGCCTGATCGGCTATCACACCAGCGTTTCGGCTTCGGGAAATGTCGCAGCAGCCCGCGAGATCTCGATCGGTCAGGTGCCACGAACGGCAAGCGTCAACCTCAACGCCGATCTGAAAGCGCGCGGCGATCTGATGTTCATCGCGCCGACCTACACCTTCGCTACGCCCGTACTCGGCGGCCAGTTGGCCGTCGGCCTGACCAGCATCGTCGGCAACCTCGACACCAGCATCGCCGGCACGCTGACCGCACAGGTCGGCCCGATCGTCCCGACTCGCAACGGATTCATTTCGGATTCGGTGACCGGGTTCGGCGATCTCTATCCACTGGTGACGCTGAAATGGAATCAGGGTGTCCACAACTACATGGTCTACGGGTTCGGCGACATCCCGGTCGGAGATTACGACTCAAGGCGCCTGTCCAATATCGGCATCGGGCACGGCGGCATCGACTTCGGCGCCGGCTATACCTACCTCAATCCGATGACGGGAATCGAATTCTCCGGCGTCGGCGGCTTCACCTACAATTTCAAGAACACGACCACGCAGTATCAGAACGGCATCGACTTCCATTTTGACTGGGGCGCCTCGCACTGGCTCTCCAAGCAACTCTTTGTCGGCATGGTCGGATATGCCTACCAGCAGATCACCGACGATTTTGGCGCCGCGCCGTTCCAGGGCGGCTTCAGATCGCGCGTTTTCGGCTTTGGTCCCCAGTTCGGCTATCTCTTCCCGATCGGAGACAAGCAGGGATATCTGAACGTCAAGGGTTACCGGGAATTTCTGTCAGAGAACCGGCCGGAAGGCTGGAACGTGTGGCTGACCTTCGCGATCTCGAATCCCGCGCCGACATCGACGGTTACGCCAACGCGACACACGATCACGAAGTAGCGACCTCCTACTCTCGCCCGCAAAGGCTGGAGGATCCATCGGGTCCCCCGGTGCCGCTATCGGCAAACCCGCCGGTCCCACCGCCCGTGATCGAATCGATGGCTACAGAAAAGCTCCGCCCCAAAAATTAAAAACCTCCGGCAGGGCATTGCCGGAGGTTTCGGAGGTTTATCAAAAAGTAGGTTGCGTCTCCTTGAGACTAAGAGGCCGTCAAAGGATCTTGGCGGCTACCTAGAGACAATAATACATGAGTAAATCACATAATCCAATTAGATTTTTTACCTGAATCCGCAAAGTTGTGGGTGGGTCACACTGCTTTTCATAGGCCATCGTCGGCATTACGCAGACCGGCAACAGCAAAAGCCCCCGGCAATTTCTTGCCGGGGGCTTCGCTAGTGCTTCAACTCTTCCGAGATCAGAAGTTACGCTGAGCGCGGAGGAGCATGCTGACCGTGTCCTGGTCCTTCAGCTGGTAGACAGCTGCCGGCTTGGCCGTAGCATTGAAGGCTGCCGCCGGCGCGATCGTTCCGGCAAACTTCTGGTCGAGCATGGTGTAGACCACGTCGGCCGAGAACGTCAGACCCTTCACCGGGGTCCAGCGGATGATGCCACCGACCTGACCGATGTTGAAGTCCGGGTTGCAGTTAGTGATACCGGCAGTCGCCGCACCAATGCCCGCGATCGCGTTGCAGACGAGGACGTTTCCACCATTGCCGTACTTCAGCTGGGCGTACGCACCGTAGATCGCGCCGCTCCAGTAGGGATCGAAGTTGTGGTTCCACGCACCGCGCATACCCCAGGACTGAGTAGTCGCAATGCCGGTGCCGGGTGCGTACACACCGTCAGCTATGCCGGCAAGACCAACGCTCTGGTAGGCTCCGGGGAGGCTGGTTCCGCCGAACATCACCAAGTTCTGCCCGAACAAGCTCTGGAAGTTGCGACGAGCATGACCATCGGTGTAGACCGCCTGCAAGTTGATCGTGTCGCCCGCACCCGTCGGGACGTTCTTGATCTGCAAGCCAGCCTGCACGGCCCAGCCCCACTTGTCGTCGGGATGACCGGAGGTCTCGGTGATGCCGTAGTAGGCGGCATGGTTGTTGTG